>Ga0308167_1000095_pt1 | contig 217460 bp, 216 predicted proteins | sample PhyCR1_2_FD_202138 | JGI IMG/M metagenome (GOLD analysis project Ga0308167, IMG submission 202138) | Phyllosphere microbial communities from UC Gill Tract Community Farm, Albany, California, United States - DLSLRC.R1 | ecosystem: Host-associated > Plants > Phyllosphere > Unclassified | place...
TCGGCCAGCTGCAGGGCCAGGCCCTGCTCGACGGCATGAAGGCCAAGAAGTCGAGCGGCCCGTACAACATCGAGCTCTTCTCCGGCTCGCCCGACGACGCCAACGCGAAGGTCTTCTTCAACGGCGCCATGGACGTGCTCCAGCCGAAGATCGACGACGGCACCCTCAAGGTCGTCTCGGGTCAGACCTCGTTCTCGAAGACGAACACCCAGGGCTGGCTCGCGCAGAACGCCCAGTCGCGCATGACCGACATCCTGACGAAGTCGTACACGAACACCGAGCTCGACGGCGTCCTGTCGCCGAACGACACCCTGGCCCGCGCCATCCTGACCGCCACCAAGGCTGCTGGTAAGCCGAACCCGGTCGTCACCGGTCAGGACTCCGAGACCGCCTCGATCCCGCTGATCATGCAGGGCGAGCAGTACTCGACCATCTACAAGAACACCACCGAAGAGGCGCAGGCCGCGATCGACCTGGTCTCCGACCTGGCCGACGGCAAGACCCCGAAGACCACCGAGGACAAGAACAACGACAACGGCAAGAAGGTCGTGCCGGCCGTCGAGCTGACCCCGGTCCTGGTCACCAAGGAGAACGCGGTCGAGGCCTACAAGGGCAACGACACCCTCGAGGAGCTCGCCAAGAAGGGCTGATCCCCTCCACGGCAGCACCACAGCACCACAGCACGAGGAAGGCCCCGTCTCGCTCCGGCGAGACGGGGCCTTCCCGGGTCCCGGGGCCCCGGCGTCGGGACGCCGGCGTCGGGTCGAGACGCCGCCCGGCCCGCGAGACGCCTCCGCTTCCGCGGGTGTCTCGCCGACCACAGTGCGTCTCGCGCAGACGCCCCCGTCTCGCGGGACGGACGGAGCGCCGGACGGGAGGCACGGGGCGCGGCCGCCACGGGCCTCCCGTCCGTCAGCCGGCCGGGTCGGAGGGCTCGCCGTCCGGGTGCGCCGGATCGCCCGGAAGGACGTGGGTCGCACCCGTCGCGCGCAACCGCTCGGCCGCCTCCCGCAGCCGTGGCACGTCGACGCGTGCCGTCCACAGCAGCACCGACGAGGTCACCCCCCGGCGTCGGCCGGTCAACCGGTCCCCCACGCCGGCGAGACGCGCCCACGGGATCTCGGGCTCGGCCGCCGTGAGGACACCGGGCAGGGCCGCGACGACCGCGCCGATCTCGACCAACCGCATCCGGACCGCGTCGAGCACGACGTCCGACGGAGCGGCGCCTGCGACGTAGCGCTCGATCGCCTCGCACGCGCGCACGACCGCGTCGAGCCGTTCGTCCACCTCCGGTCCCGTGGCACCCGTCACAGCGGGACCGCTGCACGGTGCAGGTCCGACCCGGCGCACAGGGCGTCGAGCACCTCGACGTCGACACCGAGCAGCCGCTCCGCCTCGTCCTGGATCCGCATGAGGGTGAAGATGCCGGCACCGGGCTCGAGGTCCACGAGCAGCCCGACGGACTCGGCTCGCCGCCGGGAGCCGGTGGTGCACAGGACGCGGGGTGCGGCACCGCCGTTGCGCTCCACCGCCGCGATCAGGGCGTCGCGCGCGGCCGCGATGCGATCGACCAGGGGAGGCGGCGCGTCCACCGGGAGCAGGTCGACCGATGCCTCGAACCCCGCAGCACGGACGAGCCGCTGCAGTGCCGCGAGCGACGGTTCCCGCCGACCGTTCTCGTACGTGCTGATCACACTCTGCGTGACCCCGGCGCGAGCGGCGAGCTGCACCTGGGTCAGTCCGGCGCGCAGTCGGGCGTCGCGGATGATCTCGGACGCCACCACCGGCTGCGGCGCACGGGTCGGTGCTTCGGCCATGCAGCAACGATACACAGAGTGCGACATTTCGCCGCGCAGTAGTACATCACCGGTCCTACGGCGGCCTCCGGGCGGGCGTGATCGGCCCCGTCCTCGGTCAGTCGCGCTGCGAGACGTCCGCGCGGTGGAAGTTCAGCGCCGAGCGCGACGGGGTCGGACCACGCTGGCCCTGGTAGCGCGACTGGTACTCGGCAGAGCCGTACGGCTTCTCCGCCGGGCTCGAGAGCTGGAAGAAGCAGAGCTGCCCGATCTTCATGCCCGGCCAGAGCTTGATCGGCAGCGTCGCGACGTTCGACAGCTCGAGCGTGACGTGGCCCGAGAAGCCCGGGTCGATGAAGCCCGCCGTCGAGTGCGTCAGGAGGCCGAGGCGACCGAGCGAGCTCTTGCCCTCGAGGCGTGCGGCGATGTCGTCCGGCAGCGTCACGACCTCGAACGTCGAACCGAGGACGAACTCCCCCGGGTGCAGCACGAACGCCTCGTCCGGGTCGGTCTCGACGAGACGGGTGAGCTCGGGCTGGTCCTCGGCCGGGTCGATGTGCGGGTACTTGTGGTTGTCGAACAGCCGGAAGTACTTGTCGAGCCGGACGTCGATGCTCGACGGCTGCACGAGCGAGGAGTCGTACGGGTCGAGGCCGATCCGCCCCTCGGCGAGCTGGGCGGTGATGTCGCGGTCGGAGAGCAGCACGCAGCAACCCTAGCGGCAGGGTCCGGCCACCGGTATGCTGCGAGGCTGCCCTGCCGGGCGGCGGACGACGGCCGTCCGACCGGCCGACCACAGGGGGCAACGATGGCCGACCACACCGACACCGTCGACGGGCAGCTCGTCGTCGAGGAACTCGTCGTGCCGGCGACGATGGACGACGATCCGGAGCTGGTGCGGGCGTTCTCGGACTGGCTCGCGGTGTCCGATGCCGCCGAGGTCGCGGTGCACGGGCTGCCCGAGCTGGCGTGGACGCCCGCCGAGGCACTGCCGATGTGCCGCGAGCCCGACGCACCGAGCCGCCTGTTCGTGGTGCGCGACGGTGACGGCGAGGTCGTGGCATCGGGGGCGTACGACTCGAAGACGGAGCCGGGCACGACGAACTGCTGGCTGTCGGTGGGTGTCCGCCCCGACCGACAGCGCCGCGGCATCGGCACGCTGCTCGCCGACCACCTCGAGGGCGTCGCCCGCGCCGAGGGACGCACCCAGTGGAAGACCCACGCGGTCTCGCGGCAGGTCGGTCCCGGCGACGGGCCCGGGTACCGCCAGGCCCCGACGGGCTCCGGCGCCGTCCCCAAGGACGAGGCGGCGGTGCGCTTCCTGACCGGACGCGGCTGGCGCTTCGGGCAGGTGAACCGCATCAGCCGACTCACGCTGCCCGCCGATACCTCCGTCGTCCGGGAACTGCACGACCGCGCGACGACGGCGGCCGGACTGGCCTACCGAGTGCACACGTGGACCGGAGCCACCCCCGAGCGGTGGCTCGACGACCTCGCGCTGCTGCACACCCGGATGAGCACCGACGCCCCCGAGGGCGACATGCCGGAGCCCGAGGACGTCTGGACGGCCGACCGCGTCCGGGAGACCGAGGAGCAGTTCGCCGTCGGACCGCACACGATGTTGACGGTCGCGGTGGAGCACATCGCGAGCACCACCCTGGCCGGTTTCAGCCAGATCAAGATCCCGGCGGATCCCGCTCGGGCCGTGATGCAGTGGGACACGCTCGTGCTGCGCGAGCACCGCGGGCACCGACTCGGCTGGCTGCTCAAGGTGGTCGGGATCCAGACCGTCGAGCGGGACTTCCCGGGGCGGCCGTCGATCGTCACCTCCAACGCCGAGGAGAACCGGCCGATGCTCGACGTCAACGAGGCGGTCGGGTTCGTCGGGGTCGGCAGCGAGGGCATCTGGGAGCACCGCGACTGACGGCCCATCGAACGTCGGGAGTCGGGAGCGGGACGGTCCCGGACTGGGACCGGGGTGTCAGGCGGGCGACCTACCATTGGACGGTCATGACCGTCACGTCAGCCGCCACGCAGCCCGGGGACACGGCACCCGACCCCGCCCCCACCACCGCGCGATCCACCACCGTCGCGACGGTCCTGGTCATCGCGATCCCCCTCGCCGTGGCGTGCGCCGTGCTCGGCATGACCGTGACCGGCGCCTTCACCGCGTCGCAGCAGCTCGTCTCCGCCGGTGACCTGGTCGAGTACGGCCTGCCGGTCGCCCGCGTGGTGCACGACACGACCGCCGCGCTGGCCATCGGCCTGCTCATCGTCGCTGCGTTCGCGCTGCCCGCGAAGAAGACGGACCACGGTGCGATGTCGAGCGTGCAGCACCGAGCCGCCCGGTGGGGTGCCGCAGCCGGTGCCGTGTGGTTCCTGGCGGCCGTCGTCGGCATCGTGCTGACCGGCGCCAACACCCTGGGCGTCCCGCTCACCAGCCCGGTGTTCGCCCGCAACTTCCTGCTCTTCGCGTTCCAGGTCGAGATCGGCCAGTCACTCGTCGTCTCCGCCGCGGCGATCCTCGTCGCGACGCTCGTCGCCGCGTTCGCCACCCGGGTCACCACGCTCGCGGTCGCCACCGTCGCCGCGCTCTTCGCGCTGCTGCCCCTCGCACTCTCCGGGCACGCCGCGGGCGCCCTCGAGCACGCGAACGCGGTGAACTCGCTCGCCGTGCACCTGGTCGCCGTGTGCGTCTGGGCGGGCGGGCTCGTCGCCGTGCTGCTGCTCCGCACCCGGACGAAGGGTGCCACCGGCCGGGTCGTCGCCCGCTACTCGACGCTCGCGGGCTGGGCCTTCGCCGCGGTGGCCTTCTCGGGCGTCGTCAACGCCTCGCTCCGCCTGACCGGCCCCGCCGACCTCGTCACGACGACGTACGGCTGGCTCATCACGGTCAAGGCCGTCATCCTCGTGCTGCTCGGGCTCGCCGGGGTCGCCCAGCGCCGGAAGCTCGTGCCGGGTCTGCTCCGTGCACCGCTCGACCGGAAGCTCTTCGTGCGGTTCGCCCTGGCCGAGGTCGTCTTCATGGCCGTCGCGATCGGCGTCTCGGTCGCCGTGTCCCGCTCGCAGCCGCCGATCCCGCAGACGCCGGAGACCGGGCAGGACACCCGCTCCGGCCTGCTCGGGTACACGTACCCGCCGGCGCAGACCGTGCAGACCTACCTGACGCAGTGGCACATCGACTGGGTGTACCTGGCGATCGCCGTCGTCGGTGCCGGCTGGTACCTCCTGTCGGTGCGGAAGCTCAAGCAGCGCGGTGACTCGTGGCCGGTCGGCCGGACCATCGCGTGGCTGCTCGGCTGCGCGCTGTTCATCTGGACCACCTCGGCCGGGCCGGCGGTCTACGGCATGGTGCACTTCTCGTCGCACATGCTCCAGCACATGCTGCTCATGATGTTCGTGCCGCTGCCGCTCGTGCTCGGCGGGCCGGTGCTCCTGGCGCTGCGGACCCTGCCGGTGCGGAACGACGGGTCGCGCGGCGCTCGCGAGTGGCTCATGCTCTTCACGCACTCGCGGTGGATGCAGTTCCTCGCGCAGCCCGCCGTCGCCGGTGTCATCTTCGCCGGGTCGCTCGTGGTGTTCTACTTCACCCCCGCGTTCCAGTACGCGATGCAGTCGCACGAGTGGCACGTCGTGATGGTCGTGCACTTCGTCTTCAGCGGGTACCTGTTCTTCTGGGTCTTCGTCGGCGTCGACCCGGGTCCGAAGCGCCCGCAGTACCCGATCCTCATCATCGCGCTGCTGGCGACCCTGGCCTTCCACGCCTTCTTCGGCGTCGCCGTGATGACCTCGCAGTCCGTCTTCGCGGCCGACTGGTTCCACGCCCTCGGCCAGACCGACGACCGGGCGCTGCTCGCCGACCAGCACACGGGCGGTGGCATCGCCTGGGGCGCGTCCGAGCTGCCGATGGTGTTCGTCGCGCTGCTCGTGGTGCGCAACTGGGTGCGGACGGACAAGCGGGACGCCAAGCGCCTCGACCGCAAGGCCGAGCGCGACGGCGACGCGGACCTCAAGGCGTACAACGAGCGGCTCGCCGCCATGAGCAAGCGCGACTGACACCGATCCCCCCGGCACCGGGCGGGGTCCGGTCCCTGCGTCCGGTCAGTCGCCGTGGACGATGCAGACGGCGTCGAGCTCCATCGACGCCTCGAGCGCAGCGGTCACACCCGGCTCGCCCTCCGGGCCGAACGGCGTCACCGTGTCCACCCACCACAGCGGCGCGGACAGCGTCGGGGCGTCCGGCAGGATCCGCGCGACCTCGTCGATCGAGTCGACCCGTCGGACACCGAGCACCGTGATCACCGGGTGCGTCGCGTCGCGGCAGACCTGCAGCACCGGGCCGTCGTCGAGTGCACGGACGCCCCACGACTCGTCGTGCAGCAGCAGCGCCTCGGCGACGTCGCGGGTCTCCACCGGTCCACGGCAGAGGAGTGTCACGTCACGCGGCACCCTGACCGCCCGTGCTCCGTCCGGAGGTGGCGTGCGACCCGCGGTCGTGGCCGTCCAGCGCGCCCTCGTCGTGTGCGGGGTCGAGCGGAGCACCACCGACGAGCTGCAGGAAGCGGTCCTCGTCGATGCGGTCGAGGAACGACTCGAGCGCCTCCCACCCGTCGTCGAAGCGCACGACCAGTCCGCCGCCGCCGAAGCCCGAGGTCGACGTGCGCGGTGGCGGCCACTCGCCGGCACGGTCGAGGAACTCCGCCGCCTCCGGGCCGACGACGACGGCCAGCGGGGTCGGTTCCTCGTGCGCCACGGCGCGGACCAGGTGGTCGGCGTCCCCGCGGCGCTGCATCACGACGCCGAACACCGGCTCGACCTGGTCGGCGACGCGGTGCACCGCGTCCAGGAGCCGCGACGCGAGGGCCGGGTCGGCACCGTGCTCGGGGATCGTCAGCACCGCGGACATCGTCTCGACGACCACGCCGTCGAGCAGGTGCGCGGTCATGGTCGCCGAGAACCCCTCGCCGTGCGCGTACGAGGTCGAGACCTCCGGGGCCTCGTGCTTGGCGTACTGCGTGACGACCCAGCGGTCCCACGGCACCGTGAGCGGCTCACTGGTGCCCCAGTGGGTCGGACAGGTGCCGACGGTCTCGCACAGTGCCTCGATCGCGGTCCCCATGTCGACCGACCGACCGGCGTGGTGGCGCAGGGTCAGGTCGATGCTGATCTGGCGCACCGAGTCGTGCGATGCGAGGTGTCCTGGCGCCGGCGGACCGACGAGTTCCGGCCCGCGGCGGACGAAGTCCTCGATGCCCGCGGCGGCGACGCCGGTGCGGCCGTCCCGCATGCTGCCGTCGGGACCGTCCACGGCCCATGCTGCCTGGTGCACGCCCAGCGCGTGCCGCAGGGCGGGGGTGACGGATGCCTCCTGGCCGGTGCGGAGCACGACCGTGCGGCCGGACTCGGACGCACGACGGAGCAGCGAGGCGAGCGACTCCGTCAACCACACGACCGGCGATGCGGAGCGGACCACGATGGCGGGGCCGACCACGTCGTCGATGAGGGGATGCCTGACCATCCGGGTCCTCCTCCGGTAGGGCGTCGGAACCCCCTGGACGGTACACACGCCGACGACACGTGTCCGTCGGCCAGGGGACCTCACAGGGGAGACACGGCGACCGGGCCGGACCGACCGGGAGGCCCGGCCCACCGCCGCCACGGACCGTGCGGCGTGCGTTCGGCTGGCGTCCAGCGGAGAATCCGCTAGGCTTGCTGCGTCCCGTCCGGCGGGATGCGCGAGTGTAGTTCAATGGTAGAACTCCAGCTTCCCAAGCTGGTAGCGCGGGTTCGATTCCCGTCACTCGCTCCACTGCTCCCTCTCACGCCCGTCATCGGCTCCGGTCCCGGGTCGTCGCTACGTCCCCGTCGTCATGCCCCGTCGTCGCGATCCCGGGCGGTGCCGACAGGGATGTCCACGGACGGGCCGGAACCTCGGTGAGGTACACGCGGCTCCGAACCCGCCCGGGCAGCGCCTGGTAGACCTCGTTGGACGAACGCGTCAACGGTCGATGCACCGTGTGGGCTCCCGACGGAGCCGGCGGCCCTCGTGCTCCAGTCCCGAGCGGCTCACCCCACCTCCGGCGTCCCGGACCCACACATCACGCACGTCCGCACAACGAAAGGACCACCCATGAGCTTCCTCGGCTTCATCCTCCTCGGCCTCATCGCCGGCGCCATCGCCAAGCTGATCCTCCCCGGTCGGCAGGGCGGCGGCTGGCTCGCCACGCTCGTCCTCGGCGTCATCGGCGCCCTCATCGGCGGCTGGATCGGCGGCGCGGTCTTCAACGTCGGCTACGACGGCTTCTTCAGCATCCAGTCCTGGATCATCGCGATCCTCGGCGCGCTCGTCGTGCTGGTGATCTGGGGCCTCATCACGGGCCGCCGCGGGAGCCGCGCGTAGTCCACGAGCTCCACGACGACGGGAGGCGCGGTGCCGGACGGCACCGCGCCTCCCGTCGTTCCACCCCCGTCAGCACGACCCGGAAGACCCCGCCATGCACCTGCGCCGCTCCCCCGCGCCGACCAGCGTCCGCCCGAGCACCTGGACCGACCCGTACGGCCGACTCGCGGTGCGCTGTCTGCAGACCGTGGTGATCGTCGTGGTCCTCGGCGGGATCGTCACCGCTGCGACCACACTGAGCCTCGTCACGATCCCGGTGCTGCTCGCGCTCATCATCGCGTCGGCCCTGCACCCGCTGGTCGGCTGGCTCCGTCGGCACGGGGTCCCGTCGGTGCTCGCCACGACGATCGCGTTCGTGGCCGTCCTCGCGGTGCTCGCCGGCGTCCTGTGGCTCCTCGTCGCCGCCGTCGCGAACCAGTGGTCCTCGCTGCAGGACTCGGCGGTCGACGGGCTCCAGCAGGTGCAGGAACTGCTCCACGAGCTGCCCGTGCGCATCACCGACGGGCAGATCGAGGACGCCGTGGACGGTGTCGTCGACTTCGTGACGAGTACCCGGTTCGGGGCGGGGGCCGTCGCCGGCATCTCGGCGGTGACGAACGTCGTCACCGGGGCCGTGCTGATGGCGGTCATCCTGTTCTTCTTCCTCAAGGACGGCCCCGCACTGTGGGAGTTCCTGCTCCGCCCGTTCACCGGCGAGCAGTACGACCGTGCGCGCCGCATCGGGGACCGCGTGGTGACGACCCTCGGCGGGTACGTGCGCGGGACGGCCGCCGTCGCCGCCTTCGACGCGGTCGCGATCGGCACCGGGCTCGCCGTGCTCGGCGTCCCGCTGACGATCCCGCTCGCGGTGGTGGCGTTCGTGACCTCGTTCATCCCGATGATCGGCGCACCGATCGCCGGCACCCTCGCGGCGCTCGTGACCCTCGTCGCACTCGGGCCGGTGAAGGCGGTCATCGTCGTCGCGATCGTCGTGCTCGTCAACCAGATCGAGGGCAACTTCCTGCAGCCCGTGCTCATGGGCAGGACGCTGCGGCTGCACGGGCTCGTCATCCTGGTCGGCCTGACCGCGGGCACCGTGCTCGGCGGCGTGACCGGCGCGCTGCTCGCGGTGCCGCTCATCGCCGCCGGGTGGGGCGTCGTGCAGGTGTGGAACGGCGAGGACGCTCCCGCGACGCCCTGGCGGCAGAAGCGGCGCGAGACGGTACCGGTCGGCTGAGCGCCGGGCGGTCACCATGCCGCACTACGCTGCCCTGATGGACGGGACACAGCCGGACGAGACCCGGTTCGACGGGCACGTGGTGATCGGCGGCGGCGTGGTCGGCGCCGCCGCGGCCTGGGCCCTGACCGCCCGCGGCGAGCGCGTCCTGCTCGTCGAGCAGCACGGTCGCGGACACCTCGAGGGCTCGTCGCACGGCACGACCCGGATCTTCCGGCAGGGCTACAGCGACCCGGAGTACGTCGCGCTGACGACCCGCGCGCTCGCGCTCTGGGACGCCCTCGAGTCGACGACCGGCACGACGTTGCTCGACCGGACGGGCGCGGTCGACCACGGCCGGCCCGAGGTGGTCGACGCCATCGCCGCGGCGCTGGCGGACGCCGGGATCCCCCACGAGACCCTGACCCCGGAGGCCGCCGCGGCCCGCTGGCCCGGCATCGCGTTCGAGGGGCACGTCCTGACCCACGCGACGGCCGGACGCATCCGGTCGGCCGACACGATCGAGCTCCTGCTGACGCTGGCGGAACAGACGGGCCTCGCCGAGCTCCGGTTCGGCACCCGGGTGGCGGCGGTCGCGGACCACGGGGACGCGGTCACCGTGACGCTCGACGACGGCACGGCGGTCCGCACGGCGAGCGTGGTGGCCGCGGTGGGGTCCTGGGCGCCCACGCTGGTGGGTGACGTGCTCGCCGCACGCGGGGCGCGCCTCCCGGCCGTCCGCGTCACCCAGGAGCAGCCCGCCCACTTCCCGAGCCACCTGCCGGACGAGGCCTGGCCGTCTTTCGTGCACTGGGCCGACGGCGACGACGTGTACGGGCTGCTGACCCCGGGCGAGGGCGTCAAGGTCGGGTTCCACGGCACCGGCCCGGTCGTCGACCCCGACGCCCGCGACAAGCGCCCCGTGCCCGAGGAGGCAGCGCGGTTGCAGGCCTACGTCGCCCGGTACGTCCCCGGCGTCGACGCCACACGCCCGACGTTCATCAGCTGCCTGTACGACACCACGCCGGACGAGGACTTCGTCATCGACCGGCGCGGACCACTCACCGTCGCGACCGGGTTCTCGGGCCACGGGTTCAAGTTCGCGCCGCTGCTCGGGGAGGTCCTCGCCGACCTGGCGACCGGTGGCGAGCCGATCCCCCGCTTCGCCCTCTGACCGCCCGCCGCCCCGCTACGGTGGTCCGGTGCGCGTCGTCATCGCTCCCGACTCCCTGAAGGGCACCGCCACGGCGGCCGACACCGCGCGGGCGGTCCGGGCCGGGTGGCTCGATGAACGGCCGGAGGACGACGTCGTCACCGTGCCGATGGCCGACGGCGGCGAGGGCACGCTCGACGCGTTCGCCGCGGCGTACCCGGCGGCCGAACACGTGCCCGTGACGGTGACCGGGCCGGCCGGCACCCCCGTCGACACCCACTGGCTGCGCCTGCCCGACGGCCGGGCCGTGGTGGAGCTCGCGGCGACGAGCGGGCTGCCGCTCCTGGGAGGGGCACTGCTCCCGGAGACCGCGACGAGCCGAGGGTTCGGCGAGGCGATCGCGGCGGCGCTCGACGCGGGCGCGACCGGGCTCGTGCTGGGCATCGGGGGCAGCGCCTCCACCGACGGCGGACGCCCGGTGCTCGAGGCGCTCGGGCTCGCCGTCGGTGCTTCCGGCGCGGTCGACCGGTCGGGGCTCCGGCCCCTGCCCGCCGGTGGGGTGGTCGTCCTGTCCGACGTCACGTCACCGCTGCTCGGACCGGCCGGTGCGGTGGCCGTGTTCGGACCGCAGAAGGGCATCACGCCGGACGCTGCCCCGGCGTCCGAGGAGCGGCTCGCCGCCTGGGCACGCAGCCTGCCCGAGGTCGACCCCGCGACGCCCGGTGCCGGTGCCGCGGGCGGTGTCGGCTTCGGGCTGCTCGCCTGGGGCGCGACCCTCGCACCGGGAGCGCTCGCGGTCGCGGACGTGCTCGGACTCCCGTCGCTGCTCGACGGCGCCGACGTCGTGGTCACCGGCGAGGGACGCTTCGACGAGCAGAGCGCTGCGGGCAAGGTGCCGACGGTCGTCCGGGCGCTCGCGACGGAGCACGCGCCGGGGGCCCGGGTGGTGCTGGTCGCGGGCGAGATCGAGGCGCGGCTGGACGACTTCGCGGCGGCGGCCTCGCTCGTGGTGCTCGCGACGCAGACGACCGGTGAGCCGGACGACGCCCTGCGTGACCCGCTGCGCTTCGCGACGATCGCCGGGCAGCGGTTGGCGCGGCTCGTCGGCTGAGCGCCCGGGGCGTGGCCGACACGCCCGCCCGGGCGCACGAGGGGTACCCCGACGCAACCTCCCTGCCCCCGGGGCGCGGGACCACACTGGGGAGCGGGTCGCACCCGACCCGAGAAGCACCCCCACGAGGAGACCAATGCGCACCGTCAACGCGTACGCGGCACCGTCGGCCACCGAGCCGCTCGTCAAGACCACCATCACCCGTCGTGACGTCGGCCCCGACGACGTCATGATCGACATCGCCTACGCCGGGATCTGCCACTCGGACATCCACACCGTCCGCGGCGAGTGGGGTCCGATCCAGTACCCGCAGGTCGTCGGTCACGAGATCGTCGGCCACGTCACCGAGGTCGGCGCGAACGTCACGAAGCACCAGGTCGGCGACCGGGTCGGCGTCGGCTGCATGGTGAACTCCTGCGGCGAGTGCGAGCAGTGCCGTGCCGGCCAGGAGCAGTACTGCCTCGAGGGCAACATCGGCACCTACGCCAGCGTCGACCCCGCCGACGGCTCGATCACGCAGGGCGGCTACTCGCAGGCCGTCGTCGTGAACGAGGACTTCGTCCTGAAGGTGCCGGAGTCGCTCGACATCGAGAAGGTCGCGCCGCTGCTCTGCGCCGGCATCACCACCTACTCGCCGCTGCACCACTGGAAGGTCGGCCCCGGCTCGAAGGTCGCGGTCGTCGGCATGGGCGGCCTCGGCCACATGGCCGTCAAGATCGCCGTCGCCCTGGGCGCCGAGGTCACCGTCCTGTCGCAGACCACGTCGAAGGAGGCCGACTCGCTCCGCTACGGCGCGAAGGCCCACCACGCGACGAAGGACCCGGCCACGTTCGAGCAGCTCGCGCAGTCGTTCGAGCTCATCATCAACACCGTATCGGCGAAGCTCGACATGAAGGCCTACCTCGGGCTGCTCAAGGTCGACGGCACGCTCGTCAACGTGGGCGCCCCGTCCGAGCCGCTCGAGGTCCCGGCGTTCGCGCTCATCCCGCGCCGCCTGAGCTGGGCCGGTTCGGCCATCGGCGGCATCGCCGAGACCCAGGAGATGCTCGACTTCTGTGCCGAGCACGACATCCTGCCGGAGACCGAGCTCATCAGCGCCGACCAGGTCAACGAGGCGTACGAGCGCGTGCTGTCCTCGGACGTCCGCTACCGCTTCGTGATCGACGCGGCCACGCTGGCCTGACGACGGGTCCACGGACGGGAGGCGCGGTGCCGGCCGGCACCGCGCCTCCCGTCCGTCCGTCCATCCGGAGTGGCACCACCCTCCTTGTCCGCAGAACGCGAGACAGCAGTCCGGGCTGCGCGACGCGCCCGCTGCACCGACACGAGGAGGGAGGCTGGTTCGGTGGACGACACGACGAACGAGGGACTCCGCTCCCTGGTGTCGGTGTCCGGCAGTGACACCGACGGCGCGATCGCCGACCTCGCCGGGATGTACGCCGGCAAGGCATGGCACTCGGCGCACGTCGACGACGACTACTGGTACCGCTACGTCGCCGTCGGCGACGAGCGCATGAGCATCCGCCGGTCGCAGATGCACGGCTCACTGCGCGGCGACGTCGCCGTCGAGGGGGAGGTCGTCGTCCAGTGGCTCGACTCCGGCACCGCGACCGTCGACACCGGCCGGAACGCCGTCCGCATGCAGCCGGGCGTCCCCGTGCTCTTCCCGATCGAGCAGCGCTTCGAGATGGAGTACCGCGACTGGGACCAGCGACTGGTGCACCTCGACCGCGACCTCGTGCTCGACGTGGCCTCGGAGCGCCACCTCGTCGACGGCACGCTCGCCTTCGACCGGTTCACGCCACCCACGACGGCGGCCGTCGAGCGGTGGCGTGCGTCGGTCGCATCGGCGGTGCGGGCGCTGCGCGACGGAGGCGCGGGATCGCTCGCGTGGCACGAGTCCCAGCGCGAGGTCGTCCGCTCCCTGCTCGACCTCTACCGGTTCCACGGGGAGCCCGCTCCCGTCGGCTGGGGTGAGCACCGCAACGCCCGCGTTCGCTCCGCCGTCGAGACCGTCCACGCACGGGCCCACGAGCCGCTGACGGTGTCCGACATCGCCATCGCTGCCGGTCTGAGCGTGCGCGGACTGCAGGAGTCCTTCCAGCGGACCCTCGACCGCACGCCGATGCAGTACCTGCGCGAGGTGCGGCTGCGTCGGGCGCACGACGACCTGCTCCGTGCCGAGCCCGGCTCCGTCGCCGTCGCCGCGATCGCGGCCCGCTGGGGCTTCACCCACATGGGACGGTTCTCGGGCGAGTACCTGCGGCGGTTCGGGGAGTACCCGAAGCAGACGCTGCGGCGCTGACCCCGGGCCGCTGCTCGTCGCTCGTCGCCGGTCAGCCGACCTCGTCGCCGGACGGCAGCGCGCCGCACCAGTCGACCGAGGACGCCTGCACGCTCGCCTCGAGGGCACCGGAGGAGGCGTCGACGACGCTCACCAGGTCCCCCGACGCGGACCGCGTGGTGAACGCGAGGAGCTGACTGTTCGGGGACGGGCAGACCGCGGTGACGCTCGCGTCCTCCGGCACCGTCACGGGCAGCCGGGAGGCACGACTGCCGTCCACGCGCACGATCCGCTGGGCGAGGGTGCCGTCGGCCCGCACCTCGCCCACCACGCGCACGTACGTGTCGTCCGTGAGCGGGGCGATCCGACCGAGGTACGGCGCATCGGTGCTGCCCTGCGGTGCCGGCAGGTCCTGGCGCTGCCCGTCGGTCAGGTCGAGCCGCACGATCCCCGTGCCGGTCTCGACGACCGCCGTGGTGCCGCTGCCGACGTAGCCGTGCAGGTACGTCGCGCTGCCGAGCCGGACCGGGTCGTTCCGCCCGCTCATGTCGACGAGCACCAGGTCGTCGGAGCCGGTCCGCACCAGGGCGCTCTCGGTGCGGGGCACGTACGCCCACTGCCCGACGGTCATCGGTTCGGCACCGGCGGTCGGCTTCCCGTCGGCCGCGATCGCCGTCGGCAGGTGCGTGCCGGTCATGTCGACCACGTACAGCCCGACGTCCCGCGACTGGCCGGTCGACGTGTCGGCGTACTCGAACCCGAAGGACGCCCCGTCGTCGGCGACGTGCAGCGCGGTCACCCGGCCCGCCGCGGTCGGGAGCGTCAGCCGCTCGACGGGGGTGCTGTCGTCCTGCACGCCTCCGGCCAGGGGCACGATCTCGACCGACGAGCGACCGTCGGCACCGCGGACGACCACGAGCGAGCGGCCGAGGCGCGCGTACTCGGTGATGCCCGCGGCCTCGAAGACCGTGGTGGCGCCGCCGGCGTCGAGGGAGCGCCGGACGATCCGGTCCTTCCCGCCGGACGGAGCGGGCACGAGGGCGAGCACGTCGGTGCTGCCCGTCGTGATCGTCGTGCGGAGCTCGGACGCGGCGGGCTGCCCCGGGGCGCGGACGTCACGCACGGCGATCTCGTACGTGCGGTCGTAGGCGAGCGGCCCGGCGAACTCGACCGCGATGGTGTTGCCGCTCGAGGTGACGGTGTGCGGGGCGGACGGGGTCACGGTGACGGCGTCGGCCGGCACCTGCTGCAGGGCCTGGTTCGCGGTGAGGATGACGCGCTGCGCCGGCCGGGACACGAGACCGGTGGCGTCGTAGGTGACGTCACGGAGCCGGGGGCCCTGCTGCGAGCCGACGACCGCGGCGACGGCGCCGACGAGCACGAACACCGTGATCGACGCCACCAGTCGGCGACGGAACCGGTCGCGCGGGCGGCGGCGGAGCGGTGCGGTGTCGTCGGTGTCGGTGCTCGTGCGCATCAGTACTCGTAGGGGTCCGTCGGCTGGTCGATGTCGCGGACGTCGGCGGCACGGATGACGATCCGTGCGTCGGCGGACTGGTCCGGGTTCGCCGCGAGCTTGCCCGTGACGCGCACCCACTGGTCGGCGTCGGGCACGGGGCCGTCGACGACCACACCGAGGCCGACCGGTTGGGCGTCGACGGCGCAGCAGCTGATCACGAAGCGCGTCAGCGTGAAGGACCCGTCCGCGCCCGGGACGACGAAGCCGGAGAGCTCGACCGGCTTGCCGACCAGCGCGCTCGTGTCCGTGGTCTGACGGATGAGCGCCGCCCAGTCCTTCACGCCGTACTCCGAGGTGTCGACGCCCTCGCTGCCCAGCAGGGCGACGTCCTGCGTGCCGGTGGCGTTCGACAGGGTCGGGGTGTCGACGCTCCGCTGCTGGGCGGTGCGGGCGGACAGGGTGGTCGGCGGGAGCACGAGCATGGCGACCGTGACCCCGACGGTGGCAGCGGCCGCGATGCCGCCGAGGACACCGCGGGTGACCCGGGCGGCTCCGGGGGCGCGGCGACGGACCGCCCGGGCGGCGTCGGAGCCGTGCTCGTAGGCGGTCCCGTCGTCGGGTGTGCGCGCGTGGCCGCCACCGTGCGCGTGGTCGCCACCGTCGGCGTGGGCGGCGTGCGTGTGGTCGTGCTCGTCGGCGTGGGCGACGTGCGCGTGGTCCTGCTCGTCGTCGTGGGCGTGCCCGTGCCCGCGCGCCACGGCGACGAGCCCCGCCACCGAGGCCGGTACGGCGACCGCGGCGAGGATGATCGTGAACAGGTCGTACCGCGGGTTGATGTACAGGTCGAGGTGTCCGACCAGGGCGAGCCACAGCGTGCACAGCGCCACCGCGAGCACCGACCCGAGCCCGAGGTACGCGGGAGCCTTCTCAGACGAGGACATTCATCACCAACCCGACCGCCGCGGTGAACAGGACGCAGACGACGGCGAGCAGCACCAGGAAGCGCGCGCGGAACGTCGTCCGGAGCAGGGCGATCATCTTGACGTCGATGATCGGCCCGATGAGCAGGAACGCCGTGATCGACCCCGGCAGGAACGTCGAGGCGAACGACAGCGCGAAGAACGCGTCGACGTTCGAGCAGAGCGAGATCGTCATCGCCAGGAGCATCATCGCGGCGACCGACAGCACCGGGTTCGCCCCCACCGCGACGAGCGTCGACCGGGGTACCGCGACCTGGATCGCGGCCGCGAGCCCGGCACCGACGAAGAGCGCGGGCATCATCGTCGCGGTCTCGCCGCCGAACTGCGACGCGCTCTCGCGCCAGCGGTTGCGGGAGCGCGGCGCCCCGACGGCGGCACGGCACCGGGCCTCGAACGCGGGCAGGAGCAGCTCGGCCGGGCGACGGTGCGCGGCGACGATCCACCCGACCAGGTTCGCCAGCACGAACCCCCCGACGATGCGGACGACGAGGATCCACCCGGACCACCCGAACGCCTGCGCGGTGCTGATGATCACGAGCGGGTTGAGGATCGGCGCGGCCACCAGGAACGTGACGGCCTCGGCCGGGGTGAACCCGCGCATCATGAGCCCCCGGGCGAGCGGCACGTTCCCGCACTCGCACACCGGGAAGAGCATCCCGATGAGCGAGATGACCGCCCGTCGGGGCAGCGGCCGCTCGGGCAGGATCCGCTCGAGCACGCCCGCCGGCACCCAGACCTCGACGACGATCGAGAGCACGATGCCGAGCACGACGAACGGCAGCGACTCGACGACGACGCTGATGGCGAGCGTCAGGAAGTCCTGCACGACGTCGGGCAGCCCGGCCGTGCCCACGCTCGGCGACACCACGCGCACGCCGAGCAGCACCACGACGGCGCCGAGCACCAGGCCGGGGCCGGTGAGCGTGCGGGTGGGGGCGGGGCGAGTGGGAGCGCTCGTCACCGGGACAGGATAGGCGAGGAGCGCGCCGGCTCCCTCCGAGCCGCGCGGGGACGGGTGTCAGTCGGAGGGCAGGCCGGCCAGGTGTCGGTCGAGCAGGTCGACCGCCCACTCGGCGGACTCCCCCGGGGCGAGGCGTGTGACGTGCACCGCGAGACCGTCGACGAGCGCGTGGAGTCGGCACGCCTCGTCGACCCGCTGGCCCTCCGGTACCCCGACGAGTGCGACGATCCGGTCGCACCACGTGCGCATCTCGGCGACCACCCGGTCCAGGGCCGGTCGGAGCGCAGCGTCGGTGAGCGCGGCGTTGCCGAGCGCCAGGTACACGTCGAGCTCGACCACCCGCTCGTCGTCCAGCGGCAGCAGCTCGAGCAGGATCCGGCGCGCGGTCTCGCGGTCGGGCAGCCCCTCGGGGACCGCGTCGATCCGTTCCCGGGTCCGGTCGAACACGAGCGTGATGGTGTGCTCGCGCATCGCGGCCTGCGTCGGGAACACGTAGCGCACGGTGCTCGGTGGCAACCCGGCCTCGGCGGCGACGCCGCGGACGCTCAGGGCGCCCAGTCCGTCGCGGGCGAGGACGCGGCACGCGGCGTCGGACACGTCGAGACGGCGCTGTTCGAGGTCCTCGCGGGTGGTCACCAGCACATCGTCGCACGCTCGTACGACTCGTGCTAGCGTCGGTCCGGCAGGAGTCGCACAGTCGTGCGACTCGCGACGAGGAAGGAAGACCGCCATGGCATGGGTCGTGCTCGTCCTGTCCGGCGTGCTCGAAGCGGTGTGGGCCACCGCGCTGAGCGCGTCGAACGGGTTCAAGAAGGTGGTGCCGACGGTCGTGTTCGTCGCCGGCATGGTGCTCAGCATGGTGGGCCTCGCGTTCGCCATGAAGGCGATCCCGGTCGGCACGGCCTACGCCGTGTGGGTCGGCATCGGGGCGTCGCTGACGGTCGTGGTCGCGATCCTCCGCCGCCAGGAGGCCGCTTCCGTCGCCCGTGTCGCCCTCGTCCTCGGCCTGGTCGCCTGCGTGGTCGGTCTCAAGGTGGTGAGCTGACGTGGCGTGGCTCGTCCTGTTCGTCAGCGCGGCGCTCGAGACCGTCTGGGCCACGGCCCTCGGCGCCAGCGACGGCTTCACCGCCCCCGGCCCGACCGCCCTCTTCGCGGTCACGATCGTCGTGAGCCTGGTCGCGTTCGGGTACGTGCTGCAGCACATCCCGATCAGCACCGCCTACGCGGTGTGGACGGGCACCGGCGCGGCCCTCACCGTCCTGTGGGGCATGGCGACCGGCGCCGAGCCCGTCACGTTCCTACGCCTGCTCTTCATCGCCGGCATCGTCGGGTGCGTCGTCGGCCTCAAGCTGGTGCCGGCCCGCCCGGTGGCGCCGGCCCCGGAGCCCGGGGCCAGCACCGCTCCGCAGCAGTCGCCCCGCGCGTAAGAGAGAGTGCGATGGGTCGGAACGCGCATGGCGACGGACGGGAGGCGCGGTGCCAGCCGGCACCGCGCCTCCCGTCCGTGAGGGGGTCACGTGATCAGACGGACGCACCCGTCCACTCGTCCTCGGCCGCGACGTGGTCGCTCGCCGCGGTCCCCGCGGCGAGCGCGGCGGCCACACGGTCGGCGTGCGAGGGCGGGTCGGACGGCACGTGCGCCGGACGGTCCGCCTCGTTGATCCTCCGGAGCTCGGGGACGATGTCCTCGGCCAGGATGTCGATCTGCTCGAGCACCGTCTTGAGCGGCAGCCCGGCGTGGTCGATGAGGAACATCTGGCGCTGGTAGTGCCCGACGTGGTCCTTCATCGTGGCGTAGCGGTCGATGACCTGCTGCGGCGAGCCGACGGTGAGCGGGGTCTGGGCGGTGAAGTCCTCCATCGACGGGCCGTGGCCGTACACCGGGGCGTTGTCGAAGTAGGGGCGGAACTCGTCCCAGGCGTCCTGCGAGTTCTTCCGGGCGAAGAACTGCCCGCCGAGGCCGACGATCGCCTGGTCGGCCGTGCCGTGCCCGTAGTGCTCGAAGCGCTGGCGGTACAGACCGACCATCTGCTCGGTGTGCTGGATCGGCCAGAAGATGTTGTTGTGCAGGAAGCCGTCGCCGTAGTACGCGGCCTGCTCGGCGATCTCCGGCGTGCGGATCGAGCCGTGCCACACGAAGGGCGCGACCCCGTCGAGCGGACGCGGGGTCGAGGTGAAGCCCTGCAGCGGGGTGCGGAACTTCCCCTGCCAGTTCACGACGTCGTTCTCCCACAGCTGGCGGATGAGCGCGTAGTTCTCGATGGCCAGGTTCACGCCCTGACGGATGTCCTGCCCGAACCACGGGTAGACCGGACCGGTGTTGCCGCGGCCCATCATGAGGTCCATGCGGCCGTCGCTGATGACCTGGAGCATCGCGTACTCCTCGGCGATGCGGACCGGGTCGTTCGTGGTGACGAGGGTCGTGCTCGTGGACAGGGTGATGTGTTCCGTCCGACCGGCCAGGTAGCCGAGCATCGTCGTCGGGCTCGAGGCGACGAACGGCGGGTTGTGGTGCTCGCCGGTGGCGAAGACGTCGAGGCCGGCCTGGTCCGCGTGCTCGGCGATCGTCAGGATGTCCCGGACGCGCTGGGTGTCGTCCGGCGTGGTGCCGGTCGTGGGGTCCGTCGTGACGTCGCTGACGGTGAAGATCCCGAACTGCATGGTGCCCGCCTCCTGGTGCTGGCTACTGGTGCTGCTGGTTCGATGCGTTTGCATCGACTTGCCGGGTACAACGTACCGCAGCCCCGGGCATTCCCGCCAGCGCCGGGTGCGTCCGGAGGCGCGCAGCGGCGGGTGCGTCCGGAGGCGCCTGGCGCCGGGTGCGTCCGGAGGCGCTCAGCGGCGGCGCCTCCGGGTCGTCGAGGCGTCCGCTCGTTCGGGGGGGCAGTCCGCCTGGACTGCCGCTCAGCGGCGGGGCGGCAGGGCGCGTTCGTCCGTCTGTGCGGCGTGGTGGAGCCCGTCCGCGAGCCACACGACCGTGACGACCGCCAGCACGCTCACGCTCGACGCCATGCGGCCCGCGACCAGGACCGCATCGTGCAGGTCGGCGACCCCGGCCAGGCCCGCGACCACGGCGACCACCCCGACGAGCAGACCGACGCCCGTCGCGACCAGGAGCAACGCGGTCACCAGGTGACGGGGGCCCCGACGCCCGTCCCGGTCACCGCGCTCCCCGCGGTCGACCCGCGGTCCGACGGCACGGACGAGCCCGAGCCAGAACAGGGCGATCGCGCAGGCCCCGACGATGTCGCTCACCCGGTGCCAGCCGTACACGACCGTCTGGTTCGCCACGAACACGGCGTAGGCAGCCCCCACGATCGTCACCACCGGTCGCCAGCGCCGGGGCGTCACGAGGAGCACGGCGAACAGTGCCGCGAGCGCGATCGTCGCGTGTCCGGAAGGGTACGAGTTGGGCGTCTCCGACTGGGCGATCTCCGGGCGCTCGGCGATACGCTTCACGAGAGTCGAGGTGACTGCCGACGCGAGCACCACGACGCCCGCTCCGAGTCCGACCGCGAGCCGGCGCCGGGCGAACGCGACGGCGGCGATCACGACCACCAGCAACAGGATGACCGGCACCGAGATGACGTTCAGTGCAGTGTCCGACCCGAACAGGTCGGACTCCCGGACCCCGCCGAGCGCGGCGTCCTCGACCCGCTGCCCGACCGGCGTCAGCACGGCGACGGCGTAGACGAGAGGCACGATCACGAACCCCAGAGCCGCCAGCAGCCCCCACCGCAAGCGCCGCGAGACCAACGGTCCGCGCGACTCGGGCGCGGTGCGTTCGGGCGTGCGGGTCACCGGCGTGGTCCTCCTCGGTGTGGCGATCATCGGTCTCCTCGTCCGGCTGGTGCCGCGCGTGCGATTCGGACGGTCGGGGTCCGACACGATACCGTTGGTCCGCCGGTCCGCGCCTGTGAACCAGGGGTCAGCCACCTCAGGATCCGACGGCCGCACCACCCGTGCACCGCGGGCAGGTGCTCCGGCTCCCGCCGCCGGTCCGTCCGGTGCGACCACCCTGTACCAGGAGGAGACCGAAGTGGCCATCAAGGAACCCAGCATCACGGCGTCGCCGAACCGGGGTCTCGCCCTGACGGTGGGGTCGCTCCTGGCGCTCTGGGGCTTCCTCGGCTTCTTCTTCGCCGCCGACGGCGACCCGGGCTTCTTCAGCCGCGAGGGCGGGATGCTCTGGAATGCCTTCGGCGTCAACCCGGCGATGTGCCTGCTCTGGATCCTGCTCGCCGTCGTGCTGCTCATCACGAGCCTCGGCACCACCATCGGTGCGCGGAACGGCAACCGTCTGGTCGGCGTCGTGCTCGTCGTCATGGCGGTGTACGGCTTCGCGCTCGGTGGCACCTCGGCGAACGTCTTCGCGCTGACCTTCGCGGACAACCTGTTCCACGCGATCATCGGCGTCGTCCTGCTCCTCACCGCCTTCGGTGCGGACCGCGAGAACGTCCGTGCGATCCGGGCGGCTCAGCGCGCCTGACGCGTCCGTCGTCCTCGACGCCCCGTCCACCGGCTGGTGGGCGGGGCGTCGTCGTCGTCGGGGCTCGGCCGGGCTCGTCGAGCGGGCAGGACCCACCACGGGTGCTCCACCGAGCGGGCAGGACACGCCAGGGTCGTCCGCCGAGCGGGCAGGACTCGTCGACGACTCCCGCCGACCGTGACGGATCCGGCCCGATCGGCGGGTGACGACCGTGACGGATCTGGCCCGATCGGCGGGCGTCCGACACCGGGGGGGGGGGGGGAGGGAGGGGCCGGTGCGTCAGTCGCCGTCGGGGCCGGGCGCTGCCTCGAGCTCGGTCGCCACGACCCGCGGCGCCTCCGACATGAAGCGTCGGACGTCGAGGTCCACGATGATGTCCTGCGGCCGCAGCGGACGGGTCAGGTAGAGCCCCTCGAGCGACGTCAGCCGCGACAGCGCCACGTACGTCTGCCCGGCGCTGAAGACCCGGTTGCCGAGGTCGACCACCGCGCGGTCGTACGTCGAGCCCTGGGACTTGTGGATCGTCACGGCCCAGGCCAGGCGCAGGGGGAACTGCTGGAACTCCCCCACGGTGTCCTTCTTCAGTTCCTTCTTGTCCGGGTCGTAGGAGTACTTGAACTTCTCCCACACGGACGGCTGGACCTCGAAGGACTCCCCGTCGACGTCGACCCACACGGTGTCCCGGATGGTGGTCACGACGCCGAGCGTGCCGTTCACCCAGCGCTGGTCGGGGTCGTTGCGGAGGAACATGACGTGCGCGCCGGGCTTCAGCTCGAGCGCCTCGTCCGCCGGGAAGTTCCGCCCGCCGAAGTCGCCGTTGACGTCGGCCCTGGCGGTCTTCACCGTGCCCGGCAGCCGGTCGAGGGCCGCCTTGTTGATCCGCGCGACCGTGTCGTTCCGGGTCGCCAGGGTGATGGCGTCGTCGGGCGCCGGCCGGGCTCCGGCCGTGTTGAGCTGTCCGGCGATGTCGGCCGTGACGCGACCGTGCCGCACCGCGGTGAGCATCGCAGCGAAGGCGTCGTCACGCTGCCGGTGCACGGTCGCGAGCTCGACGATGTGCAGGTCGGCCTCGAGCCAGACCTTCGCGTCGAAGAACCACATCGACCGGTAGTGGTCCGTGAAGTACGCCCGCTCGTCGCCGTCGCCCGGGACGGGCGGCAGCTGGTACGGGTCACCGAACATGACGACCTGCACGCCGCCGAACGCCTCGAACTGCCGCCCGCGGGCCTTGCGGAGCGACCGGTCCATGGCGTCGAGCAGGTCGGCGTTCACCATCGAGACCTCGTCGATGACGAGGGTGTCGATCGTGTTGAGGAGCTTCCGGGTCTCCGGCCCCTGACGGAGCTCGGCGTCGGCGATGAGCCCGATCGGCAGCCGGAACAGCGAGTGGATCGTCTGCCCGCCGACGTTGAGCGCGGCGACGCCGGTCGGAGCGCAGATGACGACCTGCTTCTCGGTGTTCCACGACAGGTGGTTGAGGAGCGTCGACTTGCCCGTGCCCGCGCGTCCGGTGATGAAGACGTGGTCGCGGGTGTGCTCGATGTACTCGAACACCGCCCGCTGTTCGGCGCTGAGCTCGACGCTCACCGCTCGGCCGTCCCGGACGCCGGTGCCGGGTCCGGTGCCGTGCTCGCCGACCCGGTGGCGGGCGCGCGGTCGGCCTCGGGTCGGTCGCCGCGCAGTCGGAGCACCGTGACGACGACGACCGTCACGAGCAGCGCGATCCCCGCGACGACGAGCACGACTCCGGCCCGGGCCTGGTCGTCGATCGGGGTCGGGCCCCACTCGCGGCCCATCGCGCCGAACCACGACGCCTGGAGCAGGCCGAGCGGCCCCTGCATCGCGATGCCGAGCGAGACGGTGCCCGCCGCCACGACGACCGCGCCCGCGATCCGCACGAGCGCCGCGCCGGTGCTCGCCGCCCGGGCACCAGCGGCCACCGGGGTGAGGAGCGTGGGCACGGCGGACAGCCCGACGAGCAGCAGCCCGACGTCGACCAGGGTGCGGCCGGACGGGTCGCTCACCGACCAGCGCAGGACCTGGGTGGCGTAGAGCCCCCACCAGACCGCAGCCAGGAGCACGAAGGACGGGAACGGCTGCGCCAGGTACCGCACCACGCCGTTGTCGACGAGCAGGCCCGTCCACTCGCGGACGCCCGTCGAGCCGTCGTCGCGCGGGTGCACGGCGGACCGGATGAGCTGCACGGGCGCGGCCGCCCAGAGGAGTGCGGGGACGACCAGGCCGAGCAGCACGTGCGCGCCGACGTTGGCGGACACCAGGAAGCGGTCGTAGGTGTGCAGCGACCCCGACGTCGCCAGGACCAGCGTGACGACCGCGATCGCGGCGGCGACGGAGCGGCGCACCGGCCAGGAGACACCACGACGCCGCAGTCGGACCACGCCGGCGGTGTACGCGGCAGCGGCGAGCACGGCGGCCAGCAGCCAGAACAGGTCGATGTTCCAGGCGGTGAGCCAACCCCACGACCCCGGCGCCGCGGGGAGCGGGTCGTCGGTCAGCAGCTCGGCCGGGGTCGGGTTCGTCGTCTTGCTGAGGGCGACCTCGCCGGCCGGCGTCGCGGTCCGTCCGAGCGCTGCGGCGAACCCGCTCGCGATGCCCATCACGGCGAGTTCGACGAGCACGAGGGTCCAGAACGCACCGCGGCGCTCCGGGGCGTCGGTGAGCGACCGGATCGCACGACGACGTTGCACCGCGCCGAGCACGCCGATGCCGACGAGCGCCGCGGTCTTCACGAGCACGAGCACGCCGTACGGGCTGGCGAGGTTCGCCGGGGAGCCGATGCGGATGATCGCCGACGCCGTCCCCGAAACCGCGACGAGCACGAAGCAGCCGAGCGCGATGCTCGAGTACCGCGCGACGACGAGCGGCAACCGGTCACCGGGCAGCACGTTCCGCAGGAGCACGACGAGCAGCAGGCCACCGACCCACAGGGCCGCGCCGACCAGGTGCAGCCCGAGGGCGGTCACCGCCGAGTCGTGGCTCGCGGTACCCGCGGCGTGCCCCTGCTGCGCGAGCGGCACGAGCCCGACCATCGCGACGCCGGCGGTGAGCGCGACCATGCCCCGCCCGCGGACGGCGAAGCAGAGCACCGTCACGGCGGCGGCGATGAGCACGGAGACCAGCCACGCGGTGCCGAGGTCGGTGCCGGTGAGGAAGACCCCCATCGACTGGCCGAACTGCTCGTCGAGGCTGAGGGCCGACCCGGCGACGGACAGGAACGTGAAGAAGGTCGTGGCGGCGGCGGCGACGGTCCAGACCCCGGCGGCACCGGCGGCGACGTCGATCGCGCGGTTCCACTCGGGGCGGGTGCGGGAGAGTCCGACGACGGTGAGCGCGAGCCCGCCGATGGTCGCTGCCGCGGACAGGTCGACGACGAGCCGAGCGATCGGCAGCCCGAAGCGCACGACCGCGCCCGGGTCGGCGATGAGTGCGCGATCCGCCCCGCCGCCGATCACGAGGGCGACGAGGAGGGAGACGAACCCGACGAGCAGCAGCACGGCGGGGCCGGCGATGCGTGCGATCCGGTCCACCCGACAAGCCTAGGCGGTGCCCGACCGACCACGGCACGCCGGGTGGGTCGACCTGTGGGCGGTGCGCCGCGCCTCCAGGCCGTGCAGGACAGGCCTGGGCGCCGCGGACACGTGAGCCGCCCGGGAACGACGGAAGGGACGGCCGGAGCCGTCCCTTCCCGGTGGTGCTGAGCGGTCCTACTTGACGGCAGCCTTGAGCTTCGAGCCGGCGCTGACCTTGACCGAGTCGCTCGCGGCGATCTCGATGGCGTCACCCGTCTGCGGGTTGCGGCCGGTGCGCGCGGCGCGGTGGGTCTTCTCGAAGGCGATCCAGCCCGGGATCGTGACCTTGGTGCCGTCGGCGACCGACGACGAGACGACGCTGAACAGCGCGTCGACGACGCCGTTGACGGTGGCCTGGCTCTGGCCGGACTCCTGCGCGACGGCAGCGACGAGCTCGGTGCGGTTCAGTGACTTGTCAGCCATGGATGTCCTCCTCGGACTTCTTGCAGTGTCGGTGGGACGTCCGGGACGCCCGCCCGCCCGGAGCGGGGTGCCCTGGACGTGGTGGCCCCGCGGACGAGCACGCCCGGCGGAACCGTCAGCGAACCTACCAGCCGAGCGGGGTCCGGACGACCGACTCGCCCGGATTTCCGGGGTTGTGGAGGGTCTGGAGGGGTCCGAGTGACGGATGTGGCGACCGTGTACCCCGCTCGGGCCGGGAACGACGAACGCCCCGTCCCTCTGCAGGGACGGGGCGTTCGGTGGTACTGGTGCTTACCAGGAGCTCTTCGTGATGCCCGGCAGCTCGCCACGGTGGGCCATGTCGCGGAAGCGGACACGGCTGATGCCGTACTCACCGAGGTGGCCACGGGGGCGACCGTCGATGGCGTCGCGGTTGCGGTAGCGGACCGGCGACGCGTCGCGCGGGAGCTTCTGCAGGCCGACGCGGGCGGCCTCACGCGACTCGTCGGTGCCGTTCGGGTCCACGAGGGCCTTCTTCAGCTCGAGACGACGCTCGGCGTAGCGCGCGATGACCTCGGCGCGCTGGTTGTTCTTCGCGATCTTGCTCTTCTTCGCCATGCTTAGCGCTCCTCACGGAAGTCGACGTGCTTGCGGATCACCGGGTCGTACTTCTTGAGCACGAGGCGGTCCGGGTTGTTGCGACGGTTCTTCTTGGTCACGTAGGTGAACCCGGTCCCCGCGGTGGAGCGGAGCTTGATGATCGGACGGACGTCCTGACCCTTCTTGGCCATCAGATCTTCTCCCCACGGGCGAGGAGATCCTTGACGACGGACTCGATGCCGCGTGCGTCGATCACCTTGATGCCCTTAGCGCTGAGCGTGAGCGTGACGTTACGACGAAGCGAGGGCACGTAGTACGTCTTCTTCTGCACGTTCGGGTCGAAGCGACGCTTCGTCCGGCGGTGCGAGTGCGAGATGTTGTGTCCGAAGCCGGGGGTGGCTCCGGTCACCTGGCACACTGCTGCCATGGTTTCCTCCTGAGGTACCGAGCGACCGGACGGCCGCTCCCAAGGTCACTTGCCTGGCACGCACGCGCTCGTCACCGTGAGGTGACCGCAGCGAGGGGGTTGTGCGCGCCGCCCAGGCCCGCTGACCCTGTCGAAGGACCCGCAGACACCGCGCGACCGCGGCGTACGCGACGGTCGGAGGGCTTGGAACAACTGGGTCTGCCACGCGGACGCGGCGGACCAGGGGTCAACGTTACGGGACGGCCGCGCGTGTCGCAAGCCGGGCCTCCCGTCCGGGTCGCACCGGTACCGGCCTGGAGGCGCGGCTCGGCCCCGTCACGCCGGTTCCGGTCCTGCCTGTCTCGGCACTTCCGGTCGCATGACGTGCCGTCGGGCGGCTCGGTAGACGGCATGTCGTGCGACCAGGACGGATGCGCGCGGCAAGTCGTGCGACGAGGACGGCCAGGAGGCCCGGACGCGCCCGGACGCGCCCGCGGCCTACGGTCCCGCGGTCGGCCGCGGCGCCAGCGCCTGCACCAGCAGCGCGCCGAGCTCCCGCGGAGCCGTGACCATCGGCCAGTGCCCGGTCTCGAGCCCCACGATCGTCAGGTCCTCGACGGCGACGAGCTCCGTCGTCCACGCGTGGTGCTCCGCCACCATCGCCGCGAGGTCCGTCGCCGGGACCTCGCACGACACCACCGTCGCCGGGATCGCGTGCCGCGCGGGGTCGGTGTAGTGGAAGGGGTCGGACGCCACGGCCGCGGGCTCCGGGACCGCCCGGCGCTCGAGGTCCTCCCGCACCGCGGGCGTCACGTCACGCACGGTCGCGGGCTCCCAGACGTCCCACGACGGCAGCGGTACGACCCCGTCGACCACGGGCAGTTCGTCGTTGACGACGGCGCCGTCCGGCCCGGGGAACGTGTCGACGTAGAGCAGGTGCGCCACGAGCGACGGTCGTCGATCGGCGGCCATGAGCACCATCGGACCCGCACCCGAGTGCCCGGCGAGCGCGACGGGCTCGTCCGGCGTGGCCACGGCGTCGAGGACCGCCACGATCCCGGCGACCTGCTCGTCGAGCGTGTCGCCCGTCCGCATGATCGCCTGGACGGAGTGTCCGGCCTCCTGCAGCACGGGCGCCACCTCGTCCCACGCGCTCGCGTCGAGCCAGAACCCGGGCACCAGGATGACGTGCATGCGCGGCAGGCTACTCGCCGGTGCGCGCCGCGGTGCAGACCGCGCACTCGCCGAAGATGTCGACGACGTGGCTGGCGTTCGTGAAGCCGTTCGCCGCTGCGACCTCCTGCGCCCACCGTTCGACCGGGTCCGCCTCGATCTCGACCGTGCGGCCGCAGTTCCGGCAGATCAGGTGGTGGTGGTGCGCGTCGGTCGTGCACGCGCGGTACAGCGACTCACCGTCCTGCTGCAGCGAGTCGGCGTCGCCCTCGGTCGCCAGGTCGGCGAGCGCCCGGTACACGGTCGCCAGCCCGATCGTGGAACCACCGTCCCGGAGGTGCTGGTGGAGTGCCTGCGCACTGACGAACCCCTCGGTGCCGGAGAGCGCGCTGCGCACGGCCTCCCGCTGCCAGGTGTTCCGCTTCGGCTTCTGCACGGCGTTCACGCGGTGACTCCTTCCCTGCGGGTCGCGTCGGTCGACGCGTCGGTCCCGGTCGGGAGGCGCGGCACGCCTCCGTCGGTCTGCTCACGGTCCGCGATGCGGTCGCGTCCGCGTCTGTCCCTGCGGCTGCCGACGATCCGGCAGACGACCCAGATCACGAACGAGATCGTCGTGACGTAGGGGCTGATCGGCAGTCCGCCGCCGAGTGCGAGCAGGATGCCACCGACGACCGACACGACCGCGAACACCGTCGAGAGCACCGGGACGACCACGGGGTGCGAGGTCAGGCGGAGCGCGGCGGCAGCGGGGGTGACGAGCAGCGAGAGCACCAGCAGCGCGCCGACGATCTGCACCGACACCGCGGTCGCGAGCCCGAGCGCGAGCATGAACACGATCGCGAGGGTCCGCACGGGCACCCCGGCAGCGGCCGCGACGTCGGGATCGACCGACGAGAACATCAGCGGGCGCCAGATCACCAGGAGCGTCACGACGACGATCGCGGAGACGACGACCAGCGAGGTCAGCTGCGGGTTGTCGACCGAGACGATCTGCCCGGTCAGCAGCCCGAACTTGTTCGCCGCCCGGCCCTTGTACAGCGCGAGGCAGAGGATGCCGAGCCCGAGACCGAACGGCATGAGCACGGCGATGATCGAGTTGCGGTCGCGGGCCCGCGAGCCGAGCAGCCCGATGAGCAGCGCCGCGACGACGGAGCCGACGAGCGACCCGGTGACCACGTTGACGCCGAACAGCAGGGCGGCGCTGGCCCCGGCGAAGGACAGTTCCGAGATGCCGTGCACCGCGAACGGCATGTTCCGCGCGACGACGAACGGGCCGATGAGCCCGCCGACGATGCCGAGCACGGCGCCGGCCCAGATCGAGTTCTGGACGAGGACCAGGAGCTCGCCGTAGTCCTGGAACGAGAAGACGGTCGACAGCACGTCCATCAGATGCGTCCTTCGTCCGGGGTGGTGGTGTGCGGGTCGGCATCGCAGTGGTGGTGCGCCCCGGTCTGGTCGTGGGCCTCGTTCGCGCCGACGATGACGATCCGTCCCATGGTGCGGACGACGTCGACCGGGGTGCCGTAGAGGTCGCTCAGCACGTCGGCACGCAGGACCTCGTCGGGGGCGCCGATGCGGAAGCGCCCGCCGGCGATGTAGAGGACCCGGTCGACGACGTCGAGGATCGGGTTGACGTCGTGGGTGACGAAGAGCACGGCAGCGTCCTGCTGCCGACGCTGCCGGTCGATGAGCTCGGTGACGCCCCGCTGGTGGCGGAGGTCGAGCGAGATGAGCGGCTCGTCGCAGAGGAGCAGTGCGGGGTCCGCGGCGATGGCCTGCCCGACGCGGGTGCGCTGCTGCTCACCGCCGGACAGCTCGGCCACCGGGGCGTCGGCGAACGCGGTCGCACCGACCTCGTCGAGGATGCGGTCGACCCGAGCGCGCTCGGCCCGGCTGGCGGGCAGGACACCCCACCGGGAGCCGGTCACCCCCTGGGCGATCATGTCCCGTGCGCGCAGGGGCGTGCCGGACTCCATGAGGCGCTGCTGCGGGATGTACCCGATCCTCCGGTGCCCGCGACGGACGGGCTGCCCGAGGAACGACATCGTCCCGCCCGTCAGGCGCTGCTGGCCGAGCACGGTGCGCAGGAGCGAGGTCTTGCCGGCACCGTTCGGCCCGAGCACCGCGACGAACTCGCCCGGCGCCAGGTCGAGGTCGAGGTGCGACCAGAGGGTCCGCGATCCGTACGAGAGCGCCGCGTCACGGAGGGCGAGCACGGCGGAACCGCCACGGCCGGGGGCCGCAGCGGTTCGCGAGGGGGTCTGGACCGCGGTCACTTCGCGAGCGCCCCCGTGATCTCGTCGATGTTCGCCTGCTGCCACGAGACGTAATCCTCCCCCTTCGGGAGCGTCTCCGTGACACCGACGACCGGGATGTCCGCCTGCTCGGCGGCCTTCTGGACCTGCTCGGTCTCGGGGCTGGAGGTCTGCTCGTTCACGGCGAGGAGCCGCACCTGCTTGCCGGTGAACAGCTTGAGGGTGTCGTTGAGCGCGGCCGGCGGGACGTCGTCGCCCTCCTCGATGGCCTCGGCGAAGGCCTCGGGCGTCACGTTGTCGAGCCCCATCGCGTCGAAGAGGTACCCGGGGACGGGCTCGGTGTACGACACCTTCTCGCCGTCGACCTTCTCCTTGGCCGCTGCGGTCTGCGACTCGAGGTCGTCGAGCTTCGTGGTGAGGGTCTTCGCGTTGCGCTCGAAGGTGTCGGCGTGCGCGGAGTCGAGCTTCGTCAGACGCTGTTCGAGGTCGGCCACGAGCTTCACCATCGTCGGGTAGTCGTAGAACACGTGCTCGTTGAACTCCGCGTCGCCGCCCTGGTCGAGCCCGGAGAGCTCCACGACGTTGATCGTGTCGGCCGTCGTGTTCGAGGCCTTCGCCAGGGTGGTCATGAAGTCGTCGTACCCGCCGCCGTTCTCGATGAGCAGGTCGGCCTTCGACACGGCGAGCTGCGTCTTCGCGCTCGACTCGAACGAGTGCGGGTCCTGCGAGGGGTCGTCGAGGATGCTCGTGACCTCGACGTCGTCGCCGCCGATCTCCTGCGCGATCGAGCCGTAGACGTTCGTCGAGGCGACGATCCGGACGGTGCCGTCACCCGAGGCGTCACCGGAGGCGGAGGACGTGGCGCAGCCGCTCAGCGCGAGGGCTGCGGCGCCGGCGACGAGCGGCAGGGCGAGGAGGCGACGGTTCTGCATGGTGCGAGCGTACGGCTTGCTGATAACGGTTGTCAAAATCAGCCGCCCGACGGACGGAAGGCGCGGTGCCAGCCGGTACCGCGCCTCCCGTCCGGAGCAGGATCAGCGAGCGATCAGGGCTTGGTGGCCGCGTCGATCGTGTTCTCGGCGATCGTGTCGTCCTCGCGGCCCGGTGTCCGCAGGTTCCACTTCTTGATCACGAACGAGAACAGGAAGTAGTAGACGACCGCGTACGCCAGACCGATCGGGATGAGCCAGATCGCCCCGTCGGCCTTGCCGAAGTTCAGCACGTAGTCGATCGCTCCGGCCGAGAACGAGAACCCGTCCCGGATCCCGAGCGCGTTGACCAGCGCCAGGGAGGTCCCGGTGAGGACCGCGTGGATGACGTAGAGCGGGAACGCCACGAACATGAACGAGTACTCGAGCGGCTCGGTGATGCCCGTCACGAACGACGTGAGCGCGGCCGAGATCATGATGCCGCCGACGACCTTGCGGTTCTGCGGCTTGGCGTTCCGCCAGATCGCGAGCGCACCGGCGGGCAGCGCGAACATCATGATCGGGAAGAAGCCGGTCTGGAAGATGCCGGCGGTCGGGTCGCCGTGCAGGAAGCGCGCGATGTCGCCGTGCCAGATCGTGGTGCCGTCGTTGAAGCTGCCGAGCTGGAACCACGGGAAGAAGTTGAGCAGCTGGTGCAGGCCGATCGGGATGAGCATGCGGTTGACGAACCCGAAGACGCCACCACCGATGACCGCGTTGTCCGCGACGGCCTGGCCCGCTGCGGTCAGCGCGATGTCGAAGTAGCGGAAGACGAACGACATGAGCACCGCGATGACGAGGCCGGCGGCGGCGGTGATGATCGGCACGAGCCGTCGACCCGAGAAGAAGCCGAGGAAGTCCGGCATCTTCGTGCGGTGGAACTTCTGCCACAGCACGGCGGCGACCAGACCCATCACGATGCCGCCGAGGACGCCGTAGTCGATCATCTTCTGTCCGCCGTTGGCGTCCTTCACCCCGGCGAGGACGATCGGCGACATGACCTTCCAGACCTCGTACACGACCATGTAGCCGACGACCGCGGCGAGCGCCGTCGTCCCGTCCGACTTCTTCGCCCAGCCGATCGCGATGCCCACCGCGAAGAGCAGGGGCAGCCACGTGAAGATCGCACTGCCGGCCGCGCCGATGACCGACGCACCCTGCTCGAAGCCGGGGATCGCGCCGAGCATGTCGCTCTGGCCGAGGCGGTTGAGGATGCCCGCGGCCGGCATGACCGCGATCGGCAGGAGCAGGCTCCGACCGAGGCGCTGGGCGTTCGCGAACAGCCTGGACTGCTTCTTCGGGGTCTTCTTGTCCGGCACGTCCGTTGCAGCAGCGGTGCTCATCGGCGTTCCTCTCGTCATCGGGTGGAGCTGGGCGCAGGGGTGAGTTGAGTCATGCGAGGACCCCGGGTAGCCTCGGCGGTACCGCCGGGTCCGGTCCTGTCCGGTCATGACCAGTTCCGTAGTCTGAACCGGTGACCAGATGCGTGTCAACCCGGCACGGAATCCGCAACGAGGAGGAAACGATGGCCGACATCAAGGCAGCCGACATCATCGCCGCACTGGGTGGCGCGGACAACATCGACGAGGTCGAGGGCTGCATCACGCGCCTCCGCGTCGAGGTCGAGGACGGCGACCTCGTGGACAAGGCCGCCCTGCAGGCAGCGGGCGCGCAGGCCGTCGTCGGCGGCGGCACCGGGTGGCAGGTCATCGTCGGTCCGATCGCGGACAACCTCGCGCAGGACATCCAGGACGAACTGTGACCGCGGTCCGGACCCCGTTCGCGGGCCCGGTCGTCGCACTCGCCGACGTGCCCGACCCGGTGTTCGCCGGGCAACTGGTCGGTGCGGGGGTCGCCGTCGACCCGACGGGTGTCGCGGGTCCGGTGACCGCGGTCGCCCCGGTGGACGGCACGATCGTCAAGCTCCACCCGCACGCCTTCGCCCTGCAGGGCTCCGCCGGGACGGACGTCCTGGTGCACGTCGGCATCGACACCGTGAAGCTGCGGGGCGAGGGCTTCGAGCTGCTCGCGGCCGAGGGTGACACCGTGCACGCCGGGGACCCGGTCGTGCGGTTCACCCCGAGCGTGATCGAGGCCGCCGGCTACTCCCCGGTCTGCCCGGTCGTGGTGCTCGGCAGTGCGCCGGACTCGGTCGAGCAGCGCTCGGTCGGCACCACGGTGCCCGAGGGCGCCACGCTCTACACCGTCTGACCGCGGGGGAACCCCGCCGAGTCTCGGCCCAGCGGACGTCTTCGCGGGCGCACGAACGCGAACCTGTCCGCGGAGCCGAGACTCGGCCGCGGGGGCGGGGGCGTGGCAGCGCGCGCTACGCCCCCGGCCGTCGGGCGGTGACCTCCATCTGCACCCGGTAGCGGTCGGACCGGTACCAGGACCGGGCGTGCTCGACGGGCCGGTCCCCCGAGTACGACACCCGGTCGAACTCGAGCAGGGGTGCCCCGGTCCTGGTCCCGAGCAGCGTCGCGACGTCGTCGGCCGCGGGCTTCGCCGCCACCGTCTGCTGCGCCCGATCGATCGGCACGCCGTACGTGTCCGCCGCGAGCGAGTACACCGACCCGGACAGGTCCTGGTCGAGCAGGCCCGGGTACGCCGTCGCCGAGAGCCAGGCGTCGTCGACGGACACCGGTGCGCCGTCCGCCATCCGCAGGCGCTTCAGGTGGTGGGCCGTGTCGCCCTCGTCGAGGCGCAGCGCGGCCGCGGTGTCGGCCGGCGGGACCCGCTCCTCGCGCACCAGCACGACGGTCGTCGGGACGTGGCCGAGCGCACGCATCTCCTCGGTGAAGGACGCCAGGTGCAGTGTCGACTGCACGGGACGGTGCGCCACGAAGGTGCCCTTGCCGCGCACGCGCTCCAGGTAGCCCTCGTTGACGAGCTGTCCGAGGGCCTCGCGCACCGTGATCCGGGACACCCCGTACTCGGCGATGAGCTGCCGCTCCGAGGGGATCGCCGCGCCGGGCGCGAGTCGGGCGGTCGCGAGGTCGAGCAGGATCCGCCGCAGCTGCTGGTGCTTCGGCTCGGCCCCCTCGGTGATGCGGCTCGTCATGCGGTCCTCGTGCTCCGGTGCTCGTCGACTCCGGGCGGTCCTCGCCCAGCTGGTCCTGTGCGGACATGACCAGTTGTCCTCACAGTAGCGATCAGGATGCGAGAAGCCAACGCCGTGACAAGATGACGCCCGTGACCTCGGTGGTGATCGTGGACGACGAGACGCTCGTCCGGTACGGCTTCGAACTCATCCTCGGCGCAGCGGCGGACATCGACGTCGTCGCCACGAGCGGTGACGTCGACGCGGTCGAGACCGTGCGCCGGCACGCCCCCGACGTGGTCCTGCTCGACGTGCGCATGCCCCGGGTGAACGGGCTCGAGGTGCTCGCTGCACTCCGGCAGCTGCCCGAGCCGCCCGCCGTGGCGATGCTCACCACGTTCGACACCGACACGCAGGTGGTCACCCGGGCGATGGAGTCCGGCGCCGCCGGGTTCCTGCTCAAGGACACCGACCCGGAGTCGCTCGCCGAGTACGTCCGGGCGCTCGCCCGCGGCGGCATCGTCCTGGCACCGGGCGTGGACCGCACCCGCCTGTTCGCGCACCGGCCGTCGACGCCGGCGCCGGAGCTCTCCGACCGCGAGCACGCCGTGGTGCGGCTCGTCGCCGAGGGTGCCAGCAACCCCGAGATCGGCCAGCGCATCGGCGTCAGCACCGGCACCGTGAAGGAGGACGTCCGCGCCCTCCTCGCCGCGTTCGGCGTCACCACGCGCGTCCAGCTCGCGCTGCGCGCGGCGGAGGCCGGGCTGCTCGATGGCTGAGCCCGCTCCGTCCGGTCGCGTCCGACGACTGCTGGCGCGGACGGACGGGAGGCTCGACGCACTCGTCGACGTCGGCCTCCGTCGTGCGCGCGCCCACCCGGCCCCGTGGTGGCTGGTCGACGCGCTCTTCCTCGCGGCCGCCGTCGTCGACGCCGTGCTCGACATCGCGGGCGCCACGACGACCGAGATCACCCTGTCGCTCGTCGCGGCGGGTGCGCTCGTCCTCCGCCGGCGGCTCCCCGTCCTGGCCTTCGCGCTCACCATGCCCGGGCTCTTCATCGGCTCCGGCGTCGTCGCAGCGAGCATCGCCCTCTTCACGCTCGGTGAGCGGACGGACCGCCGGTGGCTCATGCTCCTCGCCGCCGTCGTGCAGTTCGTCGGGTTCAGCGGCTTCGTCGTCGGCCCACCGCAGCAGCTCGACGAGATCGTGGTGTCGATCGTGTACGCGCTCATCTTCGCGCTCGGCCCGCTCTCGATCGGCCTGCTCGTGCGGACCCGCGCGGACCTGGTCGACCGCATCGCCGAGCTCGGGGCCTCCCGTGCCGAGGAACGGCGTCGCGCCGCCGAGGTCGCCCTCTCCCGCGAACGCGCCCTGCTCGCGCGCGAGATGCACGACGTCGTCTCGCACCAGGTGACCCTCATCGCGGTGCAGGCCGGCGGCGTGCAGATGGCCGGGCGCGACGAGCAGGAGCGGGCGTTCGCGCGGACGATCCGGCAGCTGTGCGTCGTGACCCTGCAGGAGCTGCGCGAGATGGTCCAGGTGCTCCGGGCGTCCGGCGGCACCGACCGGGAGATCGCCCCGCAGCCCGTGCTCGCCGACCTGCCCCGGCTCGTCGCCGCGAGCGGGCTCGAGACCGACGCGGCCGTCGACCTGCCCGAGACCCTGCCCCTGCCCGTGCAGCGCGCGGTCTACCGCTTCGTGCAGGAGGGCCTGACGAACGTCCGGAAGCACGCCCCCGGCGCCGTGGTCCGGATCAGCGGTCGGCTGCACGGCGACCAGGTGCTCGTCGACCTCGTGAACGGGCCCGCACGTGCCGACCGGCTCGAACTGCCCGGGTCCGGCCTGGGGCTCATCGGGCTCGGCGAACGCGCGTCGCTCCTCGGCGGCCGCCTCGACTCGGGACCGCAGCCCGGCGACGGGTTCGCGCTGCACCTGCGCCTGCCCGTCGAGCACCGACCGAGCGTCCCCACCCCCTGACGGCCGGGCGAGCGAGCGGCGGACGACGGGTGACCAGCCCTCCGAGGGACGGTCGGTGGCCGATCGGCCACCCGTGTTCACGCCACCGCCCGATGCACCGACCCGGCAGGGTCGGCTGTGATGGCAGCGTGGTCCAGTCAGCGCTCGTCGCCAGCATCCGTCGACACCCCGTCTCCGTGGGCGTCGGCGTCGCCTCCGTCCTGCTCGCCGTCACGGCACGCGTCGCGCACGCCGAGCCGGACTTCCCGCACCACCCGCCGGTCGCCTGGGCAGCCCTCGCGGTCGTCGTGGCCGTCACGGTGCTCGCGGAACGCACGCTCGGGTCGCTGCGCACCGTCCTGGTCGGCGTGGGCGCCCCGCTCGCGGCCGTCGGCGTCACCTTCCTGGCGGTGACGGTCGGGTCGGCGATGGGCGAGGCGCACGCGGAGGCCGCCGCGGGTGAGCCGCTGTTCGCCCCGTCCGCCGTCGCGACCGCCCTGCTCGCCGCGGCCTCCGCCAGGATGCCGCCGGCCCGCCGTCGTCGTGTCCGCGCCGTCCTGTGGACGGTCGTGCTCACCCTGGTGCTGTTCGCCGGCCACGGCTCCGACACCGCGCGTGCCCTGGCGACCCTGTTCGGGACCGCCGCCGGAGCGCTCGTGGTGCGCCGCGCCTCCCGGCCGGCACCGACCGCGCCGCGCACCGACCGGACCGTCGTCACCCACCCGCGCTCGGTCGTCGTCGCGACGCTCGTCGCCCTCGGCGCGGGCACCCTGGTGACGCTCGTCGTGCCGGAGCCGGACGGCGTCCTGTCGCCGTTCGCCGATGCCATGAGCGACCGGGCGACCGTGCTCGTCGGGGTGCTCCTGGTCGGGGCCGCCTGGCTCGTCCAGCGCGGCCGTCGCACCGGGCTCGTCCTGGCGGCGGGCCTGCTGGTGACGCTGTCCGCCGTGCTCGCCGACGTGTTCCTCATCGAACCGCTGCAGGACGGCTTCGTGCAGTGGCAGGGTCTGACGACCGACGAGGTCGAGTGGCAGGTCACGCTGCTCGGGGCCTGGGCCGTCCCCGCCGCCGTGCTCCTGGCGATCGTGGCGCTCCGCGGCCAGCTGGTGCGCGCTCGCTTCCGTGCGACGCCGACCTGCGGCGAGGACTACCTCGGCATGCTCCGCGAGGGGGACGCGGGCACGCTCGGGCACATGGGCACCTGGCGGGGCAACGCGACCTGGACGCACCCGGACGGACTCGGTGCCGTCGCCTACCGCGTGCACGGCGACGTCGCCCTGACCGTGTCGGACCCGGCGTGCGCCGCCGCGGACCGGGCCGAGGTGGTCGCCGCGTTCGCCCGCGCCTGCGAGCGGAACGGCTGGACCCCCGCGTTCACGAGCGTGCACGAGCCGGTGCGGGCGATCCTCGCGGCCGAGGGGTGGGCGTCCTTCCCCGTGGGCGTGGAGTCCGTGCTCGACGTGACGACGTTCGACCTGCGCGGCAAGAAGCGCCAGGACCTGCGCACCGCGTCCAACCGTGCCGACCGCGAAGGGCTCCGCGACGAGTGGACCACGCTCGCCGCCCTCGACGCCGACCAGCGCGCGCAGGTCGAGACGATCTGCACCCGCTGGGCAGCCGACCGTCGGCTGCCGGAGATGGGCTTCACGCTCGGTGGGTTCCGCGAGCTCGAGGACCCGGACGTCCGACTGCTGCTCGCCGTGACCGCCGAGGGTCGGGTGACCGCGGTGACGAGCTGGCTGCCCGTGTACGAGCACGGTGCCCTGACCGGGTACACGCTCGACGTCATGCGACGCGGCGAGGACGGGATGCCCGGGGTGATGGAGTTCCTGATCGCCCGGACCGCCCTGCGCGCCCGCGAGGCCGGCCTCACCACGATCAGCCTCTCCGGCACGCCGCTCGCACCGCACACCGACGCCGGGTCGTGGGTGGCCCGCGGGTCGGCGCTCCTCGCCCGGGCGCTCGAGCCCGTCTACGGCTTCCGGTCGCTGCAGCGCTTCAAGGAGAAGTTCGGCGCGCGCCACGAGCCGCTCTGGCTCGTCGTCCCGAGCGCGCTGCAGGCGCCCCGGGTGGCGCGAGCGCTCACCAGCGCGTACGTGCCCGGGCTCCGTCCCAAGCACCTGTGGGCGCTCCGCCAGGCGCACGTCGCCCCGGCGGCTGAGCAGCCGGCCGCCCGCTCGTGAGCCCCGTCGAGTGGCTGCTCGCGACGCAGCTGCAGGCACCGAACAAGCTCGTGCCGGCCGACCTGGCGTTCGCCGTGCTCGCGACCGCCGTCCTGCTGCCCGCCGTGCGGCAGTGGCGGTCGCGGCAGGCCTGGCGCCGAGCGGCCCTCCGCGCCGGCATCGCTGCCGCTGCCGCGCTCGTCGTGCTCGCCGCCTGCTGGTTCACCACGCAGGTCGTCGACCTGTTCGGCGTCGCACTGAGCCCGATCACGCAGATGTGGAGCGCCTTCGCCGGCGCGGCACTCGCCCTCGCGGTCACCGGTCTGGTGCAGGGCGGCGGGTGGCGTCGCGCGCTCGCGATCGTCCTGGTGCCGGCGGCGCTCGTCGTGCCCGCGCTCGGCATCAACGTCGAGTTCGCCAAGTACCCGACGCTCGGCACCGTCGTGCAGAGCGACCCGTGGCCCGCCTACGACCGTGACGCCGCTCCCCTCGACACGATGCCCACCGCCGGGATCGTCCGGACCGCGACCATCCCCGGCACACGCTCGCACTTCGACGCGCGGCAGGCCGTCGTCTGGCTGCCGCCGGCGGCCCTGGTGCGGGACCCGCGACCGCTGCCCGTCGTCATCGCCTTCTCGGGGCAGCCGGGTGCGCCCGGGGACCTGTTCACCGCCGGTCGTCTGGCGGAACCCCTGGACGCCTACGCCCGCGCGCACGACGGTCGGGCGCCCATCGTCGTGAGTGTCGACCAGCTCTCCGCGCCGGGGAGGAACACGATGTGCGTCGACTCCCGGCTCGGGAACGTCGCGACCTACGTGACGCAGGACGTGCCGACCTGGATCCACGCGAACCTGCCCGCGACGACCGATCGGAAGGCCTGGGGGCTGACCGGGTTCTCGCAGGGCGGCACGTGCACGATGCAGTTCCTCACCGGGCACCCGTCCGCCTTCGGTGCGGCGCTGGCGGTGTCGAGCGAGCTCCAGCCGATCGACCAGGGCCCGCAGCACAGCGCCGACCAGGCGTTCGGCGGATCCGTGGCGGCCTGGCGGGCGGCCGCACCGATCGCGCAGATGCGGGAGCACGGGCTGGACGGCCACGCCCTCTGGCTGACCGCCGGGTCGTCCGACCGGAAGTTCAGCGAGAACGCACGGGAGCTCGGTGCGGCCGCGCGGGAGGCCGGGGCCCGGGTCGAGGTCGGATCAGCGCCGGGCAGCGGTCACGACTGGAACACCGTGCAGTGGTCGTTCCGGACGTACGTCGGGCCGTTCGCGGATGCGTTGTCCGTGGCGGAACTTCGATCGCAGAGCTGAATATCGTACATCCGATGTTTGACATCACCCGAAGCGCTCCGTCACGCTGATCGGACACATCAGACGAACGGAAGGGTGACGACATGGAACACAAGGGGAAGCAGGTCCTGATCGGCCTCACGCTGACGATCGGGCTGGTCGTCGGCGGGACCGCGACGGTGGCGGTCGCGAGCCCGACCGAGGTGCTCGGGCAGGGCTCGGAAGCGGGCGGGATCGTCATCCCCGACTCCGGTGCCGGAACGTCCGGAGAGCGTCGCTCCTCGGTCCTGCAGCGGAGTGACGGCGGGGGCGGGAGCTTCTGGCAGTGGGGCGTCGGCAGCAGTGACGTCTGGTCGAACTACTTCCGCGAGAAGCGCTGCCACGGCGCGACCGCGGTCGGGAAGAAGTCGAGGCAGGTCACGGGTGTCCCCGGCGGGCGGTACGCCTACGCGATCACCCCGAAGAAGTTCAGCGGGAACCAGGCCTACTACCACAACTGCTGACCGTCGACGGTCCTGAGAACCGCATGCGACCCCGTGCACTGGTACTCGCCTACGCCATTCCGCCCGTCCTCGCGTTCGTCCTCGCCTTCGTCGGACTCACCGTGGCGGACGAGACCAGCGTGGTCGGAGCGACGTCCTCGGTCACCGTCTCCCTCGGCGGCGCGGCGCGGTCGAACCGGATCATCGCAGGAGCGATCACCCGCGTCGCCGAGGAACACCACGCGACCGTCGTCCGGATGGTCGCCGACCGCGCGGACCCGGACGGACGCCGGACAGCGCTCGTGACCGACGCTCCGGGGACGCTCGGCGAGCAGTGGCTCCGTGACGGCTACCCGGACTTCTCCAGTGCGGTCTCGACCCGGGTCCGACCGATGGCCGACCTCGACCGCGTCGACCCGACCGGCACGTACGAGCTGTTCGGCGACGATGCCGCCCGGCGTTCCCTGGTCCGCGCCTTCGCCTCGGTCGGGTACGGAGCGAGGACCGAGTCGATCCGGGCCCTGACTCGACTCGGCATCGGCGAGACGGTCGACGGCACCGCGGGACTGGTCGGCATCCTGGTCCTCGGATCGGCGACCGCGTGCCTGGTCGCGACGGTCGGCTCCCCACGGCGCTGCGCGGTCCGGCGACTGCACGGACACAGCACGGCGCGGATCCTGCGGCAGGAGCTCGGTGCACTGCGGACGAGCGCGACGGTCGTGCTCGTCGGCGCGCCACTCGCCGGCGTCGGCATCTGGATCATCAACGGCGCAGCGCAGTGGCCGGCACTCGTCGCCGCGTCCGCGCTGCTCTGCGCCGCGCTGCTCACGCCGGTGCTGCTCGCGCACGCGACGGGCGTCCTCCTCGCCTGCCGACGCCCCCTGGTCGACTCGCTGCGTGGCTCGCGGCCACCGGGTGGGATCGTCGGGCTCGCGCACATCGCACGGCTGGCGGCGACACTGCTGCTCGTCGCCGCGGTGAGCGGTCTCGTCGGCGCCGAGGTCGTGGCGCGGACGTCCGGCACCGATCGGGACCTCCGGGCGGCAGGGACGGTCGTGCAGCTCTGGATCACGCCGGACCCCCGACCGATCGAGTCACAGGCGTACTGGGACCGGCTCGGCCGGTTCGCCGGTGGCGCACTGCAGGACCACGACGCACTGCTCACCGCGCTCAGGGAGGTCTCGACCGGCGAGGGCGGCGCGGGGGTGTCCGCGCTCTTCGTCGACGCCGAGTACCTCCGACTCCAGGACGTCCGCGCGGCGGACGGCACCCGCATCCGTGCCGGTGCGACGCCGACCGTCTGGCTCCCCGAGCGCAGCAGGCTCGACCCGGACGCGCTCGTCAGGTCGCTCACCGACTGGGACTTCCGCGACGCGCCCGCTGCGGCCACCCGGGACGTCACCGTCGGGCGGCTCGGCACGCCGGAGCTCTGGACGTACCCGGACGGCGGCCGGGTCCGGGGATGGGTCGACGACGCCGTCCTGGTGGTCGTCCCGACGCCGGCCACGATGTTCTCGGCGGACCAGCTCGGCTCGTGGCTGTCGACCGGCGACGTCGCGTTCCGCGACCGTGCGCGCGCGGAGCGGGCGATCCACGCTGCCGGGGTCGGCTCGGAGATCAGTGCCGTGGTGGACGTCGGACAGGCGGCAGCGGAGACCGCACGCGGTGCCCGGCGGACGGTCGTCGCCCAGTCCGCTGCGGTCGTGAGCGGTGCCGTGGTGTCGGTCGCGCTCGCCGTGCTCGCGACGTCGGCACACCGTCGCCGGCACGGACGGGCCCGTTTCACCAAGACCGTCGCGGGCGTCCACCCGGCGCGGGCCGACGCCGACCTGCTCGCCGTCGAGGTGGTGTCCGTCGCCGTCGCAGCTGTCGCGGCGGGTGCGGCGTGTTCCCGGCTCAGGCCGGATGCGTCGTGGCAGGTCTCGACGCTGGACCCGCTGACGCAGACGGCCACGCCGGCAGCGCTGCTCGCGATCGCGGCCGCGGTGGTGGTGTCGATCGTGAGCACCGTGATCGTCCTGGGCACAGCTCGGGGCACCGACAGGTCCCGAGGAGACGAAGCACGATGATCGACGTCCTGACCGTCAGCAAGCAGCGGGGCGGTCGCACGCTCTGGGAGGACCTCACCTTCTCGGTCGACGCCGGCGAGGTCGTGGCGCTCACGGGGCCCAGCGGCTGCGGCAAGTCGACGCTGCTCGACTGCGTCGGCCACATCGACCGGGTCGACTCCGGGACGATCAGCATCGGCGGTGTGGACGCGGGACGGAGCGCACGCCGCGCGCGCCTGCTCCGCCGGGACCACATCGGCTACCTGTTCCAGGACTTCGGGCTGGTCCACGATGCAACCGTGGGGGCGAACGTCGACCTCGCCCGACCGACCGGACGCGGCCGTCGTCGGGGCCTCTCCACCGGCGCGGCGCTCGAACAGGTCGGACTCCGCGGCCGCTCGTCCGCCCGCGCCCACGAGCTGAGCGGCGGCGAGCAGCAGCGTGTCGCGCTCGCGAGGCTCCTCGTCAAGCAGCCGTCCGTCATCCTCGCCGACGAGCCGACCAGCGCGCTCGATGCCGACAACGCTGCGTTGGTGCTCGACCGGCTCGAGTCGTTCGCGGCCGCGGGCGCCGCGGTCCTCATCGCGACGCACGCGCCGTCGGTCACACGGCGCGCGGCACGCGTGATCGCCCTCCGGGATGCTCGGGACCATCGAGGCGGACCCTGAGCAGGCCCGCTCCTCGGCGCCGTCCGCCCCTCAGGCGTTGCGGACGAGCCAGGCGAACTGGTCGTCGGTGAGTTCGCGGTCGGTCCACACCTGACCGAGCACGCCGTCCGGAGCAGCGACCGACGCCGACCCCTGCCAGACGAGCGACAGCCCCACCTTCCGCAGCACAGCGGCCGACGCGGGGTTGTTCGTCAGCACCCGGCCGGTCACCGGCGCGCAGGGAGCTGCGCGGTGCGCTTCGGCCACGGCTGCGCGCGCGAGCTCGCCGGCGTACCCGTTCCCCCAGGCCGCGGGAGCCAACCGGTAGCCGAGGTTCCAGACCCCCGCCGTCGTCATGTCGACGCCGCCGACCCCGACGAACGCTCCGTCCGTCGTGCGGACCGTCCACGAACCGAGGCCGTACCGGGCCCGACCGCCGATCTTGCGCTGCACGAGGTCGACCGTCGTCGCACGGTCGGTGTGCCGCCCGGAGGGCAGGTGTCCCCAGGTCCGCGCGTCGGAGAACACCGCGTGCACGTCGTCGATGTCGGCGGGCGTGAGCGGTGTCAGCACCAGGCGATCCGTCCGGATCTCCTGCTGTGGGGTCAGGAGCTGGTGGGCCATGGTCCGATCATCACCCCGACCCCCGACAACTGGGTGGACACCACGCGACGTCCGCGCGATCCGGCCCCGGACTGCGGCTTCGCGCAGCCCGGGGCCGGACCGGTGACGGGCGTGCAGGCGTCAGTCGAGCAGCAGCGCCGGCTCCTCGAGCACCGAGGCGATGTCGTGCACGAAGCGCGAGGCCACGTCGCCGTCGACGACCCGGTGGTCGAACGAGGCACCGATCGTGGTCACCATGCGCGAGCGGACCTCGCCGTCGACGACCCACGGCTTCGGCTTGATCGTGCCCATCGCGACGATGGCGACCTCGCCCGGGTTGAGGATCGGGGTCCCGGTGTCCATGCCGAAGACACCGATGTTCGTGATCGTCACGGTGCCGTCGGCCATCTGCTGCGGCGTGGTCTTGCCGTCGCGGGCGGTGAGCGTCAGGTCCTCGAGCGCCTTCGCGAGCTCGAACAGGGACATGTCCTGCGCGTCCTTGATGTTCGGCACGATGAGCCCACGCGGGGTCGCCGCGGCGATGCCGAGGTTCACGAAGTGGTGGACGATGATCTCCTGGTCGGTCCAGGTCGAGTTCACCGACCGGTTCCGACGGACGGCCCAGATGACCGCCTTGGCGAAGACGAGCAGCGGCGAGACCTTGACACCGGCGAACGTCGGCGAGGACTTCAGGCGCTTGACGAACTCCATGGTGCGGGTCGCGTCGACGTCGACGAACAGGGACACGTGCGGCGCCGTGAACTTCGACGTGGTCATCGCCTTCGCGATGGCCTTCCGCACGCCCTTGACCGGGATGGTCTCGCGGCGGACGTCGCCCCACTCGGGCGTCTCGATGTTGCGGAAGACGCCGGCCTGCTTCGCGTGCCGGATGACGTCGTCGCGCGTGACCTCGCCGGCGAGACCCGTCGGCACGACCTCGGTCAGGTCGACGTCCAGGTCCTTCGCGAGCTTCCGGATCGGCGGCTTCGCCAGGACGATGCCCGACACGACGGCCTTGCGCGGTCGGGAGCCCTGCTCGCCGACGGCCTGCGAGATGCTGTCCTCGCCCGGGTCCGAGGCGGCCTCGGCCGCGGCGACGGCGTCCGCACTGGAGGCACGGCTCGCCTCGGCGGCGAGCGCTGCGGCCCGGCGGGCGCCCGGCTTCCGGCGGGACGGGGACGTGGTCGCGGAGCCGTACCCGACCAGGACGGCGCCGGACGACTCGTCGGAGCCGACGACGGTCGCGTGGTCCGCGACCGGCTGCGACGGTGCCGCGTGCCGCGGTTGCTGCGGAGCAGCAGCGGCTGCGGGGGCCGGTGCCGGCGGGGTCTGCTGCGCGGGGGCCTGCTGCGCGGGGGCCTGCTGCACGGGCGCCGGCGGCGTCTGCGCGACGGGAGCCGGAGCGGCCGCTGCGGCAGGCGGGGTGACGGCGACGTCCGGCGAGGCCGGGGCGCTGTCGGCGACGGTGGACGGGCCTCCCGGCTGGGCGGACGTCGACGCGACCTGGACGTCCGAGTCGACCCGGATGATCGGCTTGCCGACCTCGACGGTGTCACCCTCTGAGACGAGCAGCCCCGTGACGGTCCCGGCGAACGGCGACGGCAGCTCGACGAGCGACTTCGCGGTCTCGATCTCGACCAGGACCTGGTCGACGGCGACCTCGTCCCCGATCGCGACGCGCCACTGCACGATCTCGGCCTCGGTCAGGCCTTCGCCCACGTCGGGCAGGGGGAATTCGGCGGCGGGCACTGCGGCTCCTTCGAACGATCTGGACGGCTCGGTCAGTATGCGAGGGCGCGGTCGACGGCCTCGAGGACACGGTCCGCGTCCGGCAGGTGGAGGTGTTCGAGCTTCGACACCGGGAACGGGACGTCGAACCCGGAGACCCGGATCGGCGGCGCCTGCATCGTGTAGAAGCACTGCTCGGCGACGGTCGCGGCGATCTCGCTGCCGACGCTGACGAAGCCGGAGGCCTCCTGCGCGATGACGACCCGGCCGGTCTTGCGGACCGAGGTCAGCAACGGCTCCCAGTCGATCGGCGAGATGGAGCGGAGGTCGATGACCTCGCAGCTGGTGCCCTCGGCCTCGGCGATGTCCGCAGCCTGCATGAGGGTCGCCACCATCGCGCCGTGGCCGACGAGGGTGACCTCGGTGCCGGTCCGGGCGACGCGCGTGGTGTGCATCGGGACGTGGCCGTCGACGAGGTCGACCTCGCCCTTCGGCCAGTAGCGGGACTTCGGCTCGAGGAACACGACCGGGTCCTTCGACGCGATCGCCTCCTGGATCATCCAGTACGCGTCGTTCGGCGTGCTCGGGCTCACCACGCGCAGGCCCGGGGTGTGCGCGAAGTACGCCTCCGGGGACTCCTGGTGGTGCTCCACGGCGCCGATGTGCCCGCCGTAGGGGATGCGGATGACGACCGGCAGCGACATGTGCTGCGGCAGGCGGTTCTGCATCTTGGCGAGCTGCGAGGTGATCTGGTCGAAGCCCGGCCAGACGAAGCCGTCGAACTGGATCTCGACCACCGGACGGTAGCCGCGCAGGGCCAGGCCGATCGCGGTGCCGATGATGCCGGCCTCGGCGAGCGGGGTGTCACGGACGCGCTCGGCACCGAACCGCTCCTGCAGGCCCTCGGTGATGCGGAAGACCCCGCCCAGCTGGCCGATGTCCTCGCCCATGAGCAGGACCTTGTCGTCCGCGGCCATCGCGGCGGCGAGGCCGGCGTTGAGCGCCTTGGCCATCGGCAGGGTCTGCACGGGCTCGCTGGGGACCTCGCCCGCACCGGGGTGGGCGCGGAGCGTGTAGTCGAAGAGCTGCTCGGTCGTGCTCATCAGTGGGAGCCCCCTTCGTACCCGGCCTCGTACTGCTCGAGCCAGGCCTTCTGCGCGGTGGTGACCGGGTGCGGCTCGCGGTACACGTTGTCGAACATGACGTCCACCGACGGCGGGGTCAGGGCCACGGTCGCCCGTCGGACGTCGGCGGCGATGTCCTCGCCCTCCTCGTCGAAGCGCGCGAGCTGCTCGTCGGTGACGCCGCGGCTGCGCAGGTACGCGGCCGAACGGGCGATCGGGTCGCGCTCCACCCACGAGGTGAGCTCGTCGTCGAGGCGGTAGCGGGTCGGGTCGTCAGAGCTCGTGTGCGCGCCGATGCGGTAGGTCTCGGCCTCGACGAACGCCGGCCCCTGCCCGGAGCGGGCGTGGTCGGTCGCGACGAGGGACGCCGTGTACGACGCCAGGACGTCGTTGCCGTCGACGCGGACGCTCGGGATCCCGAAGCCGCGCGGGCGGTCGACGAGCGGGGTCGGCGACTGCACCGACACCGGCACCGAGATCGCCCAGTGGTTGTTCTGCAGGAAGAAGACGACAGGGGCCTTCGTCGACGCGGCGAAGACGTACGCCTCGTTCACGTCGCCCTGGCTGGTCGCGCCGTCGCCGAAGTACACGATGGTGCAGGCGTCGCGGTCGGGGTCACCGGTGCCCACGTCGCCGTCGAGCTGCTGACCGAGCGCGTAGCCCGTCGCGTGCAGCGTCTGCGACCCGATCACCAGCGTCGAGATGTGGGTGTTGCCGCGCTCGTCCGGGTCCCAGCCGCCGTGCGTCTGGCCGCGGTACATCGCGATGATCTCCATCGGCTCGACACCGCGGTGCATCGTGACGGCGTGCTCGCGGTACGACGGGAAGACGTGGTCCTGTGCGCGGAGGGCGAAGACGGAGCCGACCTGCGCGGCCTCCTGTCCGTGGCTCGGGACCCAGAGGCCGAGCTGACCGGTGCGCTGGAGGTTGTGGCCCGCGTGGTCGAACCGACGCGTGAGCACCATGCGGCGGTGCATCGCCAGCAGGGTCTCGTCCGGGATCGTCCGCGCGACGGCGGCGTACTCGGCGTTCTCGTCGGTCTCCACGAACCGGCCCTCGGGGTCGAGGATCCGGACGGTGGCCGTCGCGGGGGCCGCGGCGTGGAATGACATGTCGGTCAGCGTAACGCCAGGGCCTACCGGGCCGCCTGGAGGTCCCCCACAAGCGACCCCGCCGTTTCGAGGAGCGTTTCCACAGCCTCGTGCTCCCCGATCGACACCCGGATGCCCTCGTTCCCGAAGGCCCGCACGATGATGCCGGCGGCCTCGAAGCGCTCGGCCGCGTGGGCCGTCAGCTCCCCGGTCGGCAGCCACACGAAGTTGCCCTGGGCGTCCGGGACGTCCCAGCCCTGGCCGCGCAGCGCGGCGACGATGCGGTCACGGCTCGCCGCGAGCTCGGCGACGCGGTCGAGCAGCTCCGTCTCGCGCTCCAGGCTCGCGAGCGCCGCCGCCTGGCCCTGCGCCGTCACCGACAACGGGATCGCGCAGGCACGGACGGCGTCGAGCACGTACGCCGGACCGAACGCGTACCCGACGCGCAGGCCCGCGAGTCCGTACGCCTTGGAGAACGTGCGGAGGACGACGAGGTTCGGGTACCGCTCGAGCAGCGGCGTGCCACGGACCGCGGTGGGCTCGGTGACGAACTCGGCGTAGGCCTCGTCGAGCACGACGAGCACGGTCGACGGCACGCGCGCCATGAACGTCTCGAACTCAGCGCCCGTGACGACGGGACCGGTCGGGTTGTTGGGCGAGCAGACGATGACCATGCGGGTGCGGTCGGTCACGGCGTCGGCCATGGCGTCGAGGTCGTGGCCGCCGTCCGGGCGGTTCGGCACCTGCACGCTCGTGGCACCGGCGACCGTCACGACACCCGGGTAGGCCTCGAAGGAGCGCCACGCGTAGACGACCTCGTCGCCGGGGCCGCTCGTCGCCCGGGCCAGCTCGTGCAGGATCGCGACGCTGCCGGGCGCGACGTGGACCTCGTCGACGGTGAGTCCGGCGCGGTTCGCGAGCACGGCGCGGACGGCCAGGGCGGTGGCGTCCGGGTAGCGGTTGTAGGCCGTCTGCGCCTGCACGGCCTCGACGACGCCCGGCAGCGGCGGGAACGGGTTCTCGTTGCTCGACAGCTTGAAGGCGTCGGGCGCTGCCTGACGCCCCTGCTTGTACGCGGGGAGGACGGCCACCTCGGGCCGGATGTGCACGCGCTCGTCAGTCACGCGCTCAGGCTACCGGGGACCGTCCGGGGCGCGACGGGCATCATGAGGGCATGCGATTCCTCGTCCGCCTCGTCGTCAACGCCGTCGCGCTCTGGCTCACCACGCTCATCGTGAGCGGCGTCACCGTCACCCCGTTCGGCGACGGGGACACCACCGCCGTGGTGCTCACGTTCCTGCTCGTGGCGTTCGTGTTCGGGCTCGTGAACGCGGTCATCGGCACGATCATCCGGATCGTCGCGTTCCCGCTCTACGTCCTGACGCTCGGCCTGATCTCACTGATCGTGAACGCCGTGCTGCTGCTCATCGTCGCCGGGATCTCGGACGCGATCGGCTTCGGGCTCGAGGTCGAGTCCTTCGGCTGGGGCATCGTCGGTGCCTTCGTGCTCGCCGTGTTCTCGTGGCTGATCGGGCTGTTCGTGCGGCCGGTGCTGAACCGCCCGCGTCCGTGACCGCGGGCGGTACCGGGCCGGCCACCGGCGCGACGGACGCCGGCGACGACGTGCCGGCCGCACGCGCGACGGATGCGGGCCGCACCGAGCCGGCCGCCCGCGCGACGCGTGCCGACGGCGAGGGCCGCGCCGTGCCTCCCGGTCGGACCGCCGTCGCGGACGTCACGTCCGTGCGCCATGATGTGCACATGAGCCCGGACGCCGACGCCCCGTTCCGCGTCTCGTTCGTCTGCAGCGGCAACATCTGCCGCTCCCCCATGGCCGGCATCGTCTTCGCACAGGTCGCCGCCGACGCCGGCATGGCCGACCGCTTCGTCGTCGAGTCGGCGGGCACCGGTGACTGGCACGTCGGCGAGCCCGCGGACGAGCGCACGATCGCGGCACTCGCAGCGCGCGGATACGATGGCAGCAGGCATCGCGCCCGCCAGTTCGACCCGGACCGGTTCCCGGACCTCGACCTGGTGGTCGCACTCGACCGCTCCCACGAACGCGTCCTGCGCTCGTGGGCACCGACCATGGACGACGCCGCCAAGGTGACGCTCCTGCTGCGGTACGACGACGCCTGGCCCCAGCAGGCCGACGTGCCGGACCCGTACTACGCGGACCGGCACGAGTTCGACCGAGTGCTCTCGACCGTCGAGCGTGCCTGCCGGGCGCTCTTCCGCCAACTCGAACCGGCAGTCCGTCAGGGAGCCCCATGACCCCCCTTCCCCCGCAGCCGATCAGCCCGCTCGACGGGCGGTACTACCCGGTCGTGCACACGGTGGGCGAGCACCTCTCCGAGGCCGGCCTCAACCGCGCACGCATCGTGGTCGAGGTCGAGTGGCTCATCTTCCTGACCGACCACGCGATGTTCACCACCTCGCCGCTGAGCATCGACGACAAGGCAGCGCTGCGCCGGGTCGTCGAGACCTTCGGCCACGACCAGATCGCGGAGCTCGCCGAGATCGAGGCCACGACGCGGCACGACGTCAAGGCCGTCGAGTACTTCGTCCGTCGCCGCCTGTCCGAGCTCGGGCTCGACGCCATCGCCGAGCTGACGCACTTCGCCTGCACCAGCGAGGACGTCAACAACCTGTCGTACGCACTGACGGTGCGGGACACCGTCGACCAGGTGTGGCTGCCCGCCTACCGCTCGGTCCTGGCGACGCTCCGCACCACGGCGGAGCAGCTCCGCGCCGTGCCGATGCTCTCGCACACGCACGGGCAGCCCGCGACGCCGACGACCCTCGGCAAGGAGCTCGCGGTGGTCGTCTACCGCCTCGAGCGCGTCCTGACGCAGATCGAGCACGGCGAGTACCTCGGCAAGTTCTCCGGCGCCACCGGGACCTTCTCGGCGCACCTCGCCGCCGACCCCGAGGCCGACTGGCCCGCGCTGTCGAAGGAGTTCGTCGAGGGCCTCGGCCTGACGTGGAACCCCCTGACGACGCAGATCGAGTCGCACGACTGGCAGGCCGAGCTGTACGACCGGGTGCGCCACGCGAACCGGATCCTGCACAACCTGGCGACCGACGTGTGGACCTACATCTCGATGGGCTACTTCACGCAGATCCCGGTGGCCGGTGCCACGGGGTCGTCGACGATGCCGCACAAGATCAACCCGATCCGGTTCGAGAACGCCGAGGCGAACCTCGAGATCTCGTCGGCGCTGTTCTCGACGCTGTCCGAGACCCTCGTGACGAGCCGCCTGCAGCGCGACCTGACCGACTCGACCACGCAGCGGAACATCGGCGTCGCGTTCGGGCACTCGCTGCTCGCGCTCGACAACCTGCGTCGCGGGCTCGGCGAGATCGCGGTGAACGAGACCCGGCTGGCCGAGGACCTCGACCACAACTGGGAGGTGCTCGGCGAGGCGATCCAGACGGTCATCCGCGCCGAGGTCACCGCCGGGCAGTCGAACATCGAGGACCCCTACGCGATGCTCAAGGAGCTCACGCGGGGCAAGCGCATCGGCCAGGACGAGCTCGTCGCGTTCGTGAACGGCCTCGACATCTCGTCGGGTGCCAAGGCACGACTGACGAACCTCACGCCCGGCACCTACACGGGCCTGGCCGACGAGCTCGTCGACCGCCTGGACGTCTAGTCCGACCCCTTCCGCAACACGCAACGACGGCGGCTCCTCGCAGCGGTACACCCCTGCGAGCGGCCGCCGTCGTTGCGTTCCGCGAGACCGCGAGCGGGCGCAGCGGACGGGAGGCGCGGGGCGGCCCCGCCGCGCACGTCACCACCTCAGGTGGTGACGGCCCGTGCCTCGGCGACCAACGCCTCCAGGACGGTGCGGACCGCGGGACGGACCGCGCGGTCCGGACGGGTGAGCGCCTCGATCCTCCGGCCCGCCCGCACGTCGGCGAGCGTCGCCAACCGGAACCGTCCCGCCGCACGCGTGCCCGACGTGTACCGGGGCACGAGCGCGATGCCGTGCCCCGCGGCCACCAGGTTCTCGATGACGGGCAGGTGGATCGTGCGGAACGCCACCGACGGCGGGGTGTCGGACGCCGCGGCCATCGCGATCAGCACGCGGTCGATCGGGTAGTCCTCGGGCACGCCGATCCAGGTCTCGTCGACGACGTCCTCGATGCCGACGCGCTCCCGGTCGGCGAGCGGGTGGTCGAGCGGCAGGGCGACGTCGAGCGGTTCCCGGAGCAGCGCGACCGTCTCGACGGCGCCGTCGGGGCGGCGGGCACCGTCCGGGCGGTGCCCGATGACGACGTCGTGGTCGGCGGTGAGCGGCGCGAACTCCCCCTCGCTGACGTCGACGTCCGAGAGCTCGAGGACGATGCCCGGGTGCTCGCGCATGCGCGTGAGGAGCCCCGGCAGCAGCAGCTCGGCCGCCGAGGGGAACACCGCGAGGTCGACCGTCCCGCTCACCCCCGCGAGGTGCTCCGACCACGCTGACTCCACCGTGGCGAGCGCGGTCGCGACACCGGTGGCCATGTCGGCGAGTGCCCGGCCGTCCGCGGTGAGGCGCACGCCGCGTCCGACGCGCTCGACCAGGGGTACGCCGGCCTGGCGCTGCAGCGTGCGGAGCTGTTGCGACACCGCGCTCGGGGTGCGGTGCGTGGCTGCTGCGACCGCGGTGACGCTCCCCCGTTCCGCGAGCTCGCGGAGGACCGGCAGCAGGGCGATGTCGAAGCCGACCATGCAGGGACCCTACAACGATGCTGTCGCACCGTGCGCTGGTGCTACCGCTTCTCGTGCGGGACGATCGATCCGTGCTCTTCCGCGACCGCATCCTGGCCCTCGTCGTCGCCGTGGCGTGGGGTCTGAACTTCCCGGCGACCGCGATCGCCCTCGACCACTGGCCCCCGTTCCTGCTCGCCGCCGTCCGGTTCAGCCTGCTGGCCGTCCCGACGATCCTGTTCGTCCCGCGGCCGAGGGTCCCGTTCCGGTGGATCGTGCTCGTCGGCGCGACGCTCGGCGTCCTGCAGTTCGCGTTCCTGTACCTCGGCATGGCGGCCGGGATGCCGACCGGGCTCGCGTCGCTGGTGATCCAGGCATCCGCGCCGTTCACGGTCGTGCTCGCCGGGGTCCTGCTGCGTGAGAAGCTCACCGCCCGTCAGGTCGTCGGGGTGTCCGTCGCGGTCGCGGCCCTCGGCGTCATCGCGGTGCACCGGGCGCAGACCGCGGCGCTGCTGCCGGTCGTGCTGGTGCTGTGCGGGGCGCTGGACTGGGCGCTCGGCAACGTCGCGACGCGGCGGACCGGTCCGGTGAACCCGCTGCACCTGACCCTGTGGTGGGCCGTCGTGCCGCCGGTGCCGATGTTCGCACTGTCGCTGCTCGTCGAGGGGCCGGAACGGGTCGGTCGGGCGTTCGGCACGGCGTTCACCGCGTCGGCGTTGCCGGCCGACCTCGGCCTGCTCTACATCGTCGTCGCGGGGAGCCTGGTCGGGTACGGGATCTGGTCGCGCCTGATGGGGAAGTACCCGTCGAGCACCGTCGCACCGTTCTCGATGCTCGTCCCCGTGATCGGGGTGCTCGCCTCGTGGGCGGCGTTCGGCGAGGTGCCGGACGTGGTCGAGGTCGTGGCCGGTGCCGTGGTGGTGGTCGCCGTGCTGTGGTCGTCGCGCACCGCGAGGGTGGTGCCGGCCGCGGCGGTGCCGGCGGTGGCGGTGCCGGTCAGCCCTGGTGCTGCCGGCGCTCGGCGATGATGCCGGCGAGCGCGCCGCGCAGGTGCGGGTACCGGAACTCGTAGCCCGCCTCGAGCAGTCGCGTCGGCACGACCCACCGACTCTTCAGCACGAGCTCGGTCTCCGTGCGGATCGCGAACGACCCGATCTCGAGCATCCACCGCCAGGTCGGCAGCCCGAAGCGCCGTCCGACCGCGTCGCGGATGGTGGCCATCACGGTCCGGTTGTCCGACGGCTCCGGGCTCGAGACGTTGACCGGACCGTCGATGTCCTCGTGGTCGCGCACGTACCGGATCACCCCGAGGACGTCGTCGATGTGCACCCAGCTGAACCGCTGCCGCCCGTGCGTGTGCCGGTCGTGGTGGTACGTGCCCGCTCGGAGCCGGGCACGCGTCGGGAACCACGCCCCGTCGAACTGCGGCCCGCCGAGACCGGCCTGGGCCAGTCGGAGCAGCGGGACGAGGGCGCTGCCGTCGCCGAACACGATCGCCATCCGGAGCGCGACCCGGCGGGTGTGCGGCAGGTCCGCGCTGAACAGGGCGTCCTCCCACGCCTTCGCGACCGAGACCGAGAAGCCCTCGCCGAGCTCACCCGTGGCCTCGTCCTGGGGTCGGTCGTCCGCGTGCCGGTAGATCGTCGCGGTGGAGGCGTTCAACCACAGCGGCGGCGGGTGCTCGGCGGTCCGGATCGCCTCGGCCAGCTCGAGCGTCGTGTCCACGCGGGAGCGCATGATCTCCGCCCGGTTCCGACGGCCGTAGCGGCAGTTCACGCTCTTGCCCGCCATGTTCACCACGATCGCGGCACCGTCGACGAGCTCTCGGATCCGGAGCGTGTTGCCCCACACCGCGTCGCCCGTGCGACCGACCGTGACGACCTCGTACCCCTCGTCGCGGAAGGCACGCTGCAGGTACCGTCCGACGAAGCCGCCCGCTCCCGCGATCACGGCGCGGCCCCTCGGCGCGCGGGTGGTGTCGTCGCTCATGGTGTCCCCTGTCCGGTGTCGGGCTCGATCCGGTAGCGGAAGGCGCCCTCGTACCGGTACAGCGTGCCGATCAGCGGCGCCGAGAGCCGCAGGGACACGCGCTGCACGTCGGCATCGTCATCGAATCGTTCCACGAGCGTGACACGCGGAGCGGCGACGGCCGGGAGGCTCCGGGTACGTCCCAGCACACGGACCGTCACCCGGGTGGAGACCAGGCGCAGGGCGCCCGCGTCCGGCCCGTCCGCGTCGACCTCCGCCCGGAGCAGGGCGCTGACGCGCCCACGGCGACCGAGGTGGTCGACGAGCCCGTGCGGTTCGGCGGTGATCGCGTCCACCATCGTGCGGGGTCCGGTCCGGAAGCGGAAGGTGCGGTGCGCGCGGACGGCGACCCGTGCCTCCCGACCGTCCACGGCGCCGCGGCCGACGTGAGCCGGACGGTTCTCGACCGTGAAGGGGACGTCCCGCTCCCACACGGGGAACACCACGGCGTCCCGGGCCAGGACGGCCAGGAGCGGCCAGATCCAGCGCCGCGGCGTCCCGACGACCGCGAACACGCCCTCGCCGCGGCCGACGTGACCCACCGGGACCGCACCGAAGTACGTGCGCAGTCGTGGGTGCAACCGTGCGAGCACCGCCGACGGTGTCGTCAGCTCGTAGGGCGACCGGGTCACGACGCCGATCCTGGCACGGTGTCGGCCTCGTTCCCTACGATCGAGGCATGGGACACGACCACGCGCACGGGCACGCCGGCGCCTCGGAGCGCGCGCTGCTCGTCGCGTTCTGCATCTCGGCGGGCATCCTGCTCGCCGAGGTCGTCGGGGCGGTCGTCACCGGCTCCCTCGCACTGCTCGTCGACGCCGGGCACATGGTCGTCGACACCGGTGGCCTCGGCATCGGCCTGGTCGCCACCCGGCTCGCGCGCCGCTCACCGACGGCCCAGCGGACGTGGGGCTACCAGCGCGCGGAGGTGCTGGGCGCCACGGCGCAGGCGGCGATCCTGCTCGCCGTGGGGGTCTTCGTCGTCGTCTCGGCGGTCCAACGACTGTTCGTGCCCACCGAGATCCACGCCGGCCCGCTGCTCGTGTTCGGTGTGGTCGGGCTCGTCGGCAACCTCGTCGCCTACGCGGTGCTCGCGCGGGCCTCGGGCGGCGGCTTCACCTCACGGGCGGCCCGGCTCGAGGTGCTGAACGACACCCTCGGGTCCGTCGCGGTGATCGCCGCCGCCGTCGTCCTCGCGCTCACCGGGTGGGAGCGGGCCGACTCGATCGCCGCGATCCTGATCGGGCTGCTCATCCTGCCGCGGGCCGTCCGGCTGCTCCGCGAGACCGCGAACGTGCTGCTCGAGTCCACACCGCCCGGGCTCGACCTCGACGACGTGCGCGCGCACATCCTCGAGCTCGACCACGTGATCGAGGTGCACGACCTGCACGCGACGCTCGTCGCCACCGGCGTGCCGAACCTGACGGCGCACGTCGTCGTCGACGACCACTGCTTCTCGACCGCGCACGCGCCCCGGATCCTCGACGCGCTGCAGCAGTGCGTCGCGGAGCACTTCGACGTCCCCGTCGAGCACTCGACCTTCCAGCTCGAACCGGTCTCGCACCAGCGGCACGAGCACGAGGTGCACGCGTAGGCACGAGGTGCACGCGTCGGGACGGGTCGGCCGGGTCTGCGCACCGGTCCGGTGCGGTCAGCAGCCGCCGTCGTCGGTGGGGAACGCCGTGATCACCCGGTCGGTCGTCTCCGACACGATCACCCGCACGTTCGGCTCCGCCGACGGACGCGAGCCGTCGTCGAAGCGGACCGGCGCGGCGTAGCAGACCTTGCCGTCCCCGGCGTCCTGCGGGTAGCCGGCGGGCGGTGCCTCGAGCACGGACCGGACGGCGGTGAGCATCGCGTCGTCCCAGTCCCGTGAGCCGTGGCCCCGGACGACGTCCTGCCAGTCGGCGGTGTGCCGGACGCGGATGTGCTCGTAGCCCTGGCCGGACGTGCCGCACTGCAGCTCGACCCGTCCGAGCGCGGCGGTCTCGTACCGGGCGACCACGGCCCGGCGGTCGGCGTCGCAGCGGTCGAGCACGTCGCCGCCGGGCAGGTCGGGGCCCGTCCGCTCGATGGTGACGGTGCCGTCGCGCGTCGTCCCGTCGGCGGCGGTCGCGCTGGGCGAGACGGTGGACGCTCCGCCGCCGATCACCGGGTCCTCGCCGCTGCGCTGCGCCGTCAGGGCGAAACCGCCGGCGACCAGGCCGGCCGCGATGACCGCGGCGACGACGGTGACGGCCGGACGTCGGCGCTGCTGGGGCATGCGCTCCAGTATGCCGGGAGACGACCTGCCGAACGGCTGGCCGGGTGGTCGGCTGGTCGCGGCGGACTACGCCGCGCGGGCGGCCAGACGCAGGCCGGCGACCAGTGCGAGTGCGACGACGAAGGCCACGTACGCGAGCAGCACCGGGAGCGTCGGCACGACGAGGAGCGCGGCGCCGACCGCCACGACGGGCACGGTCAGTCCCGCGTACGCGACGAGGAACGTCGCCGCGAGCACCCCGCCGCGCTGCTCCGGCCCGACGAGCGACCCCGCGCGGGCGATCGCGGCCCGGAAGAGCAGCCCGACACCGGCACCCGCCACGACCCCGCCGCCGATGAAGCCCGCGACCTGCAGGAGCACGGCGGCGATCGCGAGCACGACGAGACCACCGACGAGCAGCACCAGGCCGAGCCGGATCTGCCGACGCTGGGACAGCCTTGCGAAGACGATCTGCGACACCGCACTCGCGGCGAAGACCCCGAACGTCGTGGCGCCCGCGGCGAGACGGTCGGTGACGTGGAACGTGGTGCCGAGGAAGGTCGGGGCCACCGAGGTGAAGAGTCCCTGCACGGCCAGGGCGGCGAAGGCCGCGGCACCGGCGGCCCAGAACACGCCGGCCTGCCCCTCGGGAGCGGCCATCCGCTGCGGTCGGTACGGCACCGGCTGCTCGGGACGGTCGACGGTCTCCGGCGCGGCGAGGACGACGACGAACGCGACCGCCAGGGCGACGACGAAGACGACGTACGGCACGACGAGCGGCTGCCCGACGAACTCCGCGAGCGCGCCCCCGACCAGGGCGCCGAGCGACAGACCGCCGAGGTTCACGGCGCCGGCCGCGACGCTCGCACCCTGGGCGGACGCGGACGAGCCGGTCGCCCGGACCCGCAGTTCACCGAGGTGCGCGGTCGCCGTCGCGGTGAGGAGCCCGACGCCGAGCCCGGTGACGAACCGCGCCACGACGAGACCTGCGACGTCGGACCACAGCAGGAACAGCACGGCCGCGACGAGCTCGAGGGCGATCGACACCAGGATCAACGGGCGTCGTCCGTGCACGTCGCTGAGGTGTCCGGCCAGGAAGAGCGAGGCGACGACCCCGACACCGTAGGCGGCGAAGACGACCGTGGTCGTGAACGTCGGGAAGCCGTCGCGCGCCTGGTAGATCACGTAGAGGGGTGCCGGGACGGTCGCGAACGCCATCACCGCCAGGAACGCGAAGGCCACGGCCCAGAAGCCGAAGCCGTGCCGGCGACGGGAGTGCGTGCGCCGCCCTCGCGGAGCGGGGACGGGACGGGAGCCGGTCGTCGGGGCCGGAGCCGCGTCGGTGGTCGAGGTCATGCTCCGATGGTGCCCTGGCGCCGTCATCGAGTTCAACGGGTGTTCTTGATGAGTGTCATCGATCTGGTCGATACTCGGACGATGGAGACCCGCCTGCTCGAACAGTTCGTGGCCGTCGCCGCCGAGGGGACCGTGACACGCGCCGCGGAACGCCTGTGGGCCGCCCAGTCGACCGTCTCCGCCGGGATCGCCTCCCTCGAACGCTCGCTCGGCGTGCGGTTGTTCGACCGCACCGGTCGGCGACTCGTGCTGACCGCGGCCGGCGAGGACCTCCTCCCGCACGCCCGCGCGGTGCTCGGTTCCCTGGAGCGCATGCGGGACCTGGCGACCGTCGACGACGCCGACCTCCGCGGCCGGGTGCGGCTGGGCATCTTCACGAGCATGGACGTCGTCGACCTGACGGGGGTGCTTCGGCGGTTCCGGCGGCGGCACCCGCTCGTGGCCGTCGAGCTGATGACCTCGCCCTCGGGCACCACCGGCCTGGTGCAGGACCTGGTCGCCGGGCGGCTCGACCTGGCGTACACGGGCCTGCCGTCCGTCCCGCCCGGGGTCGTCGTCGAACCGCTGCGCGAGCTGCCCTTCCGCGTCTACACCGCCGCGGACCACCCGCTCGCTGCTCGCAAGTCGGTGTCCCTGGCCGAACTCGCCGGGGAGCCCTTCGTCGACACCGCGCACGGCTTCGGCAACCGCCTGATCCTCGACGCCGCGTTCGAGCGCCTCGGCCTCCGACGCCGGGTCGTGGCGGAGATGAACGACATGCCGGCGGTGATCCGGTTCGCCTCGGCCGGGCTCGGCGTCGGTGTCGTCCCGGACCCGGGCGTCCGGTACGACGGCGCCGTGCTCGAGCTCGAGGACGAGGTCGAGCCGCTCCGCATCGGGCTCGCGATGCGGTCGGACACCGAACCGAACCGCGCCACGCGCACGCTCGCTCGCGACGTCGTGGCCGCACGGGTGGGGTGAGGTCCGGAGGGCCGTGTGGGACGTGTCCCACCGGCGGACGGGAGGCGCGGGACGGTCCCGCACCGCGCCTCCCGGCCGTCAGTCCCCCCAGATCTCCCCGACGACGGCGTCCAGCAGGCCGTCGGTCGGGAAGTCGGCCTGGTCGATCTCGATCCAGGTGTCACCACGGGAGTACCAGGTCCGTGCCTGAGCGGCACCGGTCTCGACGTCCGTCGACGACGCTCGGCAGACGCGGGCGGGGCCCTCGACCGAGCAGACGGTGTCCTGGTCGCCGAAGAAGCTCGACTCCCGGGAAGCGAGCTGCTCGCCGTTCGCGGTCCCGACGGTGAGGGCGAGGCCCGGGCCGGGTCCGTCGCTGCCACCCCAGAGGCAGTACAGCCCGGTGACGACCCCGGATCCGGACACCGACGGAACCACTCCCCCCGGCGACGGGAAGACCTGGATGGCCTCACGCCCGCCGAACAGGCGGTCGTACGCACCCGCCGGAACAGCGCCCCGGCACGACGTGGGGATCGACGCGACAGCCGTCGGATCCGCTCGGTCGGGCGCGGCACCCGTCGTCGGAACCGGCGTCGGCGTCGCCGTGATCGGCGCGGAGGTCGGGGTGGTGACGGACGGCGCCGGCGCTGGCTCCTGCGTCTGCACCGGGGCCGCCACGGGACGGTCCTGCTGCGACAGCGTGAGCGCCACCGCCCCCGACGCGGTGCCCAGCGCGAGCAGGGCGACCACACCGACGACGATGCCGGTGTGCCCGCGACGCCGCTTCGGACGCGGGGTGGCGCGCTCGAGCACGCCCTGCTTCATCGTGACGAGCATGCGCTGCAGCTCGTCGCCCACGGGAGGCTCAGTGTCCATCGTGCATCACCACCTTCTTGAGTCGTCGACGGTTGCGGGAGACCCGTTGGGTCACGGCGCCCACCGTCAGCCCGAGCGCCTCGGCGGCCTCGGTGTAGGAGCGCCCCTCGAGCAGGCAGAGCTCGCAGATGCGCCGGTCGAGTTCGGGCAGGACCGCGATCTCGGCACGGACCCAGCGCAGCGTCTCGGCGGCCTCGGTGTGGTCGACCGGTGCCGTGAGCGTCTCCGGCAGCTCGTCGGCACGGTGCCGCGTGCGCTTCCGGCCGGCGTTGCGCGCCAGGTTCCGGCACACGACGAGCAGCCAGGGCAGCAGGCTCTCCGCCGGCAGCTCCAGCGTCTCCGCCCGCTGCCACAGCACCAGGAACGCGTCCTGCACGACCTCCTCGACGTCGTGTCGATCGTCGACGATCGCCCACACGTACCGGGTCATCGTCGCGGCGTAGCGGTCGAAGACCTGCGCCAACGCGGCCTGGTCACCGGCCGCCAGTGCGCGGACGATCGTCTCGTCCGTCGTCGTGGTCACGTCCATCGCTCACCCCCTTCACCCAGCGGTGTCGGACGGGGTGCCGATCCTGACGACGCGGGCGCGGACCGCTCCGCCCGGGCGTGTCGCCGGGGACGACGGTCGCCGGAGCGGGGTCAGTGGAAGTCGTCGCCCTCGGACCGCTCGCCCGGCGACCTGTGGCCGCCGAGCATGTCGTTGTCGTCCTGGTCGCTCGATGCCGCGAGCTGGAGCATCGCGAGGACCACCACGACGACGATGAACGCGACACCGAGGAACACCAGGGCGAGTTCGAACTCACGCGTCGAGAAGAGCACGACCGCTCCGGTGAACACCGCGACGACCGCCGAGATCACGAGGAGCTCGGCGGGGCGCAGACGGTCGCGACGGCTGGGGGTGCTCATGCGTGTGGTGCTCCGTCCGGGGCTGCGGCAGGCGCCGTGGTGCCCCACTTGTGCGAGAGTCCGGCGATCACGTGGAAGACCGCCGCGATGGCGAGGTAGGCGCCGAGCAGTCCGACCAGGACGACGGCGGCGTCCAGGGTGCCGGTGACCTGCTCCACGCCCCCGAGCTGCTGGGAGTAGTCCGGCGGTGTCAGCAGGAACGCGACGGCGAGCAGCAGGGTGAGTCCACCGACCGTGGTCCAGTCACGGGCGAACGGTGACCGGCCGCGCGCTCGGAGTCCCTGTGCGAGTTCGAGGGCTCCCGTCAGCACGGCCCACCCGACGACCACCGTGATGAACGCGCCGAGCCCGACGCCGTTGGTCACCAGGGCGGCGACACCGGCGACGAGGGAGACGACCGCCTGCACGAACGTGGTCGGACGCGAGCGCTCGTCGGAGGGCATGCGGCGCAGGGCGGCCCACCCGAGCACGAGGGCGTCGACGATCACGAACCCGCCGAAGAGCAGCAGGCCGTAGCCGGCGGCGTGGTTGGACGAGAAGGTGATGACGAGGGCCACGACCGCGGCTGGGACGGCCCGGAGGACGGGGATCGGCCAGTACCGCGCGCGCTGGCCGGCGTCGTCCACGGAGTCGGACACGGGACCTCTTTCGGGCATGCGGATCGTGGTCCGAGTCTACCGCCGGCGCCCCGGGCGTCGGACCGGAGCCCGTGCCGACGGGAGCCACCACCGCCGACCGGGGTCCGAGCGCCCCGACCGGCGGTGGCGCGCTCCCCCGTCAGTCGGGGTCGTCGGCCGCGCGCCGGCGTCGTGCGACCCACCAGCCGCCGGCCCCGAGCCCGACGGCGGCAGCAGCCAGGGCGGCGAGGAGCCCGAGCCCCTCGGCGCCGGTGTACGCGAGGGCCCCGGCGCCGGCCCCTCCGCCGCCCGTCCGCCCGCCGCGCGCAGCCGTCGGAGCGTCCGGCGTCGGCGAAGCGCTCGCGGAGCCGGCCGGCGTCGGGGTGCCCGTGTCGCCGTCGCCCTCGCCGCCGTCGCCGTCGCCGTCACCGCCGCCGTCGCCGTCGCCGTCGCCGTCGCCGTCGCCGTCGCCGGGCACCGTGACGCCGATCGTCACCTCCGGGGACGGGTCGCCCCCGTCCGGATCGGTGGGCGACGTCGCGGTCGCCACGTTGACGACGTCGGACCCGTCGCCGGTGTAGCCGGGGTCGAGCACCGCCCTGATGCGGAAGGAGCGGGTCTCGCCCACCGCCAGGTCCCCCTCGGACCGGCACGTCACGTGCTGCCCCTCGACCGAGCAGTCGTCCTCGGACCCCGTGAAGCGCATCGCCGCCGGCAAGTCGTCGACCACGCCCACGTCGTGCGCGGGGTCCGGACCGCGGTTCTTCGCCGTCACCAGGTACTCGACCTCGTCCCCCGGTGCCACGTCGAGGGACGGGGACACCGACTTGTCGGTCTCGAGCTGCGCCTCGGGCGCCGGCGCCGGCTCGACCGGACTCGTCTCGACGGACCGGTTGTCGGACTCGTCGACGTCGGACAGCGACGCCGGAGGCGCGATGGTGGCGGTGCTCTCGAGCGCCCCCGAGGCGTCGTCCGCGACGGTCCCGGACACGGTGACCGTCGCGGCGCCGCCCGGGACCAGGTCGAGCCCGGCGTCCACGTCGCCGGTCCCGGTGGCCGCTCCGCAGGCGGATCCGTCGGTCGCGGTGCAGGTCCACGTCACGTCCCGCAGACCGTCGGGGACGTCGACGTGCAACGCGCTGGGGTCGGACCGGTTCGGGCCGGCGTCGGACGCGGTCACGGTGTACGAGAACGGCTGCCCGGGCCGACCGGACGCGGGGAGCTCCTGGGTGACGCCGAGGTCGACGGGCTGGGAGACCCGGAGGTCGTCGACCTCGTGGACGTCGGCGAAGCTGCCGGTCGCGGCGGAGAAGCCGAGCCGGAGCGTGTCCGGGAGCGGAGCCTGGGCGTCGCCGTGCAGCGGCACGCGGTCGAGGACGGTGCGGAGCGGCCCCCCGTCCTCGAGGCGCACGGTCATGAAGAGTTCCCCCGACGCCCCCGGCACGAGACTGACGCGGACCTTCCGCTTCGTCGGCCCGTCGGTCAGGGTGCCACCGGGAGCCTGGACCCCGTCGACGTACCGGTAGCCGGTGGTGCCGTCACCCGATCCCCGGACCACGACCGAGTCCGGTCGGCGCCCGAGCCCGGACAGGTTGATCTCCTGCGAGAAGTTGCCGTAGTGGTCGACCGCCACCGCCGCGAAGCCACCCGGCACGCCGGGCAGGTCGCAGGGTCGCCCGCCGCCCTGGGTCTCGCTCGACCGGCAGGCGTACCCGAGCGCTGCGCCGTACGCTCCGACGCCCTGTGGTGCGCTGCCGTCCGCCAGGAAGAGCAGCAGCCCGTCGGCACCCTGGTCGCCCACCGTGTTGTACATGGCGTACGAGAACTCGATGTCGAGTCCGAGGTCAGAGCGGAACGTGTCGTCCGTCGACCACGCTCCGGCCTGGTCCTTCGTCTGGTCCGTGAGCCGCAGCCGCCCGTCGACGACCTGCGCGTCGCCGCTCAGGGTGCCGCCCGCGGCGGAGTCGAAGCCGTTGCGGTAGGGGAACGCGAGGTCGTCCGCCGAGGAGCTGGAGGGCAGGAGCGCCGGCGCCGCCAGGACGGCAAGGGCCACGAGTCCGGCCGTGATCGCACCCCGCGGGCGTCGACACCGTCGAGGGTGTGCGACGCGGTGGGTGGTTGTCGGGATCGAGGTGTCTGTCATGCCCCGATCGTCGCGAGCGGGACCACCTCGTCAGCGGCCGTCGAGCCCTTCTGGGGAGAACAGTCCCGAGACCAGCCGCTGTGCAGGGATGTGCTCAGCCACCCCGGCCAGATCGAACTCACCCGAGCCACACCGTGGTCTCGCCCGGGAGCATCCCCTCGCCCGCGTCGAGCGGCCCGGACGCCAGCACCACCGTGCCCGACGGCATCGGCACCGGGGACGTCCCGAGGTTCGTCACGGACCGCCAGCCCTCGTGCCGGGCGAACGCCACGACGTCGTCACCGGCGTCGAGCCACGTCAGTTCCTCGCCCTGCTGCAGCCGTCGTCGGGCCGCAGTCGCCTGCCGGTAGAGCGACAGCGTCGAAGCGGGGTCGCCGTCCTCGGCCTCGACCGACGAGTCGCCGAAGTCCTCCGGCTGCGGCAGGTGCGGTGCGACGTCGCCGAAGCCGAACGACGGCCCCGTCCGGGTCCAGGGGATCGGGACCCGGCAGCCGTCCCGCCCCTTCACCGTGTGCCCGCTGCGGATCCACTTCGGGTCCTGCAGGCGCTCGTGGGGGATCGCGGGCGCCTCGTGCAGGCCGAGCTCCTCGCCCTGGTACAGGTAGGTGGACCCGGGCAACGCCAGGATCAGCAGCGTCGCCGCACGCGCCCGACGTCCACCGCGCGCACGGTCGGACTCGGGCTCGGTGCCGTCGGTGAGCAGCCAGGCATCCGTGTCGGTGCCGTCGGGCAGGCCGTAGCGGGTGGCGTGCCGCACGACGTCGTGGTTCGACAGGACCCAGGTCGAGGAAGCGCCGGACTCGGCCGACATGGCGAGGTTCCGCTCGATGATCTCGTGGAAGGCCCGTGCGTCGTACGGCGCCTCGAGCAGGTCGAAGTTGAACGCCTGCCCGAGCTCGGTCGGCCGGGCGTAGAGCACGCGACGCGGTGCCGGCGCCCAGGCCTCGGCGATCGCGGCGCGGGGCGGGTCGTACTCGTCGAGCACGGAGCGCCACGTCGCGAAGATCTCGTGCACCTCGTCGCGGTCGTACAGCGGGTCGGAGCCGTCCAGCGGCAGCGCCTTCTCGTTCGAGGGACGGTACGGCGTCGACAGGTCCTTCGCGAGCCCGTGCGCGACGTCGACCCGGAAGCCGTCCACGCCGCGGTCGGACCAGAACCGCAGGGTGTGCTCGAAGTCGGCGCGCACCTCGGGGTTCGACCAGTCGAGGTCGGGCTGTTCGGGCGCGAACAGGTGCAGGTACCACTGGCCGTCCGGCACCCGCGTCCACGCGCTGCCGCCGAAGTTCGACACCCAGTCGCTCGGCGGGAGCTCGCCCGACTCCCCCGCTCCGTCACGGAACACGTAGCGCGCCCGCTCGGGTGACCCCGGCTCTGCGGCGAGCGCCTGGCGGAACCACTCGTGCTGGTCGGAGGTGTGGTTCGGCACGACGTCGACGATGACGCGCACGTCGTGCTCGTGTGCAGCGCGGACGAGCGCGTCGAGGTCGTCGAGCGTGCCGAGGCGCGGGTCGACGTCGCGGTAGTCCGCCACGTCGTACCCGCCGTCGGCGAGCGGCGAGGGGGTGAAGGGCGACAACCACACCGCGTCGACGCCGAGCGACGCCAGGTACGGCACACGGCTCGTGATGCCCGCGATGTCGCCCAGACCGTCCGCGTCGGTGTCGGCGAAGCTCCGCGGGTACACCTGGTAGACGACGGCCTGACGCCACCAGTCCGGGTCGGTGGTGCGCGGGCTGCTGGCGGGCGTCCGGTGGCTGCTCACCCGGCCACCGTACCCATCGGGACCCGAGTGGTGGTCCGATCGGGAATGGCGCACTCAGCGAGCACATTGGTTGTCCCTGACACCATTCCGTGACCGAACGGTCACGGACAGAAGGGAACCACCATGACGAACGTCCTCGCCCTCGTCGGCAGCCTGCGCGCCGGCTCGATCAACCGGAAGCTCGCCGAGGCTGCCGAGCAGCACGCCCCCGAGGGGATCACCCTCACGACGTTCGACGGCATCGTCGACCTGCCCTTCTACAACGAGGACATCGACGGCGACACCCCGCCGGCCGCCGCCGTCGCCTTCCGCGACGCCGTCGCCGCATCGGACGCGGTCCTGCTCGTCACCCCCGAGTACAACGGCACGATGCCGGCCGTGCTGAAGAACGCGCTCGACTGGGGCTCGCGGCCCTTCGGCTCGTCGCCGCTGTCCGGCAAGCCGCTCGCGGTGATCGGCTCGGCGTTCGGCCAGTACGGCGGTGTGTGGGCACACGACGACGCCCGCAAGTCGGCGGGGATCGCGGGTGCGAAGGTCCTGGAGGACGTCAAGGTCGCCATCCCGCAGTCGGTGGTCCGGTTCGCGGAGACGCACCCGCGCGAGGACGCCGAGGTCGTCGAGCTCGTGCAGGGCGTGCTCCGCGCCCTGGCCGGTGCGGCGGACGAGCGCGTCGCCGCCTGATCCGCCCGGTCGCCGTCGGGCGACCAGGAGACGGTCTGGAGGCGCGGTGCCGGCTGGCACCGCGCCTCCCGTCCGTCCGGGGCAGCGCCGAGGACTCGTCCACAGCACGCGGATCCGCTAGGCAGGCGAGATACCAGACGGGTTACCCTGAACGGCATGTCGACGCAGGAGATCACGGAGGCGTCGGGGTACTGGTTCCCCGACGACGACGCCACACAGCGCGGCGTCGCCGTGCTGAACGCCCTGCGTCGCTACCGCGCCGCCGAGACCGCGATGCGGCGACGGACCCGCGACTCGATGGGCATGGGCGAGACCGACCTGCTCGCCGTCCGCTACCTGCTGCAGGCACAGCGTGCGGGTCGGATGGTCAAGCCGAAGGACCTGGCCGCCTACCTGAAGATCTCGTCGGCCTCGACGACGATCCTGATCGACCGCCTGGTGAAGTCGGACCACGTCCGCCGCGAGCCGCACCCCACCGACCGTCGCGCACTGGTGATCACCCCCACGACCGAGACCGACGACGAGGTCCGTGCCACCCTCGGGACCATGCACCGGCGGATGATGTCGATCGCCGAGGGGCTGTCCGCCTCCGACGCGCGTGTCGTCGCGACGTTCCTCGAGCGGATGCGCGACGCCGTCGACCAGGTGGACCCCGCGCTCGAGCACTGACCCCGGTGCCGTCCGCGCGTCCGACCACCCCGCGGGGGACGCCAGGGTGCACGCGCACTGGGAACGCCGAGCACGCGACCGCGTAGACCAGAAGGGTCACCGACCGCGAAAGGAGCCGATCATGCACGCATCGGACAAGCTCGCCGCCAACCTCCAGGCCGTCCTGGTGGACCTCGTCGACCTGCACCTGCAGGGCAAGCAGGCCCACTGGAACATCCTCGGACACAACTTCCGCGACCTGCACCTGCAGCTCGACGAGATCGTCGACGCCGCGCGTGAGTTCGCCGACGACACCGCGGAGCGCATGCGCGCCCTATACGCGATCCCGGACGGCCGCTCGGCCACGGTCGCCGCGGGGACGCACCTCGACGCCTTCCCGGACGGGGAGATCGACACGCACGACGCCATCGACGCGATCACGCTCCGGCTCTACCAGGCCACCGGCACCATGCGCGACGTGCACGACGAGGTCGACGACGAGGACCCGACGACCGCGGACCTGCTCCACGGCTTCATCGAGCGCCTCGAGCAGCTCGCCTGGATGGTCTCGGCCGAGAACCGCGAGCCGCGCACGCCGCTCGCCGCCGCCACGACCCCGGCCGTCGCCGAGGCCTCCGAGCACGAGTAGGGGACGCGACGTGGACCTCGGCATCACCGGCAAGGTCGCGCTCGTCTTCGGTGGCGACTCCGGCATCGGCTGGAACACGGCTCGCATCCTCCTGGCGGAGGGTGCGACCGTGGTCGTCACCGACCTCGACCAGGGACGACTCGACACGAGCGCCGACCAGCTCGAGGCACCGCACGGCAAGCTCTTCGCCTTCGCCGCGGACGTGACGGAGGCCGAGTCCCTCGCCGCGCTGCACGGCAAGGTGCGCGACGCCGTCGGCGAGATCGACATCCTCGTGCAGTCCTCGGGCATCACCGGTGCGCAGGGCATGTTCCACGAGATCGACGAGCAGGGCTGGCTCGACACCATCGACGTCGACCTGATGGGCCCGGTGCGGATCACGCGGGAGTTCATCGGCGACCTCCGGAAGGGCGGCTGGGGTCGCATCGTCTACCTCGTGTCCGAGGACGCCTCGCAGCCCTACGACGACGAGCTCCCCTACTGTGCCGCGAAGGCCGGTGTCCTGTCGTTCGCGAAGGGCCTGTCGCGGTCGTACGCGTCCGAGGGCCTGCTCGTGAACACCGTGAGTCCGGCCTTCATCCACACCCCGATGACCGACGCCATGATGGACAAGCGCGCGAAGGAGCAGGGGACCTCGTTCGACGAGGCGATCTCGAGCTTCCTCGACGAGCAGCGTCCGTACATGGAGCTCGGCCGCCGCGGGGAGCCCGAGGAGGTCGCGAACGTCGTCGCCTTCCTCTGCTCCGAGCTGGCGAGCTTCGTCAACGGGTCGAACTACCGGGTCGACTCCGGCTCGGTCGCCACCATCTAGGAGGACCATGAGCGACTTCCGCTACCTGATCGTCGGAGGCGGGATGGTCGCCGACGCCGCCGCCCGCGGGATCCGCGAGATCGACGCCGACGGCTCGATCGGCATCGTCAGCGAGGAGACCGAACGTCCGTACGCCCGTCCGGCCCTGTCGAAGAAGCTCTGGACCGACCCGGACTTCAGCTGGGACGAGAAGGTCGACCTGCACACCGAGGAGACCGGGGCGACGTTCGTGCTCGGGACCGTCGTGACGGCGATCGACCGCGAGGCGGGGACCGTCACGACGGACGACGGCCAGACCCACGGCTACGAGCGCCTGCTGCTCGCGACCGGTGGGAAACCGCGCAGCCTGCCCGGCCTGTCGCCCTCGTCGCGGGTCCTCGACTTCCGCAGCGCGGACGACTACCGCCGACTCCGCGCCCTCGCGGACGCCGGAGCGCACGTCGCCGTCGTCGGCGGCAGCTACATCGGCACCGAGATCGCCGCGGGCATCGTGCAGAACGGCGCCCGGGTGACCCTGGTGACGCCCGACGAGGTCCTCGGCGGGCACATGTTCCCGGACGACCTCGCCCGGGCCTTCCAGCAGCGCTTCGTCGACCACGGCGTCGAGCTCCGCACCGGACGACGGGTCGACCAGGGCACGGAGTCGGAGGGCGGCGTCAGCCTCACGCTCGACGACGGGTCGGTCCTCGAGGCCGACGCGGTCGTGGCCGGACTCGGCATCGAGCCGCAGACGCAGCTCGCCGCCGACGCGGGTCTGACCGTGCGCGACGGCATCGTGGTGTCGTCGACGCTGGTGACGGACGACGAGTCGGTGTTCGCCGCCGGCGACGTCGCCGAGTACCCGGACCGCATCCTCGGCACGCGCCGGGTCGAGCACGTCGACAACGCCAAGCAGCAGGGCCGGCAGGCAGGCCGGAACCTCGCGGACGCGGACGAGACGTACGACCACACGCCGATGTTCTACTCGAACGTCTTCGACACGGGGTACGAGGCCGTCGGCCAGGTGTCCACCGAGCTGCAGACCGTCGAGGACTGGCAGGAGCCGCTCACCACCGGCGTCGTCTACTACCTGGACGACGACGACACGGTCCGCGGGGTCCTGCTCTGGAACGTCTCCGACAAGACGGACGAGGCCCGCGGGGTGCTCGCCGACGCCAACGGGCTCACCCGGGACATGCTGCCGGGCCGCATCACGCCGTGACCCGCGGATCCTGACGCCGGCGGCCTGGAGGCGCGGCTCGACCCGACGGGGTCGGGTCGCGCCTCCAGGCCGTCGCCGTGTGCGCGGTGCCCGGGTCAGGACCGGTCGCGCACCTCGGGTGCGACGTCGGCGACCACCTCGCGGCGGTCGTCCGGGTCCACGGGGATGTCGTCGCCGTCGGCCATCGCGACCGCGTGCGCGGACTTCGCCCGCTCCAGCTGCTCGTCGTCGCCCTTCGCCATGCCGAAGAGCTCGATGAAGCGCGACTTCACGACCAGCCAGGCATCCTTCGGACCCAGCCGGGCCAGGTCGGACGAGGTCGTGTCGTCGCGCACCCGCTGCAGCGAGCCGACGCCACGGTCGGTGATCCGCCCGTCGACGAGGGCCACCGCGAGGCGGGCCACCGCGTCCGCCTGCGCGTGCATGACCGAGTGGGCGCCGCCGACCACCTCGCGCAGGACCGCGTGCGGGAACACCCGGGCGAGGGACCGCACCCAGTCACGGGGCACCATCGCGTCGTGCTCACCGCGGACGATCAGGGTGCGCGCCCGCACCTCGGCGGCGCGGTCCTCGATCGGGAACGCGATCATCTCCGGCAGCACCTTCCGGAACCAGTGCCAACCGCAGAGCGCGTAGGCGGTGATCCCGTGCCAGCGGACGGCCGCGGGCTCGTGCAGCGACGACCGCAGGAAGCGGAGCGCCGAGATCGGGATGCTCCGGGCGCGGCTGTCGACGACCGGACTGATGAGCACGAGGTCGCGGATGCGCGGGTTGCGCGCGGCGACCTCGGTGACGACCTGGGTGCCCATCGAGTGCCCGACGAGCACCGGGTCCTCGAGCCGCAGCTCGCGGATGACCTGCTCGACCGCGTCGGCGTAGCGCTCGATCGACACGGCACCACGGAAGCGCGGGACCCCGGCGAAGCCCGGCAGGTCGAGGGCGTGCACCGGGCCGTTCTCGTTGAGGTGCGGCGCGAGCCGCTCGTAGTAGGTGGCGGCGATGCCCAGACCGGCGACGAGGACGAACGCACGGTCGCCCGGCTGCCCGATCGAGCTCACCCGGACGTAGGTGCCGTCGACGGCGATCCGGTCGACCTCCACCTGCACGTCGGCGTCCTCGGCACGCGCGAGCGCACCGGCAGGGTCGGGTGCGGGCGGCGGCGTCCGGTCGTCCTGGTCGTCCTGTTCGGTCACGGGGCCTCCTGGGATCGGCGACCTCCCACGGTACCCGCCGTTCAGCCGCCGAACGCGGAAGCGGCCGCGCCGTGCACCCGGGTGGGGACCGCGAACACCGCCCCGGAGTGCGGGTACTGCTCGAGCTGTTCCTCCGTGCTGTTCTCCCGCGCCGTGGCGACGAAGAGCGTCGACGCGTCCGGTCCGCCGAAGGCCACGGAGGTCACGTTCGGCGCGGGCACCTCGACGGTCTCGAGGTGTCGGCCCTCGGCGTCCCAGCGCTCCACCCGGCCGGCGCCGTAGACCGCCGTCCAGAAGCAGCCCTCGTCGTCGCGGACCAGCCCGTCGTGTGCGGCGCCGCTGACGAAGGGCTCGAGTTCGCCGAGCACGCCGTCGGGGCCGTACGAGCCGCGGTAGATCGTCGAGGTGCTCGTGTCCGTGACGTACATCACGCTGCCGTCCGCCGACCACTCGATGCCGTTGGTCACACCGAAGCCCCCGCGGAGCACGCGCGTCGTACCGTCGGGCTCGACCGAGTACAGCGCTCCGGCCGGGTCCTGGTCGGAGAGGTCCATGCTGCCGACGAGGAACCGACCGAAGGGGTCGCACTTGCCCTCGTTGAACCGCATCTCGGTGGTCGCGTGCCGCACCCGCACCAGCTCGCGCTCGACGACGCCGCGCTCGTCGGTGAGCACGACCGTGTCGCCCAACGCCACGACGAACCCGCCGGCGGCGCGTGGCTGGAAGCTCGCCAGGGGCGGCGGCAGTGCGACGCTCGACTCGACCGTGCCGTCCGCGCGGGCGGTGGTGAGCAGGCCCAGGTTGATGTCGGTCCAGCGGAGCCGTTCGGCGGTCGGGTCCCAGACGATGCTCTCGGCGAGGACCGCCTGCTCGTCGCAGAAGACGGTCACGGGCCCGGTCACGGCGTCGGTGTGCATGTCCTCCCGTCTACCGGGGCCGGCGTGCACGACCTGCCAGCGAAATTCGGCGGACTCGGTCGGACCGCGGGGGCCGGAGACCGCCCGAGACACCGGCGTCGGACGGAGACGCCTTCATCCCGGCGAGACGCCGTCGGATCCGGCGGCGCCTCGACGACTCGGGTGCGTCCGGTACCGACGCCGGCGTCTCACAGCGGTCCACACGGACCGACGCCGGCGTCTCGCGCGAACCGCACCGACCGACGCGGGCTCGGGTCAGAGGCGCGCGAACCGGGCGCGGAAGAAGCTGTAGACGCCGTACGCCAGGAACCCGATGCCGACCGCGACGAGCACCACCGATCCGGCGGGCAGGTCGCGCAGCGCGTCGAACGCCCCGTCGAGCCCCGTCGCCTGGTCCGGGTCGCTCCGGACGCCGGCGACGACGATCAGCACCCCGACGACCGCGACGGCGATCCCCTTGCCGACGTACCCGACGGTCCCGAGCACGGTCACGGCACGGTCGAGGGGCTGCCGCGGCCGGACGAGCTGCTTCCAGAAGGAGCGACGGCACCCCTGCACGACCAGGGCCGCACCGATCGCGATCGCCACCGCACCGACGGCGATCAGCAGGAACACCCCGCCGGGCGTCGCGAGGGCCTCTGCCGCCGCGCTCCGGGTCGACCCGCTGGAGTTCGTGCCGGCCCCGAGCGCGAACGACCCGGCCGAGTACGAGACGACGCCGTAGACGACCGCCTTGCCGACGTCCTTCGCCCGTGCCGCCCACCCGCGGGCGCTGTCGGACCGGCCGCCGACGACCGCCTCGAGCAGGAGCCGCAGGGCCAGCGCTGCGGTGCCGACGGCGACGACCCAGAGCAGGGCCACGCCTCCGGGGACCTCGGCGAGCTGCCGCAGCGCTCCCGACTGGTCCGTCTCGCTGCCCCCGGACGCGTTCCCGATCCCGAGGAGCACGACGAGGTACCCGATCAGCAGGTGGACCACACCGCTGCCGACGTACCCGGCCCGCGCCGTCAGCTCGAACCACCTGCTGTCGGCGACACGCTTCGCCTGTCGTCCGGTCTCGCGTGCTGCTCGTTCCGCCTGGTCGCTCATCCCTTCGAGCGTGCCCGACGCACGGACCGCTGTCCGCAGCGGGGCGCACCGCGTGTCGGGACGAGCGCCGGACGGGAGGCACGTGGCGGACGGCCACGCGCCTCCCCGTCCGGTGTCAATCACCCTTCACGTTGACGACCTGCCGCAGCGTGTGCCGGACCGTCACCAGGTCGACGGCATCCGCCATGACCTGGTCGATGGGCTTGTAGGCCGCGGGGATCTCGTCGAGGAACGCGTCCGTGTCGCGGTACTCGATCCCCGCCATCGCCTCGCGCAGCTGCTCGTGGGTGAAGGTCCTCCGGGCAGCGGACCGCGAGAACAGCCGACCGGCGCCGTGCGGCGAGGACTCGAGCGACGGCTTGTCACCGAGCCCCTCGACGACGTAGGAAGCGGTCCCCATCGATCCCGGGATGAGACCGGGCTGCCCCGCCTTCGCCTGGATGGCGCCCTTCCGGGACACCCACACGCTCTTGCCCCAGTGCGTCTCACGCTGGGTGAAGTTGTGGTGGCAGTTGATCCGCTCCTGCTCGTCCACCGGCTGGCCGAGCACCTCGGACAGCTGCCGGACGACCCGGTCCATCATCTCCTCGCGGTTGAGGAGCGCGAAGTGCTGCGCCCACCGGAGCTCGGCGATGTAGCGGTCGAACTCCGGGGTGCCCTCGACGAGGTAGGCCAGGTCGGGGTCCGGCAGCTCGATCCACCAGCGCTGCATCATCCGCTTGGCGACGGCGATGTGCCGCTGGGCGATCTTGTTGCCGACGCCGCGCGACCCGGAGTGCAGGAAGAGCCAGACCCGGTCCTGCTCGTCGAGCGAGACCTCGATGAAGTGGTTGCCCGAGCCGAGCGTGCCGAGCTGGTTCCGCCAGCCGCCGTGTGCTCCGGCCGGGTCGAACCCGGCGGCCGCGGCCATCGCCTCGAGCTCGGCGATCCGCGGCTCGGCGGTGGCGACGACCTTCCGGTTCGACGCCCCGGCGGACAGCGGGACCGCGCGCTCGATCTGCTCGCGGAGGGGCTGCAGGTCGGCGGGCAGGTCCGCGGCAGCGAACTGCGTGCGCACCGCGATCATGCCGCAGCCGATGTCGACGCCGACGGCCGCCGGCATGACGGCGCCGAGGGTCGGGATCACGGAGCCGACGGTGGCGCCGAGACCGAGGTGCGCGTCGGGCATCAGCGCGAGGTGCGGGAACACGAACGGCATCCGGGCCGTCGTGCGGGCCTGCTGCTCGGTGTTCTCCTCGAGCATCGAGGCCCAGCTGAGCAATCGGTCGTTGATCTTCTCCACGGTGTTCGTCCTTCGTCGTGACGGTCATCGACGGCCGGGCGGCCGTCGTGGTGACGGCCGGGCGGCCGTCGTGGTGACGGCCGGGCGGCCGTCGTGGTGACGGTCCGGGGCGGACGGATCCTGCGCCTCCGGCTCGGTGCAGTGCACCTGTGGAGGAACGACGGGAGGGACGCCCCGGGCCGGGTGGGCACGGGACGTCGGGGGACGGCGCGTGCCTACGCGGGTTCGCGGAGGGACGGGTTCGCGTACTGCACCGCGGGCAGCACGACGAGCGCATCGAGCTGGCGCTCGAGGCGGCTGCTGTGCTGCTGGGCGTGCATCGCGGTCCCTCCGTGGGTGCCCGGGGCGGGCGGTCCTGCCCGACGGGCAGGAGGACCGACAGTAGTGCGACACGCCCGGGCTGCACAACTCACCCGGGCGTGTCGCGGTTCTCTCGGCCGTTCCTGCACGGTCGGGAGGCACACCACGACCGTCCACAGCGGGGTACGCCCGACTGATGGTCGCCCCGCCGGGCCGGGCAGGCTGGTGGTATGACCGAACGGACCCGCGACACCCCCGACGCGAACGACAACGAGGAGCGCACCGACGGCTACGTGCCGCTCCGCTCCTACGGAGCCATCGGTGACGGCCGCACGGTCGCGCTCGTCGCACGCGACGGCCGGATCGACTGGCTGCCGATCCCCTCGATGGACTCCCCACCGGTCTTCGCGAGCATCCTCGACGCCGAGCACGGGGGGCACATCGCACTCCGTCCCACCGGCGACGCCAGCGTCGAGCGCGAGTACCTGCCGGGCACGAACGTGCTCGTCACGACGTGGACGACCGACAGCGGGTCCTGCACGGTCACGGACGCGATGGTCACCGGCGTCGCCGGTCGGCTGCCGTGGGCCGAGATCGGCCGCTGCGTGCAGGGTGTCTCCGGCACCGTCGAGATGGAGTGGGCGGTCGTCCCCGGCACCCTGCTCAACACGGCGGAGCCGCGACGCATCGACACGGCCAACGGCACGGTGATCGGTATCGACGGCGTGACCATCGGCATCGTGCAGCACGGCTTCGAGCCCGTGCACGACGACGGGCCTCGGTTCTCCGGACGCTTCACCACCAACGAGGGGTCGAAGTCGATCCTGACGATCGTCGGTACCGAGAACGAGCCGATCTTCATGCCCGAGCCGGAGCGCACGCTCGACGCGGTCGACCGGACGATCGAGAACTGGTCGACCTGGTCGGAGACCTTCTCGTACGACGGCCCGTGGGCCGACGCCGTGCAGCGCAGTGCGCTCGCGCTGAAGCTGCTCATCTACTCGCCCACGGGTGCGATCGCGGCGGCGCCGACGACGAGCCTGCCCGAGGACCGCACGGGCGGCAAGAACTGGGACTACCGGTTCGCCTGGGTCCGGGACCTGTCGTACACCGTGCACGCCCTCACCCGCTTCGGGCTCCGCGAGGAGACGCACGCGGCGGTGTCGTGGGTGATGCGGACCATCGCCGAGCACGACGAGACCATGCCGATCTTCTACGACCTGAACGGCGAGAAGACCGACGGCGTCGAGGAGCGCGACGTCCCCGGGTGGAACGGCATCGGTCCGGTGACGATCGGCAACCGTGCGGGCGACCAGCTGCAGCTCGGTGTCTGGGGTGACGTCTTCGAGATCCTCCGTCAGTACGTCAAGGCGGGTAACGTGCTCGACCGCCAGACCGCGAGCGTGCTCGAGCGGCTCGCGGACGACGCCTGCCACCGATGGCCCGAGCAGGACTCCGGCATGTGGGAGCTCCAGGAGGCGCAGCACTACGTGTCGAGCAAGGTCGGGTGCTGGCAGGCGCTCGACGCTGCGGTGGAGCTCCACGACGCCGGCATGATCGACGGACCGCGCGAGAAGTGGATCGAGAACCGCGAGCTCATCGAGCAGTGGGTCGCCGAACACGGGTGGGACGAGGAGCGCGGGTACTACGTGATGTACCCGGGGTCCGACGCGATCGACACCTCGATCCTGCTGCACGCGATGTCGTCGTTCGACCGCGGCCCGCGCATGGCGTCGACCATCCGCGCGATCGAGGAACAGCTGCAGCACGGCCCCCTGGTCTACCGGTACTCCGGCATGGACCAGGAGGAGTCGCCCTTCGTCGCGTGCTCGTTCTGGCTCGCGGCCGCCATGGCGTGCACCGGTCGGGTGGACGATGCCCGTTCCCTGATGGACGACATGGTGGCGCAGGCGAACGACGTCGGCCTGTTCAGCGAGATGCTCAGCGCCGAGGACGGGGCGTTCATGGGCAACATCCCGCAGGGGCTGTCCCACCTCGCGCTCATCCAGGCGGCGCTGACGATCGAGGAGGTCGCCGCCGAGTCGTGAACCGGGCGCGGACCCGGTCGGGCGGGTCGGTGGTGCCCGCCCGACCGCGACGGTCGTGCGCTGCTCAGCCCAGGGTGATCGCCACGAGGCCGGCGACCCCGACCAGGTAGAGCACGACCACGACGAACGAGTCGACGCCCATGCCGATGATCCGCCGCCCCGGCCGGAACACCAGGCCGACCGCGTAGACCAGCGTCAGCAGCGCGGCGAGGGCCGTCAGGTACACGTCACTCGCGTTCGCCTGCGGCAGCACCGCCTTGCCGGACAGCACCGTGGCGACCAGGAACAGCACCGGCAGGAACGCGTTGCCGCCGAAGATGTCCGACATCGCGAGGTTGTCGTCGCCCTGCCGGACGGCCTGGATGCCGGTGGAGATCTCCGGCAGACTCGTGGCGAGGGCCAGCACCGTGGCGCCGAAGAGCACCCCGGACAGCCCGATCTGCTCCGACGCCGCATCACCCGCACGTTCGAGGACGACACCGGCGACCAGCGTCGCGAGGGCCGACACCGTGAAGACGACCGCCGCCTTCCGGGTGCTCATCCGCGGTGGGTCCTGCTTCCGTGTCCGGTGCCCCGACGCGTGCGGTGACGCGTCGGGCGCCCGGCCGTCCTGGTGCCACGGCAACCCCTTGCCGGCGCGCTGCACGAGCAGGAGCCCGACGACCCAGATGGCTGCGATGAGCACCACGTCCGGTGTGAGTCGTGCGACCACGAGGTCGGGCGGGAGCTGACTGCCGGCCACGACCACGGCGAGCACCGCGACGACGACGACCGCCTCGAGCACGAGGGTCAGCGACGCAGCACGGTGGGTGAGCGGCCGCACCCCCTTGCCCCGTCGGCCGAAGGCGTCGAGGATCGCGATCACGACGGTCTGCAGGGCGATGCCACCGAGGATGTTGCCGGCAGCGACCTCGATGTTGCCGGACAGGCCCGCGCTGACCGTGATGGCGATCTCGGGCAGGTTCGTCGCGACGGCCAGGACGATGAGCCCGCCGAGCGCGCTCCCGAGGTGCAGCCGGTCGTCGAGGACGTCGGTGGTCTTCGAGAGCTGGATGCCTGCGACCCAGATCACCGCGGCACCGGCCACGAAGATCACGACGAGCATCCAGAGCGGCAGGGATCCCATGCCCTCACCGTGGCCCCCGGCGGCCGCGACCGCTCCGAGGTGTGCGCCGAACGGCTCGACGGCGACCGGCCAGCGTGGACGGCCGCTGAGCACACCGTCGGCGGTGCGGCGCATGATGGACGGGCGATGAACGACGTCGATGCACGGATGGACCGGCTGCGGCGAGCCGCCCGGTACCGGTACCAGCAGCTCGTGGACAGCGAGATCGAACGCGGCTCCCTCGACCCGGACGAGGTCCGCGAGGAACGACGCCTGCTCCGGCTGCAGGACGTCGAACGGCACGCTCGTGCCCGCATCGAGGAGGCCGAGCGCCGCGGGGTCTTCGAGGGGAACCCGTACCACGGCAAACCGCTGCCGGGGAACAACGGACGGCACGACCCCGACTGGTGGATCAAGGCGAAGATCGAGCGTGAGGACATCCGCGGCATCGCCCCGCCGGCGCTGGCGCTGCGGACCGAGGACGCCGAGCTCGACGACCACCTCGACGCGCTCACGACCGAGGACGACGTCCGCGCGGTCCTCGTCGACTTCAACGCCCGCGTCAAGGAGGCCCGACGGCAGCTGCTCGGCGGACCGCCGGTCGTCACGCCGATGCGCGACGTCGACGTCGAGGTGGAGCGGTGGCGCGAGCGGCGGGACGCCCGCCGCGCCGCGGACGAGCGGGCGGCCGCCGACCGTGCGGCTGCGGAGCAGGCGGCACGGCCGCGTCGGTGGTGGCGTCGGGCGTGACCTGGGCAGCACGAGGCGCGCACCGTGTCCTCGTCCGCCGTGCCGGACCGCGGCCGGTGTTGCGGCGCTGGGCCGTGCCTCCAGGCCGACCCGATCGACCGCACCCGCCTGCGCTGCCGGCCCGGACGTGCAGAAGGCGCCGCTCCCGTGGTGGGGAGCGGCGCCTTCTCGTGGTGGTGCCGGTGCGGTGGTGTGCCGCGGGGTGTTACTTGATCTGCGCGGTGATGGTCGCGGTGCCGACGAGCAGCCCGCCCTTGACGGCGTCGGTCTTGAAGGTGCCGTTGAGCAGCTTCGCGGCGTCGTCGGAGACGTGGACGGTGGTGCCGGTCAGGATGGCGTTGTCACCCTCGAGCTGCAGCGGCTTGAGCGTGCCACCGTGCAGCGAGAACAGGTAGGCGTTCGACGCGGCGACCTCGCCGTTGACGAGGACGTCACCGTAGAGCTTCGACGAGCCCGGGTTCACGACGAAGTTCTCGAGCGTGACCGTGGTGTCGCCGGCCTTGAGGGTCAGACCGGAACCGTTGTGGTCCAGCAGGCCCTGCACGTAGGGGCGGTAGTTGCCGTCCGGGCTCCAGTAGGTGACCGAGCCAGCGGTGATCGGGAACGACACGGAGCCGTCCTCGAGCTTCGCGTCGCCGGAGACGCCCGGGGTCAGCCCGAGGGAGGTGAGGGCGTCGGTGAAGCCCTTGTCGAGTGCGACGGCGGTGTTGCCACCCTTGACCTCGGGGACCGATGCGACCGGGGCCGGGATCTTCGAGGCCTCGGACGAGGACGAGACCGTCTGCACGTTCGGGGTCGCGGCGTTCGCCGTGCTGATGCCGAACGCGGCACCACCGAGGACGAGGGCGCCGGTGGTGGCGAGGGTGATCGAGGTCTTCATGGACTTGCGCATGAGTGGGTTCCTTCCGTTGTCGCGCTCGGCGCGATTCCCTGTGTGCGCGCCGAACACACCCCGAAGAGGGGTGGAGAACCAGCTACTTGCGGCTGGTGAGCGCTCCGGGTGTTTCCCGGCTGATGCAAGGGATTCGGGGCCCTCGCCCGATCGGATTGGACGAAGTTCCTGGGGAACTCCGGCCCCCTGCTCCGTAGCGTGGAGACATGGCCCCCGTACACATCCCGAGCACCGACCGGATCCGGGCGATCGACGCCTGGTGGCGCGCCGCGAACTACCTCACCGTCGGGCAGATCTACCTCCTCGACAACCCACTGCTCACCCGTCCCATCGACCCGGACGACGTGAAGCCGCGCCTGCTCGGGCACTGGGGCACCTCCCCCGCGCTGAACCTCGTCTACGCGCACTGCAACGCGCTCATCGCCGAGACCGACCGCGACCTCCTCTACGTGTGCGGGCCCGGGCACGGTGGCCCCGCGATGAACGCGAACGCCTGGCTCGAGGGGACCTGGGGCGAGCTGTACCCGGACATCACGCCGGACCCCGAGGGGCTCCGGAAGTTCTTCAAGCAGTTCTCGTTCCCGGGCGGCATCCCGTCCCACGCCGCCCCGGAGACGCCCGGATCCATCCACGAGGGCGGCGAGCTCGGCTACTCGCTCGCGCACGCGTACGGCGCGGCGCTCGACAACCCGGACCTCGTCGTGGCGTGCGTCGTCGGTGACGGCGAGGCCGAGACCGGTCCCCTGTCCGGCTCCTGGCAGGCGCACACCTTCCTCGACCCGGTGTCCGACGGGGCCGTGCTGCCGATCCTCAACCTCAACGGCTGGAAGATCGCGAACCCGACCGTCCTCGCGCGCATCCCCGACGAGGACCTCACCGCGTACTTCCGTGGCCTCGGGTACGAGCCGATCGTCGTCGACTCCGCACGCGTGGACCACGACCCGTTCGCGGTGCACGCGCTGTTCGACGGTGCCCTCCGCCGCGCGCTCGCGAGCATCGACGACATCCAGGCCGCCGCTCGGGCCCAGGCCGAACGGGCCGCAGCCGGACAGCCGGCAGGCGCAGCCGACCTGCGTCCGCGCTGGCCGATGATCGTGCTCCGTACCCCGAAGGGCTGGACCGGCCCGCAGGAGGTCGACGGCGAGCGCGTCGAGGGCACCTTCCGCGCCCACCAGGTCCCGCTGCCGGCCGTGCGCGAGGACGCCGGACACCGCGAGCAGCTCGAGGAGTGGATGCGGAGCTACCGCCCGGACGAGCTGTTCGACGCCGACGGCCAGCCGACCGGGATCCTCACGACCATCCGGCCGCAGGGCGACCTCCGCATGAGCGCCACGCCGCACGCCAACGGCGGGCGCATCCGCACCGCGCTCGACCGTCCGCCGCTCGAGCCGTACGCGGTCCCCGTCGGCGAGGACGCCAGCTCGACCGCGACCCTCGGGCCGTGGCTCGCTGAGCTGACCTCGCGGAACGGGTCGTCCTTCCGCCTGTTCGGTCCCGACGAGACGGTGTCGAACAAGCTCGACGCCGTGTTCGACGTGACCTCCCGGGTGTGGCGTGCCCGTCGCGCGGCCGGTGACGAGCACCTCGGCGCTCGTGGCCGGGTCATCGAGGTCCTGTCGGAGCACCTGCTCGAGGGGATGCTCGAGGGCTACGTGCTCACCGGCCGCCACGGACTGCTCAACACCTACGAGGCGTTCGCGCACATCATCGACTCGATGGTCGGGCAGTACGCGAAGTGGCTCGAGTCGTCGACCGACATCGACTGGCGCGCGCCCGTGTCGAACCTGTCGATCCTGCTGTCGTCGCACGTGTGGCGGCAGGACCACAACGGCTTCTCGCACCAGGACCCGGGCTTCCTCGACGTCGTCGCCTCGAAGCAGCAGGACCTCGTGCGCATCAAGCTCCCGGCGGACGCGAACACCCTGCTCGCCGTGGCAGCGCACGCGTTCGAGACCACGGACCGCATCGAGGTGATCGTCGCCGGGAAGCACCCCGAGCCGGTCTTCCTGTCCCTCGAGGACGCCGTCGCGCACGCGGCTGCCGGGCTCGGCGTCTGGGACTGGGCCGGCACCGAGCAGACGGTCGGACGCGCCGACGTGCTCCTCGCGAGCGCCGGTGACGTGCCGACGGTCGAGGCCGTCGCCGCCGCGGACATCATCCGGAAGCACGCGCCCGAGGTCGGGGTCCGCTTCGTGAACGTCGTGGACCTGCTGTCCCTCGGCGACCCGCGGAAGCACGAGCACCCGGTCAGCGACGAGCGCTACGACGAGGTCTTCCTGCCCGGCACGCCGACGGTGTTCGCCTTCCACGGCTACCCGTCGCTCGTGCACCAGCTGACGTACCGCCGGAACGGCCACGACGACCTGCACGTGCACGGCTTCCTCGAGCAGGGCACCACCACGTCGCCGTTCGACATGCTCATGCTGAACGAGATGGACCGCTTCTCGCTGGCGCACGACGCACTGTCGCGGGTCGACGCCGACGCGCACGCTGACCTGCTCGCGAAGCTCACCGAGGCGCGGGACGCCGCGCGGACCTTCGCCTACTCGAAGGGCGAGGACCACCCGTCGCTGTCGGGCTGGGAGTTCCGAGGGTGGCCGCAGGACGAGCCGACCGACGGCGGGACCGGGGGCGACCCGGGCGCCGGCGAGACGGAGGGCGCCGCACCCGGCAACTGACGTCCCGCGTCTCCTGCACGCTCCTCCTGCACAGCCTGGAGGCGCTGCGAACCGTCCACAGGACCGGTCACGCCCGTCGCGTGGCCGGTCCTGTGCCGTGAGGCTCGGGGCATGGACGTCGGATGGGTGAGCGCGGTGGTCGCGCTGGTCGGGGCTGCAGTGGCCGCCGCGAGCGTCGTCGTGACCGTGGTCGAGGGGCGGCGGACGCGGCGGAATACCGAGTTCTCGGTGCACCGGGACTTGTGGTGGCAGCGTTGGACGTGGGTGGTGGAGCGAGCGCTCTCGCGGGACCCGGACGACCACGACGCGGCGGCGCTCATGACGTACGCGCTGACGACGCGCTCGTGGGTCACCGAGGACGACGAGTGGGTCGTGTGGGCCGTCCAACATGCCGAGCGCCGCCGCTTCCGTGACCGGAGGACACGCGACCGAGAAGGAGGACGATCCCGATGATCACCGACGAACCCGACGACCTGTTCAAACAACGCCTGGACATGATGGAGCGCATCTACCGGTCGCTCTGCGCGCATCCGCACTACGGCCCGCTCATGGCCGAGCAGAACGAGGCCGAGCTGATCGAGGACCTCCGACAGGAGTGGCGGGAGCGCCAGGAACGTGCCCGCCACCGAGCGTCAGAGCACGAGACCGCCGACACCGCGAGTTGACGTGCCAGGCTGGGCACGTGCAGGACCTCGTCATCCCCGCTCCGGACCAGCCCACGCTGCCGACCACGGCCGGCGGTCGGTTCCCCGTCCGTCGGGTGTACTGCGTCGGTCGCAACTACGCAGCCCACGCCCGGGAGATGGGCCATGACCCTGACCGCGAGCCGCCGTTCTTCTTCACGAAGCCGGCCAGCGCCCTGGTCACCGACGGCGCCGACACCCCCTACCCGCCGGGTACGGACCGTCTCGAGCACGAGGTCGAACTCGTCGTCGCGCTCGGTCGTGGCGGGTCGGACGTCGCCGTGACGGACGCCCTCGACCTGGTGTGGGGCTACGGAGTGGGCATCGACCTGACGCGTCGCGACGTGCAGGCCGAGGCCAAGCGGCTCGGTCGGCCGTGGGACCTGGCGAAGGGCTTCGACGCCTCGGCCCCGGTCGGGACGCTCGTCCCGGCCGCCGGGGTCGACCCGACCACCGGTGCGATCAGCCTCCGCGTGGACGACGCACTGCGACAGTCGGGCGACCTGGCCGACCAGGTCTGGTCGGTCGCCGAGACGATCGCCGAGCTCTCGCGGTGGGTGACCCTCGCCCCGGGTGACCTGCTGTTCACCGGGACCCCGGACGGCGTCGGGCCGCTGCAGCGCGGCCAGGTCGTCACCGGCTTCGTCGCCGAGGTCGGGACGGTGACGACCCGCATCGTCTGACCTCCGGGCGCGGTCGGACGGTGCGCGACCACGCACCGCTGGGAACGTCCGCAGCCCCGGGGCGTACACCGGTCGGTGACGCCGGGGGACCATCGGCGCCAGACCACGGGACACCGCGAGCGTGCTCGACGCCGAGCGCGCCGGGCACGGGTGCGTGTCCCGACCGAGGAGGTGCGCCGTGCAGGAACACGACCTGCTCGCGACGTCCTGGACCTGGGCGGGCGACGAGCCGATCGCCGACCGGGTCCGAGCCGTCGGGGATGCCGGGTTCTCCGGCCTGTCACTGTCGCTGGACGACCTCCACGAGGTGCGGGCGACGACCGGGTTCACGGCACTGCGACGTGCCCTCGACCGAGCCGGGATCGTCTGGGTGCAGCTCGGCCCCCTCGACCGCTGGTGGAGCCACGGCGGACGCTCGACGGACGACGAGGCCGACCGTGGGGTCGTGCTCGAAGCGGCAGCGACCCTCGGCGCCTGGCAGGTCGTCGTCCGTGCCGACACCGGTGTCCACCCGGTCACGCCAGCGGCGATGACCGCGGACTTCGTCGACCTCGCCGCGCAGGCCGAGAAGGTCGGTGCCCGCCTGGTCCTCGAACCGGAGCCCTGGTCGAACCTGCCCACCGTCGAGCGGGCATCGCGCTTCGTCGCCGCGGCCGGCCACCCGAACGCCGGGCTGCTCCTGGACGCCATGCACACGCTGCGCGGCGGCTCCACACTCGCCTCGATCGCCCAGGGCGTCGCGCCGGAGGTGCTCGCCGCGGTGGAGCTCAGCGACGGCCTGCTGCACACCCCGTCCGGACTCACCCTCGCCGAGGAGTCCCGCAGTGCCCGACACCTGCCGGGATCGGGCGCATGGGACCTGCCCGGGCTCGTCCGCGTGCTCCGGGGGCTCGGACACGAGGAGCCCTGGGGTGTCGAGGTCCGGACGGCCGCGCACCGGGCGATGCCCCTGGCCGACGCGCTCCGGACCGCAGTGGCCGCGACCCGGGCCGTGCTCGACGCCGCGGACGCCGCGGACGAGCCCGCTGCCCCGGCGATGCCGACCACGCCTGCCCCGACCTCCGCCGTCGACTTCGACGCCGCCCCACCTCCGCTCGATCGACCGGTGCCCCGGACCGACTCGGGTACAGGCGCACCCGCGTAGCGTCGGGCGCATGAAGGATCACGCAGCAGACGACGACCTCCTCCGGCGCTCGCAGGAGTCTATCGACGAGGCCAAGGCGGCAGCCGCCGAGGTCGACCTGCCCGAGCAGGAGGACCTGATCGACGAGGACCTGCCCGCCGCGGACACCGCGAAGCCCGCCGACGGTCCCGCGCCGGCCGCCTGAACGGGCCTGCCGAGGACCACAGGAGACCGTCCGGGAGCCGAGCTCCCGGACGGTCTCCTCGTGTCCGCAGCGGCTCTGCAGGAAGAAATCCGACGAACGGCGTGACGAACCCCGGAGTCGACCCGTCACACCAGTGGGCCCCGGAACCGTGGGGGTTCCGGACGCCCGGGTTCTGGTGATCCCGGGCCGCGGACGCGCCGTGGTCGGCCACCCCTGATCGCCGACCGCGGTGCACCGGCGGCGGTCCGTGCGTCCCCTGATCCGGCGCACGGACCGCCTTCGCCCGCGATCGCCGAGGCCGACCGGTCAGGACTCGCGGACGACGTCCTCGGGCCCCTTGTCCGGCCGCCACCCGCGCCACGACGGCTGTCGGAGCCGACCGTCCGCCGTCCACTCGGCGAACTCGACCTCACCGACCCGACGAGGTGTGATCCAGTGGGCGTCGCGGGCATCCGGGCGAGGGACCTCGACGAACGGCGAGGTCTTCCGCTCCGTCTTCCCGAGGGCCTCCCCGATCTCGTCCAGGTCGCGGTCGCTGAACCCCGTCCCGACCCTGCCGACGTACTCGAGTCCGTCCGGGCCGGGTACGCCCAACAGCAGCGATCCGACGCCACCGGCCCGGCGCCCCCTGCCGGGTCGCCACCCACCGACGACGACCTCCTGCGTGGCGTGGTGCTTGATCTTCACCCAGGCCTCGGAGCGGCGGCCCTCGGCGTACCGCGACGACCGTTTCTTCGCGACGACGCCCTCGAGCCCCCGCTCACGCGACGCCGCCACGGCATGGTCCAGGTCACCGTCGACCGCCTGGGGCACGTCGATCACCCCACCCGGCTCGACGACGGTCAGGAGCGCCTCGCGCCGGGCGTCGTAGCCGAGCCGGGTCAGGTCGTGTCCGTCGGCCTCGAGCACGTCGAAGAGCAGCAGGCGCACGGGTGTCCGGCGCCGAGCAGCCTCGACGTCACGAGCCCCGGTCAGTCCCATGCGGTCCTGCAGCAGGCCGAACGACGGACGCCCGCGCTCGTCCAGCGCCACGACCTCGCCGTCGAAGACCCCGTCGACCCCGGCCCGCTCACCCAGCTCCTGCAGCTCCGGGTACTGCGCGGTCAGGTCGTTGTCGTTGCGGCTGCGCAGGGTGACCCGTCCGTCGCGCACGGTCGCCAGGGCACGGACGCCGTCCCACTTCATCTCGAACGCCCAGGCCGCCGGGTCGAGACGCGGCTCCCCCTGCACGGGGCTCGCGAGCATGGCCCGACGCTCGGCGGGCGACGTCCTCGCGGGCGCGGCACGTCCGATCCGCTGCCGCTCCGCAGCGCTCGGCGTCGGTGTCCGGGAGGCTCGACCCGCATCCGCCTCGCCACCCCCGTCGGCGAGACGGTCCGGTTGGTCCTTCGTGCGGTGGATGAGCCAGTTCTGCTCGTCGCCGTCCTTCCCGCGGCCCCGCCCTCGGGTGTGCAGGAGCGCCAGCCGACGGACGCCGTTCGTGCGGCCGTGCAGCGTGACGATCACCTCTTCGCCGTCGCGCCACTTCTCGAGCTCGTAGGTGCCGTCGTCCCAGATCGTGACGGTCCCCCCGCCGTACTCGGCCTGCGGGATCGTCCCCTCGAACGAGCCGTACTCGAGCGGGTGGTCCTCGGTCTGCACCGCCAGGTGGTTCTTCCCGGGGTCGGTCGGCTCGCCCTTCGGCAGCGCCCAGCTCACGAGCACACCCTCGTGCTCGAGCCGGAAGTCGTAGTGGTCCCGGGTCGCGTGGTGCTCCTGGATGACGAACGTCGGCGTGCCGTCCTTCCGCACGGTCGGTGCGCCCTCGGGCACCGGCTCCGGCGTCCGCGACGCATCGCGCTTCGCGCGGTAGGCCGCGAGGCGGTCGCGAGCCGGTTGCTCTGCCTCGTTCGCACGCTGGGTCCGGTCGCCGTCCCAGTGGCCGTGGTCGGTCCTGCCCACCGCCAGCGAGGCGGAGGCGACCGGGTGCAGGAGGTCGCCGTGGGCCTCCAGGCGGTCGAGGACCTCCTCGAACTCCAGCTGGGCGAACCCGCGCTCCTCGAGCTCCCGCCAGGTCCGCGGCGCGGCGACGGTCGGCCGGTCACGGCCGCGCAGGGAGTACGGCGCGATCGTCGTCTTGTTGCCGTTGTTCTGCGACCAGTCGACGAAGACCTTGCCCCGTCGCTCGGCGCGGCTCATCGAGGACAGCACCAGGTCGGGCAGGTCCTGCTCCAACGCCCGGGCGAGCTCGTGCGCGACGTCGGACACCTGTGCGGTCGTGGCGCGCCCGTCGAGCGCCGCGTACAGGTGGATGCCCTTCGAGCCGCTCGTCACCGGGTACGGGTCGAGCCCCATGCCGTGCAGGATCTCGCGTGCGGCGAGCGCCACCTCGACGCACTCCGGCAGCCCGACACCCTCGCCGGGGTCGAGGTCGAGCACGAGCCGGTCCGGACGTTGCTGCGCGCCGCGGGGACCGAACCGCCACTGCGGGACGTGCAGTTCGAGCGCCGCCTGCTGCGCCGTCCAGACGAGCGTCGGCAGGTCGTCGACGATCGGGTACTCGGTGTTGTGCTCCTTGTGCGCGATCGTGTGGTGACGGACCCAGTCGGGCGCCGAGTCGGGCAGGTTCTTCTCGAAGAAGACCCCGCCGTCCACGCCGTTCGCCCAGCGCTTCCGCGTCACGGGGCGGTCCTTGACGTGCGGGATCATCCACGGGGCCACCCGCTCGTAGTACGCGATGACCTGGCCCTTGGTCGTCCCGGTCGTCGGGTAGAGCACCTTGTCGGTGTTCGTCAGGGCGATCCGACGGTCGCCGACCGTGACGGTGGTCTTCCGGGCGACCGGGCTCACAGCGCGACCCCGGTCGCTCCCGCCACGGTCAGGGTGCTGCCGGACGTGTACGAGGACTCCGGGCCGGCGAGGTGGACGTAGGCGCTGCCGAGCTCGACGGGCTGCGCCGGACGGCCGAAGGGGGTGTCCTGACCGTAGGCGGCGATCTCGTCACCGGGGTAGCTGATCGGCTGCAGCGGCGTCCACACCGGCCCCGGCACGACGCAGTTCGCCCGGATGCCCCTCGCCGCGAGCTGGCGGGCGAGACCGTTCGTGTAGGTGATGATGGCGGACTTCGTGGCGGCGTAGTCGATCATCCGGTCCTGCGGTTGGTAAGCGGAGACCGAGCTCGTGGTGACGATCGCGCTGCCGGGCGCCATGTGCGGGACGGCCGCTCGCACCAACCAGAACATCGAGTAGAGGTTGACCTTCATGGTGCGGTCGAAGTCCTCGGTCGACTGCTCGGTCACGTCCTCGTGCACCTGCTGGTGTCCGGCGACGAGCACGAGCGCATCGAGGCCGCCGAGCTCGCTGACGGCGTCGCGCACGAGGGTGTCGCAGAACGCCTCGTCGGTCAGGTCGCCCGGCAGCAGCACGGCCCTGCGCCCGAGGTCGCCGACGACGTCGCGCACCTGTTCCAGGTCCTCGCGTTCCTCGGGCAGGGCGTTCAACGCGACGTCGGCCCCTTCCTTCGCCATCGCGATCGCGGCAGCTCGCCCGATGCCGGAGTCGGCTCCGGTCACGAGCACCCGGTACCCGGGCATCCGCCCCGTCCCGAGGTAGGTCGTCTCGCCGTGGTCGGGCGCCGGGTCCATCGCGCTGGCCAGCCCGGACCCCTGCTGGGTCTGCGGCGGGAACGGCGGCCGGGCGTACTGCGAACGCGGGTCCTGCTTGTCGAGCTGGCTCATGGGCCCATGGTGCTCGCCGTGGCGGCACGACGGTTCAGGACCGGGCTGTTCCGTGGACGGGTCGTCCTGACACAGGATCTGTGCAGGGACCGGCGGCCGTCAGGCCGTCGTCCGCACCGGGGCGGCGAGCAGCTGCTCCGCGCCGACCCGGTCGCCGCGTCCCTGCACGAGGGTGCCGACCCCGAGTACGGCCCAGACGACCGCGACACCCCAGTCGCCCGCGGTCCCGGACGCCGCGAGGATCGCCCACAGCGCGGCCAGCCCGACGAACACGCACCCGCTGGTGCGTCGCTGCCGGGCGTCCGCCAGCCACCGTTGCACCCGCGGACGCCAGACCGCGTCCGGGACCTCGGCGGGGACGCGTCCGTCGTCCACCCACCGTCGCGTCGCGACGACGGCGGCACGACCGCCCCGTCGCGCCCAGGACCAGACCTGCAGCGCGGGGAGCACGACCGCCAGCGCGAGGCCGAGCACGACGACCGCGACCCAGGGGACCGGTCGCGGTTGCAGCGCGAAGAACACCGCCGGTGCGACCGCCCCGCCGACCGTCAGGGCGACGAGCTGCCACCACCCCGACGCGCCGATCCGATCGTCGTCCGTCGTCGCCGTCGCCGTCGCCTCGCTGGCCGTCGTCGGCTCGTGGTCCCCCGTCATGTGCGGCACGATACGCCCTCCGGTGTCGTGCGCGGCTGGCGATCCGCCCGGAACTGAGGGCCCGTCGCCGCACTCGCGGGCATCATGTGCCCATGAGGTCGATCTGGAAGGGCTCCATCGCGTTCGGGCTTGTCAACGTGCCCATCAAGGTGTACGCGGCGACCGAGACCCACGACGTCTCCCTGCACCAGGTGCACGACGAGGACAAGGGCCGCATCCGGTACAAGCGCGTGTGCGAGTTCGGCCACGAGGTCGAGTACGCCGACATCCAGCGCGCCTACGACGACGGCGACAAGACCGTCGTGCTGACGTCCGACGACTTCAAGCAGCTCCCCGAGGAGCAGTCGCACGAGATCGAGGTGCTCGAGTTCGTGCCCGTCGACCAGGTCGACCCGATGATGTTCGAGAAGTCGTACTACCTCGAGCCGGACTCCCGCTCGCCGAAGGCCTACGTGCTGCTCCGCGAGACGCTGTCGAAGACCGACCGGCTCGCGATCGTGCAGTTCACCCTGCGGCAGAAGACCCGGCTCGGCGTGCTGCGGGTGAACGAGGACGTCATCCTGCTGCAGGGGCTGCTCTGGGGCGACGAGGTCCGGGCTGCTGACTTCGCGGCCCTCGACGCGTCGGTGAAGGTCAGCGCGAACGAGCTCAAGATGTCGTCCTCGCTCGTCGAGAGCATGTCCGCCGACTTCGACCCGGACCGCTACACGGACTCCTACCAGGAGGAACTGCAGCAGCTCATCGACGCGAAGCTCGAGGCCGGCGACGACGTCGACACCGCGGAGACGTTCGGCGAGCGCTCCGAGGACGAGGAGGACGACGACGGCGGGGACGTCATCGACCTGATGGCGGCCCTGCGGGCCTCGGTGGACAAGAAGCGGTCCGGTCCGTCGGGGTCGTCGCGGTCCTCGTCACGGTCATCGTCACGGTCCGGAGGCTCTGGGTCGCGCTCGTCGTCCGGCGCACGGTCGTCGTCCGGTTCCGCTGGTGCGGACGACGAGGGGGACGCGGAGGCGGCACCGGCCGAGAAGGCACCGGCAGGCAAGGCGCCGGCGAAGAAGACCCCCGCGAAGAAGACCCCCGCGAAGAAGGCTCCCGCGAAGAAGGCTCCCGCGAAGAAGACCGCTGCGAAGAAGCAGGCCAGCTAGCCGTCGCGTCGGGTCCACCGCCGCCCACCGTGGGCAGCGCACCACGGTGCCGTCACGAGCCGGAAACACGACTCCGCGAGACTGTCCGCATGACTCCACAAGAGCCAGGGAGCCTGCAGTCGTCATCCGTGACCGCAGGCCCGCCCGTCACCGTGTCCATCACCCGCCTGGTCGAACCCGACCGCATCCCGGACGCCACAGCGTGGGTGCAGTCCGGCGTCAACCTCGCGAACCGCTACCCGGGCTTCCTCGGCTCCGGGTGGGTCCGGTCGCACGCCACCAGTCGGGAGTGGCACATGCTCTACCGGTTCGCCGACCACGAGCAGCTCGCCACATGGGAGAACTCCGACGACCGGCTCCGCTGGCTCGACCAGGGGCGTGACCTCGTGGTGGAGTCCCGGGTGGAGAAGCGCACCGGCATCGAGGGCTGGTTCGACGCCCCGCAGGACGCCCCCGCGTCGAGCGCCCCGCCCCGCTGGAAGCAGGCCGTGAGCATCTGGCTCGGGTTCTTCCCGGTCAACCTCGCCTTCACCTACCTGGTCGGCTGGCTCGTCCCGGCGTTCGGGCACCTGGCCGTGCTGCCCCGCGTGCTCGTCACGACGCTCGTGCTCACGCCGATCATGACGTTCTGGGTGCTGCCCGTCGTCACGGGGCTGATCCGCCCGTGGCTGCTCGCTCCCCCGCGACCCGCCCGGCAGCGCTAGGCCCCGTCCGAGCCCGACCACCTGGCTGGGCCGGGTCTCATCCGAGCACGGAGAGCTGGTCGAGCCGCTCGAGGATCACGCCCTCGCGCAGCGCCCACGGGCAGATCTCGAGCGCCGGCAGGTCGAAGATGTCCAAGCAGGCCTCGGCGACGAGCGCTCCCGGGACGACCTGGTGCGCCCGGCTCGGCGAGACGCCCGGCAGGTCGGCCAGCTGGTCGAGCGACATCGTCAGGAGCGACGGCAGCCGCTCGCGGAGCACCACGCCGTCGAGGGACCGCGGCACGAGCGGTCCCGCGGCCGAGGGCGCGGCACCGCAGATCCGGGCGATCGACCGGAAGGTCTTCGAGGTCGCCACCGCCCGGTCGGGCCGCCCGGCGCGCAGCAGCAGTCCGGCGTCGCGGGCGATCGCGACGCGGATCTCGTGGCGGATGCGGCGGACGTCGTCCTCCGAGGGCGTGCCCGCGGCGAAGTACCGGCGCGCGAGTCGGGCTGCTCCGATCGGCATCGACCACGCGACGTCGGGGGCCTCGTCGGCACCACCGGCGATCTCCAGGGAGCCACCGCCGATGTCGAACACCGCGAGGCGTCCGGCGGACCACCCGAACCAGCGTCGGACGGCCAGGAAGGTCAGCCGCGCCTCGTCCTCGCCGGACAGCACCGCGAGCTCGACACCGGTCTCCCGCTCGACGTGCGCGAGCACCTCGTCGGAGTTCACGGCGTCGCGGACGGCCGAGGTCGCGAAGCCGAGCATGTCCTCGCAGCCGCGCTCCTCGGCGACGCGGACGGCGTCGGCGACGAAGGTCGTCAGCGCGTCGACCCCGACCGCGGTCACCGCGCCCGACTCGTCGAGGTGCTCGGCGAGCCGGAGGGCCTGCTTGAACGACGACGCCGGCAGGGGCGCGGCTCCGCCGTGGGCGTCCACCACGAGCAGGTGGCCGGTGTTGGACCCGATGTCGAGGACTCCGACGCGCATGCACCAACGCTAGCGGCCGATGTCCCCCGTAGGACGCAACCCCGGCGACACCTCGCAACGGTACAGCGCTGCGAGCAGCCGCCAGGGTTGCGTTTCGCGGAACGGTCGGGACGGGACGGGCGGACGGGAGGCCCGGGCTACGGCCGCAGGAACGACTCCAGGTCCGACGTGGTCGGGTAGGAGGCCTGCGCGCCCGGCTTCGTCGCGGCGTACGCGCCGACGCCGACGGCGAAGCGCGCGGCCTCGAGCAGGGTGTCCCCGGCGTCGAGTCGGAGCGCCACCGCCCCCATGAACGCGTCGCCGCAGCCCGTGGTGTCGACGGGCTCGACCCGGACGGCGTCGACGTCGACCGGCGCGGCATCCCCGTCGTGCACCGTGCAGCCCGCGCCGCCCCGGGTCACGATCGAGCGTGCGACGCCGTGGTCCCCGAGCTCGGCGGCCTCGTGCTCGTTGACCAGCAGCACGTCGGTCAGGTCGAGGAGCTCCTGCGGCACGGCGCCGAACGGCGACAGGTTCGTGAGCACCGTCGCTCCGGCGGCACGACCGGCCCGCGCGGCGGCGAGCACGACGTCGATCGAGACCTCGAGGCAGAGACCGAGCACCCCGGCGCCGTCGAGGGCGTCGGCGGGTACGTCGTCCGGGGTCAGCGTGGCGTTCGCGCCGCCCGAGATCACGATGGTGTTCTCCCCCGCGGCGTCGACCGTGATGACGGCCGTCCCGCTGGCGACGCCCTGCCGGACCGCCACGTGCGTGGTGTCCACGCCGGCCGATGCGACGGACTCGCGCAGCAGTGTGCCGTTCCCGTCGTCGCCGACCGCACCGATCATGCGGACGGTGCCCCCGAGCCTCCCGGCTGCCACCGCCTGGTTGGCGGACTTGCCACCGGGCAGGATCGCGAGGTCGGACCCCTGCAGGGTCTCCCCGGGCTTCGGGAAACGCTCGGTGCGGACCACCAGGTCCGCGTTGAGGCTGCCCACGACGACGATGCCGCTCATGCGGTGGCTCCTGTCTCGGCCGAGGCCGGGCGCGGGATGAGGAAGGACGTGGCGAGTGCCGCGCAGGTGATCGCGGCACCGAGGAGCATGCCACCGGAGTAGCCGGCGGTGCCCGCTGACCCGCCGGTGCCGAGTGCGATCTGCAGCGCCGGGAGGACCGCGAAGCTGATGCCCGCACCGAGGTTGAACGCGCCCGCGTTGAGGCCCGGCAGGAAGCCCGGGTTCGAGTCCGGCGAGAGCACGATGCCGAGCCCGTTCAGCACGATGTTCGCGATGCCCGCGTAGGTGATGCCGATGAGCACGGTGGCGGCGACGAGCACGGGCAGCGAGTGGACGCCGACGAACGCCATGACGAGCGTCGCGACGATGCTGCCGACGAGGCCGACGCGGAGCACGGCGCGGTAGCCGAGCGTCGGCGCGAGGCGGCCGGAGAAGGGTCCGACGACCCAGCCCACCAGCGCGTACGGCACGAGGAACGCGAGCGATGCGACGTCCGCCTCCATGCCGAAGCCGACCTCGTCGTTCTGGGCCAGGCTCGTGACCAGCCCGTTCACGACGGCGAAGACCCCCGTCATGGTGAGCAGCGTCGTCACGAGGAGCGCCCAGGTCCCGCGACGCCGCAGGTACCGGGTCTCGACGAGCGGCTCGCGGACCCGCGACTCGACCGCCCAGAAGACCGCGAACGCGACCAGGGCGACGACGATCCCGCCGACGACGAGCGCCCGGTCGGCCTGGGCGAGCTTGCCGGCCTCGTTGAACGCCGTGAGCAGTGCGCCGACGCTGACGACGAGCGGGAGCACGCCCCACCAGTCCATCCGGGTGCCGGCGGACGGCTTCGACTCGACGCCCCACACCGCCACCATGAGCGCGGCGAGGACCGTGACGACCGCGATCACCCAGAAGATGCCGCGGAAGCCGAAGTGGGTGGCGATCCAGCCTCCGGCCAGCGCGTCGACACCGGCGATGCCACCGTTCACGGCGGTGAGCAGGCCGAGGGCTGCACCGTAGCGCTTGGGGTCGGCGATCTCGTTGCGCAGGATGAGCAGGCCGATCGGGACGACCGGCCCGGTGACGCCCTGGATCATGCGGCCGGCGAAGAGCATCGGCACGTTCACGGCGAGGGCGGCGACCACGCTGCCGACGAGCATCACGAGGAGCATGCCGAGCAGGACCCGCTTGCGGCCGACGATGTCGGACAGCCGGGGCAGGAACAGCGAGAACAGGGCGGCGATCGTGAAGAACAGCGTCTGCGAGAGCCCGATGGTCGCGTCGTCGGTGCGGAGTTCGTCCGCCATCGTCGCGAGCGCCGGGCTGAGCATGCTCGCGTTGAGCTGGAACGCGACGCACGCGGCGAGCAGGGCGGCGGTGAGGGCGCCGATCGACTTCTTCGTCGAGGTGGTGGTCACGGTGCTCAGGCCTCCGGGGTGACGGTGGTGTCGGCGGACTCGACGGCCCGGGCTGCGGCGCGCGGGGACCACCCGGTGTCGGGCGTCTCGCCGATCCGCTCGAGGGCGTCGACGACCAGGTCCCAGAAGCGCCCGTGGTCGAGCTCCATCGCCGCGGACGTGCGGCAGTCCTCGGGCGCGGGACCGCGGAGGTCCGCGACGGTCATGCCGAGCGTGTGGGTGCCCGTCGTCTCGATCGCGATCGGCATCCGCACCGCGCGGACGATCGTCGGGTCGATGACGTACGCGACGGCGCAGGGGTCGTGCACGGGCGGGGCGTCGAACCCCTGGGCGTCCTCGTAGGCCTTGCCGAAGAACTCGAGCAGCTCGCCGACGAACGCTGCGGGCCCGGTGCCGACGGCGGCGATGCGCGCGGCCACCTCGGGGGTGGCGAGTGCCTGGTGGGTCAGGTCGAGCCCGACCATGACGACGTCCCACCCGGCGCGGAACACGATGTCCGCTGCCTCGGGGTCGATGACGATGTTGAACTCGGCGACCGGGCTCCAGTTGCCCACGTGCACGCCGCCGCCCATCAGGACGACCTGCTTGACGCGCTCGACGATGCGCGGTTCCTTGCGGACGGCGAGGGCGATGTTCGTCAGGCCCGCGGTCGGCACGATCGTCACGGTGCCGGCCTCGTGCGCCATCACGGTGTCGATGATGAGGTCGACCGCGTGCCGCTCGTCCAGGCCGAACGACGGCTCGGGGAGCATCGGCCCGTCCAGGCCGCTCTCGCCGTGGATCTCCGGGGCGACCTCGATCTCGCGCAGCAGCGGCCGGTCGGCGCCCGCAGCGAACGGCACGCCCGTGATGCCGGCGATGCGCGCCACGGCGAGGGCGTTGCGGGTGACCTTCGGCAGGGTCTGGTTGCCGACGACGGTGGTGACGGCGAGGAGCTCGATCGTCGGGTTGCCGTGTGCCAGCAGGATGGCGACGGCGTCGTCGTGGCCGGGGTCGCAGTCGAGGATGATCTTCTGCGTCGTTGCATCGGGCACCTTGGGCGCTCCACTTCGTCGGGGATCGGCGTCGGCGGGCCGCTCGCAGCCCGTCATGTCCGGCAGCGCCGGACGGAGGTATGTGCTCGACGCGGTGGGGTCCGCACTGTGGAGGAACCAACTCCAGCGCGGCGCGTCAAGCGTTTGACATTCGAACACGTCAAACGCTTGACGTCAACTCCGAGCGATCCTCGTCCGACCGCCTGCCCTCGTCGGTCGGTAGGCTCGTCGGGTGCCCTCCCCCGCCGCTCACGGCCGTCGCGTGACCGCGGCGATGGTGGCCGAACGCGCGGGCACGAGCATCGCGACGGTCTCCCTGGTCGTCAACGGCAAGGAGCGCGGGCGGGTGTCCCCGCCGATCGCGGAGCGGGTGCGCGACGCGGTGGAGGCCCTCGGGTACGTCGTCGACCACGCGGCGAGCACCCTCGCCCGCGGCACCGGCGACCTGGTCGTGCTCATCGCACCCGACCTGTCGAACCCGTTCTTCGCCGAGGTGATCCGCGGCGTGCGCGACACCCTGGGCGACCGGTACCAGCTCGTGCTCTCGGTCACCGAGCGCGGCGCACAGCCCACCGCCGCCGACCTCCGGCGCTTCGAGCGGCTGCGGCCGGCGGGGATCCTGGTCGACGCCCCGGCAGCCGGCGAGTCGATGGACGCGAGCGTGCCCGTCGTGCTGCTCGACGCCCCCGACGCCGCCGAGGGCACCACCGCCGTCGACTACGACCTCGCTCCGGGCATCGACGCGCTCGTCGCCCACCTGCGGGACCGCGGACACGACCACGTGGCGTACCTCGACGGCACCGCCCGGGTCGCCACGTTCGGCATCCGCCACCGGATGTTCGACGAGGCCTGCGCCGCCGCCGGGATCACGGTCTCGGAGACCGGTGCCCGCGCGGACCTGACGGTGGACGCCGCCGCACTGGCGACCGAGCACGTGGTCGAGGCGTGGCACGAGGACGGCGTCACCGCGGTCGTGGCGGCGGCGGACACCCTGGCGTACGGCGTGCTCCGGGTCGCGGGCGCGATGGGGCTCCGGGTCCCCGAGGACCTGGCGGTCGCGGGCTTCGACGACCTGCCCTCGTCGTCGGTCACGGCGCCGGCCCTGACGAGCGTCGCCCTGCCGGGAGCCGAGCTCGGCCGCACCGCCGCCCTGCGCCTGCTCGCGACGATCGACGGCACCGCGGTGGAGCCCGTCGACCTGCCGGCCCGCCTGGTCCCCCGCGCCAGCACCGGCGCCTGACGGCGCCTCCGCACGATCCACCGGACGGGAGGCGCGGCACCGGCCGGCACCGCGCCTCCCGTCCGACACGGCGCACGTCCGGCGACGCGGCCCCGTTCCGGCGACACGGCCCCGTGCCGGCGGCGAGACGCGGTGTCGGACCGCGAGACGCCGGCGTCTGCCCGGGACGCACCGGAACACGCGAGACGCCCCCGGTTCCGGAGGCGTCTCGCACGCGCGGGGGCGTCCCGCGCCGACGCCGGCGTCTCGGCGCACGGAACCCCCGTGACGGACGGGGCGTCCCGCGCCGACGCCGGCGTCTCGGCGCGGGGAGCGCTCGCGTCAGGCGGAGGTGTCCCGCCCCGACACCGGCGTCTCGCCGCGCTCCGACGCCTGGCCGGGCGACGGAGCCGCGGCCGACCCGGCCGTCCCGGCCCGCTGCGCACGCTCGAGCTCATCCGCCTCGGCGCCGCCGACCGCCTCGCCACGGGCGACCATGCCGGCCGTGTCCGACAGGCGGATCTGCGGCAGGAACAGTGCGAGCAGGAACGCGATCGCGATGAACGGCAGCAGGTACCAGAACACCGGCGCGAGGGAGTCGGCGTACGCGTTCACGATGCCGTCCTGCACCGCCTCGGGCAGCTTCGCGACGGTGGCCGGGTCGATGCTGCCCGCCGAGGACGCCGCGTCGGTGGCGGACCCGCCGGCCGAGGTGAAGACGTCGGTCAGCGCGCTCGTCAGCCGTGCCGTGAACAGCGCGCCGAAGACGGCGGTGCCCAGTGATGCGCCGACCTCGCGGAAGTAGTTGTTCGTCGACGTCGCGGTCCCCACCTGCTCCGCGGGCACGGCGTTCTGCGCGACGAGGACGACCACCTGCATGATGAGCCCGAGCCCCGCGCCGAACACGAACAGGTAGGCGCAGATGAGCCAGATCGGGGTGTCCGCGGCGAGCTGCGTCATGGCGAGCATGGCCAGCGCCACGAGCACCGTGCCGACGATCGGGAACGCCCGGTAGCGGCCGGTCTTGGTGATGAGGTTGCCGGACGCGATCGAGGTACCGATGAGGCCGACCATCATCGGCAGCATGAGCAGGCCGGACACCGCGGCCGAGGTGCCCGACGCCATCTGCAGGAACGTCGGGACGAACCCGATCGCGGCGAACATGCCGATGCCGAGCACGAGACCGATGCCCGTCGCGAGCAGGAAGGTGCGGTTGCGGAAGAAGGACATCGGCAGCACCGGGTCCTCGACGCGCGACTCGACGAGCACGAGCAGCGCGGCCGAGACGACGAGTCCGGCGAACCAGGCCCACGTCTCGGGAGCGTCCCAGCCGTGGTCCCTGCTGCCGCCGAACTCGGAGAAGAACACGAGGCAGGTGGTCGCGGCGGACATGAGCACGACGCCGAGCACGTCGATCCGCTTCTCGGCCTTCTTCGTCGGCAGGGTCAGCGCGAACCAGGCGACGAAGAACGCCGCGATGCCGACCGGGATGTTGATGTAGAACGCCCAGTTCCAGGTGAGGTGGTCGACGAAGAACCCGCCGAGCAGCGGGCCGCCGATCGCCGACAGGCCGAAGATCGCGCCGAGCGGGCCGAGGTACTTGCCGCGCTCCGAGGCGGGGACGATGTCGGCGATGATCGCCTGCGACAGGATCATCAGGCCACCGCCGCCCAGGCCCTGCATCGCGCGGAAGACGACGAGCTGCGTGAAGTCGCCCGCGAAGGCGCAGCCGGCTGACGCGATCGTGAACAGGGCGATCGCGACGAGGAACAGGTTGCGGCGCCCGAGGACGTCGCCGAACTTGCCGTAGATCGGCATCACGATGGTCGATGCGAGCAGGTAGCCGGTGGTGAGCCAGGCCTGGTGCGCGACGCCGCCGAGTTCACCCACGATGGTGGGCATCGCCGTCGACACGATCGTCTGGTCGAGGCTCGACAGGAGCATCCCGGCGATGAGGGCGGAGAAGATGATCCAGATGCGTCGCTGCGTCAGCAGCAGCGGTCCGTCGGATCCGGGTCGGGCACGCTTCGTGCCCTGCGCGGTGGCGCTCATGCGGTGTGGTCCTGTCCGGTGGTGGTGATGGCCGCCCTGAGCTGGCGGAGGTTGTCGGTGAGCAGCGCGTCGAACGACGGCCCGGTCGACTCGTCGAAGGCGTCGTCGAAGTAGGTGCCGGCGGTGACCTTGAGCAGGCCCGCGGCTGCCTCGGCGACCAGCTGGGCCCGTCGATCGTCCGGGTCGGTCCACCCGAAGCGATGCCGCACGGCCTGTCCGACCGCGGCGAGCTGGACGTCCGCGGCCGCCAGGAACTTCGCGACCATCAGCGGCTCGGCGTCGAACACCCGACGGACCAGGGCCTCGTCGGCGCGGTCGAGCCCGACGACGTGCATCTGCTCGATCGCGAGCGCGACGATCGACCCGAGCGGGTCGAGGTCCGTCGGCACGAGCGAGCCGTCGGCGTACGCCGCGAGCAGTTCCGACATCGCGCCCTGCTCGATGCCGAGCACGGCGTCGTCCTTCGACGCGAAGTGGTTGAAGAACGTCCGCCGTGAGACGCCGACCGTCTCGCAGAGCTGCTCGATGGTGAAGCCGTGCAGACCGTGCTCGATCGTGGCCCGGCGTGCCTCGACGACCATGCGTCGGCGCAGCGTGCGGGTGCGTTCGGTGGGGCTCACCGAGCAAGAATTGCACTCTGATGCTGAGAGTGCAACAGGAGGACGGGTTACAGCGCCTTCGCGAAGCAGAACGACCAGGGCATGGTCGCGGCGTACGGCTCGTAGACGTCGATCTGCTGCCACCCCGTCTTGCGGTACAGCGCGACGGCCTCGGGCTGCTTGTCGCCGGTCTGCAGGATCACGCGGGACACGCCCTGCTCGCGTGCGACCTGCTCGCCCTCGGTGAGCAGCGCGGTGGCGGCGCCCTTGCCGCGGGCGGCGGCGAGGACGATCAGGCGCTTCAGCTCGACCTCGTCGCCGAGGTGCCGGACGGCGATGTGCCCGAGGGCGGAACCGTCCTCGTCGATCGCGAGCAACGAGGTGATCACGGTCGCCGGGTCGACGGCCAGCACACGGTTCCGCTCGGCAGTGACGGCCGGGTCCTCGTCCGCGTGCCCGTCACCGTAGCGCTCGTGCATCTCGTCGTCCATGGTGGCGCGGAGGGCAACTCCACGAGGGTCGTCCCAGGCAACGCGCTCGATCGTGATCACGATCGTCCATCCTCGCACGCACCGGGGCGGGACTCAGGCCAGCGCGGCGATCGGCCCCTCGCCCGCCCGGAACGCGGCGAGCACGGCGGCTGCGTCGTCGTACACGGCCGCGGCTCCCGCTCCACGGAGTTCGTCGCCGCCGATCCCGCCGGTCATGACACCGACGCAGGGCAGCCCGACCTTCCCCGACGACTCGACGTCCCACATGGCGTCACCGACCATCACCGCGCGATCCGCAGCGACGCCGACCTTGTCGAGCGCGACCTGGATGATCCCGGGGTCCGGCTTCGCCTGCTCGACGTCCTCCGAGCTCGTCTCGGCCGTCACCCACGCGGACGCGTCGAGCAGCTCGCGCAGCACCGACAGCTCCGACTCGGGCGCACTCGTCGCCAGCACGACCGCGTGGCCGGCGTCGGCGACCGCCTCGAGCAGTTCCCGCGCCCCGGGCAGCAGCCGCAGCTGCGGCATGTGCTCCGAGTAGTAGGCGGTGTGGAACTGCTTCGCGGTGTCACGGACCTCGTCGGAGGCGTCGGGCAGCAGCTCCTCGAGCAGGCGCCCGGAGTCCATGCCGATCGCGCGGTGGATCCGCCACGCGTCGACGGACTCGCCGGCGGCGCGGAACGCTCGCCACCATGCGTCGACGTGCGCGTAGTTCGAGTCGGCGAGGGTGCCGTCGATGTCGAAGAGGACGGCGGTCGAGGGAGCATCAGGCATCCACCCAGCCTGCTCCCACGACCACCGGTTCGACCCAGGGTCGCGCGATCAGACCTCGATCGACGAACCGACGGGCAGGATCGACGCCGGGACGCCACCGAGGCCCTCGGTGCCGAACATCCGGACGTTCATCTCCTGACCACCCTCGCTGAGGAGCAGCTCGTGGATCTGCACCACGTGCTCCGGTGCGACCGCGCGGACGTAGTCGACACCTTCGCCGGTCTTCGCCCACGGCCCGCTCGTCGGGACGAGCAGGGTCCGGACCGGGACGTCCGGCACGAGGTAGGCGTCGCCCGGGTGGAAGACGGCGTCGTTCACCAGGTAGCCCACGTTCGCGATGGTGGGGATGTCGCGGTGGATGACCGCGTGCTCCTCCCCGAAGACCCGGGCACGGAAGGGCCCGACCTCGACCGTGTCGCCCGCGGCGACCGCGCGGACGCGGCCGTCGTGGTCGCCGAGCTGCTCGACGACCGACGCCGGACCGTGGACGACGACGTCGGCGCTGCGCTCCAGACCCGCACGGATCGCGTCGACGGCGAAGTGGTCGGCGTGCTCGTGCGTGACGAGGACGACCGTGGCCCCGGCGACGAGGTCGGCGGACTCGGGCGTGAACGAGCCCGGGTCGATGACGAGCGAGGCGCCGTCCTGCTCGAGGACGACGGTGGCGTGGTTGTACTTCGTCAGCTGCATGTCGCCAACTGTACAACACTGTTGTACAAATGGGACCGGTTGTCGGAGGGACCCTCAGTCAGCCCGGCGCGCCAGACGCTCGAGGATGTCGGGCAACCGGGCGAGGAGCGCGCGCTCGTCGTCGTCGAGCTCCGCACGCACGGCCGTCGCGAGCCAGTCCGCGCGCCCGTCCATGTCCCGCTGCAGCGCGGCGCGGCCAGCATCGGTGATGCGGATCACCGACGCCCGTCGGTCCGTCTCGGACACGGTCCGCTCGACGTACTCCTGGCTCGTCAGCTCCGCAACGGTCCGGGACTGCCCCTGGTGCTTCACGCCGCGTCGCCGGGCGAGCTCCGCGATCGTCATCGGCCCCTCGCGTCCGAGGAACCCCAGCGTCGTCGAGTGCGCCGGCGGCAGGCTGTCGCCCTCGCGCCGGGCCGCCCGCACGACGCGGCCGATCGACTGGCGCAACTCGGCGGCGAGTTCGTCGATCGGGTCCATGGGCCCCGACGCTACCGCGGAACGGACGGGAGGCCCGTGGCGGCGTCGCCACGGGCCTCCCGTCCGTCACGGGGTGACGTCAGCTGCTGCGCACGTCGTCCGCAGCACCCTTCGCGTGCTCCTGGACGTCGGACGCGGCGCCCTGCGCCTCGTCCTTGACGGTCTGCGCGGCATCCTGCGCGGTCCCCTTGAGGTCCTGCGCGTGCTCCTTCGCCACGTCGCCCAGCTGCGAACTGACGTCCTTCGCCTGGGACTTGACGTCCTCGACGAGGGGTGCCGCCTTGTCCTTGAGCTCACCGGCGAGCTGCTCCTCCTTGTCGGACGTCGGGATGAGCGACGAGGCGAGCCACCCGGCGCCGAACGCGATGAGCCCGACCGCGAGCGGGTTGCCCTTGGCCTTCTGGACGCCCTCGTGCGCGACGTCCTTCGCCCGGTCGGTCGCACCCGAGGCAGACCCCGAGACGCTCGAGCCGGCGGAGTGCGCCGAGCCCATCACCGAGTCGCGGACGCCCTGGAAACGGTTCTTCACCCGGTCGGTCTGGCGGTGCGCGATCGACGACGGGTTGACCTTGTCGGCCAGGGCGTCGACGTCGGACCCGAGGGCACCGCGGGTGCGCTCGATGTCGGCACGGATCTCTTCTGGGGTGCTCATGGCTTCCTCCCGGTGTTCGGCTTCAGTGCTTCGGGGACTTCCTTGACGGTCTCGACCGTCTGCGGGGCGCCCTGGATCTCCTTGATCTCCTTGCGCCCCCGGACGGCGAGGATCGCGGCGACGATCGCGTAGACCACGGCGATCACGACGGCGGACCACGCGTTGCCGATGAGGTATCCGAGACCCCACCACGCGGCGATGGACAGGAACAGCAGGGCGAACAGGGCGGTGAGCCCGGCGCCGCCGAACATGCCGCCGGCCTTGCCCGCCTTCTTGGCGGACTCGGTGAGCTCCGCCTTGGCGAGGGCGACCTCCTGGCGGAACAGCGACGACAGGTCCTTCGACACGTCGGTCAGCAGTTCGCCCAGGGGCGTCGTGGCGGCGCGTTCCTCGGGCGTCGGCTCACCGAGCGGGGTCGCGCCCGGGACCGTGTGGCTCATACGCCGCTCCCCGTGCCGGTCGAGGTCTCGCCGGCCTCCTTCTCGTGCTTGACCTCGGTGGCGAGGGCCTTCGTCAGGCGTCCGGCGAGGATGCCGGCGCCCGCGGCGAGCGCGATGAACGTGCCGGGACGCTTCGCGGCGAAGGACTTCACCTCGTCGAGGAGCGAGCCGGGGTCGCGGTTCTCGAGGTACCCGGCTGCGGAGCCCGCGCGGTTCGAGAGGTCGCGGACGACCTTCGCGGCGATGCCCTGCTCGTCGTCCTTGTCGGCCATGCGGCCGAGCTGCTCGCCGAGGCTGCGGAGCCCTCCGGCGGCGCGCTCCTGCTGCCCGGCCGCCTGCTCCTTGAGCGTGTCGGAGGCCTGGGAGTAGAGCTGCTTGGCGTGGTCGGTCGCCTCGGAGGCGACGTTCGACGCCTGCTCCTTCGCGGTGCCAGCCACGTCCGCGGCCTTGTCCTTCGCGTCGCCGGCGACGTCCTGCGCGGCACCCTTGGCTGCGTCGGCCTTGCCGCCGTCGCTGCTGCCGCCGCCGGCACCGGCACCGGTGCTCGCGGCGGTGGCCCCGCCGACGGGCGGGACGGAGCCGGTGGAGGTGCCGGTGCCCGTGCTCGTCGTCGTGGAGTCGTGCAGCGGTGCCGACGCGCCGGCGGCGGACGGCGTCGCCGGGAGCTGCTCGTCGGCGGGCAGCGCGTCGAGCGGCTCGACGTCGTCGAAGCCGTCGGGCCGGAGGACGTCGTCGAAGTCGCGGTCGGTGTCGCGCGGCGCGGGGACGCCGGTGCCGAAGGAGGGCACCGTCACGCCCGGGTGCACCTCGTGTCCCTCGGCAGCCGCGGTGCGGTCGTGGATGGGCGTCCCGGAGTCGTTCCCGGGTGGGTTCGTGGTCATGGTCGGCCTTCCGGTTCGGTCGCGGCGGGTACGGCACCCGTCGCGCTGGCCCCGACCGTGCGCGACCGGCGCTGCGTTGCAGCACAGGAACGTCGATCTGCGCGGTCGGTCCGTCCACGGAACGCGGAGGGGCTGCCGTGGTCGACCGCGGCAGCGGGGCCGACGGTCCGCCCAGCGCGCCTCCGGCAGGATCGGCAGGGTGCCGCAGGTCTCCGTCGTCGTCCCCGTGCTCGACGATGCCGAGCACCTCGCACGCTGCCTGGACGCACTGGCCGCGCAGACGCACCCCGTGCACGAGGTCCTCGTCGTCGACAACGGCAGCACCGACGACAGCGTCGAGGTCGCCCGGGCCGCGGGCGCGACCGTGCTGCACGAACCCGTGCGCGGCATCGCCTCGGCCTCGGCTCGTGGGTACGACCGCGCCGCGGGCGACGTCATCGCGCGCCTGGATGCCGACTCGGTCCCGCCGCCCGGGTGGATCGCCGAGTCCGTTCGCCTGCTCGGGACGCCGGGCGTCGTGGCCGTGACCGGCCCGGGCCGGCCGAGTCAGGGTGGCCGGGCCCTCCGCCGCCTGTGGGACGCGCTCTACATGCGGCCGTACTTCGTGCTGATGTGGTCCGCGCTCGGACGGCCGCCGCTCTTCGGGTCGGCGACGGCGATGTGGCGCGACACCTGGACGGCGGTGCGCGGCCGCGTGCACCGCGACGACCCCGAGGTGCACGACGACGTCGACCTCTCGATGCAGCTCGACCCCGCCTGGCGCGTCCTGGTCGATCGTGCGCTGACCGTCGAGGTGTCGGCGCGGCCGTTGTCCGGTGCGGCCTCCGTCGCGCGGCGGACCCGGCGCGCGTTCCACACCTTCCGGGTCAACGGCCGGCGGGCGAACCCGGTGCGGCGGTGGGCGCGACGGGGCCGCGTGGCGCTCCGGGCCCGCGTCCCCGCTCGCTGGACCCTCCGGCGCTGACCGGCGCACCGAGCGGCGTCGACGACTACCGTCGGCAGCACGAGGTCGGGTGGACACCTGACGACGCACCCGGGGGCGGAACGATGCGGCACACACGCACCACGACGCTGCTCGCCACGATCGGACTCGGGGTGGGCCTCGCGCTCACCCTGTCGGGGTGCACCGGCGACGGCGGTGACGGCGCCACCCCGACCGCGAGCACGTCCTCGTCGTCGACGACGTCGGGTGCGCCGACCCCGACCGACGGCGCCGCCCCGGCACGGACGCCCGGCACCGGGGCGACGCACACGTCGTCACCGCCGTCGAGCACCGCACCGGCCTCCGCGACGGGCACGGTGCCGGAGACGTGCGACGACCTCGTGACACCGGGCGCGTTCGAGTACACCGACGAGGCAGCCCTGAACGACCCCGCCGTCGTCGGTGACCTCGAGGTCCCCCGCACCGCACTGACCCCGGCACGGCAGTCGAGCGGGCAACGGTTGTACTGCGTCTGGCGTGACCCCGAGGCCGACCTCACGAACCTCACCATCCAGGTCGAGAACGTCGTCCCGTCGCGTGCCACGGAGGCGCTCCGCGGACTGTCCGACTTCGACTGCGCGTCCGTCGACGACGGGCTCCGGTGCCAGAAGGTCACGCAGAACCCGCAGTACCCCGTGACCGACGGCGACACCTACTTCACCCGCGGCGACATCGGCATCCGCATCGCCCAGTCGAACGTGCCGACGGACGGGCTCCTCGAGGACGTCGTCGGGCACGTGTTCGGCTGAGCCTCAGCCCGTCGGCCGTGACCGCACGTGGGCCCGCTCCCCCTGCGGCCCGTACAGGCAGAGCACCTCGGTGACCTCGTCCGTGGTGTTGCCGACCCAGTGCGGGGTGTGCGTGTCGAACTCGACGACCTCGCCCGGCCCGAGGTCGAAGTCGCGGTCGCCGAGCAGCAGGCGCAGACGTCCCGACAGCACGTAGAGCCACTCGTAGCCCTCGTGCGTCTTCAGGCTCCGGTCGCCGTTCGCCGGCATCGGCGGGATGAGCTGCTTGAACGACCGCACGCCCCCGGTGCGCTTCGTCAGCGGGATCACCACGCGACCGCCGTGCCGCTCGGGCTGCAGGTGGACGCGTGGGTCGCCGGTCTGCGGTGCGCCGACGAGGTCGTCGAGCGGCACCTGGTACGCCCGGGCGAGGGGCAGCAGCAGCTCGAGGGTCGGTCGACGCTGCCCCGACTCGAGCCGCGAGAGCGTCGACACCGAGATGCCGGTCTCCGCGGCGAGCGCCGCGAGCGTGACCTGTCGTCGCTCCCGCAGCGACCGCAGCCGCGGGCCGACCGCGTCGACGACCTGCGCCGTCGTCGGTGGGGTGATCCGTTCCTCCCGGCCGTGCACCATGCAGCCATGTTGCCACACCGGCAAGATTCGTTGCCGTTGTTGCCGGCCACTGTCCATGATGCGGTCATGCGTGATCACTACGACGTCATCGTCATCGGCGGCTCGGCCGCCGGCCTGTCCGCCGCACTCATCACGGGGCGGTCGCGCCGTTCCGTCCTCGTCGTCGACGCGGGTGAGCCCCGGAACGCGCCCGCCGAGGGCGCCCACAACTACCTCGGGCGCGAGGGCGTCGCACCCGCGGAACTGACCCGGATCGGCCGTGAGGAGGTCGCCGCGTACGGCGTCGAGGTCGCGGCCGGGAGGGTCGTGGCCACGTCCGCCACCGAGGGCACCGGTGTCGACCCCGTCGGCTTCTCGGTCACCCTCGACTCCGGAGCGGTCGTCACGTCGCGCCGGCTGGTCGTCGCCTCCGGCGCCGTCGACGTGCTGCCGGACGTCCCCGGCCTCGCCGAGCAGTGGGGACGCGGCGTCGTGCACTGCCCGTTCTGCCACGGGTGGGAGGTCCGCGACGCCCGCATCGGTGTCCTCGTCACCACACCGAACGGTGCGCACCACGCCCAGATGTTCCGCGCGCTGAGCGACCGGGTCACGGCGTTCGTCACGGACCCCGCACTGGTCGACGACACCGCGCTCGCCGGTCTCCGGGCCCGCGGCGTCGAGGTGGTCGAGGCGTCGATCACGCGGGTCCGCTCCTCGGACGGCGTCCTGACCGGTGTCGAGCTCGACTCCGGGGAGGTCGTCGCGCTCGACGCGCTCGCGGCGTCGAGCACGGCGGAGCCACGCGTCGGGTTCCTCGAGGGGCTCGGGCTGCACGCGGAGGACGTCGTCGTGAACGGCTTCCGGTTCGGCGGTGGGCTCACCGTCGACGCGGTCGGCCAGACGGGCGTCCGCGGGGTGTACGCCGCGGGCAACGTCACGTCACCGATGGCCACCGTCATCGCGTCGGCGGCTGCGGGGACCCAGGCCGGTGCCGCGGTGCACGGCGACCTCGTCCAGGCCGACATCGCGGCGGCGCTGGCCGCCGACGCGGAGCCCGCCGGTCACTCCACGCGGTAGCCGGCCTGCGCTGCCAGGAGCGGCGCGAGGGCGAACAGCTGGTCGGTGCCGATCGTCGCCCCGCGGAGGCCCTCGAGCCGCTCCACCCGGTCGAGGTCGGCGTCGCGCAGGTCCACGTGCTCGATGCGGGTGCCCGAGCCCTCCACGGAGCGGATCCGGGTGCCGGGGAAGGCCACGCGCAGCAGCCGGGCGTCGGCGACGTCGAGCTCGTCGACCACGCAGTCGCGGAACACGACGTCGGTGAGCGTCGAGCCGCGCAGGTTGACGAACCCGAGCTTCATGCCGACGAACTCGACCCCGTTCAGCGTCGCGTCGTACAGCTCGGCGGAGCCGACCCGGCCACCGGCGACCCGGACCTCGCGCCAGGCGCTGCTCGAGGCGCGGAACACCGGCGCGTCGAGCGTCTCGACCACCGAGTCGCGGATGCGCAGTCCGCGCAGGTCGGTGCCGTCCGCCCGGAGCGTGTCGACCACGCACTCCTCGAGCTCGAGGTCGGGCAGGCGCTCGCCCGCGAGGTCGAGCACGTCGATGCGCCTGCCGTCGATCCGGTCCCCGGTCAGGACGTCACCGGGCGCCGGTGCCCAGTCGTCGAGATCCCGCGGGTCGATCGGGGTGATCCGTGGGGCGGCGGTACCGGTCGAGGAGCGTGCCATGCGCTCAGTCTGCCGTGGTGGACCGACGCTGCAGGACGCTGTCGAGCCGGTGGTCCTTCGCCGGGCCGCGTGCCCGCCACCGGACGGTCCAGCGCTCGGCGTCCCCGTCGAGCACGCCCGTGTAGTCGTCGGGCGCGCACGCGTGCTCGACCGTGGTGCCCCACACCCAGTCGTGGAAGACCCGGCCGTCGGCGAAGTGCACCGTCCACCGGCCGTCAGGGCCCCGGCGCACGACGAGGGTCCGGGACACCGGCACCACGCGGCCGTCGAACGTCATGGTGCCGGACTCGTCCCAGCGCACCTCGTCCGGGGTCGTCAGCGTCAGGGTCGTCGACCCGGTGACGGTGCCGGTCACACCCGCGAGGCGGTCGTCGACCGTCCGGCGGAGCGTCCAGTCGCCCAGCAGGTCCGTCGGCAGCAGCGGGCTCGTCGGCGACACCCGGCCAGGTTACGCGCGGAGCGCCTCGGCCCGGGCGTCCCGGCGCTCGTCGTCGGTGATGAGGCCCCTGCGGTGCAGGTCGTCGAGCTCGGCGAGCCGGTGCTCTCGGGAGACCGCCGGAGCGAACGCTGCGCTCTGCGCCGCGCGGTACGCCAGGTCCTCCTGCAGGGTCAGGGGGTCCTGTCCACGAGCGGCCATCCGTCGGGACCGGTGCACGACGAGGACGATCACCGCGACGACGCCGAGGAGCGTGACGATGCCGCCGACGGCCACGAGGGTCCAGACCAGGTCGTACACGGGCGGGATCAGCGGGTTGTGGGTCTCCCCGCCCGGGGCCCCGAAGTCGTCGATCGCCATGTCAGCTCCTCCCCCGCCGGGCACGGTCGCGCCCTGGGCTGGAGCGTAGCGCGCCCGGTGCTCCCCGGAACAGGTGCCATGGCAGGGTTTTCCGGGCGTACCTGGTGGAACCGTCCCACCAGGTACGCCCGATTCCACCAGGGACGCCCGGTCCCACCAGGTACCCCGGGTCCCGCCACGGGCCGGGCCCGCGACCCTCAGCCGCGCAGCGGTCCCGACGCCTCGACGTTCGCCCGGTCCGCGAACCCGCCGACGAGCTCGCGCAGTGCGTCCTCCGCCGAGTGCTGCGGCACCCACCCGAGCTCGCGCCGAGCCCGGTCGGTCCGCATGATCGGCACCCCGGCGGCGATGTCGAGCCATCCGGCGTCCGTCGGTTGGAGCCGGAGCCGCCAGGTCAGCGTGACGATCCCGCGCAGCAGTCGGAGCGGTACCCGCACCGCCCCGAGCATCCCCGCTGCCCGGGCCATGCGTGGCGGGGTGAGCACCGGCGTCGCCGCGATGTTGAACGCCCCGGCCGCACGTCGGTCGATCGTCCGCCAGAACGCGTCCGCCAGGTCGTCGGCGTGCACGGCCTGGAACACGAACGGCAGCGGCAGCGGCAGCACCGCGAACCGAGCCGCCCGGACGATCGACATCGGCACGAGGTGCCCGAGGAACAGCCCCCGGAGCTCGGCCGCGACCCCGCGCTGGAACACCAGTCCGGGTCGGAGCCGCGTGACGACGACCCCGGGGTGCTGCGACGCGAACACGTCGAGTGCGGCTTCGTTCTCGGCCTTGTGGATCGAGTAGGTGGCGGTCTGGATGCCGGTGGCGGGGAACGACTCGTCCACCGGGGTCCGCTTGCCGTCGACGTCGACACCGCGGTAGGCGCCGACCGACGACGCGACGACGACCTGCCCGACGCCGGCCCGGGCGACCGCCGCGAGCACGTTCGCCGTCCCGGTGACGTTCGTCCGGTGCTGCGCCGGGATGTCGTGCGTCGGCTGGAGTGCCCACGCCAGGTGCACCACGGCGTCGGCTTCCTGGAACACCGCCGTCAGCTCGTCCACGGCGCGCGGACCACCGACGTCGACCGCGTGCCACACGGCGACGTCGTACGGCGCGACCCGGGCGTCCGGCACCCGGCGGGCGACGCCGACGACCTGCAGGCCGTCCTCGTCGCCCGCGCGGCCGTCACCGGTGAGCCGCGCAGCCGCGAGCCGTCGGAGCACCGCGGTCCCGACGTTGCCGGTCGCCCCGACCACGACGACGCGCATCAGCGCACCCGCAGCGGACGGGCGGTCATCAGGCCGCGGCCATCGACGGGTCGAGCACGACCTTGATGCAGCCGTCCTCCTTCTTCTGGAAGACCGAGTACATCTCCGGGGCGTCCTCGAGCGAGACCCGGTGCGTGGTGAGGTCGAGCGTGCCGAGCGGGTCCGAGGGGTCGGACACGAGCGGCATGAGGTCGTCGACCCAGCGGCGGACGTTGCACTGCCCCTCGCGGATCGTGATCTGCTTGTCGAAGAGGGTCATCATCGGCATCGGGTCGGCCATGCCGCCGTAGACACCGGACAGCGACACCGTGCCGCCGCGGCGCACGAGGTCGATCGCCGCGTGCACGGCTGCGAGCCGGTCGACGCCGGCGGTCTCGATCGCCTTCTGCGCGAGCTTGTCGGGCAGCAACCCGGCCGCGCGCTGCGCGAACCCGGCGACGGGGTTGCCGTGCGCCTCCATGCCGACCGCGTCGACGACACCGTCCGGGCCGCGCCCGTCGGTGAGGTCGATCAGCTTCGACACCATGTCGTCGTCGAGGTCGAACACCTCGATGCCGTGCTTCGCCCCGAGGTCGCGGCGGACCTGCTCCGGGTCGACGGCGAGGACCCGGTACCCGAGGTGCTTGCCGATGCGAGCGGCGAACTGGCCGACCGGACCGAGACCGAGCACCGCGAGCGTGCCGCCCTCGGGGACCTCGGCGTACTGCACGGCCTGCCACGCGGTCGGGATGATGTCGCTCATGAAGAGCCACTGGTCGTCGGCGCCGGTGTCCGGCACCTTGATGGGCCCGTAGTCGGCGTGCGGCACGCGGAGGTACTCGGCCTGGCCGCCGGGGACCTGGCCGTACATCTTCGTGTACCCGAAGAGCGAGGCGCCGGTGCCGTACTCCTTGACCTGGGTGGTCTCGCACTGCGACTGGAAGCCGTGCTGGCACATCCAGCAGTGGCCGCAGGAGATGTTGAACGGCACGACGACGCGGTCGCCGACCTTGAGGTTCGTGACGGCGGAGCCGACCTCCTCGACGATGCCCATGGGCTCGTGGCCGAGGACGTCGCCCTTGTCGATGTACGGGCCGAGGACCCGGTACAGGTGCAGGTCGGAGCCGCAGATCGCCGTCGAGGTGATCCGCACGATCGCGTCGGTCGGCTCCTGGATCGTCGGGTCGGGGACGGTCTCGACGGACACCTTCTCGGTGCCCTGCCAGGTGAGTGCGCGCACGTCGCGTTCCTCTCGTCGTTGCTTCGGGCCGGCCGGGAGGCACGGCTCACGTGACCTCCTCGGTACGCGCCCGCCCCGTGGTGCCCTCCCAGCCCCGTCCTCCACGCGCGCTGCGGGCGGCGGTGGGGCGGGCCTCCCGTCCGCACCGGTGGCCGGTCGGCCACCGCGACTCCTCCGGCGTGCGGATGCGCCGGCGCCCGACCGGTCGGCAGGCTGGGGCCGATGGACCACAGCACCACCCGCCGGACGATCCTCGCCGGGGCGACCGGCACCCTGGCGGCCGCGGTCCTCGCTGCCTGCTCCGGTGGTGACCGGCCCGCGGCGCCGACGCCCTCCGCCCCCACGCACACGACGGCCACGCCGACACTCACGCCGACACCGACCCCGACCCCGACGCCGACCCCGACGAGACCGGCGCTGACGCGCGTCCCCCTGCCCGGCGGCACGGTCACGGGCCTGCCGCAGGGCACGCCGGGGATCGCGTGGACCGTGGACGACGGGGCATCACCCGAGGTCGTCGAGGCCTACGCCCGCTTCGCCGCCGAGACCGGGACGCGAATGACGTTCTTCGTGAACGGGGACCGACCGTCGTGGACCGAGCACGCCGACCTGCTGCGGCCGCTCGTCGACTCCGGGCAGGTGCAGCTCGGCAACCACACGTGGAGCCACCCCGCGCTGACGAAGCTCGGCGACCAGGCGATCCAGGACGAACTGATGCGCAACCACGCGTTCCTCGAGCGGACGTTCGGCGTCGACGCCCGCCCGTACTTCCGACCGCCCTTCGGGTACCACGACGCGCGGGTGGACCGTGCCGCGGCGGCCGTCGGCTACTCGACCCCGCTGCTCTGGTACGGGACGCTCGCGGACTCGGGCGACATCACGGCGGAGCAGATCGTCGGCTTCGCGGAGCAGTGGTTCCAGCCGGCACACATCGTCATCGGACACGCGAACTTCCCCGGCACGATCGGGGCGCTCCCGAGGCTGCACGAGTTGCTCGAGGAGCGCGGTCTGGCGACCTGGACGCTGGACGACGTCTTCGCGCACTGACGCCCGGCGGCCCGTCCGGCCGGGTTCCGCCGGCTCCGCAAGACGCAACGTCGGCGGCTGCTCGCAACGGTACAGCGCTGCGAGCAGTCGCCGTCGTTGCGTTTCGCGAGGGTGCGTCGTCAGCCGCGCAGGCGGTCCCGCTCGCCCGGCGGCAGGTGCTCGGTCGCGGTCGCCCGGGCCGCCGTCGACAGGAAGCGGCCGTTCCGCTCGAGGAAGGCAACGAGCGCCGACTCCGAGGCGCGCTTCCCGGTCTCGCGGAGGACCCACCCGAGCGCGGACTGCACGGTGTCGCTGCGCTCCCGGACCAGCCGACCGGCGATCGCGAGCGGCACCTCGGCGTCCCCCTGCTTGACGAACGCGAGCGTCGCGACGACGGCGATCCGGCGGACCGTCGCCACGTCGGACTTCGCGAGCGCGAACAGCGGGCCGGTCGAGGTGCCGACGAGCGGGACGCCGACGAGCTCCTCGGCCGCGACGTCCACCAGGACCGTGTCCTCGAACCGCTCGGCCTTCGCCGCGGCGAGGTACTCGTCGGTCAGCTCGGGGTCGGGGTGCGCGCGCATCGCCTGCACCAGCAGCAGCACGGCGACCAGCCGCGCTCCCGCGTCCTCGCTCCACAGCAGCGCCGAGCGCTCCCCGGCGTCGACGTCGGCGAACCGTCGGGCGACGCGCCGGGCACCCGCGACGTCGCCCGGGGTCCTGGCGAGGGCGGCGAGGACCGACTCGGCGTCGTGGCGCTGCATCCGCCCAGCCTAGGTCCGCGCAGAGCGGGGCTCAGCGGAACGACAGCAACGACAGCGGGTCCTTCAGCGTGCCGTTCACGCGGGTCTCGACGTGCACGTGCGGACCGGTCGACTGGCCGGTGTTGCCGGACTTCCCGATTTGCTTGCCGCTCCCGACCACCTGCCCCTTGGTGACCGAGATCTCGCTGAGGTGCGCCGTCAGGACGGTCGTCAGCCCGTAGGTGACCACGACGTAGTTGCCGTAGCTGGCGTTGTCCCGGACGACCGTCGTCACCGTTCCCGGGCCGGACGAGTACACGGGTGTCCCCACCTTCACCGGTGCGTCGGTGCCCTGGTGGTAGCGCGGCACGTGCCCGGCCCCGCGGTCGTCGCCGTACCGCCCGGAGATGGTCGTGCCGGTCACGGGCCAGAGCAGCCCGGTCACCGGTCGTGACGACCAGGTGCGAGCGCCGGAGCTGCCGTAGAGCACGACGTTCTGGTCCACCTGCACGAGCAGCTGACCGGCGCCGCGGCCGAACGTCCCGGACGACCACAGTGCGCGGCCGCCGTCGGGGCTGTAGACCACGAGGTTGCCGTCCGTCTGCACGGCCGCCGTCGCCCCGGGGTTGCCGAAGGTCTGCGACGACCAGACGGGCTTGCTGCTGACGTACTGGACGAGGTTGCCGTCCGCCTGCATGGTGAAGGTCGTGGTCGAGCCCGCGCCGGCGCGCAGGACCGTCCCCGGCAGGAGGACGTTGCCCGAGACGACCCGCGACTGTGCGACCTTGGTGCGCCAGAGCGGGCCGTTCGTCGGCGTGCGCATCCGCAGCTCGCCGTCCGATCGGACACCGAAGTCCTTCGCCGTCCCGGCGGTGCCCCACCGGGCGACGAGCCGACCGCTCCGGACGAGCGCGAGGTACCCGTCCTTCTGCACGACGGCAGCGGCCCCGGGCTGGTTCGCGGTGTTCGACGCCCACAGGACGACGTTGCCGATGCCGTACTCGACGAGGTTGCCGTCGCCCTGCATGACGAGCCGGAACTGCCCGTTCGTGGACGTGACGGTGTCGCCCGGCTGCAGCGTGGTGCCGGCCTTGACCGTCCCCTTGTAGGTGGTCGCGGCCTGCGCCGGCGACGCGGTGGCGACGAGTCCCGCGGCCGCGATGACGACGGCGGTGACGGCCGCAGCGAACTTCGCCCGTGCCCTGATCATGTGGTGGAACCCCTGCTCGTGGTGCCGCGGGCGTCGGACGCCGGCGCGGTGCGTGTCTCGGAACGGCGGGCCCCTGAAACCCACCGAGGGTCGATGTTCGCAGGAGGCCTCCGGTCGGGACAGCCCCCGGACCGGGGGCATGACACCGGGCGGGAATCGTGCAGACGAGCGCCGGCGGTCGGCGGAACTGTTACACACCGGAAACACACTGTGTACAAACGAGCGCTGTCAGTCGTGATTGTATGCAATCACCGCACTCCTGAGCGTGACCCCACAAGAGTCACCACGCACACCAGCAGCTCCAGGAACACGATGTCCCAGACCCCCGCTCGACGCCGCCGGACACTCCTCGCCGTGCCCGCAGTCGCCCTGGCCGCCTCGCTCGCGCTCACCGCGTGCGTGCCGGTCCAACGCTCGAAGGCCGGTGGCGCCACCGCCGGTACCGTCACCACCGTCGCGATCGGCGACCAGCAGGTCCGCGAGGGCGGTGACCTCGTCATGGCGCTCTCCGCCGAACCGGACCGGCTCGACCCGACCACCTCGTCGTCGCTGTACACCCGGTACGTCATGGAGACGATGTGCCAGAAGCTCTTCGACATCGACGCCGAGGGTGCGATCGTCCCGATGCTCGCGACCGAGCTGCCGACGGTGTCGAACGGCGGGAAGACCGTCACGTTCCCGGTGCACACCGGCTACCGCTTCGCCGACGGCACCCCGTTCGACGCGGACGCCGTCGTGACGACGCTCGAGCGGAACCTGACGAAGGACGACTCGAGCCGGAAGAGCGAGATGGGTCCGGTCTCGAGCATCGACGCGGTGGACGACCACACCGTCCGCATCCGCTACTCGACCCCGTTCGCCCCGATCACCGCGGCACTCGCCGACCGTGCGGGCATGGTCATGTCGCCGACGGCACTGGAGCAGGAGGGCGACGGGTTCGGGGACGCCCCGGTCTGCATCGGCCCCTACAAGTTCGTCGAGCGCGTGCCGCAGACCTCGATCACCGTCGAGCGCGACCCGATGTACCACGACCCGGCGAGCGCCCACTTCGACCGGATCACCTACCGGATCATCACCGACGCCAGCATCCGCGCACAGAACCTGAAGTCCGGGGACGTCCAGGTCGCCGACACGATCTCCACGCAGGACGTCGACGACCTGATGGAGCGGAAGGACCTGGAGGTCCTCCGCACCGGCTCCCTCGGCTACCAGGGCATCACGATCAACCTCGCCAACCAGGACGGCGTCGGCACCGACCCGGAGCCGCTCGACACCCCGCTCGCCACCGAGCGGAAGGTCCGGCAGGCCCTGTCCATGTCGATCAACCGCGGCGAGCTCGTGCAGAGCGTGTTCCGCGGGTGGGCGGACGTCGCGTGCTCCCCGATCCCGGACACGAGCGCCTTCGCGACCGACGCGAGCAAGGCGTGCCCCGAGTACGACCCCGACCGCGCGAAGGAGCTCCTCGAGGAAGCGGGGGTCGAGCAACCGTTCCCGATCGAGATGGAGGTGACGAACACCCCCGACACCGTCCGGTTCGCCCAGGCGCTCCAGGCCCAGGCCCGCGCCGGGGGCTTCGCGATCACGATCACCCCGGTCGAGTACACGACGCTGCTCGACGACCAGACCCGCGGCGACTTCCAGGCGCTGCAGCTGGGCTGGTCGGGCCGTGTCGACCCGCACGGCAACATCGGCTCGTTCCTCGGCACCGGCGGCGGCAACAACTACCCGGGCTACAGCGACCCCGAGGTCGACGACCTCATCGCCCGGGCGGCGCAGGCCACCGACCAGCAGGAACGCGCCGACCTGTACGGCCAGCTGGTCACGAAGGTGCAGCAGGACGACCCGATCATCTACCTCTACCGGACCCGCAGCATCACCGGCGTCAGCTCCGACGTCGCCGGGGTGTCCACCTTCGCCGACGGCGTGGTCCGGCTCAGTCAGGCGGCGTTCGTGGAAGGCAGCGACAAGTGACCCGGTACGTCCTGACACGGCTCTGGCAGGCGGCGCTCACGCTCGTCCTCGCCTCGATCGTGGTCTTCTTCGGGGTCCGGCAGCTGCCGGGCGACCCGGCCCTGGCCCTGGCCGGCGAGGAGGCGAGCCCCGAGCGGCTCGCCGCCGTCCGCGCCGACCTCGGCCTCGACGACTCCCTGCTCGTGCAGTACTGGCGCTTCGTCGTCAACGCGCTGCAGGGCGACCTCGGACAGTCCACCCGCACCGGCACCCCGGTCACGGACCTGCTCGGCTCGACGCTCCCCGTCACGCTGTGGCTCGCGCTCTACGCGATCGTGGTCGCGGTCGTCGTGGGGGTCGCCCTCGGCACCCTCGCCGAGCGCTACCGCGGCCGGTGGCCCGAGTGGATGGCGAACGCCGCCGCGCTCGTCGGCCTGAGCGTGCCGAACTTCTGGCTCGGCATCCTCGCGATCGTCTGGCTCGCGGCGGGCCTCGGCTGGTTCCCAGCCTCGGGCTACGTCCCGGTGACGCGGGACCCGCTCGGCGCGCTGCACCACCTGACGCTCCCGGCGCTCATCCTCGGCACGTCGCTCGCGGCCGTCATCATGCGCCAGACCCGCGCGTCGATGATCGAGACGATGAAGACCGACTTCGTCCGGACCGCCCGCGCGAAGGGGCTCAGCCGCCCGCGGGTGCTCTTCCGCTACGGCCTGCGCAACTCGATGATCGTCGTCGTCACGATCGTCGGCCTGCAGCTCGGTGGCCTCATCTCGGGCGCGGTCGTCACGGAGCGCATCTTCGCCCTGCCCGGGTTCGGCAAGCTCACGCTCGACGCCGTGTTCACCCGCGACTACCCGGTCATCCAGGCCGTCGTGCTCGTGATCACCCTGGGCTACGTCCTCATCAACTTCGCCGTGGACGTCCTGTACTCCGTCATCAACCCGAAGATCCGCGTCGGAGGCACCGCATGACCACCATCACCGCTCCCTTCGACCTGGGCTCGAGCCGCGGTCGCATCTGGAAGCAGGTCCGGACGAACCGGCTCGGCATGACGGGCGGCATCATGCTCGCCGTCGTCGTGCTCGCCGGGATCACCGCACCGCTCGTCGCACCGCACGACCCGACCGCGACGCACTTCGACCTGCCGTTCCAGGTGCCCTTCACCGTGGGCTTCGGGTTCGGCACCGACGACCTCGGCCGCGACATCCTGTCCCGCACGCTGTACGGGATCCAGGTCTCGCTCGTCGTCGGCGTGCTGTCGGTGCTGCTCGCCGTCGTGGTCGGCACCCCGCTCGGTCTGCTCGCCGGGTACTGGCGCTGGCTCGACGCGATCATCTCCCGCCTGACCGACGTCGCCCTCGCGTTCCCGTTCCTCATCATCGCGGTCGGGCTCGCGGCGATCAGCGGGCCGAGCCTGTCGAACGCCGTGATCGCGATCGGCATCTCGCACGTGCCGGCGATGATCCGCATCGTCCGCGGTGAGACCCTGCGGATCACGAGCGTCGACTTCGTGACGAGCGCGAGGACGCTGGACGCCGGCGGCGCGCGCATCATCGCGCAGCACGTCCTGCCGAACTGCGTCTCGGCGATCATCGTGCAGGCCACCGTGATCATGCCGGTCGCGGTGATCGGCGAGGCACTGCTGTCCTTCCTCGGGCTCGGCATCCAGCCGCCCACGCCGAGCCTCGGCATCATGCTCTCGGACGCGCAGCAGTACCTCGGCCAGGCGCCGTGGGCCGCCGTCGTGCCGGGGGTCGCGATCGCCGTCATCTGCCTCGGCTTCAACCTGTTCGGGGACGCCCTGCGCGACGCCCTCGACCCCACCGCCTCGGACCGGAAGTAGCACCAGCACCATGAGCACCAACCCCGCCTTCACCACCCCGCCGACGGAGACCACCCGTCCGGACCTGCAGGGCACCTTCGGGATGGCCGCGTCGACGCACTGGATCGCGACCGCGACGGCGCAGTCGGTCCTCGAGCGCGGCGGCAACGCCTTCGACGCCGCCGTCGCCGGCGCCTTCGTCCTGCACGTCGTCGAACCGCACCTGAACGGACCCGGTGGCGACGTGACCGCGATCTTCGCGACGGCGTCCGACAGGGCACCGACCGTCCTCGTGGGCCAGGGACCGGCCCCGGCCGGCGCGACGCCGGAGCACTTCCGGTCCGAGGGCCTGGACCTGGTCCCGGGGGCGGGCGCGCTGGCGGCCGCCGTCCCCGGTGCCGTCGACGCGTGGCTGCTGCTCCTCGCCGAGCACGGCACGTGGGAGCTCGCCGACGTCCTCGCCCCCGCGATCGGGTACGCCCGTGACGGCCACCCGGTCGCGCCCCGCGTGGTCGCAACCATCGCGACCGTGCAGGACCTGTTCCGCGATCACTGGCCGTCCTCCGCCGAGCGGTGGCTGCCGGGAGGCTCGGTGCCGGCCGCCGGGTCGATGGTGCGCAACGAGACCTGGGCCTCGGTCCTGGAACGGCTCGTGCAGGCAGGGTCCGGCACCGTGGACGGCGAGGGCGCGCGCGTCGCGCGCATCGAGGCCGCCCGCACCGAGTGGGCCGAGGGCTTCGTCGCGCAGGCAGTCGACGCCTTCGTCCGCGCCCCGCACCGCCACGCGTCCGGCACCGACCACGCCGGGGTGGTCCGCGCGAGCGACCTCGCGGCGTTCCGCGCGTCGACCGAGCCCGCGACGACCGCGGAGTTCCGGGGCCACACGATCGCGAAGACCGGGCCGTGGGGCCAGGGTCCGGCGCTCCTGCAGACCCTCCGCCTGCTCGACCCACTGGACGACGAGCGGCTCGATCCGTCGACCGTCCTCGGCGCGCACACGATCGCCGAGGCGCAGAAGCTCGCGCTCGCCGACCGCGAGGCGTACTACGGCGACGGCGACGTCCCGATGGCCGAGCTGCTCTCCGACGCGTACTCCGACGCGCGTCGCGCCCTGATCGGTGACCGTGCGTCGCACGAGCTGCGACCGGGGTCGGTCTCGGTGCCCGCGGGTGCGATGCCCCCGCTGCGTGAGACGTACACACCGCGCGGCGAGTCGATCGCCGGTGTCGGCGAGCCCACCGTCCCCGGCGCCCGCGGCAACGCGGTGGCCGCACCGGCCGAGGATGCCCCCGTGCACGAGGACCGCGGTGAGCCGATCGTGATGGAGACGGGCGAGACCCGCGGTGACACGTGCCACATCGACGTCGTCGACCGCTGGGGCAACATCGTCAGCGCGACGCCCTCCGGCGGGTGGCTGCAGTCGTCGCCGACGATCCCGGAGCTCGGGTTCTGCCTCGGCACCCGCATGCAGATGACGTGGCTCGAGGAGGGCACCGCGTCCACGCTCACCCCGGGCGCCCGACCCCGCACGACGCTCACCCCGACGCTCGTGCTCCGGGACGGCGAGCCGGTGGTCGCGATGGGCAGCCCGGGCGGCGACCAGCAGGACCAGTGGCAGCTGCTCTTCCTGCTCCGCACGATCGTCGGCGGGTGGTCCCCGCAGCAGGCGATCGACGCACCCGCACTGCACACGACGTCGTTCCCGGGGTCGTTCTGGCCCCGCACCTGGACCCCGGGCGGCCTCGTCGTCGAGGACCGCCTCGGCGACGACGTCATCGCCGGGCTCGAGGAGCTCGGCCACGTCGTGACCCGCGCCGGCGACTGGTCGCTCGGCCGCCTGTCGTGCGTGACGCGCGACCCCGACACCGGCGTCATGGGCGCCGCCGCCAACCCGCGAGGAGCACAGGGCTATGCCGCAGGACGCTGAGGACCGGACCATGCACGACGGCGACACGACCACCGGGGCCGCACCGCGCCTCCAGACCGACCAGACCGATCAGACCGACCGGACCGACACCCTGCTGTCCGTCCGCGACCTGCGGGTCGCCTTCGGTGACCGCGAGGTCCTGCACGGCGTCGACCTCGACGTCCGCCGCGGCGAGCGCGTCGCGATCGTCGGCCAGTCAGGCTCGGGCAAGTCGACGCTCATCGCGGCCCTGCTCCGGCTCCTGCCGGGGGCCGGGCACATCACCGGTGGTGGGATCCGCCTCGGCGACGACGACGTCGCCCACGCCGACGAGGCGCTCATGCGACGCGTGCGTGGCGCACGGATCGGGCTCGTGCCGCAGGACCCGTCGACGAACCTCAACCCGTCGATGCGGGTCGGCGCGCAGATCGCCGACGCACTGCGGGCCGGTGGGCTGCGGGGACGCGCGGCGATCCGGCAGCGGGTGGTGGCGCTGATGACCGAGGCCGGGATCCCCGAGGCGTCGCGGCGGGCGGACCAGTTCCCGCACGAGTTCTCCGGCGGGATGCGGCAGCGCATCCTCATCGCCGTCGCACTCGCCCGCCAGCCCGAGCTGCTCATCGCCGACGAGCCGACCAGCGCGCTCGACGTGACCGTGCAGCGGCAGATCCTCGACCACCTGCAGACCCTCGTCGACCAGCACGGCACGACGCTGCTGTTCGTGACGCACGACCTCGGGGTCGCGGCGGACCGGACCGACCGCGTCGTCGTGATGCTCGACGGCGAGATCGTCGAGCAGGGTGCGCCCGAGGCGATCCTCCGCGACCCGCAGCACGAGTACACGAAGCGGCTCATCGCGGCGGCGCCCGCGCTGTCCGGGGTCGCGCCGGAGCCCGTGGCCGCGGGCGAGCCGATCCTCGTCGTGTCCGACCTGGTGAAGGAGTACCGGCTCCGCGGTCGTGGTGCCGGAACGCTGAAGGCTGCCGACGGGGTGTCGTTCGCGGTGCGTCGCGGCACGACCACCGCGGTCGTCGGTGAGTCCGGCTCGGGCAAGACGACGGTCGCGCGGATCGTGCTCGGACTCGAGACGCCGACGTCGGGCACCGCCCTGGTCGACGGGAAGTCCATCGGGACCGCCCGTGGCGCCGAGCGGCGGGAGATCCGACGCCGGGTGCAGCCGGTGTTCCAGGACCCGTACGGGTCGCTCGACCCGACCTCGACGATCGAGCGGATCATCGACGAGCCCCTGCGCGTCTTCGGCATCGGTGACCGGGCGTCGCGCACCGAGCGGGTCGCGACGCTCCTCGACCAGGTGGCGCTCCCCCGCGAGGTCGCGCAGCTCCGGCCGAACGAGCTGTCCGGCGGGCAGCGGCAGCGCGTCGCGATCGCCCGGGCGCTGGCGCTCGAACCCGAGCTGATCATCCTCGACGAGGCGGTCTCGGCGCTCGACGTGCTGGTGCAGGAGCAGATCCTGGCGCTGCTCGAGGAGCTCCAGGACCGGCTCGGGCTGAGCTACCTCTTCATCACGCACGACCTCGGGGTGGTCCGGCGGATCGCCGACGACGTCGTGGTGATGCGCCGGGGTGAGGTCGTCGAGCGGGGCAGCGTCGCAGCGGTGTTCGACGACCCGCAGGAGCAGTACACGAAGGACCTGCTCGACGCCATCCCGGGCAGGGCCCTCGCCGAGGCGGCTGCGTGACGGCGTCCCGGGTGGGCGACCGGCGCGGTGTGGCACGATCGGCACCGTGCTGAACGGGACGAGCGTCATCGACGCCATCCGCCACGACATCGTGACCGGCGCCCTGCAACCGGGCACCCGGGTGACCGAGGCGTTCCTCGCGGAGCGGCACGGGGTCTCCCGGGTGCCGGTCCGCGAGGCACTCCGCGGGCTCGAGGGCGAGGGCTTCGTGGTGTCGCGCCCGAACGTGGGCTCGCGCATCGCCGACATCCCGTTCGACGAGGCCGACGACCTGTTCGCGGTGCGCGAGTCGCTCGAGACCGCCACCGCCCGCCGCGCCGCGACCCGGGCGCGCACGCTCTTCGACGCGGAGGCCCCGCCCGAGGACTGGTGGCGCGTGCGCCGCGAACTCGGGGCCGTCCTCGACGAGGGTGACGCGGCCGTCGAGCGGGGCGAGCTCGACCTGCTCGTCGACCTGAACGAGCGCTTCCACCTGCTGGTCGCCGAGCTCTCCGGCAGCACGACGCTCGCGACCCTGCTCCGGCAGCTCTCGCGGAAGATCGAGTGGCTCTACGCGCTCGACACCTCGTCGCGCGGCAAGCGGCTGTGGCCCGACCACCGGCGCATCCTGGCCTCGATCGACGCGGGGGACGTCGAGCAGGCCGCCGAGCGGATGGCCTGGCACGTCCGCGAGAGCCGCATCGGGTACGCGGCGCGCTCCTCCCCGGAGCAGGCCGACGCCCTGCGGACCGCGGGCCCCGCGGTCTGACCGGTCGGCCCGGCCCGGCCGGCGCGGCCCGCACGGCCCGCACGGCCGAGGCTCGCGCATGCGGACACGTTCGCGGCCCAGTGGCCGCGAAACCGTCCGCCCAGCCGAGCCTCGGGCAGCCGCGCCGCCCCGCGGCCGCGGCCGCGGCGGCGGCCGCGGCCGCTACAGCGTCGGGACGACCACCGCGCGGCCGGACAGCTCGCCGGCCTCGAGCTTGCGGTAGGCCTCGAGCGCGTCGGACAACGCGAACCGCTCGACGTCGGGCTCGATCTGCCCCGCTCGGTACATCGCAACGACCTCGTGCAGGTCCTCGATCGTGCCCCAGTAGGTGTTCGTGATCGTCGACTCGTACGGCGTCGTGAAGAAGTTCCACTCGACGGTCCCGCCGGCGATCCCGACGACGGTCAGCCGTCCGCCGATCGCCATCGAGGCCTTCGCGGTCGCGATCGTCGGCGTCGCACCGACGAAGTCGAACGCCGCATCGACGCCCTTGCCGTTGGTGAGCTCCCGGATCGCGGTGGCCTGGTCCGGCCCGGCGGGGACGGTGACCGCACCGCGGGCCGCGGCACGGTCCATCGCGTCCTGCTTCGTGTCGGTCGCGATGACCGTGGCGCCGGTGAGCGCCGTGAGGATCTGCACGGCGATCTGCCCGAGACCGCCGAGCCCCACCACGAGCGCGTATCTGCCGCCGCCCGCCAGGTTCGGCATCGCTGCCTTGATCGCGTGGTACGGCGTGAGTGCGGCGTCGCTGAGCGGTGCCGCCGCGATCGGATCGGCGTCACCGAGCGAGACGAGGTTGCGCGCCGGGACGGTCACGTACTCCGCCATGCCGCCGTCCCGACCGAGACCGATGGCCGCGTACGGGTTCGTGGCAGCGTTCTCGCAGTAGGTGTCCTGGCCCTTCGAACAGGACGAGCAGTGCCCGCAGCCGACCGGCCCGTAGACGAGGTAGGCGTCGCCCTCGGTGAAGCCGCTCACCCCGTCACCGACGGCCTCGACCCACCCGGAGGTCTCGTGCCCGAGGACGAACCCGGGGGCCTGCGCGCCCGGCTGCCCCTCCTGGAACTCGCGGTAGACGGCGACGTCGGAGTGGCACGCCCCGGCACCGGCGACCTTGAGGAGCACCTCCCCGGGTCCCGGGACGGGCTTCTCGACCTCGGTCAGGACGGGGAACGTCCGGAACTGTTCGAACACGACGGCGTGCACGGGTTCTCCTTCGATCTCCGTCAAAACTACACCTGTCGCGCATCTCGGTCGCCGGACATCCTGCGTCTTCCCCGAGAGCCGGTTGCGAGAACGAGCGTTCTCCGATTGACTGGCGTCGGCTCCGAACGGGGCCTCCCCCAACGAAAGGAGCGGCTATGCCCACGCGCACCGCACGCACCGCCTGGCAGGGCGGCCTCAACGACGGTTCCGGCCAGGTCGAGCTGTCGAGCTCGAAGGTCGGCACCTACGACGTCTCCTTCCCGAAGCGCGCCGCGGACGAGGCCGGTGGCACCACCAGCCCCGAGGAGCTCATCGCCGCGGCCCACTCGGCCTGCTACGCGATGCAGTTCTCCGCGATCCTCGGCGAGGCCGGCGGCACCGTCGAGGCCCTCGACGTCAAGGCCGACGTCTCGCTCGGCCCGGACAGCGCCGGCGGCTTCAAGCTCACCGGCATCACCCTCACCGTCAACGGTGAGGTCTCCGGCATCGACGAGGCCGCCTTCCTGAAGGCGGCCGACGAGGCCAAGGCGACCTGCCCGGTCTCCAAGGCGCTCACGGGCGTCGAGATCGAGCTCAAGGCGACCTTCGAGCAGTAGTCGTCACCGACGGACGGACGGGAGGCGCGGTGCCAGCTGGCACCCCGCCACCCCTCCGTCCATCGGTACGGTGGGGCGCATGCGCCGCCTCTTCCGCACCCGCACGCACGTCGTCACGTGGGTGGGCGCACTCGTCGCCCTCGTCGGCGTGGTGTTCCTGGCGGTGCGGCGACTCGACTCGTCCGGCTGGATCGCGGGTGCATCGGGCGGTGACTTCGCGTTCGTCAGCGGGGACCGACCCGGACAGCTCGTCGTGGGGGCGGTCCTCGCCCTGGTCGGTGGGATCGTCGCGGCCGTGTGCGCCGCTCGCCTCGCCCGCACCTGGACGCTCCGGGGGCTGCTGGTCGGGATCATCCTGCTCGTCGCCGGCGTGGTCCTCCTCCTCGCAGCACCGAACCCGTCGTTCGGGTGGTTCGCCTCCGCGCCCCTCGCCGGCGAGACGATGCTGCCGATCCGGACCACCCGACTGCAGCTGACCGGGCAGGTCGTCGTGCTGGTCGGTGCGGTCCTCACCGCCTTCGCAGCCGGACGACTCAGCACGCAGGCCCGTCACTGACCCGTCATCGGCAACGTCCAGCGGACGTCCGGACTCGGGCGCGAGCGGCTGGCACCATGGTCTGATGGCCGAGCAGTTCCTCCCCGGCGTCCCGCGGCCCGGGCGCCCACCCCGGCCGCGCGTCCGCAACCTCGCACAGCACGACATCCGCGACGCCCGTGCCCGCCTGCGCGGCACGATCTACGAGGACGTCACCCCGGACACCCGCCCGCGCGAGCAGTACTCGCCGGTGCAGATCGTCGACTTCTGCCTCGACCTGGCCGAGGTCATGCTCGCCTCCGGTGCGGACACCCGCAGTGTCGAGACCGCCGTCGTCGCGGTGTCCACGAAGTGGAACCTCGCGCCCCTCGACCTCGACTTCTCCGGCAGCTCGGTCACGCTCCAGTACGCCCCGGCCGACCACCCGCCGCTCGTCAAGGTCCGCACGGTGCAGTCCGACGGCTCCGACCTCGACCGGCTCGCGCGCGCGAACCAGATCGTCGACGACCTGGTGCACGGCGAGCGCGACATGACGAGCGCGGTGAGCGCCCTGGTCGCCGTCCTGCGGCTGCCGACCCGGTGGCCGACCTGGCTCGCCGACGTGGGCCTCTCGGTGCTCGGTACCTCGATCGCGATGCAGGCCGGTGGTGGCTGGCGCGCCGGTGTCGGCGCGTTCGTGCTCATGTTCGGGATCATCCTGTCCGGCCGCTGGCTGACCGGGAGGGGCTTCCCGCAGTTCTTCGTCTCCGGTGCGCAGGCAGCCGTCGCCTCGGCCATCGGCACCCTGGCGATCTGGGCCGACGTCCTGACCGCGACGGGTGCGGCCACGATGGTCGCCGCACTCGTCGTCCTGCTGCTGCCCCACGTGTCGCTCGTCACCTGGGCCCAGGACGCGATCTCCGGCTTCCGGGCCATGGCCGTCGCCCGGGCGTTCTACATCGTGCTCGTGATCGCCGCGATCGTCGTGGGGGTCCCGGCCGGCATCGCGGTCCTGCAGTGGCTCAGCATCGAGGTCGACCCGTCCGGCATCGTGCTGCAACCGCTGCCGCTCTGGGCCTCGTTGTCGCTGACGGTCGTGTCCGCGGCGGCGAACTGCTTCGTGCAGCAGGCCAGTGCCCGGGTCATCCCCGTCGCGGTGGTGTTCTCGGTCACCGCCGGCGCGTTCCTCTGGGAGCTCCGGCACCTCGGGATGCCGCTGCTGGGAGCGACGTTCATCGCGTCGGTGCTGCTCGGCGTGCTGTCGACCATCGCAGCTGCCCGGATGCGCACGGCCGTGGCGGCGATCGCGGTGCCCGCGTTCTGCGGTGCACTGCTGCCCGGTGTCGCGGTGTCCGATGCCCTGCTGCACTTCATGTCGGGGGCGTCCGGCGCCGCGCTCGACTTCGTGGCGGCCGTCTCGGTGGCACTCGGCATCGGCGCGGGGCTCGTGCTCGGTGGCCTCGTGGCGACCCCCGGCGCGCGGCGGGCCCTGCGGCGGGCGCGTCGGGTGACGGTGCACTCGGTCCACAACGACACGACGGCGATCCCCGTGCTGCGGGACACCGGGTACGACCCGGGCAACGGCTCCGTGCCGCGGGGCCACCGCCCGCGCTGAGGACCGCCCCGGACGCGAGACCCGGGCTGGGCGATCGCTCTCGTGCCCGGGAGCACGAGGAACGTCGCCCAGCCCGGGTCTCGGGTGGTGCGAGCGCCTCAGCCCTTGTCGGAGACGGCCTTCGTCACCGCGGTGGGGGCGTCGTAGTCGCCGTCCGGGATCCCCTTCAGGGCGTCCAGGACGTCACCGGGGGCGTCCTCCTTCTCGGCGGTCGCGACGATGTCCTCCTTCGAGGCGGGGTAGTCGATGCCGCTGAGGTACTTCTGGACCTGGATCGGGTTCGGTGCTGCCATGTCGGTTCCTTCCGTCGGAGCCTCCACGACTACGCCCGTGCGGCTCCGGGTCGACCCGGGTGACGCGCCTCGCGGCCAGGGGTCAGATCTCCCAGCTCCCGCTGTCGCTCCACGTCGAGAAGCGCTGCGCGGCCTGCGGCTCGTACCGCTCCATCCATCCGCGCTCGAGTCGGGCGACCGCACGGTCGAACGCCGGCACCAGGTCGAGCTCCGCGCGGAGCATCGCCTGCAGCTGGAGCCCCTCGTACAGCGCGATGAGCTGCTCGGCACCGCGACGGGGGTCCATCGTGTGGGGCGCGCGGCCGACGGCGATGTCGTGCTCCAGCCCGCGCCGGACCTGCGAGAAGAAGAGCTGGTAGCGCGACCGCAGGTACGTGGCCATGGGGTGCGCAGGGTTGCCGGCGACGGAGAGCAGTGCGACGAGGAGCCGCATGAGCGCGGGGTCCTCGGCGTTCGAGGCGACGATCGCACGCAGCAGGTCGACCGTGGGGCCGTCCCCGACCTCGTGCGCCACCGCCTCCAGTCGTGCGCCGTTCCAGCGGTCGACGGCGGCGAGCACGAGGCCGTCCCAGGACGGGAAGTGCTGGCGGAGCTCCTCCGTCGTGATGCCCATCCGCTCGGCGACCATGCCGACGTGGGCCTCGTGGAAGGGCACGTCGCGGAGGACGTCGACCGTGGCGCCGACGATCGTGATGCGCAGGTGCAGGGTGGCGGCCGCGGCGGCTGCCGCCTGCGTGTCGGCGCTGGTGTGTTCGAGCATCGTGCCCTCCGTCGTGCGGCGGACGTCCTGTCCGCACCTCCATCCAAGCGCAGTGGCGGGGGACACAGCATCCCCGGTACGGGTGTCAGCATGTCGGGGGACAGGCGACGACCCCGGAGCACGCACGCGGGCTGCCGTGCGACCATGCCGGGATGACCCCCGAAGACCCCGTCGCACAGGGCCTGGCCACCATGGCCTCCGCAGGCTACGAGTTCGGCGGCGACGACGAGCAGGTCGCGCACGACGTGCGGACGATGTGGGAGCAGCTCGGCTCCCCGGAGGGCGCGTTCGGCGCCGCAGCACGCGCGATCGCCCGGCTGCCGCAACGCCCCGAGGTCCCGATCGCCGACCAGGCCCGCCGCCGCGCGTTCGAGCGCGCGATCGGGATCAACCCGGTCGAGGTCGAACTGACCGCGGCGATGTCCGCACGGGAGCTGCTGGAGCGGATGGCGCGCTCCGTCGCCTGCTGAGACGACGGACGGGCGCGCCCCGCTGAACGGCGACGCGAAGCGTTGCGGGGCGCCCCGACCGAGCCCGCGAAGGAGGCGCGGTGCCAGCCGGCACCGCGCCTCCCGTCCGTCTGCGGTGTGCGCGCGTCAGGCGACCCGTCTCACGGGGTCGGCATGCCGCCGTCGACGTGGAGCGTCTCGCCGACCACGTAGGACGACTCGCCGCTCGCCAGGAACACGAACGCCGGCGCGAGCTCGGCGGGCTGGCCCCAGCGGCCCAGGTAGGTCTGCTCACCGGCGGACGGGAGCGCCTCCGGCGGCTGGCCACCGGCCGGCTGCAGCGGGGTCCAGATCGGGCCGGGAGCGACGGCGTTGACGCGGATGCCCTTCGGCGCGAGCTGTGCCGCGAGCCCCTTGGCCATGTTGTTCACGGTCGCCTTCGTGGCGGCGTAGTGCACGAGGTGCGGCGACGGCGCGTACGCCTGGATCGACGTCGTGTTGATGATCGTCGAACCGGGCTGCATGTGCGGCACGGCCGCCTTCGTGATGCGGAAGGTCGCGTAGGCGTTCGTCTTGAAGGTCTCGTCGAACTCCTCGTCCGAGATCTTCGTGATGTCGTCGACGTTCTGCTGCTTGCCGGCGTTGTTCACGAGGATGTCGAGCCCGCCGAGGCCGTCGACGGTCTTCTGGACGAGCTCCTCGCAGAACGCCAGGTCCTTGATGTCACCGGGGATCGCGACGGCCTTGCGGCCCGCGTCCTCGATGAGGCCGACGATGCGGTCGGCGTCCTCCTGCTCCTCGGGCAGGTACACGATGGCGACGTCGGCACCCTCGCGGGCGTAGGCGATCGCGACGGCGGCACCGATGCCCGAGTCGCCACCCGTGACGAGCGCCTTGCGGCCCTGCAGGCGGCCGGAGCCGCGGTAGGTGTCCTCACCGTGGTCGGCGGGCACGTTCTGCGCCATCTCCTCGTCGGTACCGGCACCCTGCAGGTACTGCTCGTCCGGCTTCTTGTCGGCGTACATCTTCGTGGGGTCCTGCATCGCGTACTGGTCGAGACCCGCCTGGTCGTTCTGCTGCTCCGTCATGGCCTGGACGGTACGCACCGGGGTACCGCTGTCCGTCCAGCCGGGTGTCCCCCGCGACGCGTCCGTGACACATCCCCAAGATCACGAACACGTGACGACCGGGCTGCGATTCGGTAACACCTGTCGTCCTGTCCGGCTCCGGGCCGTACGGTCGACTGGTGACTTCCCGCACTCTGCTCGCGCTCGGCGCTGCCGTGCTCGCCTTCGCGGCCGGCACGGTCGGGTCCGATGCCCTCGCGACGGGGGGCGTGGCACCGGCCGCGGCAGCGGAGGACCGCAGCGACGTCGCGGACACGGTCCAGCCACTGATCCGGGTCACCGACCGCGAACTGCGCCGGGTCGACACGGTCGAGCTCGACGCCGAGTCCCTGGTCCTCCGGCACGCCGACGACACCGTCGCGGACGTCCCCATGCGCGACGCGAGGTCGACCGTCTCGCTGCTCAACCGGCTGCTCGGTACCCCGTCGCGCACGCAGACCGCGGTCGGCGACGGCGGCGCGTGCTTCCCGGCGGGGACGACCTACACCTGGGGCGGCGCGGTCCGCGTCGCGGCGCTCCGTACGCCGTCCGCCGTCGGCAACGCGGTCGAGATCCGAGTCCTCAAGGACTCGGTACGGGGCCGGACCGGCGACCGGGTCGAGCTGACCGGTCCTGACGGGGTCCAGGTCGGCGACGACGTCGCGGACGAGATCGCGACGGCTCCACGCTCCGACAAGGTGTCGTTCGGGTCCGGCGACTCCCGGGCGTGGCAGCTGCTGCTCGAAGCCGGTTGGGCTCCTGACGAGCGTTCGACCGGCGACGACCCGAGCGGTGACGACCCGACCGGGGACGACCCCCGCGCGGAGCACGACGACGCGACCGACGGTCCGACCCACGACACGGGCGAGGACGCGCAGGGCACGAACGGCGTCTCGGCGCTCACGAACGACACCGAGGTGACGGTCATCGGGTCCCCGATGCCGGTGCACGCGCGCCGGTCCTGCTGACGCGTCCCGCACTGCACGACGGCCGCACGGTCACGACCCGCGCGGCTCAGGTCACGCGGCTCAGGCCACGCGCAGGGACGCCACCACCGGGAAGTGATCACTCGCGGCCCACGTCTCCGGGCCGTCGTGGTCCATCACGACGCGCTCGGCCGTGACGTCGCCGCGGGTCAGCACCCAGTCGATCCGCTCGCCGGAGTCGACCGGTGCCTGCCACCCGTTGAAGGACGCGGTCCGGTCACCGGGGTCACCGGCGTCGGACCAGGCGTCCCGGTACCCGGCATCGGTGAAGACCCGGGAGGCCGGACCCGCGCCCCACGGTTCGTTGCAGTCCCCGGCGAAGACGACGGGGCCGTCGACCGGGGCGAGCCGCTCGACGACGAGGGCGGCGCTGCGCCGACGGACCTCGTCCCCGTGGTCGTTCTCCTCGTGGTCGAAGTGCGCGGTGAGGAGCGTGAAGGCCGTCCCCTCGGCGTCGAGGAAGCGCGCGTGGTTGGCGACCCGTGGGTACAGGCTCCCCCAGGTGTTCGACACCGGCTCGTCCGGGGTGTCGGAGAACCAGAAGGTCCCGACGTCGACGGGGCGCAGGCGGTCGCGGCGGAAGAACACCGCGGCGTGCTCCCCCGCGGAGCCCCCCTCGCGGCCCTGCCCGACGGCGTCGTGGTCGGGCAGCCCCTGTCGGAGGGCGTCCATCTGGTGGTCGAACGCCTCCTGCACGCAGAGGACGTCGGGGTCGTGCCGCCGGATGACCTCGAGCACCAGCGGCAGGCGCGCGGGCCAGTCGTGCCGCGGATCCGGGTTCTTCACGTTGTAGGTCATCAGGGTGATCGGACGCGCGACGTGGCTCACCGGTCGACCCTACCGACACGCTCCCACGGGTGACCCCAGGGTGCTGCCGGGTGCGTCAGTTGATGCAGACGCCTTCCTCGCCGTAGGTCTTCACGTCGGTGGAGCTCGGCGTCGGCTCGGACTCCGCCGGCTTCGACGCCTCGGCCTCGGGCGCCTCGTCCGCCGGGGTGGAGGAGGCGTCGCCGGGGGCGGCCGGGGCGGTGACGGTGATGCCGTCGGACCCGAGGACGAGCGTGACGCCCGACACCGTCGTCGACCGCACGGCGACCGCACCGGGCACCACCGCGGCGACGGCCTTGGCCTGCGCCTCCTGCCCGGCGGGGTACTGCACCTGGGTCTTCTGCGTCGTGTCCGAGGACCCCGGCGTCCCGACCTGGAAGCCGCGGGCCGTCAGGTTCGCGGTCGCCGTCGCGGCGGCGCCGGTCGTCCCGCTGCCGTTCAGCACGGTGACCGCCGTCGCGGCGGGCTCGGCGGCCGTGGCCTTCGTGTACTCCTCCGGCTCGCCGACGAGTCCCTGCACGAACGCGGGCAACCCGACGGTGTCGACCTCGACGATGGACAGCGGCGAACCCCCCACCGTGATGGTCGGGGTGCCGAGCGTCGGGATCGTGGCGGACTGGATGTTGCCCGGGCGCAGGTTCCGCATCTGGCTCGCCAGCGACACCAGGTCGGTGTCCGTCTGGATGGAGCTCCCGACCGCGCTGAGGATGTTGTTCATCTTGATGGGGTTGAGCAGGGTGCCCGCGGAGAGCACCTTGCGGGCCTCCTGCGACAGGAAGTACTGCTGGCGCACGTTCCGGTCGAGGTCACCGTTCGGCAGCCCGTGCCGCTGGCGGACGAACGACAGCGCCTGCTTGGCGTCGAGCTCCGAGGTGCCGGCCGGCAGGTCGACGCCCGAGTACGGGTCGTTCACCGCGTTGTTCAGGCACACCTCGACGGGCCCGAGCTCCTTGACCACCTGGTAGAAGCCGAGCAACGACACCCGGACGTAGTGGTCGATCGTCAGGCCGCTGAGGTCCTGGATCGTCTGGATGAGCAGCTTCGCACCACCGGTGTCGCCGCCGCCGTTGAGCGTGCCGTAGTAGAACGCGCTGTTGAGCTTGCCCTTGCCGACACCGGGGATCGGGACGTACGAGTCGCGCGGGAACGAGATCATCGTCGCCTGGGACCCGTCGGCGTTGATGTGCAGCACGATCATCGTGTCGGTGTTCGTCGCACCGCCGTCGTCCTCGGTGCTCAGCTCGGCCATCTGCTCGGGCGTCGCGTTGTCCGGACGGTGGTCGTCACCGACGAGCAGGATGTTCTGCGCCTGACCGTCCACGTCGTCGTCGTCGTCCGACCGCGGACTGATCGCGTCGATCTTCGTGACGCCGCTGTTGAGGCTCGTGAAGGCGAACGCGGCGTAGCCGCCGGTCAGCACGAGGCCCATCGCCAGGACGCCGGCGACCGCGGGGAGGACCACGCCGCTCCCACGCTTCTGGCGCCCGTGGCGCGGCGGCACGTGGCCGCGGCGGGCACGGCGCGTCGTCTGCTCGGGTTCGATGCTCACCCGGAAACCATAACGGCACAGCGTGGAACGGACAGGGAGATCCCTGAGGGTCCGTGCCCGACGCTGTACGCCCGGCGCTCGGTCAGTCGCGCGTGGGCAGGAGGTGGATCGCCTCCATCGCGAGTTCCGCGTCGATCGGCTCGCCCGCGGCGACGGCGTCACGGAGCTTCACGATCTCGGGTCGGATGACGTCGGTCGGGACGAGCTCGGTGAGCTCGGGCACGCGGAGCCGGAAGGCCAGACCGTCGGTGGTCGAGCGGCACAGCTGCGCGAGCGAGGCGTTGCCGCAGGCCTCCGCCCACATCGAGTAGATGTCCGCCCCCTCGCGCGCGACCTCGGCCTGCTGGTCGGCGTCGAGCCGCGCCAGGACGTCGTCGAGCACGGCGGTGACCCGCTCCCGCTCGGCGTCCGAGAACCGCGGGACGGCCAGGCGGACGACCCCGCCGTAGATGACGCCGAGCGTGCGGTAGGCGTCGAGCAGCTCGGCCTCGGTCGGTGCGGCGACGCGGGTGTAGCGGTTCGGTGCCATCTCGATGAGTCCGGCCCGTGCGAGTTCCGCCAGTGCTTCACGGATCGGGGTCCTGGAGACGCCGAGCCACGCGATGAGGTCGTCGTCGTTCAGTCGTTCGCCCGGTTCGAGCGTGCCGTCCATGATCGCGTCGCGGATCTTGTCCTGCACGGTGTCACGGAGCAGCTTGCGCTCTGCGGCCGGCTGCGTGGAGGGAACTGGCATGCCACCAGCGTGTCACATGTGACGCGCTGCGCGCGAGAGGCGCGACGGCCACCACGCCCGGCGCCCCAGGTCGATCACGAGCGCGGGGACGAGCAGCGACCGGACCACGACGGTGTCGAGCAGGACGCCGAACGCCACCACGAAGGCGATCTGCGCCAGGAACAGGATCGGGATGACGCCGAGCGCCGCGAAGGTCGCGGCCAGCACGATGCCCGCCGAGGTGATCACTCCCCCGGTGGCCGCGAGCCCGCGCAGGACACCCTCACGCGGGCCGTGCCGCAGGGACTCCTCGCGCACCCGGGTCATGAGGAAGATGTTGTAGTCGACGCCGAGCGCCACGAGGAACACGAACGCGTACAGCGGGACGGACGGGTCGGCCCCGGGGAAGTGGAACACGTGGTCGAACACCAGTGCGCCGACGCCGAGTGCGGCCGCGAAGGACACCACGACACTGCCGACGAGGACCAGCGGGGCGACCACGCTGCGGAGCAGCAGCACGAGGATCAGCAGGATGACCGCGAGCACCACGGGGATGATGACCGAGCGGTCGCGGATGCCGGTGTCGTTCGTGTCGACGGCGGTCGCCGTGACGCCACCCACGACCGCGTCGGGGTCCACCCGCTCGACGGCGACGCGGAGGTCGCGGACGGTCCGTTCGGCGGCGCTCGAGTCGGCGGGGTCGGCGAGCGTGGCCTCGAGCAGGACGTCCCCGCGCGACACCGTCGGCTCCGCCGTGCCCGGGGCGGTCCGGGCGGCGGCGTCCGACCCCACGGGGACGGTCCCCGAGGGCGAGTCGGTGGAGGCGGCCACCACCCCGTCGACCCCGCGGACCGAGCGGACGGCGTCGACGAGGGCGTCCAGGTCACGCTCGGCGCCGATGACCTGGGCCGGGCTGCCGGAACCCCCGGGGAAGTGGTCGGCGAGGACCCGCTGGCCGTCCCGCGCCTGGGACGACCCGATCACCAGGTCGCTCTGCGGGACGCCGTCGGCACGGAGCCCGACGAGGCCGCTGCCCATCGCCAGGAGCGCCACGGTGCAGACGATCCAGACCGTGCGGGACCGACGCGCGACGAGGCGCCCCACCCGCGCCCACAGTCCGGTCGCGTCCGGACCGGTGGTCGGGCGTCCACCGGAGCCGAAGGCCGGGCGCAGGGGCCAGAACGCCGCCCGACGGAACGCCAGCAGCAGGGCAGGCAGCAGGGTGAGGGCGGCGAGCAGGCTGAAGGCGATCCCGATCGCGGCGACCGGCCCGAGCGCCTTGTTCGAGTTGAGGTCCGACAGGAGCAGGCAGAGCACCCCGACGATGACGGTCCCGCCCGAGGCGACGATCGGCTCGAACGCGCCGCGGAGGGCGGCCCGGGTCGCCTCCCAGCCGGTGCGGTGCTCGCGCAGTGCCTCGCGGTAGCGCGCCGTGTAGAGGAGCGCGTAGTCCGTCGCCGCGCCGATCACGAGGATCGACAGGATGCCCTGCACCTGCCCGTTGACCGTCACGACCCCCGCCTTCGCCAGGGCGTACACCACGAGGATCGAGGCGCACAGGGCGAAGGTCGCCGTCCCGAGCACCAGGAACGGCAGCAGCGGCGACCGGTAGACCACGATCAGGATGACGAACACGGCGGCGAGTGCCACCCCGAGCAGCAGGCCGTCGATGCCCGCGAACGCCTCGGTCAGGTCGGCCGTGAAGCCCGCCGGACCGGTGACGTACCCGGAGACGCCGGCGGGCAGCGCCTCGTCCACCGTGGCCCGGATGGCCGAGACGGCGTCTCCGGTCTCCGCGTCCTCGGTCAGTGTCGCGACGATCTCGGCGGCGTCGCCGTCCTCGCTCGTGATCACGGGGCTCGTGCCCTGCACGTCGTCGCGCTCGCCGATGGTGTCGGCGATCCGACGGGCCGCAGCGAGGTCGTCGGGCGTCAGGCCGCCGTCGCGGTCGAGGACGACGATGGCGGGTGCCCCCGAGGCCTGTCGGAAGTCGGCGGCACGCTCCTGCACCTTCGTCGCGTCGGCCGAGGCCGGCAGGAACGACGTCTGGTCGTTCGTGGCGACCTCGGAGATCTTCCCGAAGACGGGACCGCCGACGCCGGCCACGACGAGCCAGACGAGGATGACGAGCGCGGGCAGGACGATGCGGAGGAACCGGGACACGTCGGTGAGCGTACACCGATCGTCAGCATGCTGACTATCTCCGCGCCGACGCCGCCGGGAGGACCCGCCCGTAGACTCCGATCATGCACGAACCCGCGGAGCAGTGGCCGCTCGGACGCCTGCTCTCCGCCGCGGCACGTGCCGTCGAGCGGGAGTGGGACGAGCGACTCCGGGCGATCGGGCTGACCCACGCCGCCCTCGTCGCGATCGACATCCTGCTGCGGACCGGCCCGACGGGCGCGGACACCATCGCCAGGACCGCTCGCGTGCAGCCCCAGACCATGTCGCGGACCCTCGAGCGGGCCGAACGGGACGGCCTGGTCGAGCGGACCGCCCACCCGGAGGACCGCCGGCGTCGCGTGGTGTCCGTCACCGACGAGGGTCGCCGCGCATGGGAGACCGCACAGCACATCGAGCGGGAGGTCCTCCCCGAGGACGCGGAGCTCCGCCGGCGGCTGACCGGCGTGCTGCACCTCTCGTGACACTGAAATACCACATGCTGTAGACTCTCCGGGTCGGCGCAGGGCCGACCCGACCCGAGGAGTCCCGATGTCCGAGCGTCGCGCCGCCCGAGCCGCGGCAGCAGCAACAGCAAGAACGGCCCGGAGGCGGCGCAGGCACCCCGCGCTCGTCGCGCTGGTCGCCACCACCGGCACCCTGGTCGGCATCGCCACCGTGCTCGCGGTCGTCGCAGCGGTCTTCGTCGGCAGTCTGACCCGGAGCTTCGACGACCACACCGAGGCGATCGCGGACCCCTTCCCCGCCGGCGACCGGCCCGCACCGTCCGGCGGCGCCGAGGACATCCTGCTCATCGGCTCCGACTCGCGGGCCGGACTGGCCGACGGCGACCAGACCGCCGGCGGGCGGTCGGACACGCTGATGCTCGCCCACGTGCCCGCCGACCGCCGCCACGTGTACCTCATGTCGATCATGCGCGACTCGTGGGTCGAGGTCCCCGGCCACGGCCGGGCCAAGATCAACGCCGCGTACTCCTGGGGCGGCATCCCGCTCACGGTGCAGACGGTCGAGCAGCTGCTCGACGTCCGGATCGACCACGTCGCCGAGGTCGACCTCGCCGGGTTCGCCGACATGACGGACGCACTGGGCGGCGTGACGGTGCAGTCACCGCGGGACTTCACGGCGCGGGGCCACCACTTCGTCAGCGGCGCGAACCGGCTCGACGGCGAACAGGCCCTGGCCTTCGTGCGGGAGCGGTACGCGTTCGCCGACGCCGACCACACACGCGTCCGGAACCAGCAGGCGTTCCTGCGCGGGGTGTTCGACCAGGCCCTGTCGCGCGGCACCCTGACGCACCCGGGGCGACTGCAGGAGTTCGTCACCGCGACGAGCGAGCACCTGGCGGTGGACCCCGGGCTCGACGCGGCGACGATCGTCCGTCTCGGGTGGTCCCTGCGCGGGGTCCGACCGGACGACCTGGTCACGTTCACGATGCCGACCGCGGGCAGCGGGACGACCCCCGACGGCCAGTCGTTCGTCCGGTTGGACGACCACGACCGCGCCGCGATCTCGAGCGCCCTGCGGTCCGACGACCTGCAGCGGTGGCTCGAGGATCGCCCGAGCTGACGGTCGCGCCGGCGAATCCCGGACAGCACGAGACCCCCGCGGCAGGTGCCACGGGGGTCTCGTGTCGGATCGGGAGGTCGATCAGGCGGGGAGCTGGAGCTCCTGGCCGGCGTAGATCAGGTTCGCGTCGTCGATCGTCGACGTGTTCGCGGCCCACAGCTTCATGTAGCCACCGTCGATGTTCAGCTTCGTCGCGATCTTGTCGAGCGTGTCGCCCGACTCGATCGTGTACGTCTTGCCGCTCGTCGCGACCGCGGCCGGCTTGCTCGACACGGCCGCCTTCGGAGCGGCCTGCGTGGTCGCCTTCGGTGCGGCCGGCGTGGTCGCCTTCGGTGCAGCCTGCTGCGGCGCGGCCTGCTGCGGTGCAGCCTGCTGCGGCGCGGCGGGGGCCGGAGCGGCGGCCTGCGGAGCGGCACCCGTGGTCCCGCTCAGGCCGAGCTTCGCGGAGCAGGCCGGCCATGCACCCCAGCCCTGGGACGCGAGGACGCGCTCGGCGACGGCGATCTGGGCCTCGCGGCTCGCGGAGGCCGGGTTGCCGGCGCCGCCGTTCGCCTGCCAGGTGCCGAGGTTGAACTGCAGGCCACCGTAGTAGCCGTTGCCGGTGTTGATGGCCCAGTTGCCACCGGACTCGCACTGTGCGAGGGCGTCCCAGGTCGAACCGGATGCGGCGTTCGCGGGCGCTGCCGCCAGGCCGACACCGGTCGCGGCGATGCCGGCGAAGGCCAGGCCACCGACGATGGTGCGGGTACGGGAAAGCTTCTTCATGGTTGATCGCTCCACCGGGACCACGGACCTGGCGCCCGCCTGAGCGGACCCGGTCGCCACTGCCCGTCCCGACCGATCGCGGTCATGTCGTGGGGTGCGCCGCCGGGGGCAGTGGTCTCGTGCCGGTGGCGCTGGTCGGCAACCATAGGAAATTCGTGACTGTTATCAAACCGAGACAATGAGTTCTACCCGTGAGTGCTATGTCCCCCACCGGTCTTCCTGAGTGCCCCGATCACCATGGGCATGCAGATCGGACTGTACCCGGGTACGTGACCTTGGCAGTTTCCTGGCAATGCTGCGGACGGGAGGCCCGTGGCGGCCTGGCAGCGAGCCTCCCGACCGCTGGCTGGTCGCGTCCTGGTCAGCGCCTGGACAGCAGCGTCACGGCCTCGAGGTGGCCGGTCTGCGGGAACATGTCGAGCACGCGCGCCCGTCGCAGGCGGAGCGACGGCATGCGCGCGAGGTCCTTCGCGAGGGTGACCGGGTTGCAGCTCGAGTAGACGACGTGCTCGACCTCGGACTCCTCGAGCCAGGTCGCGAGCGTCTCGCCGATGCCCCGGCGCGGCGGGTTCACCACCACCAGCTCGGGCAGCGCGTCCGGTCGGGCCCGGAGGGCGTGCTCCGTCGCGTCGTCGGCGGCGAAGCGGACGTCGGTCAGCCCCGCCTCGCGCGCGGACTGCTTCGCGGAGCGGATCGCCTCCCGGCTCGTCTCGATCCCCGTGACGGCACGACCCGGGCGCGCTGCGTGCAGGGCGAACCCGCCGACACCGCAGTACAGGTCCCACATCGAGGCCGGCCCGACCTCGTCGATCCACGCCGACGCCTGGTCGTACAGCTGGCTCGCGACGCTCGTGTTCGTCTGGAAGAAGCTCTGCGGTCGCAGGTGCATCGTGATCGAGCCGAACCGCATCGGCAGCGTCTCCTGCTCGGTCAGTACGACCTCGCGCTCCCCCTCGGTGACGGCCTTGTGCTCCGGGAGCAGGTTCGCGGTGACCACGACCGCCTCGGGCAGGACCCGCCGCAGGTCGTCGAGGCGCTCACGCAGTCGTGGCAGCTGCCCTTCGGAGCGCAGCACGAAGCGCACCATGAGCTCGCCGTCCGGGGACTCGGTCACGAGCACGAACTTGAGCTCGCCCCGACGTGCGGCCACGTCGTACGGGATCAGCCCCGTGTCGGCGACGAAGTCCGCCAGGACCGGGAGCGCCCGTCGGATGCCCGGCGTGCAGATGCCGCAGTGCCGCAGGTCCACGCCGCGCTGCCGGTGGTCCAGGATCCCCACCGTGGGGCGCTGGACCGTGCCGCCGACGACCATCTTCGCCTTGTTGCGGTACCCGGACTCCGGGCTCGTGATCGCGGGCAACCACTCGACCGCCCCCGGGCCCCCTGCGGCCTCGACGGCGTCCCGCAGGAGTTCCCGCGTGCGGATCTCCTTGTCGAGCACCTGGTCGCCGTAGGGCTGTCCCATGAGTGTGCACGAGCGGCACACCCCCCGGTCGAAGTAGTCGCACTGCATGGCCGGGTCAGGATACGGCAGCGGCGTCCCGCGTCGTCGTCGCGATGCGGTACAGCGAGGTCGTCGCGGTCACGAAGAGCGTCGTGCCGTCGTCGCCTCCGAAGCACAGGTTCGACACGACCTCGGGCACGGCGACGTCGCCGATGCGGGCGCCGTCGGGTGCGAAGACCGTCACGCCCCGGTGGGTCGAGGACCACACGTTGCCGTGGACGTCGACCCGGATGCCGTCCGGCACGCCCTCACCCTCGCCGAGCCGGGCGAACACCCGGCCGTTCTTCACGCGGTGGCCGTCGACGTCGTAGGCACGGATGACCGGCTCGTGGGCGGACGAGCTGGCGACGTGGAGCACGCGCTCGTCGGGCGAGAACGCGAGACCGTTCGGTTCGTCGACGTCGAGCACCACGGGGCGCAGGTCCTCGCCGTCCGGTCCGCACCGGAACACCCAGTGGTCGCCGTACTCCCGCTCGCCCGGGTGTCCCTCACGCGGCTGGGTGATGCCGTAGGCCGGGTCGGTGAACCAGATCGAGCCGTCCCGCGTGACGACGACGTCGTTCGGCGAGTTCAACCGACCGTCCGCCCAGCCGTCGACGACCGCGGTGACGACGCCGCCCCGGTCGCGCTCGACGCGTCGCCGCCCGTGCGAGCACTGCACGACGGAGCCGTCGCGGTCCAGCGTGCGGCCGTTCGTGAACTCGACGTCCGACGCGTACACGGTCGTACCGCCGGTCTCCTGGTGCCACTCGAGGATCCGGTCGCCCGGGATGTCCGACCAGCGGACCGTCCGGTCGGACGGGATCCAGCACGGTCCCTCGGCCCAGGTGCTGCCGGTCGCGAGGCGCTCGACGGCGTCGGGGTCGGGGACGAGTTCGGTGAGGCTCGACACGGGTCCTCCTTCGGACGGTGCCCTCCACGCTACGGCGTCAGGCGGTCGCAGCGGCCTCGGCGCGGCGCCGCACGGCCTTCTCGACCGCGGAGATCGCGAGGCCGAGCAGGATCGACGCGACCACCGCGAGGGTTGTCACGAGGAACGGCTGCTCCCGGCTCCAGTGCCCGGTGGCCGCCGCGATCCCCACGCAGTAGGCCGCCCACACCACGTCGGCGACGAGGCAGCTGACCAGGAAGCGCCGGAGGTCGAGCCCGCTGTCCGCACCGACCAGGTTCGTCGTGAGGCGCCCCATCGGGATGAAGCGGCCGAGGACGGCGATGCGTCCGGGGGCCTTCCGGTACCTGGCGTCGATCGACTCCCGCGCCTTCCTGACCTTCGGCCGGCTGAACCACGACCGCGAGCCGAGGTCGACCGTCCGCGCCAGGTGCCAGAGCGCGACGTCGCCGAGCACCATCCCGATCGTCGCCGCGACCACCAGGACGAGCACGGGCAGGAACCCACCGTCACCACCGACGAGCAGCGTGCCGATCGCGACGACGAGCGCCTGGCTCGGCAGGAACACCGCAACGCTGCCGGCGGCCAGCACGAGCCCGACCACGAGGAAGGCCCAGGGCGTCCCGACGAGCTGGAGCACCATCTCCTGCGCTGCGTCCACCGTTCACCTCCGTCGACGCCGGGTGCGCCGACCACGATCATCCCAGGTCCGGGCCCGGCCGGTGCTCGGTGCGCCGCACGATCTCGCGCATCACGTCGGCGGCCTCGTCCGACCGACCCCCGACGACCGCCTGCACGAGCGCGACGTGCAGCCCGACGTCGTGGCGGTCCGGCCGGATGCTCCCGCGCTCACGGAGCGCCTCCCCCACGACGCGGTGCAGCCGTCGGTACAGCGCGTTGCCGGACAGCTCCAGCACGAGGGAGTGCAGCCGGACGTCCGCGATCGTGAAGTCGACCCGGCGGTCCTCGGCCGCGGCGGACGCGAGCTCGTCCGCGGTGGCGAGGAGCGCCTCCCGTCCGGCCGCGCAGTCCTCGAGCGGTGCTCGTCGGGCCGCCGCGGCAGCCGCTGCCGGTTCCACGGCGACCCGCAGCTCGCGGAGCTCGACGGAGACCTGCGCCGCGTCGGGCCCCCGGAGCCGCCAGCGGACGACCAGCGGATCGAGGACGTCCCAGTCCGTGGGGTGGGCGACGACCACGCCGACGCGGGGGCGCGCACTGAGCATGCCGAGCGCGACGAGGACGCGGACCGCCTCACGGACGATGCTGCGGCTCGCGCCCGACCAGGCCACCAGGTCGTCGGTGCTCCGACGGCTCCCCGGCGCGAAGGTGCCGGTGACGACGGCGGTCCCGATCCCGTCGAGCACCCGGTCGAAGGCGCTCGTCACCGCTGCGCGACGGGTGACAGGACGAGCTCGTCGATGCGGACGTGGGCCGGCGCCCCGAGCACGAAGGCCACCGTGCGGCCGACGTCGTCGGGCTGCAGCATCCGAGCGCGCGCCGCCGCGTCGGGGACCTCGGGACGCTGGTCCAGGAAGTCCGTCGCGACGTCGCCCGGGCACAGGTGGGTGGCCCGCACGCCGTGCTCGGCCTCCTGCTGGTTGAGCGTCCGGACGATCGAGCCGAGGGCGGTCTTGCTCGCCGAGTACGCGACACCGGCACCGGGTTGGAAGGACCAGCCCGCGTAGGACGACACCACCACGACGACACCGCCCGCGTCCCGGAGCGCCGGCAGAGCAGCGTCGACCACCGTCACCACGGCGGTCGTGTTCGTGTCGATGACGGCGCGGACGTCGGCGAGCGACTGGTCGTCCCACCGTCGCGCCGGCGAGTTCAGCCCGGCTGCCAGCACCAGGCCGTCGATCCGGCCGTGCCGTCCGAGCACGGCGTCGCGTGCTGCGGGCACCGCGTCGCCGTCCGTCACGTCGAGCGGCACGACGTCCGCCGTCCCGCCGACCGCGCGGACCTCGTCCGCGACCTGCTCGAGTCGGTCCCGGCGACGCCCACTGAGCACCACCGTCCACCCGTCACGGGCTGCGGCCACCGCGCTCGCCGCCCCCATCCCGCTGCCGCCACCCGTGATCCAGAGCACCTTCGCCGTCATGCTCGAATAGTATGACGATTCAAGGCACGGGCGCCCACCGTTGCCGGGACAGACCGACGACGGGAGCGACGATGCACCTCGACCTGACCGACCGCGTGGTGGTCGTCACCGGAGCCGGCCGGGGGATCGGCCGGACACTCGCGGCGCGGTTCGCCACCGAGGGGTGCCGCGTCGTCGCGTTCGACCTCGCCTTCGACGACGCCGGTGACGACGGCGTCGACCGTGTCGTCTGCGACGTCGCCGACCCGGCCTCCGTGCGTGCGGCCGTCGACGAGGTCGTCCGCCGGCACGGCACCGTCGACGTGCTCGTCAACAACGCGGGCATCAACGTCACCGGGACCGTCGCCGAGCTCGGCTGGGACGAGTGGCGACGGTGCATGGACGTGAACCTCGGGGGCACCTTCCTGGTCAGCCAGGCGGTCGCGCCGGTGATGCAGGCGGCCGGGCGCGGGCGGATCGTCAACGCCGCGTCGTTCGCGGCGATCGTGCCGAGCGTCGGCAGCGCGGCCTACGCGGCGTCGAAGGCCGCGGTGGTCTCGTTCACCCGCGTGCTGGCGTCGGAGCTCGGCCCGTGGGGCATCACCGTGAACGCCTACGCGCCCGGCATGGTGCCGACCGCGATGAACGGGTTCGCCGAGATGCCGCAGGCCGAGCAGGACCGGCTGCTCGACACCCTGTCGCTCCGGCGGTGGGAGACGCCCGACGACGTCGCCGACCTCCTGGTCTTCCTGGCGAGCGACGCGTCCGCCTACGTCACGGGCACACTGCTGGACGTCTCCGGCGGCAAGCTCGCGACGCAGATCCCGGCACGGGCGCACGGTCGCTGAGGCCGGACGCGGAGCAGAGTGGAGGGAACGCTCGCTCCGGCTGTCCGGTCGCTCAGGAAGTTGCCATCCGCCTCTCCGTAGGCTGTGAGGGCCCAGTGAGCCGGACTGCAGCCCGACCCCGAGGAGGTGCCCGATGGTCTCCGTCCTCGTCGCGTTCGCGATCGTCGCCCTGATCGTCCCCGCCCTGATCACGCTGATGGGGCGCCGCGTGTTCTACGTCGCCGCCCTCGCCCCCGCCGCCGCCGCGGTGCTGACGATCGCCCAGAGCGACGCCGCACTCCACGGCGGGGTCACGAGCCGGTGGCAGTGGATCCCGGAGCTCGACCTGGCGCTGTCGTTGCGGATGGACGCCCTGTCGTGGGTCCTCGCCCTGGTGGTCTCCGTCGTCGGTGCGCTCGTGCTCGTCTACTGCGCGTCGTACTTCGAGCGGGACGAGCCCGGACTGGGCCGGTTCGCGTCCGTCCTGACCGCCTTCGCCGGGTCGATGTACGGCCTCGTCGTCGCCGACGACGTGATCGTGCTCTTCGTGCTCTGGGAGGCCACGACGGTCTTCTCGTACCTGCTCATCGGGCAGGACGCCGACAAGCGCGCGAGCCGTGCCGCCGCGATGCAGGCCCTCGTCGTCACGACCGCCGGCGGGCTGGCGATGCTCGCCGGACTCGTCGCCCTGTCCGTGACCGCGGGGACCACGAGCCTGTCGGGCATCATCGCGCAGGCACCGGAGCTCGTCGAGCGTCCGGGGCCGCTCGTGCCGGTCGCGGTGGTCCTCGTGCTCCTGGGCGCCCTGACGAAGTCGGCGATCGTCCCCTTCCACTTCTGGCTCCCGGCAGCGATGGCGGCGCCGACCCCGGTCAGCGCGTACCTGCACGCCGCGGCGATGGTGAAGGCCGGCATCTACCTGGTCGCCCGCCTGGCCCCGGCGTTCGCGCTGCTGACCGGCTGGCGCGAGACGATCACCGTGCTCGGTGTGCTCGGCATGCTCATCGGCGGCTACCGCGCGCTGCGCCAGACCGACGTGAAGCTGCTGCTCGCCTACGGGACGGTCGCGCAGCTCGGCTTCCTCGTGCTCGCCGCCGGGTGGGGCGCTCCGGCCGTCGCCCTGGGCGGGATCGCACTGCTCGTCGCGCACGCCACGTTCAAGTCGACGCTGTTCCTGGTCGTCGGAGCCGTCGACCACGCGACCGGCACCCGCGACCTCCGGAAGCTCAGCGGTCTCGGGCGGAAGCTGCCGTGGCTCGTCGTGGTCAGCGTCCTCGCGCTCGCGTCGATGGCGGGCATCCCGCCGACGATCGGCTTCGTCGCGAAGGAGGCCGTCCTGACCGGCTTCGTCGAGGAGCTCCACGGACCGCAGGCGGCCTGGGCGTGGATCGCACTCGTCGGGGTGACCCTCGGCTCGCTCCTCACCGTCGCGTACTCGCTCCGCTTCCTCTGGGGCACGTTCGCCCGGAAGTCCGGCGTGGCCGACACCGAGCCGCACGGCCTGCACGGACTCGGTGTCGTGCCGTCCGTCCTCGCCGTCGCCGGACTCGCGCTCGGCCTGCTCACGCCCGTCGTCGCGCACGGCGTCGAACCCGCTGCCACCGCCGCGGCCCTGCCCGAGGGCGAGGTCCCGCACCTGGCGCTCTGGCACGGCCTGGAGCCCGCGCTCGGCCTCTCCGCGATCACGCTCGTCGGCGGCGTCCTCCTGTTCCTGGCACGACGCCGGGTCGAGGCCCTGCAGCACCGACTCTCCCGGTCCCCGAGCGCGGCCGACACCTACCGGAAGACCATGCGTGGGCTCGACCGCCTGGCGACCGGGCTCACGGCCGGCGTCCAGCGCGGTTCGCTCCCCTACTACCTGACCGTGATCCTGTCGGTGTTCGTCGCCGGCGCCCTGGCGAACCTGGTGCTCGGCGGCCCGTGGGCGTTCCGCGTGCGCTTCGCCGACTCGTGGGGCCAGGTACCGGTCGTCGCCGTGATGGCCGTCGCCGCGATCGCGGTGCTGACCGCGAAGACCCGGTTCGCCGCCGCCGTGCTCGTCGGCGTCACCGGCTACGGGATGTCCGTGCTCTTCGTCCTGCACGGTGCGGTCGACCTCGCGCTCACCCAGCTCGTGGTCGAGACCGTCACGCTCATCGCGTTCGTGCTGGTGCTCCGCCGGCTCCCCCCGCGGATCGCCACGGCCAACCCGTCGCGCTTCCGGATCGTGCGGGCCCTGTTCGCCGGCCTCGCGGGGGCCACCCTGGCCGTCGTCGTGGTCGTCGCGGCCTCGGCACGGAACAGCACCCCGATCTGGCCGGACATCCCGGCGCTCACGAAGTCCTTCGGTCACGGCCTGAACGTCGTGAACGTCGCCCTCGTCGACCTGCGCGGCTGGGACACGCTCGGTGAACTGACCGTCGTCGTCGCCGCGGCCACGGGTGTCGCGAGCCTGATCTTCCTCGATTCGCGCGAGGACACCCTGCCGCGGCTGCGCGACCTGCCGGCGACCGTGACCAGCGACAAGCACCGCCCGGACGGCGAGCCCCGCGCCTGGCTGCCGACGAGCGCGGCGATCCCGACCGGTCGCTCGGCCCTGCTCGACGTGGTCGTCCGCCTGCTCTTCCACGGCCTCGTCGTGCTCTCGCTCTACCTGCTCTTCGCCGGGCACAACACGGCCGGCGGCGGCTTCGCCGGCGGACTCGTCGCCGGCATCGCGCTGGCCGGTCGGTACCTGGCGGGCGGTCCCGCGGAGCTCGGCGCCGCCGCGCCCGTCCGCGCCGGTCGCCTGCTCGGCCTCGGCGTCGCCACCGCGGCCACGACCGCGATCGTCCCGCTGTTCTTCGGGAAGGAGGCCCTGTACTCCGCGTTCTTCGAGGCGACCGTCCCCGTGCTCGGGCACGTCGAGTTCGTCACCGCGACGTTCTTCGACATCGGGGTCTACCTGGTGGTCGTCGGGCTCGTCCTCGACGTGCTCCGGAGCCTCGGTGCCGAGGTCGACCGGCAACGGCTCGAGGACTCCCGGGCGCGCATCACCGACACCACGGAGGGCGACGTCGACGACAACGCCGCCGCCGCGACCCCGGAGGGGAGTGCCGTATGACCATCACCCTGGTCCTCGTCATCGCGATGGCGGTGTTGTTCTCGTGCGGCGTGTACCTGCTGCTCGAGCGGTCGCTGACCCGGATGCTGCTCGGGTTCCTGCTGCTCGGCAACTCCCTGAACCTGCTGTTGCTCATCATGTCCGGCGCGGCGGGCAAGCCCCCGATCGGCGGCTCGTCCGAGGGCATCACCGACCCGCTCCCCCAGGCGTTCGCCCTGACCGCGATCGTCATCACCTTCGCGGTGAGCGCGTTCCTGCTCGCCCTCATCCACCGCTCGTGGAAGCTGTCCCGCGCCGACGAGGTCGAGGTCGACGAGGCCGACGTCGCGATCGGCAAGGACCGCGACGACGATCCCGCGGACGACGACCCCGAGATCGACACCGACCCCGAAGCGGTCCAGAACGAGGAGGCCTCGCGATGACCTGGCTCGTCCCCCTGCTCGTCCTCGTCCCGCTGCTCGGCGCCGCCATCGCGCTCGGCCTCCTGCGGCACCAGAAGCTCCAGCGGGCCATCACGGTCGCGGTGCTCGCGGTGGCCGTGGTCGTTGCCGCCACGCTCATGGTGCTCGTCGACCAGCACGGCACCATCGTCGTGCAGGTCGGCGGGTGGCAGGCACCGTACGGCATCTCGCTCGTCGTGGACCGGCTGAGCGCCCTGCTCCTCACGGTGAGCGCGAGCGTGCTCCTGCTCGTGCTGCTCTTCTCGATCGGCCAGGGACTCGCGGCCGACGACGAGGACGCCCCCGTCACGATCTACTACCCGACCTACCTGGTGCTGGCGGCCGGTGTGCTCGACGCGTTCCTGGCGGGCGACCTGTTCAACCTCTACGTCGCGTTCGAGATGCTCCTGGTGGCGAGCTACGTGCTCATCACCCTGGGCGGCAGCGAGCAGCGTGTCCGCGCCGGCACGACGTACATCATCACGAGCCTCATCGCCTCGGCGCTGTTCCTCGCGTCCATCGGCCTGGTCTACGGCGCGACCGGCACCGTGAACATCGCGCAGATCTCGGAGCGCGTCGCCGGGCTCCCCGAGCACGTGCAGCTCCTGCTCCACACGATGCTGCTCATCGCCTTCGGCATCAAGGCCGCGGTGTTCCCGCTCGCCTTCTGGCTGCCGGACTCGTACCCGACCGCACCGGCCCCGGTCACCGCGGTGTTCGCCGGACTCCTCACGAAGGTCGGCATCTACGCGATCATCCGGCTCGAGACGATCATCTTCCCGAGACCACAGCTCAACACGGTGCTGCTCGTGGTCGCGGTGCTCACGATGATCGTCGGCGTGCTGGGGGCCGTGTCGCAGACCGACGTGAAACGACTGCTGTCCTTCACGCTCATCAGCCACATCGGCTTCATGGTGATGGGCGTCGGGCTCGGTTCCGTCGTCGGCACCGCCGCGGCCGTGTTCTACACGGTGCACCACATCGTCGTGCAGACCACGCTGTTCCTGGTGTCGGGGGTGATGGAACGCGTGGGCGGCACGACCTCGACCCGGTCGCTCGGCGGGCTGCTCAAGGCCGCACCGCTCCTCGCCGCGCTCTACCTGGTCCCGGCGTTCAACCTCGGGGGCATCCCGCCGTTCTCCGGGTTCATCGGCAAGCTCGGCCTGTTCCGCGCCGCGGCCGAGGACGGCTCCCCGATGGCCTGGGTGACGGTCGGCGCCGGCGTGGTGACGAGCCTCCTCACCCTGTACGCGCTGATGCGCGTCTGGGACGCCGCCTTCTGGCGGCCCAAGCCGGCCGCCGAGGCGGCGGCACCGCACGCCAGCACGGCCGAGCCGCACGCGCACCTGCGGTCGCCGGAACCGGCGCCGCTGACCGTCTCCGAGGAGACGGGCGAGGCGTACCACCCGGGAGGCTCGACCACCGTCACCGACGCGGCGCACGCGAGCAGTGCCTCCGGTCCGACCACCGGCCAGACCCCCGCGGTCGAGCCGTCGGTGCACACGCCGCTGCCCCGGATGCTCGTCGCCGTCACGACGGTGGCGGTCCTCGGGTCGGTCGCGCTCACCGTCGTCGCCGGTCCGCTCTACGGTTACGCGACCCGCGCAGCGGAGTCACTCGAGTCGCCGGACCGCTACGTGCAGGCCGTCCTGGGCAGCACGGACGGAGGCGCTGATGAGTGACACCCGCCGCATCTCGAACGCCCGACGGATCGCCCTCGCCTGGCGCTACGACGTGCCGCTCGTCGCCGGACTGACCGTGCTCTGGGCGCTGCTGTGGGGATCCTGGAGCGTCCTGACGCTGCTGTGCGGCGTGGTCGTCGCGCTCCTCGTCACGCAGCTGCTCCCGCTGCCGCCCGTCCCCCTGTCGAAGCGGTTCTCGCTGCCGCGCGCACTGTGGTTCCTGGTGGTGTGGGCCGGGCACGTCGTCGTCGCCTCGTTCCGGGTGGCCTGGGCGGCCGTCCGACCGCGCGGCGTCCGGCAGAGCTCGATCGTGCTCGTGCAGCTGCACACCACGTCGGAGATGACCTTCACGCTCGCCACCCTGGCGATCTCCCTCGTGCCCGGGTCGTACGTCGCCGACGTCGACCTCCCCCGCCGTCGCCTGCTCATCCACGTGCTCGACACCGAGCGCCGTGAGCAGGTCGACCAGGAGCGGCGGACCGTCGCACGCATCGAGGAGCTCGTCATCCGCGCCATCGGGTCGAAGCAGGACGTCTCCGAACTCGCCGAGCCGCTGCCGGAGGTGACCCGGTGAGCGCCGCGGTCGTCGTCATGGCCGTCGGGATCGCGCTCGTGCTCGTCCTGCTCGGCGCCACGCTCGCGCTGGCCGTCGGGCGGATCGTCCGCGGACCGACGATCCTCGACCGGATGATCGGCTCCGACATGGTGCTCACCACCGCGCTCGTGGTGATCGCCGCGGCGATGGTGGTCCGGCGCGACCTGACCGGCGTCCCGGTGCTGGTCGTCATCGCGGCGACGAGCGTCTTCGCGACCATCGCCGTCGCACGGATCGTCACGCCCTCGTCGGACCCGTCCGATGAGGGGATCGACGTGACCACGCCGGAGCACGCCGCCGAGGAGGAGTCGAAGTGATCGAGATCCTGCAGTCCTTCGTCGACGGGGCCGGCGTCCGTGCGTGGATCGCCCTCGTGCTGATGCTCCTCGCCGCGGGGCTGTCGTTCGGCGCCGCCGTGGGCATCGTCCGGTTCCGGGACCCCCTCGTCCGGCTGCACGCGATGGCGAAGCCGCAGGTGCTCGGGTTGGCGCTCGCCCTGGCCGCGATCGTCGTGGCGGTGTGGACCTGGACGGCGTTCTGGGTCGTGCTGCCGGTGCTCGTGTTCCAGCTCTTCCTGGTGCCGGTGTCGACCCACATGATCGCGCGTGCCGGGCTGCGGTCGAACGACTACCGGCACGAGGACCTGCTGGTCGACGACACCGAGGACTGAGTCACCCGGCGGCGCGGACGGCAGCCTCGTCGTCGTCCGAGAGGCCGGCGCCGTGCGGGTGGACCGGCTGGAGCTGCTCCCACGCGAGCACGTCCGCCAGCGTCTCGGCGAGCGGCCTCCGGGTCAGCCCGGCCGCACGCGCGCGGTCTGCCGGTCGGTCGTTCATGCCCTGGTGGTCGTCGTCGGGGATCCACAGCGGCAGGGACCGCGCCCCTGCCCAGGGCGCCACCCCGCGCGCGAGGAGCACCTCGTCCGCGAGCGCCACGACCGGCACGTCCACGGCCGCTGCGGCCCGTGCTTCCTCGAGGTGCTGCCCCAGCGTGACGACCTCGCCGGGGACGTCGTGGACACCCGCTCGTCCGCCCTCGGCCGCTCCGACGAGCCAGCCCGCCAGGTCGCGGACGTCGACCACCGAGGTGGGCCGATCGGTGCGCGCCGGGACCACCACCGGACGGCCGGTCACGGCTGCACGGGCGAACCGCCACGGCCAGTAGCCGGAACGTCCGGTGTGGTCGCCCGGTCCGCCGACGAGCCCGGCCCGCGCGATCGAGGCGCGCTCGGGGCCGAAGGCGTCGAGGACCGCACGTTCGCACGCCACCTTCGCAGCGCCGTAGTCGGCGGGGTCGTCCGACGGCTCGAGCACGGCGGCGTGCTCGTCGGCACCGCGCTCGGCCTGCGAGGCGTAGACGCTCACGGTCGACACGAAGACGTACCGGTCGGCGACGGGCTCGAGGTCGCGGGCTGCGCGACGGACGTGCTCCGGGGTGCGGGAGACGTCGACGACCGCGTCCCATCGCTCGCTGGCGACCCCGGTCAGGGCGTCGTCGCGGTCCCGGTCGGCCCGCACGAGTCGGGCGCCGGTGGGGACGTCCGAGCCGCGCGCGACGCACGTGACGTCGTGGCCGGTGTCGAGAGCGTGCTGCACGACGGTCCGGCCGAGCCAGGCGGTGCCGCCGAGGACGAGGATGCGCATGCAGTCCAGCCTGCACCGAGCGGCGACCGACGGCGCGCGGCGACCGGCTCAGGCGGTCGCGGCCGCCGGAGCGCCCTCGCGGCGGGCGAGCAGGAGGTCCGCCACGGCGGCGACGACGACCAGCGCGGCGGCGTACGCGGGGAACGCCATCGCGGCACCGGTGCCCGCACGCTCGGCGACCTCGCCGACCACGGCCGACGCGACCGACTGTCCGACGATGACCGCCGAGCCGAGGATCGTCATCGTGGTCGCCGAACGGCCGACGGGCGACCGGTCCGATCCCAGGCTGTACTGCGCGACGAGCGTCGGGCCGATGCCGATACCCATGATCCCGAGCACGAGGACGACCGCCACGACGGAGTCCGCTCGGCTGAAGGCGATCGCGCCGCCCAGCAGCACGACCCCGAACACGAGCCAGCGCCAGGTCACACCGAACCGCTGTGGGAACGCCGCCGATCCGAGTGCGAGTGCGGCGGATCCGATCCCCATCACGCCGTACAGCAGGCCGGCCTGGGACGCCTCGCCGTGCTGTTCCGTGAAGGCCGTCAGCGAGGTCAGCGTCGACCCGAAGAAGAGTCCGATACCGAGGATCCCGACGACGACCACGAGGAGTCGCGGACGGAGCAGCTGCCGGGCCGGGGCGCGCGTCTCCTGTGCCGGCCCACCGACGACGAGGGCGCCGGTCGGGTGCAGCGCGAAGGCGGTGACGAAGACGAAGGTCAGTGCCGACGCACCGGCGACGGCCACCCACGGCGCGATCGTGCTCGCGAGCAGGCCGACCAGGAACGGACCGACGATGAAGACGGTCTCGTCCGCGGCCGACTCGTACGCCATCGTGCCGCTGAAGACCTTGTCGCGGCGTGCCGGGGACATGCGCTTGCGGATGATCGCCACGAGTCGCGTGCGGGACATCGGGGCGACCTGCGGTGCGGTCGCCCCGATCAGGAACGACATCGCCAGGACCGCGAGGTCGGGCGCGGTGCTCGCGACCACGATCGGCAGGACGCCGAGCAGGACGGCGTTCGCGAGTCCGACGGGGACGAGGACGGCCCGCTGGCCGAAGCGGTCGGCTGCGGCACCGACGAGCGGCCCGAAGATCGCCGAGCCGATCCCGACGAAGGCGGAGTTGATGCCGCCGAGAGCGACGGAGTCACGGGACGCGACGACGAGGGTGAGGACACCGACGACCATCATCGCGAAGGGCAGACGGGCGATGAACGCGATCGGGAAGTACCACCGACCGGCGAGGGAGACGAGGGACGCGTCGGAGCGTCGAGGTTGGAGCATGAGGGGGTGTGCCTTCTGGGGCCCGGCCTGATCCGGCGGCGGGCCCATCGGGTGCCGCCGCTGTCCGTCGGTGGGGCCGACGGCCGGTAGATACACACTGCTTGCTGTTGTGTCCCTCCAGGGTACCAAGCCCGTCCGGACGGCACGCGGGGTCGGGACCTGCCACGGGTCGGCCGGGAGGCGCGTGGCGGGGCCGCCACGCGCCTCCCGGCCGTCGTCAGCCGCGTCGCAGGCCGTCGTCGATGCGTGCCAGCAGGTCAGCCGCGGCGCCGAGGCCGCTGTCGTCGCCACCGAGGGCGGCGCGGAGCCGGCCCGCCCAGTGCGCGTGCAACCGCGCGATGCTGTCGTGGGCGAGGGCGGTGGGGTGCAGCTGCACGGTCCGGGCGTCGCCCGGGTCGGTGCGGCGCTCGACCATGCCCTTCGCGACGAGCGAGCGGAGCGCGACGCTGCAGTTGCTGCGCTGCAGCGCCGTGGCGTCGGCCACGGCACTCGGGGACGCACCCGGGTTCCGGTGCACCCAGCGCATCACGAGCGCCTCGGTGCCGGTCAGCGGGACGATGTCGAGCGCGTGCGGGCCGTGCGGGTCGACCTCGCGACCGATGCGCAGGACGACGTCGGCGAACTCGGCGAGGGCGTCGTCGGAGACCGCTGGTGCCATGTCGTCACTGTACCGTCCAGCGACGATGAGTTATGGTTTCATAACCATGACGACGGACACCGGATCCATCCGCGCCACCACGGCGACGCCCTCCACCCGCCCCACGGGCATCACGACTCCCCTGCTGCTCGTGCTCGGCCTGCTCAGCGCGGTCGCGCCCTTCGCGACCGACCTCTACCTGCCGGCGTTCCCGCGGATGACCACGGAGCTGTCCGCCTCGGCGACGACCGTGCAGCTCACCCTGACGGCGTTCCTGGTCGGTGTGACCGCGGGGCAGCTCGTGTTCGGGCCGCTGTCGGACCGTTTCGGCCGCGTGCCCCCGCTCCTCGCCGGCGCCGCGCTCTGCGTCCTCGCGAGCGCCGCAGCGGTGCTCGCGCCGAACGTGGCGGTGCTCGTCGTCGCCCGGCTGCTGCAGGGCCTCGGCGGGGCGGCCGGCATGGTGATCGGCCGCGCCGTGATCTCCGACCTGGCGACCGGCAAGCCCGCCGCCCGCGCCTTCTCGCTCATGATGATCGTCGGCGGGGTCGCGCCCGTGGTGGCACCGCTCCTCGGCGGTCTGCTCACCGGACCGATCGGGTGGCGCGGACTGCTGACGATCGTGCTCGGCCTGTCGGTGCTGATGCTCGTCGCCGTGCTCGCCGTCGTTCGGGAGACGCACCTGCGCTCGCGGCGTGACGCGCACCGGGCCGAGCGCGTGGCGTCCGGTTCCCCGCTGCGGGCCCTGAGGTCGCGGACCTTCGTCGGGTACACGGCGGTCTTCGGCTTCGCGTTCGCGGTGATGATGGCGTACATCTCGGCGTCACCGTTCCTGTACCAGGGCATGCTCGGGCTCGACACCGTCGGTTACGGGCTCGCCTTCGGTCTGAACGCACTCGCGCTGATGGGCGTGAGCATCCTGTCGGCGAAGCTCACCGCGACCCGCTCGGTCGAGGGCGTCCTGACGCTCGGCATCGCCCTCGTGGTGGCGTCCACCGTGGCGTTCGCGCTGCTCGTCGTGACCGGGGCGCCCGTCCTCTGGCTCGCGGTGCCGCTCTTCACGGCGGTCGGGTCGCTCGGCCTCGTGCTCGGGAACGCGACGGCGCTGGCGCTCGGCGCGGTCCCCGGGGTCGCGGGCAGCGCCTCGGCCGTGCTCGGCGCCCTGCAGTTCGGGCTCGCGGCGCTCGTGTCGCCGCTCGTGAGCATCGGGGGCGAGGACACGGCGGCGCCGCTCGCGGTCGTCATGCTCGCGGCCGCCGTGGTCGCCGTCGTCGCGCTCGTGGCGGCGCGGCGCAGCCGGGCGTAGCAGCGCAGCGCAGCGCAGCCGGGCGTAGCGGCGTGGGGCCGCGGGGCCGTGCGCCGCTCAGTGGCGGCGCCCGAGCGGTACCGCGGCACCCTCACGCGGGCGGAGGAACGGGATGCGGGGCATCGCCCAGTCGACCCACACCACCCGGGCCGCCGGCGCGACCGCCAGCGCCCAGAGGATCGAGGCCGCCGCGTCCGTCGGGTAGTGCACGGCGTCGATCGAGACCGACAGGAACACGACCACGATCGCCACGACACCGGCGACCCGGGCGACCTGGTGCCACCGCGTCTCGCGGACGACCCACACGAGCGCGATCACGAACGCCGTGATGTAGACCGTGTGCCCGCTCGGGTACCCGGGGTCGGGCTGGACGGGGAACGGGTGCGGCAGCAGCGCCACGTCGGGCCGGGCGCGGTGGACGATCTCCTTGACGACGGCGGACGGCAGCCACGTGATCGCGATCGTCATGCCGAATCCGAGGGCCGGTCGGAGGTCCCGTGCCCGCCACCAGATGACACCAGCGACGACGAACGTGATCGCGATCGCCGGCACCGGGCTGATGACGTGGTAGACCGCCGTCGTGAACGCACCGAGCGCACCGGTGTGCAGCGTGTTGAACGCCTTCGCGAGCCCCGCGTCCACCGAATCGAGGAAGAACCCGATCACCGTCAGCACGACCACGGCCCCGATGCCGATCGTGATGGTCGCCAGCGGGTGGGGGTTCGGCTCGAGGATGCCGACGACGTCGGCCCTCCTGCGGCGGCGCTCGGGCTCGGTGCTCATCCGCCCATCGTCCCAGGGAGAGCCGCCCGTGCCCGGCACGCGCGGCACGCGCAGATCAGAGACCGCTCAGCCTGACGCTCGTGGCCCGGCGGAGGACGTCGCCGGCTCAGTCCTCGACGTCGAACACGACGACGCGGCTGCTGCCGGCGCCGATGTGGTCGGCGACCGGCCGGTGCTCCGGGTGCGGCAGGTACCCGGCGAGCGCCTCGCGGTCACGGAAGCGCACGGTGAGCATCCAGTCGAACCCGCCCTCGAGGCCCTCGGTGCTGATGCTCGGACCGGAGTGCACCGACTCCACCCCGTCGATGCGGGGCAGGTGGTCACGGCAGAGCGCATCCGCCTGCACGGCGTGCTCGCCGACCCCGTCCCGCGCTGCGTCCCACTGCACCAGCACCACGTGCGTCACACCAGCCATGTCCTGCTCCCGTCGTCCCGGCCCACATTGCCACCCGAGCACTGGGACACCACCCCGCCTGTGCCCGCACGCAACCAGGCGACCTACCGTCGGCCGGGTACGAGACGGCACGACGAGAGGAACACCATGGCAAGCGGAGTGGCAGCGGTCTGGGTACCGGTCAGTGACATGCAGCGCGCGGTCGCGTTCTACCGCGACGCGCTCGGCCTGACGGTGAAGAGCGAGGACGACGACTGGAGCGAGATCGACGCGGACGGGCTGCTCATCGGCCTGAACGGTCGGGAGTCGGCGAGCCCGTCGAGCGACGGCGGCGCGGTCGTCTCGTTCCAGCCGGACGGCAGCATCGAGGACGAGGTCGCCGATCTCAAGGCCAAGGGCGTCGACTTCGCGGGTGACGTCAGCGAGCACCCGTGGGGCAAGATCGTGCCCTTCAAGGACAGTGAGGGCAACGACCTGCAGCTGTACTCGCCGCCGCAGGGCTGAGGCGACGACCTGCAGACGGGAGGCGCGGTGCCAGCTGGCACCGCGCCTCCCGTCCGTTGCTGGTCCTGTCTAGAACGCGGGCGTCCCACCGGCGATCGTGACGGTCGAACCGGACTGGTAGCTCGACTCCGGGCTCACCAGGTGCACGTACGCGGCACCGAGCTCGGCGGGCTGGCCCGGGCGACCGAACGGCGACTGCTCACCGAAGTGCGCGACGGTCTCCGCGTCGTCCGAGCCGGGCTGCAGCGGCGTCCACACCGGACCCGGCGCGACCGAGTTCACGCGGATGCCCTTCGGGGCGAGCTGCTGCGCGACGGCCTCGGTGAAGGTCTTCACGGCGCTCTTCGAGATCGCGTAGTCGATCTTGTCCGGTGACGGCGTCGCGGCCTGGATCGAGCCGGTGGTGACGATCGTCGAGCCGGGCTCGAGGTGCGGGACCGCGGCCTGGGTCAGCCAGAACAGCGAGTAGATGTTCGTCTTGAACGTCGAGTCGAAGTGCTCGGTGGTCAGCGACAGGATGTCGTCGTTGCTGTCCATGCGACCGGCGACCATGACGAGGGTGTCGAGCCCGCCGAGTTCGTCGACCGCCTTCTGGACGAGGTCCTTGCAGTACTGCTCGTCGGAGATGTCCCCGGGGACGAGGACGGCCTTGCGCCCCTCGGACTCGAGGAGGTCGCGGACCTGCTCGGCGTCCTCCTGCTCGTCGGGCAGGTAGGAGAGGACGAGGTCGGCACCCTCACGGGACATCGCGATGGCGGCGGCACGGCCGATGCCGGAGTCGGCACCGGTCACGATGCCGCGGAAGCCGGTCAGCCGTTCCTTGCCGACGTAGCTCTGCTCGCCGTGGTCGGGCTCCGGGTCCATCTTCCACGCGGCACCCGGCAGGGACTGCTCCTGCTTCGGGAACGGCGGCTTCGGGTAGAGGGAGTTCGGGTCGCGCTTCTCGTACTGGCTCATGGGGCCATGGTGCTCGCGAGCTGCTCCGTGCCGGTCCAGCAGCACCGGGTGGGTTCGGTGGGCTCGGGACCCTCGAGGAAGGAACCTGGACGAGGAAGAGAAGACCCGGCCCCTGAGGAGCCGGGTGGTGTCCTGCTAATGTACCAGATACACAGTCCCGTCACCATCCATCAGGGCGTCGGAGGTGAGCGATCCGTTCCGGCAGGACCACCGCTGCGACGTCCGTCGCTGTCAAGCGACACCACCAGTGGCCCCCCGCACCTTCGGCCGGTTCGCCCCGGAGCTTGCCCGCCGTGAAGCCCGGCGTCGGGTTGACGGTGCCCACCGGCACCAGCGTCCGCGCGTGCGCGAGCGGGAAGGCGAGGTCGCTGTCGTTGGTGACGACGACCACGGCATCGACCCGATCGGTGAGGACGTCGATCAGCAAATGTGACGCCACGTTGACGTCGGAACCCTTCTCCTCGCGCCTCGCCACGGACACCATGAACGACGCGGACGGCACGTCCCGGTCCGACGTGTCCCGCACCTGCAGCGGCCAGTCTGCGCGGACCAGCCGAGGTCGCCCGCGGCGGTCCGCCACGGCGAGCGGCGCCGTTGCCACGCGGGTGACGTACTGTCCGAGGGTGAGCTCGTCCAGGGCCCCGGCCAGGCGGAGCGCGCGCAGGTACGTGTCCTGGTCCCGCTGGTCGTCCTCGTTCCCCGCTCCGCTGATGCGGGCGGTGCAGTAGACGACACGCTCGACCTCACCGGACCATGCCGCCCCGGGTCCGTCGACCAGACGCTGCGCCAGCGCTCGAGGGTCCAGCCACCGCCAACCCGGGGCAGCACCGCTCAGCGCCCGAGCTCCGTAGTAGAGGTTGAAGCCGTCGACGTACACACCCACGCGCATGTCGGGTGACGGTAGTGCGAAGGCGGACGTGCCCGATGGTCATCCCCAGCTGCACGGTCGAGGGCGGTCGTCCACACCGCTGCGCCCCTCCTGTGCCCCGCTGTCACCCGGGCACCCAGGTCGCACCCGGGCGACGGGCGTTGCCTGCTCGCGGTCACCCGATCAGCAACTGGAGGCAGCGAATGGCCAAGACCTGGTTCATCACCGGAGCATCGAAGGGCTTCGGCCGCGAGTGGGCGGAGGCCGCCTTGGAGCGCGGGGACTCCGTCGCGGGCACTGCCCGGGACACCGACGACGTGCAGGCACTCGTCGAGCAGTACCCGGACACCTTCCTGGCGATCCGGCTCGACGTCACCGACAAGGCCGCCGACACCGCTGCGGTGCAGCAGGCCGCGGAGCACTTCAGACGGCTCGACGTCGTCGTGAACAACGCGGGTTTCGGCCACTTCGGCATGGTCGAGGAGCTCACCGAGGACGAGGTCCGCGCGCAGCTCGAGACGAACTTCTTCGGTGCGCTCTGGGTCACGCAGGCGGCACTGCCGATCATGCGCGAGCAGGGCTCGGGCCACATCGTGCAGGTCTCGAGCATCGGCGGCATCAGCGCGTTCCCGACGGTCGGCGCGTACCACGCGTCGAAGTGGGCGCTCGAGGGCCTGTCCCAGTCCCTGTCGCAGGAGGTCTCGGGGTTCGGCGTCTCCGTCACCCTCGTCGAGCCGGGCGGCTTCTCGACCGACTGGTCCGGTCCGTCCTCGAAGCACAGCGAGGAGCTCGACGCCTACGCGGACGTCCGCGAGGCCGCCTCGAAGCGTCCGTCCGCATCGGACCCGGGCAAGCCCGAGGCGACCCGCTCGGCGATCCTCAAGGTCGTCGACGCCGAGCAGCCGCCGCTGCGCGTCTTCTTCGGCAAGGCGCCGCTCGGCATCGCCGAGCAGGACTACGAGTCGCGGCTCGCGACGTGGCGCGAGTGGCAGCCGGTCGCCGAGGAGGCACACGGCGCCTGAGCACCCACGCCGCCGACGTCACCACGTGTCGGACGGGAGGCTCCCCACCAGCTGGTGGGGAGCCTCCCGTCCGTCGGTGGGTCGGGTCGGTCAGACGCCCGCCGTCGACCGGATCCACGAGGACGACTGCGACAGCAGTGCGTAGTTCGACCCGGCCGTCGTGTCCGCACCGGGGTCGGCGCTGTCGCCGGTGGAGCACACCGCGACGACCTTGCCGTTGACCAGGAGCGGGCCGCCGGAGTCGCCGTGGTTCGACGCTCCGGTGACGCCGGTGACGTGCTGCGCCTTGCCGCTGTAGGCGTCGCGCGTCGCACCCGTGAGCGACACGGTCGCCTGGTACAGCGCGTCCGACTGCTGCGCGTTCGCGCGGAGGCCGTAGCCCTGGATGACGCCGGTCCCGCTCGACTTCGCCGCGGCGGTCAGGTCGAGGGGGGCGTAGGTCGACAGCGCGTAGGTGCTGCGCAGGTGCACGAGCGCGATGTCCCCGGCCGGCGCGGCGCTGACGCGGTCGATCGCGACGGCGGTGCCGCGGTTCGTGGTGGAGTTCGAGTGGTAGACGTTCATCGCGCCGATGCCGTCGATGCAGTGGCGGGCGGTGACGATCCACGAGGCGTTGATCTGCTCGCCGGTGCAGTTGCTGACGTACCCGGACGGGATGGTGCCGCCGGACGCCTCGAGCTGGACGGCCCAGGTGGTGGTGGGTGCCTTCTCACCGCCGACGACCTCGGTGCCCGCGGGCAGCGCGGATGCGGGGGTGGCGGCGAACACGCCGCCGGCGACGACGGCCACGGCGGCGAACGCCGCTGCGAGGGTGTGCTTCACGGGGACTCCTCTGTTCCTGGCTCCTGCACCGTTGCAGGATGCAACTGCGGTCATCCTGACCCTCGTCCGGGGGCCGCGCCAGTCCGCACTTCCACCGACACCGGGGCTCCGTGACCGCTCCCTATGCTGATCCAGTGCCCGACCCCGCCGTCACCGCCGCCGCTCCGGACGCACGTCGCCCGGTGATCGCGATCGCCGGACTCGCGATCGAGACCTCGACCTTCACGCCCACCCGGACCCTCGCGCCCGCCTTCCACCCGGACCGCGGTGACGAGGTCGTGGCGCGGTACCCGTTCCTGGCGTCGTACGCGGACTCAGCCGACTTCCGCGGGGCGCTCATCGGCCACGCACTGCCCGGCGGGGTCGTCGCCCGGCAGGCCCACGAGGAACTCGCCGACGAGATCGTCGCGCGCCTGACGGCGATCGGGCCGGTCGACGGCCTCTGGTACGACATCCACGGCGCGATGGTGGTCGAGGGGCTCGACGACGCCGAGACCGACCTGCTCGGCCGCATCCGCGCGGTCGTCGGGCCGGACGTCATCGTGTCGGCATCGATGGACCTGCACGGCAACGTCACGCGGGAACTCGCGCACCAGGTGGACCTCGTCACCTGCTACCGCATGGCCCCGCACGAGGACGCCCTCGAGACGAAGGAGCGCGCGGTCCGGAACCTGGTCGACGTGCTCGCCACCAGGCCGGTCGGAGGACAGCGCCCGGTGAAGGCGTGGATCCCGATCCCGGTGCTGCTGCCCGGCGAGCAGACGTCGACCCGCATCGAGCCCGCGGCGTCGATCTACGGGCAGGTACCGGAGGTCGAGCAGGAGGACGGCGTCCTCGACGCCGCGATCTGGGTCGGGTACGCCTGGGCCGACCAGCCCCGCGACCGTGCCGTCACCGTCGTCACCGGGTGGGACCGCGACGTCGTGGCCGCGGGCGCCGAGCGCCTGGCCCGAGCGTTCTGGGACGCCCGCGAGGACTTCGTGTTCGTGGCACCGACGGGCTCCTTCGACGAGTGCCTCGCCGCCGCCCTCGCACCCGGGACCGCGCGTCCGTTCTTCGTGTCGGACTCCGGTGACAACCCGACCGCCGGCGGTTCCGGTGACATGACCTGGGGTCTCACGCAGGTGCTCGCACACCCGGCCTTCGCCACCCCTGACGGCCCCACCGTCATCTACGCGAGCGTCCCCGGCCCGGCCGCCGTCGCCGAGGCGGTCGCGGCCGGGGTCGGTGCGACCGTGACGGTGACGGCGGGCGCCGAGGTCGACGACGTGCACGCGGGGCCGATCACGATGACCGGCCGGGTGCACGCGGTCAAGCACGGCGACCGGGACGCCGAGACCGAGGTCGTGCTGCAGGTCGGCAGCGTCTTCGCGATCCTGACGACGCTCCGCAAGCCGTACCACCACGAGCACGACTTCACCGATCTCGACCTCGACCCGCGTCGGGCCGACGTCGTCGTCGTGAAGATCGGCTACCTCGAGCCGGAACTCTTCGACATGGCGGCCGACTGGATGCTGGCGCTCACTCCGGGAGGGGTCGACCAGGACCTGCTCCGCCTCGGGCACCACCGGATCGAGCGGCCGCTGTTCCCCTACGATCGGGAGTTCGCGACGCCGCCGGACCTGTCCGCGCGCATCGTGCCGCCGTCGAACGAACCCCTCGGAGCCGCCTGATGACCGTCGCCCTCGAGATCGCCGTGACGTCGCCCGCCGGGGCCCTGGCCGCCCGTGACGGGGGCGCCGACCGGGTCGAGCTCTGCATCGGCCTGGAGCTGGGCGGCCTGACGCCCTCGCAGGCCCTGGTCGAGGCCACGCACGAGACCGGGATCCCGGCGCACGCCCTGGTGCGCTGCCGCCCCGGGGGCTTCACGTACGACGACGACGAGCTCGCGCTCATGGAGCGGGAGGTCCGCACGGTCCTGCGCTCGGGAGCGGCCGGGGTGGTGGTCGGTGCCCTGCGCCCGGACCGGACCCTCGACGAGGACGCCCTCCGCCGCTTCGTGGCCGCCACCCGCTCGGTTTCCGCGCACGCCGAGGTCACCCTGCACCGCGCGGTCGACCACGCCGCCGACCCGGTCGCGACGGTCGCGCGGCTCGCCGACCTCGGCGTCACGCGGGTGCTGACCTCCGGCGGCGCCGCGAGCGCTCCGGCGGGAGCGACGACGATCGCGCGCATGGTCGACGCCGCCGGGCCCGTGCAGGTGATGGCGGGGGCCGGGGTCCACGCGCGGGACATCGGAGCACTGGTCGCGACCGGGGTCGCCGCGGTGCACCTCTCCGCCAAGCGGTCGGTCGTGGGCGGTCACGACGGCGTCCCGATGGGCAGCGGCGACGACGGTTCCGGCCACACCGTCACGGACGCGGCGGTGGTGGCAGCAGCGCGGACTGCCCTCGATCAGTCGGCCTGACGGCGGTCCCGGCGGAGCCGTCAGCCCAGGGCCACGACCCGGTCCGCAGCGGCGATCGCGACCGGGTCGTGCGCCGCGTGGACGACGACGACACCCGCGGCGGCCTCCGCGGCGAGCGCCGCCGTCACGAGGGCCGCCGACCCGGCGTCGACGCCCGCCGTCGGCTCGTCGACGAGCAGGACCGGCGCGCGCTGCGCGAGACCGAGGGCGACGAGCGTGCGCTGCCGCTGCCCGCCGGACAGCTCGTCGAGCGGCCGGTCGGCGAGGTCGGTGATGCCCATCCGGTCCAGCTGCGCGTCGACGACCGCGTGGTCCGCCCGTCCGAGCGGTCGCCACCAGGGCCGTGCCCGCCAGCGCCCCATCGCGACGGTCGACCGCACGGTCAGCGGGAGCGCGGACGGCGGGACCGCCTGGGTCACGTACGCCACTCCGCCGGACGGGAGGCCCGACACGGCCCCGCCGACGGGCGTCACCACTCCGGCGAGCGCGTCGAGCAGCGTCGACTTGCCGGATCCGTTGGGTCCGGTGAGCGCCGTGACGACCCCGGCGGGGAACGTCGCGTCGAGACCGTCGAGCACCGTCCGGTCACCGCGTCGGACGACGAGGTGCGTGACCTCGAGGGCAGGGGGAACCGCGGTGGTGAGCACCTGAGCACGCTATCAGTATCGATAGTCGTTTTCATGTAGCGTCTCTCAGCGTGACCTGGCTGACCGACCCGTTCTCCGTCGACTTCATGCTGCGCGCCCTCGTCGGCGGCACCCTGGCGGCGGTCCTCTGCGCGGTCGTCGGCACGTGGGTGCTCGTGCGGGGCATGGCGTTCCTCGGCGAGGCACTCGCACACGGCATGCTCCCGGGCGTCGCGGTCGCCACCCTCACCGGGATCCCCGCCGTACTCGGAGCGGCCGTGAGCGCGGGTGTGATGGTGGTCGGCGTCGGCGCACTCCGTCGTCGCGCCCGGCTGTCGTACGACACCTCGATCGGGCTGCTGTTCGTCGGCATGCTCGCCCTCGGGGTCATCATCGTGTCCTCGTCCCGGTCCTTCGCCACCGACGTCACCGCGATCCTGTTCGGGGACGTCCTCGCCGTGACCCGGACCGACCTCGGCGGGCTCGCCGTCGCGGTCGCCGTCGCACTCGTCCTCGCCGCAGCGTTCCACCGGCCCTTCACCGCGGCCGCCTTCGACGTCCGGAAGGCGGCGACGCTCTGCCTCCGCCCCCGACTGGCCGAGGTCGTGCTCGTCGGGCTCGTCACGCTCGCGGTCGTCGCGTCCTACCGCGCGGTCGGGACGCTCCTGGTCGTCGGGCTCCTGCTCGCGCCCGCCGCCGCGGCCCGGGCCTGGACCCGGCAGGTCGGCTCGACCATGCTCCTCGCCGCGGTGATCGGCAGCGCCGCCGTCACCACCGGCCTGCTCGTCTCCTGGCACGCGGGGACCGCCGCCGGCGCGAGCATCGCGGCGGTCGCCGTCGCGGGCGTCGCCGTCTCCCGCGGCCTCGTCGCCCTGCTGCCGCACCGGGGGCGGCGGACGACCACGACCACACCAGCACCAACACCAGCACCAGCACCAGCACCACGAGAGGGAGCATGACGAACCCCACCATCACCACCACGACCCGTCGCGTCGCGGCGCGACGCCTGACCACCGCAGCGGTGGCCGCCGGACTCGCGCTCGGTCTGACCGCCTGCTCGACCACGGGCACCACCGGACCGGCTGCCGACGACGCGACCGGCACGGCGAAGCCCCACGGCTACGTCGAGGGCGCGAGCGAGGCGCAGGAGCCGCAGGTGCGCCTCCTGGCCGTGTCCGCCGCCGGCGAGACGGCGGTGCACGACCTGCTGAGCGGCGAGACCACGGCGCTCGACGACGTCGAGGCGCCGGAGCACTCCGCGACCGACGGGCGGTTCCTCGTCAGCAGCACCGAGGACCGCACCACGATCGTCGACGGCGGTTCGTGGACCGTCGACCACGGCGACCACACGCACTACTACGCGGCCGAACCGCGCGTGGTGGGCTCGATCGACGGCGGCGGGCCCGTCGAGGTGCACTCGTCGGAGACGATGACGACCATCACCTGGCCGGAGCGTGGCGAGGGCGTCGTCCTCGACCGGGCCGCACTCGGACAGGGTGACGTCGCGGAGACCGTCCGGATCGACGCGACCGTCCTGCTGCCGTTCGGCGAGCAGCTGGTCGCGGGCACCGACGACGGCGTCCGGGTGCTCGACGCCGACGGCGAGCCGACCGGCGCCGAGGCCGCGTGCACGGACCCCGCGGGCGGCATCGTCACCCGGGCCGGCGCCGTGGTCGGCTGCTCGGACGGGGCGGTCGTCGTCGGCGAGGACGGCGAGACCACCACCGTCGCGCTGCCCGACGGAGCCGTACGCCCGACGGCGTTCGCCGCCCGCGCGGGTCGACCGACGGTCGCCGGGCTCGCCGGCGACCGGGGCGCGTGGCTGCTCGACAGCCGCGAGGGCATCTGGCGACTCGTGGAGACCGAACGACCCCTGCGCGCCGTGACGGCCGTCGACGACGAGGACGAGCACGTCGTCGGTGTGGACGACCAGGGTCGTGTCGTGGTGATCGCGGCGACGACGGGCGCGGTCGCCACCACCGAACCGCTGCTCGACCCGGGCGAGCAGCCGCTCCTGCAGCTCGACGCCCAGCGCGCCTACGTCGCCGACGCCTCCGGGCAGCAGGTGCACGAGATCGACTTCGCGGACGGTGCACGCCTCGCGCGGTCGATCGACCTGGCCGCGGCGCCCGTCGCGTTCGCCGAGGTCGGACTGTGACGCGCCGGCTCCGCGTCGCCGCCGCACTGGCCGTGGCCGCCGGACTCGTCGCGGCGACGGCGGGGTGCTCGTCCGCCGGGTCGGACCGCCCGGTCGTCGCGGTGACGACGAACATCCTCGGCGACGTCGTGACCGAGGTGGTCGGGGACGCGGCCGACGTCATGGTGCTCATGCCCGCGGGCGCCGACCCGCACTCGTTCGAGGTCTCCGCGCAGGAGGCCGCCCGGCTCCGGAGCGCCGACCTCGTCGTCGAGAACGGGCTCGGGCTCGAGGAGGGCGTCGCCCGCCACGTGGAGGCCGCCGCCTCCGACGGTGTCCCGGTGTTCACGGCCGGCGAGCACGTCGACGCGCTCGAGTGGACGACGGAGGACGACAGCGGCCCCGATCCGCACCTCTGGACCGACCCCGCACGCATGGTCGACGTCGTCGAGGCCCTCGACGACGCCCTGCGGGAGGCGGGCGTCGAGCCGAGCGGGACCGACGCGTACCTCGACGAGCTGGCCGCGCTCGACGCGGACATGTCCGACGCGTTCGCGGGCATCCCGGAGGACCGACGGGCACTCGTGACGAACCACCACGTGTTCGGGTACCTGGCGGACCGGTACGGCTTCCGGGTCGTCGGCGCCGTCATCCCGAGCGGGACCACCCTGGCGTCGCCGAGCGCGGCGGACCTGCGCGACCTCGCGTCGGCGATCGACGAGGCGGGCGTCCCGACGATCTTCGCCGACCTGTCGCAACCCGCGCGTCTGGCCGAGGTGCTGGCGGACGAGGTGGACGTGCACGTGGAGATCCGCTCGCTCGCCACCGAGTCGCTGACCGAGGACGGTGTCGCCTCGACCTACCTCGGGATGATGCGGTCGAACACGGCGGCGATCGTCGACGGCCTGTCGATTTCTAATTGAGAATGAGAATCAGTACAGTGAACGGCATGACAACTCTGCGCACCACGCTCGCGCCCGCAGCCCTGCTCGGCGCCGCAGCCCTCGTCCTCACCGGCTGCTCGACGGGCCCCGCCGACGCGGAGGCCGAGGGCACCCGCACCACGGAGGCCGCATCCGCCGAGGGCGACCGCATCGTCCTCACGTACGACGGCGGCCTGCTCACCCTCGACCAGGACCTGCGGGTCGTCGCCGACGACAGCATCGACGGCTTCACCCGCGTGAACCCCGCCGGGGACGGCCGCCACGTGCTCGTCACGGTGCCCGAGGGCTTCCGGGTCCTCGACACCGCCGCAGACCCGGCCCTGACCGACGCCGTCTTCCCGGCCGACACCGGCGGCCACGCGGTCGTGCACGGCGAGAAGACCGCGCTCTTCGCGGACGGCAGCGGTGACGTCACGGTGTTCGAGCACGACGACCTCGACGGCGCCACGCTGCCCGAGGTGGAGACCACGGAGTCCGAGGCGGCACACCACGGCGTCGCGATCGTGCTCGAGGACGGCACGCTCCTCAGCACGATCGGCACCGAGGAGGAGCGCACCGGCGTCCGCGCCCTCGACGAGGACGGCACCGAGCTCGCCCGCTCGGAGGAGTGCCCGAACGTGCACGGCGAGGGAGCGGTGCAGGGCGAGGTCGCGGTCTTCGGCTGCACCGACGGCGCCCTCGTCTACCAGGACGGCGCCTTCGCGAAGATCGACGCCCCGACCGAGTACGGCCGCACCGGCAACCTGTTCACCACCGAGGACTCGTCCGTGGCCGTCGGTGACTACAACGACGACCCGGACAGCGAGGGCTACCTGCTCGACCAGGTCGCACTCATCGACGCCGCGTCGGGCGAGTACCGCGTGGCCGACATGCCCGAGGGTGTGGGCTTCACCTTCCGCGACATCGCGCGTGGTCCCGGTGACGAAGCCGTGATCCTCGGCTCCGACGGCGCCCTGCACACCTTCGACGAGCAGACGGGCGAGCCGATCGACACGTTCGACGTCCTCGACGCCTGGGAGGGTCCGACCGAGTGGCAGGACGCCCACCCCGCACTGAAGGTCGCGGGTGACGTCGCGTACGTGACCGACCCGACCGAGCGGAAGATCCACGCGGTGGACCTCACCACCGGGGAGGTCGTCGCGTCGAGCGACGAGCTGCCGGGCGTCCCCAACGAGATCGCGGTCGCCTGACGGCCGACGTCACCACCCGACGGACGGGAGGCGCGGTACCGGCTGGCACCGCGCCTCCCGTCCGTCCGTCGGTCGCGGCTCAACCGACCGCCGGTCGCCACATCGAGACCGGAGCGGCCGCCCGGAAGCCGGTGATCGGCGCACCGTCCCCGAAGCCGTGGCGACGGTAGAGCCGGCGGTTCTGCGGCGTCGAGGACTCGAGGTACGCGTGCTGCGCGAGGGCGTCGACCCGGCGCAGCGCGTGGTCGAGCAGGAGCCCGCCGACCCCCTGACCTCGGGCCGCGGCAGCGACACCGATCTCGGCGAGGTACCAGTGCGGCGCATCGGGGCGGGCGCGGTCCATCCGTCGGAGGTGCCGCAGCGCGCGGAGGGCACCGCCGGTCCCGAGGACCCGGAGGAGTGCCGGGACCTGCCGGACGAACGCCAGCGTGCCGCCGACGTGCGGCCGAGGCGCCTGCCAGAACGCGGCGCCGAGCAGCCGGCCCTCGTCGACCGCGACGTCGAGCGCCCGGGCGCGTTCGGGGACGGCCCGGACGAGCGCGGCGAAGAGGGCGCCGAGCACGACGACCCGGTCCTCGCCCGGACGCGGCGGTCGGACCTCACCGAGGACGGGGTCGGCGGCGAAGGCCTCGGCGAGCACGGTCGCGGCGGCGGGCACCTCGGACGGGGATGCGGGACGGACGGTGATCGACACGGGGACTCCTCCACTTTCGGCCGTTTGGCCAGATCAGCTTGCCGACCACTCCTGCGGACGCCCCGTACGCTTCCTGTGATGACGCAGGACCAGCAGACGCGGTCGTACCGCCCCCGAGGGGAACGGCGTGACGAGCTCCTCGACGCGGCTGCCCTCGTCGTGCGCGACCACGGGGTGACCGGCCTCACCACGCGGGCGGTCGCCGAGCGCGCCGGCGTGGCGCACGGGGTGGTGCACTACGTCTTCGGCGCGCGGCGGAACCTGGTGGTCGCGCTCCTCGAACGCCAGGCACGGGACGTCCTCCCTCGCGTGCTCGCCGCTGCCGACGCGCGGCACGACCTCGCCGACGCGATCGATGCCGGAGTGGCCGCGTACCTGGACCTGGTGCGCCGGGAACCCGAACGCTTCCGCCTCCTCGAGGCCGTCAGCGGCACCGCCCTCGACGGTGACGACGCGCTCGTCGCCGCCGAGCGAGCCCTCTGGCGCGACGGGGTGGCGGCCGGCATCACCCGCTGGACCGCGCGGCACGGAGTCGAGCTCGCCGAGCCGACCGCGGTGGCGGCGGACGCGGTGCTCGCCCTGGTCGACGGCCTCGGGCGCGCGGCGTGGGGCGACCCGGACGGCACGTCGACCGATCGTGCACGCGCGGTGCTCGTCCGCGGCCTGGCGCACGCGCTCATCCGCTGAGCACCGGCGGGCCGGGTGGACGAACTCGCTCGTGATCAGCGCCAGGTCCGCGCGACCACCCAGCCGTCGCCCTCGGGGACGATGTCGACGACGACGGCGTCCCCCTCGGCGCTGACCTGGAAGCGCCACCCCACCGTGCGCTCCGGCGCGTGGGTCATCGCCGACGGCAGGAACTCCGCCGTCGCGGTCAGTCGCGTCGGACTGTCGCTCACCCGCCAGCGTCGGTCCCGCCACACCATCCGGTCCGGCACCCCGCGCTCCCACCACACCGTGGCGACCTCGTGCGTCAACATCATCCCGACCTCCCGATTCGAACGTGTGTTCGAATGGTAGGCGATCGCAGGACGACACGCACGTGCGGGGTCGACGGGTGCGCACCGCGTCCACCGACGTCGTCACCGCCGGCCCGTCGTGGCTCAGCCGCGCTCGGCAGTCTGCGTGGCGAGCATCCCGAGGAGCGCGAGGGCATCGGCGTCGGGGGATCCCGGCGCCGCGGTGTAGAGCACGAGGAACTGGTCGCCGTCGACGAGCGCGAGGCTGTCGCAGTCGACCGTGACCGGTCCGACCGACGGGTGGTGGAAGGTCTTCGTGAGCACCGGAGCCGGCTGCACGTCGTGTCGTGACCAGAGCCGCGCGAACTCCGCGTTCCCCGTCCGGAGCTCGTCGACGAGCGCGACCACCTCCACGTCCGTCGGGTGCTGCGCGAGCGTCGTCCGCAGCTGCATCACCACCTGGTGCCGGAACTCGGCGCCGTCGGAGATGCCGTACGGCGGCTCGGACGCCCCGCCCGTCCCGCCGACGGGGAAGGCCTGCCGGGCGAGGTTGCGGCCCCGACGGTCCCGCAGGGCGAAGTCCTCCAGGAGCGCGGCGGCCAGGGGGTTCCACGCGAGGACCTCGAAGTCGGCGGCGAGCACGATCGCAGCGGTCAGCGGCAGACGGTCGACGACCGCCAGGATGCTCGGCCGCACCTGACGCCGGATGCTCGCGGTCCGTGTCCGGGCGGTCCCGGCGAGCAGGTGGAGGTGGTCGGACTCGGCGTCGGTGAGGCGCAGCGTCCCCGCGATGCCGGCCAGCACCTCGGCGGAGGGCCGAGGGGCTCGTGCCTGCTCGAGCCGGACGTAGTACTCGGTGGAGATGTGGGCGAGGACCGCGACCTCCTCGCGGCGCAGCCCGGGTGTGCGCCGGCGGGTCCCCGACGGGAGCCCGACGTCCTCCGGCCGCAACCGCTCGCGCCGTGCGCGGAGGAACGCGGCCAGCTCCTGCTTGTCCATGTCCCGATCCTCCCCCCGCGGGCACGTCGCCGTCCTGGTACCGGGTGTACCTGGCTGCGCGGCCACCGCGGGACGGACGCTGACGGCATGAACGATCACACCACCACCCGTCCGAACGGCCTGCTCACCGGCAAGGTCGTGTTCGTCTCCGGCGCCAGCCGCGGCATCGGTGCCGCCGCCGCCCGGCTCTTCGCCGACGAGGGCGCCGCAGTCGTGCTCGCGGCGCGGAGCACCGGGTCCCTCGACGCCGTCGTCTCCGGCATCCGCGACGCCGGCGGGACCGCGGACGCCGTCGCGCTCGACCTCGCCGACCCGGCGAGCATCCGGGCCGCCGTCGACCGGGTCGACGAGCTGCACGGGCGACTCGACGGCGCCTTCAACAACGGAGCCGCGATCCAGCAGCCCGGCCCGCTGGACGCCACGAGCGACGAGGACATCGACACCCAGTTCGCGGTCAACTTCCGCGGCCACTGGGTCGCGATGACCGCCGAGGCTGCCCTGATGCGCCGCTCCGGCGGCGGGGCGATCGTGAACACGTCGAGCATCGGCAGCCGCCGGGCCAACCCCGCACTGCCGGCCTACGGGGCGATGAAGCGCGCCCTGAACAGCATCACCGAGACCGCAGCCGTGACGTGGGCGCCCGAGGGCATCCGGGTCAACGGCATCACCCCGGGCGGCACCGCGACGGACATGATCGCCGCGTGGGAGGCGGCGACCCCGGGGATCACGGAGCAGATCGACGCCTCGGTACCGCTCGGCAGGATGGCCCGCCCCGAGGAGGTCGCCGAGGTGGCGGCCTGGCTGCTCAGCGACCGGGCCTCGATGGTGACCGGAGCGAGCATCCCGGTGGACGGCGGCGCCGGGGCCTGACGCACCCGCGGTGGCGCCCGGCTGGACGTGGGCCGTCCGTGCACCGACGACCGGGGCGCACGATGGACCACGACCCGGGAACACGCGCCCGGGGTCGCCGGTTGCACCCGGTGATGCCGCAGCCAGCGGCAACGACGACGCCCAGGAGGCCAGCATGACCACGACCGAGACCGCCATCCTCGCCGGCGGGTGTTTCTGGGGAGCGCAGCAGCTCCTCCGCCGCCGACCCGGCGTCATCAGCACGCGCGTCGGCTACTCCGGCGGCGACACCCCGAACGCCACGTACCGGAACCACGGCGACCACGCCGAGGCCGTCGAGATCGTCTTCGACCCGTCGCAGATCTCGTACCGCGACCTGCTCGAGTTCTTCTTCCAGATCCACGACCCGTCCACGAAGGACCGGCAGGGCAACGACGTGGGTCGCAGCTACCGTTCGGCGATCTACTTCACGAACGACGAGCAGCGCCAGGTCGCACTCGACACCATCGCGGACGTCGACGCCTCCGGCATCTGGCCGGGCAAGGTCGTCACCGAGGTCGAGCCCGCGGGCGACTTCTGGGAGGCCGAGGAGGAGCACCAGGACTACCTCGAGAAGTACCCCGCCGGGTACACCTGCCACTTCGTGCGCCCGGGCTGGAAGCTCCCGCACCGCGACGAGGCGACCGCCACGGTCTGACGTGACGTCGTGACGACGTGACGGTCTGGAGGCGCGGTGCCAGCTGGCACCGCGCCTCCCGTCCGTCGTCGGTCCGGCATGTCCGGGGTACGTCACCGACCCGAGGACACAGTCGCCGACCACTACAAGTGGGAGCATGACCACTTCCTCCCGCACCCCGCTCGGCGTCACGCTCGTCGACGGGGGCGCCAACGTCGCGCTCTTCTCCAGCACCGCCGAGCGGGTCGAGTTCTGCCGCTTCGACGAGGACGGCACCGAGCACCGCACCGAGCTCCGCAACCGCACCGGCTACACGTTCCACGACGTCGTGCCGGACGTGACCGTCGGCACCCGCTACGGCTTCCGCGTGCACGGCGCCTGGGACCCGGCGAACGGCCTGCGCCACAACGCCGCGAAGCTCCTGCTCGACCCCTACGCGACCGCCGTCGACGGCTCGTACGAGTGGGGCCAGGCCCTCTTCGGCCACGACATGGAGGACCCCGAGCAGATCGACGAGACCGACTCGGCGAGCGCCATGCCGAAGTCCGTCGTCGCGGACCGCGAGTTCGACTGGGACGGCGACACGCTGCTCCACACCCCGTACCGCGACACCGTCGTCTACGAGGTGCACGTCAAGGGCTTCACGAAGCAGCACCCGGACGTGCCCGAGGAGATCCGCGGCACGTACGCGGGCCTGGCGCACCCGGCCGCGATCAAGCACCTGACCGACCTGGGCGTCACGGCCGTCGAACTGCTGCCGACGCACCAGTTCGTGCAGGACTCGACCCTGGCCGACAAGGGCCTCCGCAACTACTGGGGCTACAACAGCATCGGCTTCTTCGCCCCGCACGACGAGTACTCGTCCTCGGGCACGGCGGGCCAGCAGGTCACCGAGTTCAAGGAGATGGTCAAGGCCCTGCACGCCGCGGGGCTCGAGGTCATCATGGACGTCGTCTACAACCACACCGCCGAGGGCAACCACATGGGCCCGACGCTGTCCTTCAAGGGTATCGACAACCAGTCGTACTACCGCCTGGTCGAGGGTGACGAGGCGAACTACTTCGACACGACCGGCACGGGGAACTCGCTCAACGTGTCGCACCCGTCCGCACTCGGGCTCATCACGGACTCGCTCCGCTACTGGGTCGAGGAGATGCACGTCGACGGCTTCCGCTTCGACCTCGCGACGACGCTCACCCGCCAGGACGGCGAGGCCGAGAAGCACTCCGCGTTCCTCGACATCATCCACCAGGACCCGGTGCTCCGCGAGGTGAAGATGATCGCCGAGCCGTGGGACACCGCCGGCTACCAGGTGGGCGGGTTCCCGGCCGACTGGTCGGAGTGGAACGGCAAGTACCGCGACGACCTCCGCGCGTTCTGGCGCGGCGACGAGGGCACGCTCGGCGACGCCGTGCAGCGCACGCTCGGCTCCCCCGACGTGTACGAGGGCTCCCGTCGCTCCCCGCTCTGCTCGGTGAACTTCGTCACCGCGCACGACGGCTTCACGCTGGCCGACCTGACGATGTACGCCGAGAAGCACAACGAGGCCAACGGCGAGGACAACAACGACGGCGAGAGCAACAACACGTCCTTCAACGGCGGCATCGAGGGCCCGACCGACGACGGCGCGGTGAACGACTACCGCGACCGCCAGCGTCGGAACTTCCTCGGCACGCTCATGCTCTCCGCGGGCATCCCGATGATGCTCGGCGGCGACGAGATCGCCCGCTCGCAGGGCGGCAACAACAACGCGTACTGCCAGGACGACGAGATCTCGTGGTTCGACTGGGAGGCCGCCGACCAGGACCTGCTCGCCTTCACGACCGCGGCGATCGCGTTCCGCAAGCAGCACGAGGCGCTCCGCCCGCTCTGGTACCGCACGGCCCCCGGTGACTCGGAGTCGACGGTGCAGGTGCTCCGCGCGGACGCGCAGGGCTTCGAGGACGGCGACTGGGCCGACGCGGGCAACCGCGCGGTGATCCTGGTGCTGCAGCAGGGCGACGACACCGTCGCGGTGCTGCTGAACGCCTCGGGGACGACCGTCGAGTTCACGCTGCCCGAGAAGCCGGGCGGCGGCACGTGGTCGCTCGGCCTGTCGAGCGACCACGACCAGGCCGTCGAGGGCGACGCGACGACGCTGCTCGTGCGCGACGCGTCGTTCACCGCACTGGTCTAGTCCCCGGACACGAGGACGGGAGGCGCGGTGCCAGCTGGCCCCCCGCCTCCCGTCCATTGTGTGATCGCCTCGGTGACTGGACAGGCGTTGTACATGTACACTCCTGTCCATGCCCGTCTCATCGAAGCGACGCCTCGTCGCCGACGCCCTCCGCGACGCGATCGCGACGGGCCGGTACCGCGCCGGTGAGCGCCTGCCCGGCGAGCACGACCTCGCCGCCCGCTTCGCGGTGAGCCGCGGCACCGTCCGCGCCGCCCTCGCCGACCTGGCCGACGACGAGTACATCTCGACCCACGGGGGCGTCGGCTCGGTCGTCACGTTCGACGGCGCCGCCCTCGACCCGCGGGGTGGCTGGGCGCGGTCGATCGCCGCCTCGGGCACCGAGGTGACCACCCGCATCCTGCGACTCGCCCGCGTGGACGACCCGGGCCTCCAGGCCGAGGTGGACGCGGCGGACGCGGCGTTCGTCGCGGTCGACCGGCTGCGCACCGTCGTGGGCGGGCGGCCGGTGTCGCTCGAGCGGAGCATCCTGCCCGCCGTCGGCCGCCTGGCCGCTGCACCGACCGACGGACTGGTCGAGGACTCGCTCACGGCGACCATCGCCGAGGCCGGCCTCGTGCCGGCGAGCGCCGAGCAGTGGGTCGACGTCGTGCCCCTCGACGCCGAGGACGCCCGCCTGCTCGACCGCGCCGAGGGGACCCCGTTCCTCCGGAGCCGACGTGACTCGCGCACCGCCCAGGGCGCGTTCGTCGAGCGCGTCGACAGCCTCCTCGACCCGGACCGCTTCCGCCTGCACATGCGCTTCGGGACCGCACGATGACGACCCGACAGGACACCGTGAACGACCAGACCCACGCCCTCGCCGCCCTGACCGGCCTCGCGATCGGCGACGCCCTCGGCATGCCCACGCAGTCGATGTCGCTCGCGCAGATCCGAGCCGACCACGGCACGATCTCCGGGTTCGTCGACGCCGGACCGCACCAGCGGATCGCCGCCGGCATGCCCGCGGGCACGATCACCGACGACACCGAGCAGTCGGTCATGGTCGCCGAGCTGCTCGTCGAGGGTGACGGGCACATCGACCCCAGCCGCTTCGCCGAGGCGCTCATCGCCTGGGAACGCGCGATGCAGGCCAAGGGCTCGCTCGACCTGCTCGGCCCCAGCACGAAGACGGCCGTGCAGCGCATCCTCGACGGCGTCCCGGCGTCCGAAGCCGGGTCGACGGGGACGACGAACGGCGCCGCGATGCGGATCGCGCCGGTCGGGATCGCCGTGCCCTCCGGTGACCTCGTCCGTCTGGTCGACGCCGTGCAGGACGCGTCGCGCGTCACCCACGACACGGGGATCGGCATCGCCGGGGCGAGCGCCGTCGCCGCCGCCGTGAGCGCGGGCGTCGGCGGCGCCTCCCGGACCGAGGCGCTCGACGCCGCGGTCGCGGCCGCCACGATCGGCGCGGGCCGCGGCCACTGGGTCGCGGGCGCGGACATCGCTGCGAGGACGACCTGGGCGCGCGACTTCCTGCCGACCGTCCCCGCCGACGACCGGATCGACACCGTGTCGCAGCTCGTCGGCACGAGCGTCGCCAGCCAGGAGTCGGTCGTCGCAGCGCTCGCCCTCGTGGCGCTCGACCTCGACCCCTGGGAGACGCTCTGCACGGCCGCGTCGATCGGCGGCGACACGGACACCATCGCCGCGATGGCCGGTGCCGTGCTCGGTGCCGTGCACGGTCCGGACGCCTGGCCCGTCGACGCGGTCACCACCGTGACGGCCGTGAACCACCTCGAGCTCGGCCCGCTGGTCGACGGACTGCTCGCACTCCGTCACCGGGCCTGACCCGACGCCGGACGGCGGCGGTCCCCCCTCCGCCGCCGCCCGGTCTCCACCCCTCCCCAGGAGCACCCCGCTCTCCCGCGGCACCCTCACCTCCCCCGCAGCACTCCACCTCCCCCGCAGCACCCTTCCGATGACGTAAGAGGACCCCATGGCCCAGGACACCACCACGCGCTCCGGCGGCACGCTCTCCAGCGGCACGCTGACGAGCGTCGAACAGCGCGGCATCGAGCCCGTGCCCCACGACGAGCGGAACGGCGCCCCCGGGGCCCTCTTCTGGGTCTGGTTCGCCGCGAACATCTCGATCCTCGGACTCCCCCTCGGTGCGACCCTCGTGGCGTTCCAGGGGCTGACGATCTGGCAGGCGCTCGTCGTCGCGGTGATCGGCGCCGCCGGGTCCTTCGCGGTCGTCGGGGTGATCTCCATCGCCGGACGCCGCGGCGGGGCTCCCGGTCTGACCCTGAGCCGCGCGGTGTTCGGCGTGCGCGGGAACATCGGACCGACCGCGGTGTCACTGCTCTCCCGCCTCGGCTGGGAGACCGTGAACACGACGACCGCGGCCTTCGTGCTGCTGTCGCTCTTCACGATCCTGTTCGGTACCGACGGCGACGCGAAGGCGAACCCGGTGCTGACGATCGTCGCCATCCTCGTGTTCGTCGTCGCGACCGTGCTCGTCTCCGGGCTCGGCCACGCGTTCATCGTCGCCGTGCAGAAGTGGGCGACGTGGGTGTTCGGCGCCCTCAACGTCTTCGTCGCCGTGTTCCTGGTGCTGCGTGTCGACTGGGACGTCGTCGGGTCGCAGCCCGCGGGCCCGGTCGCCGCGATGGTGATCGGCATCGGCACCATCGCCGCGGGCACCGGCATCGGGTGGGCGACCGCCGGTGCGGACATCGCCCGGTACACGCGCACCTCGGTGAAGGCGGGCGCCCTGATCAGCGCCAGCGCCGCCGGCGCCGGCATCCCCCTCGTGGTCCTGGTCGGTCTCGGCGCCCTCGTCTCCGCCGGCGACCCCACCCTCGCGCAGGCCGGTGACCCGGTCGCGGCGATCCGCGACCTGCTGCCGAGCTGGATGGCGATCCCGTACCTGGTCGCGGCCTTCGGCGGACTGCTGCTGTCGAACCACCTGTCGGTGTACTCGGCGAGCCTCACCACGCTGACCCTCGGCATCAAGGTGCCCCGCGTGTGGGCGGTCGCCGTCGACGTGGTCGTCACGACCCTCGGCGCGATGTACTTCATGCTCGTCGCCGACGGCTTCTACGCGCCCTTCATCACGTTCATCTCGGTGCTCGCGGTGCCGATCACCGCCTGGCTCGGGGTGTTCATCGCCGACATGGCGAAGCGACGCTGGTACGACCCGGCCGCGCTGCTCGACCTCCGCGCCGGAGGCCGCTACTGGTACCGCGGCGGCGTCGCCTGGGGCGCCCTCGCCGCCTGGGTCGTCGCGATCGTCGTCGGCTTCCTCTTCACCTCGGTGCAGGTCGGCGACGCGGACCCCGTGTTCGTCGGAGCACTCTCGGACAGCTGGATCGGCGCGAACGGCCTCGGGTGGATCGTGACGTTCGTCGTCGCCGCCCTCGTGTACCTGCTCACCGGCGGTGCCCGCGGCCAGCTGCACGCTCCCGAGGAGCGCGCGTGAGCCGCCTCGTCTCGGTCGGCAACGTCGTCGTCGACATCGTCATGCGCGTGGACGCGATCCCCGAGCCCGGCGGTGACGTCATCGCCTCGGCGTCGGAGATCACCGCGGGCGGCGGGCTCAACACGATGGTCGCCGCCGTCCGCGACGGCCTGCCCGTGGTGTTCGCCGGGCAGTACGGCACCGGGCCGTTCGGCGACGTCGTCCGTGCGGCGCTCGTCGACTCGGGCGTCGAGGTCCTGCAGCCCGGGCTCGACGACGTCGACAGCGGGTACTGCGTCGCACTCGTCGACGCCTCCACCGAGCGCACCTTCGTGACGAGCGTCGGCGCCGAGGGCCGGCTCGGCCGCGCGGACCTCGACCGCGTCGCGCTCCGGCCGGACGACACGGTCGTCGTCTCCGGCTACGGCCTCGCGCACGCCGTCAACGGTCCGGCCATCGCCGACTGGCTGACGACGGTGCCCGACTCCGTCCGTGTCGTGCTCGACCCGTCACCGCTGGTCGACACGCTGCCCCCGGCGGTGCTCGGCCCCGTCACGGCGCGAGCGGACGTGGTCAGCGCCAACGGCCGGGAGGCACGGCTCATGGCACCGACCGCCGCGGGACTCCCCGAGGCGGTCGCGGCGATCGCCGCACCCGCCCGCGGCACCGCGCTGGCCCGTGACGGCGCCGCGGGCTGCTGGGTCGCCGAGCCGGCGCGCGCCCCGGTCCTGGTGCCCGGGTTCCCCGTCGACGCGGTGGACTCGAACGGCGCGGGTGACGCCCACGGCGGCGTGCTCGTCGCTGCCCTGGCGCGCGGTCACTCGCTGGTCGACGCAGTCCGGCGTGCCAATGCCGCGGCGGCACTCGCGGTGACACGGCGGGGGCCGGCGACGGCTCCGACGGCCGCGGAGACGGACGCGTTCCTCGCCGCGCACGCCTGACGGCGGGGGGCCCGGCCGGTGCGCGACCGTGCGCCCGCGCGGGCCGCAGCGGTCGGGCGGTCAGCGGTCGCGCGGTCGGTGGTCGGGCGGTCAGCGGTCGCGCGGTCGGTGGTCGAGCGGTCAGCGGTCGCGCGGTCGGTGGTCGGGCGGTCAGCGGTCGCGCGGTCGGCCGCCGGTGCGATGTGCTCGCGCACCACCGGGAGCACCTCGCGCCACGTCGATCCGCGGCGCCACGTGCTCCCCGTTGTGCGGGCGACGCGAGGCTCACCCGTGGCGAGCACCCGTCGCTGCCCCGTACGTTCGGTCCGGGCGTGCGGCCGGGCGACGAGCGGTCAGGCGCCCAGGACCCCGGCGGCGTCCGTGTCGAGCTCGGCCCGGACGGGCGGGTCCGCGCCCGGGCGGGACACCGTGACGGCGGCACAGGCCAGCGCGAGCGACGCCAGGCAACCGAGCTCGTCGGCGTCGAGGCCGGCTGGTGCCGATCCCCGCGCGAGCACGCCGGCGAGCAGCCCCGCCATGAACGAGTCACCCGCACCGATCGTGTCCGCGACGTCGACGCGCGGCGCCGGCACGGTGATCCGTGCGCGGGCGGACGCCATCGCGCAGCCCGAGCCGCCGAGCGTCACCGCGGCGAGCGCCGCCCCGTGCGCCAGCAGCCCGTCGAGGACCTGGTCGACGCTGCGGTCCGGCCAGAGCCATGCGGCGTCCTCGTCGCTGAGCTTGATCACGTCGGCCTCGGCGAACAGCGGTTCGAGGGTGGCGAGCACGGTATCCCGGTCGGGCGTGATCGACGGACGGACGTTCGGGTCGAGGGAGACGAGGGCGTCCGTCGGGCGGGTGCGGAGCGCCTCGAGCACGGTCCGTGCGCCCGGCTCCAGCACGGCACCGATGGAGCCGACGTGCACGAGCGGCGTGCCGACCGGCACCCGCACCGGGTCGAGGCGCCAGTCGAGGTCGAACTCGTAGGACGCACCGCCGTCGTCGCCGATCGTCGCGACGGCGGTGGAGGTGCGTTCGATCGCGGTCGCGTCGACCTCGACGTCGCTCGCGCCGACGTGCGCCCGGATCGAACCGCCGTGGTCGTCGTCGCCGAGCGCGCACACGAGCCGTGCGGCCCGGCCGAGGCGAGCGAGGCCGACGGCGACGTTCATCGGGCTCCCGCCCGGGTGCTCGACGCGCCCATCGGGGCGGTCGACCACGTCGACCAGGGCTTCTCCGATGACGATGACGGGGTCCATGGCACCAGCCTCCCAGAGCCGACGGCCGTGCGACGTCGGCCTGTCCGCTCGTCCCCCGGTGGTCCGTGGACGCACGGGTGCCGCGGAGTTGACTGACGGACCCGGCACGACCGCCACCAAGGAGCCCCGATGCTGTCCCTCATCTACTCGAGTGTCGCCACCCGATCCCTCGACGACGACGACCTCGCCGGCCTGCTCGCGCAGAGTCGGCGGGCGAACGCGGAGAACGACATCACCGGCGTCCTGCTCTTCCGGAACGGCTACTTCCTGCAGCTGCTCGAGGGTCCGGACCAGGCGGTCCGCGCGAAGATGGCGACGATCAAGCACGACGACCGGCACACCAAGGTCACGGTGCTCACCGAGGAGCTCATCGAGGAGCGGCAGTTCCCGGAGTGGACGATGGGCTACCCGGCCGAGGACACCGACGTCGAGCAGGCCCCGGGCTACCGGACGACCTTCGACGACCTCGACGCCGCGGACGGCACGCAGATCAGCTCGCTGCCGGCGCTCCGCGAGCTGATCCGCTGGTTCCGACCCTCGCCCCGCTGACGACCCGGCCCGACCGCGACGGCACGCGGCGTGCGAGGATCGGCTCGGTCGGACAGGGGGTCCGACGGACGGGGGCACAGCGTGGGCGACGCGACCAGCGAGCAGACCAGGACGCACCCGTGGGTGCACGTGCTCGGCGCGACGGCGATCGGCGTCGGCGCCGCACACCTCGCGCGCGCGGCCGCCCTCCTCACGTTCTTCGTCGGCGTACCCGGCCTCGTGGCGCTGCTGGTCAACACGGTCGTGGCGTGCGGAGCACTCGGCGGTCTGGCGGTCCTCGCCACTCGGCGTCGCCGGACGGCGTGGCTCGGTGCTGCGGGCCTCGTCCTCGTCCCCGCGGTCCTCGTCGCGGCGCTGCTGCCCGCTGCCCTCGCCGGCCCCGAGCCGACGCTCCCGCTCCTCGCGTCCACGCCCACGCCGTACCTGGTGGGCGCGGTCGTCGCGGCGGTCCCGGCGATGCTCGTGCACCGCGGGGTCCTGCGGAAGCTCGGCGTCGTCCTGGGGACGGGCGCCGCGGTCGCGGTCGTCGCGGTGGTCGTCGCGGTCGGCGTCCGCGTCCACGGGAGCGACGTGCAACGGGACGAGCAGGCCATCGCGCGGGCGCAGGTCGCCATCGGCGCGGACTTCCGGCCCGTCACGATCTCCCCCGACGGGTACGGCTCCGTGTACGAGGCGAACATCGAGCAGCGGCTGCCGGGGTTCCTGCAGGTGTTCTCCTCGCCTGCCGAGGAGGCGCACGCGCCCGGCGACGCGTCGGGATCGGACCTGACGGTCGTCACGCTCGCGGCGACGACCCCGCCGTGCGGCCGACCGATCGAGGGCGTCGCCCCCGGGGGCGGTTCCGAGGCGGAGACGTCGTGCGACGAGGACGGCGGGGTCGTGCGGCGGACGAGCGAACACGGCCACGAGGTCGCCGCGGTCGTGGGCGGCACGCTCGTGGCCGTCAGCGCCCTGCCGGAGGTCGACGACAGCCTGCTCGAGGCTGCCGTGCGCTCCGCGGAACCGATCGACGACGAGGCGTACCGGCACGTGCTGCTTGGTGACGGCGACGAGTACACCGACGAGCTCGACGGCAACCGGTGTCCGGTCGTCGGCGCGGCGTGCGGCCCGCCGGCACGTCGCTGATCCGGACGGGAGGCGCGTGGCGGGCCGGCACCGCGCCTCCCGTCCGGCGGCGCCGGCTCCGTGACACGGGCCGCCCGGGCGGGCGGCCGCGCTCGGTCAGGCGGCCGGTCCGAGCGGCAGCGGGTGGATCCGCCCGTCGGGTCCGATCACCACGAGGTCGGCGGCGGATCCGACGCTGAGCGGCGGACGCAGACCGAGCACCGACGCCGCTCGTGTGGAGGACGCGTGCACCGCCGCCGGCAGCCGGTCCGGGCGACCGTCGACGAAGCGAGCGACGGCGTCCGCCACCGTGATCGTGCTCCCCGCCAGTGACGAGCCGTCCGCGAGCCGAGCGACTCCGTCGGCAACGACGACCTCCGAGCCGGCGATCCGGTAGCTGCCGTCGGCGCAGCCGGTCGCGGCCATGGCGTCCGAGACGAGCACGAGGCGGTCACCCGCGGCTCCGCGCACGAGGTCGACGGTGACCGGGTCGAGGTGGTGGCCGTCCACGATGCACTCCACGGTGAGACGCTCGTCCGACAGCGCGACGCCGACCGGGCCGGGCGCACGGTGGTGCAGCGGCGGCATCCCGTTGAACAGGTGCGTGACGAGGGTCGCACCGGCGTCCACCGCCGCCCGGACCTGGTCACCGTCGGCGTCGGTGTGCCCGATCGCGACGACGATGCCCGCCGCCACCAGTCGCCGGACCGCGTCGAGCGCACCCGGGAGCTCGGGCGCGAGGGTGACGATGCGGAGCGCCGCACCGCCGGCGTCCACGAACAGGTCGACCTCGTCGGGGGTCGGCGGGTGCAGCAGCTGCGCGGCGTGCGCACCCCGGCGGGCGGGTGCGAGCCAGGGCCCCTCGAGGTGCAGTCCGGCGAGCGTGCCGTCGTCGACGAGCGGTCGCAGGCGGTGCAGGGCGGCGACCGTGTCCGGCACCGTGCCCGTCGCGATCGACGCCACCAGGCGGGTGGTCCCCCGCGCGGCGTGGTGTTCGGCGGCCGCCCGGGCCTCGGCGACCGAGCACGAGGCGAAGTCGTGCCCGAGGGCTCCGTGCGCGTGCAGGTCGACGAAGGCCGGCAGGACGGTGCCCGGAGCCTCGACCACACGGTCGTGCACCGGTGCCGCACCGGTGCCGACCGCGGCGACCCGGCCGTCCTCGACGGCGAGCCACGCCTCCGACAGGTCGACCGCGGCGGTGACGATCCGTGGGGCGCGGACGAGGACGGTCACGCGGTCACCGCCACGTCCGGCACCGACCCGGCACGCACCGACGCGGCACGCGCCGAGCTGGCCTGCGCCTGGCGAGCGAGCAGCACCGCACCGATGGCGCCGGCCGCATCGCCGTGGCGTGCCCCCACGAGTTCGGGCAGTCGGACCCCTGCGAGGCGGTCCGCGACGGCGGCGCGCAGCGGGTCGAACAGCAGCGGCCCGGACTGCGCCAGCCCGCCGCCGACGATCAGGGTGTGGCACCCCGCGACGGCCGTCAGCCAGGCCAGGGTGTCGGCGAGCACGTCGACGCAGTCGTCCCACGCCCGCCGGGCCACCGGGTCCCCGTCGAGGACCCGGAGCATCGCGTCGTGGGCGCTCGGAGCACCACTGCGGCGTGCGACGGCGCCGGCCGAGGCGACCTCCTCGACCCGGAGGCCCGCGTGCGCGCCGTCCCGGATCCGGACCTGGCCGATCTCCCCGGCCCACCCGCCGCCCGGCACGACCCGGCCGTCGACGACCAGGGCACTCGCCAGGCCGGTCCCCACGGGGACGAAGGCGACGGTGCCACGGCCGAGCGCGGCGATCGTGTCGGTGTCGGTGTCGGTGTCGGTGGCGGTGGCGGTGGCGAGCGGACCGCCCGGGGCCGCTCCCGGACCGGCGGCCCGGACCTCGGCGAGCGCTCCGGCCCGGACGTCGTGGCCGAAGGCGAGCGGGACGGCGTCCACGCCCGCCGCGCGCAGGGCGTCGTCGACCCGCGCCCGGACCGGCACGTCCCGCCAGCCGAGGTTCACGGAGAGCACCGATCGGCCGGCGTCCTCGTCGACGACCCCGGGGACGACCAGACCGATCGCCCCGAGTTCCGTCCCCCGTCGCCGGGCGACCGTCCGGGCCCGCTGTCCCAGCGTCGCGACGAGCTCGGCCAGCGCGGTGGCCTGCGGGTCCTCCCGGGGCGTCGGGACACGCTGCTCCTCGAGCACCCGCCCGTCGTCGGCGACCAGGCGCACCTTGATGCTCGTGCCCCCGACGTCGATGCCGAGCGCTGCACCGTTCGCGGTCATCGCGAGCCCTCCGGTCGTGCCGATCGGGACTGATCGGACGCCGACAGCCTGCCGACCGATCGTGATCGGTGCAAACAACGCGCATCATTTCCGCTCACATCGCGCAGCGAACACGCCCGTAGGATGACGCCATGACCCCGCAGCAGAGGCTCAACGCGCTCCTCGAGCTCGTGAGCGACCGCGGGAACGTCTCCATCGCCGAGATCGGCGAGGCGCTCGGCATCTCCGCGGCGACCGCCCGGCGTGACCTCACGACCCTGGCGGACCAGCGGCTCGTCACGCGCACCCACGGTGGGGCCGCAGCGCTGGGCGCGGGGTACGAGCTGCCGCTGCAGTACAAGATCGCCCGGCAGGCCGAGGCGAAGACCGCCATCGCCCGGGCGACCGCCGCGCTCGTCTCCCCGGGGGACACCGTCGGCCTGAACGGCGGGACGACGACGACCGAGGTCGCGCGGGAGCTCGGCAAGTCCGAGCGCTTCATCCGCGCCGACGGCGAGTGCGGCATCACCATCGTCACCAACGCCCTGAACATCGGCTACGAGCTGTCGATCCGCGCCAACGTCAAGATCGTCGTGACGGGCGGTGTGGCACGGCGGCAGTCGTACGAGCTCATCGGCCCGACGGTCCGCGACACCCTCGACGGGTTCGCGCTCGACGTCGTCGTGCTGGGGGTCGACGGGCTGTCCGGCCAGTACGGCGCCACGACCATGCACGAGGGCGAGGCCGAGGTGAGCCGGCACTTCGCGTCGGTCGGACGGCGGATCATCGTGGTCGCCGACTCGACGAAGATCGAGCGCTCCACCTTCGCGCGCATCTGCCCGCTCGACCGCATCGACGTGCTCGTCACGGACCAGGCGGTGCCGGCGTCGTTCGCCGCAGACCTGGCGTCCGCCGGCGTGGAACTCGTCGTCGCGAGCTGACGCCCCGCAACCCAGGTCACCCCGGATCCGCCCGTCGTCGGCTGCGCAGCCGCAGTCAACCGGCACCGTCCCGTGCCGTCGTCGTGACGTTGCCGACATGTAACAACCTCGGATGCACGCTTCCGTGATCGAGCCATGCGTGCTTATTGTGCACTCATGATCGATTTGGCATCATTGCCGTCACATTCACGCAAAGGAGCGAGATGACCACCACGAGCACACGCCTGCTCCGGGTCGGCGTCGTCGGCATCGGCCAGCGGTCGGCCATCGCCGACCACGTGGCCGCTGCTGGGCTGGACGCCGACGGCGTGGACGCCCGGATCACGGCCGCCGCCGACACCACGGAGAACGGCCGGACACGTGCCGCCGCACACTGGCCGGAGGCCGAGGTGGTCGCCGACCACCGGGCACTGATCGGCTCGGACGGCGTGCCGAACCTCGTGGACGCGGCGATCGTCACCACCCCGGACTGGACCCACGCCGAGATCGCGATCGACCTGCTCCGTGCCGGCATCGCCGTCTACCTCGAGAAGCCCCTGGCGATCACGGTCGAGGACGCCGACGCCGTCCTGAACACCGCCGCCGAGACCGGGACGCCCCTGTACGTCGGCCACAACTTCCGGCACGCCGCCGTCGTCCGACTCATGCGCGAGGTGATCGCCCGCGGTGAGATCGGCGAGGTCAAGGCGGTGTGGGTCCGCCACTTCGTCGGCAACGGCGGCGACTACTACTTCAAGGACTGGCACGCCGACCGCAGCCGCGTGAACTCCCTCCTGCTGCAGAAGGCGAGCCACGACCTCGACGTCGTGCACGCCCTCGCCGGTGCGTACACGAGCCGGGTCGTCGGGATGGGGTCGCTCTCCGTGTACGGCGACGTCACCGACCGGCGGGATCGCAGCGACGAGCTCATGACCGACTGGTTCTCGTTCGACAACTGGCCGCCCGCCGAGCAGACCGGCCTGAACCCCGTCGTCGACGTGGAGGACGTCTCGATGGTGATGATGACGCTCGACAACGGCGTGCAGGCGAGCTACGAGCAGTGCCACTTCACGCCCGACTACTGGCGCAACTACACGGTGATCGGCACCCACGGACGGCTCGAGAACGTCGGCGACACCGGCGGTGGTGTCGTCAAGGTGTGGACCCACCGCCGCAACTGGGACGTCACCGGTGACGTCGAGTACCCCGTCGACGGCGTCGAGGACGGTCACGCCGACGCCGACCTCCTCACGATGACCGAGTTCCTCCGCTCGGTGGCCCTCGGCGAGCCGACGACGCTGTCACCGATCGCGGCGCGCATGGCGGTCGCCGCCGGCGCACTCGCCACCCGCTCGCTCCGCAACGGCTCCGTCCCGCTCGACGTGCCGCCCCTCCCCGATGCCACGATCCGTCACTTCTCGGCCGCCGGCCGCGACGACCTCTCCGGAAGGAACACCCGATGACCCTCCCCTCCCCCCGTCACGGCCGCGGTCGCCGCCGCGCCCTGCTCGGTCTCGCTGCCGCGGTCAGCGCCGTCGCGCTCCTCGCCGGGTGCAGCAGCGCCTCGTCCGCCGGCTCCGACTCCGGGAAGGGCACCGTCGCGAAGGACACGAAGGCCGACCTGACGTACGCCGTGTGGGACCAGAACCAGGTCGACGCGATCAAGGCGAACATCAAGGGCTTCAACGAGGAGTACCCGGACATCACCGTCAACGTCGACGTCACGCCGTACGCCAACTACTTCACGAAGCTGCAGACGCAGGGCTCCAGCAACACGCTGCCCGACCTGTTCTGGATGAACGGCCCGAACTTCCAGCTCTACGCGGGCAACGGCAAGCTCGCGCCGATCACCGGCGCGGTGGAGTCGGGCGCGATCGACCCGTCGAAGTACTCGAAGGCGCTCGACGACCTGTACACCTACGACGGGGAGCAGTACGGCGTGCCGAAGGACTTCGACACGATCGGCGTCTGGGTGAACAAGGCCCTGTTCGAGCAGGCCGGCGTCGCGATGCCGTCGAAGGACTGGACGTGGCAGGACTTCCAGGACACCGCCGCCGAACTGTCGCAGAAGCTGCAGGGCGACGGCGCGTACGGCGCCGCCGGCGGCATGGACGGACAGACCACCTACTACGACACGATCTTCCAGGCCGGCGGATCCGTCGTCGACGACGGGAAGTCGGAGTACGACACGAAGGCCGCGCAGGAGGGCATCCGCTTCTGGACCGACCTGATCGACTCGGGCGCCTCGCCGACGATCAAGCAACTGACCGACACCACGGCGGACCAGTGGTTCACCTCGGGCAAGCTCGCGATGTACCAGGGCGGCAGCTGGTTCCGGTCGGCGCTGATCGGCACCGACATGGAGCAGGACGTCGTCGTCTACCCGCTGCCGAAGGGCAAGGAGCAGGCGACCGTCATCCACGGCGTCTCGAACGTCGTCGCCGAGGGGTCGAAGGACAAGGCCGCCGCCCAGGCACTGCAGGCGTACCTGGCGAGCAAGCCGGCACAGCAGCAGCAGGGCGACATGGGCGCGGTCATCCCGGCGTACGAGGGCACGCAGGACGCCTTCACGAAGACCATGCCCGACGCGGACCTGCAGGTCTTCCTCGACGCGGTCGACTACGCGAAGCCGCTGCCGGTGTCGAAGAACACCGCCGCGTGGAACACCCTCGAGACGAACCTGCTGCCGAGCGCCTTCGACGGCTCCGAGCCGGTCGACCAGGTGACGGAGAAGCTCGCCCAGGAGATGGACGCAGCACTCGCGAAGGAGTGACGACGAGCCGGTCGGTCGGGCCCGCGCCCGGCCGGCCGGCTCCGTCCCGTCCGCCCATCCGCACCGCACGGACCACCCGACCCGACCGCCCTGGCCGAGGAGCGACCTGATGACGATCAACACCCAGCAACCGGACGCCACACAGGTGTCCGCACCGCCCGACACCAGTCCCGACGGCCCCTCGCGACCGTCGCGGGCACCACGCACCGACGGCATCTGGCCGTGGTTGTTCGTGCTCCCGCTGCTCATCGGCGTCGGGACGTTCTTCATCTGGCCGATCCTGCAGACGTTCTGGTACTCGTTCACGAGCTGGGGCGTGTTCGGCGGCGCCACCTTCACGGGCCTCGCGAACTACGGGCGCCTGCTGACCGACCCGCAGCTGTACCAGTCGCTGGTCAACACGATCGTCTACACGGTGATCGTCCTGCTCGGCATCCCGATCGCGGTCTGGCTCGCGAGCCTGCTGAACACGCCGGGCCTGCGCTTCGCACAGTTCTACCGCGTGCTGTTCTTCCTGCCCTACGTCGCGATGCCCGCCGCGATCGCCCTGGTGTGGCGCATCATGTACAACGGCGACTTCGGCATCGTGAACTGGTTCCTCGGACTGGTCGGCATCGACGGCCCGTACTGGATCTCCACCCCGGGCTTCGCGCTCGTCGCGGTGTCCCTCGTCGGCCTGTGGTCGTCGCTCGGCTTCTCGATGATCATCCTCGGTGCCGGGCTCAAGGACATCCCACCCGAGCTGTACGAGGCCGCAGAGCTGGACGGCGCGAGTCGCTGGCGCCAGTTCCACGCGCTCACCGTGCCGCTGCTGACCCCGAGCATCTTCTTCGTGCTCGTCGTCACCACGATCTCGAGCTTCCAGCTGTTCGATCTGCTCTACGCGATCCTCGGCTCCACCAACCCGGTCATCCCGAAGACGATGTCCCTCGTCTTCTACTTCTACAACGCCGGGTTCATCGACAACGACAAGGGCTTCGCGGCTGCCATCGCGATGGTGATCTTCGTGCTCATCGGCATCATCACCGTCGTGCAGTTCCGGGTCCAGCGGAAGTGGGTCCAGTCATGACCGGCATCATCGAAGCGCGCGGCAGCAAGGTCGCGGCGGCCACGAGGGCGGCGAGCCGCAGCCGGACGCAGACGACGACGCGTCCGGGGCGCCGCGGGGGCAGCCACTGGTGGATCCACGTGGTGCTCGGCATCGGTGGGTTCGTCATGGCGTTCCCGTTCCTGTGGCAGATCGTCATGGCGCTGTCCACGAACGCGCAGGTGACCTCGCCGACGCCGACCTTCTGGCCCGGTGAGCTGCAGTGGAGCAACTTCGCCCGGGTCTTCGAACGGCTCCCCTTCCTCGACCAGCTCGCGACCTCGATCTGGGTGACCCTGATCCGCACCCTGGCGCAGATCGTGCTGTGCACCCTGGCCGGGTACGCGTTCGCCCGCCTGCGGTTCCGCGGCCGCGCGGTCATCCTCGGGATCGTGCTGTCGATCCTGCTGGTGCCGTCGCAGGTCTACCTGATCTCGCAGTACCAGATCGTCCAGGGCCTCGGGTGGCTGGACAGCCTGGCCGGCATCGTCGCACCGGGCCTGTTCAGCGCCTTCGGCACCTTCCTGATGCGGACCGCGTTCCTCAACATGCCCGCGGAGCTCGAGGAGGCGGCACGCATGGACGGGGCCAACCCGTTCCAGACCTTCTGGCGGATCATGCTGCCGCTCGCCCGCCCGTCGATCAGCGTGCTCGCGATCACGACCGTGCTCTGGTCGTGGAACGAGCTGCTCTGGCCGCTGGTGGTCTCCACCCGGGCCGAGGACATGCCGCTCGCCGCCGGGCTCGCGACCCTGTCCAGCGACCGGACCATCGACTACCCCCTGCTCATGGCGGCGAGCCTGATGGCGATGGCCCCGGTGCTGATCCTGTTCATCGTGCTGCAGCGGCGGGTGATCGACGGACTCGCGTCCTCCGGCCTGAAGTGAGCGGTGGCCGTCACGGCCACCGGACGGAGCGCCCCTCGGGATCCGAGGGGCGCTCCGTCGTGCTCGCTGCGGCCGCGTGGACGGCCGATGCACCCGGACGGGAGGCACGGTGCCGGCCCGCCCCGCGGCCCCGGTCCGTCCGTGCGCACGACGGGAGGCGTGGTACCGAGCCGACCCGTGCCTCCCGGCCGGCAGTCCGCGCCCACCCGGCGGCACGGTTCCGAGCGGACTCGCGCCTCCCGGCCGGCAGCCGTGCCTGCGGACCGCCCGCACGGACGACGGGAGGCACGGTGCCCGTGAGCACCGTGCCTCCCGTCGTCCGTGCTGCTCAGCCCTTCAGACCGGCCGAGGCCATCGTCGCGACGAACTGCTTCTGCGCCACCAGGAAGAGCAGGATCAGCGGCAGCGTGGCGACCACGTTCCCCGCCATCAGCAGCGACCAGTCGGTCCGCCGCGCCCCCTGGAAGTTCGTCAGACCGAGCTGCAGCGTGAACGAGTCCGCGTCGTTGATCGCCACCAGCGGCCAGACCAGGTCGTTCCACGACCCGAGCAGCGTGAAGATCGCGAGCGTTGCCAACGCGGGACGGGCGAGCGGCAGCACGATCCGGAAGAACACCTGCAGGCGGGTGCACCCGTCGATCTGGCCGGCCTCCTCGAGCTCGGCGGGCAGGGACAGGAAGAACTGCCGCATCAGGAAGATGCCGAACGCCGAGGCGAGCCAGGGCACGATCGCGGCACCGAGGCTGTCCACGAGGTGCAACCGGGCGAACATGACGTAGGTCGGGATCATGAGCAGCTGCGACGGGATCATGATCGTCGCGAGGATCGCCAGGAACCCGAACGTCCGCCCCGGGAACCGCAGGCGCGCGAACCCGTACCCGGCCAGCGAGCACAGGACGAGGTGCGAGACGATCGCCGACGCCGACACGATGACCGTGTTGAGGAGCCAGTGCAGGATGTCCGACTCGGCGAACAGGCGCGTGTAGCCCGACAGCGTGAACTGCGTCGGGAGGAACGACGGCGGGAACTTGTTGATCTCCGAGGCCGGTTCGAGCGACGTCGTGAACATCTCGACGAACGGCAGCAGGAAGAGGAGCGCCACCGGTGCGAGCAGGAGGTGCCACGGGCTGAACGGCAGGCGACGTCGACGACGGGGTGTGGTGCGCTCCGCCGGTGTCGCGACGGCGTCCGGCCGGTTCGGGGTCTCGAGTACTCGGGTCTCGACGGTCATCGTGACGCGTTCCTTCCGGCTCGGCGCTGCACGAGCGTGACGATCACGGTCGCGGTGAGGGTGACGAAGAACATGCCGTAGGCGATGGCGGACCCGTAGCCGAACTGCAGGTTCTGGAAGGCCGTCTTCCACAGGTAGTAGACGATCGTCTGGGTCGCGTCGAGCGGTCCGCCTCGGGTGGTTGCGTAGACGAGGTCGAAGAGCTGCACGGCCTGCAGGGTCTGGTAGATCCCGACGAACGCGGTGACGGGCGCCAGCTGCGGCCACACCACGCGCCAGAAGGTCTGCCAGTTGTTCGCGCCGTCGATCCGGGCCGCTTCGAGCACGTCGCCGGGGACGTCCTGCAGGGCGGCGAGGTAGATGACGGTCGTGAAGGCCGCCTGCCCCCACAGGGACATGACGACGATCACGACCATCGCCTCGGCGCGGTCCTCGAGCCAGCCCTGGGGCGGGACGTGCAGCACGCGGAGCACGTTGTTGACGATGCCGAACTGCGGGCTGAACAGGTAGGTGGTCAGGATGCCCGTCGCCGCGGCCGAGGCCACGAACGGCACGAAGATCGCCGTGCGGTACAGCCCGATGAACCGGATGCGCCGGTTCAGCGCGACGGCCAGGGCGAGTCCGAGCAGCAGGGACGCGGGGACGAACAGGGCCGTGTACAGCAGGGTGTGCACGGCGGCCGCGAGCGCGCTCGCGTCGGTGGCCAGGTCCTGGTAGTTCTCGATGCCGGCGAAGGACGGCGGGCTGAAGCCGTCCCAGCGCTGGAAGGAGAGGACGAGCGCCCAGACCCCGGGGAAGATCGTGAGGCCGAGGACGACCGCCAGGGCCGGGGCGACGAAGCCCCAGCCGGCGAGGCCCTCGCGGGCGGCGGCCGACCGACGTCGGCGCGGTGGCTGCGGCGGCTCGGTGTCGGTGGTCGGACGGGTGCGGAGTGCGGGAGTGGTCACGGGGGTCTCCTAGCCCTGACGGAGTGCCTTGTCGGCGGCGACGGTCGCCTGCCGGAGTGCCTCGGCCGGTTCGCCCTCGCCCTGCAGCACGCGGGACACCGCGTTGCCGAACGCCTCGGACAGGCCGTTGTAGCCGGGCAGGGTCGGGCGGACCTGCTTCGCGTTGGCGGAGTTCGCCTGGATCACGTCGAGTCCGGGCAGGGCGTCGACCTGCTTGCGGAACGCTTCGCTGTCGGCCTCGCTCGACCGCAGCGGCAGGTTGCCGACCGCGACGTTGAACCGCTCGTCCTGCTCGGGCGAGGTCAGCCACTTCGTGAAGTCCTTCGCCCAGTACGCGCGGTTCACGTCGTGGTTGTCGAAGAGGGTCCAGAGGTCCGGCCCGGACACCGTCTGGTGGTCACCGTCGGTGCCGGGGAGCCGCACCACGCCGTAGGAGGTCCCGGCCGTCTGCAGGGCGGAGAGCTCCCACGGACCGGAGGTGATCATGCCGACGCGGTCGCTCTCGAACAGCTGGGCGAACTTCGTGTCCGTCTGGTCGAGGTACACGCTGCGGTCGGTCACGGCCATGGACCGCATGAACGACAGGGCGTCGACGCCGGCCTTCGAGTCGAACGCGGCGTGCTCGCCGTCCTCGGACAGGATCGAACCGCCGTTCTGCCAGAGGTGCGGCCACATCTGCCAGGTGGTCTCCTCGCTGCCCGAGACCGAGTAGCCGTAGCCGAAGGTCTGGCTGTCCCGGTCCGTCAACGCCTTCGCGGCGCGACGGAAGTCCGACCAGTCCCAGTCCGCCGTCGGGTACGGCTCGCCGGCGGCGTCGAAGACCGTCTTGTTGTAGAAGAGCGAGATGTTGTCGACGACCGCGGGGAAGCCGATCACCTTCCGCCCGGTCGGCTGCGCGGTGCCGCGAGCCGCCGGGGAGAACTCGTCCCAGTGCGTGTCCGGGTCCTCCGCCTCGGCGCGCAGGTCGAGCGTCCGCCCGGATCGCTCGAGCTGGCTCGCCCACGACCCGAAGGTGTACGAGATGTCGGGTGAGTCGTTCCCGGCGAACGACGCCGCGAGCTTCTGGAGCAGTTCGTCGGTCGACGAGGCCCCGGAGGACATGTCGATCGTCACGTTCGGGTGCTCGTCCTCGTACTCGTCGACGAGCACCTGCAGGAGCTTCGCCGCCTCGTCGCTCTGGCCCGACCACATGGTCAGGTGGACCGGTGCCGTGGTGTCGAGCTCGGTGGCACCCTGCGGTGCGCAGCCGGTGAGGACCGTCGCGGCGACCGCGATCGCGACGGCGAGCGCGCCGCGTCCGGTGCGGCGGCGGGCGGTGCGTGTGCTGCTGCTGGTGCGTGTGCTGCTGCTGGTGGTGCGTGTCACTGCGGACTCCTTCGTCGTCAGTGGTGCGTCGGCCGGCGAGCTCAGATCCCGCGTGCGGGGATCGTCGCGCGCAGCGGTTCCGGCAGCAGGTCCCCGTGGGCGACGACGAGGTCGTTGCACAGCTCCCAGATCTGCTCGGGCGTGAGCGTCGAGGACGCGTTCGGGTCCATGAGCACCGCCTGGCGGATCGCGACGGGGTCGCCCGTCCGCGCGGCGTGCACGGTGAGCTCGTTCACGGAGACGTACGGCCGGTTCAGCGCCGCGGCCTGCACGGGGAGCGCTCCCATCGGGACCGGTGCGATGCCGCCGGCTCCGACCGTGGTCGGGACCTCGACGACGCACCCGTCCGGCAGGTTGTCGATGAGGCCCCTGTTCGGCACGTTCGCGTGGATCTCGCGCTCGGTGCCGGTGACCAGCGAGTGGATGACCTGCGGGGCGTACTCCGAGGCGCCCTCCTCGAGCTGCACGGGTCGGCCGGCCGCCAGGTCGCGCTCGGCGGCCTCGAACTCGGCGACGTTGTCCTCGGAGATGCCGACGTACTCGAGCGGACGCAGGCGGAACCGGTCGACCTGCTCCGGCGAGCGGAGGAACCACGACAGGTACTCGGAGGAGTGCTCGCTCGTCTCGGTCGGGTAGGAGCCGATCCGCTTGAACACCTCGACCCGCACCCGGCGCTCGAGCTCCGGGTCCTGCCGGATGCGCTCGCGGAGCCGCGGGTACAGGTCCTCGCCCTGGTGCGTCCACTCGAGCAGCCACGACTGGTGGTTGACGCCTGCTGCGCGGAACCGGGTCTGCTCGACGTCGAGGCCGAGGAGTCCGGCGAGGTCGTGCGCGGTCCAGTAGACGCTGTGGCAGAGCCCGAGCGCCGTGATGTCCGGCGCGACGGTGTCCGCCCACCAGATGTTCATCGCCATCGGGTTCGTGTAGTTGAGCAGGACCGCGTCCGGGGCGACCTCGCGCATGTCCGCGGTCAGCTCGGTGAGGAACGGGAAGGTGCGGAGGGCACGGAAGACGCCGCCGACCCCCGTCGTGTCACCGATGGTCTGGTGCAGCCCGTACCGCTCCGGGATCTCGAGGTCGGTCCGGGTCGCGGCGATCCCGCCGATCTGCACCATGTCGACGACGAAGTCCGCGTCGGCGAGGGCGCGACGTCGGTCGGTCGTCGCCGTGAGGGTGACCGGCCGGCCGAGGCGCTCGCTCACCTGGCGGGCGGTGGCCTCGGCGACGGCGAGGCGACGCTCGTCGACGTCGAACAGCCGGAGGTCCAGCTCGGGGAGGTCGTCGTACCGGAGGAGGTCGGCGAGCAGCTGTCGCGTGAAGACGACGCTCCCGGCGCCGACGAACACGATGCGGGTCATGGGAAGCCCTTCGTTCGGGGTACCGCCGAGGGACGGCGGTCGGGGCCACCCGGCGGGTGGCAGAGGGCACGGAGGGGTGGGAGGTCACGCGTCCCGACGCGGGCTCCTGCGGCGTCCGGGTGCGCGGCCTCGACGGGGTTCGCCGGCCGGGCCCCACGGTAGGGCGCGGTGGGCACGACCACCACGCAGCCTCGCGAAACGCGCAGGACGAGTGCGCGTTCGGGCGTGGAGCGCTCAGGCGATGAGGACCTCGACCCCGGCCGCGGCGATCTGCTCGAGCGCCTCCGCCGGGGCGTGCTCGTCGGTCACCAGGACCGACACGTCGCCGATGTCGGCCATCCGCGCCATCGTCTGCCGCCCGACCTTCGAGCCGTCGCACACCACGACCACGCGGTCGGCGTGCGTCACCATCACGCCGTTCGTCCGCGCCTCGGTGTCGTCGTGCGTGGTGACGCCGCCGGCCGCGCTGATGCCGTCCGTGCCGAGGAACGCCGTCGTGACCTTGAACGCCGCGAACGCGGCCTCGGCCAGGGGACCGACCGCCTCGAGCGAGGTGGCGCGGAGCGTGCCGCCGGTCAGGATCGTCTTCACCCGCGGGCTGCGCGAGACCTCGAGCGCGATGGTCACGGCGTTCGTGATCACCGTCAGACCGTTCCGGTCGCCGAGCGCCCGCACGACCTCCTTCGTGGTGGTCCCCCCGCTGACCGCGACGGCCTGTCGCCCCGGGGGCAGGAGCCGTGCGGCGAGCCGACCGACCGCGCGCTTGGCGGCGTCGGCCTCCGAGGCACGCATCACGACGGGCAGCTCCGGGAGCGCACCGATGGACTCGACCCGGCCGTAGCTGCGCACGACGAGACCGCGCGCCTCGAGCTCGCCGAGGTCGCGTCGGACCGTGGCCGCCGAGACGCCGCAGGCCCGGATCAGCTCGTCGGTGCTCGTCGAGCCCTGCTCCCGCACCCGCTCGAGGATGTCCCGCATCCGGTCCCGCCGCTTGCGGCCGACGTCCGGCGAGTCGTTGTCCATGGACCCATCATGCGCCAGAACGATCACTGCGAATGACCGGAGTGATCGTTGTGGCAGCGGAAGTGATCGGTCGTTGCCGACACTGGGTCCGGACGCGGCGCCGGACGGTGCCGCGTCGGCAGCGCCGCCGACCGCGGCGCACGCACCAGGAGAACCACGTGAACCCCATCACTGCGCTCGTCGCTCGCCACCGTGCCGGATCCGGTGAGGGCATGTACTCGGTCTGCTCGGCGAACCCGTACGTCCTGCGGGCCTCGATGCGCCAGGCACTCGAGGACGACGCCCCCCTGCTCATCGAGGCGACCTCGAACCAGGTCGACCAGTTCGGCGGGTACACCGGCATGACCCCCGCGGACTTCCGGGCCGCGGTGCTCGACCTCGCCGAGGCCGAGGGCTTCCCGGCCGACCGGCTCGTCCTCGGCGGCGACCACCTCGGCCCGAACACGTGGCAGGACCGCCCGGCCGCCGAGGCGATGCCGCTCGCCGTCGACCTCGTCCGCGCCTACGTCACCGCCGGCTACACGAAGATCCACCTCGACTGCAGCATGCCGCTGCAGGGCGAGGTCGCCCCGCTGACCGACGCGGTCGTCGCCGAGCGGGCCGCCGTGCTGCTCGCCGCCGCGGAGTCCGCCGCCACCGACGCCGGGATCGACCGCGACGGCATCGTCTACGTCATCGGCACCGAGGTCCCGACCCCCGGCGGGGCGAAGGAGACGCTGCACGACCTCGAGCCGACCCCGGCGACGGCCGCGGTCGGGACGCTCGACGTGCACCGTGCGGCGTTCGAGCGCGCCGGCCTCGCCGACGTGTGGCCACGCGTCGTCGCGCTCGTCGTGCAGCCCGCGGTGGAGTTCGACCACCTGCAGGTCATCGACTACGTGCCCGAGGCCACGACCGCGCTGCAGGAGGTCATCGAGGCGACGCCCGGACTCGTGTACGAGGCCCACTCGACCGACTACCAGACGCCCGAGGCGCTCCGTGCCCTGGTCGACGACCACTGGGCGGTGCTCAAGGTCGGCCCCGGCCTGACCTTCGGGCTCCGCGAGGCGCTGTTCGCCCTCGACGCCGTCGAGGCGGAACTCGTCCCGGACGGCAGCGCGGTCGAGCTGCGCGGCGTCGTCGAGCGTCGGATGCTCGCGGAGCCGGACCGCTGGGAGCGCTACTACGAGGGCGACGCGCACGAGCAGCGCATCGCCCGCACCTACAGCTACAGCGACCGCATGCGCTACTACTGGCCGGACCCGGAGATCACCGCCGCGACCGAGGCGCTCGTCCGCAGCCTCGACGCGGTCGGCATCCCGCTCCCGCTGCTGAGCCAGTACCTGCCCGTGCAGTACGAGCGGGTCCGCGAGGGCCTGCTGCCGAACCGTGCCGAGGACATCGTGCTCGACCGCGTCCGCGACGTCCTGCGTCCGTACGCCGCCGCCGTCGCCCCGCGCGCGCAGGCCACCGGTACGGTCACCACCACCACCAGCAAGGAGTCCCTGTGACCACCACCGCCCCCGTCCGCGCCGACGAGACCGCGACCCACCGCGAGATCCTGCAGCAGCCCGACAGCTGGCAGCGCCTCGTCGCGTCGCTCGACGACCGCCGTGCCGCGCTCGACGCCTTCCTGCAGCCGCTGCTCGCCGACGAGGACCTGCGCATCGTGCTCACCGGGGCCGGCACCTCGGCCTTCGTCGGGGACATCGCGAGCGTCGACCTGCGCCGCCACCTCGGCCGTCGCGTCGAGTCGATCGCCACGACCGACATCGTCGCCGACCCGCACGGCTCGCTCGGCGACCCCGGCCGGGTGCTCCTGGTCTCGTTCGCCCGCTCGGGCAACAGTCCGGAGAGCGTCGCAGCGACCCGCGTCGTCGACGACGTCGCGCCCGGTGCGCACCACCTGGTCGTCACCTGCGACCCCACGGGCGCCCTCGCCCGCGAGCACCGCGGGCAGGACCGGTCCTTCGTCCTCGACATGCCGGCCGAGACGAACGACACCGGCTTCGCGATGACGTCCAGCTTCTCCACGATGCTCCTCGCCGTCCTCCTGGCCTTCCGGCCGGAGCTCGTGGCCGGTACCGGCGCGCTGGTCGCGGCGGCACGGACGATCGCCGGCCTGGAGGCACGGATCGCCTCGCTCGCGGAGGGCACCGAACGCGTCGTGTACCTGGGCAGCGGAGCGCTGCAGGGCCTGGCACGCGAGTCGGCGCTGAAGCTGCTCGAGCTCACCGCCGGCGGGGTCGTGTCGTTCTTCGACACCCCGCTCGGCTTCCGGCACGGCCCGAAGGCCGTCGCGGGTGCGCACACCCTGGTGGTCGTCTACGGCTCGTCGGACCCGTACACGGCGCGGTACGACGCGGACATCCTCCGGGAGCTCCGCGCGGACGGAGCCGTCCGGGTCGTCTCGGTCGGCGGGGACGCGGACGACGAGCGTTCCTTCCCGCTCGACGACCTGGCGGGCCTCGACGACGCGTTCCGCAGCGTCGCCCTGGTCGGCTTCGCCCAGCTCCTCGCCCTCGCCACGTCCGTCGCGCACGGGTGCACGCCGGACAACCCGTTCCCGGGCGGCACGGTCAACCGCGTCGTCCAGGGCGTGACCATCCACGACCACCGCGCGGGAGCTGCACGGGCATGACCGTCTTCCTCGGCATGGACGGCGGCGGCACCAAGACCGCGTTCCTGCTCACCGACGGCGAGGGCACCACGCTCGCCGAGTCGCGGCAGCCGGCCTCCTCCTGGTTCGACGCGGGGACCGGTCTCGTCGGCGACGTCGTCCGTGCGGGCGTCGACGCGGTGACGTCGGCGGCCGGCATCGCCCCGGCGGACATCACGTTCGCGCACTTCGGCATCCCCGGTCACGGGGAGTCGAGTCGTGACACCCCCGTGCTCGACGCCCTCCCCGCCGACGTGCTCGGACACGACCGGTACTCCTGCGGCAACGACATGGTCGGCGGCTGGGCCGGATCGCTGGCCGGCCGCGACGGCGTCAACGTGATCGCCGGCACCGGGTCGATGGCCTACGGCGAGCGCGGCGGCACCGCGCACCGCGTCGGCGGCTGGAGCGAGGTGTTCGGCGACGAGGGGTCCGCGTACTGGGTCGCCGTCCAGGGGCTCAACGCCTTCTCGCGGATGGCGGACGGCCGACTCCCCCGGGGTCCGCTGCACGCACTCGTGCGCGAGCGGGTCGGGGTGACCGAGGACCTCGACCTGATCGGCGTCGTCATGGACGAGTGGGGCGCGGACCGCGGCACCGTCGCCGACCTGGCGAAGGTGGTCGTCGCAGCCGCCGACGCCGGCGACGACGCTGCTGCCGACGTCCTGCGCCGCGCCGCCGCGGAGCTCACGACCCTGGTCGGCACGACGGTCCGCGCGCTCGGCTTCCCCGCCGACGAGCCGGTCCCCGTGTCGTACTCCGGCGGGCTCTTCCGGGCGCCGCGGTTCCGCGAGGCGTTCGCCACCGCACTGCTCGCCGAGGACACGACCCTCGAGCTCGTCGAACCCCGACACGATCCGACCGTCGGCAGCGTCCTGGTCGCGATGCGCCGGGCCGGGGCACCGATCCCCGAGCGGTTCACCGCGGAGACGGTCCCGGCCACCTCCAGCGCCGCCCGCTGACACCACGCACCGACACCAGGCATCGACACCACGCACCGACACCACGAGGAGACCACCCGTGCAGTACACGTTCGAGTTCGACGGCCTCCGGGTGCCCGCGAACGTCTCCGGACCACCCCGCCGGACGGCGGACGGGTGGCTCGTCCCGGCGGGCCCCGTCGCGCTGCTCCACCCCTTCGGGCACCGCGCCGAGTTCTACCGGCACGGCTGGAACTCGTGGAGCCCGAGCGGGTGGACGCGGGTCGACGGCGACACCATCGGGATCAAGGACAGCCCCGAACGCCTGCTGACCGCCGACGACGCCGCGAACGAGACACCGCACGCGCACTCCGGCAGCGCGGTGGGTGCGGTGACCGGTCCGGACGGCGGCACCCTCCTCGTCGGGGCGCTCGGGCTCGGCACCCCGCGGGTCGGCGCCGACGGCAACGTCCTGTGGGCGTCGAGCGAGCAGGACGACGCGGAGTGGTTCGTCGCGTACGGCGCCGAGCAGGACGTCTTCGCCGCGTACGCCGACCGGGTCTCCGAGCGCCTCGGTCGCCGGACGGCCCGCGCCGGCACCGTGTGGAGCAGCTGGTACTCGTACCACGAGGACATCACCGAGGACCGGATCGCGCGGGCGGCCGCCGACCTCGAGGGCTACCCGGTCGACGTCTTCCAGATGGACGACGGGTGGGAGCCCATCGTCGGCGACTGGACGGCGGGGCCCGACTTCCCGAGCGGGATGGCGGCGACCGCACGGACCATCGCGCGCCACGGCTTCCGTCCGGGCATCTGGCTCGCGCCGCTGATCGCCCTGCCCGGCTCGACGATCGCCACCGAGCGCCCCGACCTGCTCGTCGCGGGTGACGACGGCCGTCCGCTCGTCACCGGGCACAACTGGGGGTCGCACTACCACTCGCTCGACACGACGAACCCGGAGGTGACCGACCACCTCCGCGGGGTGTTCGACCGGATCACCGCGGACGGCTACAGCTACCTGAAGCTCGACTTCATGTACGCCGGGGCGATCGCCGGGCACCGACACGTCGACCTGCCCCGCGAACAGGCCTACCGGCAGGCGATCGAGCACATCCGAGCCACCGTCGGCGACGACGTCTACCTGCTCGGGTGCGGGGTCCCGATGATCCCCTCGGTCGGGGTGTTCGACGGAGCCCGTGTCGGACCGGACGTCGCGCCGTTCTGGGACAACGCCGAGCGGGTGGGCGACCCCTCCGGCGAGGGCGCCCGCAACGCGCTGGTGTCCTCGGTCAACCGGGTGTGGATGCGGCGGCTGTACGAGGTGGACCCCGACTCGGTCTACTTCCGCAGTGCGCGGAACCTGCTCGGTCCGGACGAGCGTCGGGCGCTGCAGGACACCGCGGCGGTCCTCGGGTTCCGGTCGACGTCCGACCCCGTCGACTGGCTCCGACCGGAGGAGCGCTCCGAGGCCGCGGACTGGCTCGGCCGGAGCGCCGTGGTCGAGCAGGTCGGCCGGTACGTCTTCCGCCTCGACGACCGGGTGGTCGACCTCACCCCGTACGTCACGGGCGAGTACGCGGTCGACGCGGCGTCCTTCATCGGCTGACCGGCCGGCGGTCGTCCTCCCTCAGACGGTGACGACGACCTTGCCGGCGATCCGCCCGGCCGCGCCCTCGGCGTGCAGCGCCGGGAGGTCCTCGAGCCGGATGCGCCGGGTGACCTCGACCGTCAGCTGCCCGGCGTCGACGAGCGCGACGAGCTCGGCCAGGCGCCCGCGGTCCGGCAGGACGAACACCGTCGCGGCGCGGACGCCCCGGGACTCGTCGTCCGGCGTCGCCATGAACGCCGTGGTGCTCACCACGACCCCGCCGTCACGCACGGCGGCGACGAGCGCCCGGAACTGCTCCGGCTCGATCGGCGCGAGGTTCAGCAGCACGTCGACCGGCTCGTCGACCGCCGCCAGGACGTCGGTCGTGGTGTGGTCGATCACCTGCTGGGCCCCCGCGGCGCGGACCGCGTCGGCGCTCCGCGGGCTCGCGGTGGCGACCACGTGCACGCCGGCACGGACGGCGAGCTGGATCGCGTACTTCCCGACCACGCCACCGGCGCCGTTGATCAGCACGCGCTGGCCCGCCTCGAGGCGACCCTCGTCGAACAGTGCCTGCCATGCCGTCAGCGCCACCGACGGGAGTGCCGCGGCGTCCACCAGCGGGACGCTCGTCGGGGCGGCGACCAGTGCCTCCGCGGGTGTGACGACGTACTCGGCGGCACCGCCGTCGCGTTCCATCGGCAGGAACCCGACCACCGCGTCGCCCACGGCGAGGCCGTCGACGCCCTCGCCCAGCGCGGCGACCGTGCCGGACACGTCGTAGCCGGGAACGTGCGGCAGCTGGACCGGGATCGGCAGGAACCCGCCGCGCATGCCGTTGTCGGCGGCGTTGTAGGCGGAGGCGGTGACCTGCACCAGCACCTCGCCCGTGCCCGGAACCGGGCGCTCGACGTCCTCGATCCGCAGGACCTCCGGACCGCCGACCTCGTGGAACCGCACTGCCTGCATGGTGTCCTCGTTCATGATGTTTCCCTCGTCATAGTGCTTCGAATTCGAAGCGATGAGCTGACCGTACACCTGCTTCGAGTTCGAAGCAACAGGTAGGATCGGGTCATGGCCTCTCCCCCGTCGGCGCTCACCCCGACCCAGCTCGGCGCGTACCTGTCGTTCACCGAGGTCGCGGCCCTGCTGCGCCCGGCGGTCGAGCAGCAGCTCCGCGACGCCGGCGAACTCAGTTACGTGCAGTTCCAGCTGCTCGCCCGGCTGGGCGATGCGCCGGACGGGCGGCTGCGGATGACGGACCTGGCGGACGGGGTCGTCTACAGCCGCAGCGGGCTCACCTACCAGGCACAGGTGCTCGAGCAGCGCGGGCTCGTCACGCGGGGACCGTCACCCGACGACGACCGGAGCACCGTGGTCTCCCTCACCGACGCCGGGCGCGACGCGCTCGCCACCGTGCTGCCCGGGCACATCGCGACGGTGCACGGACTGCTGTTCGCGCACATCAGCGACGACGACGCCGCGCAGCTGGGGGACGTCCTCGGGCGGATCAGCGGGCACCTGCGGCAGCACCCGCCGCGGTCGGCGGGGCGGGGGCGGCTGAAGGGAGCCGCGTCCGGGTGAACCGCTTCCGTCAGACGGTGCGGCTGAAGTGGTAGGAGCTGATGCGGAAGCCCGTGCGGAAGTAGAGGCGGTGCGCATCCTGTCGCTCCACCTGCACCCCGGAGTCGAGGTGCACCTGGGCGGCGCCGGACCGCGCTGCCTCGTCGAAGATCCAGGACAGGAGCCGCGACGCCGCTCCGCGACCCCGCGCAGCAGGCAGGGTCGAGAGGTCGTCGACGTAGCAGTGGCGTCCCCATGCCAGGTTGCTCGCAGCGCGGAACCCGGCAACCGCGAGCGCCCGCTCGCCGTCGGCCTCGTCGAACGCGGCCACGATGCGGTAGCCGTCCTCCGCCTGCTCACGCACACGGTCGGCGAAGTCGACCTCGGTCAGCGCGGGCCGGAGTGCGCGCATGGCGTCGAACGCCAGGGTGCTCTCCTGTGGGGCGAGTTCGCGGACGATCACGACGTTCCTTCCGGTTCGGAGTTCCTGCCCAGGGTACGGACGAGGACGATGCTCATGAGCAACCAGCCCACGACGAGGGCCACGACCGCAGCGACGAGAGCCCCACGGACGCCAGCGAACGAGACGAGGAGGCCGCTGACCGCCGCACCAGCGGCGATGGCTCCGTAGGCGAACATGCGGTAGACGGCGCCGACCCGCCCGAGGCCGGCCTGCGGTGTGACCCGCTGTCGGAGCGAGATCGCGACCACGTTGTACGCGGCGACTCCGACTCCGTAGCAGAAGAACGCGGCCACGGCGCTGGCGATCGACCTCGCGCTCTCGTCGGTCACGAGCACCAGGGCGCTCGGAGCGACAGCGGCCAACCCGGAGAACAGGACGAGGCGGACCCTCGTGCTGCCCAGGACCGAACGGCCGCTCACCACCGCGCCGAGCAGCGCCCCCGCTGCTCCCGCCCCGATGACGAGACCCACGGTCCCCTCGGAGAGGCCGGCGACGCGCACGGCGTACACCAGGAACGTCGTGATCATGAGCTGTTCGAACAGGTTGAACCACGTCGCGTTGAGGAGCAGCCCCCGCAGCGTGGAGTTCGCGAACGCCACGCGGAACCCCGCAGTGAACCGACTTGCGAACGACTCCTCGGTGGCGAAGGTGCGCTCGACGACCTGAACCCGCATGAGGAGCAGCCCCGAGGCCACGAACGCCGCGGCGAACAACAGGAAGGCGACACCGACGTGCCCGAACGCCAGGAGGACACCGCCAGCCGCAGGCCCGACGATCTGCGCGAACGACAGCGAGCCCTGCACGCGAGAGTTCGCCGCGACAAGATCCTCTCGCGGCACCAGGTTCGGGATGAAGGTCTGCGTGGCCACGTCGAACGCGGCAGTGCACACACCCGCGAGGGTGACGATCACGATCAGCGCCGGCCACGACAACAGGTCCGTGGCCGTCAGCACCGCCGCGAGGAGCCAGAGCGCACCCCGCCCCCAGTGCGCACCTCGCATCAGCGGGAGCCGCGCGACGCGGTCGATGCGCGCCGCCAGCAGGGGCGTCACGACGAGGACCGGCGCGAACTGCAAGGAGGTCACGATGCCCACCTGCGCCGAGGGAACCTCCAGCACGGAGATGGCGATCAGCGGCACCGCGACTGCGATCGTCTGGGCGAGGAGTTGCGAGAGCGAGTGGCTCGCCCAGAACCGGTTGAAGGAGGAACGCCAGTCCGTCGCCGCCGGGACGGTCGTCGCGCCGGTCATACTCGCACCGAGCCCGAGCCCGAGTCCACGAGGTCGACGCGGAGACGCGCGGCCTCTGCAGCGTTCCGTGCGTCCACGGCATCCCGGTCGATCGCTGAGTCACCCGACAGGATCGCGGACCACCGTGCCTCCGTCCGGGCGCCTCGACGTCCCTTGAAGTCGGCCAGACCGGCTCCGAGGTCGACCGCGACCAGGCCCTCCGCTGCGGCGAGCCGTACCGGACCGAAGACGAGCACGCCGGGGTACCGTCCCGACGTCCCGCCGTGCTCGTCGTAGCGCAGGCCGACGAGACGGACCCACAGGACGCCGTCCTGCACGAGGGCGAGGGCGAACGCCGTGGGCGTAGAGCGCTCGCCGTACCAGAACCCGATCGCGCGCTCCGCACCGTCGATGCACGTTCGCAGGTAGCTCGCGAGTCGTTCAGCATCCGCGGGCTGCCCGTGCCGGCGCTGCGTCTCCGCGGCGAGACCCGCCCACGCAGTCACCACCGGATCATCGGATCCGACATCGCTGCTCATCGGGAAACCGCCGGCGGCCTCCAGGTCACGTCGCACGTCCGAGCGCCGCTTCGCCGGGAGACCTGCGGTGTACGCCTCGAAACCCCCGTGGCCGAGTTGCACGGTCGAGTTCACCTCGGTGAGGAGCAGCGTCGCGTCGGGTCCCATCGCAGTGGCGACCTCCGCAGCATCCGAACGCGTTCCGTAGAGGAATCCCACGGGGACGTCGGCGATGGAGCTTGCTCCACCGACGAGGGCGTTGAGGACCTCCGCACGCTCCGAAGGGGCTCTCGCGGCGACCCGGAAGCCGTTCCACTGACCGTTCCGCGCTCCGAGCAGCAGCTGCGCACTCCGGGGCGCAACGTGCGCTGCGGTGCCGAGCAGTGTGCCGACGTCGTAGACGGTGTTCCGCGATCCCTCCGGCATGAGGTGTGCGAGGAGCGTCCCTCGCACCGCCCCGCGATCGTCCCGGGCTACCACCACGGAAGACGCCGCATCCCGCCCGGAGAAGGCGCGGTTCCAGCGGAGCGACGAGTACAGCGTGTCACCGCCCCCGAACGACTCGACGTCTGCTGGCAGCGGGTGCTCGAGTGGGATGAGCTCGATGTGGATCATGGTTCCTCGGTGTCGGTGCGTGGGGCACTCGGGGGGATCATCAACTCGGCCGCGGCACGCGCCGCCGTCTGGGCGATGCTCCGGCTCGGAGCGAGCGTGCGGACGTGACCGACCGCGCCGCGGTAGTCACTCGCAGGGGCGATCTCTGCGCCCGTGATGACGCCCCCGAGCACGTCGACCACCCAGGGGAAGGCCGACGCCGCTCCGCGGTCGGACGGCGCTGACGCGCGCGCTCGAGCAGGCGCGTAGGCGATGTACCCGCTCGAGACGAGTCCGTTCGTCGTGGCCGCCGACACGGGTCGTCCGAGCGCAGAGTCGGCGACCATCTGCGCGAAGTCGGGCGTCAGGCAGTCCTGGAGCATGTACGTCACGAGCGCCCCCGGGAGCCGTGGGTTGATCTCCACCACGTACGCACCGGTCTCGCGGAGCACGAACTCGACGTGCAGGAACGCCTGTTCGATCTGCAGGGCCGCGACGACGGCGTCGACGGCGGTCCGCATGTCGTGCTGCAACGCGCCGGGAAGGTCCGCGGGGAACGTGTACCCGACCTCCGCGACGGTCGGGAACGGCGAGAGCTGACGGTCGGTGTACCCGAGCACCTGCGCGTGCCCGGCGCTGACGAGCACCTCGCAGCTGACCAGCGGTCCCTGCACGTACTCCTCGATCATGAGCGCACCGGCCAGGTAGCGGTCCGCAGCGGAGAGGAGGCGCCAGGTCTCGACGGCCTCGACCACACCCGCGTAGATCCCGACGTCCTGGCTCCCGGTACCCCGCACGTTCTTGATCACCCCGATCGGCGCCACGTCCGATGCGAAGGAGCGGACCCGCTCCTCGGAGTCCGCGGGTGCCCATCGGACGCGGCCGACCCCGAGTGTGTCGTAGAGCTCCCGCGCGCGTCGTTTGTCCCGGAAGACGTCGATCGCTCGTCGACTGGGGAACGGAGCGCCGAGATCCTCCGCGAGGTGTGCCGCGAACGCGAGGTAGCGGTCACCGGAGGCGATGACGCCGTGCGGCCCGGGCATCGACACCAGTGCTCCGGGCGTGCGGTAGTCCTCGGTCGAGTCGACCTCGAACAGCCGTCCCTCACCGTCGAGACGGTCGAGCACCTGAGCGTCCTCGGCCCCGGAGTACTTGGCACGGTTGCTCGTGACGAAGACGGTCGGCTCTCCGCGATCAGTGAGCTGACGGAGCAGGCGGAGGCCGGACCCGCTCGTCGCCGCCTCAACGAAGAACAGCATCGAGCACCTCTGCCTCTCCGATCTGCGCCGTGGTCGGCCCTTGTCTGCGGAGCACGGAGAGGATGACCCGATCGGCGAGCTTCCCGAGGATGCTGAGGTTCGCGAAACCGGGTCCTGCCCGGGGTCCGGCGAGCGCGGGGACGAAGAGCGGAGCCGGCAGGGGCGCCAGGCGCAGGTCGTCATCGACGACCCGCGCAAGTTCGGCGTCGTCGAAGGACGAGGTTGCGTTCCGTAGGACTTCGAGGCTCCGCCGGTCGAGGAGGTCCTCGAGGAGCGGAGCGAGGCGGAATCCGGAACAGTTCACGACCACGTCCGCGTCGAGCACCGAGCTGCCGAGGTCGAGACGGTACCCGTCGAGGACGCGCTCGACGAGGCGGACGCGTCCCGTCACAGCGGTGACACGGTCGTCGCTGGCGAGGCGTTCGAGCAGCTGCGGTGAGACGACACCCCGGTCCGTGCGTCGGATGAACTCGAGGCGCTCGTCCCAGGACTTGTCGGACCAGTTCGCCTCGGGGTTCGTGTAGAACTCGTTGTCCTGGAAGGTCTCCGAACGGGAACGGAGGTGCCCGGGACTCACGATGGTCACGCTGCCCCTCGGGCCCAGGGCGTCCAACACCGTGCGTGCCGAACTGGCAGCGCTCTCACCGCCACCGACGACCACGACGTGGGACGACGAGCCGACCTGTGCCGTGAGCGCCGAACGCGGGCTCGCGGCATCCGGGAGGTCGAACTCCTCCGAACCCGGCAACGGCCGCATCCGACCGGGTCCCGTCACGAGGACGCTCGCAGCAGTGACCTCCGTGCCGTCGTCGAGCACTGCCCTCCAGGAGCCGTCCACGAGCGCAAGACTCTTGACACCCGAGCCGTGATGGGTGACGCCGTGACGGGCACGCTCCTGCACCCAGCAGAGGTACGCTCCGAAGCGGGCGTGAGTGACTGCCGGCGCGCCTCGGTCGATCCACCTGCCGTACTGCCCGACGTCGCGGAGGTGGCTGTGCCAGGACAGCTCTGCCATCTCGTCGTCGACGTAGCCGAAGCCAGGGCCGAGGGTCTCGGACGACTGGTAGGGGAAGCCGATGTCCTTCTCGGGCCTGGTACCGAGGTGCTCTGCCCCGCTGGTGTAGCCGTGTTCGCCGTTCCAGTGCGCCGCGGGCGCGAGCTTCTCGACGACGAGGACACGTACCGGGCGAGCCCGCCGTCCGTTGAGCACGTGTGCTTTCGCGACGACGGCCGTCGTCTTCGCTCCCGCCCCGATGCAGAGCAGATCGACCGAGTACCGCATCTCGTCCTTCCCCCTAGATCCCCGGCGACGAAGCCACCGGAGGAGTCGCCTGCGGCAGACCACGAGTGGGCGCGCCGAGGACGCGCGCGACCGCGTCCTGTGCGAGACCGGGTGACAGCCGGACGCCCGACCCGTGCGTACCGGTGACGACCGCCACTCCGGCTGCTGTGCTCTCGACGAGCGGCACCGCTCCGGGCCCGTACGTGTCGACGTGCACGCGCGGCTCGACCGATCGGACCGCACCGAAGGGCGTCCTGTTGCCGATGAAGTCGATGCCGCGCTCCAGGACACTGTCCGGCAGCGCCGCTCCCGTCGGCGGTACGTCCCACTCATCGTGCTTGACGCTCAACGCGATCTCGTCCGGACGGGTCACCGGCATCGCGAAGATGCCCGCATCCGCGTCCGCGAACATCAGCGCGGCACGCCGCTCCGTGTCGATCCTCGCTCGGAACCCGTACACCCGCTTGGTCCGGACTCCGGCCCGTTCAGCAAGGAGCCCCCAGGAGTTCGTCCGGTTGTTCACCCAGGGACCGACAGCGATGATCGCCGCCGAGGCGCGTACACGCCGGCCGTCGTCGAACTCGGCGATCACGCCGCCCCCTGCTCCGTCGACGACCTCCTGCACGTCGCCCGTCCGGAAGGAGAACCGCGGGTCTACGGTGAGCTCGTCGAGCAACCGCCGGGCAAGGATCTTGGGCGAGATCCGGTAGCTCCACGAGACGTCGAACGCCTCGGGAAGCCAGCTCGGACCGCCGAGCACGTGTGCGAGGGCTGCGGTCTCCCCCTCGACGCGGGTCGTCCCGCCGAGGACCATCCGACGGGTCTCCGGGCTCAGGTCGTACCAGATCGAGAGGTAGCGGCTCCGCCACGGGCCGTCGCCGAGCACGGTCCGGTGCCAGGTCCACGAACGACGCATGAGGTCGTCGTGTCGCGGACTCCATCCCAGTGGCAGGTCCCCAGCCCCCGCGCGCCCGCTGATGCCGGCGAGCGGCGCGGTCCGGTCGATCAGGGTGACGTCGACATCGTGGCACCGTACGGCTTCGAACGCACTGGTGATCCCGACGATGCCCGCGCCGACGACCAGGAGATGCGGGCGAGCGCCCCCGGGCGCCGTCACCGGACCCGCTCCTGGAGCGACTCAAGGGCATCGCGCGGAACAGGTGTGATGTCCAGGTCGGCTGCCGGTTCCGTTCCGGACGGGAGGAGGCCACCCCCTGCGCCTGCTTCGACGGCCTTTGCCCACGCCGGTACCAACGGGAAGGCGAGCACGGCGAGCACTCGGCGAGCGAAGATCGGCGATCGTGCCGCGCCTCCGTCCGCGATCCACTCCGCCCAGTCGAAGAAGGTCTCCGCGATCCTCGGGACGTCCACCCGCGGAAGGACCACCGCCTCACGAAGCGCCGCGAGCGCCTCGCGAGCGCGGCGGGATGCAGCCGGGTCGATCTCCTCGTGCGCTGCATCGCCCGTCACCGCGGACGCCGTTCGACGGAGCGCACGCTCGACCGCTGCGATGTCCTCCGCCGACCGACGTGTGGCGATCTCCACGTCGAGGTCCGTCTCTGTCGTACCGGGCGCCACACGGGAGAGCAGGAGTCGGAGCGCGTCGACGTCGACGCCGGCATCGAGGGCATCGTGCACACGGATGGCGTGGCGTCGCGAGGTCGAGAACTTCTCGCCGTCGAGCAGCAGGAAACGGTTGACCACGACGTGGTCGAACGGACGGAACGGGATGGTCGCACCCGTGAGGCCGTGGAGTGCCAACCACCCGAAGGCGCTGTCCAGACCGCCGAAGGCCACGGTGACCACATCGCTACCCGGGCTGAACGGATCGGATCCGAGCTGCGATGCAACGGCGTCCCCGAGCATCCGTGCCGCGCCGTACTTCCCCAGCACGTAGCTGGAGAGCACGTGCCCCGGGAGGGATCCGCCCGGCCACTCGAGCCCCCACCAGGACGGGTAGCTGGCGCGGAGCGCCGCTGGACCGTCGAGACCGCCAGGGACGAGGTACTCAAAGTCCGTCTCGACAACCCCCGCCATGCGTTCGACGTCGAGCGCGGAACTCAGCTGGACGTAGGCGGATCGAACGACGGCACGCCGCGGAACTCCGTCGTGGGGCCACACACTCTCCATCGCCGCAGCATCGAGCCAGCGTCCGCAGAGCTCGCAGACGTTCCCGCTCTGCGAGCTGCGGCACGACGAGCACGCACCCCGGACGAAGGCACCGATGCCAGCAGACGGAGCAGGGGGCTCTCCGACGAGGAGCTCTTCGGCGCGCAGACTGATGCGCCCGACTCGTTCGAGCATCTCCACCAGGCTGATCGCAGCGGTCCGCTCGCGCTCGCGCCAGGCGCCCGAACTCGGATCTGCGAACAGGTCCGTCGCGAACCCGAGACCCGTCAGTGCGGTCCGAGCGCGTTCCGTGTGGTGCGCTGCGATCTCGACGGCCGGTTCACCGCTGGTCGCCGCGGCGTAGGTGACCCCGCTCTCGAACGCGTCCGACGCGCTGACGGTCGTCACGTCAGCGCCGAAGAGCTCGAGCGTCCGGCGAGCGATCTCGGCTCGGAGGTACGGACCGGCGATGTGGCCCAGGTGGAGCTCGCCGTTCGGGGTCAGGTAGCCCGGGAAGAACAGGTACCGACGCGCTGTCGGCGTCTCGCGCACGGTCTCGTCGAGGAGTGTTCGGACGTGGTCAGGCACTGGAGACCGCTTCGGACACCACCGGAGACCACCAAGCGCTGAAGAGGGTGATCGGCTCGTCCCCGTCGTTGTGGACGCGGTGTCGCGTGCGACTCGGCATGTAGACCGCGTCGCCTGCCCGCACCCGAACAGTGACCTCGCCGTGCGACACGATGCCTGTGCCGGTCGACACGAACCACAGTTCCACCACGTCGTGCTCGTCCCAGTCCGAGGTGAACCCGGGTGCCAGGCTCCATCGCGATGCCTCGAACGGCGCCGGGTGCTCGGCATCGAGACCGAACCCCTCCACCGGGTCGCCGCTGGGCGTGTGCTTGAGGACTGACGTCGCGAGCGTCGGAGCGGGGGCGCTCACAGGGCACCGCCTGCGAGCAGGTGCACGGTTCCAGGAGCATCCGCGGGGAACGAGTCGGACGAAGCCGTGGCGACCGTTGGCCACTTCCCCTCACCGGCGACGGCCGAGGGCCACTTGCCCTCGCCGGCGACGGCGGGTTGCGTCGCCATGAGGATGCTGGCTCCGACGATCAGGGCGCCGACGAGAGCGCCGGCAGTGCGCTTGTGCATAGTTGTCTCCCTGCGGGTCCGGGGTGGTCGCGACGAGCATATGACACGCGCAGTCATCTTTGTGACACTTTGTGTCATATTCGGTCGACCGGCAGTCGCGAGTTGTCACACCACGCCCCTGCTGTTACCTTCGACGCGGGTTCGTCGTCCGACGGACGGGTGTGGGTGGCCGGGAAGTACGGACATGGCGACATTCGGAGCGAACCTTCGCAGACTGCGGAGCCAACGGGCGATCTCGCAGACCGATCTCGGAGGAGACCGGTTCTCCGCGAGCTACATCTCGCACCTCGAGCGCGGCACGCGGAGGCCGTCAGTCGAGGTGGCGTCGTTCCTCGCGGATCGACTGGCCGTGCCGGTGGACGAGCTCCTCGACGACCTCCCGGACGCCGACGTCTCGGCGACGGTCTCGCAGGTGCTGATGTACGAGGCGCTGTCGCGCCACGAGTACGTCACCGTCGAGCGCGAGTCAGGGGGCGATCAGTTCGCCGTCCTCCAGGTCAGCGCCCAAGCGCAGCTCGAGCGCGGAGATCTCGCCGGGTGCCTCGACACGACCGAAGACCTCCTGCAGAGCAGGGTTGCATCCTCGTCCCCCGTTCTCCGCGCCGTTGCCCTGTCCACCCGGTCTCGGGCCCTGCGGGCCGACGGACAGCTGCTGGCCGCACGAGCAGCGGCGACGGAAGCGGTCGAAGCGACCCACGCGGCAGTGGACTGCCCGGCTGAGGTCGTCGTCGCCGCCCGGACGGCCGAGATCGCTGCTCTTGCCGAGCGCGGGGAGACCGCAGCGCTCGCATCCGCGACCGAGGACCTCGAGCAGTTCGCAGCGGAGCTGCCCGACAGCCACACGCGAGCGCTCGCGGCCTGGTCGGTCGGCAACGTCCGGTTCGCGGAGGGCCGGTACGACGAGGCGATCGCATGGCACGACGACGCGACGCGACTCCTCCGACCCGAGGCATCGCTGCGCGCGTGGGCACGCTTCCACAAGGCGTCGGCCGAACTCCGCATCGAGGCAGGAGTCGACACCGACGTCGACGCCATGATCGAGCGCGCGGAGCACGGGCTGGCGATCGTCGGCAACGCTGACGACCTCGCGGAACTCGAGCTCCTCCGAGCCAGTCGATTGACGGCAACCGAGCCTGACCGGGCGCTCGAGATGATCGATGACATCCTCCTCGCCAACGAGCTACCAGGGCAGACGATCGCTGAGAGTCAGATCCTCAGGGCCGCCGTGTTCGCGGTTCTCCACCAACCGGACGACCGGAGAGCCGCCCTGGAACGCGCCGCAGAAGCCTTCACGGCCGCTGGCGCCCCGGAGCGCGCCGTCACGGTCCTCCGTGAGATCCTCGGCCTGCAAGACTCTCAGCGAGAGTCCTGACAACGAACTCCCGCCCCACCATCAACTGGACTTCAGACGCCGAGCTCGCACGGGCACGGCCCGGAAGCTTCGAGATGAAGAAAACCCCCCGCGCGGGCGGGGGTTTTCTGTGGCGGGCAATTCACATATCTCCCGCCTTCCGCTCAGTTCCGCGGATCCGATGGCCGCTACGCGCGACCCGTTTCCTCCAGGGGTCTCCCAATTTTTCTCACCCGCTCCTTCTATGCCCACTGACCTGGGCTTTTTCCGGTGCAGAGGGTCGTGACCCACCGGGTACGACTGGGCGTCATGGAAAGGCCGCCGGGGCGATCTTCCCTTAGACGTGTGCGACAGGCTCCGCGTGCCGCGCCGCATGGCACCTCGACTCGAGGTTCGACTCCGACGTCAAGGCTTCGCCCGTCTTCCGCAGAATCCTCCATTTCGGCGGCGGCCCTTCGGGCCTCGACACATGCTGAGCCGCGCGATGTCCGCAGCAGGTTCTACAGTCGCTTCAATGTCCTCGGAGTCGTTCCCCGTCACATGGCAGCACCTCCGAGTCGCCAGTGCTCACATGCAGACGCTGGTTGCACGATGGTCGGACGTCCTCGATGCCGAGCCTGCACGAACACATGTCTCCGTCGGTCCGGATGGGCAAGGGGAAATCGCAATCACCTTCAACTGGCGTGAAGGTGAGCAGGAAGCGCTGCACGCTGCTTTCACCACCGTGCTCGGCGAGCTGTGGTCGACGTTGGATAGTCTGGTGGTCGAGGCGTTCACTGCGATGACCCTGCAGCACCGTCCACGAGATCCAGCAGCGTCGCGGTTCTTCCCGGTCGCGGACAGCCGCGAAGGGTTCGAGGCGCTGCTCGAGCAGGGCTGTCTCGACGGAGTGCTGAAGGTGCAGTACCAGCTGGTCCGTGCATGCCAGCCCTTCTCCGCTCCCTCCGGCGACGCGACGGTCGACCGGTTCCGCGACGCTGTGGTGGAACTCCTTGGTTGGACGAACAAGGTGCGAGACGGCAGCTGCATCGGCGTGTGGGCCACGCCGGTGTCACCGGAGGTGCGGACCGACTCTCCGCGAAGCGTTCTCCGCGCGGAACCAGCGTCTGCTCGAGCGGTGGTTGGCTCCACCGTCGTTGGGTCATTCGTCGTGAAGGGGTACCGGCCGCAGACCTCCGTCGCGGCGATGGCGGGAACGGAGTTGAACCTTGGCTTTGACGGGTTCGAGCCGACTTCTGCTGAGGACACTTTCGGCGCGCGTCTCGGACGTCTCGTCAAGACTATCCGTGCGTTCGCTGCTGTCTTTTCATCGTTCACCGACGACGTCCCGGGCGCCCGGCCGGTCCGTGGCGCGCACCGGTTGACGCCCACGTGGAAGGACGCCGGTGAGAGCTGGACTGCAGATTCTCTTGAAGCCCTCGACGCTTCCGCCATTGGTCTTGGTGTCGTCACCGGAGGTCAAACGCTCCGGCTCATTGTGCGTACACCCACCGGCGTGTTCGAACGTGTAGTGCCGAACGCGTCCCCCCTTCGGCCGTACGCGAAACGAGGCGAAGCCGCCGAAGTCGCGATCCGAGACGCAGCAGCAACGTGGGGGCTGCCAGATTTTGTGTTCACCGCGCCGGTGGAACGGAAAGGCTCAGGCGTGCGTGAGGTCGCCGACGGCCTTCTCATCGTCGGCGGTCGAGGCATCATCGTGCAAGCGAAAGCCCGAGAGGGCACACCGGGTGACGACGAGCGCGAACGCAGTTGGGCGCGGAAGGTCGTCTCGAAGGCGAAGAAACAAGCAGCCGGCACTCTCCGACGAGTCACCGCAGCAGCTGTCCCACTTGTGGACGGACGCGGACGACCGGTGACGGTCGACGGCAGTGCAGTTTCATGGGCCGCCGTAGTCGTTCTCGACCATCCAGCGCCGCCGTCTGGCGTCGAGTTCACCGAAGTAGGTGAGAAGCTCGGCACCGTCGTCCTCGACCGCCGGGACTGGGAGTTCCTCTTTACGCAGTTGCGGTCAACGCATGCAGTGGTCGAGTATCTGCATCGCGTCGCAACTGAGCCGTCACGGCTCGGCGACGAGCCAGAACGGTACTACGAGCTTGCCGCCGCGGATGAGCGCGCCACCCCAGGCAGCCTCGACCCCGCTCTCATCGGTCTCGGCATCGAAACGTCTGCACCGACACTGCCGTCCGCACCAGCGGGGTCAGACGGGGATGAGGCGCACGAACTAGTCCGCATCATCCTGGAGGACATCGCAACGATCCCGCTCGACGACGCCAAGCAGGACGACAGGCGACGCGTTCTCGCCTCGCTGGACAGCCTACCGGTCGCTCACCGCACTGACCTCGGCGCTTTCCTTCTAGACGCGTTCGAAAAGCTAAGCAATGTGCAGGAAGGGAAGACGCGGTGGGCGTTCCGCACGTTCCTCAGCGCGGCCGACCGCGACCAGCTTTCCTTCGGCGTCGCTTCGGAGTTCGGCGAGCAGACCAGGGATTCGTTCCACTACTGGTTGCGCCTCCGACATCATGAGCGGGTCGGGCGGATTGGCGACACTTCTGACCTGATCACTATCGGTGTGCTCCTGACGCCTCGACCGGACGAGTATCGACGGTGGGACACAACGATGGCCGCCATCGGCGGCGACTCCGGACTGACGGAAGAAGACGTCGCTCGCCTCGAGGAACTCTGGCCGACGCCCCTGCCGCAATGACGTGGGTGCACCCGGCAGAGGGCGAAACCACGCACCAGCCCTGCGTCCTGATCGCCCGCGAGCGCTACCCTGGGCCGCGGCGCTACACCGCGACGATCTGCCACATCCGGTAGTCGCGCGGACCCTCGTGAGATGACCTGCAATGCTTGTTCGCCGGATGGCTTGGGACCGAGTATCAGATATCGAAAAGCGTTTGATTCACGTTTCTCAAAAGTACCATGTGGCGATGGATGAATGTCTTATCGGTGATGTTGCCCACTCTTCCGCCCCGCGGCGTTCGGATGGACGGACGTCCGCGAGCGGCGGAGGACGCGGGGCCTATTAGTGATTCGTCGATGCGCCTGAGTCGAGCGACGCGTTCCGCATTCCTGCCACCCTCGCCGTACCTTGCAGCATTGACAGTGACTCCTAAGAGCCGGCAGGCGTCAGTGGGTGCCGCTGTGAGCCCGTGAGATTGAAGAGTGTGCGCCTAGCGATTTGAGGTCGCCGGCGTACCCGAATCCGATGCCACCAGGAACCGCGAGTGTTTCCTTCGAGGCTCTCGAGACCCTAACGGGGCGCATTCGACACTGCGGCTCGCAGTTTCCGCCTTGTTCTTCCGTTTCTCCGCTACTGTGCTCACCGGGCACACCCGGCCGCCGGTCGTAGTGCTAGCCCTAGCGAGCGGGGGAGAATTGGCCGAGATGGATGCTGTTCACGGTGACGTCCCTCCGCTTTGGGTCGCACGCAGTGAACAGGAGCGGGCAACTCAGTTGCTGATCATGGGGGTTGCGCTAGCAACACGGGCAACACGGCGCGACCTCGACGATGACCCTCGGGAAGAACGTCTTAAAGGCATACTCGATGAAGGTGATCCACTGGTGTCTGCCACACCACTGCCCGGCCCTTTGACAGAAGAGGCAAGCACTCGGAGCCTTGATTGGCTCCGCCGAGCGGCTCTTGGCCGTCCCTCACGGCGCGCTGGCGGCACGGGACCAGCCAGGAAAACTTCTGTCGAACTGAACGAAGGCGATGAGCTACCCTTCATTGCTCAGCTCGCGGACCGCCGAACAATCGACCACGATGACGCTGAGCGCCTCCTACTGAACATCGACAAGCGGTCATCCGCACGAGCGGCGATCGCTTTGCTTACCGAATCGCTACGGGACCCAGCAGAAGAAGTACGTGCAGTCGCTGCGGCGATTCTTCAGATGCTGGGCCGCACGCAAGACGCTGTAGTGCTGCAGACGCTAGCGGAAACAGTGGATTCGGCGAATGACAGCGTACTGAATCTTCTTCAGTACGTCGGCGACACAATGACGGACAGCCGGGGGCTTGATGCAAGCCAGGATGGGACGAACAAAGCCGCTTTAACGCAACCTACAGCTGCTATGCCCGATACGACCGATGACACTGGTGGGCCCGACGACGAGCGAACCGAAGCAGTCGGCGCCCGTGAAAGCGATGATGAAGAACTTGATAAGCAAGAAGACGGTGATAGAACCACGAGCATCATGGTGCACGGCACATTCGCTCGACTGACTACCGACACTAGACGATGGTACGACCCCCATTCCGACTTCTCCGGCCATGTCCGGGGTGGCGCGTCAGACAACTTGTTCGCTGGGCGAGACTACGTTCGTTGGTCTGGCCACCTGACGGACCAAGCGCGGTCCGACGGAACACACAAGCTTCTTCGCTGGTGCGAAAGGCGCTCCATCGAGCAACTGGATACTGTCTATGCACATAGCCATGGCGGCAACGTGGTTCTCGACGCCATCGAGGCCGGCCTCAAAGCTAAGCTACTGGTTCTTCTCCACGTTCCCGTCATCGATCGAACCGAGCAATCCTGGGCGACAATAGAACAAAACGTTGGGCGCATCCTTGACCTCCGTACCGCGCGTGATTGGGTCGTCACAGCCGACCGCCTGTGGCGAGCGCACAATAAGGCGACACCGAGTAGAAACTATATGCCGGATAGGCCCTGGATCGAAAACCCGAGGGGGCCCGTTTTCGCCCTCGAAGTAAGTCATGTTCGTTATGTTCAACTCGACACGTGGGAATCGCTGCGTCTGTGCGAGGATGTTCGCGACGCCTGGGACGCTGTCTGACGGGCCAACAGAGCACTCGCCCTACCCAGGCCGCGTCAGTGCGAAGACGAGAAGCGCGTGCGCCGCTGTGGTTGACGATGACGGTCCGTTCGCGGCGGGTCTGCGGCGATCAGCTGACGCGTTCACGTCGAGTAGACCGTCGGTCCGCGTCGCTTCATGTCGTCGCGCGGCGTACGCAGCCAAATCTGCTCCGGGAAGCGACCGCTCTACACGAGCCTGAGGTGCATCCACTTACCTGCGCCCCTCGAGTCGTCCCGGAATCGTCTTTAGCGCATCCGAACCGGGAGCTGCTTGCGCGCTACTGGCGATGATGCGAGAAGAAGCAGACGGCGGCAGCGGCACCTTCGGCCACTCCCGACCCTTCTATGCCTCAGGTCAAGCGTCTGTGCCGCGGATTAGCACTGAGAGCGAGCTCCGCGATGCCCTGCAATGTTCAGGATTGGAGGAGGTCCAACAGCCCCGTGACCGCTGTGATGAGGCCGATGGCACCAAGGGCGGCTCCTAGCATCCGCACCCACCCCGTTCCCCACCGCGCGAGCGGACTCCAAGTCAGGCCGGCTCGCTCGGCTGAGCGAACCCACTTAGCGACGAGTCGAGGGAAGCACACAACGAAGGCTCCCCAGAGCAGGACGAGCGTGCCGAAGATCAGCGGAACCACGGCACTCAAGCTACTGCCGCCCACTTCACTGAGTAGAGCGGGTCTAGCCGGTGGTCAGGGCAACGGTGAGGTGTCGGTAGATCTGTCGGGCGATGTACTGCTTGAGCATGCGCTTGATCTCTTTTCCGGTCTTCCCTTCGGCGAGACGACGCTGCTTATAGGCGCGGGTGTCGGGATCGTAGGAGAGCCGGACACGAGCGACGGTCTCGAGCGCCGAGTTCAACCGTCGGTCGCCATGCAGGTTCAGCCGGTGCCTGCTGGTGTTGCCACTCGAGGCGGGGATCGGGGCCGCGCCCGCGAGGGACGCGAACGCGGCATCACTGCGGACTCGGCCGACATGCGAGTACGCGGTAAGGAACACAGCCGCTGAGACAGGGCCAACGCCGGCGATGTGCAGCACCGACGGCGCGAGAGCCGACACGTACTGCCGGAGCGCGTCGTGGTTGGCTGCGAGCTTGCCAGTCAGGTCGATGACGTCACGAGCGAGGCGGACCGCTTCGGCGCGAGCGATGAGCATGTCGATGTCGTCGCTGGGATGGTGCCGCCATGCTGCAATCGAGGCGATCTGCATGTCCGTCAGCGGGTGCCGAACGTCGATGCCGAGAGGTTGATCGTGCGCAGTAGCGCCGTGACCGCGTTGCGGCTCGCCGTCCGTTGACTGTCCATCGACCGCCGCGCAGCCAGCAGCACGCGCAGCGCCGACCGGATCCTGCCGCTCCTGGGCCAGGAGAGCATTGCTATGTCGGTGCGCAGCACAGCTCGGGCTGCGGCCTCAGCATCGATGGGATCGGACTTCCCGCGAGCTCCGCGGCCGGCTCGTCGTGGTGGCCATGCTTCGACCACGGGGATCTCGGCCTGATGCAGCGCTTCGGTCAGGCATGCCCCGTAGGAGCTGATTCCTTCGACGGCTGCAAGCCGTCCTGCGGATGCTCGACGGTCGAGCCATGCCAATGCGCGAGCGAGACCGGGAGGGCTCGTCGGGAACGTCGCGGTGTCGACGATGCCGCCAGTGCGGGTGTCAAGGATGACGTAGGTGTGTGTTCTGGCGTGCGTGTCGACGCCGATGACATGCGTGTACTCGTCGAGGTGCGGAAGCGACTCGGAGCACTCGATCCCGACAACTGAGGTCAAGGCGCCCGGCGCCCCACCCAGATCACGGCCGCGTGAGAGCTCTATACCCCCGCAAGAGGAGGCGCCCCCGAAACGGGGGTGCGGCCCGAACCTAGACCGGGCCTCCGACGCCACCGGCGCTTGCGAGGGCGCGTGCCCCTCGTGCTCCCCCCGGCTACCCGAAGAGCGAGGCTTGGACCACGCGCAGCACCAGCAGACCCGCGATCGCAGCAAGGTACACGGCTACGAGGTTCAGCCCTTGGAGTACGAATTGCCACCACTTCCGGTCATCGGCGAGGTACAACGATGCCGTCGCCGTCGCCGCGGCGATCAGGCCAGCAGCGCCGACCAGGTAGAGCGCGAGCCCCGAAACCACGCCGTTGAGCTCATCGCCGGGTTCCGACGACACCGGCGGCGGGTTCAGCGCTTGAAGCCCCACAGTGATCACGACGCTCAAGAACAACGCGACGAACGGGGTCAGGACTCGGTACCGCAAGGCGACTCGGTCCGCTTGATTGGGCATGGGTTCCTTCCAGGGCTGACACCGAGGGAACCACTCCGCTCCCCCAGCGGGCGTCACAGCTCGATGAGGGAAGCCATGACGCGATCGCGCGGCCACACGCCCCCGCGTGCGCCTCGGCGCCGCCCTATCGGCCGGCCGCGCTCCGTCCGACCGAGGCACATGAACGCTGTCGGACAATCGGCGGCGGTCGTTAGGCAAAAGTCGGCAGCTGCGGCCGCGATACCGCGGCGAGCATCAGGTCGACGCAGGTGAGCGGAGCTCGCGCCACCGACGACAGAGGTCAATGGATAGAGCCGGTACAGCTGGCCGGCTCAAGAACTGGTCTTCGACCTGTCCGGCCTCGCGATCATGCCAACGCTCCACGCTCCACGCAACGCAGGCGCTGTTGCGCCGCCTGTCGGCGAACAATCTCGAACGCGGCCGCAAGCTCCCTCATATCGCTCGAGATTCTTCGCCGCCGACCGGTCCCACGCTCATGCACTCCGAGCTCCGCGCCGGCCTTTCTCTTCATGCCCGGAAGGTCAAAACAACGTTGGTCACCCGTCAAGGAGAGAACACATGACGGACACCTACGAACGTCAGATCGTTGCACTCAAGGACGCCCAGTGGGACGTCCCGATCCCCGTCCGCGACTGGTGCCCAGAGCCCGCGCCCATCGGCCTCACCTCAGGCTGTCGCTAAGCGAGGGAACCCTGAGTCCCACGCCAAACGTGGAGCGCCGCAGACACACGGCCGCGACCTCTCGGCGCCCAGCCACGCTCGGAGCCAAGTGATCTCGCACCTCTCCTCCTAGAGGTTCGTTCATTTTCGCCCAGTAGCGGTTGTATGCGAGACAGCTGTACGAGGCTGACCATCACTGTGGAGCTCTGAGGTATACCCCAGCGCCACAGTCGCGGCTGGCCCTGCGCCTGTGGCTCTAGGGCCCCCTCAGGCCTTCGCCACACATCTGTGCGCTGATCTAGAGCTTCAGCGGCGCAAAACGGTGGCGAGGCCCAGCGGGGACCGACGTGAAGGCCTGCGCTTCGTAGCGCACACTCGAGGAACAGGCGAGTGGGCCTGGCATACCGGATCCGACGCGCCGTGGCTTACCCCGCTGCCAAAGAGGAGGCCGCCACGGCGCGGAGTCGTGCACACAGGAGAGTGCACCATAGACGCTCCTCAAAGGAAGAAAACCCCCGCGTGAACGGGGGTTTTCTGTGGCGGTACCGGTGGGATTTGAACCCACGGTGGAGTTGCCCCCACACATGTTTTCGAGACATGATCCTT
>Ga0308167_1000096_pt1 | contig 216107 bp, 183 predicted proteins | sample PhyCR1_2_FD_202138 | JGI IMG/M metagenome (GOLD analysis project Ga0308167, IMG submission 202138) | Phyllosphere microbial communities from UC Gill Tract Community Farm, Albany, California, United States - DLSLRC.R1 | ecosystem: Host-associated > Plants > Phyllosphere > Unclassified | place...
ATCGGTTGGCACGTACTGATTGGTCGTCGTATTCTTTTTCATGGACTCGCCCTCGCTGTCGTTGGCTTCTAATAGAATGCCACCGTGGCGCACAGACGCCTCGGCTTGGGCGAGTCCATGTAATTACAGTGCATGTTTTTGATCTAAAGGCCCCTTTAAACCACGCTGGCCGAACGCAGGTTTTGCGCGATGGCACGGCGTAAAGCCGGAACCTCAAGTGGCCGTGACCGCAGCAAGGGATAAGCCGACGACGGGGCGGCACCGCCTTTAAAGATCAAAAGATCGCGAGCAAGCTCGCTCCTACGGAGCATGTTTTTGATCTAAAGACCCCCTTAAACCACGCTGACCGAACGCAGCAAGGCCTGTAGGAACGAGCTTGCTCGTGATCTTTTGATCTGGCTTTTGATCCAAGCCCCCCCTTTAAACCACGCTGGCCGAACGCAGGTTTTGCGCAATGGCACGGCGTAAAGCCGGAACCTTAAGTAGCCGTGACCGCAGCAATGGATAAGCCGAGCTTTTCAGCCACGAAAGCTGAGGTGATGTACGGCACGCTGACGTCACCGCCGTGGTTTAACGCCGGTTCGCTGGCCACCAGTTCGCGCACGCGTGCTTCCAGTTTTTCGCGGTCGGCCGGGGCCAGGGCCGAAACGAAGCTGGTAGAGCGCACGCGGTTGAATATCACGTCTTCCACCGGGCCGGTGTGCAACTGGCTGAAGGTTTGCGCCTGCAGCGGGCCAAACCCGTCAAACGGAAACGCCGCACGCCACGCCCCGGTGTAAAAGCGCGGCGCGTCGCCCTCCCATTGGTTGACCCGGGCATCCAGTTCCGCCACCCACGGCACGCGCGCATCGCGCAGGTTCCAGATCAGCCCCAGACGGCCGCCCGGCTTGAGCACACGGTGTATTTCAGCCAGCGCCGCGTGATGGGCAAACCAGTGAAACGCCTGTGCGCACACCACCCCATCGACGCTGGCATCCGGCAAAGGAATAGCCTGCGCCGTACCTTGATGCGCCTCGACCCCAGGGTACGTCGCCGTCAGTTTGTCGAGCATGGCCTGCACCGGCTCAACCACGATCACTCGGGCACCCGTCTGAATCAGCCGCGGGGTGAATTTGCCAGTGCCCGCACCCAATTCCAACACGGTTTTCCCCGGTGCCAGAGCCAGGGTGTCGGCCAGCCACTGCGTCACCTGCGGCGGGTAGTCGGGGCGCCCGCGTACATAAATGTCAGCACCCCGTGTGTAGCCGTCTGCAGCTGCTTTATGAACGCTTGGTTCGTTCATGATGTGTCTCCGGTTTGAGCGTGTTGTTCTACCCTAGCCCATTCAGGCAGACCCTTCATGAAACCTGCGTCAGAAGCTGTATTTCATGCCCACCATCACGTTACGCGGGTCGCCATAGTAGTAGGTCGAATACAGGCCATAGCCGCTGAGGTATTCGCGATCGAACAGGTTATTGACGTTGACCGTGGCGCTGAGGTTCTGGTTGATGTCATAACGCGCCATCAAGCCGACCACGGCAAAGCTGCCCTCCTTCGCTTCGGTTTTGATGGAAGCGTCCAGCTCGCTGTAGGTGGAGCCTTGCCATGACACGTTACCGCCCACGGTCAAGCCCTCGAAGTCGCCGTCCAGTGCATAGCTGGTGGAGAGTTTGAACAGTTGCTCAGGGTGGTTGCTGTTAATGCGCTTGCCTTCCTTGTCCCGGGGCTGGGCGTAGGTGTAGCCCGCCAGCAATTGCCAGCCGGGCAGCAATTCACCCGAGATTTCGGCTTCGAAACCTTTGGTTTTGGTGCCGCTGATGGCCTTGTAAGCATCCTGGCCATTGTCGCGCATGCCGTCGTATTCGGCGTAGTTGTCCTGCTTGATCAAAAACACCGCCAGGCTGGTGTTCAACGCTCCGCCGAAGTACTCGGACTTCAAGCCCGCCTCGTAGCTTTGCCCGGTCATGGGCGCGAGCAGGCGGTCTTCGCGGTCGAAGTAGCTTTGCGGCGTGAAAATATCGGTGTAGCTGGCGTAGACCGAGTGGTTTTCCGTCAGGTCGTAGACGATCCCGGCGTAGGGAATCACTTCGCCGGTTTTCTTCGCGTTATCCGTGTCGGGGGTCACTTGCGCCGCGTTGTAGGTCATGGTCCCTTTACGGTCGTAGTCCACCACCCGCGTGCCCAGAATTACCGATAAATCATCTGTCGGCTTCAGGCGTAAAGCCGCGTAGGCCGAGGACTCCTGGGTTTTGTACCGTTGCTTCAGGCCCTGCGTCAGGCCGCTGGGGCGCGGCGGGTCGTTGTTCCAGTTCAGGTAGTTGACGGTGATGTCATCGGCGTTGATCGCCAGGTAATCGGAGCGACGGTTGCTGACGTTCATGCCAACCACCAATTCGTGGGTTCGACCCAGGAGCTCAAATGGCCCGCTGGCGTAGGCGTCCAGCGTATCGGTGTTGATCTGGAACGATTTGGTGCCGCTCATGAACTGCGCTTCGCCCGTGGCCTTGTCCGGGAATGGGCCCCAGCCGATCAGGTTGCCCTGGAGCTGGTCAGTGTTGCCCTTCCAATGGCTGGCCTCGAGCTTCAGCACCCAATCATTGTCAAAGCGCTGATCCACCCCAGCGAAGTATTTGGTGCTTTCGCTGTCGGCATACGCCCACTTGGCCGCCGGGTTCATCGACCGTTTGAAGTGGGTGCGGCTGCCATCGGTGTAGTACAGCGGCAATTGGCCGAAGCTTGAGCCGTTGGCGTTGATGCGCTGGTAGTCGATACCGGCGTACAGCGTTGTCGCGTCCGTGACGTCGGCTTCGCCAATGGCGTAAAACACGTCCTTGGTGGCGGCGTAGCGGTCGATAAACGAACGGCCATCTTCGCGAGCCGCCACCACGCGCCCGCGCAGCGCGCCGTTGTCACTCAAGGGCCCCGACAGGTCCATTTCCGTGCGATAGCGGTCCCACGAACCGCCGCTGCCCAAGACGTAGCCCTGGAATGTTTTGGTCGGGCGCTTGCGCACCAGGTTGACTGCCCCCGAAGGGCTGCCTACGCCGCTCATCAAGCCCGTCGCGCCGCGTACGACTTCAACGCGGTCATAAATGGCCATGTCACGCAGGCCCAGGCCATTGGTGTTAGTGGTGAAGTCTGAGGTGGGCACGCCGTCGTACTGGAAGTTATCCAGGCTGAAGCCACGGGCGTAGAAGTTGTAGCGCTCACTGTCGTCGTGCATCACGGTGATACCGGGGGTCAGCCCCAACACGTCGGCGATGCTGCCCAACCCTTGGTCGGTCATTTGTTGGCGGGTGATGACCGTGACCGATTGCGGCGTTTCTCGCAGGGACAGCGGCAGTTTGGTCGCCGTACTGGCTTGGCCCGTGGTGTAGGAATGGCTGTTTTCCGTGGTGCTTCCCAGTGCCAGCCCGGTGACGCTGGTGGCTTGCAGTTGTAATTGGCCTTCGCCGCTGGTCAGCGGGTACAACGTCCAGACACCCTGAGCGCCTTCGCTGGCCGTCAAGCCGCTACCACTGAGCAAGTGGTGTAAGCCTTGGGCAATGTCATAGCGGCCTTTAAGCGCAGGGGCCTGTTTGTTTTTCACCACTGCCGGGTCGTAAGGCAACGAAATCTCGGCTTGCTGGGCAAAGCGATTGAGCGCCTCGTCCAACGGCCCCGCCGACACATCAAAGCTGTGCTGCGCGCTGACCGACGCGGCCACGCTCAGTGAAAACGGTTGTGCGGCAGCCAACACACCGGCCCCCAGCAGTACAGCCTGCAAAGCCAGCGCCAGGCGGCTGCGTGAGAGTAAGTAAGGGGTGCGAAAAACACGGGACATGGGGCACGAGCTCCTGCAATTAAAAGGTCTTATGCCTGTTTGTCGAAGGACGCCGCAAAACCCGCAAAGTATTTTGATAATTATTCGTATTGATAAGGGCCGGCCGGCGCGAGAGGTGCCGGTTAAACCGCCACGATCCGCGTCCAGAAACGCGTGCGCCGCTCAATGCGTACCGGCAAAGATTGGGTCAGGCCTTCCAGTGCCGGGTCGATGCGGTCCAGTTGGAACACCCCCGACACGCGCAAATCGCCCACGGCCGGGTCGCACTGCAACCAGCCGTGGCGGTAACGCGCCAATTCCCGGGCGAGGTCCGCCAAGCGCATCTGCCGCGCTACCACGGCTCCCTGGGTCCAGCCACTGGCGCTCATCACGGGGGCCGCTTGCAGCCGAGCGGTATCACGGTCGATCAGGTACTCCTGCCCGGCGGACACGCGCACCGGCCCGGCCGCAGGCAAATGAATGGCCACCCCTCCCTCTTCGACGTTCAGACGCGTTTGACCCGCCAGCTGACGCACGTCGAACGCGGTGCCAAGGGCCAGCAAGCGGGCCTCGCGAGTCTGCACCCAGAGCGGCCTGTGCCCCGCCGCCACGTCAGCGCCCGTGCGGATAAACAGTTCGCCTGCGCGCAACACGATCAATCGTTGTTGCGCATCGAACAGCACATCAGCAGCGCTGTCGGTATTGAGCTGCAAGCGCGAGCCATCCGCCAGGTCGAAGCTTCGCCGCTCACCCACCCCGGTCGCGTAGTCAGCCCCCAGGGAGTGCCAGGGTTGCTGCTGGACCACCCAACCGCCCGCCCCGACGCCCAGCGCGCCCACACCCAGCACCTTGAGGGCCTGACGCCGCGAACGCAGGCGTTGGCTGCCGGCCAGGGTATCGCGCGCCACCCGCCCCGACAGGTGGGCGGCCTGGCGAAAGGTGGACTCGGTCACTTGCAAGGCTTGCCAAGCCGCCTCGTGGCTGGGGTGAGCCGCGCGCCATTGATCGCAGGCGGCAAACACGGACGGCTCGGCCGCCCCCGACTGCAGCTTCACCAGCCAGTCGATGGCTTGGTCCAGCACGCCTGGCGCAAAGTCGACAGAGGGGCCGCTCATGGCGTGTGCCGCGCCACATAACAATGGCGAATGGCCGTCGCCATGTATTTTTCAACGGAGCTGAGGCTCACACCCAACTGCTCGGCTATCGCCTGATAGCCCAAGCCTTCAAGGCGTGACAGTAAAAAGGCCGTGCGCACCCGGGGTTTGAGGCCATCGAGCAGCGCTTCGAGGCGGGTCAGGGTTTCGAGCAAAAGTAGACGCTCTTCCGGGGACGGGACCTCGGGTTCGGGCAGGTGCGCAATCGCGTCCAGGTACGCCCGTTCCACCTGCTGACGGCGGTAGCGATCAATCAACAAACCCTTGGCGATGCTGCTCAACCAGGCACGCGGCTCGCGCAGCGCGGCGACCTGCTCGGGCTTGCGCAGCACATACACAAAGGTGTCTTGCGCCATGTCAGCGGCATGGTCACTGTCGCGCAAGCGCTGGCGTAGCCAACTCACCAGCCAACGATGATGGTTGCTGTAGAGATCGCGCACGTCGGCGTGCAGCAGCGATGAATTCGTCGGGGATGGCGACACTGTGACCCTCGGCGCGTACGGGGAATATTATGCGAATAAGAATGGGTCGCAATCATATTCCTGGTACAGGCCATACTCAAGTCCTACACAGCGTGATGCCAATGCCGCCGCCAGGAACGGCGGCGACACACATAGCGTCAAGGGATCAGCGCATAGACCAACGATGAAATCGCCACCAGGCCAATCACGGTGACAAACACATTGGAAACCCGCCCCGAATACTTGCGCATGGCCGGTATGCGGCGAATGGCGTACATCGGCATCAGAAACAGGATGGCCGCAATGACCGGGCCGCCCATGGTTTCAATCATTACCAGAATACTGGGGTTGAGGGTCGCGACCGCCCAGCACACCACCAGCATGAAGGCTGCGGTCATGCGGTCGAGGTTTTTCGCACCCGGGCGTTTGCCCGTTTTCAGCACCAGGCCTTTAAGGCCCTCGCTGGCACCGATGTAGTGCCCCAAAAACGACTTGGCAATGGCCACAAATGCAATCAGCGGCGCGGCAAAGGCAATGGTCGGGTTGCTGAAGTGGTTGGCCAGGTACGACAGGATCGACAGGTTCTGCGCCTTGGCTTCGGCCAGTTGGGCTGGCGACAGGGTCAGCACGCAACTGAACACGAAGAACAGCACCATCACCACCATCAGCAGGTGGGCGCGCGACAGGATTTGCGAGCTGCGTTCATCAGCGTGCGCCCCGTAGCGGCGCTTTTGATCGACCGCAAACGCCGAGATGATCGGTGAGTGGTTGAACGAAAACACCATCACCGGGATTGCCAGCCACAGCGTGTGCAGGAACGCCGACGGCTCGGGTACGGTGCTGGCCGTGGACAGGATGCCGCCGTTCCAGTGCGGAATCAGGAACACCGCCAAGAACAGCAGCGCCACGATAAACGGGTACACCATCATGCTCATGGCTTTGACGATCACCTGCTCGCCGCAACGCACCACGACCAGCAGGCCGAGGATCAGCACCAGCGACAGGATTGCCCGAGGCGGCGGCGTGATGGACAACTGATTGAGCATAAAGCTGCCCACCGTGTTGGTGAGTGCCACGCTGTAAATGAGCAGAATCGGAAAAATGGCCAGAAAGTACATCAGCGTGATCACGGCCCCGGCACCCAGCCCGAAATGCTCCTCGACCACGTCGGTGATGTCTGAGCCGTCGCGCCCGGAGAGCACAAAGCGGGTCAGGCCCCGGTGGGCATAAAAGGTCATGGGGAATGCCAGCAACGCCAGTATCAATAACGGCCAGAAACCGCCGAGCCCTGCGTTAATCGGTAAAAACAAGGTACCTGCACCAATCGCTGTGCCGAACAGGCCCAGCATCCAGGTGGTGTCATCACGGCTCCAGCGGCTTAAAGTAGCCGGGGCTGCGTCGAAGCGTTCATCGACGCTGTTGGCCTGGTCATTCATCCGGTCAAATCTCCGCTAGCCGGTCGTTACCACGCGCCGGGGCGGTAGAAAAAACACCTTACAGACAACGCCCCGGCCATAAGAGGGGCGCGATTGTCCGGGATTAGGCATAAGAAGCAAAGAGTTAGCTGAGCAACGGTGCAAATGATATGTACCCATAAAGCAACACCTTGACACTAATTGATACACTATAACCGCCCTCGAATGGCACCAAAGGCTTGTCAACCATGACTGTTTTAACCCGCCACACCGCGTTTATCGGGCTGTTACTCGCCTGTTCAGTGCCCGCGGCCCACGCCGACGGTTTAACCATCACCTGGCCAGGCGGCTGGGAAGTTCAGGCCGTGCCGCCCGTCGCCGATACGCAAACCCAGCGTCAGCGGGCCGTGAAAAACGACGCGCAGGGTGATCCGTTGATGGTGATGGAACTGACGCAGACCACGCTGGCCCCTGAGCATCAGGTGAAAATGGACGCGGTGCTGATGCAGATGCGCAAAGCCTTGCAACAGAACTTCGCCAAAGGCGGCTACCAAAGCGCCTGTAGCAAAATTCGCAGCAGCACGCTGGGCGGTCTGGAAGCCCTGGAAACCACCTGCAAAATTACCCAGAACGGCAACCACGTCATCACCCAGACCCTGGTGGCCGCCACCCGACAAAACAGCGCCTATGCCTTGTCTTACGCGGGCTCGGCCGACGGGTACAGCGCCACCAAGGCTGAAGTGCAAGGCATTCGGGCCAGCCTGCACTTGGAGCCCTAAGCAATTACAGGGTCAGCACCACCTTGGTGCTCACACCGGCATTGACCCTGGCGTATGCACTTAAACCGTCCTCCAGCGCGGCCTCTTCGAGCTCGACGGGCAGCGCCAGCACCCCTTGGTCGACGTATTGACCGAAGGTGTCCAGCATCCGTGCGCACTCGGCGCAGCTGTACAACAGTGAATTCACACCGATCAACGTACCGCCCTTGCGGTACAGCGCCAGGGCCGGTAGCTGCACATGACCGTCCAAAGGCGCGGCAATGATGGCCACCCGGCCAAACACCGACAGGGCTGGCACCGCCGCAGGCAACCAATGCCCGGTGGTGTCGAAAATCACCTCGGCCCCTTCCGGAAAAATGCCAGTGACCTGTGCCGCCAAGGCTTCAGGTTCGCCCAGCAGCAGCGCCTCTATGCCTTGCAGCGCCAGCGCCTTGACCTGATCGACCCGACGCACCGCCGCCAGCACTCGGGCACCCAGCACTGCTGCCAGCCCCAGGGCGGCCGTGCCGACAGCTCCGTTGGCTCCTATCACCAGCAAACGGGTACCGGGGCCGACACCACTGCGTTGCAACGCATCCCACGCGGTGGTGTACGGCACGCCCAGGCTGGCGGCTTGGGCAAAGCTCAACGCCGGCGGTTTCAGCGCGACACCGTCGGCCGGCAAGGTCAGATACGCCGCGTGCGAGCCGTCCCGGTAAAATCCCAGTTCCTTGCCGGTGCCCCATACGGCTTTGCCCACTAGCGCTGGCGGGCCTTGCACCACCACACCGGCGAAATCGCGGCCCGGAATACGCGGCACCGTGGTGTAAGGAAACCGCCCCAGCACGTTTTTGACATCGCTGGGGTTGAGCCCCGCCGCGTACACCCGCACCAGGACCTCACCCGGCTCAGGGACGGGCACCGGCACGTCCACCAAACTGAGCGCAGCCAGGTCGCCTGTGCGGGAAAATTGCAGTGCTTTCATGTCTAGCCCTCCGAGGCCATCAGGATGGGCGCAGTGTAAGGCGGGTAAAACGGGGTCATCGGCCAATCACTTCGGCCTGTCAGTCAACCTGCACTGCGCCTGCTTCGGCATACCGTGAAGGGCTTACCCCCAGTTCTCGACGGAACATATCGCTGAAACTGCTGGCCGAGTAACCCAGAGAACGCGCGATCTGGCTGACCGGCGCACCCTGAATCAACTCCGCCGCCGCGGTAGCCAATTGCACCTGCCGGCGCCACTGCACAAACCCCATGCCCAAGGCCCGCTGGAACAGCCGCGCCAGGGTTCGCACACTGGCCCCCGCGCACTCGGCGTGCTGCTCGAAAGCAATGTCCAGCGACGGGTTGGCCATTACCGACTGGCACACCATCAGCAAGCGTCGGTCCACCGTGTCGGGCATCGACACCCTGAGCAACGTGCGCCGGGCGCGTTGCAACTCCAGCAGGGTCAGGTTCAGCAGCGCCTCAGTGTAGGCCGCCGAGGTGTCCGTCTGTTCCACCAGATGAATGATCAGCTCGCGCAATAAACGCTGTACTTCGATGACCTGCACGCGTGCATCGAGGGTGACGGCCAATGCGGGGGGCAGGTAGATATTGCGCATCTGCAAGTCCGACACCACGCGAATCCCGTGGGGCACGCCCGGCGGCAGCCAGACAGCGCGTTGCGGCGGCACCGCCAGGGCTTCATCCGGAGTATCGACCCACATGACCCCGCTGATGGCATAGAGTAACTGGCCCCATTCATGGTGATGCGGTTCAATGTACAACCCGCGCGGGTAGGTTCGCGCCAAGGGTTGAACCGACACGGCGGGGTCAGATAAATCAGGCGGAGCAGCGAGAGCCATAGGTCACACGCGTCAAAGAAGTATGGCCTTATGTTACCTGAGCGTGTTTGCCCGCCCGCGCCCCCACCTGACAAATCTGTCATCAGCCGCTCATCTACCTGACAGCCCACACCGTTCAGGCTGGCATTTTTTGACCAAACGAGGAACCCGATGAATAACCCACTGCGCCTTGCGGCCCTCTCGGCCCTGCTGCTGACGTCGATGGCTCACGCCGCCGAGCCGCTGACCATCGATGTGCACCGTGACGCCCACTGCGGCTGCTGCAAGCACTGGATCGCCCACCTGCAAAGCAATGGCTTGAAGGTTATCGACCATGTGGAAGACGACATGAGCCGCGTCAAGGAACAGCTCGGTGTCGAACCGCGACTGGCGTCCTGCCACACGGGGGTTATCAACGGTAAATTTGTGGAAGGCCATGTGCCGGCCGAGCACGTGATTGCCCTGAGCACGCGCGCCGACCTCAAAGGCATTGCGGTACCTGGCATGCCGATAGGCTCGCCGGGCATGGAAATGGGTGACCAGAAAGATGCCTTTCAGGTGATCGGTTTGCGCAATGATGGCCGTGATGAAGGGGTGGCGACTTACCCGGGTCATTGACCCGGCCACCTCCTGCGCGATGGCGTATGCCCGGTACAGCCGGGGCTGAGGTTTTATGATCACTGCGCCATCGGTCGCGGCCTCGCGACGACACCCGCAGTTCGTCGCTTGAAGCCGTTGTAATAAGCATTTTCTCTGCCCACTCGTATATCTCTCCTACACTCCACGCTGTCGCAAAGTGCGCGGCAGGATGCCGTGCGGTTAAAACGAACTTTCGGTACCCGAGGCAGGTCACCTGTAAGGCAGATCGCACTTTATGGTGCGTTCTTTGCAGTGTTGAACCTACCCGTTGAGCCGACACGCCATCGGGCGCTTTACCCTTTCGTGCAGGGCGTGTGTCGATGGTCAGGAAGCGGTTTTCCCCCGATCGGACAAACATCAGGCAGAACACAGACACACGGGAGAGAGCCATGATCAGTGCTGCAGCGCCACATCAGGATGATCGCTTCACCCCCAAGGCCCGGCACACGGTGTCATTGCCCGGCCTGACACCTGCCTTGAAGGCATCGCTGCCCGTTGCCAGTGGCAATCGCGCTAAAAAGAAAGTGTTGTTTGTGACCTCGGAGCTGGCCGACCTGGTGAAAACCGGTGGCCTGGGCGACGTGTCGGCCGCACTGCCGCGCGCCATGCGCCACTTGCATGACGTGCGGGTGTTGATCCCCGGCTACCCGCAAGTGCTCAACAGCGATAACCCGATTCATATCATTGCGGCACTGGGCGGCCATGCGGCCTTGCCCGCCTGCAAAATAGGGCGCATGGACCTCAAAGACGGCCTGGTCATTTATGTGCTGATCTGCCCTGAACTCTATGAGCGTGAGGGCACGCCCTACGGTGCCAACAACGGCCGCGACTGGCCCGACAACCATATCCGCTTCGCCCGCCTGGGCCTGGCCGCTGCCGACATCGCCGCCAACCTGGCGCAGATTCACTGGCAGCCCGATTTGGTGCACGCCCACGATTGGCCCGCCGGGCTTGCTCCCGCCTATATGCACTGGCGCGGCCAGCGCACGCCCACCCTGTTCACCATTCATAACCTGGCTTACCAAGGTGTGGTCAGCCTGGCCTGCTGCCCGGAACTGGGCATACCGCCCCATGCCCTGCAACAGGAAGGCATGGAGTTCTATGGCAAATTGTCCTTCCTCAAAGCCGGCATGGCCTACTCCAGCCATATCACGACGGTCAGCGCCACGTATGCGCAAGAAATCACCACCCCGGCCTTTGGCTGCGGGCTGGACGGTTTTTTGGCCAGTAAAACCCAGCAAGGGCTGCTTACCGGTATTCCCAATGGCATTGATGAGAGCTGGGAGGCGTCGACCGACCCGCACCTGGTCGCCCCGTTCAGCATCGGTGACTGGGCGGGCAAAGCCCAGAACACGGCCCATGTGCGTGCCCTCTTCGAGCTGGAGCCTTCCACGGGGCCGTTATTCGCGGTGGTGTCGCGGCTGGTCTATCAAAAAGGCCTGGACCTGACCGAAGCCGTGGCTCCGTTTATCGTCGCGGCTGGCGGGCAAATCTGCGTCATTGGCCGGGGCGAGCCTGAAGAAGAACAGGCCATGCGTGAACTGGCGCTGCGCTTTCCTGGCCATATCGGCGTGCGCATCGGCTTCAATGAAACTGACGCGCGGCGCATGTTCGCCGGCAGCGACTTTCTGCTGATGCCTTCGCGCTACGAGCCCTGCGGCTTGAGCCAAATGTACGCGCAGCGCTTTGGGTCACTGCCGGTCGCCCGCAACACCGGCGGCCTGGCCGACACCATTGAAGACGGGGTCACCGGCTTTCTGTTTGACGAGTCCACGCCCGACAGCTTCAAAACAGCGCTGAGCCGGGCCTTCAAGGTGTTTGCCTACCCCGCGCTGTTCAACGCCATGCGCTGCCGTGCAATGGCCGCGCCCTTTAACTGGTGCCAGGCGGTTGAGCCCTACGCCGAGTTGTATGAACAATTGGTTGCTCAATCCATGGTGCGATCCGCCACCCCCTAAACGGGCGACACGCCGCTCAGAACCGACCGCCCACCCCACAGGGAGCCCTCATGAGTGAAGCGCAATTGGAAGTACTGGCGGGCCGGGCCGGGCTGGCCGTTGACTGGATCGATGCCAACGGCCAACCCCAGCGGGTCAAACCCCACGTGCTGCAAGCGGTACTGGCCGGTTTGGGCCTGCCTGCCGACAGTGCCGAAAGCATCGAAACCAGCCTGCTTAACTTGCAACTGGAGCAGCAGAACAAACGCTTGCCACCGCTCCTGACCGCCGACGTGGGCAAGGCTCTGGACCTTTCCCGTTATTTCAATGCCCACACCTATTGCGTGGTGCAACTTGAGAAGGGCGGATCACTGCCTATTCAGCTGGATGCCGACGCCGTTTTGCCGGGCATGATCCCCATCGGCTACCACCGGGTTCAGGCGGGCGATCAGCACTTCACGCTGGCCGTGGCTCCGGCCAGGTGCTACAGCGTGGGCGACGCCTTGCATCAATCGACACCGCGCACCTGGGGGCTGAGCGTGCAACTTTATTCGCTGCGCCGCGCCGGGGACGGCGGGTTCGGCGATACCCAAGCACTGGAAACCGTGCTGCTGGCCGCCGGCGAACGCGGGGCCGAAGCCCTGGCAATCAGCCCGTTGCACGCCATGAGCAGCAGCACACCCGAGCAGTACAGCCCGTACTCACCTTCCAGCCGATTACTGCTTAACTACCTGTATGCCTCACCCGCCAGCATCCTCGGTAATGAGGCGGTCAACCAGGCGATCGCCGCCACAGGCCTGGCCGACCATCTGCAAGAGCTGGAGCAGTTGCCCCTGATCGACTGGCCCGCCGCCACGCGGGCCAAGCAGGTGCTGCTGCGCCAACTGCATGACGACTTTGCCCGCGACGATCACCCGCTCAAACACGATTTTCAGCGCTTTCGTGACACGGGCGGCGAAGCCCTGGAAAACCACTGTCGCTTCGAAGCCCTGCAAACGGTAGCCGCCGCTGAAGGCCGGAGCCTGGACTGGCGCAACTGGCCTGAGCCATGGCGCAACCCCGACAGCCCGGCCCTGCTGCAGTTTGCCGAGGAACACGGGCACCTGATCGCCTATTTCGCGTTTTGTCAGTGGCTGATGGCCCAATGCCTGGACCGTGCTCAGGCCGCGGCCCGCGCCAGCGGCATGGCGGTGGGCTTGATTGCCGACCTGGCCGTGGGAGCCGATGGCGCGGGCAGCCAGGCCTGGTGCCGGCAGGACGAACTGCTGGCCCACCTCACCGTGGGCGCCCCGCCCGACCCGCTCAACCGGGCAGGCCAGGGCTGGGGCATTTCAGCGTTTTCGCCCGAAGGCCTCAAACGCAACGGCTTCCACGCCTTTATCGAAATGCTGCGGGCCAACTTTGCCCATGCCGGAGGCCTGCGCATCGACCATGTACTGGGCCTGCAACGCTTGTGGGTGATGCCGGTGGGGGCTGCGCCCAGCGAAGGGGCCTACTTGTATTACCCGGTGGATGACCTGCTGCGACTGGTGGCGCTGGAATCAGTGCGCCATCAAGCCATCGTGCTCGGCGAAGACCTGGGCACGGTGCCGGACGGCCTGCGGGAAAAGCTCAGCGAGCGGGCCATCCTCGGTATGCGCGTGCTGTTGTTCGAACAGGATTACGGTGCCCACTTCAAACCCATTCTCGCCTGGCCGGACGATGCCCTCGCCACCACCAGCACCCATGACCTGCCCACCCTCAGCGGCTGGTTGCACGGTCGCGATATTGACTGGAACGAACGCCTGGCCCTGATTGACCCGGTCACGGCCAGCCGCTGGCGGGAAATACGCCAACGCGAATGCGAAGGGCTCAATGAGGCATTGCGCCGGGACCCGCAAAATTTCCAGGAGCACACTCAAAGCAACGCACCGACGCTCGACGCCAGCATCCGCTACCTGGGGCACACCCGGGCACCGCTGGTGCTGTTGCCCATTGAAGATGCGTTGGGCCTGGAGGAACAAGCCAATTTGCCGGGCACCATCAGCGGCCACCCCAACTGGTGCCGACGGCTGCCCGTAGACAGCAGCGTGCTGCTGGAGGCCATCGACGCCACTGGGCGCCTTGAACGGCTGGCGTGTGCCCGTTTGCAAGCCTGGGAGCGTGATCGCTGAAGCCACCTGCAACAGCTGCGACGCGCTGAACTCAACGCACCACGATCACTGGTTTCACCCACTCGTTCAGGAGCATTGCCATGCATCACGACGACACGCGTATCCGTGAATTTGCCTACCAGATCTGGGAATCGGAGGGCCGGCCCGAGGGCCAACAAGCCCGGCATTGGGACATGGCGGTAAAACTGGCCGCTGCCGAAACACTGGCCACACCTGGAGCGAAAACGCCCGATGCCAAGCCAGCGGGCAAGCCCCCCGCAGCCAAAAAGCCCCGCGCCCCGCGCAAACCGACGGCGTCTTGAGGCCCGCCCACGCGGGACTACCGTTCACTGTTTGAGGGTATCGTTCATGAACCAACACACCTCAGCCCCGGGCCCTTCGCGGATTCGCGAAGGGCTGCCCTTTCCGCTTGGCGCGACCTGGGACGGTTTGGGCGTGAACTTTGCGCTGTTCTCGGCCAATGCCACCAAGGTCGAACTGTGCCTGTTCGATGCCGCCGGCGAGGTTGAACTGGAGCGCATCGAGCTGCTGGAGTACACCGACGAAACCTGGCATGGCTACCTGCCGGACGCACACCCCGGGCAAGTGTATGGCTATCGGGTACACGGCCCTTATGACCCGCAAAACGGCCATCGCTTCAACCCCAACAAACTGCTGATCGACCCCTATGCCAAACAACTGGTGGGCGAACTGACGTGGTCCGAGGCGCTGTTTGGCTACACCATCGGCCACCCCGATGCTGACCTCAGTTTCGACGAGCGTGACAGTGCGCCCTTTGTGCCCAAGTGCAAAGTGATCGACCCGGCCCACACGTGGGGTCGTGATCATCGACTGAACGTGCCGTGGGAACGCACGCTGATTTATGAAGCCCATGTGCGCGGCCTGACCATGACCCACCCCGCAGTGCCAGAGGCCGTGCGCGGGACCTTTGCAGGGTTGATGGTTGACGACGTGATCGAACACATCCGCACCCTGGGCGTGAGCAGCATTGAGTTGTTGCCGGTGCACGCCTTCGTCAACGATCAGCACCTGCTGCAAAAAGGCATGACCAACTACTGGGGCTACAACAGCATCGGTTTCTTTGCCCCCGATCCGCGTTACCTGGCCAGCGGCAACATTGCCGAGTTCAAGGAGATGGTGGCGCACCTGCATGAAGCCGGGCTGGAAGTGATCCTCGACGTGGTTTACAACCACACGGCCGAAGGCAACGAACAAGGCCCCACCCTGTCGATGCGAGGTATCGACAACGCGTCGTACTACCGCCTGATGGCCGATGACAAACGCTACTACATCAACGATTCCGGCACCGGCAACACCCTGGACCTGAGCCACCCGTGCGTGCTGCAGATGGTCACAGACTCGTTGCGTTACTGGGCCCATGAAATGCACGTCGATGGGTTTCGTTTCGACCTGGCCACCATCCTGGGGCGGTATCGGGAAGGGTTTGACGAACGCCACAGCTTCCTCGTGGCTTGCAGGCAGGACCCGTTATTGCGCGAAGTCAAACTGATTGCCGAACCTTGGGACTGCGGCCCCGGCGGCTACCAAGTGGGTCACTTTCCGCCGGGCTGGGCAGAGTGGAACGACCAGTTCCGTGACACATTTCGCGCGTTCTGGAAAGGCGACGAAGGCCAGTTGCCCAACGTCGCTGCACGCCTGACCGCCTCGGGCGACCTGTTCAACCAGCGCGGGCGCAGGCCGTACACCTCGGTCAACTTCATCACCGCCCACGACGGTTTTACCCTCCACGACCTGGTGTCATACAACGACAAACACAACGAGGCCAACGACGAAAACAACCAGGACGGCACCCACAACAACCTGTCCTGGAACCACGGTGTGGAAGGCCCCACCGACGACCCCGACATCGCGGCCCTGCGCCAGCGCCAGATGCGTAATTTGCTGGCATCGCTGCTGCTGGCCCAAGGCACGCCGATGCTGGTGTCGGGCGACGAGTTTGCCCGCACCCAACACGGCAACAACAACGCCTATTGCCAGGACAGCGAGATTGGCTGGGTCAATTGGTCGCTGGATAGCCAAGGCACCTCGCTGTTGGCGTTCGTCAAGCGCGTAATCGCGTTGCGCTGGCACTACCCGGTGCTACGGCGCGGCTTGTTTCTGGTGGGGCATTACAACGAAGAGGTGGGGGTCAAGGACGTCAGCTGGCTGGCCTCGTCGGGGGAAGAAATGAGCATTGCGCAATGGCACGACCCCGAGGGCCGCTGCCTGGGCATGTTGCTCGATGGTCGGGCACAGGTGTCGGGCGTGCAACGTGCGGGGGCGGATGCCACATTGCTGATCGTGATCAACGCCCACTTCGAGGCGGTGGACTTCACCCTCCCCCCGGTAGCGCAAGGGGTTGGCTGGGCGTGCCAGCTCGACACCACCGACCCGGACACCCAAGGCCCGCGCGACCTGGCGTTCAACACCCGCTACCACATGACCGCGCGTTCGCTGGCGTTGTTCGAACTGCAACCGGCCGACGCCCCCTGTAGCCGTTGACGAGCCTTGGAGGCTACGTCCGGCGACGAAGTCGTCGTAAAACCAGGCCGCGCGGTCTACCTGTTAGACCCGGGACTCAGGTTTTACGGTCGCTGCGCAATCGGACGTAGCCTCGCACAGCTCGGCAACTGCTACGGAACACACCGCACGCGCTGTTGATCTTGATCTTCAGGCCCCTTTCGGCAGGCCGAGAGCAGGTTCTGCGTAGAGGGTTGACCGGCATGGATGCCGGGAAAGCCGTGTCGGGCCAAGGATGGCCTGTCTCGGCGTGCCCTCGGAGCGGGACCGGAGCGAGGGAACCTGAGCGCAGCGAAGGCCGAACGTCGGGGCAAGGCTTTTTGGTTCCTTTTGTGGCTGTTTGACAAAAGGGATTCGCTGTAAAAGCGAAACCGATGCACCGGTTAAACCCCGAAAACGGATAGGTACCCGGTGCGCCAGCTGCCTTCAGCATTCACACTGAAACAACAGCGGCCCGGGGCATCCTCCCGATCGGCAGCGACTACCCCTGTAGCAGTTGACGAGTAGAACGAGGCTACGTCCGAGGCCGAAGTCGTCGTAAAACCAGGCAGCGCGGTGTTCCTGCCAGATCCGGGATTCAGGGTTTACGATCGCTACGCAATCGATCGCAGCCTGCGGCAGCGACTACAGGTAGTCGTTGCCGAGCCGTGCGAGGCTACGTCCGGCGACGCAGTCGTCGTAAAACCAGGCGGCGCGGTATACCTGCCTGATCCGGGACTCAGGATTTACGATCGCTGCGCAATCGGACGTAGCCTCGTTGCTCTCGGCAACTGCTACGAAGCGCGAACCCCGTAGCAGTTGCCGAGCCTTGCGAGGCTACGTCCAGCGACGAAGTCGTCGTGAAACCAGACAATGCGGTCTACCTGCCTGACCCGGGACTCAGGGTTTACGATCGCGACCTTCAGCCCATCACCCCTCGGGCCGCAACACCAATACACCCAAGGGCGGCAGGTTCAGCGCAAGCGATGCCGGCTGGCCGTGGCTGCTCAGGCCTTCTGCAATCACGCCACCGCCATTGCCATAATTGGACCCGGCATACAGGCCCGCGTCGCTGTTGAAGACCTCGTGCCAAGTACCTGGCAATGGCACGCCAATACGGTAGGCTTCGCGGGGCACAGGGGTGAAGTTGGCCACCACCAGCAGCGGCTCTTGGGCCTTGCTCCAGCGCAACCAGGCGTAAACGCTGTTGGTGGCATCGTCGCCAATCAGCCATTGAAAGCCTTGGGCAATATCGTCCTGCTCATGCAGCGCCGGAATTTCTCGGTACAGGCGGTTCAAATCCCCCACCAACTTCTGCACGCCCTGATGTTCGGGGTATTGCAGCAAGTACCAGTCCAATTGCTGGTCGTGATTCCACTCGCGCCATTGACCGAACTCGCACCCCATAAACAGGAGTTTCTTGCCCGGATGGGTCCACATAAAGCTCAGGTAGGCCCGCAGGTTGGCGAATTTCTGCCAGCGGTCGCCAGGCATTTTGTCGATCAGTGAATGCTTGCCGTGCACCACTTCATCGTGGGAAATCGGCAGGATAAAACGCTCGCTCCAGGCATATACCAGGCCAAAGCTGAGCTCGTGGTGATGGTGGGCGCGGTAAACCGGATCTTGCTGGATGTAATGCAGCGAGTCGTGCATCCAGCCCATGTTCCATTTCCAGGAAAAACCCAGTCCGCCCTCCGCGGTGCCTTGGGTCACGCCCGGCCAGGCAGTGGATTCTTCCGCGATCACCAGCGCACCGGGTACTTCCAGGGCCACTACGTCATTGAGGTGACGCAGAAAATCAATGGCTTCGAGGTTTTCCCGCCCGCCGTCACGGTTGGGGATCCATTCGCCAGGCTTGCGCGAATAATCACGGTACAGCATGGAGGCCACCGCATCGACCCGCAGCCCGTCGACATGAAAATGCTTGAGCCAATGCAGCGCCGAGGCCAGCATAAAGCCATGTACCTCGGTGCGGCCCAGGTTGTAGATCAAGGTGTTCCAGTCTTGATGAAAACCTTCCAGCGGGTTGGCGTATTCATACAGCGCCGTGCCATCGAACTGGGCCAGGCCGTGCGTGTCGTTGGGAAAATGCGCGGGCACCCAATCCAGAATGACGCCAATGCCCACCACATGGCAGGCGTTGACGAACGCGGCAAAATCATCGGGCGAACCGTAACGGGCGCTGGGGGCAAATTGCGAGAGCGGTTGGTAGCCCCAGGAGCCACCAAACGGGTGCTCCATTATCGGCATCAACTCAATGTGGGTGAACCCCAACTGCTGAACATAGGGGATCAGGCGGGTCGCCAGCTCGGCCCACGTGTACGGGCGCAACACCTCACTGTCATCCTGCTCTTCGCACTGCCACGACCCCACATGCAGTTCGTAAATGGACAGCGGGGCCTCTTTGCGCTGGAACTCGGCCCGTGCCTTTAGCCAGCCTTCATCCTGCCAGTCAATGCTCAGCGGTGCGGCAACCCGTGACGCGGTATCCGGCGGCAACTGCGTGGCCAGCGCCACCGGGTCTGCTTTCAGGGGCAAGATGCCCTCTGCGCCCAGCACTTCGTACTTATAGGCTTCGCCCGCAGGCAGACGCGGCACAAACACTTCCCAGACCCCACTGGGATGGCGCAGGCGCATGGGGTGACGGCGGCCGTCCCAACCGTTGAAATCGCCTACAACGGACACCCGTCGAGCATTCGGCGCCCACACGGCAAAACGCACGCCGGGCACGCCCTCCACCGCCATCAATTGCGCGCCCAGGCAATGACTCAGATCACGGTGGTTGCCCTCGCCAAACAAATACAAATCCATCTCGCCCAGCAGCGGCGCAAAACTGTAAGGGTCTTCGCTGATCTGCTCGACACCCCCCCAGTCAATCTGCAACGCATAAGGCTGCACAGCCGCAAAGTAGCCGGCAAACAAGCCCGGTGCCTGCAGGCACTCAAGGGTTCCCAGCAGGTCCCCGCCATTGCGCGCCAGCACCTTGACACTGACCGCGCCCGGCAAATAAACCCGGATCACCTGCCCGCCCTCAGCCTGCGCATGAGGCCCCAACACGGAAAAGGGGTCGGGGTGTTCTGCCTTGATCAAGGCGTTTACATCGTCAGTCGCGAGTCGCCGTGAGTCCTTGCTTGTTGCGGATGCTCTGCTTGCACTCATGCGGCTCTCCGTGCGGCGAAGGTTAGGTGACAAACAACGAAAACTCGGGGCTCAAAGCCAGGAACGTTCGCTCTTGGGTATCGCGCATCAACGCTGCACTGCTTTCGTGCATCAAGGCAACAATCTGTTGCTCCTCCGACACTCCGGCCAACCGCTCATACAGCTTAAGCAACAGCGGTTGCTGGTCTGCGCCCTCCCAGCGGTGCGCGGCGCAGAGCACTTGGTTGATCCCCGACTCAATCATCTCATTGACCGGGTCTCCCGCCCGATACTTGCGATTAAGCTCTAGGCACAGGCCTGCGTATTGATCCACCCAGGCATCAATGCAAAACACGTGCAAACCCGCACGTTCGACACAAAATTGCCCCTGCCACAGCCCGTCTGGCGCACTCGACAGGTACACACTGTTCCACTCGCCGCAGTCGACATGCCGCCAACGCGCAAGAACCGCCAAAGGCGCACCCTGGGCGAACACCGAACAACTGACCTGGACGACGTCACCCAGACGCGCCTGCGCAAAGGATGCGCCCCCGTTAATCACGGGCTCTATCTGATCAATCACAATACTCTGAGCCCCCCAACTGCTTTGCAGTTGCACAGCCTCCCCACTCGCTAATTGCCACAATTCAACCGTCATGGCAGCTCTCCCCACCTCAGTTAACCTTTCAAATATGACATTCTTCACACACTGCATTTGTTGGGCGCACATCCTCGAACCCAAATCCGAGCACGCCACGCGTGTGAAAGTTCAAACTTTTAATTTTTAAATTCCGATATTCATCCTGCATCGCGGCGTATTCACTGAGGCTTGAACGAAGCAATGACAATAATAGCTGACCGTTTATCACACCTCTTCAAATCAGCGAATTATGTGCCGCAGACGCCACTGCACGGCGCTTGAACAGAGAATACCTGCTAATAATGAAAACACCTGAAAACTCGAACAATTTTAAACTTTATAAAACCTTCTAAAACCATTTTAATCTGTCTTGAATACTTTAAAACTCCGCCTCTTTCAGACTTTCAATTGCCCCCCCGCATCCGGCCACGCCATAACGGATCCAACTTTCAACAACAATCAAACGACGTGCTGTCTTACTCCAGCAATACCGCCCGGCATTATTGTTCACCGCCCGGCCCACCCATGAGGCCGTGCAGCGTCTGTCGCGCGTTCGAACAGAGCCGCTTGCCAGTGCGTGATTCGGTTAATTGATTGACCTCGATCAATGCCAACATCGTGCCCCAGTGAGACTGGCAGCCATCACGCTAAATCCGCGGCCTGGCGCGCCTGCGACAGGCTGTCGCAGGCGAAGGCCAAAAAGCATCTGATCTGGTTTTTAATAAAATACCTGAGCCTGTTATGCAAACAGTTTGCACGCCATAGTGCCCTGACCTGATGGAAGTTGATGAGCGAAAGACCATGAGCGAGCACATTCCCGTCCAGAGACTTGAATCCTTTGAAGCGCCTCGCCCGAGCGCTGCAAAAATCATAAACAAGTCCAGCGACAACGTGATCCACACCCGCAGCTACACCGGCCTGTACCGTACCCTTCGAATCGTGGGCACGGGTTTTCTGTTTCTACTGTTTTTTGGCACCGTCTGGCTCAATTGGGACGGCCGCCAGGCAGTCCTCTGGGACTTGTCTGAGAGCAAATTCCATATTTTCGGGGCCACCTTTTGGCCTCAGGACTTCATCCTGTTGTCCGCGCTGCTGATCATTGCCGCCTTTGGTCTGTTTGCAATCACGGTGTTTGCCGGCCGGGTGTGGTGTGGTTACACCTGCCCACAAAGCACCTGGACCTGGCTGTTTATGTGGTGTGAAAAGGTCACGGAAGGTGATCGAAACCAGCGCATCAAATTGCAGGCGGCACCGTGGGGGGCCAACAAGCTCCTGCGCCGCACCGCCAAGCACACGCTGTGGTTGGCCATCAGCGTGATGACCGCCCTGACCTTCGTCGGCTATTTCACCCCTATCCGCCCGCTGGCCAGCGAGCTGCTGACCCTGGAAATCGCCGGTGTCAGCCTGTTCTGGATGTTGTTTTTCACCGGGGCCACGTACCTCAGTGCCGGCTGGCTACGCGAAGCGGTGTGCATGCACATGTGCCCGTATGCACGCTTCCAGAGCGTGATGTTCGACAAAGACACCCTCGCCATTTCCTATGACGTGGCCCGTGGTGAAAACCGTGGCCCGCGCAAGCGTGGCGCTGACCCGGCACAGGCAGGTCTGGGTGACTGCATCGATTGCTATATGTGTGTGCAGGTCTGTCCTACCGGCATCGATATTCGCGACGGCTTGCAAATGGAATGCATCGGCTGCGCCGCCTGCGTGGATGCCTGTGATTCAGTGATGGACAAAATGGGTTATGCCCGTGGCCTGGTGCGCTACACCTCCGAACACGAATTGCAGGGCGGCAAGACGCACCTGCTGCGCCCACGCCTGATCGGCTACACCCTGGTGCTGGGGGTGATGATCGGCGCGTTGGTGCTTGCCCTGAATCAGCGCTCAATGGTGTCACTGGATGTGATCAAAGACCGCGGGTTGTTCCGTGAAAACAGCCAGGGGCAGATCGAGAACATCTATAGTCTCAAGATCATCAACAAAACCCAGGAGCCTCAGCAGTACCGCGTGTCGCTGCGAGACGGCGAAGGCTATCAACTGCAGGGCAAAACCGAGCTGACCCTGGCCCCCGGCGAAATTGCCGATGTGCCGGTGTCCGTAGCACTGCTGGCAGACCGGCCGCAGAGCAGTTCGCAAACCATTGAGTTTGTCGTCACCGACACCGACGACCCTACCGTGCGCAGTGTGGCCAAGAGCCGTTTTGTGGCACCGTTGAATCGTTGACCTACACACCCGGAACGAGCTCGCGATCTCTTAAAAAGATCAAAAGATCAAAAGATCGCGAGCAAGCTCGCTCCTACAGGGTCCTCCGAGAGCTTTTATGAAACGCTATGAAAAATTCGCTGACGACATTGCCGAACTGATCCGCAGCGGCGTGCTCGGCCCCGGCCAGCGTGTGCCGTCAGTGCGTTACGCCAGCCAGACGTATGGCGTAAGCCCGTCCACCGTGTTCCAGGCGTATTACTTGCTGGAGCGTCGCGGCCTGATCCGCGCCAAACCGCGCTCGGGCTATTTTGTTAACGTGCATGCGCCCAGCCCGTTTCCCGAACCCGAGGTGGTCAGCCACACGACTGAATCCACCCAAGTGGACGTCAGCGCGCTAGTGTTCTCGGTGCTCAATTCGATCAAAGACCCGCACACCGTGCCCTTCGGCTCGGCGTTCCCCAGCCCCATGCTGTTCCCGCTGCAACGGCTGGCCCGATCGATGGCCACCGCCAGCCGTGAAATGGACCCGCACATGGTGGTCACGGACATGTCCCCCGGCAATCCTCAACTACGCCGCCAGATCGCCTTGCGGTACATGGTGGGCGGGTTGATGCTGCCGATGGAAGAACTGCTGATCACCAACGGCGCGCTCGAAGCTCTGAACCTGTGCCTGCAAGCCGTCACCGAACCCGGCGACCTGGTGGCCATCGAAGCTCCGGCGTTTTATGCCTGCCTGCAAGTACTGGAGCGCCTGAAGCTCAAGGCGGTGGAAATTCCGGTACACCCCCGCGATGGCATTGACCTCGGCGTGCTGGCCCAAACCCTGGAGCGCTACCCGATCAAAGCCGTGTGGTGCATGACCAGCTTCCAGAACCCCATTGGTGCCACCATGCCCGAGGCCAGAAAGCAGGCACTGGTGGAGCTGTTGCGTGAGCACCAGGTGCCCTTGATCGAGGACGATGTGTACGCCGAGTTGTACTTCGGCCAGCACGCGCCGAAACCGGCCAAGGCATTTGATACTGAAGGGTTGGTGATGCACTGCGGCTCATTCGCCAAAAGCCTTGCACCCGGCTACCGCATCGGTTGGGTGGCAGCGGGCCGTTACGCGCAAAAGGTCGAGCGCCTGAAGTTGATGACTTCGCTGTGTGCGTCGATGCCCGCCCAGGCCGCCATTGCTGACTACTTGCAGCACGGCGGCTATGACCGGCACCTGCGCAAATTGCGCGATGCGCTGGAAGAACAGCAAAACGCCATGCTGGCGGCCATTGCCCGTTATTTCCCGGCCCAGACCCGCGTCAGTCAACCGGCGGGCGGTTACTTTCTATGGCTGGAACTGCCGGAACACACCGATTCGCTCAAACTGTTCCAAATGGCCCTGGCCCAGGGCATCAGCATTGCACCGGGGCCGATATTTTCCGCGACCCAGCGCTTTCGCAACTGCATCCGCCTGAACTATGGCAGCCCCTGGGATGCCGCCTGCGAAAAAGCCATGGAAACCCTGGGCAAGATCGTACGCTCGTTTTAGTCCCCCCCTGTAGGAGGGGCCGCCCCGTCTTCGACGCCGCGCTGTCGTTCAGCGGTTTAAGGGGGCCCTTGGATCAAAAGCCAGATCAAAAGATCACGAGCAAGCTCGTTCCTACAGGCCTTGCTGCGTTCGGCCAGCGCGGTTTAAGGGGCCCCTTGGATCAAAAACACGCGCGTAGGAGCGAGCTTGCTCGCGATCTTTTGATCTTTAAAAGCGTTGTAACGCCGCACTGTCGTTCAGCAATCCTATCCATTGCTGCGGTCACGGCCACTCAAGGTTCCGGCTTTACGCCGTGCCACTTTGAAAAGCGCAAAGTGGCCAAACGCTTATGCCCCTACCACTCGGCACCTCGCTGTGGTTCGGCATACCCTCACACAGGCTTTGCTCCGTAGGGTTCAGTCTCGGCTGGCCACGGTTTTGGAGGCCGCGACCATGGCTTTGAGCAATACGGCACAGCCCGCCGCGAGGTCTTTGGGGTCGGCGTTTTCGATTTCGTTGTGGCTGATGCCGCCTTCGCAGGGCACGAAGATCATGCCCGCCGGGCCCAGTTCCGCGAGGAAGATGGCGTCGTGACCGGCACCGCTGACGATGTCCATGTTGGATAAGCCCAGTTCGTTGGCCGCTTCGCGCACGGCGTTGACGCAGTCAGGGTTGAAGTACAGCGGCGGGAAGTCGGCCGTGGGGGTGAGTTCAAAGCTCAGGCCGTGCTGCTGGCAGGTACTTTCAATCACACCACGCACTTGGTCGATCATGGCGTCAAGGCGCTCCGGCAGCAGGTGGCGGAAGTCCAGGGTCATGCGTACTTCGCCCGGGATGACGTTGCGCGAGCCCGGATACGCTTGCAGGCAGCCGACTGTGCCGCACGCATGGGGCTGATGGCCGAGGGCAGCCTGGTTAACGGCGGCGACCACCGCAGCGGCTCCCACCAAGGCATCCTTGCGCAGGTGCATGGGTGTCGGGCCCGCGTGAGCCTCGACGCCGCGCAGGGTCAGGTCGAACCATTTCTGGCCAAGGGCTCCCAGCACCACGCCAATGGTTTTGCGCTCGTCCTCCAGAATCGGGCCCTGTTCGATATGGGCTTCAAAATACGCCCCCACCGGGTGGCCGCTGACTTTTCTTTTGCCCGCATAGCCAATGGCATTGAGCGCCTCGCCTACGGTGACACCCTGGGCGTCGGTTTTGGCCAGCGTCTCTTCAAGGGTGAATTTTTCGGCAAACACGCCCGAGCCCATCATGCACGGCGCAAAGCGTGAGCCCTCTTCGTTGGTCCACACCACCACTTCCAACGGCGCGTCCGTTTCGATACCCAGGTCATTGAGCGTGCGCAGTACTTCAACCCCCGCCAACACGCCAAAGCACCCGTCAAATTTGCCGCCGGTGGGTTGGGTGTCGATGTGGCTACCGGTCATCACCGGCGGTAGCTCCGGGCGACGGCCTGCTCGGCGGGCAAAAATATTGCCCACGGCATCAACGCTGACGGTGCAACCGGCGTCTTCGCACCAGCGCACGAACAGGTCGCGGGCCTGGCGGTCAAGGTCGGTCAGGGCCAGGCGGCACACGCCGCCCTTCACGGTGGCACCCAGTTGCGCCAGCTCCATGAGCGAGGCCCACAGGCGCTCGCTGTTGATCGACTGTGCAGGCTTGAGTTGCGCGTTCATGGTGTTCTCCTCACGTCATTTCTTATAGGAAGTCAGGTCAAACCGAGGTTTTGGCGATGACCGTTTGTGGCCGGCTCAGGCGGCATAATCCGTAGTAGATCGCCGCACCCAGCAGTGACCCGGTGAACCAGCCAAAGTCATAAAACCAACTGAATGCGCTGCTGCCCAGAGACATCAACGTTAAGGCAACGGGCAGACCGAAGGCGATAAAGCCGTTCCAGTTCCAGGCCGGGTACACGCCATCCTGGTAGAGCCCGGCCAAGTCGAGCTTTTGCTGGCGGATGATGAAGTAGTCCACCACCATGATGCCCGCGATGGGCCCCAGCAGGCTTGAATAGCCCAGCAGCCAGTTGGAATACACGGTTTCCAGGCTGACATCAGACACCAGCAGGCCCAACTTTTTGAGCAACTCATGGCCCATCAGCGCCAGGCCTACCAGCCCGGTGATCATCACCGCCGAGGTGCGATTGATCAGTTTGGGGGCAATGTTCTGAAAGTCGTTGGTGGGGGACACGATGTTGGCCGCCGTGTTGGTGGACAACGTGGCGATGATGATCAACGCCATGGCCAGCGCCACCCAGCCGGGGCTCTGGATATGCCCGATCAGGCTGACCGGGTCCGATACCGTGACGCCCACCAGCTTCTCGGAGGCTGCCGTCATGACCACGCCCAGCGCGGCGAACAGGAACATGGTCAACGGCAAGCCGAATATCTGCCCCAGAATCTGGTCTTTCTGGCTTTTGGCATAGCGGCTGAAGTCCGGGATGTTGAGGGACAACGTCGCCCAAAACCCGACCATGGCCGTGAGCCCCGCGAAGAAGTAACCGTAAACACTGGCCCCCTCCGGACGCTTGGCCGGTTGGGCCAGCAACTCGGTCATTGATACGTTGGGTAACGCCCAGACCAGCATGCCCAGGCCTACCAGCACCAGTAACGGGGCGGAAACGGTTTCAAGCCATTTGATCGACTCGGCACCGCGCAACACCACCCACAGGTTGAGCGCCCAGAACAGCATGAAACCGATCACTTCGCCGGTACCGCCGAGGCTTTTCCAGCCCTCGAAGACCGACCCCAGAAACAGGTGAATGGCCAGGCCACCAAACAGGGTCTGGATGCCGAACCAGCCGCACGCCACCAACGCCCGAATCAGGCACGGCACGTTGGAACCGATGATGCCGAAGGACGATCGCAGTAGCACAGGAAAGGGGATGCCGTATTTGGTGCCGGCAAAAGCGTTCAGGGTCAGCGGGATAAGCACCACGATATTGGCCAGCAGAATCGCCAGCAGGGCCTCCCCCACCGAAAGCCCGAAATAGGCGGTCAAGACGCCGCCCAGGGTGTAGGTGGGCACGCAAATGGACATGCCCACCCACAACGCGGTGATGTGCCATTTGTTCCAGGTGCGCTCCCGAACATGGGTGGGGGCGATATCCGAGTTGTAACGGGGGCTGTCGAGAACTTCTGGCCCGGCTTCCAATTCGTACAAACCGTTACGTTCGGTGACTTGGGATCTGCTCGGTTGCATGGTCGTTCACTCTCTTGTTTTAGTGATGACATCTGCGTCTTCACGCAGTGCGATTCGCTGCCTGGGCATTCACAACTGTGCATCGGCCCGTCTGGTGTTGGCAGCGGCAATCAAGAAGTGTGCCGAGTTACATCCCGCGTTCCGTGCAATGGTTGTTGTTACTTGTAACTGCTTGGTTTAACACGCAAACAACAAGCTTCTTAATGACTCTCATTCTTATTTGTAGTGGTTATTCCTCTGCTCAACTGACCGCCCATAGAATAAAACGAAACACTTAAGTGCACGTTTATTAACTTTTATCTCAGCTTAGCCCGCAAACAGCCAACACAAGCATCTGATTTAGCATAAGAAACTTCGCTCATATTTAAATCCTGTCAAGTGCGTCAAAATGGTGTGGCCGCGCACTATTTTGGGGATTTCATATAAATATACTTATAAATCATAAACTTATATAAATATAAAAACTTTTAAAATAAAGTTTGATCATTTACCAACAACCCACTAGATTTCATTCCTGACACCAGTGACAGGAATGTAGCCTGCACTGCGCTGACACTAACAACACCTAGAGCCGGCCATAGCCGGTCTGCCTGCGAGGAACTCGGTATGTCACTGTTAATCCGTGGCGCTACGCTTGTGACCCATGATGAAACTTATGCAGCAGATGTTTATTGTGCAGACGGTCTAGTCCGCGCAATTGGAACTGATCTCGATGTTCCCGCCGGTTGCGAAGTGTTGGATGGAAACGGCCAATATTTACTTCCAGGGGGTATTGACCCTCATACGCATATGCAACTTCCGTTTATGGGCACAGTGGCCAGTGAAGACTTCTTCAGTGGTACGGCGGCCGGTCTGGCAGGCGGCACAACGTCGATTATCGACTTTGTAATTCCCAACCCGCAGCAGTCTTTGCTGGAGGCCTTTGAGCAGTGGCGCGGCTGGGCGCAGAAGTCGGCGTCCGACTACGGGTTCCACGTTGCAATCACCTGGTGGAGCGAGCAGGTCCGCGAAGAGATGGCCGAGTTGGTCAGCCATCACGGGGTCAACAGCTTCAAGCATTTCATGGCTTACAAAAACGCCATCATGGCGGCCGATGACACCCTGGTGGCCAGCTTTGAGCGCTGCCTGGAACTGGGAGCCGTGCCCACAGTGCATGCCGAAAATGGCGAGTTGGTGTACCACCTGCAACGCAAGCTTATGGCGCAAGGCATGACCGGCCCCGAGGCGCATCCGCTGTCACGCCCCTCGCAAGTGGAAGGCGAAGCCGCCAGCCGCGCGATTCGCATCGCGCAAACCCTCGGCACGCCGCTGTACCTGGTGCATGTCTCGACCCGCGAAGCGCTAGATGAAATCACCTACGCCCGCCGCCAGGGCCAGCCCGTCTACGGCGAAGTCCTGGCGGGGCATTTGTTGCTGGACGACAGCGTGTATCAGCACCCCGACTGGCAGACCGCCGCCGGTTACGTGATGAGCCCGCCCTTCCGCCCACGCGGGCATCAGGAGGCGCTGTGGCAGGGCCTGCAATCGGGCAACCTGCACACCACCGCCACTGACCACTGCTGCTTTTGCGCCGAGCAAAAAGCAGCGGGCCGCGACGACTTCAGCAAAATCCCCAATGGCACGGCGGGTATCGAAGACCGCATGGCCGTGCTGTGGGACGAAGGCGTCAACACCGGGCGTTTATCCCTGCAGGACTTCGTAGCGCTGACGTCCACTAACACGGCGAAAATTTTCAATATTTACCCACGCAAAGGCTCGATCCAGGTGGGGGCAGATGCCGACCTGGTGCTGTGGGACCCGCAGGGCACCCGCACGATTTCCGCCAAGACTCACCACCAGCAGGTCGATTTCAATATTTTCGAAGGCAAGACCGTGCGCGGCATCCCGAGCCATACCATCAGCCAGGGTCGCGTGGTATGGGCCGATGGTGACTTGCGAGCCGAACGCGGTGCCGGGCGCTATATCGAGCGCCCCGCCTACCCCGCTGTTTACGATTTGCTGAAAAAACGCGCCGAGCACCATCAACCCGTGGCGGTTAAGCGCTGACTGTACGCCCACTGCCCGACAGAGGCAGGACGATCCCCACAACCGTGAGGTAGTAATCGTGATCAAATCCCTGAACCACTTACCGCATCCCCACGACAATGCGCTGGTATTGGCCAGCCATTTCACCGACCTGGCACCGCCGCTGAACGCCCGCCAGGCCGAACTGGAGAGCGCACGTTGCCTGTATTGCTACGACGCACCCTGCGTTAACGCGTGCCCCAGCGATATCGACATCCCGTCGTTTATTCGCAATATCCAGCAGGAAAACGTGCAAGGTGCAGCACAGAAAATTCTTTCGTCCAATATTCTCGGTGGCAGTTGTGCCCGGGTATGCCCAACCGAAGTGCTGTGCGAGCAAGCCTGCGTGCGCAACAACGCGCAGGAATGTGCCCCGGTGTTGATCGGTCTGTTGCAGCGTTATGCCGTCGACCATGCCGAGTTCAGTGAACACCCGTTCCAGCGCGCGGCATCGACCGGCAAACGCATCGCCGTGGTCGGTGCTGGCCCGGCAGGCCTGGCATGCGCCCACCGCCTGGCCCTGCACGGCCACGAGGTGGTGATTTTCGAAGCGCGGGAAAAATCCGGCGGGCTCAATGAATACGGCATCGCCAAGTACAAACTGGTGGACGACTTCGCTCAACGCGAAGTGGATTTTGTGCTGGGCATTGGCGGCATTGAAGTGCGCCATGGCCAGCGCCTGGGCGACAACCTGACCCTGAGCGAATTGCAGCAACAATTTGACTCGGTTTTTCTGGGGCTGGGGCTGGCGGCCACTCGCCAGTTGGGCCTGGCCCATGAGGAGGCTCCGGGGCTGCTGGCAGCCACCGATTACATCCGCGAATTACGCCAGAGCGATGACCTGACCCAACTGCCCTTGGCCGAACACTGCATTGTGCTGGGCGCGGGCAACACGGCCATCGACATGGCGGTGCAAATGGCCCGCCTGGGGGCCCGTGAAGTCAGCCTGGTGTACCGCCGCGGGCTGGAGGACATGGGGGCCACCGGGCACGAACAGGACATCGCCAAGGCCAATCAGGTGCGGCTGATCACCTGGGCGCAACCGGATGAAGTGCTGCTGGACGAGCAGGGTCAAGTACGCGGTATGCGCTTTGCCCGCACGCAATATGAGAACGGGCGGCTGCACACCACGGGTGAGACGTTTGAACTGGCCGCCGACGCCGTGTTCAAGGCCATCGGTCAGGCCTTCGATGAAGCGGCGCTGAGTGACCCCGTGGCGCATTCGCTCGCCAGGGTGGGCGACCGCATTCAGGTTGACGAACACCTGTGCACCAGCGTGCCTGGCGTGTACGCCGGCGGCGATTGCACCTCACTGGGCCAGGACCTCACCGTGCAGGCCGTGCAGCACGGCAAACTGGCCGCTGAAGCTATCCATGCCCGACTCATGCTCAACCAGGAGGCTGCGTAAATGGCCGATCTCTCGATTAACTTCGCCGGTATCAAAGCCCCTAATCCGTTCTGGCTGGCCTCAGCGCCGCCGACTGACAAGGCCTACAACGTGGTGCGCGCCTATGAGGCCGGCTGGGGGGGCGTGGTCTGGAAGACCCTTGGAGAAGACCCCGCTGCTGTCAACGTGTCGTCGCGTTATTCGGCGCACTTCGGACCGAACCGCGAAGTCATGGGCATCAACAATATCGAATTGATTACCGACCGCTCCCTTGAAATCAATTTGCGCGAGATCACTCAGGTCAAGAAGGACTGGCCCGATCGAGCGTTAATTGTGTCGCTGATGGTGCCGTGCGAAGAGGCTTCGTGGAAATACATTCTGCCGCTGGTGGAGGCCACCGGTGCCGATGGTATTGAGCTGAACTTCGGCTGCCCCCACGGCATGCCAGAGCGCGGCATGGGCGCAGCGGTGGGCCAGGTGCCGGAGTACGTGGAGATGGTGACCCGCTGGTGCAAGACGTATTGCTCGCTGCCGGTGATCGTCAAACTCACGCCCAACATTACCGATGTGCGCCTCAGCGCGCGTGCCGCCCATCGCGGCGGTGCGGACGCCGTGTCGCTAATCAACACCATCAACTCGATCACCAGCGTCGACCTGGAGCGCATGGTCGCCCTGCCCATGGTGGGCACCCAAAGCACCCACGGCGGCTACTGCGGCTCAGCCGTCAAACCGATTGCACTGAACATGGTGGCCGAAATTGCCCGCGACCCTCAGACCCGGGGCTTACCGATCTCGGGCATTGGCGGCATTGGCAGTTGGCGCGATGCCGCTGAGTTCATTGCCCTGGGCTGCGGCTCGGTGCAAGTGTGCACGGCCGCGATGCTGCACGGGTTTCGCATTGTTGAAGAGATGAAGGATGGTTTATCGCGCTGGATGGACAGCCAAGGCTACGCCAGCCTGGACGACTTTTCCGGCCGCGCTGTCGGTAATACCACCGATTGGAAATATCTGGATATCAATTACCAGGTGATCGCCAAAATCGATCAGGACGCCTGTATTGGATGCGGCCGCTGCCACATTGCCTGCGAAGACACCTCGCACCAGGCCATTGCCAGCTTGAAACAAGCCGACGGTACCCGCCTTTACGAAGTGATTGATGACGAATGCGTGGGCTGCAACCTGTGCCAGATCACGTGCCCGGTCGAGGATTGTATCGAAATGGTGCCGCAGAACACCGGCAAGCCGTTCCTGGACTGGAACCATGACCCGCGTAACCCGTACCACGTGGCGTTGTAGGCCTTTGAAACAGGCTGTGAAGGTGAGTGAAGCGCTTGAGCAGGCGCGCTTCGCGCACCTTCACCGCCTTCGGCAGCGACTACAGAGGGGATTGAAAGAGGGGGTCACGGCTCCAGGCCGATGCCCCGCAGTATGACCCGTGTCACGGTTTGCACCGCGCGTTCGAACTGAATATCAGACAAGGGTTGATGATCGTTGAGGATATTCACTTGATGGTCGAAGTCGGCGTAATGCTGAGTGGACGCCCAAATCATGTACAACAGGCTGGACGGCTCCACCGCCAGGATGCGTTTGTCCGCCACCCATTGGCGAATTTTCGCTTCTTTCATCTTCGCCCATTCATACAGGCTGGCTTCCAGCATCGCCCCCAACACCGGTGCACCGTGGATGATCTCATCGGCCCAGACCTTGGAGCCATGAGGCCGCGAACGCGAATGGTTCATCTTGGCCCGTATGTAAGTACTGAGCACCAGCCCGGGATCGTCGTAGGTCTCAAAGCACAGCGCGTCCTGCTTCCAGACCTCCAGCAAACCCAGTAACACCGCGCTGTACAGCTCGGTCTTGGTGCTGAAATAGTAATGCAGGTTGGAACGCGGCAGTTGCACCTCGGCCGCAATATCAGCCATCGCTGCACCGGCAAACCCCTTTTCGGCAAATACCTTCTCTGCACCCAAAAGGATTTTTTCGACATTGCTTCGACGAATTTCAATCTTGTGATTGCCCATCCTTTAGTGCCCTTGTCGTCGTGCTTCGTCGATGAGCACCTGGGTAACATCAATGCGCCCGTTGCGCATCGACAAAAAAATCTTGCCAAGGGCACCGTATAGCGCCAGTTGCGACTACGCTTGGCTGTTACACGACGCTGCGGCAGGTTATTTCGCGGCAGGTAACTTAATCACGTTGGTTTCGATACCATCGAGTTTGGGCTTGAGCTTCATCCGGGCCTGTGCATCCAGCGCCTGGGCTTCGGTTTCGAAGGGCCCGATCAGGAAATGCTGAACACCCTCATGCTCGGAAATATACGTTGTGAAACCATTGTCGAGCAGCCTGCCCGTGGTGTCCGTAATGGTTGCGCGCTGACCCTCGGTAAGCTCCAGCGCCCATTGCGCCACCGGCGTTTGGACGACCGTTGATTCAGAAGCCACTTTAGCCGGCTGGGTTTTATCGTTAGACTCCTGACCGCAAGCCGTCAAGGCCAATATTGCTGTCATCACGATGACTTTACGCACTGCGTTTCCCCTGTCTGTTTGAGTGGGTCGATTTTATCACTGGGGCAGCGGCCTTTGCTCTCCTTGAACAAATCTTATCCGCCCTTATTTAGGGTATGTCGGCATGAGTTTTCCCCTTTCCGGGAATTAAATCTCTGCTTATGACGTCTGTAATGAGCGGCGCATTTATATGCACTTAGCAGTATTCTGTAGTCCTGACCGAAGCCGCACCGTCTCAGAGACGTGCCTTACAAAGCCATCAAGGAGTAAAAAATGCTGATACTCACCCGCAAAGTCGGTGAAAGCATAAACATCGGCGACGATATTACGATCACTATTTTAGGGGTCAGCGGCCAACAGGTCCGAATCGGTATCAATGCGCCTAAAGACGTCGCGGTACACCGTGAAGAAATCTACCAGCGCATCCAGGCTGGCCTGACGGCTGCGGACAAGGGCAATCAGCCCTAAGCTTCCAGAGTACCAGCCTCTGGACTGAGTGTGAGGGCTGCCTTACCAGCCCTCCTCGACTCATTTCCTGCCCGCCCCCCCTCTTCCGCACCTAAAAAACCCCTTCATCCCTGCAATTCTTCCTACCCTGACTTGACCGTTCGCCTGTTAGCGACCACGCTCATTTCTCACAGAAGGTTCTGGTCACCCGAACCGCTGCACAAAGCTGTTTGGTATTACGACGACTTGAAAGACGCACCTCATGGCCGCCCGGCCAAGGGCGAGACCTGTACAGCAAAGGAATGAAAGGCATGTCCGATTTAATCGTAGTGGGGTTTTCCAAGATCGATGAAGCAGACCGCGCACTGACCAAAATGGTCTCGCTCGGCAAGGAACACTTGGTCGAGTTGGAAGACGCGGTCATTGTGGTACGCAATGCCGAAGGCAAGGTTCACATCAAGCAAAGCGTCAACCTGACCGCACTGGGTGCAACGTCAGGCCTGGTAACAGGCGGCTTGTGGGGTGCCCTGGTGGGGCTTTTATTCCTCAACCCTCTGGCCGGTTTTGCCATCGGCGGCGCATTGGGCGCGGGCACAGGCGCGTTGTCGGGTTCAATGAGCGATTTCGGCATTGATGATGATTTCATCAAGAAGTTAAGTGAAACCATCCCGAATGACTCGTCCGCCCTGTTTGTGCTGCTGCGCAAATTCCAACCGGAAAAGGTCATGGAAGAACTGAAAGCGTCTGACTTCCAGGGCAAGTTGCTGCGCACTTCCCTGTCACCCGAGCAAGAGCAAAAATTGCAGGAAGCGCTGTCAGAAACCACTTCACAGGTTCAGGCTTGATCGGCTTGGCAGCTCAATAGCCTGAACGACCGCCGTTTATCGGCGGTCGATTGGGTTAAACAACTTTAAAAGTTAAACTCAACGTTCAACTAGCTCCCGATAGCTCCCTGGGGACTGCAATCGGCGGTAACACTTCGTCGCGTAAAGGGCCTATATTGGTTAGATCCCGAACCTGAATAGACGGATGATTGTTCGCAGCGACAAATAAATTATGAGAAAGTGTATCTGCCCGCGCGCCCCGCGCGCCGCTCTCGATACTGGACTCATAGAAGCTTAGTGGTTCCCGAAGATGCTCAAACAGACTATTTATAGGGGCCGCCTCGGTACCATCATATTTCACTAACCAGACATGATTGGATGCGATCTTTTGCTGACCGCGCCCCACAGAAACATGCACATGCGAATAATACCTTGGATAGGATATAAAAAACACTTTCGAATTTATCAAGTTATTATCAAGCAATGGAACCACCTCCTTACCCCGGGTATTGATCAAATAAACAAAGCCTTGTTTTTGTTCAAGAGCCGGATTGTATCTCTCCTCCGACAATGACGACGCTTGCGAACCCGGTGATGATGGCGGACTCAAGGAATCCTGTATCAACATTTCCAGCTGTTCATTCTTGGAAAATCGTGTCGCATCCATAAAATTAAAACTACCCAGCATCGCTCTGCCAGTGGTGCATTGATCAGGAAGCTCCGTGCTTGTCACTTGAATTGCATTTTCTCTGCAAATGTCTGAAGGCGTGCGAAAGTCCGCACGGTACACAGCACCTATGTCTTCACGAAATAAAGCATCGCGCACATTTATCTTATAACCGCGACTGAGTGCGTAGGCCTGTAGAAAGTCATCCGAAAAGTCATTGACCAACACTCTGTTTAAATTATCAATGAAACCTTGCGATGTATTTTGTAACTCATCAATTCTCGAACGCACCACAGAGTGAATCTCATCGAAACGTTGTGGATTACTAACATTCATTGATCCAACCCTGTGTTGCTGAGCCCATGCCGAAACCTTGCCTGTTGTGCGCAGTTCATTTTTTAATCGAAGACGATTGGCACCCGTCATATTGAAACTCTTCCATAGGGCTTCGATTGCTTCTTTACTGCTGTCGCGCTGATCGAGCCTCCACAATGCGTTCAGCACTTCAACGGTCTCAAGATTGCCAGAGGCTGCCCGATCCCAGTACGGGCTAAACCTGTACCTGTTTGCCCACTCAGGAACCGTGTTTGACTCTTCCATCGCGGCCAGAAGCAAATGATATTTACCCAGCCTGGAGTCTGCCGGGAATTCAAAACTGCGCAAAAAAGCGACCGCCCGCTCATCTGAAAAACCTGTCGCAAGATGTTTAAACCAGTTCACCAGAAAACTCGCTTCATCCGTCGATATATTTTGCTGATGAGCCCAGGTTAGATCCAGCGGGGGTGGGTTCAACACCAGACGAGGACGTTTCGAAAGTACCCCGTCGGCATTGGTCAAGTACTCTGGAACGTCTTGTGCAGGGTCGGCAACTCGCAGCCTATTGCTCGGCCCCGCAACGTCCACCTCAAGCATGTACGTTTCATACTCAGCGTAATGCTTATTTTCATAGGCATAGAGGCCTGTAAACTGTCCAGACTCTTCAACTTTCGTGGCTTTGGTTCTATCAATACTGACAGCCAGCTTGCTCCAATCAACCTGCTTTTCATTCACCTTCAATCCAGGCCCATAGGGCAGACCGAAAAAGGAATCAAGCAGTGCGAATTTCGGATCCAGATACGTTCCCAAATTACGAACAGCCACATGTTCAATATCATTGACCGCCAGCAACTCATCCTTGACCAGTACGGGTTTCCAGTGCCGGGGTTCGATAACGCCCAAATGGCTGACAACATTATAGATGGGTGTACGCGCCAAGAGTGTCAGAGCCACAGTACGACACTGCTGCAAACCTTCATGTATCCACTGCAGCGCTTTTTGGACCCGGTATACAACGTATCGTGCGCCAAACTGTATCAGGTCGCGCAGCCCTTTCAGCAAACTCACAGGATCGGGTATAACTTCTTTAACCAGGTTAACCATCAACCTGCCAGTCAGAGGTGCCAACCGTGGAACCACGGCGCGAAACCCGACCCCACCCACTTGCCTGACTATGCGGGTGACCCCTCCCAGGTATTTGCCGACAGGTAGAAAAAACATCAAATCACCCAAAGCACTTAGCTTGGCCAATTCAATTCTGTCTGGATCCCCCGATAACAAATCCTCAACAGTCCCCCAAAATGGAACAACTATTTTTATCAGAGTGAGTCCGAAATCTTCTTTCTCTAAAGAAGTAACGCCCTTGCAATGAGCCTGCAAATCCTTTTCACGAACATAATAAAAATCCGTTGCTATGCGCTGGGTAATCTCTTTAGTGCGTGTGGAGGACAAGGTTTGAGGTATGCGTTGAGAGGATGACAGCTGTGGCGCGCTCACAAACTGTGCACCAATGGGATCTGCAATAAATATCGAACTTGAGCCCTCTCTGGGGCTATCACCTTCGCTATAGGCAGCCCAGTCAAAAGGCATGTCTGTGCCTTTACGGGCATCATAGACGTACGATGAGAGACCGCTTGTGCTGCTGATTTGTTTATCACCCGTCACACCACCAACAACGAGCTTAAAGTCAGCAGGCAATAGCCTAATAATCATTTTACGCGGGAACACTTCATAAATGCGCTGCACCGCCTGATACGTGGTTTTCAATATAAAACCGTAGCGCCCCTGACTTCTATATTTAGTCCTGTCGGCTTCGGAAATTTCTTCATAATTCAAAAGCTGTCGTAAGCCATACAGATCAACACGGCCATACTCAAGCGCAACCCGCTCAACCAAAGGCAGACTGGCCAATAAAGTATTGATGAGCATTTCATAGCCGGCCTTGGCCCTTGACAAGTAAGCATCAAAATCACGTTGGAACGAACGAGTGGGGAGCGCACGATAGGTATTTACAAACGCTCGATCCTTTGCCTGAATGATGTGGTATTGACTCGACTTAATGAACTCTGGGTTATGAGGCACCCACTGATGTAAATCTGCCTCAGAAGCGTAGACATCCAACAGGTTAGCGAAACCCGCTTTAGGGCCATGTAACTTTCTGTCACCGGGTAGGTTCAGGCGTTCAAGCTCAGCTTTCGCTTGAGCTATACGATCAGGCATCTGAGCCCCCAGTGCCAAGGCACCTTCACGCAGTGCCTGCTCATGCTGATCCAGTTTCGCCGCCGCCTCGTTGATTTCTTCAAGGCTGTAGTCAACAAACCCCTTGCAAGGGATGACCCCATGGGCAGCGGCCCACATGAGTGTCGGTTCCAGGCGAGTGCCAGCTAAAGCAAAACCCATTTGACTGGAGGCCAACGGCTGTTCGCCGGTGACCACTGCCTGTTTATTCGCTTCGTCGGCCATGCGCACAAGGAATGCCATGACTTCTGGAAAACTCATATCGCGCGAACTGCCATTTTTAATGGCTTCAGCCAGGTTAACGGCATGTTTAAAATTCAGCCATCTGACGGAACCATAGAACACGTCATCGGGTATATCGCGGATGAAATACTCAGCAGGCAGCGTAAAATCCAGCACCCGAGCCAATAACAAAGCGGTGGCCGCCGAGGTGGCCTTCGTCGTGTCCTGCAGGTCTTGCAGCCGTTCAAGCCTTAACGTTGCATAATTTTTACCCCACAGGGACTGGCTGTTGGCAGGGTCGACTGTCAGGGCATCGGCAAACGCCGAATGGCCTCCATCGACGATGGCAACTGCTTTCCAGACCAACTGCGCAAGCAGCTCGCCCGTGACGGTTTCGCTGGGGCGGCAGCCATACCAGTCAAGTTTTTCAAGCAACTGTCGACCTAACTGCTGAGCCGCATCGGAATACAACAGCTTCTCCAGGCCGGCGGTGGGTGAATGGCTGGCCAGTGCTTGAATGGAGGCTTGTTCGGCCGGTGCCAAGGCATACAACAAGGTATCCAGCAAGTGTGTCACGATGGTTTTATCGCCAGCCCCCACTTGTTGTCTAAAGATAAATTGCTCTGTGACTGACCTTATATCGTCTTCATTTGTTTTATCGATAACCCCCGCAATCAATGAACTACCGGCCTGCACACACAAGGACAGCGACGCTCGGATCTCCAGCAGCCTATTAATCACATGGTTTGTTTGCTCCGGGGTCTCGGGGCGTTCCAGCTTAAAGGGACTCAGCACCTTCCTGATATAGAGCTCGCGGTACAACCTGTTATTTTGAAAAAGGGGTGCATCAATTGAAACCGTCAAATCTTCAGTATTGATTGGCGCATAGGTTCTGGCAGAGTAATCAACCACCGCATTAATGGCCAGATTGGGCACAATCGTAGAGCGTTTCCAGGGGCTGGTTTCATGGCCCATGGCAAATAATACCAGGTCGATATCCGCCACTTCTTCAGCCCGCGCTTTGGCCGCCTCGGTTTGTGTCGCGCGGTACTGATCAGCGAACTTGTCAAATAACAGTTTAATCGTCTCAAGCTCAACCACTGCCGTATCGGGCGCGCCATAGCCAGCTGTAGGACTTAGCGCAAGACATAAGCTGTCGTCACTGCTAGCGGACTCACTCACGGGCGAGGCGTGCAGCCTGGCTCGCCATAAGGTTTCCAGCGAATTGGACAACACAGGCAAACGGCCTTCCAGTGGCGCAGCACCCTCAGCCTCTTTGCTGTAACTGTTGAGATGCAATTCGCGGGGGTTGTAACGTTTTTCTATGGGCAGTTGTCGTTGCAATGCCTTTAACCGAGGAAACTGTCTGGCCAGCGCGGCTATCAACGCCGAAGTCATATTCCAGCGTTCATATTCCGGGTTTTTGTCGTTAAGTTTCTCCTCCCGGCTGTGCAAAACATCCGTGATATCAAACAGAGGCTTGATATCAATAATACCGTTCAGAAACGCTACCGTTAACGCCGAAGCGCGCGTCGCCAAATACTCAATGTCTTGCTTTTGCTTTTGAAGAAAGGCGTTAAAACGCGTCGCTATAAAATCTGTCATTGATACAGGGCGGGACGATACATTTACCCAGTCGACATACCCCGTAGCCCCCGCCATTTCATAAGCCATCTGCCGCTGCAAGATCGAGGCATGCTCCGAGCTTCTCAGCCATACGTCACGCAGGGCCTGCCTGTATTCAAACGCATCGGCAAACTCTTCGATGCCTTGACCCGGTATTAACAACAACAAGGGCAACGCTGTGCGCTCTGGCAACTGCTCAGGGCTTTGAGTCACAACGACTGCGCCGTTCAGATCGATAGCAGCGCCCTCTCGGGTATTGACTTGCAGTGCAAAGACCCCCGGTTTTTCTGCCCCCTTATCTAGCAAACCCTCGATCAGACGATGCCCGCTCTTTGACAGCGTACCGTCACTGAAACGTAAATCAGCCTCCGTTTTTAGGTGTTCCGCGAGCACCGTGCACAGCCACCCTTTAGGGGTTTGCCTGATATTGATATCTGTAATATGTGCTTTATTGGCTTGCGCAAAAATATCACGCAGCCGAGAAAAACGTATTTCAGCAACATTGAAACGGCCTGCGGAACGCTCAGGGTGCTCATAGCCATACAGCGTAAACGTGACGTCTATGTCATCAATGGCACTCAAGCCCTGTATGGACTGAGCGGTTCGGTACTCCTCGAAAACCTGAGTCAACATTTGGCGCCCGGCCTTGCCATCAGGGGGGAAATACCGGCTGATATAGACTTCATCCGGGTCAAAGATCCGTGCCCCCGGTGTCTCATTGAGCATCGCATTGAACGCTTGCTTCAATGCATCCTTGGGCGTCACATCCAGGTAACTCATGACCTGCTCGTAGGCAGCCAGTGTCGGTATTGCCAATGACGGTTGCCGGCCAAGCATATGCAGGGCGGTAGTGGCCGTTTGTATCAGGCGTTGGCACCATTCAGTTTGCTGGAGCGAGTCCTGTCGATCGGATATGGACACGCTGGCAAGTATCGTTTCTTGAGTATCAACCATCACTATTTACCCTCTGTCAGAGATGCATTGGGTTATTGCACCCAACTCCCTCACCGAGTCTTCAGGCTTTTTAAAATAAGCCTGCTGTATATAGTTGTTCGGTTAATTATTCTGGCTTTGCACGCAGCCACGGCCCAGAACTGGCACCGACCGTGAGCCCCCCACCGGGATCATCACGCCGCACTCAGCCAGTATTGACTGGGTTGAGCCGCACTGCGGTTCCCGTCACAAAGACCACCAGCATGCCGCCCCGGCCGGATGGCATGCTGATCTCGAAGTTCAGGCCCACAATCGCATCCGCCCGCACACTGCCTGCCCGTTCACGGATTTCATCCGTCACTTCGGTCCGTGCTTGTTTCAACGCCCGCTCCAGGGTCTGGGAGCGCCCGCCAAAAAAGTCCCGCATACCGGTAAAAATGTCGCGCACAACGTTGATGCCATGCACCGATTCGGCACTGACTATCCCTAAATATTCGGTGATCTGGCGGCCTTCAATGTGGTGGGTTGTGGTCACAATCATTCTCAGCTCCACGTTTTCCGGCAGGCCAACTGCCCACCTCAATAGGGGCAAGAGATTACCTCACGCACCGCTTGAACAGCACGGCGCTAGCCTTCTGCGTACCCGGTGTTAATGTAACTGGAGCTATCGCGCTGAAGGACTCAGGGCGACTATGCTTACAGCGAATGAATCTAAAGACGTAAGAGTTGGGACCTCTCGCTCGGCAGACGCGGATGACAGAGACACACGCTACAGCTGCGCCAAGACATTTTTTGATCCCGCTCACAGGAAGCCCACAATGGTCCAACGACAAGTCATCAATGCTTCGGTCAGCCCAAAAGGCAGCCTGGAGACCCTCTCACAACGTGAAGTCCAGCAACTGAGCGAAGTTGGCTCAGGCAGTAGCTACACCCTGTTCCGTCAATGCGTGCTGGCCATTCTGAATACCGGTGCCCACGTCGACAACGCCAAAACCATTCTTGAAGCCTACAAGGATTTTGAAGTCCGTATTCACCAGCAAGACCGCGGCGTGCGTCTGGAGCTGCTTAATGCACCGGCAGACGCGTTTGTCGATGGCGAAATGATCGCCAGTACCCGTGAAATGCTGTTCAGCGCCCTGCGCGACATTGTCTATACGCAAAACGGCTTCGAAAGCCCGCGCGTTGACCTGAGCAGCTCAGCCGGTATCACCGATTATGTCTTTCACTTTCTGCGAAATGCCCGCACGTTGCGGCCCGGCGCAGAACCCAAAATTGTCGTGTGCTGGGGCGGTCACTCGATCAACACCGAAGAGTACAAGTACACCAAAAAAGTGGGCCATGAACTGGGCCTGCGCAGCCTCGATATTTGCACCGGTTGCGGCCCGGGTGTGATGAAAGGACCGATGAAGGGTGCCACCATTTCCCACGCCAAACAGCGACTCACGGGCGGACGTTACCTCGGTTTGACCGAGCCGGGCATCATTGCGGCCGAAGCGCCGAACCCCATCGTTAACGAATTGGTGATCCTGCCAGATATCGAGAAACGCCTCGAAGCCTTTGTCCGTATCGGTCACGGCATCATTATTTTCCCGGGCGGGGCCGGCACGGCCGAAGAGTTCCTGTACCTGCTGGGCATCCTGATGCACCCTGACAACCGCGACGTGCCCTTCCCGGTCATTTTGACGGGCCCCCGTGAAGCCGAGCCTTACCTGCAACAACTGCACGAGTTTGTCGGTGCCACCCTGGGCGAAGCCGCACAGCGCCACTATCAGATCATCATCGACCACCCGGCTGAAGTGGCCCGCCAGATGACCGCCGGGCTCAAGGAAGTCAAACAGTTCCGCCGTGAACGCAATGACGCCTTCCACTTCAACTGGCTATTGAAAATCGATGAGGGCTTCCAGCGCCCGTTTGACCCAACCCACGCCAATATGGCCAACCTGCAATTGCGCAGTGACTTGCCGCCGCACGAATTGGCGATCAATTTGCGTCAGGCGTTTTCCGGGATTGTGTCCGGCAACGTCAAAGAGAAAGGCATCCACCTCATCGAAGAGCACGGGCCGTATGAGATCCACGGCGACGCGGCCATCATGCAGCCGCTGGACAAACTGCTGCACGCATTCGTTAAACAGCACCGCATGAAACTGCCGGGTGGCGCGGCCTATGTGCCGTGCTACCGCGTCGTCAGTTAACCCTCAGGGCTTGCCGCTGACACGGCAAGCCCACCTACCCGTTACTTGAGAGGCGCAAAGCGTTTGACCGATTCAAGCCAGGCGTTATCCAGCCGGGTTTGTTCGGTGTCGATGCCCAGCGCTTCCAGGCGCGCCTTGTGCAGGTCGATTTCGTGCACCATCTGGCTTAACGCGCTGGAGTTGGCATCCAATTGATACATCTGGGTAATGCCCATATGGTAAAAACGCAGCAACTTCATCGCATCGACATTCCCCGCCATCACCCCTGCCGTGACGTGATGCATGACATTGGTCACCCGCATCAGGCTGCGCTTTAGCTGCCAGCCATACACCGCCGCGGCCATCCAGGGCTGCGACCAAAAGAGGTAACGCGCCAGGCCAACGGTCACCAGCAAGGCCACCAGTACACCCGCCAAGTTCAAGCGAAAGTTGTCACCCCCAGGTTCACCCCACGCCATCACTGCCAGACCGGAGATCAGCAACGCCAGGGCCGCAAAGGTCAGGGCGATGTACAACGTGCTGCGCCGGGTTTGCTGACGGTAGGCTTCGGGGCTTATCGGTTTGATTTCAAACATCACGGTTTCAGGGCTCCTGCGGGATGATGGCCGGGCATTATGAAGCAACGCCCGATTTAAGCGACCTTCACGGCCACGCAACGCTGTCTGGCCTGAGACCGCGGGGACAACCCGTGCGGATAAACGACATTTTTTACTTCACCGTGTATCTGCGCAGCGTCAGATACACTGCAATACAAAAGCCTGCAGGCAATAAAATGGCACCTGATTATCATGCAAGCGCCATTCGCACAGAGAGTACACACCATGGAACATGTCGATCACATTCTGATTGTTGACGACGACCGTGAAATCCGGGAGTTGGTGGGCAACTACCTGAAAAAAAACGGCCTGCGCACAACCGTCGTCGCGGACGGCCGGCAAATGCGCAGTTTTTTGGAAGGCACGCCAGTCGATCTGATCGTGCTCGATATCATGATGCCAGGCGACGACGGCCTGCTGCTGTGCCGCGAACTGCGGGCGGGCAAACACAAGGCCACGCCAGTACTGATGTTGACCGCACGCAATGATGAAACTGACCGCATCATCGGCCTCGAAATGGGGGCTGATGATTACTTGGTCAAGCCCTTCGCCGCACGTGAATTGCTGGCGCGCATCAATGCCGTGCTGCGTCGCACACGCATGTTGCCGCCTAACCTGCAGATCACTGACAGCGGGCACTTGCTCGCCTTCGGGCGTTGGCGCCTGGACACTTCGGCACGGCACCTGCTGAACCAGGATGACACGATGGTGGCCCTTAGCGGTGCCGAGTACCGCCTGCTGCGGGTCTTTCTCGACCACCCGCAGCGCGTGCTGAGCCGCGATCAACTGCTCAACCTGACCCAAGGTCGTGATGCCGATCTGTTTGACCGCTCCATTGATTTACTGGTGAGCCGACTGCGCCAGCGCCTACTCGACGATGCCCGCGAACCGGCCTGTATTAAAACCGTGCGCAGCGAAGGCTACGTGTTCTCGTTGCCGGTCACCGTGCTCGGGGCTGCGCTGTGAAACGGTTACTGCACTGGCCAAAAAGCCTGGCGTCACAACTGTCGCTGATTTTTCTGGTGAGTTTGCTGTTGGCGCACGGGTTGTCCTTCGGGGTGCAGTTTTACGAGCGCTACAAGAGTGCCCAGTCGACCATGCTCTTCAACATGGAAAACGACATTGCGACGTCCATTGCCATTTTCGATCGTTTGCCTGCGGTCGAGCGCCCGGCTTGGCTGGCTCGCCTTGATCGAAAACATTATCGCTACCTGTTGAACCAGGGTGAAACCGGCGTGCCGATGAACCGGGTTGATCCGCCCATGTCAGCCGAGTCCATCAAGAACACGCTGGGCCAACACTATGCACTGACCTTTTCCGAGCCCTCCGGCGAAATACCCCGCTTCCAGGTTCACCTGAAGCTGTCTGATGGCAACCCGGTCACGATTGATGTTCACCCCGCCGACATGCCGATGGCGTCATGGTTGCCGCTGGTGCTGGTATTGCAACTGGCCTTATTGCTGGGCTGCACCTGGATGGCCGTCAGGCTGGCGATTCGCCCGTTAACCCGGCTCGCCCGCGCCGTCGAAACGCTTGACCCCAATGCCCGCGCCCAGCCTCTGGACGAAACCGGCCCCAGTGAAGTCGCCCATGCCGCGGCTGCCTTCAATGCCATGCAACAACGCATCGCGGACTACCTTAAAGAGCGCATGCACATACTCACCGCCATTTCCCACGATTTGCAGACCCCCATCACCCGCATGAAGCTGCGGGCCGAGTTTATGGAGGATTCAATCGAGCGTGACAAGCTGCAAAGTGATCTGAGTGAAATCGAGCACCTGGTACGCGAAGGGGTGGACTACGCGCGCAGCGTGCATGGCGCAACAGAAGCCAGTTACCGCCTGGACCTCAATGCCTTTGTCGACAGCCTGGTGTTTGATTACCAGGACGTGGGCAAAACGGTCGAACGCGTTGGCCATTACCACGGCGCGGTGCAAACACGCCCCCATGCCCTACGCCGCGTGCTGGTGAATTTACTGGACAATGCCCTCAAATTCTCTGGTGCTGCGGTGCTGGAGATTACCGGCGAAGACGACGACAGCGTGTGCATCAAGGTGCTGGATCGAGGGCCGGGCATTCCTCACGAAGAGTTGGGCGAAGTACTGAAACCCTTTTACCGGGTCGAAAACTCGCGCAGCCGTGAGACCGGTGGCACCGGCTTGGGACTGGCCATTGCCCAGGAATTGGCGATTGCACTCGCAGGCTCACTTCGGTTGAGCAACCGCAAAGGCGGCGGGCTGTGCGCCGCGCTCGTGTTACCCGCCCGGTAATCAGGGCGTGAAGTGTGCGTGCTGGCTCAGCCCGGCGGAATCGTCGCCAAAATGCCAATACCCACGGTTAACAACAAAAAGCCGCCTAAAAACAATGCCATCTTGCCCATTACAGTTCCCCGTCAAACGATCGTAATTAAACAGGCGCAGAACAGCCGCTGACACTGCGCGGCTCTCACATTCTCGTCTGTGCCGAAAGATTTTAGAGAATGGTGCACCTTAAACTGCATACATAACAGATGCAGGTGAGGCATAAAAAGACGGATCAGATGCTCTCTGAGCGGCCTGCAAGCTGACCGCCCCATCACCGCCGCTCGCCCCTGTGACGCAGCACCTTCGCCGCGTGGAGAATGAACAGCGGGTGCTTATCAGGTGTTGATTGAGCAACACCTGACAGGTAAATGGCCGCCAAATAATCAGTAACCTATTGTTTTTTATGTATTTTATTTGATCATCCACTCATTGGCATGGCTCGTGCTGTAGCTCTCGAGTGGCACTGTTTGCACACGCAAATGGCTGCACAAGGTGGAGCGCAGGGCTCGCAACTGCGCATCCGTTTGCTAAATGCCAGGAGTGATCAATGGCCAATGTCCAAACTGCCAGTGCGCTGGATGTACGCTGGCACCCAACGCCCGGCGGCGAATTGCTGGACCTGGGGCGCGTCTTTCGCGAACCCCTGTCATCCGCCCGTCTTCAACGCACACCCGGGCGTATCCTGAATCGCCGTGAAGCCCTACTGCTCGGCGTGTTTGCCCTGGCGCTGCACGGGGCCGTGATTTATGGGATCAATCAGGCACCCGCTCTGGCATTGCCGGTGGTACCGCCTGAAATTCCGCCCATGACCATCGAGTTTTCTCAGCCCGCGCCACCGGTGGTGAACACCCCGCCACCGCCGCCCGAGCCTGTCGTGCAGCCCGCCGTCGAACCGGCACCGCCAGTGGAAGACGAACTGGCGGTGAAACCACCGCCGCCCAAGCCGGTTCCCAAGCCCAAACCCAAACCCGTGGCAAAACCGGTGGCCAAGCCTGTAGAGCAGCCGCTGGCCCCCCCTGCCCCCGCGCAACCGGTGTCAGCCCCAAGCCCCCCGGCACCTCCTGCGCCAGCGCCTGTGACCCCGGCTTCGGCCAGCGCAGGCTACTTACGCAACCCGGCACCGCAATACCCGTCGCTGGCCATGCGTCGCGGCTGGGAAGGCACTGTCTTGCTGCGGGTTCATGTACTGGCGAGCGGCAAACCCGGCGACATACACATTCAGGAAAGCAGTGGGCGGGCTCAACTCGACGATGCTGCGCTGTCGGCGGTTAAACGCTGGAGCTTTGTTCCGGCCAAGCAAGGTGATACGCCGATTGACGGCTGGGTCAGCGTTCCGATCGATTTCAAAATCAAATAACCCTCAACCTTTAGCGACCTCGCGGGCCACCTGACAAAAGGCGCATCGCTCTGACATTTTTTTGATGCCCTAATGGAGTGCCTTCACCATGAACCTTATCGAGTCCCCCTTCGCATCCGTCGAACACGCTGTCATCTGGCTGCTGATCGTTTTCTCTGTCGCCACGTGGGGCCTGGCCCTGCTCAAAGGCGTGCAATTCAACCGGCTAAAACGCCAGGACCGTCGTTTTCTCAAGCAGTTCTGGTCAGCCACCAGCCTGGACTCTGCCGCTGAAGTGGCCAACGATGCACCCGGCGCGGCGGCCCGTGTCGCGCAATCCGGGTATGCCGCCATTCATGTCAGCGACGGTGCCCAAGCCGCCGACCTGAGCCAGGCGATTAACCACCAGGACCGCCTCGAACGCGCCCTGCGCCAACAGATCGTGCGTGAGCGCCGCTCCCTTGAAACCGGGCTGGCCGTGCTCGCCAGTATCGGCAGCACCTCGCCGTTTATCGGCCTGTTCGGCACCGTGTGGGGCATCATGTCTGCCCTCAAGGGCATCAGTGCCGCCGGTTCCGCCAGCCTTGAAACCGTCGCCGGCCCTATCGGTGCCGCACTGGTTGCTACGGGTGTGGGCATTGCCGTCGCCGTACCCGCCGTACTGGTTTACAACTACTTTCTGCGCCGCTTGAAACTGACCGCCGCCGACCTCGACGACTTCGCCCACGACTTCTACAGCCTGGCGCAAAAAAGTGCCTTTCGCGTGCACCTGCACCCGGTGCTGAACACACCGGCCGCCGCTGGGCAAAAAGTGAAGGAGGCGTCCTGATATGGCCTTTTCTACCCAAGACAATGACGAAGTGCTGAGTGAGATCAACGTCACCCCATTGGTAGACGTGATGTTGGTGCTGCTGGTGGTGTTTATCGTGACGGCACCGCTGCTGACCAATGCCATTCCCATCAACCTGCCCAAGACTGAAGCCGTCGCACCCGTGGAACAGAAAGACCCGCTGGTGGTGAGCATTGACGAAAAGGGCAAGGTGTTTATCAACAAGGACGAGATCCAGGCCGACCTACTGGAGTTCAACTTGCAGGCGGCCAAGGCCAAAGACCCGGATGTGCGTGTGCAACTGCAGGCTGACAACGGCGTGAACTATGGCGAAGTGGCACGGGCTATGGCCTCGATCGAAAGAGCCGGGATCAGCAAGCTGTCGGTGATCACCGCGAAGTGATGACGATGGATGAATCCCGCGGGACGCGGGATTCAGGTTTTACGCTGTTAACACATTCAATCGCGGCCTGAGGGCTGCGATTGCACTCACCTGTCCTCGCCTCTTAAAACCCCGGCACAATCTCCCCCTTGTCGCGCGTCAGGATGAATTCACGCACTTGCGGGGAATTCAAGGCCTTGGCCAGCTTCTGAATGGCCGGGCTCTGGATATTGTCACCAGAAATTCGACATACAGGTCTTTGCCTTTCTCCACAATCAACGCACGGTGGGTGTCGATGCCGGCATCAATCGCGGCCGTGGTGAGCTGCGCAAAGGGGACGGCCAGGGTCGGGTTTTCATAAGAGGGGCAGCCCCGTCTTCGACGCTGCGCTGTCGTTCAGCAATCCTATCCATTGCTGCGGTCACGGCCACTCAAGGTTCCGGCCTTACGCCGTGCCACTTTGAAAAAGCGCAAAGTGGCCAAACGCTTATGCCCCTACCACTCGGTGCCTCGCTGTGGCTCGGCATGCCCTCACCATAGGCTTTGCTCCGTGGGCCGCCGCGTTCGGCCAGCGTGGTTTAAGGGGGCCCTTTAGATCAAAAACCAGATCAAAAGATCACGAGCAAGCTCGTTCCTACAAACGCTGCCATCCGTGATCCGTAGGAGCGAGCTTGCTCGCGATCTTTTGATCTTTAAAAGCGCGATGACGCTGCGCTATCGTTCAGCAATCCTATCCATTGCTGCGGTCACGGCCACTCAAGGTTCCGGCCTTACGCCGTGCCACTTTGAAAAGCGCAAAGTGGCCAAACGCTTATGCCCCTACCACTCGGTGCCTCGCTGTGGCTCGGCATGCCCTCACCACAGGCTTTGCTCCGTGGGCCGCCGCGATCGGCCATCCCTGGCCGTGTCGCGGCTAACCCGGCGTCCTGCCGGGTTACCCACTGCGCAAAACCTGCGTTCGGCCAGCGTGGTTTAAGGGGGCCCTCAGATCAAAAGCCATATCAAAAGCACGTCGGTGCTTACGCGTAAGAGGGGCAGCCCCGTCTTCGGCGCTGCGCTGTCGCGCAAAGAACTGGGGGCTCGCCGCATTGATAAGCACCTAAAAATGAGTAAGAAATTCATTTACAGGATCAATGACTTAGCATTTGTTCTATAAGAGTGCCTCAGCAGAGGCCACGCCATGTGTTTTTTACTTATTTATCAATAACTTACTATAAACAAAAAACGATAGCAGTTGACCTGGCAACAGTGGCCGCACGCACTGACGATGGGCGGCAGACCCTGCGCCGCATCAGGGTAGTTTTATTCAATACGCCCGCCGCCCCGCCCTCCATCCTTGGCCTTCATTTACAAAAAAAGAAGGTTGTTGCAATGAACGTGTTGATTTCCATGGCTGCATTCGCTCTTGCGGCGTCAATTACTCCGGGGCCGGTCAATATCGTGGCCTTGAGCAGCGGAATGCAGTTCGGGCTGGTGGCCAGCCTGCGCCATGTATTGGGAGCCACGGTGGGGTTTGTGGTGTTGCTGTTGTTCACAGGCTTTGGCCTGCATGAAGCGCTGAAACAGTGGCCCATGCTGACCGACCTGATTCGCTGGGCGGGGATGGCCTTTCTGCTCTACCTGGCGTTCAAGCTGGCGGCCGACAATGGTCACATCAACATGACGGGCACGGTGCTGCGGCCCTCGTTTTTCAAGGGTGCCGTCATACAGTGGCTCAACCCCAAGGCCTGGCTGGCGGCGGTTGCGGGGATGGGGGCTTTTGTGGCCAGTGGCGAGGCTTGGCTGATCTGGTCGTTTGCGCTGATCTACTTCGTGGTGTGCTACGTGTCTGTGGCGTGCTGGGCCTACGCCGGTGCGTTCTTGAACCGCTACCTGCACAACGCGCCGCGCATTCGGGTGTTCAACCGCTGCATGGCGGCGATGCTGGCCGGGTGCGCAGTGTCGCTGCTGTGGGTCTAGGCTCGGTACTGGCCCGGCGTGGCTGACAAGTGTTTTTTGAACACCCGCTGAAAATGCGCCTGGTCGGCAAAGCCGCTGTCCTGGGCAATGGCCGCAAGGGAAGCACCGTCGCGCAGTTGCGCCTGGGCATGCTGGACCCGGCGATTGACCAGGTAGGCATGGGGCGTCATGTGGTAGTGCTGTTCGAATGCCCGAATCAAGTAGGCTTCGGATAAATGCGCCGCTTCACAAATGTCCTCAAGGCGCAGGGTGCGCTTGAAATGCTGGTCAATGAAGGCGGCGGCACGTTCCACTTTCTGGCTCGCCGGCTTGAGTGCAGGGGCGGGCCCGCCCAACGTGTGCTGCAGGGTTGAGAAGAAGGCAACGGCCGCTTCGTGGCGGGCCAGCACATCGAGGCTCGAATCCGTCAATTGCTGATACAACGCCAGCACGCCGCTGAACAGCGCCGGGCATTGGCTATGCGTCGCGTCAACCGGCTGGAAGGCCGTGGCCGGGTCGGGCTCGCCGCTGTGCTGAACCCGCGCCAGCCATTGCGTATCGACATACAGCATGACGTAAGACCAGGGTTGATCATCGAGCGGATTGCAGGCATGCACTTCCCCCGGATTCATCACCACTACTGTGCCGGCAGTGATGGCCTGGCAGCTCTTTTCATGCAAGTAGGTACAGCGCCCGGACGTAATGGCTCCAATCGAAAAGATCGCGTGGGAATGACGGGCATAGCAGACCTTGCGGCCATCCGCGATGGCGCGGGCTTCGATAAACGGTAAGCGCTCATCTCGCCAGAACTGAGGGGTTGCAAGGGTCATGCTGTGCACCTGATCGCGGCCGGGAACAGACAGCCTAGCATTCGTGAGCCATAAATCGGGCACACCATGACGCATCGCCATACTCGGCTAGATTTAATAAAGACTCGATTAGCCGCCACCGGTTACAGGAGCTTTATGAATCCAGCACTGCATGCCTTCACGCCCACGCTGCAGGTGGTCGACCCTCGCGGTCTCGCCGTCGCTCGCGTGGCCTTTTTCCGTCACGCCTCACATGATGTGGCGCACCCCCGCGTCCAGCGTCACGCGTACAGCGCCGCTGGCCATCTGATACAGCAGTGGGACGCGCGGTTGTGGACACCGGGCGAGCCCCCTCATGCGCCCAACCTGACGACCGTGCACAGCCTCGCCGGTCAGTCTTTACGCACCCTTAGTGTGGACGCCGGCCCACGCGTTAGCTTGCTCGGGGTGGCTGGCCAGGTACTGGAGCACTGGGATGCGCGCAACACCCATGGCCACATTCATTACGACGAGCAACTACGGCCAGTGATCGTGGAGGAGCGCACACCCGCATCCGGTTTACGCGTCTGCGAGCGCCTGACCTACGGCGATGCCACACAGGCCGCCACCAACCGCTGCGCCCGGCTGATCCGTCACGACGACCCGGCAGGCAGCCTTGAACTGATGGCCTGCGGTTTAACCGGCCAACCGCTGGCACACACGCGGTACTTTCTGGCCGACACGCAGCCCCCTGACTGGCCGTCGTTGCCAGCGCAACGCAAGGCGCTGTTGGAGCACGATGAGCGTGGAGCCCTGCGGCCCTTCACCACAGCCTGGCACTACGACGCACTGGGCACCGTGTTGTGCCAGACCGATGCACGGGGCAACCGCCAGCAGCACCACTACGATGCCTCGGGGCAACTGGTTGTGAGCCGCCTCACGCCGGCGGATGATGCCCGCCCGGTGACACTGCTGCACGGGCGCGTGTACGGCCCCGCCGGCCAGGTGCTCAGCGAGACACTGGGCAATGGCGTAACCACCACATTTACGTTTGCCCCGACTGATGGTCGCCTGCAACAGTTGAAATGCACGCGAGCCAGCAGCGTGCTGCAACACCTGAACTACGTCTATGACCCGGTGGGTAATGCGCTGAGCATCACCGATGCGGCACAACCCACGGACTGGTTCAAGGGCGAGCAGGTCGAGGCGGTCAATCGCTACACCTACGACACGCTTTACCAATTGGTCGAAGCCAGTGGCCGTGAGAGCCTGCACGCCGGCATACACCCGCACTTGCCAGGCCTGGTGTTACCCGGCGGCGGTGACGCCAGCCGTCGGCGCAATTACACCCAGACGTACCGTTACGACGCCGCAGGCAATCTGTTGACCCTCAAGCATGGCCAGAACCCGGTACGCACCCTGAAAGTCGATGCCCACAGCAACCGCAGCTTGCACGTGGTCGATCCCGACAACCCGCCGGACATCGGCAAAGGGTTTGATGCCAATGGCAACATGCTGCACCTGGAAGGGGCTCAACAGATGCACTGGGATGCCCGCAACCAATTGCAGCGCGTCACTCAGGTCCTTCGCGTGCACGGCCCCCATGACGACGAAACGTATGTGTACAGCGCCAGCGGGGAGCGTCTGCGCAAAATCAGGGTTCAACAGGCCAGGGCTGTCACTCATGTGGCCGAGGTGCGTTATTTGCCGGGGCTGGAGTTGCGCACCGATACCGCCACCGGTGAAGTGCTGCACGTGGTGACGGTGCAAACAGGCACGTCCCGGATCAGGCGTTTGCACTGGGAAGCCCGCCGCAAGGCGCTGCCGGCGGCGCAGTGGCGCTACAGTGCAAACGATCACCTGGGCAGCATCACCCTGGAACTGGACGCAGACGCCCACGTGATCAGCCACGAGGGCTATTACCCGTATGGCGGCAGTGCCTGGTGGGCAGCCCGAAATGAAACCGACGCCGCGTACAAAACCCTGCGCTATTCAGGCAAAGAGCGCGATGCCACCGGCCTGTACTATTACGGCTTGCGGTACTACGCACCCTGGCTGCAACGCTGGATCAATCCCGACCCGATGGGCGACGTGGACGGCCTCAATCTATTTGCAATGGTGAGGGGCAACCCCATTGCCCATGTCGATATTCAGGGCGCAGTCACCTCAACCAGCGATATTCTGTGGGCCGCCGGGGCCAGTATGGCCCGTGATGGCACCGCCACTGCGGTGGCGGCCACTGCACGTTACTTCGCCACGCTGGGAATCAGTAACCTGGAAGTCAACATCGCCAGCATCTCCGTCACCTCCATTGCCGGTGTTGTACTGGGTGGGACCGCTGGAGGCTACGTGGGGGCCGGGATAGGGGCAGAGATTGCAGCCCGGCGCTTTAACACCCCGATCGCCAGTCACATTGGCTTTGCCGTCGGCGGCACGCTGGGGTTCATGGCGGGAGCTGCGCCCTCAATCGTCGGCTGGATCAGCGCAATGGCCAGCTTGAATACCGACCAGCCCACGCATAACCAGGCGGCGCTCAGCCAGATTGGTGCCACGATTAATGCGTCAACCCGTGAAGTCATTCAACGAACCCTTGCCGAAGTCGGCCCCGGCATTGCCTGGAATGCACGGCCGCAACTCGGTGGTGTGGCTCTTTCGGCAGCGGCTTACGGGGGATCACTGGCGGCCATCGGTGCCGTTGAGGGCTTTATTCCTGACCCAGCGATCAGAAGCATCGCGGCCAGTACCGCAAGCGAAGTACTGGATGCACTGGGCGGTGTGGTGGTTCGAGGTCGACACACCGATGCAACCTACAAGTCCGGCAGTAACAGCCTGACCAACCCCTTTTCAGCCTCGCAACGCAGTGGAGCCCTGCATGGCGCACTCACCCGGGTGGCCGGGTCAGCCTCCGTGGCATTACTGGGATTGGGGCTTGAGCAAACCGGGCTGAATGCCGACTCCATCGGCGGACGCATCGCGGGGAGGCTTCTGTCGACCCATACGGAAGCGCGCACGCTGGTTGGTTCTTATGTGCTGGACGGTTATGAGTCCGTTGGCTATTCCAGCGCGGACATCAATACCGACCCCAGCACCATGAACACCCGCAGCCAATGGGTGGCCAGCAACGACGACCGGAACATTCAAATGCGGGACATGCGCCGGCACAACGTTTAACCCTGAACAACCGCGCCAGGCTCAGGGCCTGGCGCGGTTTATTTACAGATACCAGCGATATTCCCGCGCACTGACTTCTTGCATAAACGCCAGATGGTCCTGACGTTTGTTTTCGCAGTACACGTCGACAAATTCCGCGCCCAGCCCTTCGCGCAGTTGCGGCTGAGGGCGCAGCGCACGGACGGCTTCGTACATGTCCTGCGGGAAGGCGATGCCGCTGGTCCGGTCCTCGTTGAGGGGCGCGATCGGCTCACGGCCCGCGTCAAGGCCATGCTCCATCCCCACCAGAATGGCGGCCAGCACCAGGTACGGGTTGGCATCGGCACCCGCCAGGCGGTACTCGATACGCAGGTTGTTGGCGTCCGATTCGGGAATGCGCAAGCAGGCATCACGGTCTTCAAAGCCCCAACTGGCGCGATTGGCGACATTGGTATGGCCGCCAAAACGACGCATGGCATTCTGGTTGGGGGCAAAAATCGAGATACTCGCGGGCAACAGTTCCAGGCACCCCGCCACCGCATGGCGCAGCGGGCGCTGTTGGTCCGCCGCCAGCAGGTTGTTGCCTGCCGCATCGTACAGGCTTACATGCACATGCATGCCACTGCCGGGTTGGTCCAGGTAAGGCTTGGCCATAAAGCTGGCGCGGTAACCATGCTTGAGGGCCACCCCACGGGTGCTGCGGCAGAACAAGGCGGCCCAATCGGCGGCTTGCAAGCCGTCATCCAGGTGACCGAAATTGATTTCAAACTGGCCCGGCCCCAGTTCAGCCGTGATCACTGTGGCATCAATGCCCTGCGCCCGCGCCGACTCCACCATGTCATCAAGCACCGGCGAAAACCGTGAAAGCCGTTCAATGTGCATGTTCGGCTGATCGTCGGCGTCGCCCGTCAAGGCGTCGCGGGGGTACTGCGGCAAGCCGTCGCGCAGGTGTTTGTCGAACAGGTAGAACTCCAGCTCGAAGGCCACCACCGGGTGAATGCCTTTCGCAGCGAGGCGATTGAGTACCCGGGCCAGTACTTCGCGGGGCTCGAACTCGATCGGTTGCGCGGTGCCGTCCGATGTGATCAGCATCTGGCCCAGCGCTTGCGCTTCCCACGTCACGGGTTTAAGCGTGCCCGGCACCAAACGCCGGACAGCGTCCGGGTCGCCATCGTTGAAGCAGTAATCACCAATGTCGAACAGCCCGCCCTGCACGCCCAGCAGCACACAATTCTGCGGCAATTTCAGGGCTGCGCCACCCGCCACTTTTTCCAGCATGTCCACGGGGTAGCGCTTGCCATAGAAGTGCCCAGGAATGTCCAGGCAGATCAGGTCGACGTAACGCACATCAGGGTAGCGCTGGCGAAAAGCACGCACTTCGGCCAGCAGATCAGAGCACGCAGCATCCATCTTGAGGGTTCCTTTTAAGGTGATCAGGTGTAGACCCACAGCACTCGCGCGGGATGCTCTGTGAGGTTGGCGTAACGGCAACGGGTGTGCCCGTCGAATTGAAAACTGTCTCCAACACGCAAGGTCACCGGCTCGGCATCGTCACCCAGCCACAACGTCAGTTCACCTTCGAGCAGGTAACCGCCCTGCTCCGAGCTGTCGCTCATGTGCTGGTCACCGCTGCTGGCACCGGGCTCAAGATGGCTTTCGAGCATGGAGAATGACGCGCGGATTTTGGGTGAGACCAAAATGTCAGTGATGCCGTTGCCCAGGTACAGCGTGCGCCGCTCATCCGGGCGGGTCACCCACGACACTTGCTTGGGTTTGGGCAGGCTGTAGAAATAGGTGGTGGGCACGCCCAGCGTTTCGCTGATAGCCGTGAGGTCGGCCACCGTGGGCCGGGAGAGCCCCCGCTCAACCTGCGACAAGAACCCCACCGAGCGGCCCATTTTGTCTGCCAGGGCTTTGAGGGTGAATTTCTTGTGCTTGCGCAGATCGTGAATAAGGATCGCCAAGGCGGCGATTTCTTCTTGCTTGTTCATGGCGAGGTTCCGGGAGGTGCTTAACCCGCCACTGGGGTGGGAGGATGTGCACGGGGTGCACCGCGAAAAAATATAACCGTATTTTCATGAAAAAATACAATTAAAATTTCACAGCTGCAAGCCTAGCTTGCACGCCGAGACTGTCGTGCGCAGGCGTGGAACACTTAAAAACAGCCCCAATTGGTAGTAAGCGGCTGTTTTCACATGTTTTTTTCGCTAAGGGGGTTTTCAGAACGAGAAAATATTGGTAAATTTTCGCGCATTCCAGAAGCAACCCAAACAGGGTTTGTGAAACGGAACGAAACATCATCTCTTGAGTGCCTGGCACTCACTGCTACAGTTACAGGGGCGTCGCCAAGCGGTAAGGCAGCAGGTTTTGATCCTGCCATGCGTTGGTTCAAATCCAGCCGCCCCTGCCATTTTCCAGTTTTATCCTCGCTATTCTAAAGCCTTCGCTTATGGACCGCTGCACGCTATATGGCGGCAACGATCCGGTTGTGCGACGGCAACAGGCCAATCATCAAAACTCGTAAGAAAGACTGATCGAACCCGTGGCACCTCTGCGCTCGCCCATGAAGCCTTGCACACCCACATCGAGTTTTATCGCACTGACTGAAGCGATCGGGGTGCTCGATAGACCGACTTCAACAATGCCGGTGCTGCCGCCCAGATCAGTTCCTTTGATCGACATGTCGTAGGCCTTGCCGGAAACCTTACCGTCAAACTCATGCTCGTAGGCGACACCTGCATAAGGTGAGAGGTACTCAGTGACTGCGTAGGTGTAACGGGTGCCAGCACGCAGACGCGAACTGTTGTCGCTGTCAAAACTGAGTTTGTCGTTCCCGATCATGACCTTGTCAGCGCTGACGCGGCTCCAGCTGTAACGGCTGTAAACATCAACGGATTGTTTGTCATCCAGTTTGAAGGCATAACCGATGCCCGCCATGGCGCTGACATACTGTGACTGGGTGTTGTATTCGCCACGAACACCCTGAGCATCCACCAAGTCATGACTGACAAAGTCCGCCTTGACCTTGCCTGCGCGCGCAACAGCATCGAGGTAAAGCCCCTCTTGGCTGCCTGCAACGGGCTTGGTGTTTGCATTGATCGCTGTGCCCGCCACGTCCATATGGAACAGCAGGCCGGCACCGGTATAGCGCAAATCACCGCCGCCCCGTACAGCGCCATAACCCGCGAAGCTGTTATAGCTGTCGTAGTTGCCTTGGCCGTGATCAATAAAGCCGCCAAACACTATTTTGCTGGTGTTTTGAAGTTCAAAACATGTGCGCAGGCCCAAGGCCATTTTAAAGTCGCGCACACGAATATGGGAGCCCGTGTCGTAGCGGTTGGTGCCGCCATCCGTTATGAAAAACAGATCATTCACGCAAGCGTTAAGGCTGTCGCGGACCATATCGGTACCTTGATTCGTGAAGGCTAGCGCCGCCGCTCGACCTTGCAAAAAAGATTCCGATTTGGGGTTGAGCTTGCCGGCCGGCGTGGGGTTCGAAGGTGTAGTGTCGCTCTTGCCGTCAATGTTTAATACGAAGGCATCATTTTCGATGCCAAGCCGGGCATCGTAAATAATGAAATGGCCTTGCTCGACCTGGACGTTTGTAGGGCTGGAAGCTCCCTGAGCCTTGTCGATCAGTACCACTTTGTCGCCTTCGTTGAGGCGGGTGCCGTCGCTCACCATAGCAACGGTATGCTGGGTGTTGTTGAGGTCAACCTTGTCGGGCCCCGTTATGGTAATCAGGGTGTCGCGGTTAACGACATCTTTAGGCAATAACCAATTGTACTGCTCAAAGTTGTAGATGCCTTTGAGCGAGCCCCGGTAACCGTTCAGGTTCAAGGTATTACCGCTAAACGCCTTGCTGGCATCCGCAATCCCCTCACCGCTTAAGCTTTGCCCGCCATACACAGCGCCTTCTATGGACAGCTGGGTACCATTTAACGTCACCGTGTTGTTTTGCGCCAAACCGCCCTGGCCGGCCTGGCCAGGCGTTTCGGCTATACCGACGGTACCACCCTGGCTGTAACCACCATAAATATTCCCTGAAAGCGAAGATGCGCCTGAAAGAATGATGGTGTTGTTGCTGGTATTACCGCCGTTACCACCGTCTGCACTCTCTGAGGCAAAGCCGCCCGCACCACCGCTGCTTAGCCCACCGAAAATCGAGCCACCGTCAAGCCCGTCCGACACATTAATACCGGCTCCACGATTTTTGTTAGCCTCCTCTGCGCCAGTTCCCGCCATTCCGCCAGCGGCCCCTTCCAAGGTCACACCTGTCAGGCTGATAACGTTCCCGGTGACATCGCCACCGTTGCCTGCGGTGGCGCTGCCGAACTGGGTCACCCCCCCGGCACCTCCGCGACTGACGCCGCCAAAGACAGACCCGCCGCCATGGCCACCCGCACCCGCCACCTCAGCATTGTCGCTGGCATTGCCCCCAACTGCGCCGACGAGGGTGGTGTCAGTCAAGGTGATCGCGTTGCCGGTGACGTCATTGCCATGCCCACCGGTTGCGACCCCCTCGTCAATATAGCCTCCCGCACCGCCATGGCTGATGCCACCAAAGACTGAACCGCCACCGTACCCCCCATTACCGCCGACCCCCATTCCGCCCTCATCATAAGTCCCTGATCCACCATGGCTGCCAGCAGCGCCTGTGATCGTGGTGCCGCTAACCGTGAGGGTATTTGAACTGACCTTGCCACCCGTGCCCCCACTGACATTGCCGTCACTACTGACCGACCGGCTGAAGGTACCGCCCGCCCCTGCGCGACTAACGCCCCCAAACAGAGAACCTCCGCCATCCGCGCCAGAAGCCGAATGACCGTCGTCGATCGTCTCGCCCGCAACACCGCCTTTAGCACCTGCTATGTCGACATTGATCAAAGTCATGGCATTGCCCGAGACATGGCCGCCATCCCCTCCGCGAGCACGATGCCCATTGCCTCCCCCGCCGCCATTACTTATGCCGCCAAAGACAGAGCCGCCCCCGTGCCCCCCCGCCGCGCCATGATTGACGCGGCTATAAAACTCGCTCGTTCTGCCATTACCTCCCACCCCCCCAGTGAGCCGGGTGTCCGTCAGCGTGAGGGTATTGCCCGTTACTTCACCGCCATGCCCTCCTGCGGCAGTTCCATTCCCAGTCCACCCACCCACACCGCCATTACTGACGCCACCATAGACCGAGCCACCACCGTCGCCACCCTCCCCCCCCACCACTTTTCCGTCTTCAGAATAACTGCCTTCACCCCCCGAACTGCCCGCAGCACCGATGAGCGTGGCGCGGTTAAGCGTGATGGTATTTGCACTGACCCCGCCGCCATTGCCGCCAGTGGCACTTGACGTAGTGGTCCGGGACAAGTAACTGCTAGCACCCGCGTTACTCAGGCCTCCAAAAACCGAACCGCCTCCATAACCTCTCGAACCGGTAGCACCACCCGCCGCACCGGTCAGGTTGACATCTGTCAGAGTGATGAGGTTTCTAGAAATATTGCCGCCATTGCCTCCGGTGGCAATCGCTCCAATACCCCCGGCACCGCCATGACTCAATCCACCAAAAACCGAACCGCCGCCGTTCCCGGCCGGCGCAGGAATACCGGTATTGTCATTCTCACTGTCCGTCTCTTTGGCACTACCGCCCACCGCCCCGATGAGGTCGGTTTTAGTCAGCGTCACGGTGTTTCCAACGATATCCCCACCATGACCTCCAGCAGCGGATCCCTCCTCAATGAACCCGCCCGCACCACCGAGACTCAAGCCACCAAAGACTGAACCGCCTCCGTTGCCGCTTATGCCATTGCCGCCATAACCGAAACTGGCACCCAAAGCACCACTGCCAGCCGCCCCTATGAGGGTGGCGTTATGGGCGATCACGGTATTTGACGTTATATGGCCGCCATTCCCGCCATCGGCATTCGCGGTACCAGCGGCACCTCCGGTCGATTCCGAGTAACCGCCCGCACCAGCGCGGCTCACCCCCCGAAGATCGACCCGCCTCCCTGCCCACCAGCCCCGCCAGTGAGGGTGGTGTCGGTCAGGCTGATGGTATTTTCAAAAATATTGCCGCCGCTGCCTCCGGTGGCGATCTCTGCAATCCCACCCAAGCCGCCGCTGCTCAAGCCGCCGACGATTGAACCGCCACCATACCCGCCCAGGACCGTCTCTTTTGCTCCGGCGTAACTACCCGATTCACCGGCCGCCGCACCCAGTAAAGTGACCGTTGTCAGGCTGATCGTGTTTTTCGAAACGTTGCCGCCACTACCCCCAACAGCAGAGCCGTTAGCGCTGCCTCCCCCCGCTCCGCCGTTGCTGATGCCGCCGAAAACCGAGCCCCCGCCATGCCCCGCTGACTCAGGAATACCGCTGCTGTCATTGCTGCGACCAGGCTCTCGCGCATTTCCCCCCACGCCACCAATGAGGCTCGTGTGGGTCAGTGATATCGCGTTCCCCGTCACTTCCCCGCCTTGACCTCCATCAGCAGCGCCTTCTTCCACGCCCCCGCCCGCACCCGCGTTACTGAGCCCGCCAAAAACAGAGCCGCCCCCATTGCCGGCAATGCCATTACCCACACTGTATTCTTCCCCGATATGATCCCCCCCTCCCCCCGCACTGCCACCCGCACCCCCATGAATAACAGCCTTATCGACCGAGATAATATTAGAACTGATCCTCCCGCCATCTCCGCCGTTGGCGGTAGAGGAACCTTCAACGTAGCCTCCCGCGCCCGCACTGCTCAAGCCGCCAAATAGAGACCCACCGCCTTGCCCACCATTGCCGCCTCCGCCGACACTGGTCGAACCGCCCTGGCCACCCTGCGCCCCGGTAAGGACGATGTCGGTGAGTGTGAGCCGGTTTGCGGTGATCTCGCCGCCATCACCGCCATTGCCACCATTCAAGGTTGATGACTGACTGGCATAGCCCGCTGAGCCGCCGATACTTAAACCGCCCAGGACTGATCCACCTCCATTACCGCCGCTGCCTGCCCCTCCCTGGCTAAACCCGGTAGTGATTGCGCCGTGGCCACCGTCCCCTCCTGTCAGGTCGGTTGATGTCAGGGTGATCGTGTTTGCAATGACGCTGCCACCCACGCCACCGTTGACGGCCAAGGCCGAGCCCAAGCCATCATGATTGGAACGCCCACCTGCGCCACCGGCACTTACTCCGCCAATCACCGACCCGCCGCCCTCCCCGCCGTTAGCAACCCCACCACCCCCTTTAGTGTCCGAAGCGCCACCATCGCCTCCGTTGGCACCCTTCAGTGAAGCATTGGTCAAGCTGAGCGCGTTTTGTGTCACGTCACCGCCTCTTCCGCCGCTGCTTGTCAGCGCGGGGGGCGAGGCACCCGTGGCGATGTTTGAATAGCCGCCTGCGCCACCGCTGCTAAAACCCCCATAGGCAGAGCCTCCTCCGCTACCACCCGCACCGCCACCGCCCTCAGCCGAGCTGCCGCCGTTCCCCCCCACAGTGCCCGTCAGTGTTTGAGTGAACGTCACCGTATTGCCACTGATGTCGCCACCGTTGCCGCCGCGGGTGCTCAAGGCTTCACTTGCCACGCCTCCTGAGCCGCCACTGCTGAAGCCGCCAAACAGAGAGCCTCCTCCTTGGCCACCGGCACCCGCCCCACCGCCCTTGAGGCCAGCATCCTGGCCATTACTGCCGGGGGCTCCATTTAATGTGTGATCAGGCGAGAGGATGATGCCCGTGATATTGCCGCCATCCTGGCCAGCACTAAAGCTCGGGTCATCAGTGCCAGGCTTGCCCTGGCTGAACTGATTTTCGTCGTAACTATCCGTCGTACCGGCCGCACCGCCAGAGTGAACAGAAGCAGCCAATACCGTTGAGGACAGAAAAATACTGGATGAAATGGCAACCGCAAGGGGGGAGAAAAACAGGTGCATAAATGTTCCTTTAATTATTATGGGAAAGGAAAGCACCCTGTCGCCAGCGCTCCCAGATCTAGGGAGGAATGTAGTTGCACATATTGAGTTGAACCGAGGCCTCTTATATCGAGGTGGCTATAGCAGACGAACGGTAACGTTTTTGAATGTCAGAGAACGACGCACACACCTTCCAAACGCCCAAATGAAGGGCGATGTTATCCGCCTGTTTTTAAGCCCGGTCATGGCGACACAGAGGCAGCAGCTGGTTTTGAGAGCTACCCCCTGCGCTGGCCGAGGAATGTGCAATACACGCGGCCTGATCTTACGAGATTTTGATGACCACCTTACCAAAGGCACCTCTGGCCAAGTGTTCGTAAGCTTGGCGTGCTTGATCGAAGGGATACACGTGGTCAATGACGGGGCGAATCTTGTGCGCATTCAAGAATTCGTTCATGCGGTCAAATGAGGAGCGTGGCGCAACGGCGATGCCGCGAATCGTTGTTTGCCGGAAGATCATAGGCATCAGGTTCAGAGCAGAGGTTTGGCCAGTCAGAAAGCCGATCTGTGCGATACGTCCGCCTACCTTTGTTGCAGCAATCGATTGATTGATGCCATCACCCCCTGCCACATCCAGCAGCAGATCCACCCCCTTGCCGTCAGTGAGCTTGAGCACTTCCTCAGCCCACTCAGGGGTAGTGCGATAATTCACACCCGCAACAGCCCCCAGCTTTTTTAGAGCTTGCAGATTGTCATCACGGCTGGAGGTGACGATAACCTTGGCTCCCAAAGCCGTAGCGATTTGTGCTGCAAAAACTGACACACCCCCAGACCCCTGAACCAAAACGGTGAAGAGACTTATGGCGCTTCTACAGTCGATGCAGGTATTCGCCAAACTAGCGGAGTTGGGGAGCTTCACCAAAGTCGCTGAGGCAATGCAGGCCGGACGCCCGCACGTCACACGCACCATTCAGAATTTGGAAGCCTCGCTGGGTGTCCGCCTGTTCCAGCGCACGACACGTAAAGTAAAACTGACTGCTGAGGGCGAGCGGTTTTACGAGCGCGTAAAAGCAATTTTGGCAACCATCGCAGAAACCACGTCCATGTTCGATCGCAGTGGATCGACGTTGCGGGGAAGGCTGCGCATTGACATTCCCACTGCATTTTCCCAACACAGCTTCATAGAAAGCCTTAGACGATTTACGGAAGCATTTCCTGAAATCGAGCTTGCATTGGGCGTGACCGACCGTACGGTAGATCTCGTCGCCGAAGGCATCGATTGCGTGTTGAGAATCGGTGACCTCCCGGATTCAAGCATGGTGGCTAGAGAAATTGGCACCGCCACCATGGTGACCTGTGCGTCTCCAGGTTATCTCCAAGCCTGCGGAGCACCCAAAACCCTACAAGATCTAGTAGACCACCGATGTGTCAGCTTCCTTTCAGGGCAAAATAACAGACCACTGCCTTGGCACTTTTCGGTAGACGGCGAAGACCGTCCACATACGCCTCATGGCGGTATCAACGTGAATGAGTCAAATGCTTACGTTCAATGCGGTGTAGCAGGCTTCGGCATTGTTCAGGCACCGGGAATTACCGTTGAAAGATTCCTCGAAAACGGAGAATTGGTTGAAGTGCTCAGGGCATTTCGCCCAAAGCCGCGCCTGGTATCCGTGCTGTACCCCAGCAGAACGCATCTTGCACCTCAGGTGGATGCATTTGTGGATTGGTTGAAGGCGGATTTTCCAGTGCTACACCCACGCTGGTTCAAATCTCACTGACCTGTGCTCGTAAGTTGATTGGGCTCAGAGTCAGTGGATTACCGTTGGTGGCTGATAGCCTTGAGGCGTACCGCCAGACCTGGCTTGCGCCGCCAGCCGTGCAGGCAGTGCGCTTTGCGCCCTGCCTGTTGGGGAACAGGCCTAAACGATCACAATTTCGCTGGCTGCGCTATTTCGCCCACTGAACGACTTCGCTGTAAGGCGTTTGCAGGTCGCGCTCCGGTATTTCCCAGATCAGCAATTTAGGTGGCGTTTGGGCAAAGGCCGGGTTGCTGAAGTAAGCATTGGCACCGCCCGAGAACTCACCACCGTCCTTGGCAAAGTTGCCAATCGGAGCCCCCAGCGCTTGCTCCAAAAAGCCGGCGAAGTTGGAGTTGCGAGAAAACGAGGTACCGATCAGCGCCACGTTGGGCAGGTTACTGTCGCCAAACAGGTCATCCAGGTTATCCCCCCCCGCTTGGCTGTCGTCAGCTTTCGCCGTGATCTGGCTGGCGGCAACGTTTTCCGGTGCCGGTTGTGCGCTCAATGGCAGCCATTCCAGGCCAGCCAGGCGCACCAGATCACCCGGGCGGCGTTCCGGGTTTTGCACGGTCACCTCAAACGTCTTGCTCGGCGTGGCGCTAATGCCCATCGCCCTCACCTGCTGGGCAACGGCTTTGGCCGCCGCCGCAGCCCCGGCCTCACTCCAGTGGGTATCGGTGCGTAAAAACGCTTGGGTACCCAGCGGTTGCAACGCGGGGGCGAGGTCCAGCGCCTCCACGCCGTCTTTCTTCAGCTCATCCACCCAGGCGACAACGCGACCCTGCAACTGCGCCGGGCGGCGCATGTCGCATAACTGTTCGCTGGCAATCCGGCTCTTGTCCGGCACCACTACCACCAACAGCGAGATGCCTTGTTTGGCGAGGCGCTGCTGCACGTCACGCACGGCCGAAGCCTTGGTCTGGGCATTGTCCTGGGCATGGCGATTGACGCGCATCTCATCGGTCAAGAACAGCCAGCCCTCACACCCCGGACGCACCCTCGCCCCGGTGTCACCCAACACCAGCCAGCTAGCCCCACGTTCGAGGTCAGCTGCCGCTTCAGGCACCACTGACTGCGACAACTGCTTGGCAATTTTGTGGGTCACTTCACCATGCAAGGCTTGATCGGTCGTCAGGTCAGGCGGTAGCAATTGGACTTTGCCACTGACCAATAGCCAGACAGCCGAAGCAAAGCTCACCACCAAAAACAGCACAAACACCCCCCCGGCCAATTTGCTGATACGGGCCGTAAAGGCGTTCGGTGGTATCGGTTTTGGAGAAGAATCAGACATGGGCGCGGCCATCAGAACTGGAAGTACAGGAAGGGCACGGCTTCACGGCTCGCGATCAACGCGAACGAAAGCAGGAAGCCCGCCACCGGCCACACGGCCGCTATCGGTGCAAACAGGGGATTGGTGCCGAAGCGCTGTTCGTAACGGCTTTTGAACACCGGCGCGATCACGCACAACACGCCCAGCAACGCCGCCAACAGGTGCACCGGACGCAAGGTCACAGCCAGCGCATCACCCAAGGCAAAACCGTGCAGCCCAAACTGGCCGGCGTACATGTTCAGCGCAGAATGGAAGTCCGGCGCACGGAACAGGGTCCAGGCCATGAACACAAACAGCAGCGTCAAGGTATGCGCCAGTACCGGCGGAATACTTGGCAATGTGGAACGTGACCATAACCGGTCAACGCACAAGGCAATACCGTGTGCAGCGCCCCACAACAGGTAGTTCCAGCTGTCACCGCCATGCCACAAACCGGCAATGGCCATGGTCAGGAACAAGTTGCGGTAGGTGTTCCAGGCACCGTGGCGGTTGCCGCCCAGGGCGATGTACAGGTAATCGCGCAACCAGCTGGACAACGACAGGTGCCAGCGACGCCAGAAGTCTTGAATGCTGCGGGCCAGGTACGGCTGATTGAAGTTCTCCGGGAAATGAAAGCCCAGCATCAAGCCCAGGCCGATGGCCATGGCACTGTAGCCGGCGAAGTCGAAAAACAATTGCAGCGAGTAGGCCAGGCATCCGATCCAGGCATCGACAAAGGACGGGTTGTCCAGGTGAAACGCCACATCCACCAACGGCGAGAGTGTGTCGGCCACCAGAACTTTCATGCACATGCCGATCATGAACCGGCGCGCACCCAACGAAAAGTTTTGCCAGTCGAAGTACCGCTGCACCAGCTCGCGGCGCACCCAGTCATAACGAATGATCGGCCCGGCAATCGAGTGACCGAACATCGAGATGTAGGTGGCGTAATTAATGAAACTGCGCTCAACCGGCACCGTGTGGCGGTGCACATCCACCAGGTAGGAGATGGCCTGCAGCACAATAAACGACAGGCCCGCCGGCAAGGCCACACGCTGCCATTCCAGCGGCATGGCCCCCGGGTACGTGATGTATTCCATCCAGGTCGCCGCCATGATGTTGGCGTACTTGTACCAGCACAGCACCGCCGTGTTGAACACGATCAAGGCGATCAACAGCCGCACCCGGCCCTTGGAGTCTTCCCGCGAACGGTCTATCGCCAGCCCTCCCACCCAGGCCACGATGGTCAATGCCACGTGCAATGCCAGGAACATGGGGTTGAGCCAGCCATAGAACAGCCAACTGCCAATCAACAACGTAACGTTACGCCAGGCCGGCTTGCCCAGCGCATAAATCAGCATGAAGGCGGGCAGGAAAAGCGTCAGGAACTCGAGTGAGGCGAAAACCATCTCGGCGGCATCCGATCAGTGGGACAGCGTGTCCGTAGCGTTCAAAAGACGCGGCCCATTGGCCGAAGGCAACACCATGACGCTATAGCGTTCACCGGCCTTGAGTTCACCCAGATCCAGAGCGTCACCCACATTGGCGTTCGCACACACCAGTTGCACCGACAGGTTCACCGGGTTAATGGAGCGACGCTGCAGGCCCTCGGCGGGAACCGACTTGAACAGATCTGCCGTGCGACCGGCAGGCCGCAGGCTGGCATCGGCACACGACGCGTCGACGTTAATGAACGCCAGCGACGCCTTGAGGCCGTTGAAATCGTCCGGCGTTTCGCGCACGGTCACCGCCTTGAGACCCGCGGCGTCCGGCACGGCGAACACCGTGACAAACTCACCGGGCTGGATGTTCAGATCAATCGCCGATTGTTGCTCGCCGATGACCAGCGAGCCTTTGACCGGTTTGCTGGAGTCCACGGGAAACAACAACGACACCGGCTGCGCTGTTTCCAGACGCAAAGGCTTTTGCCCGGGTTGAGCAATCACGTCCAGCGACGCGGTGCTGGCATTGACGAAGCGAATAAACGCCGAGTCTTTACTGGGGCCTGTGGGGTACAGAGCGAACTCAGCCGCCATCAGCGTGGTGCTAGCCCCCATCGCTGCAACGGCGGCCATCACCGGGAATAAACGAATCACTGTTTTGCCCCTTTGTTGCTGACCGCATCGGCGGGCAACTTGCCGAGGGCATCACCGATTGCATTGGCCCAGGACTTATAGCCTGCAACCGTGAAATGCTGGCCGTCTGTGGTGACCCACTGGCCCGGCTTGGAGAACTGCAAAGAATCAATGTAAGTACACGGCGCGACGTTGGAGGCCAGGAAAGCCGACATCAACTTGGTCCGTGCATCGTTCTTTTTGTATTGGCCGCCCTCTTTACCCCATGCCGGCCCAACCCATGCGCACTTGGCCCCGTTGGCGGTAATCTCTTTTACCAGGCTGGACACGTTCTGCCATGCCCACGCCTTCGGAAAAGCCGGGCTGTCATAGGAAGCCATGGTATCGCCAATCACCAACACCACCAGGTCAGGCTTGTCAGCAGCAATCAGATCTTTAATCGGGGTTGTTGTGGCGTCACGCCCCTTGATAACGATCTTGCCATTGCCTTTTTCCTCGGCGCCGCAATCCACTTTTTTGGTGACCAGCCAATCTCCGGCACTGGCACCGCAAGCACCGATCGAATGCACTTTGGCACCTTGCTGGGTCAAGTTAGCGTGCAGCGGCTCCATTAAATGATCCGCCAAACTCATATGGCTTTCTCCAAGCACCAGAAGGGTCATACCAGCAAGAACAGAAGAAGGCATTTAAGACTCCAGAATATTAGTTGGAATAAGGGGAACGGTAAGGGCTAACCGGCAGTTCCATTGCACCATTCATGTCTTCAAACATGTAGCGCAGGTACAGGGCGCCTGTGTATTGCTTATAGTCTTGCGCGTTGTCCAGCCCCAGGTTGCCTCCCAGGAAAAAGTTCGAACCGAACTTGTATTCCCCGGCAGCACTCAGGCTGTAGCCGACACCGGTCTTGTTCTGACCGGCATAGCGCTTGCCGCTCGCGGCTTGCAATTCTTTGTCATTCGGAAAGTAGTCCGTGGCATCTTGTTCAAAGTGCTGAATACCCACCGAACCCTTGAGCTGGTAAGTCAGGCGGTCTCTACGTTGCGACCAGGTGACCGGCGCACCAAGGGCAAAATAGTTTTGCGGGCTGAAATAACCGCCATGCCCGTAGGTAAAGAGGTTCTGGTTGTTATCAAAGCTCAAACTGGTAGCGCTCAAGCCAAGCGTCAACTGGGTGTCTTCTTCGTTCTGCAGGTACCAGTACACGCCGCCGCCCAATTCAGCACGGCTGTTGGATTCAACATTGTGACCTACCAACTTGTGCCACGAGCCATAACCGTAAGCACCAACTTCCTGGTCATCGTAGCTCAACTGCCCGCGGCCGCCATTGGCGGTGACGCCACCCCACGTTTGCCCTGTCCGGTCATCCGTGGTGCCCGCAAACGACGTCACGCTGTCGACAACCGGGCGCCGCGACACATTGACGCCATAACGCACATTGGAGTTGCTCTCCAGCGGACGGTCCACACTGACACCACCGGCCACGGTGCTGTATTTGAAGCCCAATGGTGTGGTGCCTATATCGGCCTTGAGACCTTCATCCGGGCGGGCAAAGCCAACACTTACGCCCACACCTTTGGCACTTTGTGAACCGGCACCTTCGGGCGATTCACCACCACCGCCAAATCGTTCAGCGCCATAGGTCCCTACACTGCCAGCAGTCAGGGAAACAGGCGTCACACGAACCGAATACCGGTTGTCCCCAACCGGAATATTCACCTCAAGCGGTGTCTCAACGTCGGTTAGCTTGCTCAGGCCAGGCTCACTGTCGTTGCTGCGGATCGTCACCCCTTGGGTCACGTAACCGCTGCGCTCCTGCAAGATATTGTCCAGCGCGCGCTGGGCAGAGCTGACCTGCTCAACCGCCACGTTAACCGTACCTGAGGGTGCAAACGGGTTAGCCGTATCACCGCCCAGGCGTACGGCAGGAACAACGCCCGCGCGCGTCGGGATCCGGTTGCTCGCAACCGGGTCCGAATACAGGTTAGCCGGTAACGGCACCGTGTTAGCAGATCGAATCGGGGCTGAATCCAGCACGTCTTGCGCAGGCATTGGAATAGCATCCAGCGTTGCTTGGGAACGCCGAGGCGTTATACCCGCAAAGGGATTCCCTGATGTATTTCGTGCAGACGCCTGGGCTGCCAGGCTGCGCTTTTGTTCGCTCTGCTCTATGCCAACCGCTTTTTGAAGCAGCTCAGTCGCCTTACTGCTTTTACCCATGCTGCGATAGATTCGAGCAGCTTGTTCCAACGATTGCGGCTCGAAATTCTGCAGTTTTTCGTACTGAGCCAGCGCGCGTTCGGCATAGCCATTGTCATGCGCCAGAAGAGCGGCGTCGGCCGCATTGAGGAGCATGTGCGGGTCGTTGGGCTGACGCTGGAGCAAAGGCTTATACAACTCAAAGGCCTTGGCATTGTCGCCGCTGCTGGCGTACATCCGCGCCAGGGCTGAAGCAGCCCCTGGGTCACCGGGACGCGAAGCCAGTGCCGGCGCCAGCGTATCGTAAGCCCCGGCCAAGTCTCCCCCTTCGCGTAACAAATCAGCCTGGCGAATTCGATACTGATAGAGCAAGTCATCGTAACGCTTGCGCGTGGCAACACTCATGCGCTGATTTTGCAAACCACGCAGGATGGAGTTGACCTGAGCATCGTTGCCGGTCTTCAACAGCAGGTTGGCATATTGCAACATCAGATCGGCAGACGGTGTCGGCGTCTGGTTAATCACGTCACGCATCATGGTCAGCGCACGCTCGGAATCGCCGGCATCTACATAAGCAGAAGCCAAAGTGGCCATGCGATCCGGGCTTCTCGTGGCCATCGGTTGCAAACGGTCCAGCAGCGCGAGCGCCTCTTGCCGCTGGCCTTGGCGCGCCATGGTGGCGGCAGTTTTTATTTGCACTGCCAGTGTGATCTGGTCAGCCAGATCGCTCATGTCAGCCGTTCGTTTGCCGACCGGAATGCGATTGATGGCCACCTGTGCGGCATCCCACTGTTCCATTTCGACCGACAGCAGAGCGCTGGTGTAAAGCGCATCGACGTCGGTCGGGTGCGCCTTGAGGTAGCTGTCAATCAGATCGCGGGCCTTCTGAGGCTCCCCGGTCTTGAGGTAGAGCCTTGCCAGATCAAAACGGGTCCAGACGTTATCGGGATCATCTTTGATCGCTTGCATCAATGCTTGCTGAGCGCCACGGGTATCACCACGCTGCTCGGCAATCTTTGCCGTTTGGGTAGAACGCAAGGCACGCAAACGCCCCCCACCCCCGACTTCGGCCTGCTGGGCTGGCGTCAGCGTATCAAGCAGGCGCAAGGCTTCATCGCCCTGGCCCGACTGCGAAAGCACATTGACCAGGCCTTGCACGGCCTGGGCATTACCACGCTGCACCGCTAACACCTGGCGGTAATTGGACTGCGCCGCTTCGAGCTGCCCGCTCTGTGCCTGCACATCCGCCAGTGCCAAGCGCGCCTCTACCCCTTTGGGGTTCAGACGCATCGCCTGCGCAATGCTTTGCTGAGCTTTGGCGGGCTGAGTCTTGGCCTCATTGCGCGCCTGCTGCAACAATGCCCAATAGCGCACATTGTCGAGAGCCGGCTTCCATCGCGAGCCACCGTTGGCAATGGCTCGATTAAGCAACTGCTCAGACTCTGACAGACGATTCTGCTGCTGGCGAACCACGCCAAGACCACCCAACGCATCCGGGTCGTTCGGTTTACTTTTCAAGCGCGCAGAAAACGCTTGCTCTGCGCCCGCCTGGTCGTTCTTTTCAAGGGCTTGCAAACCACGCGCAACCAGCGGGTCAGGCTGCCAGGCAACCGGACGACTCGCTGTAGCCGATTGCGACTTGCCCTTGTTCAATAAATCACGGATCTCCTTGTCATCAGGGTGAGCCTTGAGAAACTGTTCAAAAAGAGGAACCTGAGCGGCATTGGGGGGCCCCGACCAGATCAATGCCAGACGCCAGCTTTCATCGGCATCACCGCCAATGTCTACTCGGGTAGAAAGCTTGGCTAACGCGCGAATGCCGTCCGGACGACTGTCTTCATGACGCGCGAGGTGTTTGGCATAGAAAAGAGCCAAAATCGGCTCATCGGGCGTCTGGCTCAGCAAACGCTCAAATCCTTTGCGCGCTTCTGGCCAACCTGCCGGGTTGAACGCCAGGTTGGTGTAATACTCGCGCCCAATCGTGCCTTCCGGTGTGCGCCCGGCAAAAAGCTTTCGAAACGATTCTGTCGCCTGATCGCGCTGATCACTGTCCGCAAAGCGGCGCGCCTCGGCGAGCAGTGCAATATTCTTCGGGTCGGTAAGCGCAATATCCTGCTCAAGCTGCGCCGCCAACCAAGGCCGAGGTGACAACGCCTGCAAACGTGCAAGGTACTGTTTCGCCTGCTCGGGCTTGTTCATTTTCAGAGAAGCCAGACCCATGCCATACAAGGCATCCACTTGGTTGGCATCCAGACGCAGGACTTTCTGCCACGCTTCAGCAGCGCGCTGAGCATCTGACCGCGCTTGCCAATATTGGCCCTGCTCAATCAAAACCTTTTGCACATCACTGTTTGCAGCATGGGCTGTTGCGCCAATAACGGCAGTCATAATCCCGATAACTAGCGAGTTGCGGCGCGAACGCATGATGTCTCCCAAGACAATTTAAGTGTTCCATCATCATTGAACTGATAGCGTTGCTCTGCCCAACCAAGCGCGAACAGACTCAGCATCGTGTTGTAATACAAAGGCTCGCTGCTTTGTCCTTCACCGTTAAGCAGGGCGGCATTGAGCGCCCCTTCCACTCGGCGCTGCTGAATATCCGCTAACCAGGGCTGGCCCTTGGCGGCAAAGTACGGGATCAATGCCGCAGAAAAACCAAAAGGTCCCTGCCCCTTTAGCTCTCCATTGGAAGTCTGAATATTTTCCGGGGGAAAACCTGTCGATCCGGTACCCGGGGACATGCCCTTGAGGCTGGGCAGCAACTGCCCTGCCAGAGGATCAGACTTGGGCGTCATGCCCGCCCACAGGTAAACCCGGATTGCGTCATAGCTGCCCAGATCGCCCTTGATCGGATCTACCACAAACAAGCCTTTGTCCGGCGCAGTCGCACGGTAGCCCACCCAATCGGCGACATAGCCTTCAGGACTGGTGGCCTTAACCATTTTAACGGTGTTGACGGCCACTTCTTTCCACGGCCCCTTGGGATCCTCTTTAGCCAACCGACGCAACAACGGAAGCGGCAAATAACTGGGATTCAACCGCCAAAGGTGATCAGGCTGAACGAAGCCTTCAGGGCCGGGCAACACCATTTTCCCTAGCCCGGGGAGGTTCACAATCAATTTGGATTCAATGTTGTTCAGCAAGCGCAAAGCATCTTCGCGGTAATCCGGACGCTGCCACACCCTGGCGGCTTCGAGCAGCGCATAGGCAAACCACAAGTCGGCATCGGAGGCTGAGTTAGCATCTTGCAACTGCCACTTTTCATCCTTGCCCTGCCCCCACAGCCAACCCGGTAAGCGGGTACCTACGTCAGCGCCGGCGAGGTTGGCAGCGGTCCACTTCCACAGCGACTCAAACCGCTTGGGGTCATTGGCCACCAACGCAAACAGCATTCCATAGGACTGCCCTTCGGAAGTGCTGTGATTGGCTTCGACACTGGACTCCAGCATACGGCCATCATCCTGCACAAAACGGGCTGCATAGGCCTGCCACAGTGGCCAGTCAGCGCTCTTGCAGGCGGGGTCGCCGGCCAGTGCAGGCGTAAAGCTGACAGCCGCAAGCAGCCCCCCCAACCACGACAACGCCACGTGTCGGCCACGCAAAAGCGCACAAATAGCAGAGTTAGAATTAGCCCACATAGCAGATCAGTCACCTAACCGTTTATTAGCCCGTGCACGCAGTGCCAGGTACGCCAAACCACTGAGTAACACCACGCCCAGGCCCGTCAGGATCAAGACCAGCATCACATTGCGAGACATTAACCATTGCAGGTATTTGATTGTGCCCAGGCTACCGACGTAGTAATCCTCATCGGCCACCAACGGCTCGATGGCCTTCCCACGCACAACCACCAGGCTGCCTTGAATCGACTGGGTGTAATCTTCCCCGCCAATCAGGGCATTGGTCGCATCGACCAGCCCCTCAGGCCCACCCCCTGCGATCACCACGACACTGCGTCCGCTTTTGAGCGGCGACTCGAAGCCGGTCAAGTAAGTGCTGCGCGCACCGCCGGAGAAGGCCATCGCCAGCTTGGTTCTGCGCAAGTTGGCTTCCGGGTCAGGGCTGAACCAGTCACGAACACGCATGGGCAAGTCGGACAAATGGAATTTCTGCTGGCCATTAGCATCGTACGCAGGCAGGCGGTCAGCCCACAGCGACAACAATGGCTGATTGGGGCCCGAAGCAAAAACCAACAGGTCTTTGTCCGCTACGCTCGCCACATTGCCCGCTTCGATGACTCGCACACCGACCGCCGGGTAACCGGTGGACTGGCCAAAACGGCCCAAGACGGTCAGGAAAGCATTCAGATCCGCTGCACCGGGATGATCGGGAAGCACCACAGCGGTTTCAGACAGGTCAGCCATACGCGTAAAGGGGAAACCGGCGTCTTTGAACACGCCCAGATTTGGCATGGCCATGAAGTGATCGTAGCCCGTCAGGTCGAGCGTCGACTCCGGGTCGATGGCACCGCGCATGTTATCGATGATGATATCGCGGCACTCACCTTGCTTGATGTAATCAAACATATAACGCAACTGCAGCCGTGATTGCAGCGCCACGGAATTGAGCGGCAGGCGCACGTTGGCTTCACGATCAAGATTGCCATTATTGGACTTCAACGCATTGAGTACGCTGCTGTCGAGCTTGTCTTCAGAGGGCAAGCTCTGCGACTGAATCAACGCGTCATTGAAACTAATAATGAACGACGAGTTGTTGGATTGCTCTTGCGGCGTATAGCGATACTTGAGGTCCAGCGGAGCCCCTTCATCACGCCAGGTGAATAGGTCTGGCGGGAGGTTCAGCGGTACCACAATGTCACCCGGGTTGTACCCGGACACGTTGAACTGCTGCTCTGGCAGTAACTCGCCCAACTTGACCTTGCGATCAGTCGGCAACCAGTTCGGCGCGTCGTAAGGCTTGCGTGGCTGCACAACGGCGAGACTATCAATCACCACGCTGTTACCCGACAACGCCTGGCTGCCCAGAACCAATGCAGTGGCTGCGCGCTTGACCTCGGCACTGTCACGACCGGTGATGACCAGCAACTTGCCGTTAGGGTCATTAGGGTTGGTCATAATATTCACGGTCGGCCCCTTGGCCGCCGGCAAACTTACGCCGTCCAGTTGCAAATCCCCCGGGCCGCTGAGCAACACAACCGCATTACCGCTGGCCGGAATCTGGTTGAACATCGACGTAAACCGGGCACCGCGATAACTGGCCAGCGCACCAAACCAGGAAGACACCGCACCCGCTGCTTCCAGCGTGGTGCTGTCCGGGGACGCGGCAAAAATAAAGGGAAGGCTCAGTGGTCGTGCATCGCGGCGATCAAAAAACGGCAATGGCAAGATCGACAGGTCATTGGCCAGCGCCAACGGAGACACATCAATATTCAAGTGTGTGCCATTGCTGATCTTGGCCCACAAGCTCGTGTGCTGCGGGTCTTCACAACTCATCGTGTAGTGCCCGATGAACTGCAGGCTCAAGCGGTTGAACTCAGTGATCAAGTGCGCAGGAATGTCAATTGTCGTCTGCTGTTGCTGCCCGGCCTTGTCTTTGGGTAACGGCAAGCTGGCAGCGACTTCATCGTTGATCAGTACGTTGATCTGCGACAGATCCGCCAGCAACGAAGGTGAATAGGCGTACTGCAGGTTCAGCTTGGCTCCCGTGACAATGGAGTCGGCACGCACGTTGAAATTGACACTGTCAGTAGAGTCAATACCGCGCAAGGTCATGGGGTAATTACGCCCCAACTCTTTGAGCGTCACCGAGTAGCTACTCCCGGGGTTGGTCGGGGTATCAGCGGGTGCGGGCGCAGTCTCGGCGTATGCTGTGCCGCCACTCAACGCCAGCCAGGCCCATGTGAGGCCTGCCAGTGCACGACGCGGGTCGCGCAGATTACTGAAAGCGAAAGACTTTGAATTCATCATTTGTCCATTACGTTTTCTGGAGTGGAGGGTATGGCACGACGACGCTGAAGGGCATTACGGACCTCCATGATCGTGGCTACATAGAGCGCGCAAATGCCTCGCCACCCAATACGGGTAACAGCGCGCAAGGCCGTCATCGGTGTATCGACCTGCCCATGCCCCCACGTTGAAGCCCAAGTATCGGCACGCGAAAAGGTCAGACGGATCAGCTCGCTTTGTTGGCGCAAGCTCAGAGGATCAAATTGCAAGCCGAGCAATGACCCACGGCTAAACATGATACTGGCCGGGAAGTTGCTCGGATGATCGTCACGAAACAGTGATAACTGAACATGTGCCCCTTGAGGCAAGGTGACACCTTCCGGCAAACGCAAGCCCACGCCTTTTTGGGAGAAGTCTTGCGTGACACAACTAATCACGCTGCCATCGGGTAGGGTTAATTGCGCTGGCAACTCGGCAGCTACCCGCGGCTCTGAACGTACTTGACGAGTTTCACTGGCTACCGCCACAGCGGCACTGGTGATGATCAGGTTGTAGACGGTCCATACCAGGTTGATCAGCAACGTAGTGACGGCACCCTCTTCGCCGAGAGCAAGCTGCACGAAGCCGAAAATCATCCCCGCAACGTTAAGCGCCAGCAACACGATATAAGGGCGTGCAAGCTTCCAGTCGAAGAAGGTTTGATCGATGATCCCGCCCTTGTCGGTTACGTTGAAACCACCGAACTTGGGGTTGACCAGCGCCATCAAGACCGGGCCCATGATGTACCAGGCCAATACCGTCTCGTAGACCTCGTTCCAGAACGAGTGACGGTAACGCCCCTGGATCGCAGAGTTGGTCAAGCTGGCATGAAAGATGTGCGGCAACGCATAGGCCGTAATCATCAAGCCGGTGGCATGGAAAATTTGCGCACCGAAGAACAGGTACGCCAGCGGCGCGGTCAAGAACACCAAGCGCGGTAAACCATAGAAAAAGTGCAGCATGGCGTTGAGATAGCACAGCCGTTGACCAAGCTTTAAGCCCTTGCCGAACAACGGGTTATCAGTACGGAAAATTTGCGCCATGCCTCGGGCCCAGCGAATCCGCTGGCTGATGTGACGCGAGAGGCTTTCCGTCGCCAGACCGGCCGCCTGTGGAATCGCCAAATACGCCGTGTTGTAACCCGCGCGGTTGAGTTTTAGCGCGGTGTGGGCGTCTTCGGTTACGGTTTCTACCGCTACCCCGCCGACTTCCAGCAACGGATCGCGACGCAGCACGGCGCACGAACCACAGAAGAAGGTGGCATTCCACAGGTCGTTGCCGTCTTGTACCAGGCCGTAGAACAACTCGCCTTCGTTGGGTACAGACCGGAACGTATCCAGGTTCTTCTCGAACGGATCCGGAGAAAAGAAAAAGTGCGGCGTTTGCAACATCGCAAGCTTGGGGTCTTTCAGAAACCAGCCGATGCTGATTTGCAAAAACGACCGCGTGGGTACGTGGTCAGCGTCAAAAAACGCGACGTACTCACCGCTCGTGACTTTAAGGGCCTCGTTGAGGTTGCCTGCCTTCGCATGGCGGTTGTTGTCACGCGTGATGTAATTGACGCCTATCTGCTCGCAGAACAGGCGGAAGTCTTCTCGACGGCCGTCGTCGAGTACGTGAACACGCAATTTGTCTTTGGGCCAGTCGATGGCCTGGGCCGCAAAAATGGTCACTTTTACGATATCGAGCGCTTCGTTGTAAGACGGAATAAACACGTCCACCACGGGCCACTCGCTGGGCGGCCCCTTGAGCAGCACGGGCTTGCGGCGCAGCGGCCAGGCCGTCTGCAGGTACCCGAACACCAGCACTGCCAAAGCATACAGCTCAGCCAGCACCAGGCCGTAACCGAACACCATGTCCACCCAGTGCTCAAACCCAAGGGTCGATGTCAGACGCCAGTACATGTAGCGCAACGATGCGGTCAGCGATAAGCCAATCAGAACCAACACCGTGAGCCGGCCGGGAATTCGGCGCAGAATCAACGCCGTGGCAAAACAGCCCGCTGCAAAAATGCACTGTGCGTACAAGTCGAACGGCGCAATGATGATGAGCACACCCACGACCACACAGAGCAGGGTCGTAACGGCGAACAAAGCGTACCGTGCGGGGGCGGGCCAACGCGCAAGGTAGTCAGAAACGGACTGAGCCCAATGCTGGGAGCGGGTTTGCGTTACGTCTGGGGCGTCTATCTTTGTATTCACTAGGCGTGCAACCCTGAAGCGCGAACATTGGCAAACCGCGACTTGATTTGCTGCGCAAGCAACTGCACGTCCTGGCACGCCAACGAGATTTGCGGGTCGGCCAAGGGGTCACGCCCATAAGCCAGTGACTCATCAAAGGTTTTATCCCGAGCGATAACAGCCATCAACTTCTTGCCCAGCCGCCGCTTGAAGACTTCGAGCATGTCTCGGGAAAGCTCGTGGCTGGCATCGAACTGATTGACCACGTAGTGGCAGGTCGAAAAGCCAGGGCGCGCCCCCTCGGCGTTGAGCCAATGATCCATTTGATCGAGCGTAATGAAACTGGCGGCATCGGCCGTAGTGACTACAATCACCTCGTCAGCCACATCCAACGCCTGCTGGAGGTAGAGATTGCGCCCGGTGGGCGTATCTAAAATCACCACGTCCTGTTCGCACAGGCCCATGGCATCGAGCTGCCAGGCAAGCCAATGCTGATCGTCACTCATGCGGTGTTCCAGTGTGCGTCGCTCTTCATCGCTCAAGGCACCATAAGGCAACACCTTTGCACCGCTGAAACCGGCCTGCAATGCAGCTTTCCACGTTGTCTCACAATGGGCCGCATTGCCTATGCCGATACTGCCGGACTCAACGCCCAGGTGATAATACAGCGCGTTTTGCGGGTCCAGATCGAGACTCAGCGTCTGACCGCCACCCAACCGCAAGCAGCCAGCCAGAGCCGCGCTTAACGTGGTTTTACCGACCCCGCCCTTGGACGACACAACCGCCACAACGTGGGCCTTGCACTTGGGCGGACGGGCGTTGGCAAGTGCCTCTGCCGCTGCAGCCTGCTCCTCGGCCTGGCGGGCCTGAACGACCTCGGCAAGCAGATTGCGCAGCAATGGAGTCCTTGTCGCTTTTTTTGCAGGCACCGTTTCAGGTCGTGCAAGAGGCACGATGACCGGCATTGGCATAGGTTTGGGTAGCTCGATTTCTGCAACGGGTACCGGCTGTTCGACCTTGGCAACAGGCGTTGGCACCGGCTGCTCAACTTCCGCAACAAGCGTTGGCACCGGCTGCTCAACTTCCACAATAAGCGTTGGCACCGGCTGTTCGACTTCGGCAACGGGCATAGGTACCGGCTGTTCGACTTCGGCAACGGGCATAGGTACCGGCTGTTCGACTTCGGCAACGGGCATAGGCACCGGCTGTTCGACTTCGGCAACGGGCATAGGCACCGGCTGTTCGACTTCGGCAACGGGCATAGGCACCGGCTGTTCGACTTCGGCAACGGGCGTTGTTAGCGGCAGCGAGACTTCTGGCGCAAGTGGGGGTGAGGCAGGTTGCAATGCTGACCCTTCCTTCGCAACCCCAAGTGCCGCATTAACTGGGAGTTCAGGCTCCGCAACGGGCGGCGTTGCCTTCGGCACGGGCTCTTTATAATCCAACTGACTGTCGAACTCGTGATAACTGTCCGAACTGCCTCCAAACCTGTTAAACAAGCTTGATATGTCGTCTGTGCGATTCATAGAAGATCTTCCGTGACGCCGACCAATGAGAACATGAAACTAAAAGCATGCAACTGGACACGCTACATTAAAATAAGCCATCAGACTGATATCGTCAATAATTTGGATAAGTTTAAGTGCAGTGCCTTTTTTTAATTAAAAAAGATCTTTTTTCAGCCAAAAAATTGACGCCCGTACATTACCCTCGTCACTCATCAAAATTTTCGTACAACATTATTCTAGCTAATCCTACGCGGCAGAGTATAAGGCCGCGAACATTTGACGCCTTTCACGCCAAGCTTTGCGCCAAGCCTAAAAAACGCCACAACAAAAAAGGGCTCACCTTTCGGTGAGCCCTTTTGGACCGCCCAGCAGAGCGGATTTTGTTTGGTAGGCGCGATTGGACTCGAACCAACGACCCCCACCATGTCAAGGTGGTGCTCTAACCAACTGAGCTACGTGCCTGCTGTGGGGTCGCATTCTATAGATTTGCGGAGGGGTGTCAACACCTTTTTTGCAGCTAAGCCTATGAATAGTCGAATTATTTATTTGAGCCGTAAAAATACCCGGCGGCGGGTGGTTGGCGAGGTGATTTCAACTCAGGTAGCATCAACTTCACTCGTAAAAAATATAAAACAGAGGCTGCAGAATGTCGAACACGTCCTATCCCCAGTCTTACTATGCAGCTTCGGCTAACCCGGCCCCGAATCGCCCCGCCCTGCAGGATGACGTGGAAACCGACGTCTGCGTAATTGGTGCAGGCTATACCGGGTTATCCAGCGCACTGTTTTTGCTGGAACACGGTTTCAAGGTCACCGTACTCGAAGCCGCTAAAGTGGGCTTTGGCGCTTCCGGGCGTAATGGCGGTCAGATCGTGAACAGCTATAGCCGCGATATCGATGTGATCGAACGCACAGTGGGTGCCAGGCAGGCACAGCTTCTGGGCGAAATGGCATTTGAGGGCGGGCGGATTATCCGCGAGCGAGTCGCCAAGTATCAGATCCAGTGCGACTTGAAAGACGGCGGCGTATTTGCCGCCATCACTGGCAAACAGATGGGTCACCTGGAATCCCAGAAAAAACTCTGGGAACGGTTCGGCAACACCCAACTGGAGCTACTGGACCAGCACCGCATCCGCGAAGTCGTTGCCTGCGACCTGTATCAAGGCGGGTTGCTGGACATGAGCGGCGGCCATATTCACCCGCTCAACCTGGCACTGGGAGAAGCAGCGGCCGTTGAATCCTTGGGCGGCACCATCCATGAACACTCCCCGGCAGTCCGCATCGAACGCGGTGCCAGCCCTGTGGTGCATACCCCACAGGGCAAAGTCAGGGCCAAGTTCATCATCGTGGCGGGCAATGCGTACCTCGGTAATCTGGTGCCGGAGCTGGCCTCCAAATCAATGCCCTGTGGCACTCAGGTCATCACCACCGAACCCTTGGGCGAGGCGCTGGCCCAATCCCTGCTGCCCCAGGATTATTGCGTCGAAGACTGCAACTACCTCCTCGACTACTATCGCCTGTCAGGCGACAAGCGCCTCATTTTTGGAGGTGGTGTCGTGTATGGCGCACGGGACCCGGCCAATATCGAGGCGATCATCCGGCCGAAAATGCTCAAAGCCTTTCCGCAGCTTAAGGATGTGAAAATTGATTACGCCTGGACGGGCAACTTTCTGCTGACATTGTCTCGCCTGCCTCAGGTCGGGCGTATCGGTGACAACCTCTATTATTCGCAAGGCTGCAGCGGCCACGGCGTGACCTACACCCACCTGGCCGGCAAGGTACTGGCCGAGGCCCTGCGCGGCCAGGCTGAACGCTTCGATGCATTTGCCGACTTACCGCACTATCCATTCCCCGGCGGCCAGTTACTGCGTACACCACTGACAGCGCTGGGTGCCTGGTACTACAGCCTGCGCGACAAGTTCGGTTTCTAAGCCCACCCCACCAGGTCGGCAGCAGTTAGTGGTTCAAGGCCTGAATAGCCCTGTTGCCAGCCTGCTCCTGACCTGCACGGGACAAGTCGTTGGCCGCTTTCAACCAGCGCGCCTTGTCGACATTGGCTGGCAGTTGCTCTGGCGACACAATCAGCACCGCCCAACTGCCGGCTTTCTTCCAGTCAGACTCGAATGTGTCAAAGCCCATGACACGTCGCCGCTCCATGCCGGCACGCAACAAAACGGTGTGCTTGGCACGGTCATAGCCCACCAGCATGGCGTAACGCGGTTCGGACCATACCCTGCCGTCACTGAAACGCAGCATCACCGGGTAACCTGCTGCCACCTGAGTCAGCAGCGCCGACAACGTGGGGTTCAACGGGTACACCACCAACCCGTACTCCATCGCCAGTTGCACCATGCTGTTTTGCAAGTCGGCTTCGGCACCTGGCAACCTCAGGGGTTTGACCAGCAAGCCTGGCGTCATTCTGATTCGTTGCTCTCCCAGCATACTGGCCAACACATGCGGGCCGCTTTGATGGGCCTGGCCACGAAAAAACGGCACGCCATTGAGTTCAACCCGTTCTGGCAACTGGCGGATACCCGGCGGTTCGACAGTGGCGCATCCCGCTATTGCCACGCACAGAAACGCTGCCAACCACCGCCATGGTGCACTCAGCCCAATCACTCCCCGCATACGCCCTCACTCTGAATACGTGTCGGGCCTTGAGGCCCTGTATGGGTGTGGATCATAGGATGCCAACCCGACGAGGTATAGCCTTAAGCCGCAGTGCAAGCGCCCGGATAGAACAAATGAGTTGGCCCCGCACGACTTTTGGTCAATAGACGGCAATACAGCACAGGCTAGACTGTTCACTGCTTAGTACGTGTTTATGCCCTGAAGGGCACAGGAGGCACTGATGAGCCCATCATTGACTATCTTCATGCTGATCACTGGCTGGTTGAGTGTCGCTGCCGCCATGTTGTGGGGCCTGATGCGCATCAGCCGTCATCACGCACCACCAGCACAAGCCAAATCCGAACCTGCCCCTGTAGCGGCACCTGAGAAACCGGCGACACACACGGCCAACGCCCATTAAAAAAGCCGCCCCTCCTTCTAATGGAGTGGGCGGCTTTTGGATGCCAACAATCGCGCGTTATTACGCCTTGCGTGCACTCTGACGTTTTTCTCGCACCCGTCGTGCCAGAATGTTCAGGGTTTCGACAGTGGCAGAGAACGCCATTGCCGCGTACACATAGCCCTTCGGTACGTGTGCACCAAAACCTTCTGCAATCAGCGTCATGCCGATCATGATCAGGAATGCCAGAGCCAGCATCACCACGGTCGGGTTTTCATTGATGAAGTTGGCGAGCGGCTCCGAAGCCAGCAACATCACCAGAACCGCCACCACCACCGCAATGACCATGATCGGCAAATGCTCAGTCATGCCCACCGCAGTGATGATGCTGTCGATGGAAAACACCAGGTCCAGCATTAGGATTTGACCGATTGCCGCAGCGAAACCCAGCGTCACTTTGGACGAAACACTGTCAGGCTTGGTTTGCGTTTCAGGGATCATGCTGTGGTGAATTTCGGTGGTGGCCTTCCACACAAGGAACAGACCACCCGCGATCAGAATCATGTCCTTCCAGGAGAATGCCTGCCCCAACACCTCGAACACCGGTGCCGTCAATTGCACGATGTATGCCACGGTACTGAGCAAACCCAAACGCAAAATCAGCGCCATACTGATGCCGATACGGCGGGCTTTGGTGCGGTATTGCTCGGGCAACTTGTTGGTCAAAATCGAAATAAAGATCAGGTTATCAATGCCCAGCACGATTTCCATCACAATCAACGTTGCCAGTGCGATCCAGGCTGCGGGGCTGGCAGCCAGTTGTAAAAGATAGTCCATCAATGTGTTCTGACTCCGCGGTAAAACCCGTTAAATAGCGTGCGATGACGCTTTAGGCGCGTCATCAGGTTGTGGTTCTTTCTCAAGCACGATCAGCCCGCCAGTGGCGTCGCTGAGGGCCTGCGAGGCGGCTTGATGGGTGTCATCAATGGCCTGCCTGGCGGCTTCGGCGGTTTTGTTCAAGGCTTGCTGCGCAGCTTTTTCGGCCTGGTCACAACCGGCCAGCAACAGCACCGAAACAATCAGCAGCACCCCACCTGTTTTCTTACTCATCATCACTTTCCTCTTTAAACCAGCAGCCATCAACACGGCCGGCGAATAGCGCGGCAGTCTAGAGCGGCAAACACTTCAGGAAAATTCGTTTTTTTAAGCGCTATACTTCGATTTTTACGAAGTGTTCAACGCCGATGCTGAATTACCGCCAACTACATTACTTTTGGGTCGTGGCCAAGACTGGCAGCATTGTGCGCGCTTGCGAGCAGTTGAACCTGACCCCGCAGACCATCAGCGGCCAAATCAGTCTGCTGGAAGAGACCTACGGCCTGCCGCTGTTTCGCCGGGTCGGCCGACAACTGGAACTGACAGAGACCGGGCGACAGGTATTACCCTATGCCGAGCACATTTTCCAGACCGGTAATGAACTGGAAAGCCTGCTGCGCATGGCACCCGAAGAACAGCAGATTCTGTTCAGGGTCGGCGTCGCCGACGTTGTACCCAAATCCATTGTCTACCGACTGATTGCGCCAACCATGGAACTGGGTGAAGGCATTCGCATCACCTGCCGTGAAGACAAACTTGATCGGCTACTGGCTGACCTGGCGATCCAGCGCCTTGATCTGGTGATATCCGACAGCCCGATGCCTTCTCATCTGGATATCAAGGGGTTGAGCCAGAAACTCGGTGAGTGCGGCATCAGCTTTTTTGCCACACCGGCATTGGCCAGCCGCTATAGCGAAAGCTTCCCGCACTGCCTGCAAGGCGCACCGCTACTGATTCCAGGCCCCGAAACCGTTATACGCAGCCGCTTGCTTCGCTGGCTGGCCGAACAGAATATTCAGCCGCGTATCGTGGGCGAGTTTGATGACAGCGCCTTGATGCAGGCGTTTGGCCAGTCCGGAATCGGCGTGTTTATCGCCCCCAGCGTGATCGCCCAGGAAGTCATGCGCCAATTCGACGTGAAACTCATTGGCCAAACGGACGCGGTGACCGAATCGTTTTACGCCATTACAGTTGAACGCAAAGTTCGGCACCCCGGCATCGTCGCGATTACCGAAGGTGCCCGGCTTCAACTGTTTACCGAGGTCGGTCATTAAATGCAGGGCACGCGGGGTCTGGCGGTCATCAACCACCACGCGAGTACAATCGAGATCAGAATAAAGGCTGCGGCCGCGAACCCAAGGCTGCCCAGGCCGTAGTTATCAATGACACGCCCACCGACCATCGCTCCCAGACCAATCCCCAGGTTGCCACCGGCAATATTCAGCGAAGCCGCGAAGGCCGGTGCATGAGGTGCGGCTTTCATCAAGCGCACATGGCTGACCAAAAACAACGCCGACTGGGTTACCCCCCAAACACCCAGCGCGGCCGCCAGGCCCAGGGTTGAATGGATGCTCGGCACCAACGCCACCATCGCACCAACCATCAAGGCGCAAAACACAATCGATGCGATGAGTGGGTGATGGTCCACCATGCGCCCGCCCAGGGCGTTGCCAATCAGACCCACGGCCCCAAACCCCATCAAGCACCAGCCCACCACAGTGCCGTCAAAGCCCGCCAAGCTCTGCAGAATGTCAGCCAGGTAGGTATAAGCGGTAAACATGCCACTGAACACCAGCACCGACAGCAGAATGTGACCGATCATCAGCGGGCTGCGCAGCATGCCAAACTGGGAGCGCAGCGAAACGCCCTCCTTCGCGGCCGTTACCGGTAAAAAGCACCACAGCAATAACGCTTTGGCGAGCGCCACCACCGCCAGAATCGCAAATGCACTGCGCCATCCCCACGCATCCGAAATCAGCGTGCCTACCGGTATACCAAACACCGTCGCACACACAATCCCGAAGCCGATCTTGGCAATCGCTCGCCCTGCGTATTGCGGCCCGACGATATCCACCGCCGTTTCGCTGGCCAACGCCCAAAACACCGGCAGCCCCAAAGCCGGCAGCAAGCGGGCAAAGGCCATGACCCAGATATTCGGTGCCAGCGCCGCGACCGCATTGGCAAACGCGAACATCAACAAAATGGCAATAAACAGGGGCTTGCGTTTAAAACGCGCGAAGTAAGCCGTCAAATACGGCCCCAACGCAGCCACGGTGAAGGCGAACAGCGTCACCAGCAGCCCTGCCTGGGACACGCTGACCTCCAAGTCCCTGGCGATGGACGGCAACAGCCCGACGATAATGAACTCCGTCGTCAGCACGGTAAAACCGGCCGCGGACAGCAGCAGGATGGGCAACAACATGAATAACTCCAGAAACAGCGATGCCAGCGACAGCCAAATGGCTCACTGACGTAAATAAAGAGGGGGAAGCGCGATGGTAACAGAATGATTCAAGGGCAAGTGGGCGTGAACACTAGAAGCCCCCATTGCAAGTGCAGCAGATTGCTGTTCACCAAGGAATTATCCTACATCCAATATGATAAAATCTGATTTTCAGCGCGACATTAATCATATCAATGTGCGCCGTACTCGCGCCTGCTTCATAGCCGCCTGCTGACCGCCCGAACAGCTCGGGTGCCCTAACCTATTTGTTGCCGTTCGCTGCACGTACTTCGAATGCGACACCTACAACAATTAGAGACGCCTTTATGACTGATGCTTCCTCTTCTTTTCTACAGCGGCTAAAACAGACCAGCCTGGTGACTCAGATTGTCATCGGGCTGGTTGCCGGTATTTTACTGGCCTGGCTAGCGCCCGCAGCGGCGTTATCGGTAACGTTTATCGGCAAGGTGTTCGTCAGTGCCCTGAAGGCCGTGGCACCGATTCTGGTCTTTGTGCTAGTGATGGCTTCGATCGCCAACCACAAGCGAGGCCAGGAAACCCATATCCGTCCGATTCTGGTGCTTTATCTGATCGGAACATTTGCCGCCGCCGTGGTCGCGGTTGTGGCCAGTATGCTGTTTCCTTCCCACCTGGTGCTGGCCACTGAGAACATCACGGTGGCCGCACCCGGCGGTATCAGTGATGTGATGCAGAGCCTGCTGCTGAACGTGGTCGACAACCCGATCAGCGCGCTGGCCAACGCCAACTTTATCGGCATTCTGGCCTGGGCTATCGGGCTGGGTATTGCCATCCGCCACGCCAGTGAAACCACGCGCACCGTGATCAGCGACCTGTCCGACGGTGTCACCGTGATCGTGCGCGTGGTGATTCGCTTTGCGCCATTGGGCATTTTCGGTCTCGTGGCCTCAACCCTCGCCACCTCGGGTTTTCACGCATTGCTGGGCTACCTGCACCTGTTGGTGGTACTGATTGGGTGCATGCTGTTTGTAGCCTTGGTGGTCAACCCGCTGATCGTATTCTGGACACTGCGTCGCAACCCCTACCCTCTGGTGTTTCTGTGCCTGCGCGAAAGCGGCATTACCGCATTTTTCACCCGCAGTTCGGCGGCCAACATCCCCGTAAACATGGCATTGAGCGAACGTTTGGGGCTACATAAAGACACCTACTCGGTGTCCATCCCGCTGGGGGCCACCATCAATATGGCGGGTGCCGCCATCACCATTACAGTGTTGACCCTGGCCGCTGTGCACACCTTAGGGATCGTCGTCGACTTGCCCACTGCCGTCTTGCTCAGTGTGGTGGCCGCGGTGTGCGCATGCGGCGCATCGGGTGTTGCCGGCGGCTCACTATTGCTGATTCCGCTGGCGTGTAGCCTGTTCGGCATTCCGAGCGAGATTGCAATGCAAGTGGTCGCCGTAGGCTTCATCATCGGCATCCTGCAGGATTCGGCCGAAACAGCGCTCAACTCGTCCACCGACGTGCTGTTTACAGCTGCCGCTTGCCTGTCCAAGGAAGATAAGGCCTGACCCCCCTTTGAGCGCGCAAGGCATGTGCTTATGCCTTGCGCCGACTTGACCTGGCCCAATAAAGCCTCAATCGTCATCACACGCAGCAGCGATGGCCAACAGCGCCCAGCCTAAACAGCCTGGCAGGTTCTTCTTGCTCAAGCCTAACTTATTCAATGCCGCCGTATAAAACCTTAAACTTTAAACACACCTTCAAGTTGGCTGTCAGCATTCTGCGCAGCACAGGCATGACAACAGTGCATTAATCACTGTTAATCCGTAGGAAATTTCCATATCATCAAACTTATTATCAAGGAGCACCGTCACGTCTGATTGGCGATGGAGTTTTATCGATGGGACACTTGACCCGCTATTCAAGCCACTTGAATATTTCAGAAAAAAATATAATCGAATTATATGACTATGCGCAGAAGTCGATCCGCGCGTTAGGTTTTGATTATTTTATCTTCCGCATGATCCCCTCCCCGCTGTTAAACAGAAACCACGGCACCGTGCTCACCAATATTGCGCCGCACATCATGCAACCCTATGAAACACCCAGCCAGATCTGGGACAGCCCGATTATTCGCCATTGCCTCGCCAGTGTGCTGCCGTTGACATGGAGTGTCGAAGCCTGCCCCAAACTCAAGGTACTGGTGACGGGTCCCCCGGGCAACCACGGGTGGTCTCAGGCGCTGCACGACCATACGGGCGTGATTAGCCTGATCACGGTGCTCAGAACACACCAGCCGTTTACGGAGCAGGACCTCATTGACAACGGCGGCCAGGTCATGTGGTTGTGCTCCCGGCTCCATGCCTGTTTTATGGACAAATGCCTGCCCACCTCAACGTTCAAGAATCCGGCCCCCAGCCCTACGGCAAGAGAAATCGAAGTGCTGCAATGGCATGGCCTGGGTAAAACGGCATCCGAGATTGCAGAAATTCTTAGCTTGTCATCGCGTACGGTAAACTTCCATTTAAGCAGTATTTATAGAAAACTGGGCGCTTCCAACAATAAACAAGCCCTTGTGATAGCAGCCAAACTGGGACTTATCTAACACCTGTTTAAATACCACCCCTTCAAATACATCACTTACCGGGCAACAGGCTCGCCGGTCAAACTCGATTGAATCAGTTGATACGCACACAATATCGATTTTTTATCGAGTTATCGTCAAGCGCTCTAAATATCTACACTAAGTGTATACATTAAACGCGACATTCCGTTAAAGCGAAAACAGGCCAGGACGCGCAGGCAAGCATTCCAGGCCCGAGTTCAATGCAGCCCCCTTAGTACGGGTACATTTCGTACAGAACATAAGGTAACGCCTTACAGGCGTCACCCATGAGGGCATTCAGCCTCGATCAGAACGCGCCCATGTAATCGCGCTTGCCGATTTCAACGCCATTGTGGCGCAGGATCGCGTAAGCCGTGGTCACGTGAAAGAAGAACTGCGGCAAGCCGTAGGTCAGCAGGTAAGCCTGGCCTGTGAAGTGCTTCTCTTTAGGCGTGCCCTGGCGAGTGATGATTTCGATGCCCTCTTTGCCATCGATTTGATCGGCCTTGAGGCTGTCCAGGAACGCCAGCACTTTGTTGATCAATGCCTGCAACTCAGCAAAAGTGGCTTCGCCGTCTTCGTACTTCGGCAATTCAACTTCAGCCAGACGGCCCGACACGCCCTTGGCGAAATCCACCGCGATTTGCACCTGACGCACCAACGGGAACATGTCCGGTGCCAGGCGCGCTTGCAAAAATACGCTCGGGTCGATGTTTTTAGCAGTGGCGTGCGCTTCAGCCTTGGTCAGAACGCCACTCAGGGCGTTGAGCATTTGCTTGAATACGGGAACGGAAGCGGCGTACAGAGAGATAGTCATAAAGGTCTCGACAGTTCTGTGGGCGGGAAGAATGAGCCGCGATTATAGACATGCCAATAGTCCTGCGGCGTATCAACATCCACGGTTACCTCTTTGCACCCCACCTCGACAGGCAAGATGCGCGCCGGATAACGGCGTAAAAGCGGCCGCCCCCCTTGATCACCACTCAAGACTTGCAACGCTGCGACGCTGCCGGGCGACCACAACACCGGGTTGCCGCGCCGGCTGTCGACGCTGGCCTGAACCCCCATAAACCCCGGGTTGGCACGGTAGGCACGGATCAAGTGGTCAACCACGGCAGCGTCGAGACCCGGCATGTCCGCCAGGCAAAACACCACGGCTTCACCGGGGTCGACGGCCAGTGCCCCCGCACGTACCGATGCGCCCAGCCCTTCAGAAAATGCCGGGTTAACCACATAGGTGACCGGCAGATCGAGCAGCGCCTGACGCACGCGCCCAGCCTCATGCCCCAGCACCACGACCACGCGCTGACAAGTCGATTGCAGCGCCATCAACACCGCGTGGCGCACCATAGGCTGGCCCGCCACCGGCAACAGCAACTTGTTGGCGGCCCCCATGCGCCGGCTTAACCCACCCGCCAGCACCACCGCAACCACCGGCCGCGTTACCATCGGCTCAGTGCCCATGCGCGCCCCGCACCTGAGCCTCAGGCTCCAGCCGCGCCGTGCGGTGGGCAGGCAAGGGCTCATGAATCGTCGAGGTGCGGTGCTTCAACATGCCGCCGTTGCGCTGGTTCAGGCTGGCGGCGATTTCACTGACGATGGCCAGCGCCACGCTTTGTGGCGTATCGCCGCCCAGGTCCAGGCCCACCGGATAGTGCAGTTCAGGCCGTTGCCCGGCCACAGGTGCGGCACTGCCCAGTTCCTGCAGCAAGCGCTCGGTGCGCTCCCGGGGGCCCAGTTGCCCGATATACGCAGGGGCACAGGCCAACACGCTGGCCAGCCAATGCCGGTCCTGACGATAACTGTGGGTCATGATCACCACCGCCGCGCCGTCCACCAGCGCCGCGTCGTCAAAGGGCCGAGTGATGGGCACCGTGCGTACGCGGTCGGCCAGGGGGAAGCGCTCGGGCCGGGCAAAATGCGCACGCCCGTCGACCACGTCTACATGCCAGTTCAACGCCTTGGCGAATTGCACCAGCGGCTGCGCATCGTGCCCGCCACCAAAAATCACCAGCCGCCGCTGCGGGGCGATGTACTCCAGAAACACTTCCACGGCATGGAGCCCATCGCCATAGGTCATGCGCGAGGACTTTTTGCCCGCCAACGTCGCCTGCAAGTCAGCCTCGACACGCTGCTGCAAGGTGTCACAGCGAAACCCGCGGCCGGCGGCCGACACCGCGCCAACGCCCATGCGCGTGCCGAGCCGTTCGCCCGAGTGACCACCCGCCGCCAGCACGGTCGCCAGCGCGGCGGGCTGACCGGTGGCACGCACCTCACGCAACAGGTCCTGCAACACCGAAGGCTGACCCGCCGGGTGGCGCTCAAGCAGCACATGCACCGTGCCATTACAGCCCAGGCCAAAGGTCAGCGCGGCCCCCTCTTCATCATCGTCGTCTTCATGGGCGGCGGTGCTGTAGCGGCGGATCACAGCCGTTTGCGATTCAGTCAGCCACCAGGCTTTTTTCACCAGTTCCTGCTCCAGGCAGCCACCACTGACCGTGCCCACCGCACGCCCTTCGCGTGGTATCAGCATGCGCGCGCCTGGGCGCCGATAGGCCGAGCCTTCAACCTTGACCACCGTTGCCAACACCACGTCCACCGCAGCCCGATCGGCCCTCTCCAGTGCTTCGAGTATCCCTTGCACGTCAGACATCACCACCCCCACCCTTGTGCGTTAATTGCCGTACCATCGCCTCCACACTTCTCACCCGCAGCGCTGCGCACCACCGTGGAGGACATCAGCGTGAAGAAAAAAACCGGTATCCGGGCCCATCAGGCCGACCAGACGCGGGCGCGCATTCTTAAAGCCGCCACGACTGTGTTCGCCCGCGACGGCTATGCCGGTGGGCGCATCGAGCAAATATCCAAGGAAGCCGAGTCCAACGACCGGATGATTTATTACTATTTTTCCAGCAAGGAAAATCTGTTTATCCAAGTGCTGGAGCACACCTACGAGGCGTTCAACCTGGCGGAAAGCACGTTGCGCCCAGACCTGAGCGACCCGGTCGCAGCCCTGCGCGAACAGGTGGCGTTTTTCTGGAATTACTACGTCAACCACCCGGAATTCGTAGCCATTCTCACCATCGAGAACCTGCACAAGGGCAAGCATGCTCAGCAATCGCGTGAAATGGGCCGCCTGAGCGCCACCACGGTCGGTGTGATCCGGCCCATCATCGAGGCGGGCCAGCAACACGGCGTGTTCCGTCAGGACGTGGACATCAACCACGTGTATTTGATGATCGCCTCGTTGTGCTACTTCTATAATTCGAACCAACACACGCTCACCTCTTTCCTGGGCCAGAACCTCGCAGACAACGGCCAGCAGCAAGACTGGCTGGCCTTTATCAGCGACGTGGTCATACGCGGGGTGCAGGCCACTGCGCCCGCACCTGCCGGTCAATGAGTGCCCGGGTTGGCCCGCAAGTTCGCGACGGTCTGTTCCAACCCTTTCCACGCCGGCTGTTGCGGCGCGAAGCGATGCCGCAGGTAAGCCGCCAGGTCACTGACTTGACGGTTTGACAAGCTGTCCTTGAAGCCGGGCATATAGCCCAGATCCGGGGTGGCCGGCACGGGAATACCCTGCAACACTACCTTGATCAAGTTGTCCGCCAGCGCACTGTGCACATTGCTGTTACTGGCCAGTGACGGGCTGACCCCAAACAGTTTCGGCCCCGCGCCATCGGCATGGCAGCCCTGGCATGCGCCCTCAAAAACCCGCTGGCCATTGCTCAGCGACACCGCCGTGGCCGCTGCCAGCGCAGCCGTTTGCGGGGCGGGCACCGGTTGCACCTCAGCCGCGTCATTCAGCGAGGCCAGGTACACCGCCATCGCCCGGCGGTCGGCGTCTGGCAAGGTGGCCAATTCGCTCACCACCGGCCCCATCGGGCCCGCCGCCACCCCGTGCGCTTCGGAATACCCTGTGCTCAGGTAGGTAAACAGCTGATCCTCGGTCCAGGGCGTCGGCGCATGGGACAGGCCGTTGAGCGGCGGAGCCTCCCAGCCATCGACACTGCCCCCCGCCAAAAAGGCCTTGCCGCCCTTTTCGGCCCCCATCAGGTTGCGCGGGGAATGGCAGGCCGCGCAGTGACCCAAACCGTTCACCAGGTACGCACCGCGGTTCCATTGTGCGCTGCGTTGCGGCTGCGGCTTGATCTCGCCCTGGCGCAAATACAAGGCGTTCCACCCCGCCATCAGCGGGCGCATATTGAATGGAAACTGCATGGCGTTGGCCTTGGCCGGTTGTGAGACCGGCGCTTGCGACATCAAGTAGGCGTACAACGCCTGCATGTCGGCATCGTCAATATTGCGAAATGCCGTGTACGGAAAGGCCGGGTACAGGTGCTTGCCGTCGCGGCTGATCCCTTCGCGCATGGCTCGCTCAAAGGCCGGGTATGACCAGTTGCCGATACCGGTTTGCGGGTCCGGGGTGATGTTGGTGGTGTACAGGGTGCCAAACGGGGTTTGCATGGCCAGCCCGCCGGCATTGGTGGCTCCGCCCGGCGCGGTGTGGCACACCGCACAGTCGCCCACGGCCGCCAGCAAACGCCCGCGCTCCAGCGTGGCCGCCGACCAGGTGCCCGCCAACGGCGGCACGATCGGCGCTATTTCAGCCCGCCAGGGCAAGGCCGTCGCGGCAATGCCCACCAGCGCACCGAAGCCCGCCACGAGCGAGCCGAACCACCATTTCGAGCGTTTGGCCGGCGCGGGTTCTGCTGGCTCGGGCGCAGGCTGTGCCTGCTGCAAGGCCGCCAGCACCCGCTCCGGAGTAATCGGCAGTTCCCTGAAGCGAATGCCGGTGGCATCAAAAATGGCGTTGGCGATGGCCGCCGCGCTGGGCACGCCCGCCGACTCCCCGGCCCCCATCGGCGGCTCGTGCTGACGCGGCATCATCAGCACATCCACCTTGGGCACTTGTTTGAACGTCAGAATCGGGTACGCGCCCCACTCCTTGCTGCTGACGGTGGACTCTTCGAACGTCACGCGCTCCTTGAGCACGCGGCTGGTGGCCTGAATCACGTTGCCGTGGATTTGATGCTTGACCCCGGCCGGGTTGATCATCATGCCCGCGTCATGCCCGATCACCACGCGCGTGACCGACACCTCGCCGCTCAGCCTGTCCACGGCTACATCTGCGACCCAGGCCGCCCAGGCCGCGCCGAACCCGGGGAACTTGCTGTGGATGTACCGCGCGTAGGCAAACCCGCGACCGCGCAAAATATTGTCCTGTTCCGGGGTTTGCATCGGCTGCGTGCGCGCCACCCAATCGGCCCGCGCAGCAGTCGCCCGCACCAACTCCGAGGCACGCTCATCGGCCAGGTAACGCAGACGGTATTCAATGGGGTCAACCCCGGCGGCAAAGGCCAGTTCGTCGATATAGGACTCGTGGGCAAAGGTGTTGGGCAATGCCGACACGCCGCGCATCCAGGACGCCCGCACCAGGGGGGCCATGTCATTGATGGTCACGCGCAGATGGTCAAAATCATAGGGCGGGATCGAGGTGCGATCACCCATCTCGAACATCGCCGCCACCGGCTCGACGCGCCCGGTCAGCAACAAGGCCAGCGTGGGGGCACCATTGGACGGGTAGCTGGTTTGAAAGTCATACCCCGCCACCCCGCCGTCGGCATTCAGCCCGCCCTGCACTTCCATCAGTTGCGCCGTGCCTTTGGGCTCCCACACATGCTCTTGCTCGCGGGTCAGTTGCACCCGCACCGGCAGGCCGACAGCACGCGACAGCAATAGCGCATCGGCACACACGTCGTCTGCGCAATTGCGGCCATAACACCCCGCCGCTTCCATGCGGATAATGTCGATCTGGTCTTCGGGGTACTCCAACAACCATGCCAGGTCGGCGCGCAACAAATGCGGGTTTTGCGTGCCGGACCACACGCGAATTTGCTCGGGCTGATAATCGGCCAGCCCGCACGAGGGGCCGATTGAGCCGTGAATCTGGTAGGGCCACAAGTAAGTGCGGTTCAGGGTTTCGCTGGCCTGGGCCAGCGCCTGATCCACATCGCCCTTGTCCAGCACCACACGCTGGATACGCGGGTTATCACGAATGGCCTGCTCGACATCGGTCATGTCCGGCAGCTTCTGCCGCCACGGCTTCCACGTCACGCTCAGGGCCTGCGCGGCTTTGACCGCTTGCTCTTCACGCAGGGCAACGACACCGACAAAGTCGCGAATGACCACCACTTTGACGATACCCGGAATATGCGCAATCGAGGCTTCATCCACATGCAGCAGGCTGTTGCCGACAAACTCGCCACTGTCGAGCCCGGCATAGGGCGGGCGAATCACTCGGCCATGCAACATATCGGGCAGGCGCATGTCGTGCACATAGGTCAGTTCGCCAGTGGCCTTGGCCGGTATGTCGACCCGCGCCGAGGCGCTGCCCACCAGCCGATAATCGTCAACCGCCTTGAGCGGCGCATCGCCGGTAATGTTCAGCACATGGCGCTGGTGTTCAACCAGGCTGGCAAATGTCACCTGCTGCCCGTCCGGGCTGCGGATAACCCCGTGTTCAAGGCTCAACTCTGCGACCGCCACGCCCAGCCGTTCGCTGGCCTGCTCCAGCAAAAACCGCCGCGCTTCAGCCGCCGCATTGCGCAACGGAATGGCGCTGATCTGAAGGGTTGCACTGGCAATGGTCGCGCCCTGATTCGGCACACTGGCGGTGTCACCCAGCACCATGCACACCTGCTCGACAGCCAGGTCCAGCTCTTCAGCGACGATCTGCGCCAGCGCCGTACGCACTCCGGTACCCAGGTCAACGTGGCCATTGAAGCCATACACTTGGCCGTCATCATTGATGGCAATAAACAGCCCTTGCTCCATGGGTTTGACCACCGGCACACCGCCTTTGGCCACTGGCCCTGAGGGCGGCTGGATTTGATCGACAATCAGCAACACGCCCGACTTGGCCAACAACTGATCACGGGTAAGCGCGGTAAAGGTCATGGTCATGGGTCCGTTCAAGGCTGTTGGGCGGCGGCCAGCATGACCGCACGGATGATTTCAATATGAGTGCCGCAACGGCACAGGTTGGCCGACAGCTCGTTGCGGATCTGCTCTTCGGTGGGGTGCGGGTTACGGTCGAGCAAGGCTTTGGCGGTCATGATCATGCCGTTCATGCAATAGCCGCATTGCGCCGCCTGCTCATCGATAAAGGCTTGCTGCACACGGTGCGGGTGCGCCCGGCTGCCGATGCCTTCCAGGGTGGTGATGGTTCGCCCTTCGGCACCCGCCAGCGGGAACACGCAAGAGCGGGCGGCCACGCCGTCGATGATCACCGTGCAGGCCCCGCATTCGCCAAGGCCGCAGCCATATTTGGGGCCGTTCAACTGCAAGTCGTTGCGCAAGATCAACAGCAGCGGCGTATCCGCCATGGCACTGACCTCGACGGCTTGGCCATTGACGTGAAGTGTTACCGTTTTGACCGGCGCAAGGCGGTGATCGCTCATTCAAGGCTTCCCAAAGTAGCAACGCCCGCCCTGTTTGAGCGGATCTTGTTAAGTGTTTACTTCATGAAATGCGCGTAATAAAGCGCCGCAGAGGCGGCGCTGTGATTCATCTGCGTTAATGAAGTAACTACTTCATTAACGCAGCAGCAAGAACAATGCCAGCGGCTCTAGAAAGCCTTAATCGGCTCCGTCATCGACCATTTTGCGCAACACATACAGCAGCGCGACGCGTTCGGCCGGGTTCAGCCGGCTCATGGTCAATTCGCTCACTTGCAGTGCATGGGGCGCTGTCTCATGCACCAATTGCATGCCGGTTTCAGTCAGGCTCACGATGACTTTGCGCTTGTCCTGCTCGGCCGGCTTGAGCGTGACCAGGTCACGGGCCTGCAGGCGTTCGACAATGCCGCGAATCGTGGCCTGGTCCACAGCGGTGGCCTTGATCAACTCACTCAGCGAACTCGGCCCATGGTCGCGCACGGCGCACAGGGTAATAAACTGCACAGCGGTCAACTGCGAGTTACCGATGTTCTGCTGAAAAATCGCCATATGGCGCTGGTACGCCTTGCGCAACAAATGACCGACCTGCTCGGAAAAATCGTAGGCGGCATCGGTGTCTTGGGTGGGTGCTTGGGTGTCCGGCACTGCGGCCTCTTTCTTTGTCAGTTGAGGGAAGAAGACCTTAACCTGCCTGACCTGCCGGTGCGAGCGCACTCGTACTGGCAGGGGGCGGTATCAGGGCGGTCAGCGTCAGGGGGCAACCACCACGCCGCCGGTCACCACGGCCTGCTCGTCCAGGAAAATATCGCAATGGCGCAGCGGAATATCCAGGTGGCACGGGGTTTTACGCGTGCCGCCCACTTCGGTGTTGGGCCCTGTTGAAAACAGGAAGTTACCCTCGAAGGCCCGAGCATCCATGCACATGCCGTCGTTTTTGTCGTGCAGGCCCATGGCAGTCCACTGCGCACGCGGTTGCAGTCCCCAGCCAATATGGGAAATCCCGTACACCTCAGGGTCGTTGAAGTACTTCAGGTAGTCGCGCAGGTACTCGGCCTCGAACCCGCCGTGAATCGAGGTGATAAACCCTTGGTCGATCTCCAGCACGATCTGCTCGCGTGAATAGTTTTTGAACGGCAGCACAATATCGCCCACGTCGATCACCAAGGTGCCTTCAGCGGTGGCTTCATTCGGCCAACTAAACAGAAAGCCGCTGGGCCAGTGATCCCAGCGCCCCGGTTCATCGGCAAAACCATATTCGGTCACCGCCGGGTATTGCCCCAACGCGGCCCGGAAATCACTGCCCGCTTTGGACCGCACCTGAATCGAGCGCGCTTGCTTGAGCATTGTTTCAGCCGCCATCACCCGCTCTTTATCGGCCAGCGTCGGCAACATGCGCGCCAGCACTTCGGGCGGCTCGACCGCCAGCAAAATGCGCGTCCCGGTTTTAAGGATTTGCTCCTGCTCGGGCGAATGCAGCAACAGCATGGTATCGATCACCAGGTCCGCCGCTTCCAGTGCCCGCTGCGCGGCGATATTGCCGGTGAGCGCCGTGTCACCGCAGTACGCGGTCAGGTCATTGCCCATCGCCATCGGGTGGTTGAACGATGGCAATTCCACGGCATACACCTTGGCACCCAGGCGCTGAGCCGCGTCCATGGCCGCTCGCACCGTGCGCGGGTTGGAGTAGTGGCTTTTAAGCACAGCGACACTTTGGGTCGCGTCCACTTTGGACAGTTTCAACACGTGCTCAAACATCTGAGTCAGTTCGCAGTCACTTACCGGCATGTACGGGTCCTCTCGACAGGGTCGCTGGTTACAGGTTGATTTGAAGCGTACACGCTATTTACGAATAAGTGATTAAAAATTTATTGCTTCATCAGCGTTTTGCAAACCCATGAAAAACACGGAATAACCCCATAAATACTGGATAAAATCCCATTATTAAACTGACTCTCGGTTAATTTTATTTTTCACAAGCTCTATGCAACGCCAAAATAAATAGCGTATACACTGCAAATCGCCCGCCGGAACTTGCTCCGCTCAGGCGTCGTCAACCACTAAAAAAAGGACACCTTGCATGCCTGGAAAACAACGTATCGCCATCGTCGGCGCAGGTCTGGGAGGCGCTGCAGCCGCTACGCTGTTGCAAAAAGCCGGCTTCCACGTTGATGTTTATGAGCAGGCCCCCGCGTTTTCCCGCATCGGTGCGGGCATTCACATGGGCCCCAACATCATGAAAATTTTCCGCCGCATGGGCATTGAGCAGCAACTGAGTGACATGGGCTCGCACCCGGACTTCTGGTTCAGCCGTGACGGTGCCAGTGGCGATTACCTGTCGCGCATTGAACTGGGTGACTTTGCCCGCAAGGAATACGGTGCCGCCTACATCACCGTGCACCGTGGTGATTTGCACGCCCTGCAAATGTCGACCATCGCGCCAGGCACCACGCACTTCAATAAATGCCTGACCCGCCTTGAAGAAACCGACACCCACGTGCGCCTGCACTTCAGCGATGGCACCCAGACCGAAGCCGATATCGTGATTGGTGCCGACGGCATCAATTCCAAAATCCGCGAAGAGCTACTCGGTGCCGAAAAGCCGCTGTACAGCGGCTGGGTGGCACATCGCGCATTGATCCGCAGCGAAACCCTGACCAAGTACAACCTGAATTTCGAGAACTGCGTGAAGTGGTGGAGCGAAGACCGTCACATGATGGTCTACCACACCACCGCCAAGCGCGATGAGTACTACTACGTGACCGGCGTGCCACACCCGGCCTGGGACTTCCAGGGCAGTTTTGTGGACAGCAGCCGGGAAGAAATGTACGACGCGTTCGCGGGCTACAACCCCACCGTACAAGCCTTGATCGAATCCAGCGAAAGCGTCACAAAATGGCCACTGCTCAACCGCAACCCACTGCCACTCTGGAGCCGTGGCCGCCTGGTACTGCTAGGGGATGCCTGCCACCCCATGAAACCGCATATGGCACAAGGGGCCGGCATGGCCATCGAAGACGCCGCCATGCTGACGCGCTGTTTGCAAGAAACCGGGCTGAGTGATTACCGCACCGCGTTCCAGCTGTACGAAGCCAATCGCAAAGGCCGCGCCTCACGGGTTCAAGCCGTGTCCAACGCCAACACTTGGCTGCGCACCCAAGAAGACCCGGCCTGGGTGTACGGCTATGACCTCTACAGCCACGCCCTGGAAACCGAGGTGCCGGCATGAGCACGTTTATGTACGGTGCCAACGTCCACGCCAATGGCATACGCCAGCATTACTTGCGCTACGGCGGCCAGGGCGACGCCCCCAAACCTGTGCTCGTGCTGATTCCCGGCATTACCAGCCCGGCCATTACCTGGGGCTTTGTGGCCGAACACCTGGGCACACATTTCGACACCTATGTGCTGGATGTGCGTGGCCGCGGCCTGTCGAGCAGTGAGCCGTACCTGGATTACGGCACTGACGCCTGCGCAGACGATATCGCCGCCTTCGCCAGCGCCCTGGGCCTGACCGATTACCACCTGGCTGGGCACTCCATGGGCGCGCGCTTTGCTGTGCGCAGCGCGGTTCGCCATCCACAAGGGGTGAAAAGCCTGGTGCTGATCGACCCGCCGGTCTCCGGGCCAGGACGACGCGACTACCCCAGCAAACTGGCGTGGTACGTGGACTCGATCCGTCAGGCGGTCATAGGCATGGACGCCGAGGCCATGCGCGCGTTCTGCCCCAGCTGGACGCCAGAGCAATTGCAACTGCGTGCCGAATGGCTGCACACCTGTCACGAGCCGGCCATCGTGCGCGCGTTCAATGACTTTCACGACGTGGACTTTCATCAGGACCTGCCGCACCTGAACGTGCCGGCACTGCTGATGGTCGCCGGACGCGGCGGGGTGATTCAGGTCGAAGACGAAGCCGAAATCCAGGCGCTGCAACCGCGCATCCGCATCGCCCACGTCGAGAACGCCGGGCACATGATTCCTTGGGACGACCTTGATGGTTTCCTCGGCACCTTTAACGAATTTGTTCTCGCCCAGGCCTGAATTCAGCGCACCGCTCAAGGAGACACCCCGTGCTAAAACCTTACCGTATCGGCCAGATTGTGCCCAGTTCCAACACCACCATGGAGACCGAGATCCCGGCGATGCTCACCGCGCGCCAGCTGATCCGCCCGGAACGTTTTACCTTTCACTCCAGCCGCATGCGCATGAAAAAAGTGTGCAAAGAAGAGCTGGCCGCCATGGACGGTGAGTCCGATCGCTGCGCGATCGAGCTGTCCGACGCCCGCGTCGACGTGTTGGGGTACGCCTGCCTGGTCGCCATCATGGCCATGGGCCTTGGCTACCACCGCCAGTCCGAGCAGCGCCTGACACGCGCCACGGCTGAAAACGATGGGAATGCCCCGGTGATTACCAGTGCGGGTGCCCTGATTGACGCACTTAAGGTGATGGGCGCAAAAAAAATCGCCATCGTCGCGCCCTATATGAAACCGCTGACCGAACTGGTGGTGAATTACATCCGCGAGGAAGGCTTTGAAGTCGTGGACTGGCGCGCCCTGGAAATACCCGACAACCTGGCCGTGGCCCAACACGACCCTGCCCTGTTACCGGGCATTGTCAGCGGCATGAACCTAGAAGGCGTGGACGTGATCGTGCTGTCGGCCTGCGTGCAAATGCAGTCGCTGCCTGCGGTCGCCTGTGTTGAAGCCCAGACCGGAAAACCGGTGTTGACCGCTGCCATCGCCACCACCTACGCCATGCTCAAAGCCTTGAACCTGGAGCCTATTGTTCCAGGCGCGGGTGCCCTGCTGTCCGGCGCGTATCAATAAAAGGAGCGAGTCATGAGTCATGAACAAAGTGTCGACGCCAACTACCAGGGTGTTTGGGGCCAGCGCATTGGTTTCGGTCAAAAACCTGCACTCCTGATGATCGATTTCATGCAGGGTTACACCCGCGAAGGCGCGCCGCTGTATGCCCCTGATGTGGTCAGTGCCGTCGCTGAAACCGTCGAATTGCTGCAGTGCGCACGCGAGCACGGCATCCCGGTCGTACACACCAACATCCGCTACCACCCGGAGCACTTCGCAGACGGGGGCATTTGGGTTAAAAAGGCGCCCGTGATGAAAGATATGGTTGAGGGCAACCCCCTGGCCGCCTTCTGCGAACCCGTGCAACCGCTCCCCAGCGAAGTAGTGATCAGCAAGCAGTACGCCAGTTCGTTTTTCGGCACCAGCCTGGCGTCACTGTTGCATGCCCAAGGCATCGATACCGTGGTGCTGGCCGGCTGCTCAACCAGCGGCTGTATTCGCGCCACTGCGGTGGATGCGGTGCAACACGGGTTTCGCACCATCGTTGTCCGCGAATGTGTCGGGGACCGTCACCGCGCACCGCATGAGGCCAACCTGTTCGACATTGACAGCAAATACGGCGACGTCGTCAGCAAGCAGCAAGCGCTGCAACACTTTCGACAGGCCGCACGCGCTTAAACCACCACCGTCACCGTTCACGTACACCGGCAGCCAGGGATAGCTGCCGTAGAACCAGGCCGTAGAGCACTGGTCGCCACTACTGAGCAAGGGCCTGAACAAGGCCTGCCCAGTCTTCTGACACTGCCTTTGGAAGCCGCTGTACGAGCCTGCCAAAGCACTGATCGCGGCTACACAACAACCATAAAGTCCCGCCAGGAGACACACATGCCCTCTGCAAATGCTGGAACACCCGTTGCGACCGCCGTCGCCGATCCGATCCCGGCGCTGTATCGCAAAATCACCTGGAAGCTTATTCCCTTCTTGTGTTTCTGTTATCTGGCGTCCTACCTGGACCGGATCAACATCGGCTTCGCCAAGCTGCAAATGCTCGGCGATCTGCAATTTAGCGAAACCGCGTTCGGTCTGGGCGCGGGCCTGTTCTTTGTCGGCTATATCCTGTTTGAGGTGCCAAGCAACCTGGCCCTGGAAAAAGTCGGCGCGAGAATGTGGATTGCCCGGATCATGATCACCTGGGGCATCCTGTCGGGCTGCACCATGCTGGTCACTACCCCCACCCAGTTTTATATCGTGCGCTTCCTGCTGGGCGCCGCCGAAGCGGGCTTTTTGCCAGGCGTGCTGTACTACCTGACCACCTGGTTTCCCACCCACCGGCGCGGGCGCATCATTGCGCTGTTCATGATTGGCATGCCGCTGTCCAGCGTCATCGGCGGGCCTCTGTCAGGCTGGATCATGGGGGCTTTTGACAACACCGCGGGCCTGCGCGGCTGGCAATGGCTGTTTATCATCGAAGCCATTCCCACCGTCATCCTGGGGGTCCTGACGTTCTGGGCATTGCCCAACGATCATCACAGCGCCAAGTGGCTCAATGATGACGAAAAAGCACTGCTCGACAGCGAACTGTGTAAAGACGACACCGACGGCACACACAGCAAGCACAGCTTTCGTGACGGTTTTTTCAACCTGAAAGTGTGGATGCTGGGCGGGATCGACTTTTCAATCCTGCTCAGTGCGTATGCGATGGCGTTCTGGATGCCGACGTTCATTCGCAACGCGGGGGTCTCCGACAACTTCCACATCGGCGTACTGACCGCACTGCCCAGTGCTGCTGCCCTGCTGGGCATGCTGATGATCGGTGCCAGTTCGGACCGTCACCGTGAGCGCCGCTGGCACATTATCGTGCCGTTTTTTGTCGGCGCTGCCGCCATGGCCGCGACGACCTTTTACACCCATAACGTATTCGCCACGGTGCTGCTGTTCGCCATTGCCTCGGCGGCCATCATTGGCGCTGTGCCGGTGTTCTTCAGCCTGCCGGCCACCTTCCTCAAGGGCCGTGCCGCCGCAACCGGGTTCGCCCTGGCGTGTTCGCTGGCCAACATCGCCGGCCTGGTGAGCAACTCGATGATGGGCATCGCCATTGACGTCACCGGCAGCGGCACCAGCGCCCTGTGGTTCTTCGCTGGCTGCCTGATCCTCAGCAGCTTCCTGGTGATTGCCCTGCCCGCCAAACTGGTCAACCGCTGACCGCGTGCCTCCCGCCGACACCGGCGGGAGGTCCCCCCTCAAGACAGTCGCCCTGATGCGAAAAAGCCTCCACACTAGGCACTGGTAACAGTTGCTGATCATGGAGAAGAAAATGGAAGTCCCCGTTCATCATTCCCCGGAACACACCCCCAATGACGCCTCCACCGCTGCCCGCCTCACTGGCATCGAAGTGCGCATTCTCGGGTCGCTGATAGAAAAACAGGCCACCCACCCGGACACCTACCCGCTGACCCTTAACGCGCTGGTACTGGCCTGCAATCAGAAAACCAGCCGCGAGCCCGTAATGAACCTGACCCAAGGCCAGGTTGGGCAAAGCCTGCGCGCATTGGAAGGGCGCGGTTTTACCCGCCTGGTAATGGGCAGCCGTGCCGACCGCTGGGAGCACAAGGTCGACAAAGCGCTGGAACTGGTGCCTGCGCAAGTGGTGCTGATGGGCTTGCTGTTTTTACGCGGCCCGCACACCCTCAACGAACTGCTGGCCCGTAGCGGGCGCATGCATGACTTTGAAGACACCGATCAAGTGCAACATCAACTTGAGCGGCTGATTGCGCGGGATCTGGCCGTGCTGCTGCCGCGTCAGTCAGGGCAGCGCGAAGACCGTTATATGCATACCCTGGGAGATCCGGCCGACATCGAAGCGATTCTCACCGCCCGCCAGCAACCGGCGGAGCGCAGCGGCATCCCCCCTGTTTCTCTGGAGCGTATTGATGCCCTTGAAGCCAGGATCGCAGCGCTGGAAGCGCGCCTGAGCGAATTGGAATAACGACGACTCACACGCCGTCAGTAAACAATGCCTACGCCCCTTCCCTTTGCATTGTAAACCGTACCCCCTCTAAAGCGGCAGGTTCACAACGCACCGGGAAGTGTTTGATTAGAAGAGCGTCAAGTCCAGGTGACCTTCATCATGCATAAGAGACAGCACGATGAAAATCAGCGCGCAATAGTTGTCAACATTGTCGACTTCGTGAGGTTTAAGGTTATCGATAACGTAAACACTCACCTTACTGATATCGTCATTGGGTGAAGGGCTGTAGGTCTCATCATTTGCCCCCAGGAGTAGATGCACCAACTCATGCAGCATTATGTAGAAGCAATATTCATTGCCAAAGCCTGAGACGCCCGGCGTGTATAGGGCATTATTCTCAAGGCAGCGGTGATTGATCAGCATGCAGGGTTCAACCCCCATCCACTCAATAAATGCCATACCAAAGTTGTTGTCCGATTGACTATTAGGCGCCGTCACGGGCTTATAAACAAGTTCAAATGTAGGGCGATCGGTATGGATAATTTCAGATTGCAACTGCGCATCGCCAATCAATGAGCGCATGCGAGAAAGCCTTGCTCTCAGGTATTCACGGTCATTAAACAGCCTGTCGATCACACCCTCGATCAACAGGGAACCGCTTGTCTCGACACTTCCCAAGGTATTAACAATCGTCTCCAGCGCTGATACCACTGCGCTATTTACAAAGTGACTCCACTCACTCAACAACGAAGCATCAAGTACCAGGCCCGGCGTGACGCCATCTTTCACCCGCTCATATTGATTAACAAACAGCATCATGCGCTCTTCATTAGTTTTGAGTGCCGCAAGGATTTCGACATCCGACAACTCACCGATATCACTTTCTTGCAGGCGACTGTAACGCGCCTTCACGTACTTTATTTTCTCCGAATCAGAAGACTGGACAAACGCCAACATATTTTGCATGGCCTGGGCAGTGGTGATGGTTGTAAATATCATGTCGCATCCTTTTGCGCTAATACAGAAATAAAAACGGTTTGTTTAATCGTCCTCAACGGCGTGAGCCGAATCAGCTCAGCGATCAAGCGCGGCTGATACTCCTGATAAAAAGCGCCTTGGAACAGCACTTTCGACCTGAAAAGAATGTCCACGTGTAACTTGAGTCCTGCCCATCGAATCAAATTTCGACCGAACAGCCAAAACGGCTCCAACAATGGAAATACCCTACGCAAGATAACGACATACCTTCCCACTTAAAACAACGCGTACTGCAACTCACAGCTTGGGCCGAGGCTAGCCTTCACACTTCACTCATTACCCAGAACACTAATAAGGTGCCGCTCATGATTACATGCTCACAACCCCCAAGAAGCCTCAAACCTGGCAGTCGTATTGCCATTATCTCTCCGGCTGGCGCTGTCTCCAGCTCCGACCTGTTAACGCATACCCATGCCATGATTATTGAACAGGGCTATACGCCTGTTTATGGTGAGCATGCATTAGCTCGATACGAACACCACTACAACTATGCTGGAACCATTGAACAACGCCTGAACGACTTGCAATGGGCATTGGACGATGAATCGATTGATGCCGTCTGGGCGACTCGCGGCGGCTATGGAAGCGCGCAATTGCTGGAGCAAGTCGACCTGTGTCGCTTCCTCAACAACCCCAAGTGGTTGATCGGCTATTCCGATATTACGTACCTGCAAAGCCTGCTGGCCCGCCACGGTATTCAGTCGATCCATGGGCAGAACATCATCAGAACCGTTAACCCTTCGGCCGAGTCTTATCAAAATATATTTAACGTATTCAAGGGTATCAAACCGACGTACTCATTGAGTGCCAACGCGCTTAACCAACACGGAGCCTGTACCGGAACATTAATAGGCGGGAACATGACAGTGGTCACCGCGCTATCGGGCACCCGCTATAATTTCAATTACAACGACGCCATTCTGTTTCTCGAAGAAATCGGTGAAAACGCCTACTACAAAATTGATCGCTATATTAAAAGCCTTGAGCAAACAGGGGCCTTTGAAAAAATCAAGGGCCTGGTCATTGGCGGCATGAAAAACATTGGCAATGACACGTCAGACCACAGTGCGACCGCACAATCCATCATTGCAGAGCGCTTGGCTGATTACGACTTCCCGAAAGTCTTCGGGTTTCCCAATGGCCACATCTCGGATATGCGGCCACTGATCATGGGCGCGCCGCTCAGTCTGCATGTCGATGAACAGGGTGCCCAACTGACATTTGTCTAACCCTCGTCAACCCGGCGCAAGGCCGATGCCCGGCCTTGCGCTTTTACGTTTCAATTGCGGGCAAAAGCCACAGCTGCCTGAAACTGTTGCGGCGTAGGACGCACACCGGTGTACAGCGCAAACTGCTCGACCGCCTGCAAGGCGATAACTTCCAGCCCGGTAATGACCTGCTTGCCCTGAGCCCGGCCGCGCATGATCAGCGGTGTTTCAGAGGGAATGGCCACCACATCAAAGAGAATGTCCGAGCGATCAATCGCGTCTTCCTCAAAGGCCAGGTGATCTGCCTCTGTCCCACCGGCCATACCAACGGGCGTCACGTTAATCAGCATCTGCGGTCGATGCTCACCCAACTCCGGCTGCCAGTCATAGCCCAGGTTGTTCGCCAATGCCGAGCCGGCTGCCTGATTACGAGCCACTATCAGGCCATTGCGGTAGCCACCGTCACGCAACGCCGACGCGACAGCCTTGGCCATACCGCCGCTGCCGCGCAGCGCAAACGTAGTGCCTTTGGCCACGTTATGGCTGATCAGCAACTGCTCGATAGCCATGTAGTCCGTGTTGTAGGCCTTGAGATGCCCATCGGTATTGACAATGGTATTGATCGAATCGATGGCCTTGGCCGACGCATCCAGTTCGTCTACCAGCGCGATACACGCCTCCTTGAAAGGCATCGACACGCCACAGCCACGAATGCCCAGCGCCCGGATCCCGCGTACAGCGCCTTCCAGGTCGTGGCTGCTGAACGCTTTGTAGTAAAAGTTCAGGCCCAGTTGTTCGTATAGATGATTATGAAAACGCAGTCCGAAATTCCCGGGCCTGCCAGACAGCGATATGCACAACCGGGTGTCTTTATCCGGGTTCATTTGCATGCTCATCTCCTTGCTCACGGCGTTCAGATAAACGGCTAGAGCCGTGTAGGGAATAGTGTTAGATCATAGTTCCACGGGCCAAGCTGAATCGTGTCAGCCCCTGAGAGACCTTACACAACATTTACCAACAGGCCTCGCAGTTTTTCAAAAGGTGCGGTCTGAATGTTATCCCTGCGACGATTTGTGACCTCTGGCCACACGTGACGGGGCTAACAGTCGAGGATTTCATAGAATGCGTAGCCTCCCCAAGATTGCTTTGCTGATAGGTACTCTGGCAATGGCAGGCCAGGCGTCCGCCCATGGCGGCTGGGGTGCCGGCCCGGCGTTGTTCGGTGCCGTGGTGGGTGCCGCGGTCGTCGGTTCGGTCATTGCAGGTCATGAACGCCGGCCGGTATACGTCCAGCAACCGGTGTATGTGCAGCCACAACCGGTGTATGTCCAGGCACCGCCCGTGTATTACCAGCCGCAACCCGTCTACGTGCCGCCACCGCAACCGGTGTATGCGCCCGCTTACTATGGTCGGCCGCAACCGCTGTACTACGGCCCGCCACGGGGCTATTACGGCCCACCGCGCTGGTAATCAACCGATAAACCGAGCGGCAGGCTTGTACAGTTGCCGTTTGGCGGGTTTAACATCAACTTTTATAAAAATAAGGACGACTCGAATGCCAACCCAAAACCCCCACCACCTGCCCGGCTTGTGTATCTCCAGCAAGGTGTACAACACCTTGACCGAACTCAAGCAGCTCGAAAGTCATCGCGCCGCCAAACTGGTCTCACTCATGGCCCAGCACCTGGTCAGCAAGGGATTGGTGAGCGAGCAAGAGGTCATGCACATGCTTGACCTAGTGGTTGACTGACGCACCTACCCTATCGGCAGTGATGGCGACTATTAGCCACAATGATTATTTTGTGCAGCGAGCGCCCCCGTAAAATGACCTCATTCTTACGGAGGTTCATATGCCCAAACTTCATGTCATGTCAGTTGTAGGCAGCGCTGTTCCCGCCCGGCTTCGCGCCGACGGCCTGTTGGCGTGCTGGTACGTGGTCAGTGACGGCGTTGCGGTCAGCGGCCCCTTTACTTCGCGGGCCGATGCTCAGGTTACAGCCACGCGCGAAACAGATAAAACAGCGCCACACTGGACACAACACTGAGCAAAACATTGCGACTCCAGGCCATTAGCCCTATCGCGCACAACCCGGCCAGCAAGTAAGGGTTTGTCAGGCTCACATCGAGCGTGTGATCCTTGATAAAAATGATGGGCCCGCAAATAGCCGTGAGCATCCCCGGCACTGCAAACCCCAAAAACTCCTTGACCCCCCGGTTCAAGCGAATCGGCAACCGAGGCTCCAGAAACAGGTAGCGGTTGAAGAACAGAATCAGGGTCATTGCCGCAATAATCAGCCAGATCATGAGAAGTACACACCCAGTCGCTTACACACATACCCGGCAGCCATGCCTGCCAGCCCCGCCAAAACAATCGCAGACTCCCATCGCCAGTAGCTGAACAGGACCACCGCAAACAGTGAGACCGCCACGCACACGACGCTTGGAAGGGACCGTACCACCGGTGTGATCAGTGCGATAAAGGTCGCCGCAATCGAAAACTCGAGCCCCAACTGATCAAGCCCAGGGATACTCTGGCCCACCACGATCCCCAAGCACGTAAACAGGTTCCAGCCCACATACATGCACAGCCCGACACCCAATGCATACCAGCGATTGAAGGTTTGTCGGTCCATCGGGCTGACCAGCGCAAAAAATTCATCGGTCAACAAGAAGCCCAGGCCAAAGCGCCATCTGGCGGGCAGCGGTGCCACCATCGGGCGCAAATGCATCGCATACAGCAGGTGCTGCGAGGTCAGCAGCAAGGTCGTCAGCAAGATAGAAATCGCCCCGGCCCCGCCCTTGATCATGCCAATGGCCACTAACTGAGCTGCCCCGGCAAAGACAAACAGCGACAAACCCTGGCTTTGGGCCGGCGACAGTTGTGCATCAATAGCCGTGGAGCCTGCCAGCAAGCCCCAAGGCGCGCAGGCCAATGTCAACGGAAGGCAAGCAATCGCACCGCGAATGAACGCGACGCGAGGAAGCGTAGAAGGCATCGATAACATCCTGAAAATGTGCAGAGCCGAAGGGTCGCAGCTTGAACGGGAAAAGTATTGAACGATCTTGCTCTTTACCCGGTCGGACTATTTAACCGCTTCATCAGAGCGGGCAGAGGGTTTGACGAACGACAAATCGTAGTCTTTAGTCAGCCCGTTACTGCACACCTCCCACAGCCTTCACGAGGAACCCCCATGAAAGACCTGAAATCCGCCAAGGAAAGCAGAAAGGCCGATCTGCGGACACCTTCGGCGCTGAGCGAAGAAAACTGCATCAACATTGCAGCAGAAGTGAACGCACTGCTCGCCGACACCTTTGCCATTTACCTGAAGACCAAGAACTTCCACTGGCACATGTCGGGCCCGCATTTCCGCGACTTCCACCTGCTGCTGGACGAGCAGGCCGACCAGATTTATGCCACCACTGACGCCATTGCCGAACGTGTGCGCAAACTGGGACGCACAACGCTGCGCTCCATCGGTCATATCAAGCGACTCCAGCGCCTGAAAGACAACGACGCTGACTTTGTCACGCCGGAAGACATGCTGGCTGAATTGCGCGAAGACAACATTCAGTTGGCCGCCTTTATGCGCGAGACCCACGGCATGTGCTCCGAACTCGGAGACGTCGCCACCACCAGCCTGCTGGAAAACTGGATCGACGAGGCCGAACGCCGCGTATGGTTCCTGTTTGAATCGTCGCGCACCAAGTAAGCACAAACGCCGGTGTGATCAGGGTCACGCCGGCGCTCAAGGTAACATTTGTTTCATATTGCCAAGCTGTACCGGGCGCTATAGTCACTGCGCTCATTCAATGAACCCTTGGCCCGCCCCCCCCCGCGGGCTTTTTTTTGGTTCATCGCGCAATCACGGGAAGCCTATAAACAAGAACGCCGATTTAGTTGATGATGTTCGTGCGAACAAACATATCCAACCAACCGGCGTTCTATGCCTGATAGATCGTGTCCATCAGAACCTGCTGTCCGCTAACCCATCGTTGATGACGGTCTCTTTAACTTAAAGCGAATGCTTGGTTATGAAGGTCAAGAGTGTCTTTCCCGGTAATCCGTGATGAACCTTTTTGTGCCTGCCTGTCAGCCACCCTGCTTAAACACCAGCGCCTTCAAGCCACACTGCGCGTCGGCATCCGGGAACTCGGGTGGGTTGTCCAGCCGCTGAACGAACTGCAGGCTGGGCGCATCACGAGTGAATCCGTCGATCAAAAAGTCCGCCCCCAGCGACGGGTCGTTCATGCAGGCCAGCACCGTACCGTCGGCCGTCAGCAACTCCGGCATGCGCCGCACCACGCGCTGGTAATCTTTGGTCAGCAGAAAACTGCCTTTCTGGAAGGACGGCGGGTCGATAATGACCAAATCATAGGGGCCCATGCTTTTGACTTTGCCCCACGACTTGAACAACTCATGGCCTAGAAAACTGACCTTGCTCAGGTCATGGCCATTGAGCCGGTGATTGTCACGACCGCGACTTAGCGCTGCACGAGACATGTCGAGGTTCACGACATGCTCAGCACCGCCTTCAATCGCTGCAACCGAAAAGCCGCAGGTGTAGGCAAACAAGTTAAGCATGCGTTTGCCTTCGGCATTGCCCTTTACCCAGTCACGGCCAAAGCGCATATCGAGAAACAAGCCGTTGTTTTGCTTGCGCCCCAAGTCAACGCGATAGCGCAAGCCGCCTTCGGTCAGCGTCCACTCATCGATCACTTCGCCTACCGGCCAGTCGGTGTCACTTTGCAGGGTGTAGCGGTGTTGCAGCACCAGCGTGTGGGCACCACTGGCTTGCCATTCTACTGAGCGGGCGATCGCCATCAGCAGCCCGTTCAAAGCCGCGAGTTGCGCAGGTTCGGGCTCTTTGAACAACGCCACCAGTACAACGCCCTGCAGCCAGTCCACCGTCAGTTGCTCCAACCCTGGCCAGCAACGCCCTCGGCCGTGAAACAGACGCCGGGTTTCAGCGGGCGCGTTGCGCAGCGCGGTCAGTAGGTGGCGATTAAGTATCGACAGTGCTTCAGGGTTCATCGAGCGGGCCCGTTATTTTCGAGGGGGCATATTTTACACCTATGACCGGGCTGACCGTACGCGAACTGAGTGAGGACACCGAGCATTCATCAGCCGAGGGTATGTATTCGGTTACAAAGTTATCGTTTTACAATCATTAGTTATCGAAATAAGATCATTCCCGTACAAAGTGAACACCTTGTACTCACACGCACGCCCTCAGGGCCCACACAGAAGGATTGTTCAATGCAAACAGATCGCCTGGCCAACCACAGCCGACTCTTGGCCCACGCCACAACAGCCTTGATCGTCGGCATGCTGGCCATCAACATCGCCTATTGGGTTTTCCCCCACCAAATCGCGACCTATATCGGAGGGTTCAGCCTAAGCACCCTCACACAAACCCTTAACGCCGATATCTCACAGTTGACCTGGTGGCAGACCACAGGCGGCGCAGTTATCTCCAGTATTCCTTTATTGATTTTGGCAAAAGGGCTATGGGCCTTGCGCGGGCTGTTCCAGGCCTATGGCAAAAGCGATTACTTTTCGCCAACCTCCGCTGAACTGTTGGGGCAAGTCGGTACCAGTGTGTGTTACTGGGTGGCCGCAACAGTGGTGCTGACGCCTGTGATGAGCGTGTGGATCACCGTGCTTAGACCCGTAGGACAAAAGATGCTGACACTCAGCTTTGAACCTTCACAACTTGTTGCACTGTTTCTTGCTGCCTCTGTCATGATTGTCGCCCGCAGCCTGCACAACGCTTGCTCAATGGCACGTGAAAATCAGCAATTTGTTTAAGGGACTAACATGCCGATAGATATCAGACTCGATGTGATGCTGGCCAAACGTAAGGTTAAATCCAAGGACCTTGCACAGACCATAGGCATTACAGAGCAGAATTTGTCACTGCTTAAACAAGGCAAAGTGAAGGGCTTGCGACTCGCCACCTTAGAGGCCATCTGCAAAGCGCTGGACTGCCAACCGGGCGATTTGCTGCATTACCACCCTGAAGTAACTGCCTAAGAAAATACCCGGTACGCCCACCAGAACTTACCCTGCTGAGCGTACCAGCGCCTCCCCTCTCCTCCCTGCACTGCCCCACCAGCCTGTTCAGGCTGCATACAGCCTTGACCTGCAAGACTTGAAGACGCACGCCGCTCTACTCCGCCGGCTGACTGAAGACACGGCGCGTTTCTGTACCTTTGAAAAGACTTAAACCGTGGATTTAATCGCAAAAAATGCTTCGAAATCAGGCATTTCAAGGACATTTGATCCATACTTGGAAAATGTAACGTAATGTGTAACAGCACCGTTTCGCTCGGTATTTCCTGGCCTTTTTTCGAGTCATTTTGCGTGAAAAAACATCTGTCCATTTTGAGCCTGTTTTTAGTTCTCACAGGCACCACCGCCCCTTCACTTGCCGCAGCGACCGAGAGCACCGCGACCCCGCGGGATACGTCACAGCTGCATATCGCGTCGGGCAGCGCGATGTTGATTGACCTGAAAACCAACAAAATCATTTATGCCAGCAACCCTGACGTGGTTGTGCCCATTGCATCAGTCACCAAGCTGATGACCGCTATGGTGGTGCTGGATGCCAAGCAGCCCATGGATGAGTTCATCTCGGTCGACATCAGCAACACCCCGGAAATGAAAGGCGTGTTCTCGCGCGTCAAACTCGGCAGTGAACTGTCGCGGCACGAAATGATGCTGATCACCCTGATGTCGTCGGAAAATCGGGCGGCTGCCAGCCTCGCGCATCATTACCCGGGAGGTTATGTAGCCTTTATCGCGGCCATGAATGCCAAAGCCAAGAGCCTGGGCATGATGAACACCCATTATGTTGAGCCCACTGGCCTATCGACTCACAACGTGTCGACCGCCCGCGACCTGAGCAAGTTACTGGCCGCGGCGCGCAATTACCCGATGCTCAGCCAATTGAGCACCACCAAGGAAAAAACCGTCGCGTTCCGTAAACCCAACTACACGCTGGGCTTTCGCAACACCGACCACTTGGTCAATAAAGAAAAGTGGACGATTAAACTGACCAAAACCGGCTTTACCAACCAGGCGGGGCATTGCTTGGTGCTGGTGACAGAAATGGGTAATCGCCCTGTGTCGCTGGTGATCCTGGATGCCTTTGGCAAATACACGCACTTTGCCGATGCCAGCCGTATCCGCAACTGGGTCGAAACAGGAAAAAGCGGCAGTGTTCCGGACGTCGCCTTGCGCTACAAGGCCGATAAGAACCTTAAGGCCCGTCAAGCACCTGCACATCACGCGCCAGCGCAATAGACAGGAAAAAGCAGGCACTTGCCCCCTGGAGAGTGTCGAGAGCAAATGCCTGCGTACGGCTAACAAAAGACGGAAGGTTTTTCATATGGGCCTTGAGCCATTCAAGCCTTTAGCCCTTCACCAGCAAGAAAGAAGCGCCCCGCCGCACTGGCGGGGCCGCTGCCTGAGCCCTGCCCGAAGTCAGTTCTTCAAGGCAGGTTGGTGATCCCCATTAATAGGGATGCGTCTGGGTTTAGCTTCTTCGGGCACGACCCGCTGCAGGTCTATGCTCAACAAGCCATTGCTGAGGTTTGCGCCTTGGATCTCGATGTGATCATCGAGCCGGAAGGACAATTTGAATGCCCGTTGCGCAATTCCCTGATGCAAAAAGGTGACGCTTTCTTCTTGGGTGCTTTCACGTTTGCTGCCGCTAACGCTTAACACGCCATTTTCAACTTGCAGGTCCAGATCATCCTGCTGGAAACCTGCCGCTGCCACTACGATCCGGTAGTTGTCTTCACCCCGTTTCTCAACGTTATAGGGTGGAAAGCCGCCGCTTGCATCGTTGCGTAATGCGGATTCAAACAAATCACTAAAACGGTCAAAGCCGACAGAATTACGGAACAGTGGCGCCATGGAAGGTGCGTTGTTCATCATTGTGCCTCCTGATTTCAGCGAGATTGTGTTTCTGCGACCCGGTCTTGGCATCGCTTACCCCCTAGATAGGGATCGGCCATCCTCTTTCAAGGTGCTTTATAAAATTTTTTTCGTGACTATCAGAGCACACCCTCGGGCGGGTTATTCACCAACTGACCGACCTTTTCACAGTCGGTTTCACGGCGCATGGCATTGAACAACACGACTGCCTCCGGGTAGTTGCGGGTCAGCATGGCCAACCATTGCTTGAGCCGGCCGGGGGCCGAACGGGGGGTCAACTGCGCTTGCGCTTGAGCCCAGAAGTCGCGAATCATGGGCTGCATATCAGCCCAGGTCATGGGTACCACGTCTTCGCCAGCACGCGCTGCAGCAATTTGCCGAGCCAGATCAGGGCGCGACACCAGGCCGCGGCCCAACATAATGTGTTCAGCACCGCTGATTTCGCGGCATCGACGCCAGTCTTCAACCGACCAGATGTCACCGTTTGCAAACACCGGCACCTTGACCACGTCTTGCACCTGGGCGATGTACTCCCAATGGGCGGGCGGCTTGTAGCCGTCCATTTTTGTCCGGGCATGCACAACAATCAGGCTGGCACCGCCTTCGGCCAGGGCAATGGCACATTCATTGGCACTGTCCGGCGTGTCGAAGCCCAAGCGCATTTTTGCGGTGACCGGAACATGCGCCGGCACCGTACGCCGAACTTGCAGCATGATCGCGTGGAGCAATTCAGGCTCTTTAAGCAGCACCGCCCCGCCCCGGGATTTATTGACGGTTTTGGCCGGGCAGCCAAAATTGAAGTCAATAACCTGTGAACCCAACTGGCAGGCCAGCGCCGCGTTGTCAGCCAGGCACGCCGGGTCAGACCCCAGCAACTGCACGCGCAGCGGAACTCCGGCACGGGTTTTCGCACCCTGCTTGAGTTCCGGGGCCAGTTTGTGGATGTAATCGGGCGTTAGCAGCCGTTCAGTGACCCGAATAAACTCGGTCACGCACCAATCAATACCGCCGGTGCGGGTCAGTACATCACGCAGGATGTTGTCGACCAACCCTTCCATCGGTGCCAAAGCAATTTGCATGGGTGACTCTCATAAAAAGCGTGCGGCAGTTTACGGGGTTCTCGGGCGATCCGATATCCAGTATCAACCTTGATCAGCGCGCCACAATCGCCGGGCCGTACCCCTCAAGAAACTCAGGAGGCAAACGCCTGGCTTTACCCGTGGAAAGCTCAATGCACACGAAACTGGTTTGCGCTCGCAACAACGTCACACCGTCGCTGGGGCGCACCAGCTGAAAATGCCGAGTCATGCGCAAGCGCTGGTCACAATCGACAATCCAGGTCGCCAACTGCAACTCATCGCCTTCATAAGCACTGGCCAGGTAATCGATTTCATGACGGGCCACTGCCATGGCTCGGTCCAGCCGTCGGTATTCGGCCAGGTCCAGACCCAGGCGCTGTGAGTGACGCCAGGCACAGCGTTCCAGCCAGACCACGTAGGCGGCGTTATTGGCATGACCAAATCCGTCAATGTCGTCGGCCTGCACCTGCAGATCAATAATGAACGGTGTCGCCAAATCCCAAGTCATGGGCTGTCTCCGGCAATAGCTGCAAGCTGCAAGCTGCAAGCGGGCGGGAGGGCAAGCTTGTAGCTTTCGCCCTATAAACGCCAGACAAACAAAAGGGCCATTCAATAATTGAATGACCCTTAAAAATCCCGCAGAGCGGGCAATCGTGGCGTCCCCTAGGGGACTCGAACCCCTGTTACCGCCGTGAAAGGGCGGTGTCCTAGGCCACTAGACGAAGGGGACACAAACCCTTCTAACAGTGATCAGCACTGTGTGCCAATCGATTCAACGCCAGTGTGGCCCGGCGTTGAACTGTAAATTGGTGGAGCTAAACGGGATCGAACCGTTGACCTCTTGCATGCCATGCAAGCGCTCTCCCAGCTGAGCTATAGCCCCGATTTTTCGCCTGGCGGCGGAGCAACACCGAAGTGATGCTTCTGTGAAACTGGCGTCCCCTAGGGGACTCGAACCCCTGTTACCGCCGTGAAAGGGCGGTGTCCTAGGCCACTAGACGAAGGGGACATAAACCTTCTGTACAACTGACCAGCGCTGAGTGCTGATCGATTCAATGCCGGTGTGGCCAAGCATTGAACTGTAAATTTGGTGGAGCTAAACGGGATCGAACCGTTGACCTCTTGCATGCCATGCAAGCGCTCTCCCAGCTGAGCTATAGCCCCAAACAGTCAGTGTTGCATGTTGCTGTGTGGACGGGGCGCATATTAAGACTGGATCGGTAGGCTGTCAAACATATTTTCAAAGTTTTTTAAAAAAATCTGTCGAGAGAACAACCACTTACCCTTAAAACCCCGAAAACACGGGGGCGCGCTGACGAAAAATGTAGTCGCTGCCACAGGCTGCGTTGGCCTGCGTAGCAGCCCTGCTGTTCTGAATCCGAAAGCAAAGGCCCTTTGGATCCTCTCGCAGCCTGCGGCAGCGACTACAAATAAACGCGAATCAAACCATAGCGTTGAACAGCTTTTCCCACTCTTTGTTTTCTTTCTTGGACACGCCGCCCAACAGATCCAGCGCCTGACGCAAGCGGAAACGCGTAAGATCCGGCCCCAAAATCTCCATCGCGTCCAACACCGACACCGAACTGGCCTGCCCTGTGATCGAAGCAAACATCAACGGCATGGCATCGCGCAGCTTCAGTTCAAGGGACTCGACCACAGCTTGAATACAGCCAGTGATGGCGTCCTTTTCCCACTGACGCAGGCTTTCGAGCTTCCACAGGATCAGTTGCATCAGTTGACGTACCTGATCACCGGACAGTTTCTTGTGTTCAAACAACTTGGCATCCAGTGGCAAGCCGCCTGAGAAGAAGAACCCGGCCAGCGGCGCGATCTGGCTGAAGGTCTCTACCCGGCCCTGTACCAGCGGCGCAATCTTCATCATGTATTCAGGGTTCAACGCCCATTCCTGAACGCGACGGGCGAACTCGTCCAGCGGCAGGTCACGCAGCCATTGACCGTTCAGCCATGACAGTTTCTCGATATCGAAAATCGGCCCGCCCAGCGATACACGGCTCAGGTCAAAGTTGTCGACCATTTCCTGCAGCGAGAACTTCTCACGCTCGTCCGGCATCGACCAGCCCATGCGGCCCAAGTAGTTGAGCATCGCTTCGGGCATAAAGCCCATGCGCTCGTAGAACGTGACCGAGGTGGGGTTCTTGCGCTTGGACAACTTGCTCTTGTCGGGGTTACGCAGCAGCGGCATGTAACACAGTTGCGGCTGCTCCCAACCAAAATATTCATACAGCAGGATCAGCTTGGGTGCCGAGGGCAGCCATTCTTCGCCGCGCAGCACGTGGGTGATGCCCATCAGATGGTCGTCGACCACATTAGCCAGGAAGTACGTCGGCAAGCCGTCGGTCTTCATCAGCACCTGCATGTCCATGCGGTCCCACGGAATCTCGACATCACCACGCAGCAGGTCCGGCACCACGCACACACCTTCGGTCGGCACTTTCATGCGGATCACGTGAGGCTCGCCTGCGGCCAGACGCTGCGCCACTTCTTCCTTGGACAGCAGCAATGCACGGCCGTCGTAGCGCGGGGTTTCACCCTTGGCCATTTGCTCGGCGCGCATCTGATCCAGCTCTTCAGACGTGCAGAAGCACGGGAAGGCGTGACCCATATCAACCAATTGCTGGGTGTACTGCTGGTAGATGTCACTGCGCTCGCTTTGGCGGTATGGACCGTGCGGCCCCCCCACGTCCGGGCCTTCGCTCCAGGTGATACCCAACCAGCGCAGGGCGTCGTAGATCTGCTGCTCGGACTCGCGGGTCGAACGCAACTGGTCGGTGTCTTCGATCCGCAGGATGAACTCGCCGCCATGCTGCTTGGCAAAGCAGTAGTTGAACAAAGCGATATAAGCGGTTCCGACGTGGGGGTCGCCGGTGGGCGATGGCGCAATGCGCGTGCGAACGGTGGTCATGGGCGGTCTCGAAGTAGAGATAAAACAAAGGGCGAATGGTAACAGGCCGACCCGGCTTGGCTCCAGCACGGGACTCGACCTGACGCCGTTAACGAACGCCCATTAAATTTCCACAGCACGGGTTCGTTAATAAAGAAGAGCGCTGACGGGGTGAGCGTCCGCGTTTGAATGACACCGGGAATGAGCAGATAGAAACAATTTATTACATCTAGACCTTCGGGTTTTGTACTTCTCATACGTCCTACATGGATAAGCAATCGCTTCTCACTGGCGATTAACACCCGCTCAACCGCGAGTTTGCCGTTTCCCATGTCCAAAAAATCCCGTTCAAAACTCTGGTTTCTGGTGCACAGCTGGCTAACCCTGCCCATTTGGTTCTTTGTGCTGATTGTGTGTGTGACCGGCACCCTGGCCGTGGTCAGCCAGGAAATCGTGTGGCTGGCCACCCCGGAAGCCCGCGCCAGCAAACCATCGGATGATGCGCCATTGCTCACCTATGAGCAGGTGCTCACCGCTATTCATGCTGCCCAGCCGCAACTCGCCGTCGAGTCCATCAGCCGCCCGGACGAAGCGCATTTTGCGCTGGTGGCCGATGTTGTTTACCCGGATGGCCGCTCGCCGGCGCTGTATATCAACCCCTACACCGGGGCCATTCAAGGTGAAAGCCCCAGCTTCAACTTCAAGGCCTTTACCCGCGCCCTTCACGGCTGGTGGCTGGTGCCGTTCACTAATGGCTACAGCTGGGGCTGGTACCTGGTGTCCATCCTTGGCTTGCCGCTGCTGGGCTCACTGATTACCGGGCTGGTGGTCTACAAAAAATTCTGGAAAGGCTTCTTCAAGCCTAACCTGCGCTTCAAACACGGCGCGCGGATTTTTTGGGGCGACTTTCACCGTTTGTGCGGGGTCTGGTCGATCTGGTTTATCGCCGTCATTTCCATCACCGGCCTGTGGTTCCTGATTCAAGCCATCCTGGCGGATAACCAGATTTCGATTTCGACGCAGGGCAACCCACCGGTGGTGGCCCGCCAAGATGTGCCGATCATGCCCGACGGCCAGCCTGCACCACAGATCAGCCTGGACAAGGCGGTGGCCATTGCAGCCGAGAAAATCCCCGGCCTGGATGCCTCTTTCGTCAGCCTGCCCAGCAACGCTTACGGGCATATTTCAGTGGGCGGCCCGGGCTGGTACCCCCTGCTGTTCCAGACCGCCGACATCAACCCCTACAACGGTGTCATCGAAGGCTCGCGCATGATTGCCGACCGCTCGGGCCTGGAGCTCGTCACCGAATCGATGCGCCCTCTGCACACCGGAGACTTCGGCGGGCTGTGGGTCAAGCTCATCTGGTTCTTCTTCGGCCTGGTGCTGAGCATGATGGTGTTGAGCGGCTTGCTGATCTGGACCAAGCGCACCGCGCTGGCCACCGTCCACGCCCTTAAACGCAGCAACAAACCCGAGCGCCCGGCCATCAAATCGCGAACCGCCACCCACCCTGAGCCCGCGTCGGAGGCCAACACATGAGCAAGGCAGTGACGGCACAACCCGCCTCGCCTCTGGGCCGCTGGTGGCTCAAATGGCGCTTCCATATCAACATTCTGCTGCTATTGGTACCGCTGGGATTCATGCCCAAGTACTTCGCCGATGCGGCGCTGTTTCGCGGTGAAAGTGGCTTGGGCGAGCGCGAGATCGGCACGTTGCAGGTCGGCCCCTGGCGCTTGCAACTGGCCGAACTGCGCAACGAAGCACCGCGCCCGGATGGGCCTGCGGGCTACCTGAAAAGCTTTAACGCCGCCCTGTGCGACAGCTGCGCTGACCAGGTCAAGGCCACCTACTTACGCATCGGCAAACCCCGCAGCCTGCGCGCTGCCGGGGTGATCTTCTTCGGCACGCCGTACCGGATGGGAGCCACCCTGCCCATACCGGAGCGCACCAAGGCCGACGCCGAGCTGTGGATCACAATGGAAGGCTGGGACGGCTCCATGCATCAGGCATCCATTCCCCTGAGTCAGGCCTCACCCGCCACTCTCACCTGGCTCGCCCAACAAGGAGGCAAACCATGAGTTCGCACCTGTTCAACCGCCCTGCCCGTCACGCGCTGGCGATAGGGCTTCTGGCTCTAGTGGGCCTCAGCGGCCAGGCACTGGCACACAACCCGATGTGTGAGTGCAAGGAAGTCGAGGAAGGGCAAATTCGCTGCACCGGCGGTTTTTCCGATGGCAGCGGTGCCCCCGGCGTGACACTGGACGTTATCGGCTACGACGAAACCATTCTGGTGCCGGGAAAGCTGGGGTCGGACTCGACCCTGACCTTCAAGCGCCCCGACGGTGAGTTTTACGTGCTGTTCGACGCGGGCCCCGGCCATATCGTTGAAATCGACCAAGCCGACATCGAGGCACCATGAGTACTCACGTTGTGCGCCCGGCGGGTGCCGGGCACGAAACCCTGTATGTGCTGCTGTTATGCCTGTTGATCCTGGCGGTGGCGGGCTCTGTCGTTGCCTGGCGGCACGAAGCTCAGGACGTGACGGCGGTGGCGGCCCACCAATTGGATGCCCGCCGCGACCTCACCGCCGCCGAGCAAGGCATTTACGCCGACCTACGGGTCACACTGGATGAAATCCAGCTGCTGCAAGAAGAGTCCGGCACGCTACCCACCCCGGCACAACTGGCCGAGGAGGGCTTTGCACCCTTTGCCAGCGATGCCAGCTCCGTCAGCCGCGGCGATCATGCCTGGCAATTACTGAGCGACAAGGCCTATGTGGGCATTAGCCCAAACCCTGACGTGGCGGGTTCTTTTTTGCTGCGCCTGGGGGCTGAGCCGCACGTGTGGCTAAACCGTAACCCCTCCGTCAGCACGCCCGCCGACATCAGCGACGCTGCCCTGAGCCAAAACGGCTGGCAGCAAGTGATCGCGCAATTCGATGCCGGGGTGACTCGCCAGCATCGGCACTGAACCCACTGCGTTACCTGAGAGAAGACTGCTCGCCATGTCCATTTCATCTGTTTTACGCCGTCGCACGCTGCTGCTGGCCGGCCTGCTCGCTGTTTGCCTCGCCCCTCTGGCATCGGCAGACGCCCCTGCACCGCTGGCCAAACCTTTACGTATCGGTATTACCCTGCACCCGTACTACAGCTACGTGGCCAATATCGTAGGCGACAAGGCCGAGGTCGTGCCGCTGATTCCGGCCGGTTTCAACCCGCATGCCTACGAGCCCCGTGCCGAAGACATCAAGCGCATCGGCACGTTGGACGTGATCGTGCTTAACGGCGTGGGCCACGACGACTTTGCCGATCGCATGATCGAAGCCAGCGAAAAGCCCGGTATTGCCGTGATCGAAGCCAACCAGAACGTACCGCTGCTGGCCGCCACCGGCACCGCCGCACGGGGCGCGGGCAAGGTGGTGAACCCGCACACGTTTCTGTCGATCAGCGCCTCCATTGCTCAGGTCAACAACATTGCACGCGAACTGGGCAAACTCGACCCGGCCAACGCCAAGACCTACACCGCCAATGCTCGCGCCTACGGCAAGCACCTGCGCCAGATGCGCGCCGACGCACTGGCCAAACTGACCGAAGCACCCAACGCCGACTTGCGTGTGGCCACCGTGCACGCGGCCTATGACTACCTGCTGCGCGAGTTCGGGCTTGAAGTGACTGCAGTGGTTGAGCCTGCTCACGGGATCGAACCCAGCCCCAGCCAGCTGAAAAAAACCATCGACCAACTGCGCGAGCTGGATGTGAAGGTCATCTTCTCGGAAATGGACTTTCCATCCACTTACGTCGACACCATTCAGCGCGAATCGGGGGTCAAGCTGTACCCGCTGTCGCACATTTCCTACGGTGACTACAGCGCCGACAAGTATGAAAAGGAAATGACCGGCAACCTCAACACCGTGGTCAAAGCGATTCAGGAGGCAGGCGCATGACGGCCGCCGAGCACATCACGAGCACAGGTATCGGGCCCGGCGTGGCGTTTGAGCAAGTGTCGCTGACCCTGGGCCGCACCACCATTCTGGACCGCGTCAGTTTTAACATTCGCCCCGGCAGCGTGCACGCGTTGGTCGGCCCCAACGGCGGCGGCAAAAGCTCACTGATCAAGACATTATTGGGGCAAATGCCGCATCAGGGCCGGTTGAGCCTGGACTGGCCCGGCGAGCCCGGGCTGATCGGCTACGTGCCGCAAGCGCTGGAGTTCGACCGCGGCCTGCCGATGACAGTGGACGATTTTATGGCTGCCATGTGCCAGCGCCGCCCGGCTTTTTTGGGCCTGTCACGCAAGGTCGCCCCGGCCATCAGCGAAGCGTTGGAACGGGTTGGTATGCAGGACAAGCGCAAGCGGCGCATGGGCGCGTTGTCCGGGGGCGAGCGTCAGCGCGTGCTGCTGGCGCAGGGGCTGATCCCGGCCCCGCACCTGTTGGTGCTGGACGAACCCATGTCGGCGCTGGACGAAGCCGGAGCCCAGGTGTTTGAGCAGTTACTGGCCCACTGGCAGCAGGCCGGGGTCACGGTGGTGTGGATCGAGCACGACCTGGCTGCGGTCAAGCGTCTGGCCGAGCGCGTCACCGGGCTCAACCGCCGCGTGCTGTTCGACGGCCCGCCCGAGCAGACCCTGAGCCCGGAACGTTTACTGAGCCTGTTTTCAACCCACCCTGCGGTCCTCGGGAGCAACGATTGATGAGTTATGAAGCCTTCCGCCTGATGATTCAGGGCTGGGCCACGGCGGGTTATCTGCCGGAAATTCTGGCCTACGGTTTTGTCGTCAACGCTCTGCTCGCCGGCTTACTGATCGGCCCGGTGCTGGGCGGCCTGGGCACACTGGTGGTGGTCAAGCGCTTTGCGTTTTTCTCCGAAGCGGTGGGGCACGCCGCGCTGACCGGCGTGGCCATCGGCATTTTGTTGGGCGAGCCTTACACCGGCCCGTATGGCAGCCTGTTCGGCTACTGCTTGCTATTCGGGATTTTGCTCAATTACCTGCGCAACCGCACCGGCCTGGCACCGGATACGCTGATCGGGGTGTTCCTGTCGGTGTCGTTGGCATTGGGCGCGAGCCTTCTGTTGATTCTGGCGGGCAAGATCAACGTGCACATTCTTGAAAACGTGCTGTTCGGCTCGGTGCTGACCGTCAACGGCAACGACCTGTTGGTGCTGTCGATTGTCGGCGCGCTGGTGCTGGGCCTGAGCCTGCCCCTGTACAACCGCATCATGCTGGCCAGTTTCAACCCGCAACTGGCCGCCGTGCGCGGGGTGGCGGTGAAAACCCTGGATTACCTGTTCGTGATTCTGGTGACGCTGATCACCGTGGCGGCCGTGAAAGTCATCGGTGCCATTTTGGTCGGTGCCCTGCTGGTGATCCCGGCGGCGGCGGCGCGTTTGCTCAGCCAGTCGCTAAAGGGGTTTTTCTGGATCTCGGTCGTGATCGCCACCTTCAGCACCCTGTGCGGGATTTTGCTGCCCATTGTTTTTGACCTGCCGATTCCGTCCGGTGCCGCGATCATTCTCGTGGCCGGTATCGCCTTCGCCTTTGCCGCCATTGCCCGCGGCGTGGTGCCCAGCCTGAAAGGAAATATTGGATGAAATTGACTGTGCGCACTCTGACGCTGGCCGTGGCCATGACCGGCCTGCTCAGCACTCCACTTATGGCCGCCAGCCCGGAACCGCAGCCGGTGCGCATCCTGGCCAGCCTGCCGATCACGTACGGCTTGGGCGAGTTGTTGCTCAAGGACAGCGGCGTCACGCTTGAACGTGCGGCAGCCGCCAACCTGCCCGGCAGCCGCCAAAGCGCTTACTTCAGCGGACGGGGTGCCCCGGCGCTGCAAAAACTGGCGGAACATGCCGACGCCGTCATTGGTCTGCGCTCAGTATGGAGCGACGACCCGCTGTACCCGATGGCGCGGCGCAGTAATATCCGCATCGTTGAAGTCGACGCCGCCCGCCCGGTGGACGGCAGCCTGCCGGGCATCGCGCTGCAACCGGGCACACCCGCCGATGGCCTGAACAGCCAGCCGTGGCTGGCCAGCAATAACATGGGCCGAATGGCCGACGTGATGGCCGCCGACCTGGTGCGCCTGGCACCTCAGGCCAAGCCCACCATCGAGGCCAACCTGGCCAACCTCAAACAGCGCCTGCTCAAACTCAGTGCCGACAGCGAAGCACAACTGGCCAAGGCCGACAACCTGAGCGTGGTCAGCCTGTCAGACCGTCTGGACTACTTGATCGGTGGGCTGAATCTGGAGCGTATCGACGTGGCTCATACCGGGGATGAACCGTGGACACCCGAGGCACTCAAGGCCCTTACGCAAACGCTCAAGAACAACGACGTGGCACTCGTGCTGGATCATCGCCAGCCCGCTGCCGACGTCAAAGCGGCCATTGCCGCCGCCGGGAGCCAACTGGTAGTAGTCAACACCGACGGTGCCGACCCAGTGGCCGAGTTGCAGGGCACTATCGATGCCATCGTCAACGTGTTGATCCCCGCCGCTTAGGTGAACGTGCGTCAGCGGGCCTGGCGCACTGACACACCCAGTGATAGGGAAAGCCCGTAGGCGCGAGCCGTTAAGGCCAATGCGAAAAGACTATTTGGCACTCAACGCTTTGTTGCGCTGAATGTACCGGTAACCCAGCCCCAGTACCACGAACCACAACGGCACGACAAACAGCGCCTGGCGGGTGTCATCTTCCAGGGCCAGCAGCACCAGAATAAAGACGAAAAACGTCAGGCAAACCCAGACCATAAACTTCCCGCCGGGCATCTTGTACGCCGACGCGCTGTGCAACGCTGCGCGGTTTTTACGGTACGCCAGGTAGGACAGCAGGATCATCGTCCACACAAACATGAACAGGGTGGCCGAGACCGTGGTGATCAGGGTGAAGGCGTCCATCAGGTTAGGCACCAGGTAAATCACCAGCGCCCCCATCAGCAGGCAAGTGCAGGAAAAAATCAGCCCGTTGGACGGCACCGAGCGGCGCGACAACTGCTTGAACTTGCGCGGCGCTTCGCCATCCAGCGCCAGGCCGTAAAGCATGCGGCTGGTTGAAAACACGCCGCTGTTGGCCGACGAAGCCGCCGAGGTCAGCACCACAAAATTGATGACGCCGGCAGCAGCCGGTAAACCGGCAAGGATGAACAATTCAACGAAAGGACTTTTATCGGCCACCACATCGCGCCATGGGGTCACGGCCAGAATGGCAATCAGCGCAAACACGTAAAACATGATGATGCGCAACGGGATTGAATTGATCGCCCGTGGCAGGTTGCGCTCCGGGTTTTTGGTTTCGGCGGCGGTGGTGCCCACCAGCTCAATGCCGACAAAGGCAAAGACTGCGATCTGAAAGCCGGCGAAGAACCCCATCAACCCATGGGGGAACATGCCGCCGTCATTCCACAGGTTTGTCAACGAGGCAGTGTTACCCGCCGGGGACTCGAACGAGGTGATAACCATATACAACCCGGTGCACACCAACGCGCAAATGGCCACGATTTTGATCATGGCGAACCAGAACTCAAGCTCACCGAACATCTTCACCGTAAGCAGGTTCAGCGATAGCAGCACGGCCACACACGCAATAGCCGGTAGCCACAATGGAATGGCCGGGAACCAGAACTGCGAGTAACCGGAAATCGCAATCACATCGGCAATACCCGTTACCACCCAGCAGAACCAATACGTCCAGCCCGTGAAATAGCCTGCCATCGGCCCCAACAAATCGGTCGCGAAATCGATAAATGACTTGTAGTTGAGGTTGGATAACAGCAACTCGCCCATAGCGCGCATCACAAAAAACAGCATAAAGCCGATGATCATGTACACGAAGATGATCGAAGGGCCCGCTAGGCTGATGGTTTTTCCCGACCCCATGAACAGGCCTGTACCGATGGCCCCCCCAATGGCGATCAACTGGATATGACGATTGGATAAACTGCGCTGCAGCTCAGGCTTTTCCCCGTCCGGGCGGGGATCAAGCGTTGAATGCTTCATGGTTAATTACCTTGCAGTGGAATCGTGTTTATAGCGTTCACAAGTTCAAGCACAGAGCGCCTGGCGGCTATAACGCGGGGGGTTAAACAAGCAGGAAGCAAGTGTATACGGCCTTTTGCTATCTGCGGAACGAAAAGTGCCTGCGCGCGGTACTTGAACCGTGAGGGGCAGTGCAGCCCTCACGGCTCGCTTCATTCATTGATAGGGAATGGCGTCAGACTTTTTTCAGTGGCATGCGCAGTTCAACCCTGAGCCCGTCGGGTTGGTTATCAAAGCTCAGCTCGCAGCCGCAGCGCTCGACGATCGCCTGCACAATCGCCAGCCCCAGCCCGCACCCGTTGCTGTTGCCATTGCGCCAAAAACGTTGAGTCATCTGTTGCAGATGCTCAGCGGGAATACCGGGACCGTGATCACGCACCACAAAATGCACACAGTCGCCTTGCTGTCGCACACTCAATTCCACCGGTGTGTCTGCTGGCGTGTGACGCACGGCGTTATCCAGCAGGTTGCGCAACGCGGCAATGGCCAGCACCGATGGCACTTCCAGTGCAACATTCGGCAAGCCAGGCTGCACCCGCAAGTGGATACGCCCTGCCGCACCCGTGGCCGCATCGTTGATGGCCAGTTGCGCCACCTGCTCAGCGCTGCACTGTACCCCGTCATCAAAGGACAGACTGCCCTCTACGCGGGCCAGCAACAGCAACTGCTCCAGAGTGCGATGCAAACGGTCAGCCCCGGCCTCGGCGTGGGCCAGGGATTGTTCGCGGGCCTCGCCTTGCGTCATGCGAGCCACCTGCAGGTGGGTTTTGATCGCCGTCAGCGGGCTGCGCAGTTCGTGGGCGGCATCGCCGGTCAGGCGGCGTTCACGCTCGATCGCTTTGGCGATACGCGTCAACAACTGGTTCTGCGAATCCACCAATGGCTGCAACTCGCTCGGTAACGGACCGATTTGCAGCGGTTGCAGCGCGTCTGCGTTGCGGCGCATCAGAGCATCACGGATGCGGTTGAGGGGGGCCAGCCCATGGCCGATCCCCAGCCACAGCAGCAACAGGCAGACCATCAATGCCATGCCCACCGGCACCGAGGCCGCCAGCAGCACAGACAGGTTCAGCGCCTCGCGCTCAACCTGGCGGTCGGCCGTGGTGATGCGCAAGTCACCGCGGTCCAGCGTGAAGCTGCGCCAGGCGGCACCGTCAATCATTTCGTCATGAAAACCGGCCGCCAGCGATTTCAAAGGCTGGCCCGGGTTGTTGTGGCTGCGAGCCAGGACTTCGCCACGCAATGAGCTGACCTGACAGGCCATCCCCCCCGGGATAGTCAGTTGCTCGGCACTAAACTGAGCGCCCTCGCCTTTTTCCGGCATGTGCGGCAATTGCTCAAGCAGACCCGCGACCATGCGTGCCGACGCCACAAGGCGTTGATCGAGAGAAAACATCATTTGTTGACGCAAGTCGCTGAGCATCCAGGCCGCCGCCAGCGCCCAGACCAGTACAAAGGCCGAGCCGATGGCCAGGCTTAAACGCAGGCGCAGGCTCATCATGAAGCGGGCTCGGCACCATCGGCCGGCCCCAGGCGATAGCCCAGGCCACGCACGGTTTCAACAATGCCGTTACCCAGTTTGCGGCGCAGGTGATGGATATGGACGTTCAGGGCATTACTCTCCAGTTCATCACCAAAGCCATAGATGCTGTCTTTGAGTTGCTCACTGGACAGCACCCGCCCCCGGTTGTGCAATAAGGCATGCAGCAACGCTTGCTCACGGCGGGACAAGTCCACGGGTTGACCCGCCAGCAGCGTCATGCGACTGCTGGGGTCGTAACTCAGCAGGCCGTGTTCGATCAGGTTGACACTGCGCCCCGCCACGCGGCGCAACAGTGTGTGCAAGCGAGCTGCGAGTTCGCGCAGGTCAAACGGTTTGAGCAAGTAGTCATCGGCACCGGCCTGCAGGCCATCTACCCGGTCGGTCACCGAATCACGGGCGGTCAGCACCAGTACGGGCAACTCGAGCCCGTGCTGGCGCAACTGTTGCAGCAACTTCAGGCCGTCTTCATCCGGCAGGCCCAAGTCGAGCACCATCACGTCGAACTCGGCCACTTTCAGTATGGCCCGCGCCGCACTGGCCGTGCCCACGTGTTCGACGGTCATGCCCTGGGCAGTCAAGCCGGCCACAATACCGCTGGCAATCAGTTCGTCGTCTTCGCAAACCAGTACGTGCATGCTGATACCCATGTAAAAATTGACTGATTAAAAGGTGATGAGATTAAGGCCAGATTAGCAGCGATAACAGGCCAACCTGCTGTTCGTCGGTTTAATGATCGGTTAATCGATCGCTTGCACTGTAGCGCCACTTATATCTGTCCAAGGTTTTCCCATGCGTTTGCTTTTAACCCTGCTGCTGGTGTGTTTTGCCGGTCTGGCCCAAGCCCGCAGCGCCGACGACCCGTTCGCGCAACCCGACTTTCTGCCGGCCAACAAAGCGTTCGTGTTCACGTGGGAACCGCTGCCCTCCGGCGAAACACGCTTGCACTGGAAAATTGCAGACACCTACTACCTGTATCAGAAGCGCTTCAAATTCGATGGGCTTGATGCCGCACACACGCCCGTGCTGCCGGAAGGGCTGGCCCACAGTGACGAATTCTTTGGTGACACGCAGGTGTATCGCAACGACGTGGAACTGCTGATCCCGGCCGGTGCCAACGGCCAGGTCAAGGTGTCCTGGCAGGGCTGCGCCGATGCGGGCCTGTGCTACCCGCCGCAAAGCCAGACCCTTGATCTGGGCGGCACGTCAGCGGTTGCCGCGCAAGGCCAGGCCCAAGACCAGTCACTGGCCGCCAGCCTGCAGCAACGCTCGCTGGGCTGGAGCCTGTTGCTGTTCTTCGGCCTTGGCCTGTTGCTGGCCTTTACCCCGTGTTCACTGCCAATGTTGCCAATTCTGGCCGGGCTGGTGGTCGGCAGCGGTACCCGCAGCGGACGCGGCTTGGCCATTGCCAGCAGCTATGTGTTCAGCATGGCGCTGGTGTATGCCGGCTTGGGTGTGCTGGCTGCCATGCTGGGTGCCAACTTGCAAGCGTTGTTGCAGCAACCGTGGGTGCTGGGCAGTTTTGCCGCGCTGTTCGTGATCCTGGCGCTGCCGATGTTCGGCTTCTTTGAATTGCAGTTGCCCGCTGCGCTGCGCGATCGCCTGGAAACCGCCGGCCGCGGCCGCAAGGGCGGCAGCCTGGTGGGGGCGGCTATTCTCGGGGCCTTGTCCGGGCTACTGGTAGGCCCGTGCATGACCGCACCACTGGCCGGGGCCTTGCTGTTTATCGCGCAAAGCGGCAATGCGCTGCAAGGCGCTCTGGTGCTGTTTGTGATGGGCGTCGGTATCGGCGTGCCGCTGCTGTTACTGGTCACGGTGGGCAGCCGCTTTCTGCCTAAACCGGGGGCATGGATGGACCTGATGAAAGGCCTGTTCGGCTTCCTGTTCCTGGGCACCGCACTGGTGCTGGTACGGCCGGTGCTGGATGAATCGCTGTGGCTCGGCCTGTGGGGCGTATGGCTGGTGATACTGGCCAACAGCCTGTGGCGGCAAGCGCAGACGTTTGTGCGGGCCAAGCCGTTGTTCAGCCCGCTGAGCCTACTGGCAGGCCTGTGGGGCACCCTGATGCTGGTGGGCGCTGCCGGGGGTGGCAACGACCTGTGGCAACCGTTGCAGGTGTACACCGCCAACACCGTGGCGGGCAACAGCGCGCCGACTGCCCATGATGCGTTTATCACCGTCACTGACCCTGCCGAGCTGGACCGTGAACTGACCAGCGCCAAGGCCCAGGGCCAATGGGTAATGCTCGACTACTACGCCGACTGGTGCGTGTCGTGCAAGGTCATGGAGAAACAGGTCTTCAGCAAGCCCCAGGTGATGGAAGCCTTGCAGGGCGTGCGCCTGTTACGCCTTGATGTGACCGCCGACAATGCCTCCAGTCGCGAGTTGCTCAGCCGCTATCAAGTACCTGGGCCGCCCACGTTTGTCTGGGTCGGCCCTAACGGTGAGGAGCGTCGCGCGCAACGCATTACCGGTGAGGTGAACACCGAAGCCTTTTTAAATAATTGGAACGCCACACGGGAACGCCAATAAATGCTCACCCTGACGATCGGTTCGTTTGCGCTGGCAATCCAACATTTGCTGCTGATACTGGCCCTCGCCCTGGCGACACTGGTGGGCTGGCGAGTGGCCAAGCGCGGTGGCGAAAACCCTGAGTCAGTGTTGTTCAGCCTGTTTCTGGTGGGCTTACTCGCCGCCCGTATCGGCTTTGTCATCAGTTACTGGCGTTATTTTCGCCAGGACTGGCTGCAAATACTCGACCTGCGCGACGGCGGCTTTCAAGTGTGGCCGGGCTTGATTGCCATGGTGCTCGGCGCAGTACTGTGGGGTCGTCGTCGCCCTGGGCTGCGCCGCCCGCTGGGTTGGGGCCTTGGTACCGGCCTGGCATTCTGGCTATTGGCCAGTTTCTCGTCCACGCTTTATGAACAAGGCACCCGTTTGCCAGAAATGGTGCTACGTAATGCCAACGGCGAATCGGTGCAATTGAGCAGTTACCAGGGTGGCCCTTTGGTGATCAACCTGTGGGCCACCTGGTGCCCGCCATGCCGTCGGGAAATGCCCGTGCTGCAAAATGCGCAGCACCAGCATCAGGATGTCACCTTTCTGTTCGTCAATCAGGGCGAGAGCATGCAGAGCGTCAGCACTTTCCTGGAGACCCAGGGCCTCAACCTCAGCAATGTGTTGTTCGACAATGGCGGCCAACTGGGCCAGAAAGTTGGCTCGATGGCGCTGCCCACTACCCTGTTCTACAACCCCGAGGGACGCCTGCTGGGCAGCCACTTGGGCGAACTGTCCCAAGCCAGCCTGGCCCGCGCCCTGGAAAGTTTTAACCTGAATAATTCAATGTCGGCCCATCAGGCCGACCCTGCAAGGAATCAGCCCACATGTTTAACCGCAAACTGCTAACCCTGAGCGTGAGCGCTCTGCTGGGTGCAGCCCTGCTGCAATCACCCGTACTGCACGCTGAAGACCTGCCTCCTGCGATTAAAAAAATCGAGGCCAAAGGTGCAAAAATCATTGGCAGTTTCGATGCCCCCGGCGGCCTGCGCGGCTATGCGGCCCAGTACCAAAACCGCGGAATGGCGTTGTACCTGACCCAAGATGGCAATGTGCTGGTGGGTAACCTGTACGACGCAGACGGCAAGGACCTGAGCCTCGCACCGCTGCAAAAACTGGTGTACGAACCCATGGCCAAGGAAGTCTGGGCCAACATGGAAAAAAGCAGCTGGATTGCCGACGGCAAAGCCGATGCACCGCGCATCGTTTACCTGTTCAGCGACCCCAACTGCCCTTACTGCAACATGTTCTGGGAACAGGCACGCCCGTGGGTAGAGGCAGGTAAAGTGCAACTGCGCCATATCATGGTCGGCATTATCCGTGAGGACAGCCCGGCCAAGTCCGCCGCGCTGCTGGCCGCCAAAAACCCGCAACAAGCCCTGAATGAGCATGAAAAGGCGGGCAAAGCCAGTAAACTGAAGCCATTAGCCACTATCCCTGCCAATATCCAGGCCAAACTGGACGCCAACGCTCAACTGATGACCGAACTGGATGTCGCGGCGACACCCGCTATCTTCTATCTGGACGAACAAGGCAACCTGCAACAGCAGCAAGGGGCACCCTCGCCCGACAAGCTGGTGAAAATCCTGGGCCCTAAGTAACCGACATGCGCCTGGGTTCGCTGCGTGCCCAGGCGCGGTACTGACCGCCAGCCAAGGCCCACCCAGCAGAAAACAACTCAATTCTCATTTGACAATAATTATCATTCAAACTAATTTGTTGCTAGCTGTGTAAGGCTCGACTGAGGCCTGCACTCATTCATTAGCAGCAGGTGGTTTCCATGACGGAACAAGCGTCCACAAGCAGGTGCGATTCACCCTTACTTCAGGCCTTTATTGAAAACCGGCTCATCCTGATCAAAATCGCAACGCGCATCACCGGTTGCCGGTCCAGGGCAGAAGATGTGGTGCAGGATGCTTTCTTCCGTCTACTTTCTGCGCCCCCTATTACATCCTCGTTCAAGGCTCAACTGAGCTATCTGTTTCAGATCGTGCGCAACCTGGCCATCGACCACTACCGCAAGCAAGCGTTGGAACAAAAATACTCAGGCACGGAAGAAGAAGGCCTGAATGTCTTTATTCACGGCGCATCTCCGGAAATTTCGCATATCAATTTTTCGACACTGGAAAAGATCGAAACAGCCTTGACTGAGCTGCCCAGCCGCACCCGTTATGCTTTCGAAATGTACCGGTTGCACGGTGTGCAGCAAAAGGACATTGCCAAGGAACTCGGGGTATCGCCGACACTGGTGAACTTTATGATTCGCGACACGTTGATCCATTGTCGCAAGGTGTCTGGCACGCAAGCGGACACGTTCCACCGGCGGTAAACGGCCCGCGGTACCAAAACCTGTTCGCCGCCCTGCAGGCTCAGGGCACGACTGCCTCCCTCACCGGCTCTTGCGCGACGACCGCTACATTGTAAGGCGCAAAGATCTCTGTCAGCCGACCATTCTCACGAAGTGCCTCCATCATCTGCGCAAACGCCTGAGGCGTGATGGGCCCGTGAGGCCTTAACAAGGCAGCGTGGCGATAAATGTAGTCCGTGCGGTCGGACACCATCACCTGCCCTTTGGCCTGAGCATTGTGCTGTAGCAGGTCAGCCAGATGAGAACGCGTGATCAGCGCAATATCGACCCGCCCGCGCACAACCATCATCAAATTGCTTTCATGGGAATACGTCAGGATGGCCTGGAAGGCCGTGCTCAAATATTGGGGCGAAGCGTTGAACCCGGCAAAGGCGTAGTGATAACCGTTGAATAACGCCAAACGCTTGCTGGCGATATCATCAAAGTAGGACTGCTGCCGTTCGGGTTGGCGTTTGGCAACAAACACCTCGGCATCCTGAAGACCCATGTCGACGCGGTCATGAGCAATGCCCTGCCAGCCCCAGGCAGGGTTTTCGAACAGCACCATATCTACACGCCCCTGCGCAAACTCCCGAAAGCGCCTGGCATTCGAGGTTGGGGTGATCACGAAGTGAAAATCACTTTGCAATTGATTCAATGCTTCAAGCAATTGCGGCAAAAGACCCGTATCAACACCGCACTCAGGTCGAACGGTATAGGGAGGGAAATGCGCCGCACCCACTCTCACTTCCTGAGCCGCCCAAACCGGCGTCAGCACAATCGTCCCCATGGCAAGCATCAGGCTTCGGACTATACACACTGGCAAACACTTCAAAGCCCTTCACCTCAGGTGTCGCACACACTGGAACGGTTTGATCCGCACAAGACCTGAAATCGAGTGCGCAGGTAATTTAAGCGTGCATGACTTATCAAGCAAGTAGACGACCGAGCAGACATAAATTAAGTGCCTCTCATCGGTGCTTTAGCTACGCTTGGGCTTCACGCCGATGCTGTTTAAGGAAGCTGCACATGCCTCACTGGCTGGTAATTGACTTGGAAGCCACTACCGACGATGGCGGTTGGCCCCTGGAAGAAATGGAGGTGATTGAAATCGGTGCCAGCGTGGTCACCCGGACAGGGCGGGAAGTCGATCACTTTCAACGCTTCATTCGGCCTCAGCGGCGCCCGCTGCTGACGCCCTTTTGCCGTCAACTGACGCGTATCCCCCAAACCAGCATCGATGCAGGCGCACCGATGACCCAGGTATGGGAGCAATTTGAACGCTGGCTTGGCCAGCACTTGCCGCAACTCGAGGGCTGGGCCAGTTGGGGTGACTACGACCGCAAGCAACTTGAGCAAGAATGGCAACAGAAACACCTGAACAGTGTGCTGGCCCGCTTGCCACATATGAACCTCAAACAGCAATTTGCCCAGGCCCGCCAATTAAAACGCCCGCTAGGGCTCAACAGTGCCCTGCAACTGGCCGGTATGCAGTTCAACGGGCAACAGCACCGCGCCCTTGAGGACGCCCGTAACACCGCGCGGTTGCTGCCGCTGATTCTCAAGGTATAGACACGGCAAAAGGGCGTGACGGGATAAAACCGCTTCTGCATACTGGCCAGCCTTTTTTAGCCCATTCCGAGGAATCGCCATGTTTAAAGTCAACGAATACTTCGACGGCACCGTCAAGTCGATTGCCTTCACGCAAACCGAAGGCGCAGCCACCATTGGCGTCATGGCCCCCGGTAAATACGAGTTCGGTACAGCCCAGCATGAAATCATGCACGTGGTATCGGGCGCACTGAGCGTCAAACTGCCAGGCAGCGACGTGTTTGAAACCTTCAAGACGGGCGATGTGTTCAACGTGCCGGCTAACAGCAAGTTCCAGCTGGAAGTGGCTGTTGAAACGGCTTATTTGTGCGAATACCGCTAAGTCACGCCTCACGGCCTGCAGGCACGTGCTGTTCGCGCCTGCAGGCCGCCCGCCGACTCACCCGCACATTCAATTGACCCGCGCCGAGCGATGCGCGATCACCCCGTTTACCTTGGCGGCTTTTTCAGAGTGCGCGAGCCCAATCGCGTAGCAAATACTTCTGGATCTTGCCTGTCGATGTCTTTGGCAATTCGCTGAACACGACCGTTTTCGGCACTTTAAAGCCGGCTAGATGTTCGCGACAGAACAGGATGATGTCCGCTTCCCGAAGGTCGTGAACATCCTCTTTGAGCGTGATGAAGGCGCAGGGGGTTTCGCCCCATTTTTCATCCGGACGAGCCACGACGGCAGCCTCCATTACGGCCGGGTGGCGATACAGCACGTCTTCGACCTCGAGGGTGGAAATGTTTTCGCCGCCCGAAATAATGATGTCCTTGAGGCGATCCTTGATTTCGACATAGCCATCTGGGTGGCGAACCGCAAGGTCCCCGGTGTGAAACCAGCCCCCCTCGAAAGCTTCTCGTGTCGCTTGCGGGCTTTTCAAATAACCCTTCATGACCGTATTGCCGCGCATAAAAATTTCGCCCACACGTGTGCCGTCCATGGGGACCGGCTCCAGGGTTTGCGCATCGGCAACCATCAGCCCTTCGAGGGTGGGATAACGCACGCCTTGGCGCGACTTGATCCTTGCACGTTCATCCAGCGGTTGATCGTCCCATGGGGCTTGCCAGGCACACACCGTCACTGGGCCGTAGACCTCCGTCAGGCCATACACATGGGTCACCTTGATGCCCATCGCCTCAACCGCACCAATGACGTTGGCCGGCGGTGCGGCACCTGCCAGCATGACGTCGACAGGATGATCGAGGGTGATTTTGGCCGAATCGGGCAGGTTGACCACCCCATTCAGAACAATCGGCGCACCGCACAGGTGACTGACCCGATGCTCGTGAATCAACGCAAGAATCTTGTGCGGATCAACACGGCGCACAAACACGTGAGTGCCAGCCAGTGCAGTCACCGTCCACGCAAAGCACCAACCATTGCAATGGAACATCGGCAAGGTCCACAGATATACAGGGTGATGCCCCATGGCCCACGTTATCTGATTGCCCAATGAATTGAGATAGGCCCCACGATGGTGATAAACCACGCCCTTGGGATTGCCCGTGGTGCCGGACGTGTAGTTGAGCGAGATGGCTTGCCATTCATCCTCAGGCCATTGCCAGGCGAACTGTGGATCACCTTCAGCCAGAAAGGCTTCATAATCCAACGTGCTGACGGGGCTGCCTTCGCCGTACTCGGGATCGTTCACATCGACCACCAGCGGCGGGTGAGCAAGCGTACTCAAGGCCTCACGAACTACCGCGTGAAACTCTCGATCCGTGATCAAGACCTTGGCTTCGCCATGCTCAAGCATGAACGCAATGGCCTGAGCGTCCAGGCGCACATTCAAGGTGTTGAGCACTGCACCGATCATCGGCACACCAAAGTGGGCTTCGAGCATAGCCGGAATGTTAGGCAGCATCACCGCCACGGTATCGCCCTTGCCGATACCCCGCCTGCCAAGCGCACTGGCCAGACGCCGACAGCGCTCATACGTCTCTTGCCAGTTGCGCCGGATGGCACCGTGGATCACGGCAGGATATTCACCGTAGACCGTGGCTGTGCGCTCAATGAAGCTCAGAGGCGAAAGGGCAATATGGTTGACGGCCGTAGGTGCCAGGCCCGTTTCGAAAATTGACATGAGGGTATCCTGTGGGGACATTCCCAGCCTGTTTGACCGTGCTGGAAACTCCCATGGCTGATTGTTAGCTCTGTTCAGGTTCTAAAACCGCCCTGTCTGAACGACGGGGCGGCTGCGCAGGAAGCGTCGGGTTAATCCGTCTGTTGACGGGTTTTGCGAAGGTGCGCGCGCCAGGTCATGGCCCAATGAGCCGGGTCCTCCAGCGGTGCGCTCTTTAGTCGGTGAATCGCTTGATTGTGCGGCGAGGTCTTGACGATATCCGGGTTGGAGTAAGCCTCATCGGATATGTGCGCAAGCACAGCAATCCAGGTGTCCAGCGCCTCTTTGCCGTACATCTCGCCCGCCTCGGGGGTAAAGGGCTCCGGTACCAACCACGGATGGTGACTGCTCCACATCGGGTCAATACCGAAATCGCTCATGCGGTTTTGAACGTCATGGACGTCGACCCCCGTGTCCTCTTTAAGTTGTTCAAGGCTGTAACGCGTCATCTCCATGCGGTGACTCTTGGCCTCAGGGTGTGAACGCGTCACGCCACGAATCGCCAGCAGGCCTTTTTCCATATAGTTATTGGCCAGGACCGAAAGGTCTGACGCCTGCGCCATCCCTTCTGCACCCATGGCCCGGGACCACGCGTAAGCCTTGAGGATGACCGGGACGTTGCCCCAGAACTCGCGAACCTTGCCAGTGCTCTGCGGGCGATCGAAATCCAGGCTGTAACGCTCACCGTCAAAAGCCACCACCGGTGCCGGCAGGAACGGAGCCAACTGCGCCGAGCAACCATAGGCCCCCACTGCGGGCCCCCCCACCCCACTTTTCGGTGCCCCGAAGGTTTTGTGCAGCATAAACATGCACGCATCGAAACCGAGCTCGCGTGCACGAATCTTGGTCATCGCTCCGTTGAAGTTCGCGTGGTCGTAGAAACACAACCCCCCGGCTTCGTGGACCACCTGCACCCATTCGCGGATCTGCGGGTTGTACACGCCCATGTCGTCGGGATTGTTAACCATCAGCGCCGCGGTGCGATTGGACACGGCGGCCTTGAGCGACTCCAGCGACGGGTAACCGTTCTCATCGAGCATCAGGGTAATCACCTTGAACCCGGCGGCAGCGGCTGTCGCGGCGCTGCTGGGGTGAGTCTGGATCGTGGTGATGATCTCGTCTCGCTGCGCCAGCTCACCGCGGGACTCATGGTAGGCGCGGGTCACGGCGCAACTGGTGTACGCCGCGTCAGCGCCGCCGCCGGCCTGGAAGATGAACTGATCCATCCCGGACAGCTCACGCAGGATCATATCCATGCCGTGCACCACTTCCAGTGCGCCTTGCAGGGTGTCTTCATCCTGGTACGGATGAACATGGGTGATTTCAGGACGCCAAGCCATTGCCTCGTTGATCTGGGCGTTGTACTTCATGGTGCAGGTCCCGAACAGGCTGATGTTCATCATGCCTAGCGTCTGCTGCGACAGGCGCAAGTAGTGATACAACACCTCGGGTTCGGACATTTGCGGTAACGCGGGTTGGCTGGCGCGCCGCATGCTCGGTGGAATCAAGCCATCGGCGTTACCGACGGCTGCTTGTACATCAGCCTCTACGTCGGAAAAGATCACACCGCGACGGCCGGGGTAGCCCATCTCCAGAATGACAGGTTCGTTCCAGACGGGTGCATGGTATTGCTTGAGGGGCGTGCTCATTGTGAGATTACCTTTTGGAGTGCGGCGCTCAGGCGCTGAATATCGGCTTGCGTATGAATTTCGGTCACGCAATACAGGGCGCTGGCCCCAAGCGCAGGGAAGTCTTGTGTCAGGTCTTTACCGCCGAAGATCCCGAGCGCGAGCAGTCGCTGGTTGATCTCCTTAACGCTCAGCCCGGTACCGTCGACATTCACCACGAATTCTTTGAAGAAGCCGCCTGGGAAGGTCACTTCCAAACCCGGAATGTCTCCCAGCAGCTTCGCCGCGTAATGCGCACGTTGCAGGATGAGATTGCCCACATCCTCGAAGCCTTTGGGCCCCATCATCGCCATATACACCGCGTTGGCGATGGCCCACATGTAAACCGAGTGACCGGTCCAATCATTGCCCTTGTCACGCAGCCCGTAAGACGACTGTTCGAAAAGGCTCAGGCCAAAACCGTATTCACCTGGCTGAGTGGTTTCGGCAATGCTGATAAACAGCGTCGGGTATTGGTGGGCGTAGCGTTCTTCGTCGCGGGTCGCAATGAAACCGCTGACCCCGCCGCCACAGTTCATATGCACACCCAATGGCTGAGTGGTGCCCACCACGATGTCGGCTCCGAAATCAATGGGAGCGGCCAGCACGCCGAGGGAGATCGGGTCGACACCTACAATGACTTGGGCTCCCGCGGCATGGGCAATGGCGGCAATTTCCGCGCCTTGCTGTTCAATCACACCGAAATACGACGGTGTTTCGAAATAGACAGCTGCTGTTTGCGCACCGATCAAGGTTTGCAGGTGATCGAGATCAAGCAAGCCCGTTTTCGGGTCAAAGTCGACGAGTCTCACAGCGATATGGCCCGGCATTTCAACGGGTTCGCAATAATTGCGGATGATGGAAAGCCGTTCAGGGTCGATGGCACGGACAACCACCGCTTCGCTGCGCCCGGTGATTCGGGTGGCCATCCGAATGGCGTGGCCCGCCGCACAGCCCCAACTGCGCACAGGCAGGCCGACCAGCTCCATGTTCAGCAGTTCGCCAAGCTGGCTGCAGAACTCGAACCAGGCTTGGTTACGACCGTGGTCGGAACTGGGCTCACCAAAGACTGAGGTCAGCCATTCGTTGCGGCGAACGACTTCGTCGCACGCGGCCGGAACGTGATGTTGCCAACAGCCAGCACCCAAGAAGTTCAGGTTTTGCTCGCAGGTTTTGTTCTTCGCCAGCAGGCTGACCAGATGCCGACGTAGCTCGCTTTCATTAAGCGCCGGTGGCAAATTCATCGGGCGTTGCAGACGGTGTTCAGGGGGTATTTGCTCGAATAACGCCTCGATACTGTCAACACCAATCGAGTCGAGCATCGCCTGTTTAAGCGCAGGAACAGAGTTCGCCATATAGGGGTGGGCAACATGATGACTCATGGGTTTATCCTCGTGTTTTCAGATGAAACAATTGATCAGGTTCGAACCCTGAAAAAGACGGACCGGTCTGGCCCTGTGTGCACACGTATATGGCCGCTGAGCATGGCATCGACTTGCGCATCACCGGTGTCGACACGCAGGCAGCCGGCATCGAGGGAGAGGAGCTTGTCCATGGAGGTGATGACGATGATGTTGTCGCGCCCTACCCGGCGGATAACCTCGGCACTGATCTGCTGATTACCACGGCCGAACAGGCTGCCGTGACCGCCCAGGACGCTGGTCACGATGCAGGCCTGATGCCCTTCTGTCAGGCAGATCAATTCGCGCTCATTGAGGTCTGCGCCCATCAGCGTTCCGTCCATGACCGCGTCCACGCCAAGCAGGGTCGAAGCCAGCCCTAATTCGGTCATGACCCGCCGGGTGGTGGTGCCGGGGCCCAACAGGTAAAGCCAGCCGGGTTTCATCTGCCGGACGACCTGCCGGGCCACCGCGTCGAGCGCCATGTTTTCGGTAGCCATGGACCCGGCCTTGGCGTTTTGCGTCAGGTGGCGGGCATGGGGGCTGCGTGCGTAGCCATAAAGGCGTGCCGACACCTGATCGTTGCGCATGGCGGCCTCATCAATGTCCATGACCTCGGCCTCGCGAAACCGCACCGAGGACTGCGCACCGATGAACCGAGCGGCAAGGTTTCCGGCACTTTCGGGGGTGGTGCCGAAGACCGCTGAATACATTTTCACCCCCGTCGGGATACCGAGGATTGGAATACGGTCACTGACCATCTCCAGCACATCCCGCGCGGTGCCATCGCCCCCGGCAAAGAGCAGCAAATCGACAGCGGCATACGCCATGACGAGCGCGGCATTGCGGGTGTCAGCCGGCCGGCTCGACCCAGGCGGTGACGTGTAGACGACAATGGGCTCCAGGCCGGCAGCGCGCGCCACGTCCTCCCCCAAGTCCCCAGAGCCCGTCATCAGTCGAAAGGGCGTCGTTGATGCCGCCAGACGTTTGAGCGCGATCAAGGCCCTGTCGTTAGAAAAGGGCTTGGCCCCACGACGCCTTGCTTCCTGCAAAACTTCAGCACCGTCGGTGCCCTTTAGCCCTACTCGTCCGCCCATCCCGGCGACCGGGTTGACGATAAACCCCAAGGTTTTGACCTGGCCTGTGGGGTGCAGTGAAATAGGGAGATCGCGCTGTTCTCTCATTGCTCGGTATCCTGTGGGAAATAGCAAGGCACCAGCGCCTGAGAGCACACCGCTCAAAGTCATTGCATACGCCTCGTATGTGAGACACAATACGACATACGGTGCGTATGTCAACCAGCATACGCGTCGTATGCTAAATTATTTAAAGGAACGACGACCAATGGCGCAGAAGCGTTCGGACATGATTGCGGAGACTCGCGGCAAACTCATCAAAGCTGCCCGAGACGCATTTGCGGTGAAGGGGTATGCAGAAAGTTCGATGGACGATTTCACCGCTCAAGCGGGGCTGACGCGGGGGGCTCTGTACCATCACTTTGGTGACAAAAAGGGCTTGCTACAGGCCGTTATCGCCCAGATCGATGGCGAGATGACGCAACGGTTATCGGTGATTATCGAAGCGGCCAGCACGACTTGGGAGGGGTTTATCGATGAATCCATTGCTTATATCAAGATGTCACTGGAGCCGGAAATTCAGCGCATCGTGCTCCTCGACGGCCCCGCGGTGCTGGGTGATCCGTCGCAATGGCCGAGTCAAAGTGCTTGTATCCGCAGTACTCAACGCTGCCTACAAAAGCTGATGGATGAAGGAACGATCCGCCAGGTCGACACCGAAGCAACGGCGCGCCTGATCATGGGGGCACTGCTTGGCGCTTCCTTGTGGATTGCTCACGCCGAGGCTCCTCACACCGCCTCTGAAAAAGCCGTCGATAGTTTCCGCACCCTGGCATCCGGATTGCTGTTGACCAAACCCTCGGTGAGTCCGTAATCGCCCTTCCTGGCCTTCGTTCAATAACTTTTCGTACACCCTAGGTCGCGATGTTCTAACGCAAGGGTGGAAGTTTCAGGGTATTTCTGTTGGACTGACACTCGCCGCCAAGCCCTGTCACGGCTTGGTCATTAAACGGACCTACAGTAGCGCTACCCCCTGATGAGGAGACAGGCCATGGACTTACAACACACCATTCAAGAATTAGCGGTTTTTCGCACCCAACCCAACCAGTCTCTGGGGTGCGCGATCATTGATGCACAGGGCAATGAAGTCTCGATCACTGAAGAAATGATCCAAAAAGCCTGCGCCGAACTGGATCAGCGCCTGGTCAGGCCTGCACTCCAGGACTGATCTTGCGAACGCTACCCACGGCAGGCGCAGCTTGGCCAGTGCCTGCCGTGGACGTAGCGACCTAAACCCGAACAGCCCCCAACGCGCCGATCATCTGGCGCAGCACCGGCGAATCGCCGTGCACCTTCACCGCCAACCCTTCGATTTCACGGCGCACCGGGTAGTGTTTGCGCAGTGCATCGAATGCCTTTTTCTGCGCCTGGGCACTGCCAACCAAGCTGCGACGAAAGTCCGCATCATCTCGGCGCGGGTCGTAAACGCTCCGGCACACCATGGCCAACGCCCACGCGGGGTCAGTGTCCGCACTCAGTTCGACCTGGCCCAGCCACGGGGCTGGCAACAAATCGGCCAGACGCACCCCGGGCACATGCCCCAGCACATCGCACAGCGCGTGATAGATCTGCGCAGTACCGCGTTGCTTGCCGTCCAGGCTGTAGCCCGCGATATGGGGCGTGGCCAGCACGCACAAGTCCGCCAATGCCACGTCCACTTCAGGCTCGGCCTCCCACACGTCCAGCACCGCTTGCAGGTCGTCTCGCTGGGTCAGCACCGTGCGCAAGGCGGCGTTATCAATCACCGGGCCACGGCTGGCATTGATCAGCCAAGTGCCGGTGCTCAGGCGGTTTAACCGCGCCTCGTCGAATAAGTGCCACGTGGCGTTGTCGCCGTTTTTGGTGAGCGGTGTGTGCAGGCTGACCACATCGCATTGCTCAATGATCTGATCGAGGCTGACGTAGTCACCGCCTTCAACAGCCTGACGCGGCGGGTCGCACACCAGCACCTTCCAGCCCAGGCCACGCAACACAGTGACCAAACGCCCACCCACTTCGCCGGCACCTACCACGCCGTACGTGCGTTGATTGAGGTCGGCACCCTCGATTTCGGCCAGCGTCAGCAAACTGCCCAGCACGTAATCGACGACGCCACGGGCATTGCAACCGGGGGCGCTGGCCCACTGAATACCTGACTGATCGAAGTAGTCCAACGCCAGGTGGTCGGTGCCAATGGTGCAGGTGCCCACAAAGCGCACGGCACTGCCTTCAAGCAGGTCGCGGTCCACTTTCGTCACCGAGCGCACCAGCAGCACATCCGCATCATGCACATCGGCGCGCGTGATCTGGCGGCCGGGCAAGCGGCGTATCTCACCGAACTCAGAAAAAAACGCTTCGATCAGCGGAATGTTTTCGTCAGCAACAATCAACATGGCAGGCTCCTTTGGCGGACGGGCAGTGTAGGCCTGGTTAAGCACAATGGGCCAGTCAGGCAGAGTACCGCGGGCCGCCAAGCCCCAAGCGACCTGTCGCCACCCGCGGTGGCGATTCAGGTAGCAGGGTCAGCCTTGCTTTTTGCGGATCCAGTACAGGTAAGTGCCTGCGGCTTCCTGTTGCTTAACCAGTTCATGGTCCAGAAACGCACAAAACTTGGGAATATCGCGGCGCGTGGACGGGTCGGTAGCAATGACTTTGAGCAAGCCTCCCGGTTTCAGGTCGCGAATGTGTTGGTGCAACATCATCACCGGCTCCGGGCAGTTCAGGCCGGTAGCGTCCAAGGTGCCGTCAACCGGCAGGTCATCGTTCATCAATTACTCCTGAATCAGCGCGATTTTGGTTTTTTTACGTCCAGCCGACGCAAGTGGCAGGTCACTTCTTCGCGGTCGTGATACAGCTGCTTGCAGCCAATCTCGACCTGAATACCGCGCGCCTTGAAGCCATCCGCAATACGATCAAGCAGGCGTCGCACTTCGGCATACCGCTGCTTCATCGGCAACTTGAGGTTCACCACCGCTTCGCGGCAATGGCCTTCACCGATCCACTCTTCGAGCATGGCAGCATTGCGCGCCGGCTTTTCGACGATATCGCAGACCATCCAGTCCACGGGCTGCTTGGGCTTGAAGGTGAAACCGTCGGCCATCAAATGTTGCACCAGCCCAGTGTCCATCAGGCTTTCGGCCATCGGGCCGTTGTCGATGGCCGTGACGATCATGCCGCGATTCACCAGTTGCCAGGTCCAGCCACCAGGGGCTGCACCCAGGTCAACGCCGGTCATGTCGCTGTGCAGCCGCTCATCCCACTCCTCACGAGGGATAAAGTGATGCCAGGCCTCTTCCAGCTTGAGGGTCGAACGGCTCGGGGCTTCACGGGGAAACTTCAGGCGAGGAATGCCCATGGGCCACATCGCGCAGTTGTCCGACTCGGCCAGGCCCAGAAACAGCTCTCGACCACTTTTAACCGTCAGCAATAAACGCGGCTTGCGGTCGTCGTTCTCCACCAACTTGCCGGCCTTGATCAGGGCCTTGCGCAGGTGGGTGTCAAACTTCTTGCAGAAGTTGGACAGTTCCTTACCGTCGTTGGTGTCGACCATTTCCAGCCACAGGCTGCCGCACACGGGAAACTCAGCCATGTGCTCAAGGATGACGCTGATGCGGTCGGTTTCGGGCAGCGCAATAAAGCCACCACGGGCCCATTGGCGAGGGAAGATCAGTTCGGCGAAGCGCAAGCCTTGCATCAGGCGCGCCGCGCCGCCCTCTTCGGTGCACACAAACTCGGCACAGGCCGAGTCTGGCTTGGCCTTGGCGTAGCCGGATACAGCAAGGCGCGTCGCGTGTTCGGCGACTTCCGAGCACACTTCGCCTTCAAAACCGGGCCGGCAATGCAAAAAAACGGTGTTCATTGAGTTACTCCTGGGCAGCAGGCGGACATTGGCCAGCCGCGCATCCTTGATTTGGCGCAAGGACTGTCACAAAAAGGCGCGCATGATAGCTGACTTCGGAACCTTGAACCCTTACAGACAGTCCAGTTATTAGCCAGAACGATGATTGGCAGCTACTTTAGACACTCTATTCGCGCCACACGACCCGTGCCGTGCGGGTCTCAAGGAGTCATTTCATGTCCTCCCTCGACAGCCTGAATACCCTCTCTACCCTAAAAGTCGACGATAAGACTTATCACTACTTCAGCCTCCCCCTCGCCGCCCGAACGCTGGGCGACTTGAGCCGTTTACCCATGTCGCTCAAGGTGCTACTGGAAAACCTGTTGCGCTGGGAAGACGGTAAAACCGTCACCGGGCAGGACCTCAAGGCGCTGGCTGCCTGGCTCAACACGCAACGCAGCGACCGCGAAATCCAATACCGCCCGGCCCGGGTACTGATGCAAGACTTCACCGGCGTGCCCGCCGTGGTCGACCTGGCAGCCATGCGAGCCGCCATGGCCAAGGCCGGCGGCGATCCGCAGCGCATCAACCCGCTGTCACCCGTGGACCTGGTCATCGACCACTCCGTGATGGTCGACCGCTTCGCCAGCGCCAACGCCTTTGAGCAAAACGTCAACATCGAAATGCAGCGCAACGGCGAACGCTATGCGTTTCTACGCTGGGGCCAGGATGCCTTCGACAACTTCAGTGTCGTGCCACCGGGTACGGGCATCTGCCACCAGGTCAACCTGGAATACCTGGGCCGCACGGTCTGGACCAAAGACGAAGACGGCCGCACCTATGCGTTCCCGGACACGCTTGTCGGCACAGATTCGCATACCACCATGATCAACGGCCTTGGGGTACTGGGCTGGGGCGTGGGCGGCATCGAGGCCGAGGCGGCCATGCTCGGGCAACCGGTGTCGATGCTGATCCCTGAAGTGGTGGGCTTCAAGCTCAGCGGCAAGCTCAAGGAAGGCATTACCGCCACCGACCTGGTGCTGACCGTCACGCAAATGCTTCGCAGCAAAGGTGTGGTCGGCAAATTCGTCGAGTTTTATGGCGACGGGCTGGCCGAACTGCCTCTGGCCGACCGCGCCACGCTGGCCAACATGGCCCCGGAATACGGCGCTACCTGCGGTTTCTTCCCGGTTGACGACATTACCCTCGACTACCTGCGCCTCTCCGGACGGCCGGAGGCCACGGTCAAATTGGTCGAGGCCTACAGCAAGGTTCAGGGCCTGTGGCGTGAGGCCGGGCAAGAACCGGTTTTCACCGACACCCTGGCCCTCGACATGGGCACCGTAGAAGCCAGCCTGGCCGGGCCCAAGCGCCCACAAGACCGGGTGGCGCTGCCAAACGTCGGGCAGGCCTTCAGTGACTTCCTGAACCTGCAATTCAAGCCCGCCAACAAAGATGAAGGTCGCCTGGAAAGTGAAGGCGGTGGCGGTGTAGCCGTCGGCAATGCGGACTTGGTCGGGGAAACAGACTACAGCTTCGAAGGGCATACCTATCGCCTTAAACACGGTGCCGTAGTGATCGCCGCCATCACCTCCTGCACCAACACCTCGAACCCCAGCGTGATGATGGCGGCGGGGTTACTGGCCAAAAAAGCGGTGGAGAAAGGCCTCAAAAGCCAACCCTGGGTAAAGACCTCGCTGGCTCCGGGTTCCAAAGTGGTGACCGATTACTACCAGGCGGCGGGCTTGACGCCCTACCTGAACCAATTGGGTTTTGATCTGGTGGGTTACGGCTGCACCACCTGCATTGGCAACTCGGGGCCATTGCCCGAGCCCATCGAAAAAGCCATTACCCAGGCTGACCTGACCGTAGCGTCGGTGCTGTCAGGCAACCGAAACTTCGAAGGGCGGGTACACCCGCTGGTCAAAACCAACTGGCTGGCTTCACCGCCGTTGGTGGTGGCCTATGCCTTGGCCGGCACCGTGCGCATTGACCTGAGCCACGAGCCGTTGGGCACTGGCAAGGATGGCCAACCCGTGTACCTGCGAGATATCTGGCCCAGCCAGAAGGAAATCGCCGACGCGGTGGCCAACGTCAACACCGGGATGTTCCACAAGGAATATGCCGAAGTGTTTGCGGGCGATGCACAGTGGCAAGCCATCGAGGTGCCGCAAGCGGCCACTTACGTCTGGCAACCCGACTCTACCTACATCCAGCACCCACCCTTCTTCGAAGACATCACCGGTCCCCTTCCGGTCATTGCAGATATTCAAGGGGCGCGGGTGCTGGCGCTGCTGGGCGACTCGGTGACCACCGACCACATCTCCCCCGCCGGCAATATCAAGGCTGACAGCCCGGCCGGGCGTTATTTGCGGGACAAGGGCGTGGAGCCTCAGGACTTCAACTCCTACGGCTCGCGGCGCGGCAATCACCAAGTGATGATGCGCGGCACCTTTGCCAACATTCGTATTCGCAACGAAATGCTGGGCGGCGAAGAAGGCGGTCAGACGATCTACATCCCCACCGGGGAAAAAATGCCAATCTACGATGCCGCCATGCGCTACCAAGCGTCAGGCACACCGTTGGTGGTGATTGCCGGTCAGGAATACGGCACAGGCTCCAGCCGCGACTGGGCGGCCAAAGGCACTAACCTGCTGGGCGTCAAGGCGGTGATTGCCGAAAGTTTTGAGCGTATCCACCGCTCTAACCTGGTGGGCATGGGTGTTCTGCCACTGCAGTTCAAACTGGACCAGAACCGCAAAAGCCTGCACCTCACCGGCCGCGAAACCCTCGATATTCTGGGGCTCACCGGTGCCGAGTTGCAGCCGCGCATGAACCTGACACTGGTGATCACCCGCGAAACCGGCCAACAGGAACGTGTCGATGTGCTCTGTCGGATAGATACACTAAATGAAGTGGAATACTTCAAGTCTGGAGGCATTTTGCACTACGTGCTGCGGCAACTGATCGCGTCATAAACCTTCACCCGCGTGCTCGCGCTCTTTTAGGCATAAAAAGAGCGCGAGCACGCGAGCGTCGACCGCCTGCTCCCCCTCTGAAATATAAATTAAATAAACGCCCCACTGTGCCGACAGCCTGTCAAAGCCTTGCGGATTGACACGACATGCGTAACAACCAGCCTATCACTCAGCGCGAACGCACATTCCCTGCTCAACAACGGTTGATTTCCACCACCGATGCCAAGGGCATGATCACCTATTGCAACGATGCTTTTGTCGAAATCAGCGGCTTTTCGCGTGATGAGTTGATACGCGCGCCCCACAACCTTGTGCGCCATCCCGATGTGCCCCCAGCGGTGTTTGAACACATGTGGAGCACCCTGAAAAAGGGTCTGCCGTGGATGGGCATCGTCAAGAACCGCTGTCGCAATGGCGATCACTACTGGGTCAATGCCTACGTGACACCGGTGTTCGAGAACGAACGCGTGGTGGGGTACGAATCGGTACGAATCAAACCGACTGTTGAACAGGTGCAACGCGCACAAGCGCTGTACTCGCGGCTCAACCGTGGCAAACCGGCGGTACCACGACGTGACAAATGGCTGCCGGTGCTACAGGACTGGCTGCCGTTTATTCTGGTCAGCCAGTTGAGTTTTATGATTGGTGCGTTGTTCAACTCCAGCTGGGGCTTTGCCTTGGCCGCCCTGTTATCAATCCCGCTGGGGCTGCTGGGCCTGACTTGGCAGCAGCGCGGCATCAAACGCTTGCTGCGCCTGGCCGAACAGACCACCTCCGACCCGCTGATTGCACAGATGTACACGGACAGCCGCGGCCCGCAGGCGCGCCTGGAAATGTCGATCCTGAGCCAGGAAGCCCGTCTCAAAACCTGCCTGACACGCTTGCAGGACACCGCCGAACATTTGAGCGAGCAAGCCCGTCAATCCGATATCCTGGCCCATAAAAGCTCGTCAGGGCTTGAGCGCCAGCGCGTGGAAACCGAGCAAGTGGCGACTGCCGTCAACCAGATGGCCGCGACCACACAAGAAGTTGCCAGCCACGTGCAACGCACGGCAGACGCCACTCAGGAAGCCAACCGCCTGACCCGTCGCGGCCGGGACATCGCCGGCGAAACCCGCGAAGCCATCGAGCGCTTGTCAATCGTGGTGGGCGAAACCGGTGCCACCGTGACGCAATTGGCCAAAGACAGCGATGAAATCGGCGGTGTTGTCGATGTGATCAAAGGCATTGCCGACCAGACCAACTTGCTGGCCTTGAACGCGGCGATCGAAGCCGCGCGCGCCGGTGAAATGGGTCGCGGCTTTGCCGTGGTTGCGGACGAAGTACGCCAACTGGCGCAACGCACCAGCCTGTCGACAGGGCAGATCCACGGCTTGATTGCCAAACTGCAACAAACCGCGGCGACCGCCGTACACACCATGAACGCCGGTCATCGTCAGGCCGAAGAGGGTGTGGCACGGGTACTTGAGGCGGATGAAGCGCTGGTGGGCATCAGTGACGCGGTGGCCAATATCACCGACATGGCCACCCAGATTGCAGCGGCGACTGAGGAGCAAAGTGCTGTGGCGGAAGAGATCAGCCGCAATATCAGCACCATTGCCGATCTCGCGGACCAGACGTCGGAGCAGGCTCAGCACTCGGCGTTGCTGAGCGAAGAACTGACCCAAACCGTCAACAGCCAGTACTCACTGGTAGAGCGCTTTAACCGGTAGAAAGGGCCGCCCCATCTTCGACGCCGCGCTGGCCCGCAAAGAGCTGGGGGGCACTTCAAAGCACCGACGTGCTTTTGATCCAAGGGCCCCCGTCAACCATGTGTCCGGTCTGTACAGCTTTTCAAAGTGGCACGGCGTAAAGCCGGAACCTCAAGTGGCCGTGACCGCAGCAATGGATAGGATTGCGGCACGACAGCGCGACGTCATTTAGCGTTTAAAGATCAAAAGATCGCGAGCAATCGAGCGTCGACCGGCTGCTCCTACGGATGGCAGCAGCGTTTGTAGGAACGAGCTTGCTCGTGATCTTTTGATCTGGCTTTTGATCTAAAGGGCCCCCTTAAACCACGCTGGCCTGTGTGAGGGCATGCCGAGCCACAGCGAGGCACCGAGTGGTAGGGGCATAAGCGTTTGGCCACTTTGCGCTTTTCAAAGTGGCACGGCGTAAAGCCGGAACCCTAAGTGGCCGTGACCGCAGCAATGGATAGGATTGCTGCACGACAGCGCGACGTCATTTAGCGTTTAAAGATCAAAAGATCGCGAGCAAGCTCGCTCCTACAGGGCATGCTTTTGATCTGGTTTTTGATCTAAGGGCTCCCTTAAACCACGCTGGCCGAACGCAGGTTTTGCGCAGTGGGTAACGGGTTAGCCGCGACACGGCCAAGGATGGCCGATCGCGGCGGCCCACGACGTCCTGCCGCAACCTCAAGTGGCCGTGACCGCAGCAATGGATAGAATTGCTGCACGACAGCGCGGCATCATTGAGCGTTTAAAGATCAAAAGATCGCGAGCCATCGAGCGTCAACTAGCTGCGCCTACAGGTGTTTAGCGTTAATCAAACGCATACCGCAGGCCGACGTTGGCACCCCAAGGCTGCTCGATATTCCGGCCCTTCATGTACTCGAAATCGGCATGCACCTTCAGGTTGCTGGCCAGCGTCATCGCCAGACCAACGCCCACTTCTCCCCGAGTACCGTGCAGGTCATTGTTGAAGCGATGGCCGTTGACCTTGACCTCATTGTCCCGGGCAAACTCTTGAGCCACCGCGAGTTTGAGGTAGGGGCTAAGCGTTTCATTGCGATGCTCCAGCGTCACACCCACCTTGCCCAGCAGCGAGCGCGTGGCCGCATTTTCAGCGCGTAAACCGCTGTCGAGCGTGAACGCTTCGCCCTTGATCCCCACGGCAGACAGTTGGGCGAACGGCTCGACAAACACGTGTTGCGAAAGTTGAACCTCGCGCCCCGCTTCCACCGAGGCTCCCAGGCCATAAGTGACGTACTCGCCCTTGGCCTTGCTGAAGTCACTCATGACCACATCGGCGCGGTTGCGCAACTGGTTAAGCTTGAGCACGGCGTCGACGTAGTAACCGTCGGCACTCGCCCAGGTGCCATAACCGCCCACATAGAAGCTTTCGACTGTGCCTGAAGAACCGCGCGACTGCGATAGATCCGACTTGCTGTAACCGCCCAACAACCCGACCAACAGTGAACCATCGGTGATGGCCAGCGGCGTGTCCGCGCCAAACGAAAAACCGGTCTGGTTTTGCTTGTAACCCAGCCCGCCGCTGCCCGCGACCTGGAATTTGTTGCCGTAGCTGCGCATCCAGCCACCGCCCTGACCACTGCTGCGGACCTCGCCCATGCGGCTACGCAAGGTGCTCATTTCGCCATACCACACGGTCGGCGCGCTGTTGAACAACGCCTGAACGCTGTGGGTCGCAGGGCTTACGGTGCGGCCTGTGCCGGTTAAATACCAGTCATCACCCAAACGCTCCAACCCATAAGAATAGGCACCCAGGTCGACACGCTCGCCCATCACACCAAAGTGGGCATCTCCCCCTTCTGTGTGTACGACACGCAGCGGGTCGAAGCCCGACGCGGGCTCAGCCCCCGAGTTCTGAATGCTCAACACATGATTGCCGGTGGCCTCGCCGTTTATATCGAGAAAGTCGACCTGCCGAGCATTCATGTCCAGTTTCAAGCCAAACGTGCCATTACCCGACAGCTCGCCCATGGATAACCGATGGAACGCCTCGGAACGGCTGAAATCGACACGCCCACCGGCCAGCACCAATGACTCGACATTGCTGTCGCCTTTGACATCCCACGTGACGTCTTTATCGAGCTGGAGCTTTTCAACATCGCTCATCTGACCGGTAAAGCGCGTGCCATTTTGCAGTCGGACATTGACCAGTGCGCCTTCAGGAATGGTCAGGTTTCCGTGCAGAAAACTGCCATCCACCACCAGGTCCAGTTCGCTGTCGGACTGCAAGTCCAGCAACTCACCCTTGCCGTTATTGGAAGATAGGGTAGAGCCGTTACTGACGTTGACCGTGGCTTGGGCACCGGAATCCACTTTGATCGCAGGGCCGTTTGTGCTGCCGACATAAGCGCCATCAATCTCGACGGTGTTATCGCGGCCGCTGATATTCAACGCGGCAGCGTTTTCAGACTGAATCGAGCCGCCCTTGACCAACAGGCTGCCGCCACTGAGCTGTGCGCCGACCGCACCGGCACCGTGGGCTTTGACGTGAGTGTTGTTCAGTTCGACTCGGCCTCTTTGTTCAGCCACAACGCCCGCTGAACCTTCGCCGAAGGTCTCGATAAAACTGTCGGTGAGCTTCACCAGGCTGCCACCACCGGCGGCGACCGCCCCATGGGATTTAGCCCCTGAGGTCGTAAGTAAAGACCCTCTCAAGTCAATAACGGCCACTTTGGACGCTACCACTGCGTGGGAGCCAGAACCTTCGGTAGCAATCACAAGATTGGCACCGTCAACTTTGCCTTGATGGTGGGCATAAACCGCAATACTGCGATCACCTTTGGTGCTGATGGAACCTGACCCCAGGCTGACTTCCCCACCACTCAGGGCTTCAACCCCAAAAGCGCTTTTACCCGAGGTCAGAACAGTGATTTTTTCCGCAATTGCCTTAGCGTCAGTACGCGCCCGAAGCCCAGTGGAGCCCTCACCTGTCGTAGTAATTGCCAGCTCACCCGTCGAACGAAATTCGCTGCCGAGATCATGAAGATAAACGCCGTACGAGCGATCCCCGGAGGTTGTTACATGGGTGTTTTCGGCCGTTACTTTGCCGCCGCTATTAAGATAAATACCGTAAGCGAAATCCCCGGAGGTCGCCAAATTCATATTCCGGGCATTAATTTTTCCGTCGGTAGTGACAAGCATGGCATCAGTACCATCCCCGGTTGTCTCAATATCTTTATCGTCGATACTGATCTCAGTGCCATTTCCCACAATTATCCGATCTTCATCGGCGGCCTGTACGTGCACACTTGAGAGCAACAACGCCTGACTGACAGCCAAGGCAAGATACGACTTACGTAACAAAAGGAACTGAGGCATGAGGATTGTCTTCTCTTGTTGAATTCTCGCACGGAGCTCAACGACATTGCCGAGCGCACCTACGTACAAGGGCACTCAGAATGAAAACAATCATCAGATGAAAACATCAGGCTTATCCCCGTCTCTTGTAAGACTTCAACTACATACATCGTACGGATTGCACCTTAACAAACCGCAAGCGGTTTACCGGCAGCCCTATAGGAGCAAGCCGGTCGACGCGAGCTTGCTCGCAGTCTTTGAAAAAAATCAAAAGATCGCGAGCCATCGAGCGTCAACCGGCTGCGCCTACAGGTGTTTAGCGTTAATCAAACGCATACCGCAAGCCGACGTTGGCACCCCAAGGCTGCTCGATATTCTGGCCCTTCATGTACTCGAAATCGGCATGCACCTTGAGGTTGCTGGCCAGCGTCATCGCCAGGCCAACGCCCACTTCCCCCGAGTACCGTGCAGGTCATTGTTGAAGCGATGGCCGTTGACCTTGACCTCATTGTCCCGGGCAAACTCTTGAGCCACCGCGAGTTTGAGGTAGGGGCTAAGCGTTTCATTGCGATGCTCCAGCGTCACACCCACCTTGCCCAGCAGCGAGCGCGTGGCCGCATTTTCAGCGCGTAAACCGCTGTCGAGCGTGAACGCTTCGCCCTTGATCCCCACGGCAGACAGTTGGGCGAACGGCTCGACAAACACGTGTTGCGAAAGTTGAACCTCGCGCCCCGCTTCCACCGAGGCTCCCAGGCCATAAGTGACGTACTCGCCCTTGGCCTTGCTGAAGTCACTCATGACCACATCGGCGCGGTTGCGCAACTGGTTAAGCTTGAGCACGGCGTCGACGTAGTAACCGTCGGCACTCGCCCAGGTGCCATAACCGCCCACATAGAAGCTTTCGACTGTGCCTGAAGAACCGCGCGACTGCGATAGATCCGACTTGCTGTAACCGCCCAACAACCCGACCAACAGTGAACCATCGGTGATGGCCAGCGGCGTGTCCGCGCCAAACGAAAAACCGGTCTGGTTTTGCTTGTAACCCAGCCCGCCGCTGCCCGCGACCTGGAATTTGTTGCCGTAGCTGCGCATCCAGCCACCGCCCTGACCACTGCTGCGGACCTCGCCCATGCGGCTACGCAAGGTGCTCATTTCGCCATACCACACGGTCGGCGCGCTGTTGAACAACGCCTGAACGCTGTGGGTCGCAGGGCTTACGGTGCGGCCTGTGCCGGTTAAATACCAGTCATCACCCAAACGCTCCAACCCATAAGAATAGGCACCCAGGTCGACACGCTCGCCCATCACACCAAAGTGGGCATCTCCCCCTTCTGTGTGTACGACACGCAGCGGGTCGAAGCCCGACGCGGGCTCAGCCCCCGAGTTCTGAATGCTCAACACATGATTGCCGGTGGCCTCGCCGTTTATATCGAGAAAGTCGACCTGCCGAGCATTCATGTCCAGTTTCAAGCCAAACGTGCCATTACCCGACAGCTCGCCCATGGATAACCGATGGAACGCCTCGGAACGGCTGAAATCGACACGCCCACCGGCCAGCACCAATGACTCGACATTGCTGTCGCCTTTGACATCCCACGTGACGTCTTTATCGAGCTGGAGCTTTTCAACATCGCTCATCTGACCGGTAAAGCGCGTGCCATTTTGCAGTCGGACATTGACCAGTGCGCCTTCAGGAATGGTCAGGTTTCCGTGCAGAAAACTGCCATCCACCACCAGGTCCAGTTCGCTGTCGGACTGCAAGTCCAGCAACTCACCCTTGCCGTTATTGGAAGATAGGGTAGAGCCGTTACTGACGTTGACCGTGGCTTGGGCACCGGAATCCACTTTGATCGCAGGGCCGTTTGTGCTGCCGACATAAGCGCCATCAATCTCGACGGTGTTATCGCGGCCGCTGATATTCAACGCGGCAGCGTTTTCAGACTGAATCGAGCCGCCCTTGACCAACAGGCTGCCGCCACTGAGCTGTGCGCCGACCGCACCGGCACCGTGGGCTTTGACGTGAGTGTTGTTCAGTTCGACTCGGCCGCCATGGTCCACCATAGCGCCCGCAGCACCTTCACCGAAGGTCTCGATAAAACTGTCGGTGAGTTTCACGAGCGCGTTTGAGCCAGAGGCGTATGCGCCATGCGCCTGCTTTCCAAGAGTGGTAATCGATGAGCCCGCACTTAAAAAAATAGACGTCCCGCTCAACGCTTGGGCTCCATACGCGTGCTCACCTTCGTGTGGACACCGCGCTGGCGCTTAAGTCTATAAAAGTACCCTGGTCAAATGCCGGGTGCCTCCAGGCCTGCAACCCGACAGCTTCCTTGCCCAACGTTTTGATCTGAAGGCCAGCCCCGTTCACACGCCCCATATAACTCCAGATGCCAGCGCTGCCTTCGCCCTTGGTCATGATAGAGCCCGAGCCAAGGCTGACCTCGCCGCTACCGGCAAAAACCCCAGCGGCAAAATCCCCGCTGGTCGCAACATCGATTTTTTCAACAGTGGCTTTACCGCCATACGTCGCCACCAGCCCGATGCTGCCGTCTCCTGTCGTGCTGATTGAAAGTTCACCCGAGGAATTGAATTCACTGCCAAACCCATGTACCTGCACACCATGGGCGCTTAGACCAGATGTCGTCACAGCCATATCCGATGACTGGATTTTGCCCCCTGAGTCTGCATACATGGCAGAGACGCCGTAGCCTGTCGTCTCAATCAACTGACCAGTGACACTGGCCTCTGCACCATTTTGTGCAACGACCCGATCAGCATCGGCAGCCTGCACTTGCACACTTTGAAACATCAAGGCCTGAGCGACCGCCAGTACAAGAAGGGACTGCTGCGTTGTAGGAAATTGAGGCATAGCGATTATTTCTCTTATTGCGAAGGCTTCCTACGGTCCTCAACGATATTGCTGAGCCCGCCTACAGAAAGGGCTTGTCTCTCAACGCCGTAGGACTGAACCTTTTTTATGCAGTGCTACTTCAAACAAGGCACAGCCCACTCGTCTGCGCGGTGAGCCACGCTGCAACCTTGGCGGCCGCAACATCCAGATGCTGCTCGTGGGTAAACCCTGAAGCCTTCAAGGGTTTCAAATCGTGATCCCCCGTCACCATCCAGCACAGCTCAATAGTGGCTGCCAACGTATACGTCTCAACCGTACCGCGATTGCCCAAGGCATCGCGTTCGCCTTGCACAATCAGCGTCGGCGTTGTTAATTCGGCCAGATGCGCCACACGGGGCTTTTGCGGTTTACCGCTCGCGTAAAACGGGTACCCCAAACACACCAGCCAGTCCGCCCCCAATTCATCCGCCACCAGGCTGGCCATGCGCCCGCCCATTGATTTGCCTCCCACAGCCAATGGCCCAGCGACATGCCGTCGCACCTCGGCATACACCGCGCGCCAGCTGTCGAGCAGTTGGGGCTGCGGATTGGGTGGCCTTTTGCGGCCATCGAGACGGCGCTGAGCCATATAGGGAAATTCGAAGCGCAGCACGTTAACCCCGCGCGCGGCAAGGCGCTCAGCCATGGCGGTCATCCATTCACTGTCCATCGGCGCACCTGCGCCGTGGGCCAGGATCAAGGTCCCGTCACCCGTGTTTTCTGGCCTCGGTACCGCACCATTCCACACCCACCCCCGGTCCCGTACGCACTGCGCCCATTGATCCCCGTCAATACCGACCGTCGCCGCTACGCCCATGCTTGCCTCGCTTTTAGTCTGCCAATAACTCCAGGCGTACGTTTGTATTCGCCTGAACCGTGGATGGGGAACCATGAACACTTCTATAAGTACCGCCTACAACTATAAGGTGGTCCGCCAATTTGCCATTATGACGGTGGTTTGGGGCATCGTCGGTATGGGGCTCGGCGTTTTTCTCGCTGCGCAGTTGGTCTGGCCAGAACTCAATTTCGATTTACCCTGGACCAGTTTTGGGCGCCTGCGCCCACTGCACACCAACGCCGTGATTTTCGCTTTCGGCGGCTGCGCACTGTTTGCCGCCTCGTTCTACGCGGTGCAACGCACCTGCCAGGCGACATTGTTCGCCCCTAAAATTGCCACGTTCACGTTCTGGGGCTGGCAATTGGTGATTGTGCTAGCGGCTATCAGCTTGCCGCTGGGCTACACCAGCTCCAAGGAATACGCCGAGCTGGAATGGCCGATCGACATTTTGATCACCATCGTTTGGGTCGCCTACGCCATCGTGTTTTTCGGCACGATCATGAAGCGCAAGACCAAACATATTTACGTGGGTAACTGGTTCTTCGGCGCATTTATCGTGACCGTGGCCATTTTGCACATCGTCAATAACCTGGAAATCCCGGTCAGCTTTACCAAGTCGTACTCGCTTTACGGCGGCGCAACAGATGCCATGGTGCAGTGGTGGTACGGGCACAACGCCGTGGGCTTTTTCCTGACGGCGGGCTTTTTGGGGATGATGTACTACTTCGTGCCGAAACAGGCCGAACGCCCCATCTACTCCTATCGCCTGTCCATCGTTCACTTTTGGGCACTGATCACCCTCTACATCTGGGCCGGCCCGCACCACTTGCACTACACCGCGCTGCCGGACTGGGCTCAATCGTTGGGCATGGTGATGTCGTTGATTTTGCTGGCACCGAGCTGGGGCGGCATGATCAACGGCATGATGACCCTCTCAGGGGCCTGGCATAAGCTGCGCAGCGACCCGATCCTGCGCTTCCTGGTCGTGTCACTGGCGTTCTACGGCATGTCGACCTTCGAAGGCCCGATGATGGCCATCAAGACCGTCAACGCCCTCTCTCACTACACCGACTGGACCATCGGCCACGTGCACGCCGGGGCCCTGGGTTGGGTGGCGATGATTTCGATCGGCGCGCTGTACCACATGATCCCCAAAGTCTTTGGTCGCCCGCAGATGTACAGCCTGGGGCTGATCAACGCGCACTTCTGGCTGGCCACTATCGGCACCGTGCTCTATATCGCCTCGATGTGGGTCAACGGTATCGCCCAAGGCCTCATGTGGCGCGCCGTCAACGAAGACGGCACGCTGACCTACTCCTTTGTCGAAACACTGGTCGCCAGCCACCCGGGCTATGTCGTACGCCTGATTGGCGGCGCGATCTTCTTCAGCGGCATGTTGCTGATGGCTTACAACACCTGGCGCACCGTGCGTAACGCCGAGCCCGCCGAAGTTGTAGCTGCGGCGCAGATGGCCTGAGGAGCTGACCATGAAACACGAAATCATTGAAAAAAATATCGGCCTGATGCTGTTGCTGATGATCCTGTGCGTGAGCGTCGGCGGCCTGACTCAAATCGTGCCGCTGTTCTTTGAGGATGTGACCAACACCCCGGTCGAAGGCATGAAGCCTTACACCGCGCTGCAACTGGAAGGCCGCGACGTCTACATCCGCGAAGGCTGTGTGCAATGCCACTCGCAGATGATTCGCCCGTTCCGTGCCGAGACCGAACGCTATGGCCACTACTCGGTTGCAGGTGAAAGTGTTTGGGATCACCCGTTTCTGTGGGGCTCCAAGCGCACCGGCCCGGACCTGGCCCGGGTGGGCGGCCGTTACTCCGATGACTGGCACCGCGCTCACCTTTACAACCCGCGCAACGTGGTGCCCGAGTCGAAAATGCCAGCGTACCCGTGGCTGGTCGAGGCACCGGTGGATAGCAGCCATACCCGCAAAAAGCTGGAAGTGATGCGCACGTTGGGCGTGCCTTACACCGACGAAGACATCGCCAACGCCAAGCAATCGGTGCAAGGCAAGACCGAAATGGACGCCCTGGTGGCCTACCTGCAAGTGCTCGGCACTGCCATCAAAAGCAAGAGGTGAGCCATGTTTGAGATGAGCAGTGGAATGATCCGTGGTCTTGGAACCGTGGTTGTGGCAGTGGCTTTTATCGGCCTGGCGCTGTGGGTATTCAGCCCACGCCGCAAGTCCGAGTTCGAAGACGCAACCTTACTGCCCTTCAAGGACGACCCGCAGGCCATTCAACACGTCGAGCAAGAACAAGCGTCTAGGAGTAAAAAAGCATGACCACCTTCTGGAGTCTCTATATCAGTGTGTTGACCATCGGCACATTGATAGGCCTGACCTGGCTGCTGTTTAGCACGCGCAAGGGGGAGAAAAAGGGTGAAACCGTCGAAACCATGGGCCACAGCTTTGACGGCATCGAGGAGTACGACAACCCGCTGCCACGCTGGTGGTTCATGCTGTTCATCGGCACACTGGTATTCGGCGTAGGTTACTTGATCCTCTACCCGGGCCTGGGCAATTGGAAAGGCCTGCTGCCCGGTTATGAGAATGGCTGGACCGGTGCCCACGAATGGGAAAAGGAAATGGATAAGGCTGACGCTAAATTTGGGCCTATTTTCGCCAAATTTGCAGCCATGCCCGTAGAACAAGTCGCCCAGGACCCCCAAGCGCTGAAGATGGGCGGACGTCTGTTTGCCTCTAACTGCTCGGTGTGCCATGGCTCGGACGCCAAGGGTGCATTCGGCTTTCCAAACCTGGCTGACACTTCATGGCGCTGGGGCGGCGATGCCGACACCATCAAGACCACCATCATGGAAGGGCGTATCGCCGCCATGCCGGGCTGGGGCCCGGTGCTCGGTGAAGAAGGTATCAAGAACGTAGCAGCGTATGTGCGCCACGACCTGGCAGGGCTGCCGCTTGCGCAGGGTACAGCCGTAGACCTGGTCGCCGGTAAACAGGCGTTCGACACCACGTGTGTTGCCTGCCACGGAGCCAACGGCAAGGGCATGCCCATGCTGGGCGCACCGGACTTGACCGCACCGGCAGGCTTTATCTACGGCACCAGCCTGGCGCAATTGCAGCAAACCATTCGCCATGGTCGGCAAGGCCATATGCCAGCGCAAAAGGAATTGCTGGGGAACGATAAGGTCCAGTTACTGGCCGCTTACGTATTCAGCTTGTCGCATGCCAATCAAGGGGAAAAGACAGCAGAATAGTTTCTTAATATTTCATGCCGCACCGTTCTGGTGCGGCATTCCTCTTTCTCGAACGCGACCAAGTGTCGCACCTCTTCTGCCAGCCTTTCTTGCGCTTGCAACGCTCAAGACAGCAGCCTCGCGTGTCGCTGACAGGCTTTTGTCAGCTCGGGTCAAGTGAAATTAATGACTCGGTTAAATCGCACGGGCCTGCGCCACACCGCAGGGTTTACCCCAACTACCGTCGATTACAGCCATCATCGTACTGTCATCGTGCCTTGATTGCGCCTCGCCTGACCTCTCCTGCCCCCTTCATTTACCCCCTACAACAACCCATCGTGAGCCACGTTGCTTTAACCTTACTCCGCGCATGGAAAGGCCGCAGAATAAGCGTTGGAACGTATTGACCGAGGTCAAGCTGCGTTGCAATAACCCTACGTTCTATCCATACTTACGACCGTTTTTTACTCCTAATAAAATACCAAAACCGTGGAACCTTAGAATGAGCACTGCAATCAGTCCGACTGCTTATAACTATAAGGTAGTCCGCCAGTTCGCCATCATGACGGTGGTCTGGGGGATCCTTGGCATGGGGCTTGGGGTTTTTATCGCGTCACAGCTCGTGTGGCCTGATTTGAACCTTGGCCTTGAATGGACGACCTTTGGCCGTCTGCGCCCTCTGCATACCAACCTTGTGATTTTTGCCTTCGGTGGCTGTGCACTGTTTGGCACCTCGTATTACGTCGTACAGCGCACCTGCCAGACGCGACTGATTTCCGACGCCGTCGCTTCGTTTACCTTCTGGGGTTGGCAAGCGGTCATTGTGGGGGCACTTGTCACGCTGCCGATGGGTTACACCACCAGCAAGGAATACGCTGAACTCGAATTGCCGGTGGCTATCCTGCTGGCGATCGTCTGGGTGGCGTATGGCATTGTGTTCTTTGGCACGATCATGAAGCGCAAAACCAGGCACATTTATGTCGGCAACTGGTTCTACGGTGCCTTTATTATCGTGACCGCCATGCTGCACATTGTTAACCATGCCTCGTTGCCCGTGAGCTTCTTCAAGTCCTACTCCGCCTATGCCGGTGCGACGGACGCCATGGTTCAGTGGTGGTATGGCCATAACGCGGTTGGCTTTTTCCTGACCACAGGCTTCTTGGGCATGATGTATTACTTCGTGCCGAAACAGGCCGAACGCCCGATCTACTCCTATCGCCTGTCCATCGTGCACTTTTGGGCGTTGATCACCCTCTACATCTGGGCCGGCCCGCACCACCTGCACTACACCGCGCTGCCGGACTGGGCTCAGTCGCTGGGCATGGCGATGTCGATCATCCTGCTGGCCCCAAGCTGGGGTGGCATGATCAACGGCATGATGACCCTCTCGGGTGCCTGGTATAAGTTGCGCACCGATCCAATTCTGCGCTTCCTCGTGGTATCGCTGGCGTTCTACGGCATGTCGACCTTCGAAGGCCCGATGATGGCCATCAAGACCGTCAACGCCCTCTCCCACTACACCGACTGGACCATCGGCCACGTACACGCCGGCGCTCTGGGCTGGGTGGCGATGATTTCGATCGGGGCCATGTACCACATGATTCCGCGTGTTTATGGTCAAAAACAGATGTACAGCACCGGTCTCATCAACGTTCACTTCTGGCTGGCCACCATCGGCACCGTGCTCTACATCGCCTCGATGTGGGTCAACGGCATCACGCAAGGTTTGATGTGGCGCGCCATCAACGATGACGGCACCCTGACCTATTCGTTCGTCGAATCGCTGCAAGCGAGCCATCCGGGCTTTATCGTTCGCGCCCTGGGCGGGGCCATCTTCGCCAGCGGTATGTTGTTCATGGCCTACAACGTGTTCCGCACCGTGCGTGCCTCGAACCCGGTAGAAGCTGAAGCGGCGACCAAGATCGCCGTCGTGGGAGCCCACTGATGATCAAGCACGACACTATTGAGAAGAACATCGGCCTGATGGCCTTCTTCATGGTCATTGCCGTCAGCATTGGCGGCTTGACTCAAATCGTTCCGCTGTTCTTTCAGGAAGTGACCAACACCCCGGTTGAAGGCATGAAGCCACGCACCGCACTGGAACTGGAAGGCCGTGACATTTACATCGCCAACGGCTGTGTCGGCTGCCACTCGCAGATGATTCGCCCGTTCCGTGCCGAAACCGAACGCTACGGCCACTACTCGGTCGCCGGTGAAAGCGTGTGGGACCACCCGTTCCTGTGGGGCTCCAAACGTACCGGCCCGGACTTGGCCCGCGTGGGCGGTCGTTACTCCGATGACTGGCAGCGTGCGCATTTGTACAACCCGCGCAACGTCGTTCCCGAGTCGATCATGCCAGCGTATCCGTTCCTGGTTGAGCGCAAGCTCGACGGCAAGGACACGGCCAGAAAGATGGAAGTCTTGCGCGTGCTCGGCGTTCCTTATACCGACGAAGACATCGCCGGGGCCAAGGATGCGGTCAAAGGCAAAACCGAAATGGACGCACTGGTGGCTTACCTCCAGGGCTTGGGCACCATCATCAAAAGCAAACGGTGATTCTTCATGGATATCGGGATGATTCGCGGCCTGGGCACTGTCGTCGTGATGGTGGCTTTTATCGGCTTGGCATTGTGGGTATTCAGCCCGCGGCGCAAGTCCGAGTTTGATGACGCAACCCTGTTGCCCTTCAAGGATGATCCCGAAGCCATTAAGCACGTCGAGCAAGAGCAAGCGTCTAGGAGTAACAAAGAATGACTACATTCTGGAGTCTGTACGTCACAGTCCTCACTCTGGGTACCATCTTCGCTTTGACCTGGTTGCTGCTGGCCACCCGCAAGGGCCAACGCAGCGAGCAGACAGAAGAGAAAGTTGGACACTCGTTCGACGGGATTGAAGAGTACGACAACCCCATGCCCAAATGGTGGTTCATGCTGTTTGTGGGCACCGTGATCTTCGCCCTTGGCTATCTGGTGCTTTACCCTGGCCTGGGTAACTGGAAAGGCCTGTTGCCGGGCTATCAGTACCTGGACTTGCAAAACCAGACGCAGTTTGCCAACGGCGAAACAGGCTGGACCGGGGTTCACGAGTGGGAAAAGGAAATGGCCAAGTCGGATGCACGATTTGGACCGATCTTCGCCAAGTTTGCGGCCATGCCTATCGAAGAAGTGGCCAAAGATCCGCAAGCACTGAAAATGGGCGGTCGTTTGTTCGCCTCCAACTGTTCGGTGTGCCACGGTTCTGACGCCAAGGGTGCCTACGGCTTCCCCAACCTGACCGACAGCGACTGGCGCTGGGGCGGTACGCCCGCCGATATCAAGGCCAGCATCATGAACGGCCGTCATGCCATTATGCCTGGCTGGTCCGAAGTGATTGGTGAGCAAGGCGTGAGCGACGTTGCCGCTTATGTACTGACCAGCCTGGACGGCCGCAAACTGCCCGAAAGCGCAAAAGCTGACCCGGCCAAGGGTAAAGAGCTCTTCGCCACCAATTGTGCCGTGTGCCACGGCGCGGAAGGTAAAGGCAACCCACTGATGGGTGCGCCCGACCTGACTCACCCGGGTGCGTTTATCTACGGTTCGAGCTTCGCTCAACTGCAGCAAACCATCCGTCACGGCCGTCAGGGCCAGATGCCTGCACAGGCTGAGTTGCAAGGGAACGACAAGGTTCACTTATTGGCCGCCTACGTCTACAGCCTGTCCCATGGCGAAGAAGACGCCAAAGCCGCTGACTGACGCTATTACCTGGCACCTGACAAGGCCCCTCCATTAACCATGGCGGGGCCTTTTTTTGAGTATTTTCTTTGGGTTGCTCTCGCATCTTATTGAGTAGCAATGTTGCTACATTAGTTTTTTGGGAGATCGTCCCCATCACCACCCTTTCCAGCCGTGAGTTCACCAGGACACAAGTGGTGATCTCACCGCGCCCCGTGGACTTCTAATGTTTCTGCTCGATACCAACGTGGTCTCAGAACTTCGCAAACCCCAAGCTGACCCGGCCGTGGTCGCTTGGGCGAACAGCGTCCCCGCCAGCAAACTGTATGTTTGCACCATTACCTTGCTTGAACTTGAAACCGGCATCCTGCGCCTGGAGCAGCGCGACCCCGCGCAAGGCGTACCCGCTGCGAAACTGGCTTGAAGCGCATGTTCTGCCCGCTTTTGCAGGTCGCATTCTGTCGATTGATGGTGCCGTTGCCAGACGCTGCGCCCGCCTGCATGTGCCCGACCGCAGCAACGAGTGCGATGCCCTGATCGCAGCAACCGCGCTGGTGCATGGCATGACCGTTGTCATCCGCAACACCAAGGACTTCGCCTTCAGCGGCGCACACGTCCTGAACCCTTGGCAAGCCTGATTCAGAGCGATTGCGCACCCTACGCCCGCCCCGAAGTCAATTGATCTGAGTCACGACTTGTTACAACTGCTATACCAAGTTGCGCTTTTCAGGAACGCGACCAAAGGTCGCACCCTTGAGCTAGAGTCACAGGGGTATCATTACGCCATTGCATCACCTTCTGACCGCGGTTGGCACGTACTGACCGAGGCATTTTCCACTGCCGTGGGACGCCCTAATGAGCAATCAGATTCCTGTTAACGACGTGACACCACCTGCCAAGAAACCCACTGAAAACGTTGACCTCTATGCGGCCCGGGAAAAAATCCATACCCGCGCCTTCACCGGCTTTTTCCGCAACCTGCGCATGGCCGGAGGAGCCCTTTTGTTCTTGCTGTACTTCGGTACGGTCTGGCTAAACTGGGGTGGCCATCAGGCCGTCTGGTGGAACCTGCCCGAGCGTAAATTCTTTATTTTTGGTGCCACCTTCTGGCCACAGGATTTTATCCTGCTGTCCGGCTTGCTGATCGTTGCTGCCTTTGGCCTGTTCTTTATTACCGTGTACGCGGGTCGAGTCTGGTGTGGCTACACCTGCCCCCAAAGCGTGTGGACCTGGGTGTTTATGTGGTGCGAGAAAGTCACTGAAGGTGACCGCAACCAGCGCATCAAACTCGACAAGGCACCCATGGGGCCGAACAAGTTCTTACGCAAACTCAGCAAGCACCTGCTGTGGTTACTGATAGCCCTTGTCACCGGCCTGACCTTTGTCGGGTACTTCTCACCGATACGCGAACTGGTCGTCGATTTTTTCACCGGCCAGGCCGATGGCTGGGCTTATTTCTGGGTCGGTTTCATCACCCTCGCCACCTATGGTAACGCCGGGTGGTTGCGCGAGCAGGTGTGCATTTACATGTGCCCTTATGCACGTTTTCAGAGCGTGATGTTCGACAAGGACACGCTCATTGTTTCCTACGACCCCCGTCGCGGTGAAGTCCGTGGCCCGCGCAAGAAAGACGCCGACTACAAAGCTCAAGGCCTGGGTGACTGCATCGATTGCACGATGTGCGTACAAGTCTGCCCGACCGGAATCGACATCCGCGACGGATTGCAAATTGAATGCATCGGTTGCGCGGCCTGTATCGATGCTTGCGACAGCATCATGGACAAAATGAACTACCCGCGCGGCTTGATCAGCTATACCACCGAACACAACCTCTCAGGCCAGAAAACCCATAAATTGCGCCCGCGCCTGATCGGCTATGCCCTGGTGTTGCTGACTATGATGGGCCTGCTGGCAGCGGCCTTCTTTACCCGCAGCCTGGTAGGCTTCGACGTCAGCAAAGACCGCGTGTTGTACCGGGAAAACGCTGAAGGTCGAATTGAAAACGTCTACAGTCTGAAAATCATGAACAAGGACCAGCACGATCACACCTACGTGCTCGACGCCATCGGCCTGCCCGACTTGAAACTGCAAGGCAAGCGCGAAATCAAGGTCGCGGCAGGCGATATTGTCAGCCTGCCGGTTGAGCTGTCGATTGCTCCCGAGCAACTGCCGGCCAGCACCAACGAGGTGTTCTTTATCCTCAAGGACGCCGACAACAGCGACATCAACGTCAAAGCCAAGAGCCGTTTCATCGGCCCACACATCAGATAAGAGATACTGCCCATGCCCGCCGATAAAAACGCCAACCCGTGGTACAAGCAACTATGGCCGTGGATCATCATTGCCATTCTCGCCTGTTCGGTCACCCTGACCCTGTCAATGGTCACGATTGCCGTCAACAACCCTGACCACCTGGTTAACGACAACTATTACGAGGCAGGCAAGGGTATCAATCGCTCACTGGACCGTGAGCTGCTGGGCCAGGCCCTGCAATTGAAAGCCACACTGCGCCTGGATGAAATGACGGGTGAAGTGGTGTTGCTGCTGGAAGGCAAGAGCCAACCAAAAACGCTGGAACTGAACCTGATATCACCGACCCAGCCCGATAAGGACCGCACGATACTCCTGAGCCTGAGCGATTCAGCCCCAGGCCGCTATATCGGCCAACTGGATGACAAGGTCGAAGGCCGGCGTTTTGTCGAGCTACTGGGCGTTGAAGATGGCAAGACCTGGCGCCTGTTTGAAGAGGAGCTGGTCGGTCACGACGTTGACTTGCTGCTAGGTGACGAACCGCTTCAGGGTGCCGAAGACCACACGGCGAAATAACCTCATCGCGAGCAGGACCGCACCTTTAGGTACGCGCGAACCCTGAAGGCCGAGCCTGCCCGCGATGGCGTACTTTTTGGCAACACCTGCTCGCGAAAGACCGTCATGACCTCTCCCGTTCCCTGCTATCACTGCGCCCTGCCCGTGCCACCGGGGAGCCGGTTCACCGCCGTTGTCCTGGGTGAAACCCGCGAACTCTGCTGCCCCGGCTGCCAGGCCGTGGCAGAGGCCATTGTGGCCGGCGGCCTTGAGCATTATTACCAGCACCGCAGTGAAGCGTCTGCCAACCCCGAAGCATTGCCCGTGCAACTGGTTGAAGAACTGGCCCTGTATGACCGTGCCGACGTACAAAAGCCCTTCGTGCGCCATGAAGGCGAGCAGGCCGAAACAACGCTGTTGATCGAAGGCATCAGTTGTGCCGCGTGCGGCTGGCTGATCGAAAAACACCTGCGCCGCCTACCGGCGGTCAGCGAAGCCAGGCTCAACCTCTCCAATCACCGCTTGCACGTGCGCTGGGCTGATAGCCAATTGCCACTGAGTGAAGTGCTGAGCGAGCTCCGCCATATCGGCTACGCCGCTCATCTTTATCAGCCGGATCGCGCCACCGAGCAATTGGCCCGCGAAAACCGCCTGGCGCTGCGCCAACTCGGTGTCGCAGGGCTGTTGTGGTTTCAGGCAATGATGGCAACGATGGCCACCTGGCCGGAATTCAATATCGACCTGAGCGCAGAGATGCACACCATCCTGCGCTGGGTGGCACTGTTTCTGACGACACCTATCGTGTTTTACAGTTGCGCACCGTTTTTTAAAGGTGCCATGCGCGACTTGCGCACTCGCCATCTCACCATGGATGTTTCGGTGTCATTGGCGATTGGCGGTGCCTATACGGCCGGGATCTGGACCGCAATCACCGGTGTCGGCGAGCTGTATTTCGACGCCGTCGGCATGTTCGCCCTGTTGTTGCTGGCAGGGCGCTACCTTGAGCGCAGAGCCCGCGAGCGCACCGCTGCCGCTACCGCGCAATTGGTCAATCTGCTGCCCGCCTCTTGCTTGCGACTGATGGATGACGGTCAAAGCGAACGCATCCTGCTGACCGAACTCAAAGTCGGTGACAAGGTACTCGTCCATCCTGGGGCGATTCTGCCTGCTGACGGTAAAATCATTGAGGGACAGTCCAGCATTGATGAGTCCCTGTTGACCGGAGAGTACCTGCCGCAAACCCGCATGGCCGGTGATGCCGTGACAGCCGGTACCTTGAACGTCGAAGGCGCGCTGACCGTCGAGGTGCTGGCTCTGGGGCAGGACACGCGACTGTCCGCCATTGTCCGCTTGCTGGATCGCGCCCAAACCGAAAAACCCCGCCTGGCCGAAATTGCCGACAAGGCGGCCCAGTGGTTTCTGTTGTTCTCCCTGGTAGCCGCAGCCGGCATCGGCCTGCTGTGGTGGCAGCTTGACCCCACACGAGCTTTCTGGATCGTGCTGGCCATGCTGGTCGCTACCTGCCCTTGTGCCCTTTCTCTGGCAACCCCGACCGCGCTGACTGCAGCCACCGGCACCCTGCATAAGCTGGGGCTGCTGTTGACCAGAGGCCACGTTATCGAAGGGCTGAACCAGATCGACACGGTGATTTTCGATAAAACCGGCACCCTCACCGAGGGCCGCCTGGCGTTACGCGCGATTCGCCCCTTGGCCGACCTGAACAGCGATGATTGCCTGAGCCTGGCCGCTGCTCTCGAAAACCGCTCGGAACACCCGATCGCCCGCGCCTTCGGCCGTGCGCCCCAAGCCGCCGATGACGTACACAGCACACCCGGGCTAGGCCTTGAGGGGAACGTCGGCCAGCAGCGCTTGCGCATCGGCCAGCCCGGCTTCGTGTGTGCGCTGAGCGGTTGTGAAGTGCCCGACATGCCTGACGAACCTGGTCAATGGCTGCTCTTGGGCGATAGCCAAGGTGCCCTCGCCTGGCTGGTACTTGACGACCGCCTGCGCGCCGACGCCCCAGCCTTGTTGGCCGCCTGCAAGGCTCGCGGGTGGCGCACGCTACTGCTCTCGGGTGACAGCTCGCCGATGGTGGCCAGCGTTGCCGCCGAACTGGGCATCGATGAAGCCCAGGGAGGGTTACGCCCGGATGACAAGCTGCGAGTGCTGAAGCAATTACACGCCCAGGGCCGCAAGGTGCTGATGCTGGGCGACGGCGTCAACGATGTACCGGTGCTGGCCGCCGCCGACATCAGCATCGCCATGGGCTCGGCCACAGACCTGGCCAAAACCAGTGCAGATGCGGTACTGCTGTCCAACCGCCTGGACGCGCTGGTTCACGCTTTTAGCCTGGCGCGTCGCACGCGCCGGGTGATCATTGAAAACCTCTTGTGGGCCGGCCTGTACAATGGCCTGATGCTGCCTTTTGCGGCACTGGGCTGGATCACACCGATCTGGGCCGCCATTGGCATGTCGGTCTCTTCGCTCACAGTGGTGCTGAACGCGTTGCGCCTCACCCGCATGCCGGCTCAGGCGCCAGCCCGACTGACGCCAGAAACCCGCCCGCTACCGGCCTGAACCGGTCGCATGGAGTTGATATGCCAGCACTTTACGTCATGATTCCTGCGGCTCTACTGATCGTCGCCATTGCCATTTTTATCTTTTTTTGGGCCGTGGACAGTGGCCAGTACGATGACCTTGACAGCCCGGCCCACAGCATCCTGTTTGACGATCAGGATCCGCAGCACACGGCAGCCGTCGAAGAGGCCAGACACCCGCACGCCGAGCCGGCCAAAGACACCGACCCTAAAGCGCCACCTCATGTTTGAGTTGGCACCGCTGCTGGTCAGCGCCGTCATCCTGGGGCTGCTGGGTGGCGGCCACTGCCTGGGCATGTGCGGCGGCCTGATGGGCGCGCTGACCCTCGCCATCCCCAAAGAACAGCGCAGTCGACGCTTCAGGCTGCTGCTGGCCTACAACCTGGGCCGCGTGCTGAGCTACGCCACGGCAGGCTTGCTGCTGGGGCTGGCGGGCTGGGCAGTGGCCAACAGCCCGGCTGCGCTGTTTATGCGCGTACTGGCAGGCTTGCTATTGATTGGCATGGGGCTGTACCTGGCGGGCTGGTGGAGCGGTTTAACCCGTATAGAAGGTCTGGGCCGTGGTCTATGGCGCCATATTCAGCCCGTGGCCACCCGCCTGCTGCCGGTGTCGAGCCTGCCCCGCGCCCTGTTATTGGGCAGCCTGTGGGGCTGGTTGCCCTGCGGGCTGGTGTACAGCACGTTGATCTGGTCCGCCAGCCAGGGCAGTGCAATCGACAGCGCCTTGCTGATGCTGGCCTTCGGTCTTGGTACCTGGCCGGTACTGCTGGCCACGGGCTTGGCCGCTGAGCGCGTCACGGCCCTGCTGCGCAAACGCAGCGTCAGAATGAGCGGCGGGGTACTGGTGATTCTGTTTGGCCTCTGGACCCTGCCCGGCCCGCATCAGCACTGGCTCATGGGGCATTGACCCACCGCCCCGCCCACCGTTGATGCAAATCAAGGCGTTGCAAATTCTGAGCCCCTAGACTCCTGCGCATTGTCAGTCTTTTAGGGGAGTACCCGCATGCTCGACGCCATTCGTTGGGACTCAGATTTAATTCGCCGTTACGATCTGGCGGGGCCGCGCTACACCTCGTATCCGACAGCGATGCAATTCAATGATCAGGTCAGCCCATTCGACCTGCTCTACGCCTTGCGCGAGAGCCGCAAGGCCCTGCGCTCACTGTCGCTGTATGTGCATGTGCCGTTTTGCGCCAATATTTGCTACTACTGCGCCTGCAACAAGGTCATCACCAAAGACCGCGGACGGGCCCAGCCCTATTTGCAGCGCCTGGAAGAAGAAATCAAGCGTGTAGCCTGCCATCTCGACCCTCGGCAACAGGTCGAGCAGCTGCATTTCGGGGGCGGCACGCCGACATTCCTCAGCCACGATGAACTGCGACACCTGATGGCCACACTGCGCGAGCACTTCAATCTGCTGGACGACGACTCGGGCGATTACGGGATCGAAATTGACCCGCGCGAAGCTGACTGGTCGACCATGGGGTTGTTACGCGAACTGGGCTTCAATCGCGTGAGTATCGGCCTGCAAGACCTCGACCCGACCGTTCAACGCGCAGTCAATCGCCTGCAAAGCCTGGAAGAAACCCGCGCCGTCATTGATGCAGCCCGCACATTGCAATTTCGCTCCATCAATATCGACCTGATCTATGGCTTGCCCAAGCAAACACCTGAGGCTTTTTCCCGCACGGTAGAAGAGGTCATCAGCCTGCAACCGGATCGCCTGTCCGTCTTCAATTACGCGCACCTGCCAGAGCGCTTTATGCCTCAACGCCGCATCAACACGAGCGACCTGCCCTCGCCTGCGGAAAAGCTCGAAATGCTTGAACGCACCATCAATCAGCTCACCGCCGCCGGTTATCGGTACATCGGCATGGACCACTTTGCCCTGCCAGACGATGAACTGGCCATAGCCCAAGAAGAGTCAACATTGCAGCGCAATTTCCAGGGCTATACCACCCACGGTCATTGCGACCTGATCGGGCTCGGCGTGTCGGCCATCAGCCAAATCGGTGATCTGTACTGCCAGAACAACAGTGACCTGACGCAATACCAGCAAGTGATAGCCAGCGGCCAGCTCGCGACGGTTCGCGGTGTACTGTGCAGTGTCGACGATACGATCAAACGCGAGGTTATCCAGCAAATCATCTGCCATTTACACCTGTCATTTGCAGACATCGAGCAGGCTTTCAATATCGACTTCCGGGACTATTTTGCAGCGCAATGGCCCACACTGCTGACCATGGCTGAGCACGGCCTGATTACACTGGACAACAAGCAACTGACCGTACTGCCAGCAGGCCGTCTACTGGTGCGCTCCGTGTGCATGGTGTTCGATGCCTATCTCGAGCAACAAAACCGGCAACGGTTTTCACGTGTGATCTAACCGTTATCCTCGGCGACGAAAAAACGGTGATGCTCTTTTTAACGCCCCTTAACGCCCTGCTCAAGCGGGTGGCCGGGGCGGCTGCGCCTGTTTCGCGCGCTGGCCTCGACTCCTTTGCTGAGTTACCCTTGCATCTTATGTGTGTTTTCCCACAAGGATCGAAGAAATGCCCGAGCCAGTAAAAGTGCGCGCCCATAGCCAGGCCCAATGCAAGGACTGCAGCCTGGCCCCTCTGTGTTTGCCACTTTCGTTGAATCTGGAAGACATGGATGCGCTGGATGAAATCGTTAAGCGCGGTCGCCCTTTGAAAAAAGGTGAGTTTCTGTTCCGCCAGGGCGACAAATTCGGTTCGGTCTATGCAGTCCGTTCAGGCGCACTCAAAACCTTCAGCTTGAGCGGTGCCGGCGAAGAACAAATTACGGGATTCCACTTGCCAAGTGAGCTGGTGGGTTTGTCCGGCATGGACACCGAAAGCTATCCCGTATCAGCTCAAGCGCTGGAGACCACGCCCGTTTGCGAAATCCCCTTCGAACGGCTGGACGAACTTTCCGTACAGTTGCCGCAACTTCGTCGCCAGTTAATGCGCATCATGAGCCGGGAAATTCGCGATGATCAGCAAATGATGTTGTTGCTGTCGAAAAAGACCGCCGATGAGCGCATCGCGACTTTTCTGGTGAACCTGTCAGCGCGGTTCCGTGCACGGGGCTTCTCGGCCAATCAGTACCGCCTGAGCATGTCGCGCAATGAAATTGGCAACTACCTGGGGCTGGCGGTTGAAACCGTTTCCCGTGTGTTCACCCGGCTGCAAGCGGATGGTTTGATCACCGCTGAAGGCAAGGAAGTGCACATTATTGATCCCATAAAGCTGTGCGCCCTGGCTGGCGGCTCGCAAGAAGCCTAAGCGCGACTTGCCGCTGTACGGGGGTGCGGGGTGCGGGGTGCGGCCCCCGTACAGCGCGGGCATTACAACACGATGGGTTTGCGCCCGGCGAACGAATGAGCAAGGGTACCGCCGTCCACAAGCTCCAGCTCCCCGCCCAATGGCACGCCGTGAGCAATACGCGAAGCAATCAGCCCCTTGCTGCTCAGCAACTGGGCAATGTAGTGCGCAGTGGCCTCGCCCTCGACCGTCGGGTTGGTCGCCAGAATCACTTCGCGGAAGGTGCCTTGAGTGGCAATCCGCTCCATTAATTGCGGAATACCAATCGCATCAGGGCCAAGGCCATCAAGCGGCGACAAATGCCCCTTGAGTACAAAGTAACGGCCACGATAGCCGGTCTGCTCCACGGCATACACATCCATCGGCCCCTCCACCACGCAAAGCAACGTGTCATCGCGCTTCACATCCAGGCACTGCGGGCATAAATCATTTTCGGTCAAGGTTCTGCACAGACGACAATGCCCCACCCCCTCCATTGCTTGGCTCAGCGCCAGCGCCAACCGTGAGCCGCCACTGCGATCACGTTCCAGCAGTTGCAGGGCCATGCGTTGTGCCGTCTTTTGGCCTACGCCCGGTAAAGTGCGCAAGGCATCGATCAATTGGCGAATAAGGGGGCTAAAGCTCATAGGGAAAGGTCCGACAAAACAACGAGAGGCGGTTTATACCCGTGGGCCGGGTCAGCGTCAAATGCCCGGCAAACAGACAAAAAAATGCCAGGCTCTCACCTGGCATTTGATACGCGCTTTAGAAAGGCAACTTCATGCCCGGCGGCAGTTGCATGCCGGCGGTCACGCCAGACATTTTGTCCTGGCTGTTAGCTTCGATCTTACGCACAGCGTCATTCACGGCGGCCGCGAACAGGTCTTCCAGTACTTCGCGATCATCCTCACTCACGCCTTCCAGCAGTGTCGGGTCGATGCTGACGCGTTTGACGTCATGACGACCGGTCATGACCACCGTCACCATATCGCCACCGGCTTTGCCGGTCACTTCTGCATTGGCCAGTTCTTCCTGCATCTTGGCCATCTTTTCTTGCATCTGCTGCGCCTGCTTCATCAGGCCGGCCATGCCACCTTTCATCATGGGAATCACCTCAAACGTTATTTGGACAATGCACCCGCGATCACGATAACCCCGGGCTGTAAGTTTCCAGGTTGACGCTACGAAGCCTGAGCTTGAGCAACGTCAACCGGTTGAATGGTGTCGTCACGCACCACCGCGCCGAACTGCTGCATCATGTGCTGAACCCTTGGGTCAGCATAAATGGACGCTTCGGCCTGGCGCTGGCGCTCGGCCCGCCAACGGGAGGCAGCCTGTGCAGGCGTTTCCTGCTCCGGCTGGACCAGTTCGATCGTCACTTTCAGTGTGCGCTGCAAGTACTGGTTCAGCGCATCATTAAGACGGCGTTGCTGGGTCGGGTTAAACAGTGCGCTATGGGCCGGGTCAAGGTGCAGTAACCAATCATCACCTTCGGCAGCGATCAGGGTGCAGTTGGCACCAATGCTTGCCGTCATGCCCGACACCGGTAATTTGGGGAACATGTTCAGCCATTCAAGGGCCAGCCCCGTTGCCGGCATTGCCGCCGGTAGCGGCTCGGGCTCAGGCGCGGGCTCAGCGGTGTGCTCACTGGCCAGATCGTCCAGGTAGCTATACGCCGCCGAGTCCATGTCGGGCTCGATGTAGTCTTCATCCAGTGGCGGTTCGTCATCGCGATCCATCCCGCTCGCAGCGGCATCGACTTGCGCGGGCGCGGGCTCAACCTCCGGTGCTGCCACCCATTCCGGGGCATCGGGCACCACGCTGTCTGGGACCGGCAGCGGCATCGGCGCAAGCGCTGGCGGCTCGCCCAGGGTATCCAGCACCGACTCAGCTACGGCGTTAGCGTCAACACGCGGCGCAGCGGGCTCGTTCCAGGGCAAGTCCACCTCAGGTGGCTCCGGCGCAGGCGCAGGAGCAGCCTGAAGCGCCGGCGGCCTGGCCACTTCAACGACAGGCGCTGGCTGCGGGGGCGATTCGAGCACTGGCGCAACCGCCGTTGGAGCAGCCACGGAGCGGGCGGAATCAACTGTGGCCTGGCTGATCCCCACCGGCTTTAGCGGCTGACTCGGCGCATCTGCCGTGTCTGCTGGGCGGAAAGCCAGCATCCTCAGCAGGACCATCTCGAAGCCGCCTCGCGGGTCGGGGGCCAACGGTAAATCACGGCGGCCAATCAGACCCATCTGGTAATAAAACTGCACGTCTTCAGCAGGCAACGCGTTAGCAAGTGCCAGCACCCGGTCCCGATCCCCGTGACCGTTATCCACACCCTCAGGCAGCGCCTGCGCAATCGCCACGCGGTGGAACACGTTAAGGATTTCGGACAGTACGCCATTCCAGTCAGGGCCTTGCTCAGCCAAATGGGCCACGGCTTCCAGCAACCCTCGCGCATCGCCCTGAATCAAGGCATGCAGCAGGTCGAACACCTGGCCGTGATCCAGAGTGCCCAGCATGGCCCGTACATCCGAGGCCAGTACCTTGCCTTCACCGAACGCAATCGCCTGATCGGTCAGGCTCATCGCATCCCGCATCGAGCCGTCGGCAGCGCGCCCCAGCAGCCACAATGCATCGTCTTCAAACGGTACATTTTCAACACTCAACACATGGGTCAAGTGCTCGACCACACGCTCAGGCGTCATATTCTTCAACGAGAACTGCAAGCACCGAGACAGAATGGTTGCAGGCAACTTCTGCGGGTCAGTGGTCGCCAGGATGAACTTGACGTAGGGCGGTGGTTCTTCAAGGGTTTTGAGCAGCGCATTGAACGAATGGCTGGACAGCATGTGCACTTCGTCGATCAGGTAGACCTTAAAGCGCCCACGGCTTGGCGCGTACTGCACATTGTCGAGCAGTTCCCGCGTGTCTTCGACCTTGGTACGGCTCGCGGCGTCGATTTCGATCAAGTCGACAAAACGCCCCTCATCGATTTCGCGGCACACCGAACACGTCCCGCACGGGGTCGAGGTGATACCTGTTTCACAATTCAGGCATTTGGCAATGATGCGCGCAATGGTGGTCTTACCGACGCCGCGCGTGCCCGTGAACAAGTACGCGTGGTGCAGGCGCTGACTGTCCAGAGCATTGATCAAAGCCTTGAGCACATGGGTCTGGCCGACCATTTCGCGGAACGAGCGCGGACGCCATTTACGTGCAAGAACCTGATAACTCATTGATAACCGTCGCGTCTGAAAAGCAGAGGGGGCTAATGCTAGCGGAGCAGGGGCAAAATTGCATCCGATGCGCTCGCCTAATCTGACGTGCCACGCGTTGAAGCGCTAAATGGGGCAAAAAACGTGTAGACGCAGGTCGGCTCCCAAAGCCGTCAGTTTAAGTCGGAACTGGAGGGGCGGCAGTCGCATGGGTCTGAGCTACCGCGTCGCACAAAGGAACAGATTCTCGGAGTGCCCTATTGTGGCAATGGCCCACAGGCCTCAATAAGCCTGCCATCAGTACGGCTATCGACATCACCCGCTGCCCCGATGTACACATCGGTATTCGGCCACTTCGGTTTAACCCGAATGCAGTGCGACTTTCCACCGTTAGTCCAGTCGAACTCCATAAAAAATTGCTTGCTGGGGAAGATGTGCCCTGCGCCACCCGTGGCTTCACCCGGGTAAATCTCACCTTTTGAGATATCGTGCTGAACATTCAGAATGTAACCGAGACGCCCCTGCCCCTTTTCAGAGAAATGGAAGCTCACTTGAGGTGTGGCGACAAGCCAAAAGACGAAGGGGGCGAGCAATAGCGCCATCACCCAGAGCCAGAAATACCGCTTCGGTTTATTGGCAGGCGTGGTCACGTGTGCCGTCTCCCCAGCTTGAACGCGGCAAGGCTAAAACTTCGTCCATTAGTATCTTCTGCTACTGCAGCAGTACTTTTTTCAGGAGGATTATCGATGTGAGGTGTACGACAAGCTTTAAGGCTTGGAGTATCGTCGATTGTGGTACCCAGCACAGTACTTAGGTGTCCTGAACGCTGTTACACTTCGAGATTTTTGACGCGAAAATCCTTGTAGGATCAAGGACTTAAAGAATGGAGGCAACCCCACCAGCCACACCCCCGCACACAATGTTCCCGCTGTGGCTGCTTCCTTCCGGATCTGACCAGGTTCACGGGTAATCGTTGCGGGGGGCTTGGAGACCTCGCCATTCCTGACTTCTAGCGCTTTCTGCTCGTCGCACGACTATCAATCGGAGATCACATTCTATAGCGAGGCCTTTAGCCTTTGCGAGCACTTTGGATCACCGTTTCGGATCACTTCTGGATCCCTTTTGGATCACCTGGCCACACCCCAACCGGCTATTTTTTGAGCAAAAATGCGAGCCCCTATCCATCGAGCCGTCCCACTCGATTCCCCCCGGTACCCACCCCTCCTCCGCTGAAAAAACAGGGCACCCCCTCCCCCGTCAAACACGATGCTCAGGCTTCCCTGTCGACAGCGAGGGCGAGCCGGCTCACGACGATCACCCATGGGCCTCGAACTCACTCCAATGTGAACAAGTACCGTGCTCTGGCCAGAGGCCTCGATGGAAGGACAAATCAGCCCGCATGACCGCGAGATGGATTCCCGTGCGCACTAAGGGGGGGATCAGAAGGTGTACCTTGCGAGCCAACCTGAGCATCTCTGGAGCTAGACGAAATGCTGAGGCTCTCAAGTGGATCAAAACTGTTGATTTTCACTGATCCATCCAATAGTATCTTGAGCCAGCTTTATGATCCACCCTGCACTCGAGGAGCTATCAGCCATGACCGCCACTATCGCCTACATCCGGGTGAGCACCGACGACCAGACCACCGAAGCCCAGCGCCACTCCATCGGCCAACGCTTCAAGGTGAGCGAGTGGTTCTCCGATGAGGCCACCAGTGGTGCCACCAAAGCGATGCAACGGGAGGGCTTCAAGGCACTCCATGCTTACGCCAGGAAGGGAGACACGGTTGTGGTGGCAGCCATCGACCGCCTGGGCCGAGACACCATCGATGTATTGGAAACAGTGGAAGCCTTGAAGGCCAAAGGCGTGACAGTGGTCTCGATGCGCGAAGGCTTCGACCTATCAAGCCCAATTGGCAAGGCAATGCTCACCATGTTGGCTGCCGTAGCTGAGCTGGAGCGAGCCAACATCAAAGCTCGCCAGATGGCAGGGATAGAGCGAGCCAGGGCACAGGGGAAGAAGCTGGGAGCACCGAAGGTGATTGACGATGCGGCTGTTGCCGCTTGGAGGAAGAAGAACGGTGCCAGCATCGCGGATACAGCCAAGCACTGGGGCATCTCGACGGCTGCAGTGAAGCGGGCTTGTAGAGGCCCACGAGTACAGGAAGCAGCAGCCTAATAGACGAGGTGGCGTGTTTGGGGGTGCATTATTTTTTGCTCCCCCAGAACACACCTATCGCATAGCCGAATACACGCTCTCACCCGCCCCGTAGTAGCTCGTGAAGATGTGATGGAAGGCCATATCACACTTCTCGTTGTAGATCACTTCGTCATAGCTATCAGGTAGTCCCCGGTCGAAGGCGATCTCCAAGGTGCGCCTTACATCACTTCTAGCCCTGTCCTTCTTCCGCCAGTCGAGCACCAGCTTCTCAGCCTTCAGTGTTTCCAGAAGCTCCTTGCAGACCATCTTCACCTGCGCCTTTTCCTTCTCCGAAAGCTCAGGCACAGGCCTGGTCAGGATGTCGAACAGAGCCAGCTCTTCCTCCGAGAGTTTCTCGCGGATAGCCCGTTGATCCTCCATCTGCAGATCAGCAGTGATATCCAACAACTCCTTGAAGAACACCTCGATGTTCATGCTTCCAGAGTTGTAGGCATCGATCAGCTTTTGGAATTTCTCCATGAAATCCTTTCGAGTAGGGTTCTCCGTCAGCATGGTTTCCAGCTTCATGCTCAGCAAGGCTCGGAGCTTCTCGGCTTCTGTGCGCTTGCGCCCCTGGTTGAACTTTTCCTTGAGTTTCTCGAAGTCGATCTTGCTGAGGTCATGCAGTGGCTGATCGTCGTCTTCCTTGATGATGTAAGGCACTGGAGCGATGGAACGATCCAGTAACTCCTCGACCTGCTGCATCACCTCGGAGATGTCGACGGGAGGAGCCAATGCCTTGATCTTTTGAGCGATTACAGAGATCAGCACGGCATCAGGGGCAAGAACGTTGGCGTCGGGATCAGGAAGAATCGCACGGTAGACCCGAGACACAATCCGGGCCTGACCAAGGAAGTTGTTCTTGATTTCCTCACTGGCGATCAGTTGTTCAACTGCATCATCCAGCTTTGCCACTTTCTCGAACCCTTGAGCCTCCTTAATAGCCTGGGCATTCACCCCGTGCTCGGCCAAAAATGAGACGCCTCGGGCAAGCAGGTGCTTCAGGTACTCGACCAACTCAGACTTGTTCTTGATCGGCCCACCTTCTCCATCATCTCCAGCAGAAGCACCACCGTAGATAGCCAGAGCCTCCTGCAGCTTACGGAAGACCCCCACATAGTCGACGATCAAACCGGCCTCTTTGCCCGCATACTTCCGATTGGCACGAGCGATGGTCTGCATCAAGGTGTGGTTCTTCATCGGCTTGTCGAGGTAGATGGTCGAGCAAGACGGTACATCAAAGCCAGTGATCCACATGGCACACACGAAGACCAACCGCAGTGGATCCTTGGAGTCCTTGAACTTCTCCCCAAGGTTCTCTTCGTTCATGCGCTTACGGTGAGGGATGATATCCAGCCCTTTGTCGGCTGCCTCCTTCACTTCGTTTTGCCCCTGGGAGACAACCACCGCCATATCGGTCGAAGTCATCACCTGGATCTTGTGCTGTAACTCTTCCTGCTGCTCCTTCGGAGCCTTGGCGAGCTGGCCTTGAAGATCGGCCAGATACTCCTTCCAATAAGCCTGAACCTTGTTGTACATGCGGACAGCGGTGGCCTTGTCGATGCACACCAACATGGCCTTACCCTGGTAGCCACGCCCAACAAAGTGGTTCACCAGATCCTTTGCGATGGCCTCAAGGCGATCATCTCGGGTGATCAGGTGGTACTCACGGGCAAAGACTTGCTCGACCTTTCGCTCTTGCTCCTCGTCCAGCTCAGCATTTTCGAGAAGCTCCGCCATATCCTCGTTCAGGTTCTCATTGATGAGCTGCATCTCAGGAATGCGGTTCTCGTAGTACAGCGGAACCGTGGCACCGTCAGCGATGGACTGACCGAAGTCGTAGACGGAGATGTAATCACCGAAGACCTCTTTGGTCTTCTCCTCGCCAGCCATCAGCGGCGTCCCTGTGAAGCCCAGGAAGGCAGCGTTAGGAAGCGCTGTCCTCATATTCATTGCCAGCGTGTCGTACTGGGAGCGATGGGCTTCGTCGGTGATGATGATGATGTCTTGCCGATCCGATAGCTGGGGGTAGACCTCACCCTTCTTCGTGCCGAACTTCTGGATTAGCGTGAAGACGTAGCGGTGATCTTCGCTGAGCAACTGCTTGAGGTGAGCCCCACTGGTGGCATGTGCCTCGACTTCACCCACAGCACCTGTAGCGGCGAAGGTCTTGTAGATTTGCTCGTCCAGCTCGTTGCGGTCGGTGACGATCACGAACGTCCAGTTGCCAGGGATCTTGCGCAGGATCTTCTGAGCAAAGAAGACCATCGACAGCGACTTACCTGAGCCTTGGGTGTGCCAGAAGACGCCCAGTCGACCAGCCTGATCTTTGGGGCGATCCTTGGTGCGCCAAACCTCATCAATAGCTTTATTGACGCCCAGGTACTGGTGATTCTTGGCGATCTTCTTGATCAGCCCGCCAGTCACCTCTTCGAAAACGGTGAAGTTCTCGACGATGTCCAGCAACCGAGAAGGCTCACCGACACCCCTGATCGCCGTCTCCAGGGAGACAACACCTTTCTCACCTTCGTCGTTGATTCGCTTCCACTCGAATAGGTGCTCCCACGGAGAGAACGTACTGCCCACCACGGTCTGAGAACCGTTCGACAGCATCAATAGTCCGTTATGGGTGAAAAGCTGGGGAATGACGGTGCGGTAGTCAGTAAGGTTGCCGTCAAAGGCTGCCTTGAGATTCTTGTGGGTCGCCTTCAACTCGACGAACAACAGCGGAATGCCGTTCACAAAGCCCAGGAGATCCGTACGGCGTGTGTGATAGTCACCCTTAACCCAGAATTGGGAGGCGAGGAAGAAGTCGTTTTCCTCAACCTTTCCCCACTCGATGACCTTGGCCACCTTGAGCGTCCTGTGCCCATGCTCATCATTGACCGATACAGGCACCCCGTCTTTCAGCAGCCGATAGACTTCCTGATTGGCGTTGACTTCCAGCAGCTTGGATCGATCTCGGGTTAGCTCTTCAACCACCTGAACGATGGCCTCCTGCGGTAGCCCAGGGTTGAGCTTGAGAATCGCAGCCCGCAGACGATCCTCCAGCACTACATCCTGCTGAGTCTGGCGACCTTCACTGGAGGAATTACCTGTCCATTCACCGTAAAGGTTCCCAGTTTCCCAACCGAGAGATTCAAACAACGCGATGGCTGGCTGCTCGATCAGCGTGTCTTCGGAATAATCGTACGAATGCGGTGCTGCTGGACTCATGCGCCTGAACTCCTTTTAGGTCGGCATGGGGATATCGGATACGTCGATCTCACCGGAGATTAGCTTGGGAAGGAGTAGGTCTCTTTGCTGTCGAAGGTTCGCGTTCTTATTTGCGAGCACCCTGATTTCCTTGAAGCAAGGCTGAGCGAAAGCATGATACTTGGCAACGAGCTCGCTTTCAGGCTGCGCTATGGGATAACCCACAAGGCTCTCTACTCGGACACGTTGACGGCCTGTGGCTCCAGACATGCTCTTCATGGCCACTTCGCGAAACCGATCACTTCGCGAAAGACAATAAACCATCTCCGGGCACAGTGAGCGAGAGCGTAGGACGATGAACTCCGTTGATCCGCACGCAGTAGGCTGGGTGGCGGGCAAGAAATCAACAAAGCCAGTTTTGCCGTTCTCAAGACAGGGAGAGATACGAGCAACCAAGGTATCCCCATTTTGGAACTTAGCACCGCTATTCCCCGATTTAATTTCCCAGCCAGAAATTACCATCCCCGTTTCAGATAACGCCCCCATAGGGACGAAGACTTTCTCGCCATCACGCTCTACTTTGGTCTTTGGGTTTATTTCAACGGCCGTTTCTAGAGCAAGCACTTTCCAGCCATCAGGAATCAACCCAAGCTCACTCTCCTTGAGCTCCACCCCCTCATGCCCCGGAAAGCGGAACTGAACGAACCACTCCTCATACAACCGCCGCGCCATTTCTTCGAGGATCTCGATGCGGCGCGTGTTGTTTTCGATGAGGTCGTCGTAGGCAGAGAGGATTTCTGTTATTTGGTGCTGAATCTGAAGAGGAGGGCAATCAATTTCCATTTCCTTCAATAACACTATTGTATAAGCCGGTTGCGAAGAACCTATCACACACTTCTTAAGCTCCGCCTTACCTAATGGAGAGAGAAGCCAGTAATAAAGATACTTTCCATGCAACCCTTGAAACGCACGAAACCATGTTAAGTTACCGTCCTTGAAGTAAAACTCCTCTCCTTTCCTCACAACATAAGGAACACCCAAAGTCCCAACAGAAGTTAGCAAAAGCTCTCCGAGCTTAGGCGCCCCGCCTTTGCGCTTAACCTCCTCGAAGCGCTCTCTAGGTATGTAAATGTCAGTGGATACTTTAAGCGCGCCTCGTTGCTTCTCGATTATTTCCTTGCCTCGATAGAAGGGAACACCATCATCCTGATATTCGCTTGATCGAATCCTTGTGCTTGAGGTAACCGAGCATACGTCCTTGATTCGGTACTTTGGCCATTTACTCATTGAACTATTCACCCGAGCAGCTGAACAAGACGCTGGGAAATCACTGCTTCAAGCTCTCGTGCCTCGGCTGTTAGCACCTCAAACTCTTCAGCCAACTCTTCTAGCCTCTCTGTGAAGTCCACGTCCTCCACGTCCATTGCAGCAGCGCCCACGTACCTTCCTGGGTTCAGCGACCAGCCCTGAGACTCGATCAGCTCGCGAGAAGCAACCTTGCATAACCCCGGCACATCCACATAACCATCGCTCAGCCCCTTCTCGGCCACTAGCCCAGAACTTCCCTGATCTAGCTCTGGGGCTTCGCCTCGATACAGTCGCACGATATTGGCAATCAATTCGATCTGCTCAGGCATGAAATCGCGGTGAGCCCTGTCGATCTGCCGGTAGATGTGGCGAGCGTCGATAAACAGAACCTTGTCTGCTCGATCTGCATTTCGCTCTTTCGCTCGGTCAAAGAACCAGAGCGTGCAAGGCAGGGTCACGGTGTAGAAGAAGTTGGAACCAACCGAAACGATCACATCGACTGCGCCGGTTTCGATGAGCTTCTGCCGGATCACTTGCTCGCTGCTTCGGGCATCACCTGCAGAGTTCGCCATGACGAATCCAGCTCGCCCGCTCTCAGTCAGCGATGCATAGAAGAGTTGGATCCAGAGATAGTTGGCGTTGTCGGTTTTCGGCGGGCCAAACGGGAAACGAAGATCCCCTACGATACGCTCCTTGTCGACACCCGATACGTTGAACGGAGGATTGGCCATGACGAAGTCAAAGCGACCGCTCACTTTCTTAGTTTTCGGATCTCGGAAGACCGATTCATGCGGGTCTTCGTAGTAGGTGTTGGCAATACGCACATCGCCCGAAAGTCCATGCACAGCCAGGTTCATCTTGTTGAGATTGACCGTGACCTGCTCTTTCTCGGTGCCGAAGATGGAGATTTCTTCCATCGCAGTCTTGTGGTGGCGTTTCACGAAGTCAGCCGACTGGGCGAACATGCCGCCTGACCCACACGCAGGGTCAAAGATCCGGCCATGATAGGGCTCAATGATCTCCACGATCAGCTTCACGATGGACTCAGGGGTATAGAACACACCACCCTTTTGCCCTTCTTTGATAGCGAAGTTGCCCAGGAAGTACTCATAGACCTTACCGAAGGCATCACCGCTCAGATCCACAGGGCCAAGCAGCTTGATCAGTTCAAGAAGCACCTTGTTGCCGAGCTGGACGTAGTTGCGAGGCAGAGCACCCTTGAGGTCTACGTTCTCTTCCTCGACAGACTTCATGGCTTCGTTGATTGCCAACCCGATGACATCGCCTTCGGTGAGCGTCTGCAGATACGAGAAGCGGGCATTCTCTGGCAGGAAGATCACGCCCTCGGCCAAATAGTCATCCTTGCTGACCTTGCGGCGACCACCAGAGCCAATCGGCCCCAGCTTCTTTTCTGCGGCGGCGTACATCTTATCCGCATAGCGCAGGAAGATCAGGCCCAGAACAGGCACCGAGAACTCACCCGGCCTCAGCCCTGTGTTGGCCCATAGTTGGTCAGCTACAGCCCACAAACGCTTTTCTACATCTCCAGTGACCAAGGCACATCTCCACGCAGTAATACAAAAATGCCGACGAGTTTACTACAGACGGGAGCAGATCAAACGCATGGCTATAACCTGTGTTGAGCAAACTGTCATCAAGCGCTCTACCGGTGGGCGGCAGCAAGGGTTTTGCTCCTCTGATAAATCTGCAAGATCACAGCACGTTCGACGACGATCAATTAACACACAGTTATGGAGAGGAGAACGCGCAACCTAGCACGTTCAATCCTCGACCACGACGCTCGATCATCCGCGCTGGCAAACCGCCGAGAGACTGATCGAACCGGGAAAGGCGGCAGCCCATCGAGGCCACTGTCGAGTACCTACTGCTACTTTGAGCTTCAGGCGTACAGCCCCTCTCACTGCCCCGACCAACCGGCCAGCAGTCACGGGTGATGACGAACCTGACATAGCTGGCTAAGAGGTGATGGCACTTAGTCGAGGCTGGCTACCTGCGATGACTCGCGGGGTGTAGCGGTGGATGGCGAAGCCACTCTAAGAGTGTCTTTGAGCTGTCCTTCATCAATGGTCATTACCATTAATCCATCAATGAAGAACGAAGCAATGAGACAGCATCAAGTCTGTCTTGCGGAGACACTGACAGGTGCTCTTCAAGCTGTACCGCAAGTTGCTCTTGATGCCTCCCCAACACTGCTGACACAGGATCGATGATCACCGATGACGATGTTGTCAGTGACCATCCCCGTCAGTGGTTGTCAGGAAGCCCAAGCCTCTCTGCCAGTCCACCTCCTGCTCATCTTCATGTACCTCCAGATGACTCCGCCCAGGAGTTTTCCCATTCGCCTATGCCATACATCAGCCCTGGCCTCAGCACAGTAGCGACCTAGGCAACCACTGCTGCCCAGGCTTTGGCCCATGGATGGCACTCAGGCACCGGGGAACTCCTGGGCAAGTCACCCGCATCAACCCTGCATCCCTTGCAGATCCCCCACAAACCCAGCCCGTTTTGTCCAGCCGTCCGAGCCGTCCATGTTTCCCTTGTAGATGGGAGCTGGTGGCATGGATGGAAGGGACTCTGACGGCTGAACAAAAAGGAAAATCTACTCAATGCAAATCACCCCCAAGAACACAGCTCATAACGCGACCAACACCCTGCCAACCGTCGCCTACGCATTTGATGGCAGTGAGATCCGCACAGTTTTCTTCAATGGTGACCCTTGGTTCATTGCCAAGGATGTCGCCGAAGCATTGGGATACACGGACACTGACCAGGCCATACGCAAGCACTGTAAAGCCGCTATCACCTCACCCGTTGAATCGACGGGTCAGGTGCGCCACATGAGAATCATCCCCGAGCGAGATGTCTATCGCCTGATCCTCAACTCAAGGCTCCAGTCTGCAGAGAGGTTCGAGGAGTGGGTCGTGGCAGAGGTACTGCCCTCTATCCGCAAACGCGGCATGTTCATCATGGGCCAGCAGAAAATCCGAACCGAGCTTCTGGATGCCTTGGCCGAGAACATTCGTGAGAAAGCACTCCCGGCACTACGAGAGTTCGACCGCCTGACCGAACATGACCACTGGCTGGCATGTAAGAATCCTGAGAAGTACAAGCGCCTCTGCCAGCTCGCAATCGACAGGGTTGCTCTCGACTACGACTTACCTCGGTCAGTAATGGAAGCGATGGCCTTGACGGGACTGAGAGCGATTACCGAGCAGCACCTGGAGGTAGCCTGATGCGCTTCCCTGAGTTGATGTTCCTGGGTGCCCTGCTGCTCTGGCCTTTGGTTCCTCTGTACCTGCTCTGCATCGTCTGGCAGACCGACTTCAAGTTGGTTGCTCGATCCAAACAGAGATCAACAGAAGGGTCTCAATCATGAAAAAGATCGCCAACGAAGTGAGGAAGGCCAGGAGTTGGAGCGCTTCAGGCATGGCCGCCACAGCAGAAGGCACCGTCCAACATCCGCTGCTGAGCGAGATCCTGGCCGCAGACAAGCGCAGATGGAAAGCAGCCCAGCAGATGAACCTTCCGGTGCTCAGGCTGACCTCTACAAGCAGCAACTAACAAAACCCCCATCACCCTTCGCCTGGCCAGCCAGGAGGCCGATCTATCGGCTTGGTGCTGGGGGTTATTTTTTACCGTGCCGCCTTGGAGAACGACGACAGTCGAACCGGGTTCATCACCGCCTCGGTCAGGGAGACGGCCAGTTGCTGCCCCTTCTCGGTCAACTGCACGATCTTCCTGCGGCGCTCCATCGGATCTGGCGTTGCCACTATCAGTCCGAGCCCTGGTTTTTCGAGACGATGCCACTCCGACAAGGCCGAGACATTCCTTGAGCAGGACGCTTGGCTCATCCCGAGATTCGTCTGCAGATCCGTCATCGTGCAGCCTGGGTAGATCGCCGAATAGAGAAACAATGCAGCACTTTGTGAAGGCATCTCAGGGTCAACGCCACGGAACTCCTCAATCGCTTTGAAAAGCTGGACAAGGGCATACCGATCATAAGCCAGAGCGTGTTTGCTGAATGTGGTTTCCATGTGCGTCACGCTCCGTCCTTGCCGAGATAGAAGCCAGAGCTATTCCAGGCCAACTCAAAGCACCTTGGTACTCGGACATACACGTCGCCGATGAATAAGCAAAAACGTGCCTTACCAATAGAGACGCTGAAGCCAAATTGATTGCCGGTCATTGGCCGAAACCTCCGATTCATTTGTCGTGTTCGCTACAGATAGCAGACCGTATCGGGGCGCTTCAACGTTTCCACTTTCGCGTCATTTTCAATGCAGAATCAAATGCATAACTCAATAGTTGGCAGCGCCACTCAGTATCAGGGCTACAGCGGCATCGCGCCCCAATCGGCCAGTCCAGCTAACCGCACACGCATAGTTCGCCTCTCTGTCTTGCCTCACTCCTAGTAGCCCGCATGATTCAGCTCAACAAGATCCTCAAGTCCTTCTCGAAGACCATCGACCAGCTTGAACAACTGACCGCCACCAACAACATCGAGGTCAGCCGCAACACAGAGCAGATCGACCGACTGCAGGAGAAGAACCTGATCCTGATCGCGGAAGCCCAGGCTGCCAAGGAGACAGCCGAGAACCTGAAAGCCCTGATCGGCCAGTGACCTGACCCGACGATTCACCGGGTCAGCTACAAGCTGAACACCTATAGCCCGCCTCTGAGCGGGCTTCGTCTTTTCTGGAGGACAGAACATGAGCAACGTGAGCATCTACAAGTTCGAGAACAAGGCTGAGATCCGTGTGGTTGAGATCGAAGGCAACCACTGGTTCGTGGCCATGGATGTGTGCAAGGCACTGGACTACAACGTCAAGTCTGACGGAACCGTCAACACCACGAACGCATTGAGCGGGCTGAGAGAAGACGAAGTTATCACTGCTCGAATCAGTGATAACCGTGGCAAAGCACCGAAGCTGATCTCCGAGTCTGGCCTGTACAAACTGGTACTCCGCTCGGACAAGCCCGAGGCCCGTCGCTTCCAAGACTGGGTAACCCGCGACGTTCTCCCGGCAATCCGCAAGGACGGTGCCTACATCATGGGCGAGGAGAAGGTAGCGACCGGCGAGATGGACGAGGACGCCTTCGTCTTGAAGGCCATCGAGATTCTCCAGCGGAAGATCGACCGGCTGTCCAGCGAGAACAAGCAGCTCACCACCGAGCGCGACGGACTGTCGTCTATGGTTGGTCAGCGCTCATCCGCCGGAATGACCGACTAGCTTCCGATGGCGTCGCCGCACATAGGAACGCAGCCACTGATACCGGCCAACCCGGAGTCATGTAGTCACTGCAGCCACTCGACAGCATCGAAGTCGACGGACTCTATAACCGGAGCCAACACCTCTGGTCTGAAATCCTTCCCGTACCGACTGAAAGTAATCCCACCGCTCTGGTGTCCAAGAATGCCGCCAACCAGCGACTCGATTATCCCTTTCTGCTTCAGATGATCTGCTAGCGTATGGCGGAAGCTGTGGAAGTCCTTACGCTCGCTCCCCTCGCGGAAGCCCAACTGATCACGCACCCGAGCGAACCACTTGGAGGGAGCTGCAGCGTAGCCGTGAGACTTGTGCGTGCTCAGCTCCGCAAAGACGCGCTGATGCCCAGCCTCTCGCTGCGCGCGAACGAACTCAAGGAACCCCAGCGCTTTCAACTTCGAGTGTATCGGCACGATCCTTTCCGAGGTGACGGTTTTCAGCTTCTGATCTGGCCTTGTCGCACGGATATGAAGACAGTCGATGCCGTTGATAACGACCACGTCATCCAGATATAGCTGGCATAGCTCATTGAGCCTTGCCCCCGTGTAAAGACCGAGAAGTGGCAGCCAGTACTTGTGTGGCTGAGCCGACTTCGCTGATGCGTAAACCTGCTTCGAGAACAGAAGACGCAGATCGTCCTCAGTAAAGATGCTGCGCTCCTCGCTGACCTTGCCTCGCTGCCTGACACGAAGGCCATCGAACGGATTGCGCTCGCAGTATCCCTCGCGAATCGCGTAAGAGAAAAACGTAGTCAGGTTTTTAACGTAATTGTTAAACGTGGTAAGGCTGATCGTGGTGGACGCATTCTCGATGATTTGCTCCAACGACTGCCCCTCGGGCAACTGGTAGATGCGAGGCGGCAGCTTAAGTGCTGTCTCTCGATATTTACGGGCGTCCTGTCGAGTGATCAGGTCGACGGGAAGATCACCAACGATACGGATCATCATCTCTGCTACTGATCGTTTATCAGCAATCGTCTTTGCAGCGATCCCTTCCTGCCGTTGGTGCTCCAGGCATTCGTGAACCACCTTGGAGAAGCGAGGAGCGTTGCTAGGAAGATCCCCCAAGAACCCCTTGTTCAGCGCCGGGCTTACTCGTGAAGAAGCTATGCGGGCCTTCAGCGAGGTCTTGCCGCTGCCTTTCACGGGCACTGGAGAAGTAGACGCGACACTGTCCGCCAAATGAACTAATTGCTGCTGACGGAGCCAAGCCGCCCAACTAGCAACTCGCTTGCCGCCCGCCTCCCAAGCACCACGCAAGGAATCGAGGCTAGGCCTAATCCCCTGGAAAGCTTGGGTATAGAGCTTCTGGACCTGCAAGAGCAACTCACGGCCACGGATCAACGCTTCGCGCTTGCAGCGAGTCTGCAAAGAACGACGTATTTCGCCACAGGGAAATAATGGACGGAGGACTGACGGCACTACGACTCTGAAATAGAAGATCGAGTGTCGGGACAACCAGAGGTAAGAAGGTACGGAAGACACGGTGGATCACCCTTTGGATCACTGGCGTGATCAGAGCGAAAAACCGTTAGAAATCAAGAAGTTGGAACTAAGGAGGCAACCCCACCAGCCACACCCCGGCACACAATGTTCCCGCTGTGGCTGCTTCCTTCCGGATCTGACCAGGTTAACGGGTAATCGTTGCGGAGGGACCGATAGGGTCACCATAACAACATCCGCCTAGCAGCGAACGGCGCTATTGTACCTGTCTGAGGAAAAGTTACAACCGCCGCGACAAGAAAAAAATATGAGCAGGGTCAAGCACTTGGATTCTTGGAAAGGACCCACCTTGTGTCGATGCTCTGTATGCCGGCCAGGGCGGAAGGCGTAAACCGTTCCAGCCAGGCCTGACCCTTGCAGCCTATAGCAGCGGTACAAAACCTGTAGCCGCTGCCGAGTGTCACGAGGAAAAATCCGGGGGGCAGGTTTTACGATCGCTACGCAATCGGACGTAGCCTCGTTCCTTCGGCAACTGCTACGGAAAAAGTGCTTTGGTCCTTGCGGCAGCGGTGCAAAGGCGCACTACAGAGCAATGCCCTGCTGCGCCAAGAAAGCCACAAAGGCTTCTTCGTCCAGTACTTTAAGCCCCAGTTCGTTGGCTTTGACCAGTTTTGAGCCGGCACCCGGCCCAGCCACGACGCAGTGGGTCTTGCCCGACACCGAGCCCGACACCTTGGCCCCCAGGCTTTCGAGCTTTTCCTTGGCCACATCGCGGCTCATCAGTTCCAACGACCCGGTCAGAACCCAGGTCTGGCCCGCCAGTGGCAGCCCCTCAACAACCTTTTTCTCGCTTTGCCAATGCATGCCGAAGTCACGCAGTTGCGCCTCGACCGCTAACGCAGCTTGCGCATTCTCAGGGTAGTCGAAGAAGTCGCGCACTGCTTTGGCCTGTTTTTCAGGCAGAGCCTGGCGCATATCGAGCCAGTCCGCACTGATAACTCGCGCCAGCGTGTCGAATTTATCAGCCAGTTTCTGCGCCCCACCCGGCCCAACCGAGGGAATGTGCAGCTTATCGATCAGGCTACCCAGGGTCGTACTGGCGGCAAACTCCGCCCCCAACTCGCCTTGATCCTGCAACGCCAACCCGCGCTCCAGCAATTGCGCGATCACCTGCTGGTTGTGCGCATCACTGAAGAAGCTGTGAATCTCATGCGCGACTTCCAGGCCGACATCCGGCAGGTAGGTGAGCACTTGCGGCAAGGCGCGCTGAATGCGCTCCAGGGATGCCAATGAGCGTGCCAGCACCTTGGCGGTCTCCTCCCCTACATCAGGAATACCCAATGCGTAAATGAAACGCGCCAATGTCGGGCGCTTGCTGTCAGCAATCGCTTGCAGCAGGTTCTTGCTCGACAGCTCGGCAAACCCTTCCAAAGCGACGATATCGTCAAACTTGAGGGTGTAGAGGTCGGCCGGCGAACTCACCAACCCTTCATCCACCAACTGTTCAACACTTTTTTCGCCCAGGCCTTCGATGTCCATCGCGCGGCGCGAAACGAAGTGAATAATCGCCTGTTTGAGCTGCGCCCCGCAGGCCAGCCGCCCTACACAGCGGTATACAGCCCCTTCGCTAACCGTTTCGCGGCCCTTGCTGCGCTTGATCAACTGCGTGCGCTCAACGTGTGAACCGCACACCGGGCAGCTCTGCGGGATGTGTACCGGCCGCGCATCTCGCGGGCGACGCTCCAGCACGACCTGAACCACTTGCGGGATGACATCGCCAGCGCGACGAATGATCACGGTGTCGCCAATCATCAAGCCCAGGCGTGCCACTTCATCCATGTTGTGCAACGTGGCATTGGACACCGTAACACCGGCTACCTTGACCGGCTTAAGGCGCGCCACCGGCGTAACCGCCCCCGTGCGCCCGACCTGAAACTCAACGTCCAGCAGTTCGGTCAGTTCTTCCATGGCCGGGAACTTATGGGCAATGGCCCAGCGCGGCTCACGCGCGCGAAAGCCCAGTATGGCCTGCGACTCAAGGCTGTTGACCTTAAACACAACACCGTCGATCTCGTATGGCAACGAGGCGCGACGCTCTCCAATATCGCGGTAATAATCCAGACACTCCGCGATGCCCTTGGCCAGTTTCAACTCATGGCTGATCGGCATACCCCATTGCTGCAACTGCTTGAGATTGCCGATGTGCGTCGGCGCAATTTCCTCCGACACTCGCCCCAGGCCATAGCAACAAAATTCCAGGGGACGGCTGGCCGTAATTTTTGAGTCCAACTGCCGCAAACTACCCGCCGCCGCGTTACGCGGGTTCGCAAAGGTTTTACCGCCAGCAGCCAGTTGAGCTTCGTTGAGCCGCTCAAAACCGGCCTTGGACATAAAGACCTCGCCTCGCACTTCCAATATGGAAGGCCAACCGCTGCCACTGAGTTTGAGCGGAATGTTACGCACAGTCCGAACATTGACACTGATATCTTCGCCCGTGGTGCCGTCCCCCCGCGTGGCACCGCGCACCAGGTGACCGTCCTGATACAGCAAACTGACTGCCAGCCCGTCCAGCTTGGGCTCGCAGCTGTATTCAACCTCTGCGCCAGCGCCAAACAGATCGCCCACCGGCAAATCCAGCCCTTCGGTCACACGCCGGTCAAACTCGCGCATATCTGTTTCATCAAAGGCGTTGCCCAAGCTCAACATCGGCACTTCATGACGCACTTGTGTGAAGGCCGTCAGCGCAGCACTGCCGACACGCTGGGTCGGAGAGTCGGCACTGACCAGCTCCGGGTGCTGCGCTTCCAGCGCTTTCAACTCACGAAACAAGCGATCGTACTCGGCATCCGGGATGCTCGGCTCGTCGAGTACGTGGTAACGATAGTTGTGCTGATCCAGTTCAGCGCGCAGCGCTAGAATGCGGGTATTGGCGGCAGTCATGGGGGGTGTTCTCTCACAAAGCAAAAGAGCAGCCGAGGCTGCTCCACATGTTAGTTCGTCTTGCATTCAGCGCAGGCAAGCCAAGTTGCCGGCACTGTTATCAGCGTTTCTGAGTCAGGGCACGACGCTCGAACTCGACAATGCGTTGACGATAATGCTCGATCGTCTGGGCCGTCAAAACGCTACGCTGGTCATCCTTCAACTCACCATTGAGTTCCTGGGACAACTTGCGCGCCGCCGCCACCATCACATCAAAGGCTTGCTTGGGATGGCGCGGGCCCGGCAGGCCCAGGAAGAAGCTCACGGCAGGCGTGGTGAACAGGTCGATATCATCCAGATCAAACACCCCCGGTTTCACGGCGTTGGCCATGGAGAACAACACTTCACCATTACCCGCCATGCTCTCGTGGCGATGGAAAATATCCATTTCACCGAAGCGCAAACCGCTTTCAAGAATGTTTTGCAGCAGCGCCGGGCCTTTGAAGCCATTCGGATCACGGCTGATCACACTGATGACCAACACTTCCTGTGCCGCTTGCGGCTCTTTGTCTTCGGCAGTCGTAATCGCGGCGCTGGCATTTGAGCGGCCACGCGGTGGTTTGCTTTCGGCAGGGAAATCGTCGTCACGCGCACTGAGGCTCGGTACGTTGTCGTCAAGATCAAGGTTGAGGTTCAAGTCACCCTGGCTTGGCTCACCAGCACGTTTGCCGCGCTTGGACCCTTTGTCCCGCGCCGGCATGCTCACCGACGGCAAATCATGTTCGTCCAGTTGTGGCTCTTTGTGCGCAGGCGTATCCAGAACACGTGAGGGGCCCAACAGCTCCGCACTGGTCTCTTCCTCATCGGACGCGTTGGAAAAGCTGCGATCAAGGCGAAACTTGAGCTTGCCCTTGCCACCGCGCATACGGCGCCAGCCATCAAAAAGAATACCGGCGATAACCACTATGCCGATGACTATCAGCCACTCGCGCAGACCGATTTCCATGTAATCCCTTGCCCCTAAAAAATGATTCTATAAAGAAGAGCCTAAAGCCCTTTAAAACGCGGCACCAACTCTATGTTCTGAATGGCGTTTTTCCACGTACAAAAAAAATTAGACGTTAAATTAACACGACCAAAGATAACTTTACACCGTCTGTCGCATTGAGCTAGGCCTTAATGCCTCATGACTCGCAAGTCATTTCCTACAATCACCAGAGTTTTTTCTTACGAAAGAAAAAAGCTCCTAATTGCTTATAGCTCATGCATCGACCATTGCCATTGCCTCCTCCACATCAACCGCAACAAGACGTGAACAGCCCGGCTCATGCATGGTCACCCCCATCAGCTGATCCGCCATTTCCATGGCGATCTTGTTGTGCGTGATGTAGATGAATTGCACCGTCTGCGACATCTCTTTCACCAGGCGCGCATAACGGCCTACGTTAGCGTCATCAAGCGGCGCATCAACCTCATCGAGCATGCAGAACGGTGCGGGGTTGAGCTTGAAAATGGCAAATACCAGTGCCAGGGCAGTCAATGCTTTCTCGCCACCGGACAGCAAATGGATCGTGCTGTTTTTCTTGCCCGGTGGGCGCGCCATGATCGTCACCCCTGTATCGAGTAAATCTTCGCCCGTCAGTTCCAAATAAGCGCTTCCTCCCCCGAAAACTTTTGGGAAAAGCGCCTGTAATCCATCATTTATCTGATCAAAGGTGTCCTTGAAACGGCTGCGGGTCTCTTTGTCGATCTTGCGAATCACGTTTTCCAGCGTCTCAAGCGCTTCAACAAGATCAGCATCCTGGGCATCCAGATAACGCTTGCGCTCTGACTGCTGTTGATACTCATCAATCGCCGCGAGGTTGATCGCACCCAGACGCTGAATCCGCGCTGCGATGCGCTCAAGTTCTTCTTCAGCTTGCTGCTCGTTGAGTTCAGCGCTCAAGGTGGCAAGCACGCCGTGCAAGTCATAGCCATCGGCAAGCAACTGATCCTGCAACGCCGTGCGACGGACCGTCAGTGCCTGCCACTCCATACGCTGCTGCTCGAGTTGGCCGCGTATCAATTGGGACTGCTGCTCGGCCTGATTACGTCGTTTTTCAGCATCACGCAACTCACGGTCCGCATCTTCCAGAGCGACCTGTGCGATCTTGAGTTCTTCATCCACACTCATGCGCTTGTCGAGCAATTCTTCAAGCTTGAGTCGCAGCTCTTCGAGCGGAGCCTCGCCCTCTTCCAGGTTCAAGGTGAGCTGTTCACGCTTTTCAGCCAGACGCTCGGCCTGCAACTCCAACCGCTCAAGCGCCTGGCGGGTCGAGTCGTGCTGGGCCCTGAGCGAGCCCAGACGAACGGCCAACTGATGCGCGTGATCCTGGTGCTGACGCGCCTCCTGGCGCACGCGATCCAGTCGCTCACGCAAGCTGTCACGCCGAGCCAATAACAGCTCACGCTGTTCGGTATCGGTGGCCATGGCATCCAGCGCCTCTTGCAAGTTCAGGCGCGACTCACCGACCTGCTCGTGCTCCAGTGCCCGCTGCTCACCCAACTCGGCCAACTCTTCATCCAGACGACGTCGGCGCAAGGTCAATTGTTCGACTTTGGCTTTGCTGGCCGAGAGCCGAGCTTTGATCTCACCCTGCTGACGCGCTTCGTCCTGCAAACGACGACGAACCTGCTCGCGTGACTCTTCCTGCGTCAACTGTTGCTCACGCAAAACCTGTAATTGTTCTTCCAGTGTCGCCAGTATCGCGTCGTGATCATCGCGCTCTTCAGCCAGCCGCTGAATTTCCTGGCCTCGGGCAAGGACGCCACTTTGCGCTTCACTGGCGCGGCACACACGCAAAAAGTTACGCCCTACCCAATAACCCTCGCGACAGATGAAACTGCCGCCTTCGGGCAATTGAGCGCGCATCGCCAGCGCCTGCTCAAGGGACTCAACCGGCTTGACCTGCCCCAACCATGGCGACAGGTCAACATCAGCCTGGACCTTACTCAACAGGCTGTCACCAGGATGACCCACTTGAGCGGCGCAGCTATACAGGCGCAAGTCACCCTGAGTAAACCCGGCCAGGTCCAGCGTTGCAAAATCGTCGACCAGCACCGCCTGCAAATCGGCACCGAGCACGGTTTCTACTGCAAGCTCCCAACCCGCCTCTACGCGCAACCCCTCTGCCAAGCGCGGACGCTCGGACAGGTGCTGATCGCGTAGCCACTCGGCAGCCCCCGTACCCGGATCGAGGGCGGCCTGCTGTAGCGCTTCAAGCGAGGCCAACCGGCCATTGAGGCGCTGTAATTGGCCTTGCGCCTGCTGTTGATGTTGAGTGGCTGTTTGCAAGTCATGACGCACTTGCTCAAGCGCCTCAACCAACTGTTCTTCACTGGACTGCAGTGCTTCTTGCGTCAACTCACGGGTAGCCAGCTCTTCACTCAGCGCCAGAATGGCGGCATCTTCCGGGTCTGCCGCCAGCAAGGTGCGCTCTTCAGCCAACCGGCGCTGGCGTTCAGCCAGGCGCTCCATACTGGTTTCCAGCTGTTGGATACGGGCTTGCAGGACCTCAGACTGGCGCTGCGGCTCGGCCGAGCGCAGGTTGAAGGCGTCCCACTGCTCTTGCCAGCCGCGCATGGTCTGTTCGGATTCTTCCAGTGCCGCCGCTGACTCTTCGGCCGCCGCCTGGGTCAGTTCCTGTTCAGGCACCAGCATTTCAAGCTCTTCACCCAGGGTGGCGAGCAAGGTTCGGTCGTGCCCCAGGTGCGATTCGGTTTCAAGGCGCGAGCGTTCAGCTTCGCGCAGGTCGTCCTGCAACTGTCGCAAACGCTGCTGGCCGTGCTGAATGCTTTGCTCTACGCGGGCAATGTCACCGCCGACCGAATAAAAGCGCCCTTGCACCAGATTGAAACGCTCGGACAGGTCATGGTGCCCGTCACGCAAGCGCTCAATACTGGCATCGGCGTTACGCTGCTCGGCGACCAATGCCTCGAAACTGACTTCCTGATTACCGATAACGGCTTCGCGCTGCCCCACTTGCTCGTTCAATGTCTGCCAGCGCAAGGCTGACAACTGAGCCTTGAACTGGCGCTCTTCGCCCTTGTATTCCTGGTATTTCTCGGCAGCCTGTGCCTGGCGGTGCAGACGCTCAAGCTGACGCCCCAACTCCTCGCGCAAATCGGTCAGCCGTGCAAGGTTTTCATGGGTACGACGGATCCGGCTCTCGGTCTCGCGGCGACGCTCCTTGTATTTGGAGATGCCCGCCGCCTCTTCGATAAAGTTACGCAGGTCTTCAGGCTTGGACTCGATCAGCTTGGAGATCATGCCCTGCTCGATGATCGAATAACTGCGCGGCCCAAGCCCTGTGCCGAGAAAGATATCGGTGATATCACGACGGCGGCACTTGGTGCCATTCAGGTAGTAAGTGGTCTGACTCTCGCGGGTGACCTTGCGGCGGATAGAGATTTCAGCATAAGCCGCATACTCACCCAGCAGCGTGCCATCCGAATTATCGAACACCAGCTCAATGCTCGCCTGGCTGACGGGCTTACGGCTCGTGGAACCGTTGAAGATAACGTCCGTCATTGACTCGCCGCGCAGGTTTTTGGCGGAGCTTTCGCCCATCACCCAGCGTACGGCGTCAATGATGTTCGACTTGCCGCAGCCATTCGGCCCCACGACCGCCGCCATGTTGCTCGGAAAGTTAACGGTTGTCGGATCAACGAAAGACTTGAAGCCTGCGAGTTTGATGCACTTGAGCCGCACGCTTAGGCAACCGCCAGGGCAGACAGCACCAGTTCACAACTGCGTTGAGCGTAGCGGCTCAACACCACACGAATTTCAGGCAGATCACGCGCCAGCACTGCGTCGAGCAGTTGCGCAAACAAGGTCAGAAACTCACTCATTTCAGCCTTGCGTTGCTCCAGGGCAAGGTAATAGGCGCGACTCATGGCCGGGTGAAGGTTCTCGACGGTTTCCTGCAAGTAGGGGTTATCCGCAAACGGATAAGCAGCGCGCATGACATTGAAGCTGTCTTCTACGAAGGCACTGATGTCCTGGCGTTCATAGCTGGCGATCAGGCGTTGCTGAATTTGCAGGAACGGCCCCAGATCGGCCTGTACCGCCCAGCGCTGGGCAACCGCATTGCCGAGCAAAATGTACATCTCGCTCATCAGCGTGCACAGGCTCTGCACCTTGTGCGCGGTGAGCTCAGTCACATGTGCGCCCCGCCGTGGAAGAATGGCGATCAGGTGTCGGCGCTCGAGAATCAACAGGGCTTCGCGTACTGACCCGCGGCTGACATTGAGTGCCAGCGTCACTTTTTGTTCCTGAATGCGCTCCCCGGGCTTGAGCTCGCCACGAATGATGCGTTCGGCGAGGTGGTAAGCGATTTGCTCGGCGAGACTATCCGGCGCCTTGAACGTCATGTTTTACCTTCAAAATCTTTGATCAGTACAGGCGGTGCAGTGTAACGCACTTGATCGGTACAGATAGATGCCTCCAGTGCAGAATTTGGCACAACTCAAGCAAAAAAATCACGGATGCTGTCGCAAGGGCATCAAGGACTGGCCCCCTTGATTTTCGGCTCGCTCATGACGCTCATTATCGAGCAAGGATTTACTCAAAAAACCGCCATACAGGCCGACAACGACGGCTCCAGTCCCAGGCAATTTAGAAAAGTACATTGCATGCCATCCCTGCACACGCAGCAGGGTTGCCACGGCATCAGCATGACGCATAATTGCTCACTGGATCTTGAACACAGCCTGGGCTGGCTCAATCCCGCTTGCTGGGTTCTGCTGGCAGGCACTTGGGTTTGAGCATGACTAGCCAATCGCCACCTGTCGCACTCACGCTGGCCAACACGGCGCTGGTGCGCCTCCCATTACCCGATGGCGGCTGTCCTCACGACGCCGCCACGCTACGAGTTGAGAACCCTGATGACCTGTAAAGCCTACCGTGCCGCAATCTTGCACAGCATCGCCGACCCTGCTGAAGTGGGTGTCGAGGCTTCGTATGAGTACTTTGAAGACGGCTTGCTGGTGGTCGATAACGGCCAGATCAAAGCGGTAGGGCCGGCCAGTGAACTGCTCACGACCCTGGCCGCCGAGACTGAAATCACGACATACAGTGACGCTCTGATCACGCCCGGTTTTATCGACACGCATATCCATTTCCCGCAGACCGGTATGATTGGTGCCTACGGCGAACAACTGCTGGATTGGCTGAACACCTACACATTCCCGTGCGAAAGCCAGTTTGCCGACAAATCACATGCTGACGAAGTCGCCGCTATTTTCGTCAAGGAACTGCTACGCAACGGCACCACCACAGCGCTGGTGTTCGGCAGTGTCCACCCACAGTCGGTCGACGCCCTGTTCGAAGCCGCCGAACGCCTTGATCTGCGCCTGATTGCGGGCAAGGTGATGATGGATCGCAACGCTCCCGACTACCTGACCGACACCGCCGAGACCGGCTACAACGAGAGCAAGGCCCTGATTGAACGCTGGCACGGCAAGGGCCGCCTGCACTATGCCGTCACCCCACGTTTCGCCCCTACCAGCACCCCCGAGCAACTCACCCTCGCAGGCCAGTTGCTGCGTGAATACCCGGACGTGTATCTACATACCCACATCAGCGAAAACCTTCAGGAGATCGCATGGGTCAAGTCACTGTTTCCAGAGCGCAAGGGCTATCTGGACGTGTACGACCATTACCAACTGCTGGGTGAGCGCTCGGTCTTTGCCCACGGCGTGCATCTGTGTGATGACGAATGCGCCCGTTTGGCCGAGACCGGCTCAGCAGTGGCTTTCTGCCCTACGTCCAACTTGTTTCTGGGCAGCGGCCTGTTTAATTTGCCAATGGCCGAAAAGCACAAACTCAATGTCGGCCTGGGAACAGATGTGGGAGCGGGGACCAGTTTTTCACTGCTTAATACGCTGAACGAAGCCTACAAGGTGATGCAACTGCAAGGCGCTCGCCTCAATCCGTTCAAGTCGTTGTATTTGGCGACGCTGGGCGGCGCGCGTGCACTGCGCCTTGAGGACAGGATCGGCACATTGCAACCGGGCAGTGATGCCGACTTTGTGGTGCTCGACTATACCGCGACACCCTTGATGAACTATCGCATCAAGCAGTCCAGGGACATTGCTGAAACACTGTTTGTACTGATGACTCTAGGTGATGACCGCACAATCCTGGAGACCTATGCGGCGGGCCATAGCGTTCATCAGCGCTGATCGGCAAGGGCATCTGCGCGATGCTCGCGAAGACTTCAACCTATGGACACTATGATCTTCGCGAGCCCGGGTAGAAGCTGCCAGCACAATGAAAGCGAACATTAAATCTTGGCAGGCAACCTCGGGCTTTTGCCCTTGGTCTGCAGCAAGTGAGAGAACACGGCATGCAGATCGTCTGAGGCGCTTTCTTCGTCCAGGTTGAGCTTGCTGTCGATATGATCCATGTGATGCATCATCAGGTGTACAGCAAGCGTGGCATCACGCGCCTCAATGGCATCAATCAATTGCATATGCTCGTCATAGGAGCAGTGCGAGCGGTTGCCGCTTTCATACTGGGCGATGATCAGCGACGTTTGCGACACAAGGCTGCGCTGGAAACTTATCAAGGGTGCATTCTTGGCGGCTTCGGCCAACTTCAGGTGGAACTCGCCGGACAAACGAATCCCAGCCCCACGATCCCCCCGCGAAAAACTGTCGCGTTCGTCTTGCACCATTTTGCGCAATTGTGCGAGGTCATCGGCTCCGGCATTCACAACGGCCAACTCAGTGATGGCCTTTTCAACCAGGCGGCGGGCAAAAAACACCTGACGCGCTTCCTCTACGCTCGGGCTCGCCACCACCGCTCCGCGATTAGGGCGAAGCAGCACAACCCCCTCATGAGCGAGGCGCGACAAGGCGCGGCGGATGATAGTGCGGCTGACCCCAAAAATTTCACCCAGCGCTTCTTCGCTCAGTTTTGTACCAGGCGCTAGCCGCTGCTCCAGGATCGCCTCGAAAATATGCGCGTAGACAATATCGTCCTGGGTTCCACTGCGCCCAGCGTTAGTGGGGCGAGATTGTTTCTTGAGAGGCTGCAACTGTTCGTTCATGGGAACTCGTGTGGGGAAACGGCCGTGCTGTAAGGTTAATACGTTAACGACCAGCGCTGACAAAGAGTTAATGCAATAGAAACAGTTCGCATTGTACACAAAGCAGAATGCCAGTACGACTGTACGGTCGTTTGCGCTGACTGCTGTATAGCAATGAAATGTAACGTTTGCGTTTAGGCTTTATGTCCGAAGAGAGACTTTTTGTAGAACGCCCTTCAGTACAAGGAACAGTGTTTCATGACCGATGCCACCCAGCCCCACTTGCACCCGCTGGCCGATACCTCGCCATCAGCAGTGGTTGCAGGTTTTATTTCGATGATGACCGGCTACACCAGTTCGCTGGTGCTGATGTTTCAGGCCGGACAGGCCGCCGGCTTGACCAGTGGGCAAATTTCGTCGTGGATCTGGGCGTTGTCCATTGGCATGGCTATTTGCAGCATCGGACTCTCATTGCGCTACCGCACACCGATCACCATTGCCTGGTCAACCCCCGGGGCTGCCTTGTTGATCACCAGCCTGGGGACGGTCAGTTACGGCGAAGCCATTGGAGCGTACATCACGTGCGCCGTGCTGGTGATCATTTGCGGTATGACCGGCAGTTTCGAGCGATTGGTCAAGCGCATTCCAGCATCATTGGCAGCCGCTTTGTTGGCAGGGATTCTATTCAAGATCGGCAGTGAAATTTTTGTCGCCGCCCAGCATCGAATGGGGTTGGTGGTAGGGATGTTCCTGACCTACCTGATCGTCAAGCGCCTGTCCCCGCGCTATGCCGTACTCGGGGCGCTGCTGGTAGGGACTGCACTCTCGGCCCTGCTCGGGCTGCTGGACTTCAGCGGCTTCGCACTTGAAGTGGCAGTGCCTGTGTGGACCACACCGTCTTTTTCAGTGGCCGCCACTATCAGCATTGGCATCCCGCTCTTTGTGGTCGCCATGACCTCGCAAAACATGCCGGGCATCGCCGTACTCCGAGCCGATGGTTACAACGTGCCTGCATCGCCGCTCATTACAACCACCGGCGTGGCCTCGATGCTGCTTGCCCCTTTCGGCTCCCATGGCATTAACCTGGCAGCGATCAGTGCGGCCATCTGTTCGGGCCCACATGCCCACGAAGACCCGAAAAAACGCTATACGGCAGCCATGTGGTGCGGCATTTTCTATGGTATTGCCGGCACCTTTGGGGCCACCCTGGCGGCCTTGTTCGCCGCCTTTCCCAAAGAGTTGGTGCTGTCGATTGCCGCTCTGGCGTTGTTTGGCTCAATCATCAACGGCTTGAGCCTTGCCATGAACGAGCCCAAGGAGCGTGAAGCCGCACTCATCACTTTTATGGTCACAGCCTCGGGCATGACCCTGTTCTCGGTCGGTTCGGCTTTTTGGGGCATTGTGGCGGGCGTGCTGACGTTAATCGTTTTGAACTACAAGGCCAGGTAACCAGGCATATGCATCGGGCATGCGCGCTCTTGCAGAGGGCTGCAAGAGCGCCGCCAGGCCTCACGCCAACTCAGCGACCACGTCTGCCAATGCCTTGGCCGGATCAGCAGCCTGGCTGATCGGACGACCAATCACCAAATAGTCGGAACCTGCTTGCAGCGCCTGAAGCGGGGTCAGAATACGGCGCTGATCATCCAGCGCACTGCCTGCAGGGCGAATACCCGGTGTTACCAGTTGCAACGAAGGGTGCGCCTGCTTCAACGCTTGCGCTTCCAGAGCTGAACACACCAGACCATCCATACCGGCCTTCTGCGCCAAGGCTGCAAGGCGCAAAACCTGCTCTTGCGGCTCGATGTCCAGGCCAATCCCGGCAAGGTCCTCACGCTCCATACTGGTCAGCACCGTCACACCGATCAAGAGCGGCTGCGGGCCTGTGCGCTGGTCAAGCACCTCACGGCACGCAGCCATCATGCGCAGTCCTCCTGAGCAATGCACGTTGACCATCCACACGCCCATTTCGGCTGCGGCTTTAACGGCCATCGCCGTGGTGTTGGGAATGTCATGGAATTTAAGGTCCAGAAACACATCGAACCCTTTATCACGCAGGGTTCCCACGATCTCTGAAGCACAACTGGTGAACAGTTCCTTACCCACTTTCACGCGGCACAGCTTGGGGTCCAACTGATCAGCCAATTTCAGTGCGGCATCGCGTGTCGGGAAATCCAGGGCGACGATGATGGGAGTCTGGCAATCGGACATTAGTGGGTTCTCAGGCTGGTCGAAATCGGCGCGCATTGTAGCGGAACCAGCTGCCTCCCGGCACCCGATGATCGCAATTTCATATTTTTGGGGTGATTGAAGCTTATAAATCACGGGCAGAAATAACCGGCCTACAATAGGATCACTGATATCCCTGCAAAAATCCTTCACCGGAATATGCTCAATAAGGAGAACATTATGCCTTGGTATGCTTGGCTAATTTTGATTGTTGCCATTGGTGCCATTTTGGGTGCGCTGATGACCCTGCGTGACACCGCCCATAAAGTTGAACTCACTGATGAAGAGCGCCGGCGAGTCGCAGAAAGAAATACCGAGATGGATGCTAAAGAGTCCAAGGATCGATAATTGAGCCCATCAAGTAGCAAAGCGGGGGGGGGGGCTCACTACGGCTGTGGCCAGGGCCGCCCGGCTTAAACTCTCACACCTATACGAGAGGCCGCGCCCGTCAGCAGGATGAACGGGTATTCCCAGGCGCGGAAGATGCAGCGGCAATATGAGCGCCAACGTTTTTTCTCGCCTGAAACACAAAAGCCAGTCAACGACGACTGGCTTTTCACTGTTAACGCTAATAATCAGTTAACCGCAATCTTGTCGCGATTCCTGTCGAAAATGGCTTTGCCTATGCCTTTCACTTCAAGCAGTTCATCGGCCGAGGCAAAGTCCCCATTTGATTCACGGTAAGCCACTATGGCCTTTGCTTTGGCCTCACCTACACCAGACAGCTCACGCTGCAGTGTGGCCTCATCTGCCGTATTGAGGTTGATGGTAAGCACTTGCGCATCGGCTGCGATTTGCCCACTACCGCCGGGCTCAACATTACTCGCCACGGGCACCGCATGAGCAACATTCGACACGCCCACCAATAAAGCCAAAAACAACGAAGAAAGAAAGGCAAAACGCATAAGTAGTACTCCAAAACATCGTTAAGTGAAAACAGCTTTCCTGAGCTGTATTCAAAACCTAGGCGATGGCGGAGCACTGTCAAAAATCACTGCATTTCTGAGTGTGTACTCATGACCGGTCAGTTCGACGCTGCTGATGAATCCAATCAACAATCTCACCTTCGGGGGTATACCCACTGACGGTATCTCGCAGCAATTGGCGAACCCGCAAATAGTCATCCCGCTCAACAGCTTCCAGCAACTGCGAGAGCCTGACTTTGAATTCCGCCCAGGTGAGCATGTCCTCATTGGCGCTCATGATCATGGGATGGCGGGTTGCCACAACGTTGTCACCAATCAGCAACTCTTCGTAAAGCTTTTCACCCGGGCGCAATCCCGTAAACTCTATCTCGATGTCTCCATGTACATTTTTGTCGGAACGCACACTCAACCCAGAGAGGTGAATCATCTTCTCTGCCAACTCGACAATACGCACTGGCTCCCCCATGTCCAGTACAAAGACATCACCGCCCTGCCCCATGGAGCCGGCCTGAATGACCAACTGCGCAGCCTCCGGGATGGTCATGAAGTAACGGGTGATTTTAGGGTGCGTGACGGTCAGCGGACCGCCTGCCTTGATCTGTTTGTGGAACAGTGGAATAACGGACCCCGACGAGCCCAGCACATTGCCAAAACGAACCATCGTGAAACGGGTTGTATTAACCCGCGGTACGTTAGTCGTATCACCAAACAGCACCGGTGCCGCTTCACGACTTAATGCCTGAAGCGACATTTCGGCCAGACGCTTGGTGCTACCCATCACATTGGTAGGCCGTACAGCCTTGTCGGTTGAGATCAATACGAAATTCGCGACACCTGCCTGGAGTGCCGCCTGAGCGGTGTGAACGGTGCCGAGCACATTGTTCAAAACACCCTCAGCGACATTGTGCTCCACCATTGGAACATGCTTATAAGCAGCCGCATGATAGACCGTGTCAACCTGCCAGGTTTTCATCAAATCCAGCAGTTTCTGCGGATTACGAACCGACCCCAGGATCGGTATAGTCTTCACGTTAAGCGATGCACGCTGGACCTGCTGCTCTAGCTCGCTAATAATATTGTAAAGATTGAACTCACTGTGTTCGTACAACAACAAGGTCGTCGGTTTCAACGACACAATCTGGCGGCATAACTCCGAACCAATAGAACCACCCGCCCCGGTGACCAAAACGCACTGCCCTTTAATGCAGAGTTCCAACAACTCCTCTTGCGCAGGCACGGCATCGCGCCCCAGCAAATCCGCAATATCCACTTCCTGAATATCGTCTACCTTGACGCGGCCACTGGCCAGATCCATGAAGCCAGGCACGCTGCGCACATGAAGCGCAAACCCTTCCAGAAGCGAAAGAATTTCACGGCGTCGACCACGGGACGAAGATGGAATAGCCAGTAGCAGTTCCTGCGCACCCGTTTTGTCAATCATCTGCTGCATGTGTTCCGGCTTGAATACCTGAAGCCCGGAAATAACACGATCGGAAATACTTTCGTCGTCATCAATAAAAGCCACAGGCCGCATGACCCGACCCATGCGCAATGCCGCTACCAACTGATTACCAGCGGAGCCGGCACCGTAAATAGCAACGCGCGCCAAGTGATCATCACGACTGGCGAATGGCACATGCCGGACCGCGTCAAACCAGTCGCCCAAGAAGTACTGGCGCATCGCGAGCCGCAGACCGCCCAGCATAATCAAGCTCAGCCACCAGTAGTTAAAGATAATAGAACGAGGTACCACATTCTCATGATTGCTATAGAGATAGACAAAGAGCCCCAGAAAAAGCGAAGACATGCTGACTGCTTTAATAATTGCAATCAGCGCATCGTTGCCAAAATACCGCATCACCGCACGGTACATACCAAAGCGAACAAAAAAAGGAATAGAAATGAGTGGCGCAGCCAAAAATAACCAGGCATGCGCTCTGATGGGGTTAACCATATCTTCTATACCCAACCGAACGACAAACGCCAGCCAGAGAGCAAACCACACAAGGACGACATCGGTCGCGACCTGAAGAATGCGCTTTTTGCGACGCGAAAGGTTGAGCAAGAACGATCGAGTTTTATCCATAAACTTTATGACACCCAGTACACTAAAACCATTACCGTCTGAATACTTTGCACACAACACTATGGCGCAAAGGTCACACCCTAAGCCAATGAAGCTTCTTTAATGACGTCAAAAAGCACCTGACACGTCAAATCAATTTCAGATTCGGTCAGGGTCGGGTGAACTAAAAACATCAGGCTCGTTTCACCTAATTCCTTAGCAGTTTCAAGACGCTGTGCGGGCCGCCAGCCAGTATTATCAAAGGCTTTCTCAAGATAGACCTCCGAGCATGAGCCAGAAAATGCAGGCACGCCGCGGGACACTATTTCAGTCAGAATACGGTCACGAGACCAGTCTGGTTTCAAACACTCTGGGCGCACAAACACATAGCACTTGTACGCTGCGTGCACTTGATCGGCCGCAAGCGCAGGTACACGAAGAGAGGGGAGTTGTGAAGCTGTGTCCCAGATCCGCGCTGCATTTACTAGACGTTTAGCGTGCCACTGCTGCATACGGCGCAATTGAATTCTGCCAATAACTGCCTGAACTTCGAGCATTCTCCAATTGGTTCCAAAGCTCTCATGCAGCCAGCGGAAACCCGGCGCATGCTCGCGCTCATAAACAGCCTCCCAGCTCTTGCCGTGATCCTTGTAGGCCCACATATCAGCCCAGAGTTGACGGTCGTTGGTGGTGACCATGCCGCCCTCACCTCCCGTGGTCATGATTTTATCCTGGCAAAAGGACCAGGCACCCACATGACCAATAGAGCCCACCGGACGCCCTTTATATTGAGCGCCGTGAGCCTGAGCACAATCTTCGATGACCTTGAGGCCTCTAGCATTTGCCAACGTCATGATGGGATCCATATCACATGGCCAACCCGCCAAATGAACACAAATCAATGCTTTAGTACGAGAGGTCAGAACAGCGCGGATGGTTTCAGCCGTGAAATTTTGCGAGTCAGGATCGACATCTGCGAAAACAGGCACTGCACCCGCGTTAACAATGCTCGAAACCGAAGCAAGAAAAGTGCGCGATGTAACAACAACTTCGTCACCCGGCCCCACACCCAGCGCTTTAAGTGCCAGATCGAGCGCTACCGTACCATTGGCCAGCGCAACGGCGAACTGCGTACCTGACCATTGCGCAAACTCTTTTTCAAAAGTGCGAGCCTCCTGCCCTGTCCAATAATTAACTTTATTGGATAAAATGACAGCACGAACAGCATCGGCCTCTTCTTCCGTGAAGGAGGGCCAAGAAGAAAATGGCGTATTCAGCACAATTGATTACCTGAGGTTTTAATCATAAAAAATAGCCCATGTACGTCAGACAATAAAAGCTCTTTGGCACCAAGTAGGCGGCACATACGTTAGCGAAGAGCGATATCTCTTGCAGGAACACCAATAACGGTCATGTCGTCAGCAATATTATTTACGACGGCTGCGCCCGCGCCTACTGTGACATTCCTGCCAATACTAAGTGATTGTTTCACACATGCCCCTATCCCGATCCAGCTCAAGCGACCGATTTGTACACTGCCAGCGATTCTGGCTCCGGGACAGATATGAACATAATCATCCAGCAAACAATCATGATCAATGCTACATCCCGTGTTGAGAATAGCCCCAACACCAATAACAGCCCCCATATTCACGATCGCACCTGCAAACACAACGCACCCGGTGCCTATCGAGGCGTACTGACTGATAGTTGCCGCCGGGTGAACCAACGAGACCAACGGAGCACCGATCTCGGCCAACTCGGTCAGTTTAGAGCGACGAATATCATTACGCCCAATAGCGACGACGACACCCTCAAACTCCGCTAGACGCGCTATCAAGGCGTTTGTATCGCCGACCACAGCCCAGTGGCCAATAGAGTGGGTCACTGGCCAGCTATCATCAAAGAACTCTATATGGCTCCAGCCACAGCATTGCGCAGTGTCCGCTACCACTTTCGCATGCCCACCCGCCCCAAGAATGGCAAGCTTGCTAACCGGTTTCTCACCCAAGAATCTGGACATGGTCGCCTCGCCCGCAGCACTGATGCCTTCGCGGACGAACACCTTTTTGACCGTAAGAGCGAGAATCTTTATATCTAACCAAAATGATTGGTTATCGACATACCAGGTGTCGTACTGAAATTTCTGTTCCCAACTTATGGCATTTCGCCCATTCACTTGAGCCCAGCCCGTAATACCAGGCCTGACATCATGTCGACGCTGTTGCTCAGGACTGTAAAGCGGTAAGTATTCCACTAACAGCGGCCGGGGGCCGACCAGGCTCATATCGCCTTTGAGCACATTCCACAGCCCAGGCAGTTCATCCAGGCTAGATGCGCGCAGGAACGAGCCGAATGAAGTCATCCGCAGCGCATCAGGCAAAGGCTCCCCCTGAGCATTCACGGCATCTCTCATGGAGCGAAACTTGTACATCTTGAAAGGGCGCCCATGAAGTCCGGGGCGTACCTGAGAAAATAAGATGGGCCGTCCCAAACGTATGGCAACCAGAACCGCTACGGCAGCCATAACAGGCATTAGTATCAAGCAAGCGAAAAATGACAGGCACGCATCAAACAAACGCTTAAACATCGAGTGCTTCCTTGTAAAATTGCACCATCCTCGCCAAATGGTCCTTGCGATCAAAACGACTGGTAACGCGCTTCCTGGCGTTAACACCCATCTGCACCCGTGTCTCTGGAGGTAAAGTCATGATGCGCAGCATAGCTGCGGTTAAATCATGATGTTGTCGTGGGGGGACCAACCATCCGTTTATGTCAGGCTGGATAATTTCATTGCAGCCACTAATGTCCGTTACCAAGGCTGGAAGTTTCATCGCCCCGGCCTGGAGGACCACATTCGGAAACCCTTCACGATAACTGGGTAGTACTAAAACATCAGCACAAGATAAAGCAGGACGTATATCGCCTTGGAAGCCCAGCATGTGAACTCTGCAATTGGACTCAAGAAGCATCATGGACGCGGTGTCGACGGGCGCGCTTGTGTCAGTATCGCCTACGATAACAAGGCGAGTTGAATCAGGCATTTGTGAAAAAGATATCGCCAATTCCTTAAGCCCTTTATCTTTGTTTAATCGGCCCACAAAACAAAAGACAAAACTATTAGCTGGAATATTCAACTGTTCGAATAGTGACACTGAAGTCTGTTTGACCTCCAGCAGATCCGGGTCGAAGTAGGACACGTCTACACCCGCAACATTCCCATGACCAATGACGGACAATGCTTTTTTGGTGATACCGGCTTTTATCAAATCATTCTTAACACCTTCACCCTCAGGTACTATCCGCGTCGCACAAGCGCATATCAGGCGATCAATCCCGATCAACAGCGCTTTTTTGAACCCCGTCTGGGTTGGAAAAATCAGCCCTGTAAATGTGTGAACCCTCACCGGTACACGACAGATCCAGGCGGCCAACATGGATACCAGCCCCGCTTTAGGAGTATACGAATGAACAGCAAAAGGAGACTCCTTGTACAACAGAGCAACCATTTTCATAACGGAGATCATATCGCGAAATACATTGATACCACGAACCATCGGCACCCGATGGACTTTAACACCCTCATCAATAGCTCTAGCGCCCTCATCGGGTGATGTCACAATCTCTACATTGTAGTGTTCATTAAGACTACGGGGCTGCCCTTTAAGAATACTCGTAAACGTTTCCGGGACAGTAGTTACGATAAAGATTTTTTTACGCACACGAGAATCCTGAATTTTATAAAGCCCTGCATCAGGGAGCATCGACAGACACTACGCCGACCTTATGGGTGCCTCTTAGTCTTTCAACCAAAACACGAACGATCAAAGCTACAATTACCGGATAGTAAAACCACGCATATATACCAAAGCGATCATTAAAGGCAATATCAAAAAGAGCTATATGAACGATCCCTAAGAACGCTATGAAATTGATAAATGTTTTAGCCTTGTCAGAGGGCATCACTGAAATTTTCATATAGAGCAAAATACACATCACGGGAAAAGATGAGAACAGCCAAAACTTCCACCTAAATCCAGTCACGTAGGCTTCTTCTGCAAAATTACTATAATTTGCAGCAATGTTAAACTCTGCGAGCTGACCGAAGATAAAACCTGATAATGCACTAAACATACCTGTAAATGAGAGCAATGATACGACGACCCACATTGCACACACCTTGAAGAATGAGATGCTTGCAAACAGGGAAAGAAAGATGACGCATGGTAGAAATATCAGTGCTGACTTATGAAACAAACAAGCTAAAACAAGACACAAACACGCAACCCATTGCCTACCAAGCAAAAGCGCTGAAAAAGACAACGACAAAAATGAAACTGCAAGTCCTTGCCTGAGTATATTTGCAGAAAACGACCAAAAGAAAGGGTAGAAAATAAGTACAGACACCAAAATAACAGGAACAATGGATTCTTTACCGAAAACAACTTTAGCCAGCACGTAGTAACTAAGAATAACGATGAATGGGACAATCCAAAAAAGAGCGGTATACGTAAAGCCCGAATAAATAAGAAATTTTGAAAGAAGAACAAATGCCGCTTCAAGCCCGTCATCAAAACCACAAGCTGCCAAATCTCGATAAAAATCAAAGTAGGCTGATGTATCGCCAACAGTAGAAATGGGCCTTATACTAAGATCATAAGCAACCACGCCGGCCAATATCAGTAGGATGCCCACTTCACATGAACAGACAACTCTGCGATGCAGTGAAACGCTATATTCATGCTTGAGAAAAATACCTAGCCAGATAAGCATCAATACAACGTACACTTTTATTGTGTAAAGCCCCACGTAAGACATCACCGATTCCTGTTCCAGAGCACTCAAGAAAAAATTACTTAGCGATAGCCCTCAGGATTTCGAGTTTGCCATACCCATGCATCCAGAACCATATCATTTAAATCCAGCTGGGCCTTCCAACCCAGTTCGTTGAATGCCTTCTGCGGATCAGCCCAGCACTTGGCTATATCACCGGTTCTTCGAGGTAAAATCTTATAAGGAATCGATCTACCTGACACCTCTTCAAAAGCAGCCACGATTTGCAATACGGAGTAGCCAATACCCGTGCCAAGATTCCATACATGGCACCCTTTATGCGCCTGCAAATATAAGAGTGTCGCCAAATGGCCTTTAGCTAAATCGACGACATGAATGTAATCGCGCACGCCAGTCCCATCAACTGTATTATAGTCATCTCCAAACACTGATAGAAATGGCTGCCTGCCCGTAGCAACCTGACTAATGTAAGGCATTAGATTATTCGGAATACCGCATGGAGACTCACCTATCAGACCTGAGGCGTGGGCACCCACCGGATTGAAGTATCGCAATATTCCAACAGACCAATCACGCCTGCTTGCTACAAGCGAACGCAACATATTTTCCACGACTAACTTTGACTCACCGTAAGGGCTGCAGGGTGGCTTCAAAGGCGATGACTCACTGATCGGCAGTATGTCTGCTTCACCGTATACCGTTGCGGACGAACTGAAGACAATACTTCGAACTACCATCTCGTCCATAACAGTCAGCAAATTCATACTGCCACCCACGTTCTCCCTGTAATACCTTAGAGGATCGGCTGCACTTTCAGCGACGGACTTAAGGCCAGCAAAATGCATAACACAATCAAATGAATACTTCAGAAATACCTGTTTAAGGCTATCATATGAACCGACATCCGCATTCACAAAAACCGGTGCTCGTCCGCACACTTCACTTATATGCTCAAACACCCTTTCAGCACTATTATCAAGATTATCAACGACCACCACTTCGTGACCATCATTGAGCAACTCAACGACTGTGTGTGAACCAATATAGCCTGCACCGCCAGTTACTAAAATATTCACATTATACCTTACGTTTTTATAATACAACCTGCGCTATTTACGCGCTTTGAACAAAGCCTTTAAAATACTTATAAAAACTGATAGAGTATTGGTCAGCGTTTTGGAAAGCAAAAACTCCCTCAGCATTGCACCCGAAGTTTCTGCATACCCCAATAAACGCCCTTGAGTGGCCGCCTGATGCACTCTGTAGTCCAACAATGCAACTGGCATATTGTCCCATTTTGCGTCCAGCCTCTTAAGTCTTAACCAAAGATCATAATCTTCGGAGTTAAATCCGGCATTATACCCTCTGACCTTTATCAATGCCGCCTTGCGGATCATGGTTGACGGATGCACAAATGCATTTTTAAATGGCAATGATTTGTTGATGCTATTTTTTGCTGGTACAGACCTGAAGCCAATTAGCTTACCAGATGAATTTATGATATTAACTGCAGTACCCACAACATCCAAATCATGCTCTAGCAGGTAAGCAAGCTGTCGCTCCAGACGTTCAGGGTGAGCAATATCGTCTGCATCCATCCTGGCTATATAGTCATACTGAGCATGATCAATCCCCAAGTTCAAAGCATAAGATAGCTGCGGAATTATACTCTTAATTATCCTAATTCGCCTTTCCTCAGGAAAGGCCGACCTAACAAAATTTTCTATCTCGTTACTTTCAGGCCCATTCGCAACTAGTAAAATCTCAAAATCAGTAAATGTCTGAGCAATAATACTCTGCAAGGCCAACCTTAAATAATCATTAAAGCTATTGGTTGCCATTAGAACACTGATCATAATAAACCCAAATAATACATGCGATTACAAAACAAACCCATACAATTATAACCTGTAAAAAATAAATACCTTTGCGCTCACCTCAACGCCAAGAACTGGCATATACAAACTCCAGACACAAACAGGATCAAGAGGTTTGGCCTTGTATTGCCGGCTTCTTCTTGATATAGAAAAACAGTGCCAAACAACAAACAAAAAAATATAAAAAATATGCCATCGCATAACTTTCAAGAACAGTTTTCAAACCATCACCCTGAGGACCATGAGCATACACAAGACCAACAAAAAGTGCCGCTTGAAGACATTCAGAGGCGATATAAAGTGACGCCGACCCTTTGGCAATACCCACAAAACTAATTACACAAGCGCAAATCTTAAAGAAATCCCCGACCAACTGATAAACCAAAACATTACCTAACGAACTAAACTCATCTGAGAACAGAAGACTGATAAAATAAAATCGCCCCGCATAAAGAATCACAGCACCCACTATAAACAAACACGCAATCAATGCCATATACTTAACAACAAGCCTAAGAATGACACTTTTCGAAGTCTGTTCAGAAACCATAGGCAAGAATACATAACCTATAAATATAGTAAAAAAACCCAAGTAGGCTGAAGACAACTTGGTCGCACCCTGCCATAAGCCGGCACCAACATAACCCGAATCCTGAATCAACCATTGCCGAACAACCATTTCAACAACGGGAAGCGCGATAGCGCTGCTTACCAGCATCAATGAGTAATTAGGTAATTTCCCAAATCTAAGTTTGGTAATTTTAACAAACGAAAAAGAAAATTTAACAGCCAGTGTTTTGTAAACATAGTACGCTGGTATAACATTCACGAATACTGCAGCCACGACGGCAATCGCCGCCCCTGGAAAACCACCAATATCTACTAGAAAATAGGCTATTGGCAGCGATATCAATGAGCCGGCAATTTGAATGAGCGCATATTTTCTCGTCTGCTTTAAACCGTTAACAACGCCAACTACAAGATAAGTGAACGAATACCCACATTGCAGACAACCTACGACAATAAACACCCAAAAAAGATTTGGATCTTTAAAAAGAAACTCAGCCAGAAGTCTGGAGAAAGAAACACAAACCACCAATATTATGACAGAGCAAAAAACGGTATAAGTTACAGCCTCAACCATGAACTCCTGTAACTTTTTCGTGTCATCCTTGTATTCAGCAACAAACTTAATAACTCCATTTATAATACCCCCTCCTGCCAGCAGAGCAAGAATGGTCGCAAAACTCAGAAACTGTCCTAACTTACCCAAGCCCTCCGGCCCCAAGTAACTGAATATTATCTTAATTAGAACTAGACCGAAGAGCATCCGTACAAGATGCGCAGATGATGTAAGTGCCATGTTACTAAAACTGGACAAATTAGGTACTCAACGCAAATCATGAAACTAATTTATATAACTTACTACAGCTTGAGCAAGCTGTATCATCAACACTAATAACCTATATCTTCACGCAAATTAACAATCAACTCTATGGATGCCACTCAGAAGGCCGAAACGCCATCATATACGGAAGCACTCGCATCTTTCTCGCTAACCTTATAGCCCCCAACATCAGGCCAAGTAATTGCCAAGGCTGGATCATTCCACAGTATGGTACGTTCTGATTCTTTGTGATAATAATCGGTTGTTTTATATAGAAAATTCGTATCATCTTCCAGAGCAACAAAACCATGGGCGAAACCCTCCGGTATCCATAGCATGCGATGATTGGTTGTATTCAACTCCACTCCCAACCAACGCATAAATGTAGGTGAGTCCTTTCGTAGATCAACCGCCACATCATATGCCGCACCTTTCACAACTCTGACCAATTTTCCTTGGGCAAAGGGTTGGGCTTGAAAATGCAGGCCTCTTAGCACACCTTTGGCGGAACACGAGTGGTTGTCCTGTACGAAAGGTTTCGCAAGCGCTAACCCCAAACTTTCCAAGCCCTCTTCGAAGCGCTGCTGGTTAAAACTCTCCATAAACCAACCGCGCTCATCCGCATAGAGCCTCGGCTCAATAATCACTACACCTGGTAGTTCAGTGGCCTCAAACTTCATAACACCGACCTCTCAGCCAATAACTTGGCCAGGTATTGTCCATAGCCAGTTTTTTTAAATTTATCGGCCTGCCGGGCTAATTCCTGCGGCGTAATCCACCCGCGATTAAATGCAATCTCCTCCAAACATGCGACTTTCAAACCCTGCCGTTGTTCGATGGTATGCACAAAGTGGCTCGCCTCCAACAATGACTCGTGGGTTCCGGTATCTAACCAGGCAAACCCACGGCCCAAGAGTTCAACGGTCAAAGTGTTTTGCTCAAGGTATGCACGGTTAACGTCTGTGATTTCAAGCTCACCCCGCTCCGAGGGCTTGATTTTTTTAGCGATTTCCACAACCTGGTTATCGTAAAAATAAAGTCCCGTCACAGCATAATTCGACTTGGGTGTTACGGGCTTTTCTTCGATGCTCAACGCACAACCAGTGCTATCAAATTCAACGACGCCAAAGCGCTCTGGGTCCGAGACGTGATAACCAAAAACAGTAGCACCTGCAGGTTTGGACATAGCCGAACGCAAATTATCCGAGAAATGCTGGCCATAAAAAATATTGTCACCCAGGATCAGGCAGACCGGGTCTTTACCAATAAATTCTTCACCAATGATAAAGGCTTGCGCCAAGCCATCAGGGCTAGGCTGTTCCGCGTAGCTCAACTCAATACCGTACTGACTACCGTCGCCCAGTAATTTCCTGAAGCAAGGCAAATCTTCAGGCGTCGAAATAATCAGAATTTCACGCATGCCCGCTAGCATCAATACGGACAACGGATAGAAAATCATTGGCTTATCGTAAATGGGCAGCATCTGCTTCGACACACCCAAGGTGAGCGGGTGTAAACGCGTACCAGAACCGCCAGCAAGGATGATGCCTTTACGTTTGAGAGTGGTCATGTCGCAATTATTCCTTAACTGTTCAGGTACCACATCCGTAACAACGCCAGATGTAGAACTGTGCGCCCTTTAGGCACGCTACCGCCCCAGGATTTATCGTCAATTTCCCGAGAACAGATTTCATTGATTGCCCTTTACGCGGCCTTCGTGTGGCTCAGACAGGCGTAATACTCGCTAAAGGCATGCTGACCTGTTGCTGACGGTTCATTAAGTTGATCAGCAAAATAACTCGTTCATCACCATCCATCGTCATGAATATCGACTCAATACCAGCAAAGCCCCGATCAAGGATGGTGACTTTATCGCCTGGATTGAATGTTGCGATGACATGGGTACTGGCCCGTTCCTGAAGTTGAGTAATCAACTCACCCCTGACTGCCAAGGGGCGCCCCCCAAATGACACTACCCGCGCAACACCACGAGTAGAGCGCAAAGGGGCCCAATTGGACCCTGGCGGCATATGAATAAATAAATAACCCGGAAACAAAGACTCTTGTACACGTTGCAATTGGCCACGCTGAAGTTTTTCGCGCGCACACAACGGGCGGGAGCACTGATAGCCTTGGCGCAAGAGGTTTTCCTCGGCACGCTCGTCTTGTCGGGGCTTGCATTGCACCAGGTACCAATCACCCGACCTTGATTCACCGGGCTCTTGGGTTACTGCAGAATCTGTCATATGCATGGATCATTCATTAATGGCTCTTCCGTGTTTTTCCAGCCTGCTCTGTAGGGTGTGGCAGCGAATCACAGGCGGGAGGCTAGGTTCTGTACGATGACAAGCTTTGCAGGGCTTGATAGCGCCCTAATGTCACGAATGCCGGTGTGTGTTTACTGTACTTTAAGCCATGCGACGCCACCACAACGGTACGAATGATACAGCCCTCACCCTTCATTTCAAGAAGTCTGCTGTACAGCTCGTATTTTTTAGTGCTTCCCCGACGACATGCTGGCCAAAGACGCACCAAAAATACGTATATATACAGATAGCCACTCTTCACTCTAAAAAATTTATTATGAAACCGCAGTCTCAGCATAAGCTCCTGTATTAACCGCCCTGAACACCGTTGCCAATCGATTGACAAGCTCGCTGAGTGCACAAGTTTATAAAATACTGGAGCGCTTCGAATCAGAATCAGCAGCAAAGAACGCCGACCATCGACTCGCAATACTCTGTTTCATTGCCAATAACAGCATAATTTACGCGGAAGAGGGGCATTTCTACCCGCTGAGAAAAGTCTTTTATGCTCGTCGCAAAAGCAATGCTGGGATAGACCCTTTCAAAGGCGATCGAGTTCCGATTCAAAGGAATCTGAGAGCGGAGATTATAATTGAATGCACAAAAGGGGGGCGCTCTTCCGAGCACCGAAAAATCGCTATGCCAGAAATGCTTAAATCTGCTGGGACGGCTGTGATTGTTAAGCCGCAAAAATGAGGGTTAGTGCTTGGAGGTATAAAAATGAAGCTCGTACTGGGCAAGCATCGTTTGCACAAAGCATTGAAAAACCAAGCCTCGCCTATAAGAGTTCTTTTAAGCAGGTTATTGCACCGCGCTCACTGACGAAGCATAGCCGTTCAAACACCTCGCGCAGTGCAAGTCAATGCTATGACTGCAGCAGACTGCGCTTTAATCGGACAGCTTTACGCCGGTAAGCAATAAAACCTAACACCGGCCCAATCGCCATACCCAAGAGTAAAGCCCCTAAAAAGAAGATTGATGCAGGTAATTCAGGTGAGTGCCAACCTAAAAACGTCAACGAAGTGGGCTGTTGATTTTCAAGGATAAAAATCACAGTCCCGAAGGTAAGCGCCAAGGCAAACACGACGAGTACTGCACGCTTAAAGTTATGCATCGGCAACTCCTGAATACTCAGCGTTAAATATCGACTTCTTCATCCTCATTCACTCGATCTCTGAGTTCTTTCCCTGGCTTGAAATGAGGTACAAACTTACCATCCAAACTCACTGACTGACCGGTCTTGGGGTTGCGACCCACCCTGGGAGCCCGGTAATGCAGTGAAAAGCTGCCAAACCCCCTAATTTCGATTCGGTCTCCAGTCGCCAGGCACTGAGACATTTGCTCAAGCATAGTCTTGATAGCCAACTCAACATCCTTCGATGAGAGTAGCCCTTGATGGGTGACAATTCGTTCGATCAACTCCGACTTCGTCATATTTTTCCCTTCTTTTTCAAGCAGCTAGGTCAGTGCTTCAAAGGTTTTAGCATGATCGGAAGAATTTGAACAGCCCAGAAATCGACTTATCGCCTTAGCGCACAGGACACAAACATACAAAATGCAGCAAGCACTCTGAGTATCGCTCAACACTCATCACCGCTTGGCCTGCTTCTGATTACCCGTACACCCAAACTGCAGGCACAAAAAAGGGCAACCTAAGTTGCCCTTTTCTATGGTCAATCAGAACTTAGTTCTGTTTTTCCATTTGTGCACGCAGCAGGTCGCCCAGAGTGGTCGGCCCAGCAGCGATCTCAGAGGTAGCTGGCTTGTCGCGCAGGCTCTGGATTGCTTCTTTCTCGTCTTCAACGTCTTTCGACTTGATGGACAATTGGATTACGCGGCTTTTACGATCAACGCTGATGATCTTGGCTTCTACTTCTTCGCCTTCCTTCAGAACGTTACGCGCATCTTCAATGCGGTCACGGCTGATTTCGGAGGCTTTCAGAGTTGCTTCGATATCGTTGGCCAGAGTGATGATGGCGCCTTTAGCGTCAACTTCTTTCACGATGCCCTTAACGATTGCGCCTTTGTCGTTCTCTTGTACGTACT